>OCAT01000002.1_pt1 | contig 449000 bp, 324 predicted proteins | sample 1538311 | NCBI WGS metagenome assembly OCAT01 (sample SAMEA2580287, study PRJEB22360) | human gut metagenome | biome: human gut; feature: human-associated habitat; material: faeces | place: Denmark | collected 2008/2010
CTTTATCCCGGAGTTAGCCCGGGCAGCAGCCGACGAAGCGGCTGCTCGCAACAAAGCCGGTAAATGGGTATTTACCCTCGATGCACCCAGCCGCATCCCATTCCTGCAATACGCCGACAACCGCAATCTGTGCGAAAAAGTTTATAAAGCCTATATCAACAAAGCCGACAACGACAACGAATTCGACAATAAAGAAATCGTATCGAAAATGGTCAACCTCCGTTTAAAGAAGGCCAATCTACTGGGATTCAATACCTATGCCGACTTTGCCCTCGATGATCGCATGGCAAAAACCGATGCGAACGTCAACGATCTCATCAATCGGGTATGGGCCTATGCGATACCTCGTGCAAAAGAAGAAGTAGCCGACATGCAAAAGATCATTGACGCCGAAGGCGGCGAGTTCAAACTCGCCCCGTGGGATTGGTGGTACTATGCCGAAAAAGTACGCAAAGCCAAATACGATTTGAACGAAGACGAACTGAAACCCTATTTCAGCCTCGACAACGTACGTGAAGGTGCGTTCATGGTTGCCAATAAATTATATGGAATCACTATCACCGAATTGAAAGATATGCCGGTCTATCACCCCGACGTCCGCGCATTCGAAGTGAAAGATGCCGACGGCAAACATTTGGCCGTATTCTATACCGATTACTTCCCCCGTGCCGGGAAACGTGCCGGAGCTTGGATGTACAACTTCCGTGAAGCCTATGTACAAGACGGTAAGGAAGTACGCCCCATCGTTTACAACGTGGCCAACTTCACCAAACCTACCGCCGATACTCCCTCTTTGCTTACCATCGACGAAGTGCAAACTCTTTTCCACGAATTCGGACATGCCCTGCACGGCATGCTCACCCGTTGCCACTACCCCTCGGTAAGCGGGACCAGTGTCGCACGCGATTTCGTAGAGCTACCGTCGCAAATCAACGAACACTGGGCAACGCACCCCGAAGTATTGAAATTATATGCCAAACACTATCAAACCGGCGAAATCATTCCCGACTCGTTAATCGCCAAAATGGAGGCAGCCTCTAAATTCAATCAAGGATTCGCCACCACCGAATTTTTAGCTGCGGCTATCCTCGACATACGTTGGCACGAAATAGACGAAGTTAAAGAATACGATGTGCGCCAATTCGAAAAAGAAGTAGCGCAATCCGTCGGACTCATCGACGAAATCACCTATCGCTACCGTAGCACCTACTTCTCGCACATCTTCACCAACGATTACTGTGCAGGATATTACAGCTACATCTGGGCCGAAGTTCTCGATGCCGATGCTTTCGACGCATTCAAAGAACACGGTATCTTCGACCCTGCGACAGCCAAAGCATTCCGTGAAAACATTCTCGAAAAAGGCGGGAGCGAAGACCCCATGAAACTTTATCGCCAATTCCGTGGAGCAGAGCCTAATCCCGATGCCCTGCTTCGCAACCGGGGATTGAAATAACAATTTCTCCTATACAGGAAAAGGGAGCTGTGCCGCGGCACAGCTCCCTTTCTTATAAAAAATATCGATACCCTTTCAATTTATCGATATTCCCATTATATTTGTACATAAACAACAGACACATAACCTCGGAAAAACGATCCGATTTCAAATTGCGATGGACATAATCATATCAAGTTGGCTCTTGTGGCTCATTATTGCGGCCATACTTGTTATCATAGAACTGCTCACTTCCATGATAGCGACATTCTGTTTGGCAACAGGTTGCCTAATAGCCATGGTATGCGCCCTGCTGGACTGGGGCGTCGAAGCGCAGCTGATCGGAGCCATAATCGGCACTGTAATCGCATTTATACTCGTCCAAACAAAGCGAGGGAAGGGTAATATCTCGGTTCAATCCTTCATATCGTTATAAACACCAACGCACATTGAATACAAACTGTGACAAATCGAGAAGCGTAAAATTGCCTACACAAAAACGAATCGACAGTATCGATCTGTTCAAAGGAATCGCCATTCTGGGAATCGTGTGGAAACACACCTTTCATCCGCAATGGTGCGATCTCATTCACATAAGCGCGCTTTTCTTCATCTTATCGGGAATCTTTTTCAAAGACGAGCCATTCATTCCCTTTCTAAAAAAGAAAATCCGAACCATACTTATTCCGTTCCTTTTCTTTTACATACTTTCCTATCTCACCCGAATGGCCTTCTATTTCGGGCACTTTCGCACCCTACACGGATTCGCATGGGATAGCCTGTTGGAAATCTTTTCTATTTCCAATACACCCGACTACCTCACGGTGAACATACCTCTGTGGTTTCTCGTCTGCCTATTCGTCATGCAAATTATCTTTTGGTGTCTGAACAGAGTAATACCCCGTAATAAATACCGTATCTGCTGGTTCTTGGTAATCTTAGCAGCCATATACGCTGGTTACGGTACAATCGGGTCTTGGCACTCACCGTTTATGTTCAATATCGCCATCGAGTGCCTTCCCTATTTTATTGCTGGAAACCTTTTCGGACTACAAATAGCCCGATTTCTTTCCAAGTCCTCTCTGAAATATCTCCTCGCCCCGACATGTTTTGCCCTGTTCATCGGGTTCCAATACTTGCCGATCGATATCTCTATCCTTGCCTTTATCAAAGCATTGACCATATTCGTAGCAATACTTTCCCTACTGTCTTGCTTCGAAAACAGCTGCTCGATGATATGGACGACAGTCCGATATTTCGGGAAATCATCACTCTTTATCATGGGTATTCATGTACTCTTATTAGCCCCTATACAATCGATGGCACGCGCCATCACCGGAAAACCGGACTTACTCACCGGATTAATCTGCCTTGCGCTTACTATGCTCCTCATATACTTTCTTATACCTTTCACCGAGAAATATATCCCGTGGGCAATCGGGAGACAACGACAAAAACAGGACACGAAATCATCTCAAACAACAGAATAGTATGGATAAACAAGTTTTAACAATTAGGGGGGGGTAAAACCAACCTCTTCAAAACGAATCGATTACATCGATCTTATTAAAGGAATCGCCATCATCGGTGTCGTGTGGAGTCACACTGTACACCCGCAATGGTACAATGTAACCTACATAAATGCACTTTTTTTCTTTCTCTCCGGATTCTTTTTCAAAGAAGAACCATTTCCCGCTTTCCTAAAAAAGAAAGTCAAAACGCTCATTATCCCATTCACTTTCTTCTACCTCCTATCCTACCCGTTCCGAATCATTTTTAACCTTTGGGATTACCGTACGCTCAACAACTTCGATTGGGGGTGTATCTTCGATGTATTCGACATAACAAACAAAAGCGATTATCTATTCGTCAATGTTCCGCTTTGGTTCATATTTTGCTTGTTCATCATGCAACTGATATACTGGTGCATGAACAAGATCACTCCGGAAAAATACCGGACAATCATATATCTCATATTGACCGCAGTAATCATAATCTGGAACGAGGAAATCAAATCTTACCCGACCATTTTCATGTTCAATAACGCAGTGCAATGGTTGCCCTATTTCATAATCGGCAACTTGTTCGGTCTGAAATTATCTCGCTTGATTCTCGACTACCCATCAAAATACATCATTGTACTGACAACCCTCGTCGCTTTCATCGGCTTACAAGCCATCGACTGTAATCTGCCTGCCTATTTTTTCCTAAAAGCCATCGTCTTGTTTCTTTGTTTCATGTCCACCCTTTCCTATTTCAACGACAACAAGAACCATATATGTGCGATTGTTCGTACCTTAGGAACATCTACCCTCTTTATCCTCTGCATACATATTCTCATACAAACTCCTTTCCAACGAGCCATCATGAAAATATTCGGGCATCGGGAAGTATTCACCGGATACATCGACGTCGCACTCACCCTGCTCGTCATATATCTCCTCATTCCCTTCGTGAATAAATATCTTCCCTGGGCGATCGGGAAAAAAAGATAAGGATAAAAAAGAACCGGGGCTAGAATTATCCAGCCCCGGTATCTATATAGACAAACTACTTTATGACTTAGGTTGTAACAAACGATTATACTCCAAATCGTCATTTATAATTTCCATAGCCTTGACGAACGAAGGATTTCGAGGATTCATTACTCTGAAATAGGCAGCCGTGTCGAACATATCCCGGGCAATAAGAGCCTTTATCTGCAAAGCTATCAACCCTTTGGATTTCCGATACTGCTCCTCGTTATATTTCACCTTTTCGGTTTCTCCCATCTTCAACAATTCAGCGAGCATATCGTCCGTAACCGCAAATTCTTCGACAAACTGGTCCACCTTTTTATACTTATTCATCAACTCTTTCCGATGACTGTCGAGATAATTGACCGGATATTGATTCAATACCCCTTTCGCCAACAAATCCCGATGGAAATCGGTATAAATCGTCGTGTCTAACGGTATAAAAATATCGGGCATAATACCCCCGCCACCATATACCGTACGTTTACTCTTCAAAGTTTGGAATTGCAATGAATCCGGGAAATGAATGCTATCGGTATAAATAAGCTCTCCATGATTGAACCGGTCTAGCAATTCCCGCTCGTATGCCTCGTGGCCTTTGTCATAAGGCTTCTGTATACTCCTGCCAGAAGGCGTATAATATCGGGCGACAGTCAACCTTATCATCGATCCGTCGGGGAATGGTATGGGACGTTGAACTAAACCTTTTCCGAAGGTACGACGCCCTACGATTATACCCCGGTCCCAATCTTGAATCGCTCCCGAAAGGATTTCACTTGCCGAAGCCGAGCTCTCATCGACCAGCAAAACTAATTTCCCCTTTTGGAACTGCCCCCGTTTCGAAGCGAAAGCATCGTCCCGCGGAGAACGACGACCCTCGGTATAAACGATCGACTGCCCGTCGGCCAAAAACTCGTCGGCCATAGCGATAGCACTGGTCAAGAATCCACCGCCGTTGCCTTGCAAGTCGACAATAAGATTTTTCATACCCTTCTTTTTCAACTCCTTAATGGCATCAGAAAATTCCTTGTCTGTCGTCACGGCAAAACGGCTCACCCGTATATAACCCGTTTCTTTATCGGCCATATAAGATGCATCGATACTGTAAATAGGTATTTTATCACGTACGATTCTGAATTCGATAGGCTCCTTCACCCCTTTGCGCAATACGGTCACTCGCACCACCGTACCCGATTCCCCGCGTAGCCGTTTCATGATGTCGGTATTTTTCATCTTCACTCCGGCTATGGTTGTATCGTTTACAGCGATGATACGGTCACCCGCCAATATTCCCACCTTTTCCGAAGGTCCGCCAACGATAGTCTGTATCACATACAACGTATCTTTATTCATATTGAACTGGATACCCACTCCGCTGAAATTACCCTGTAAAGGCTCGTTCATCTCCCGGGTCTCCTCGGCTGTCGTGTAGGTCGAATGCGGATCGAGTTTATCGAGCATACCCCGAATGGCATCCTCCACCAACTTATTCTCGTCTACCTCATCGACATACAAATTCGTTATGGCGAAATCGGCTAAACTGAGTTTTCGCATTCCTTCGCTTTGGCCTTGCGACCACATGGCTCCCACCGCTATCACGGGTAGGAATATGATAAAAAATAGTCTTTTCATCTTCAACTTAAAATTATACTAATTTCAACCCTTTGGGAACAAATTCATCGACACTGTGACCGAACCTTAAAAGCTCCCGCACAATGGTAGAACTGATATGAGTCAATTCCGGCTCGGTAAACAAAATTATCGTCTCTACCCCCGATAATTTCCGGTTCACGTCGGCGATAGTCTTCTCATACTCGAAGTCATTCACCGACCGGATACCCCGCAGAATAAACCGGGCATTCCATTGCTTCGCAAGGTCGATGGTGAGGCTGTCGTACGAAACGACTCGAATCCGAGGATTATCCCGAAACAAATCCCTCAACATTTCCAACCGCTGTTCCACGGTGAAATAAGTGCGTTTCGAATCATTGATACCTATGGCTATGACCACTTCATCGAGCAATTCGAGCCCCCTGCTCACAATCGACATATGACCGAGAGTAAAAGGGTCGAATGTTCCCGGGAACACAGCTATCCTTTTAGACGAGATTGGTGTCATCTTCTATAACCAGATTTTGTATAATAAAGTTTTGTCTTTCCATGGTGTTCTTGCCCATATAAAATTCGAGCAAATCTTTCACCAAATCCTCCTTACGCAGCGATACCCGGTCGAGACGCATATCCGGTCCGATAAACTGACGGAACTCGTCGGGCGAAATCTCACCCAATCCTTTGAATCGTGTCACTTCGGGATTCGCTCCGCACTTCTTGATAGCGGCGAGCCGTTCCTCGTCTGTATAGCAATAATGTGTTTCTTTTTTATTCCTCACGCGAAACAGCGGAGTCTGTAAAATATAAACATGCCCTTTCTTGATAAGGTCGGGGAAAAATTGCAAAAGAAAAGTAATCATCAGCAAACGGATATGCATACCGTCCACATCGGCATCGGTTGCGATAATCACCTTATTGTACCGAAGTCCCTCGATACCGTCCTCTATATTAAGGGCAGCTTGCAGCAAGTTGAACTCCTCGTTCTCATAAACGACCTTTTGGGTCAGTCCGTAAGTATTCAACGGCTTACCCCGCAAAGAGAAGACCGCTTGCGTCTCCACATTACGAATCTTGGTAATCGAACCGCTCGCCGAGTCCCCCTCGGTAATGAAAATACAGCTCTCGTCCTGCCGATCGCCTTTGGTATCGTTGTAGTGTATGCGGCAATCACGCAACTTGCGGTTATTCAAATTCGCTTTCTTCGCACGTTCCCGTGCCAACTTCGTAACCCCCGCTATCGCTTTGCGTTCCTTTTCCGATGCCAATATCTTTTTCAGCATCACATCGGCCACTTCGCCGTTTTTATGCAGATAATTATCCAATTCCTTTTTCAAGAAATCGCCGATAAACTTTGCGATGGTCGGTCCCTCGGGTCCCACGTCTTTCGAACCGAGCTTGGTCTTGGTTTGCGACTCGAATACAGGTTCTTCCACCTTGATACTGATTGCCGCTACCATACCGTTACGAATATCGGTATATTCGAAATTCTTGGCATAAAACTCCTTAATCGTGCGGGTAGCCGCCTCTCTGAAAGCAGTCAAGTGTGTTCCTCCCTGCGTCGTATGTTGCCCGTTCACAAACGAATAATATTCCTCGCCATATTGGTTGCTATGCGTGATAACCACCTCTATATCCGCTCCCGACAAATGAATAATGGGATATAAAGGTTCGGTCGTCATGTATTCGTTCAACAAATCGACCAATCCATTACGGGAATGGAATTTACGTCCGTTCAACAAAATGGTCAGTCCCGTATTTAAGAACACATAGTTTTTAAGCAACGGCTCTATCAATTCCTCCCGATAAGCATAATTTTTAAAAATCGTTCCATCGGGAGAAAACTGAACCAATGTACCGTTCGGCTCGTCGGTAGGCATCAAACCGCTCTCCGAGACAACTTCTCCGCAAGCATAACTCACCGAGTTACTCATTCCGTCGCGATAAGACTGTATGAAAAAACTCGACGACAAAGCATTGACCGCCTTGATACCGACACCGTTCAGACCGACAGACTTTTTAAATGCCTTCGAATCGTACTTTCCGCCCGTATTCATCTTGGAAGAGACATCTTTCACTTTGTCGAGAGGTATACCCCGACCATAATCCCTCACCGAAACGACCTCGCTCGAAATCTCCACGACAATCTGTTTGCCGAAGCCCATCATGTGCTCGTCGAGAGCATTGTCGAGAACCTCCTTCAACAATACATAAATGCCGTCATCGGCATGAGAACCGTCCCCCAACTTCCCGATATACATACCGGGGCGGCGACGGATATGCTCCTTCCAATCGAGCGTCTTAATGGCATCGGAGCCGTACTCGAACTCAGAATTTATATTCGTATTCTCTTCCATAAATATCTATCTCTCACCGCTGATTTTTCGTATAATGCAAAAATAAAGCAAGCCGGGAGTAGAAACAAGCACACTTGGTTATACCGAGGCACAGCCCATTTTCGCATTATGCAAAGATAACGCTAAAAAAGAGTAAAAAAAAGAATAACTCCCTTTTTACAACCTTTTTAAGAAATAGATATGCCCCGGAAAAGCGTTTGCTTTTCCGGGGCATATCTATACGATCTCTTCTATCGGACAAACTACTCTACCAAAGCGAAATCGAGCTGTTTCCGCTCCAAGTTCGCACGAGCTACCTTGATACGGATAGGATCGCCCAAGCGGTATATCCGGTGCTTGCGACGCCCCATCAGACAATAATTCTTCTCATCGAACTCGTAATAGTCGTCTTCGAGGTCACGTATCGGCACAAGTCCCTCGCATTTATTCTCGTTGATTTCGACATACAAACCCCATTCGGTAATACCCGAAATAACGCCGTCGTACTCCTCGCCCAAACGTTCGCCCATAAACTCTACCTGTTTATACTTGATAGAAGCCCGCTCTGCGTTGGCAGCAAGCTGCTCCATATCCGAAGCATGTTTACATTCGTCTTCGAGCGACTGAACATTCACGCTACGTCCGCCCGCCATATAACGCTCCAATAATCGATGCACCATCAAGTCGGGATAACGACGTATGGGAGAAGTAAAGTGGGTATAATAGTCGAAAGACAACCCGTAGTGACCGATATTTACAGTCGTATAGACCGCCTTCGCCATAGCTCGTATAGCTATCGTCTCCACCAAATTTTCTTCCGGCTTTCCTTGTACATTGGCCAACAAACTATTAATACCCTTCGAAAGGTCTGCTTTGCTACCCTCGGTCTTGATTTTATAACCGAAGCGGGTGATAAAAGCTGCGAACGAAGCCATCTTGTCGGGATCGGGCAAGTCGTGTACCCGATAGACAAACGCTTTGGGCTTTTTCCCGTCTTTGGGTTTACCGATAAATTCTGCTACCGTGCGATTCGCCAGAAGCATAAACTCTTCGATCAGCTTGTTCGCCTCCTTAGATACCTTGAAATAAACCCCTATCGGCTTGCCACTTTCATCTATGTCGAACTTAACCTCATGACGGTCGAAATTGATAGAACCGTTGTCAAAACGGCGCTTCCGCAGCTTCTGCGCCAAATCGTTCAAAGCCAATATTTCCTCTTTATAATCCCCTTCTCCGGTCTCTATCACCTCTTGCGCCTCCTCATAAGCAAACCGGCGATTAGACCGAATCACCGTACGAGCGATATGCGACTTCTGGACCTCGGCATTACCGTTCAGCTCGAAAACACAAGAGAACGTAAGTTTATCCTCGTCGGGACGCAACGAACAGATTTCGTTGCACAATCGTTCGGGCAACATCGGCACGACACGATCCACCAGATAAACCGAGGTCCCCCGGCTTTCGGCCTCCTTGTCGATGATACTGCCGGGTTTTACATAATAACTCACGTCGGCTATATGCACGCCAACCTCCCAATTTCCGTTCGATAATCGGTGAATAGAAAGGGCATCGTCGAAATCTTTGGCATCCTTCGGGTCTATGGTAAATGTCGTTACCTGCCTGAAATCTTCCCGTGCGGCAATCTCCTCGTCGGTTATCGCGTCAGGAATCTTATTAGCCGCTTTTTCCACTGCTTCGGGGTAACGATACGGTAATCCGAATTCCGCCAATATGGCATGTATTTCAGTATTGTTTTCTCCGGCAGGTCCCAATATATCCACGACCTCTCCATACGGATTGCGGGCCCGATCGGGCCATTCGGTGATACGCACGACGGCCTTATCTCCGGTTTTTCCGCCTTTAAGTGCCGTTTTCGGAATAAATATATCATTTGCCAACACCTTGTTATCGGTCAGCAGGAATGCAAAATGTTTCTGTACCTCCAACGTTCCGACAAATATCTGGGGAGTCTTTTCGACAATCTCGACCACCTCGCCTTCGGCATCGTGCCCTCTACGCTTGGCATAGACCAATACCCTCACCCGGTCGCCGTCCATCGCATGCATGGCATTACGCTCGGCGATGAATATCGACTCATCGTCATCGGTAATCACATGATTTTTCCCATTGACACGCCGTTCGAACCGACCTATAACCTCCGTTCCCCGATTGTTCGCCTTGTATTTGCCCGGAGAAACTTCTATCAGAAAATTCTGCTCCGCCATGCCTTCGAGCAACTGGAATACCATCTGTTTTTGAGGTGTAGTAGTAGCTCCAACCCCATGTGCGACCTGTTTGTAATTAAACGCCCGCTTCCTGTCTTGGTTGAAGAATTCGACCACCGAGGCCAACATATCTTCTTTCTTGATTCTCTTTGAACCTTTCCTTTTTCCTTGTTTCATGATATAGGGGTTTTAACATTGTTCTTAATGATACGGAAAACGGAGTAAACGGTAAAAACATCGAACTTCTCCCGACGAATACCAAGCGTACCCTGCCCGCATTTTAGTATAACAAAGATAACGGAAATAAAGACAGAAACAAATTTTATTCATAAAGCTATTTCAAATTTTTTCAACGATGTATTTGAAGCGATTTGTAAAAATTTTAATAATATAACAAATTAAAACGAACCCATGACGACTCGTTTACACCATTAAAATTTTTTATAACTTTGTGCCCGCTTCGGGAATTACCGTTACACAAGTCGATACAAAAATTCCAAAGATTACGAAAATGAAAAAAATCCAATCTGTTTTTATCATTCTCTTAACCGTTTTCCACCTGTCCGCCCAAATGAATCAAGGGAAATACGTCCCTTTCCATTTCAGTTTCATACCACCACTAAGCTCCAATGGAATAAATGCATCGCAATACACCAACGGAGCCTCTTTCAGTATATTGACAGGTATGTCTGCTAACGAAAGGAATTTTACATTTGCCTCGATCAGTAATGTCATAGCCAATGAAGCCCGGGGATTACAGTTTGCCGGCATATCCAATTATATAGGCAAACAGGGACAAGGTGTCGCCTTCGCCGGAATGACCAATATTACCAAAGGAACTTACAAAGGTGTACAACTCGCCGGAATCACCAATTATTCGGCGGGAGAATCGAGAGGCATCGCTTTTGCCGGATTGAACAACGCCATAAATGGAAATTTCAAAGGTGTACAATTTGCCGGATTACTCAATACCTCGAAAGATATAACCGGCCTGCAATTCGCAGGGCTCCTTAATATCGCCGGGAAAGTCCGAGGAGTACAATTCGCCGGACTTCTTAATATCGCCGAAGAAAGCGATTGCCCCATTGGGCTCGTCAATATAGTCAAGCGCGGAGAGATGGGCATAGCCCTCACTTATGACATATTGGGTAACGGTATCGTCTCGTTCCGCTCAGGAGGGAAATACACATACGGTATTATCGGTTTCGGATATAACCACAAATTATCCGGCGACAACAAGACCGTTGCGGAAGCTGGATACGGTGTACACATACCTTGTTACTCTTGGTTTCAGATAAACAATGAATTTAAAGTAACTTCCACGGCAACCTCCGATAAACCCTTTTTAAACGCAAGTTATTCCTTGCTACCTTCGTTCAAAATAAAAAAGCACTATAACATATTCGGCGGAGCGAGTCTCAATTATTCGACAACCACCGAGATGGACAACCAAACGCTATTTCCGCAGAACAACTTGTGGAAAAAGCACACCGACAATCGGCTGCAACAACTGTTCATCGGCTATCTGGTAGGCATTCAATACATCTTTTAGCAACCGGTCGCTACTCTTTCATCGATGTTCTCATGGAACGGAGACGGATTATCTCCTGAAAAAAATTTTTATCGTTACTTCGGTAAATTTAAATTCTGAAAACAATAAATTCACTATTTTTGTATAAAACGAAAATAGATACGCCTCGGTACAATCAACCGGATTTGCTTTTACTTTCGGCCTGTACTATCTTTGCAAAACAAATAAAGTGAAATCCATGACTGCCCTACTCGACCTCAGGGAACATCTACCGATAACCAACCCCACGTGGATATTCTTTCTCGTGCTCTGTATCATTTTATTCGCCCCCGTATTGTTGAATAAACTGAAAATACCTCATCTCATCGGTATGATTCTGGCCGGTATTCTCATCGGTGAGCATGGATTCGATATCTTGGCCCGCGACAGCAGTTTCGAATTGTTCGGACAGGTGGGACTCTACTACATCATGTTCTTAGCCGGCTTGGAAATGAACATGGAAGATTTTCCGGCTATACGGGGCAAAGCCATCGTATTTGGGATACTCGCCTTTATCATTCCTATCGTCTTGGGCTTTTTCAGCAACATACTCATCTTGAAATATGGGATTGTCTCTTCCATCTTGCTGGCGAGTATGTACGCCTCGCACACACTCATTTCCTATCCCATCGTTACCCGATACGGAGTCTCCCGGCACAGATGCGTCAGCATAGCCGTAGGGGCCACTGCCATTACCGACAGTCTCACCCTATTGGTTCTCGCCATCGTCGGAAGCATGTACAAAACCGACAGTGTAGGCAGTTGGTCTTGGTTGGAATTAATTCTTAAAGTCTCTCTGATGGGACTTTTCATCATCTACTCCTTTCCCCGCATCGGACGTTGGTTTTTACGGAAATACGAAGACGGTATCGTGCAATTCATCTTCATTCTGGCAATGGTTTTCCTCGCTGCCGGTTTAATGGAACTGGTCGGAATGGAAGGCATACTTGGAGCGTTCTTTGCGGGACTGGTATTGAACCGCCTCATTCCCCCGGTCTCTCCTTTAAGGAATTACCTCGAATTTGTCGGTAACGCCCTATTCATTCCCTATTTCCTCATCGGCGTAGGTATGCTAATCGATGTACGAGTATTTTTCGGCCATATAGAATCTATGAAAGTAGCCGCCGTAATGACCCTCATGGCCCTTAGTACCAAATGGATTGCAGCATGGACCACCCAGAAAATCTACGGCATGAAGAAAATCGAACGGCAACTGATGTTCGGACTAAGTAATGCTCAGGCAGCGGCAACTCTCGCAGCTGTTCTTGTAGGATACAACATCGTTTTACCGGACGGTAGCCGTCTGCTCAACGACGACGTCCTCAACGGTACAATCGTGCTTATTCTCATTACATGCATCATCAGTTCGATAACGACCGACATTGCTGCCCGAAAAATGGCCCTAAGCGAATTGCCGCCCGACGATACGCAATCGGGTACGGACAACGAAAAAATACTCATTTCATTCAGTAATCAGAAAAACGTTAAAAACCTTATCTACTTGGCCTTACTCGTCAGCAACCCTAAAAAGATACACGGGCTGGTCGGGTTACACGTAATGTATGATAATTGCAGTGAAGCAGACCGCGAACAAGGGAAAAAACTTTTACTGCAAGCACAAGAAGTCGCGGCAAAAGCAGACGTAACGCTACAAACTCAAAACCGGTTAGCGACTAACTTATCAAACGGAATACTTCATGCTTCGAAAGAAAACGATGCCTCCGAGATTATCGTCGGACTACACATACGAGCCACACAAGACGAATCGTTCTTCGGCCCCGTACTGCTCAATCTACTGAACAAAATGGATCGCCAAATCATGATTCTCCATGCCGTCACGCCGATAAACAGAGTGCACAACATTCATGTCGCTATCCCGGAAAATGCAGAATATGAAGCTGGATTTTACCGGTGGACAGAACGCATCGCCCGAATGGGAGAGAATACAGGCCGGCGGATTTTCTATCACGGCCACACCAAAACCCTGTCTCTAATACAAGCCTATCTGCAACGCTATCATACCAGCGTATTATACGAAATGCAGGAAACCGACGGAGGCAACGAATTAAAGCGTCTATCAACAGAATTACAACCCGACGACCTCATGGTAATCATCATGGCCCGACACGGCTCTGTTTCTTTTCGGCCTTCGCTCGAACACGTCCCGCATCAAATCAATGCCTATTACACAGATAAAAATTTCATATTACTCTTCCCCGACAGCTATGCTCCTGCTTCTCCCGAACTTACGTTCGTAGAGCTACACGGCACACGAGGAACTTATGAAAAGAAAAAAGGCTGGCTCGATTTCCTGTGGAAAAAAGAAGAACAAAATTAAGAAGCTGTTTTAAATTTATTCCGAGACAGATTGAGACCTATGTTGAAGCAGATTGGAGTCCGAGATATGCAGTCAATAGCGGGCTATTGACAAAAATCAAGGGATTCAAGATGCGAGACAGGGGCTCAATATGGCCGGAACATACCTGCTTGAAATGATAATATTATTTCTCAATAAATTTATAAAACAGCTTCTAAGATTCAAGAAGAAAATCGAATTTCCCATGCCGCAACAGAAAGCGGTTTCGAAAATATTCACGAGAACAAAAAAGACACAACCGACCAGATCGCAATCACGAATTCAGAGAATCGTAAGCAATCCGAATCCCATACCCAAATAAAGAAACATAGTTATCAACGACCAAGCGAAACGAGCTTTGACAAATGGCTCCTGCCTCTCTTTACAACGGGAAGGATAGCGCAATACTCCCGCCATAGGCAAAATAAACAAAATAGCTGTAACCCATTGCAACCACACAATGTCGTAATACAGTCCCAACAAAAATGTGCCGAAGACAAAAAATGCCGCCAGCTCCATATACCCTAAGCGATTCAACGCTTTCCGTTCCATAACGAATCCCTATCCATCGATAAACCGACAGGGAAAAACATTCCCCTATCGATACCATTTTCAAATCCTTCTATTTAAAACAGAGTCAGCCCGATACGAAATCGGGCTGACCTATATCGCATCGAATTACGCGTCGATATTGGCATAAGTCGCATTAGATTCTATAAACTCGCGACGCGGACCTACATCTTCGCCCATCAACATCGAGAATACGCGATCGGCCTCGGCAGCATTGTCGATGGTCACCTGTTTGAGAATCCGGTTCTCGGGATCCATTGTCGTCTCCCACAACTGGTGCGGGTTCATCTCGCCCAAACCTTTGTATCGTTGAGTCTCCATCAACTGTTCGTTTCCCTCGCAATATTTCAAACAGAACTGATCCTTTTGTTGATCGGTCCAGCAATATTCCTCGGTTTTACCCCGCTTACTCTTACATTTATACAAAGGGGGCGTCGCCAAATAAACATATCCCTGTTCCAACAACGGACGCATACGACGGAAAAAGAATGTCAACAACAACGTGGCAATGTGCGCCCCGTCCACATCGGCATCGGTCATAATAATGATTTTATGATAGCGCAACTTCTCGATATTCGCCTCTTTCGAATCTTCTTCCGTCCCGATAGTCACACCCAAAGCTTTGAACATATTACTGATTTCCTGACTTTCGAAAACCTTGTGATCCATCGCTTTTTCCACATTCAATATCTTACCGCGCAACGGTAGAATAGCTTGGAACATACGGTCACGACCTTGTTTGGCAGAACCTCCTGCCGAATCCCCTTCGACAAGGAATATCTCGCAATCCTCAGGGTTACGCGAAGAGCAATCCGCCAATTTACCGGGCAATCCTCCACCCGAAAGAGGAGACTTACGTTGAACCATCTCACGAGCCTTGCGAGCTGCATGACGCGCTGTGGCGGCGATAATCACCTTCTCGACAATTGTTTTCGCCTGAGCCGGATGTTCTTCCAAATAATTTGCCAAAGCCTCGCTCACAGCCGTGTCCACAGCCCCGATAACCTCGCTGTTGCCCAATTTGGTTTTGGTCTGTCCCTCGAATTGTGGCTCCATCACTTTCACCGAAATAACGGCGGTAAGCCCCTCTCGGAAGTCATCGCTGCTGATTTCCACTTTCACTTTTTCAAGCATCTTGGAATCCTCGGCATACTTCTTCAAAGTACGGGTCAATCCCCGACGGAAACCCGTCAAGTGAGTTCCCCCCTCGATGGTATTGATATTGTTCACATACGAATAGACATTCTCGTTATACGTCGTGTTGTACGTCATAGCGACCTCCACAGGCACTCCCTGACGCTCGGTAGCGATATGAATCACATCGTCGATAAGATGCTCCTTATTCGAGTCGATATAACGAACGAACTCCTTTAATCCTTCCTTTGAATAGAACACCTCTTTACGATACTCGCCGGCATCGTTAGTCGTCCGTTTATCCGTCAGCGAAAGGGTAATCCCCGCATTCAGATAAGCCAAATCGCGCAAACGATTCGCCAAAATATTATAGTCGTAAACCGTAACAGAAAAAATCGAATCGTCTGGACGGAAGATAATCGTCGTACCCGTCTCTTCGGTCTCTCCTATAATTTCCACATCGTGCAAAGGTTTACCACAAGAATACTCTTGCATATAAATCTTTCCGTTCCTGCGAATCTCAGCACGTAAATAAGTCGAAAGAGCATTTACGCACGATACACCCACACCGTGCAAACCACCGGAAACTTTATAAGACCCCTTATCGAATTTACCACCGGCATGCAATACCGTCAAAACCACTTCAAGAGCCGATTTATGCTCTTTCTCGTGCATATCGACAGGAATACCGCGACCGTTATCGACAACCCTGATAGAATTATCTTCGTTGATATATACCTCGATATGAGTGGCATATCCGGCAAGAGCTTCGTCGATAGAGTTATCGACAACCTCATACACCAAATGATGCAACCCTTTTACACCGATATCGCCGATATACATAGCAGGGCGTTTACGAACGGCCTCTAAACCTTCAAGCACCTGAATACTATCGGCTGAATAACTTTTGTTTTCTGTTTCTTCTGACATATTATCCGAATCTTTTTTGTTTTTATGAGCTATCCCTGCGCTATTCTTATTAACAGAAAATCAACAGGAAACACTTAAAATCCGGCTCAAACAGCCGGATTTCCACCAACAAACAAAAATACACAAAAAAGTTGGAATAGCGAAATAATCCGGGTGGAAATAATCACACCGACGTTTCTCTCAAATCATAGCCCCGACCAGACATTGTGAATCCAAACAGCAAATTCAAACATAAGGATAAAAACAAAAACCCATCTGACAGAAAGCACCTTATTCACAAAAAGATATAAATCATATACACTATGAACCTGAAAAATGACATCAATCAATAACAGGAAAGGAAATGAAAACAATAAATCCACTGGGGTGATTTTAAAAATTAACCCTCTCGCCCATCGCCCCCCCCTATACCGTTATGCGACACAACAGGAGAATTAATATAAACAGACTGATGAGATGTCGTTTTCGCCCCCTCCTTCTCTACGTGCCACCTCCCCTATTGTATATTCCCATTAATCATTATAAATTTGAAAAAGAAAGACATCAGAGTATGACATAAGTCCGCCTCCCCTTTGGTCCACGAGACCGAGCCATATGTTCCGTCCCCATACTCTTTACATATGGCTGCGCCGTGCCCCGTAGCTTTACGGGGTGTTTTGCTATGCAAAATATAGGGGAGGTGTCACGTAGTGACGGAAGGGTTGGAAAATACCGGCAGTAAAGGTGGCAGAAGTCAGGACTCCTCTCTCCCTCTGCTCATCACAGATGAGATAGGGGGAGTGCCCATAGGGCGAGGGGGTTGAAAAAATTATATAATCTTTGATTGGAAGGTCAGAAGTATAAAAGGACAATTCTCGCTGATTTTTACTGTACCGAGGTAATTCCCATCAAAAAAAAGACACCACATATCTAAACAAAAAAATGCGGCAGAAAAAATCTGTCGCATTCGTAGCCCATAGGAGAATCGAACTCCTCTTTCAAGAATGAAAATCTTGCGTCCTAGCCGATAGACGAATGGGCCATACCTATCCCCGACAAGGAAAACCTTGCCGATTTTAATTTCAAGGAATTACAACTTATTAACGTGTAAAGCCAATTTCGATTTCAAGTTGGCAGCTTTGTTCTTATGAATCACATTCTTTTTAGCCAACTTATCCAACATCGAACTAACTTTTACATACAAAGCGGCAGCTTCTTCCTTCACAGTAGTAGCACGCAATTTACGAACGGCATTACGAGCAGTCTTTGCATAGTAACGGTTACGCAAATTTCTCACTTGTGTTTGTCTGATTCTTTTTTCCGACGATTTATGATTTGCCATCTCAATAGTCTCCTAATAATTATATTTTTATATTCGTAGCCCATAGGAGAATCGAACTCCTCTTTCAAGAATGAAAATCTTGCGTCCTAGCCGATAGACGAATGGGCCCTTGATAAAAATGCGCCTTAGATATATAAAGTAAGGCGCCCTTTCCAAATGCGAGTGCAAATATAGAGCTGTTTTTTGAATTGACAAAATTTTTACCTAAAAATCTTTCATTTACCTTTCTATCGCATACAATCTGCACGGACTTTCCCGCTCGAACAGGAACTACTGCCCCTAAAAACTACTACGATCTACATTAGTAATTTTTATTATAGGCTCTACCCCATATTAAAAAACTACTTGCCGCTGTTACCCTGCATTATAATAGCCTCCGACCTCCCTTTTCGTTTTAGCAACCAGCCCTATTCAATCCTGCGGGCATAGTCAATGCTGCCCCGCTAACATCGCCGTTTTAAGAAATCCACGACGACCGATTTCCGTTTTATTGACCTCTTTCACATCGATTATTTTTTCAACTCTTTTATAATCCGAGCAGGATTACCTGCGACAACGGTCATAGGCGGCACATCTTTGGTCACCACACTGTTCGCCCCCACGATAGCCCCGTATCCTATTCTCACTCCGGGGAGAATCGTAGCATTGATTCCGACCCAAACTCTATCTTCAAGAACAACAGGGCGACCATAAGTCGCATCCCGATTTTCCAGATCGGGATCATGATTAATAGTAATAATATTTACTTTCGGTCCCAAAAAGACATTTTCTCCGAGAGTAATACCCCCTCGTCCGAAAAACGTACAACACTGTTGAATAAAGCAACCCTTCCCTATTTTTATGTGTTTCCCATAATCCACATAAAACGGAGGCAACAAAGTAATAGATTCGTCCACTTCACACCCAAGAATTACACTCAATATCCGACGAACCTCATCGGGTGTATGATAACCGGCATTCAATTCGGTCGCCATTTTCATAGTATCCCAAATGGCATTTATCAATTCATCGTATCCCGGATCCGACGGGGAAACCATCTCTCCGTTCAGATCTCTTTCAAAAATAGTATGAGCATTCATAATAATCTGTTTTATATCCGTTACAAAGTTAAAAAGAAAGCCCCGTGGCAACTTTGCCACAGGGCTCAAAACTCTTTGTCATAAAGCTCGATTCTTCGAGATAACGGCTTTCACCGACTTCCCTTTTTAGTATTTTCAACGACCTGCTTAGCCCATTCGGTAGCCACCGCAACGCCTCCGTTGAGTAACTTGCCGTCGTTCCAAGTCACGTTTGGATAAAGTTTCCTGAGCTGTCTTACACTATGGGCTATCGAACTTCCTCCGGAAGTAGCGAACGGGATAACGGTTTTACCGGAAAAATCGTATTTTTCAAGAAACGTATTGACCGGACGCGGACACAAGTCCCACCAAATAGGATAGCCGAGAAATACGATATCGTAATCTTTCATATCGAGAGGCTCCCCACCCAGTTCGGGGCGAGAATCCTCGTCGGCCATTTCGACCGAACTCCGGCTCGACTTGTCATTCCAATCGAGATCGGCCGAAGTATAGACCTCGGCAGGAGTAATCCGGTAAAGCCGGCCATCGACCGCACCGGCAATAGATTCTGCCACCCTCCCGGTAGTTCCGGTACAAGAAAAATAGACCACAAGAATTTTCTTACTCACCGGTTCGGTGGTATCTGTCGCCTGTCGTTGAGTTTGTGACGAACAACTAAAACTGAGAATACTCATAAGTATCAATACTATCTGTTTCATACTATATTCATTTTGAAATAAACTACAAGCCGAGAAAAAGACAAACTTGTTCGAGCTATTTCGAGGCTCAGCGTTAATGACGGACAACGCCCGAATATTCCTCTTCGCTCACAGGTTCGAGCCACTCATTGCTCTTGTTTTCGCCGGGAGCCTCTATGGCGAGATGCGAAAACCAACTGTCAGGCGCAGCTCCGTGCCAATGCTTCACACCGGCCGAGATATAAACCGCATCGCCGGGGAGAAGTTCCACCGGTTCTTTTCCCCATTCCTGATAATAACCTCTGCCACCCACGCACACAAGTATTTGACCGCCGCCTTTGGTAGCCTTGTGTATGTGCCAATTATTACGGCAACCGGGCTCGAAAGTAACGTTCGAAATGGGAATACCTTCTGTCACGACAGGTGCGAGATAGCTTTGACCGATGAAATATTTGGCGTACGTATCGTTAGGTTTGCCGACAGGAAAAATAATGGATTGAGCATACGCATCGAGCGAACAGGCAGCAGTACTATCCGCACAGTCTACCCACACCTCTTTGGCCATACGAAATGCCGCCCATGCTTTGGGCCAACCAGCATAGAACGCAGCATGAGTAAGAATTTCAGCGATTTCAGTTTTGGTCACCCCGTTCTTCTTGGCCGATTCAAGATGATACTTGAACGAAGAATCTGTCAACCCCTGTGACATGAGAGCAACGACAGTCACGATAGAGCGGTCACGAAGCGAAAGCAAATCGTTACGACTCCATACCTCCCCAAAAAGAATATCGTCATTCAAATGCGCAAACTCGGGAGCGAACTCACCAAGCGCATCATGTCCGGCTGTCTGTCGGACTTTCTCTTGTGATTTTGTCATAATCGGAAATATTAAAATTGACAATAAAACCCATAAAACTACTTTTGTTTTCATACCCTATGATTTTAATTGAACACCACAAAATACCAGTTTTCCAACTCATCATTTAGAAATCATGTAATTGGAAAATCGGAAACAGACAGACATCAGTCTCCATCGATCATCGTCTATTTCCGCACGATGTACAAAGGTACGAAACAGATCTCGCAACGATTTTGCTATAAAGCTCAAATCTATTTGCCATAAAGCTCACCCTGCCACGATGGTGCGACCCCATAGGTCTCTTTATACACTTTGGAAAAATGCGACAGATTCTTAAAGCCTACATCGAAGCAAGCCTCCGTAACTTTCTTTTTCCCCGACCGAATTAAATCATGCGCCGCTTCAAGACGTCGTCTGATAATCCATTTCTGAGGCGTCAAATCGCTCACTTTGGCAAAATCCCGTTTAAAAGTAGCCAAACTACGCCCTGTATAACTGGCGATTTCTTTCATCGAGAGATCGCACATATAATTCTCGTTCAAGTAATCGAGAATATCGATTTTCCACGGTTCCACGAAATCGAATAACGATGCATACAGATTACGGTCGGTATTGAGCAAGACATACACACCTTCGATCATCTTCAATTTCAAAATCTTTTCCGAGGGTTTCTCCCCAGCATCGAAATACGGAATAACCGACTCGAACAAAGAGCGGATATCCGGTCTATTTTTCGGCAAGAGGAGCAAGCTCGCTTTCTCTCGTTTGGAGTCGATTGGAATCTGCTGCCGATCGAGTGTTTGGTAAAACTCCCTCAAAAAAGCCTTCGAAAATTTCAACACAATGGAACGATAAGGCTCACCCTTCCCGACCCTCTTTTGCAACCACATTCGGTTATCACGCCGCATAAAGGCACAATCTCCCGGATACAAAACGGTTTTCTTTCCACGTTCCTCGATCTCCAATCTACCGGAACACTGATAAATGAGCGTATGTTCCCGATTTTCATGAGCACACTCCCGATCATCGGCAAAATAACTCGCTATAAGCACATTCGAGCAATCGAATACATCTAACTGTTCCATATCATCAGCCTTTTATATGGACAAATATAATGCATTGTATCTGTACAATATTTGCTGTGAAGCTCAATTTTCACACTCCCGATACAACCACTGCTCCCGAATAAATAAAATCAATGCGCCGAACCAGTACCGGCCTTTGGATAAAACAACTATTTTTGTAGAAAAATTTACCGGGAGAATGCTCGAAAAAACATTAGGAATAGTACTGCACATCATTCCCTATAACGACAAAATATCGGTAGCCCATTTGTACACCGAACAATATGGCCGATCTTCCTATCTTATTCCACAAGGGGGTGGGAAAAAAGCTCGCATGTTTCGGTCCCTCTTCATGCCGTTCTCTATTTTGGAACTTGATATAGACTACCGGAACAGCCGGGAATTGCAAAAAATCATCGAAGCGCGCACGGTTTTACCTCTTCAAAACATCTATTCCGATCCGGTAAAAAATGCAGAAGCGCTCTTTTTATCCGAAGTCCTCTGTCAAACCATAAAAGAACCCGAACCCAATCTCCCGCTTTTCGCCTTCATCGCCCGTTCCATTCAAGTCCTTAATATAATGGAAGAAGGTAAAGCCAATTTTCATCTCTGTTTCCTGCTGCAATTATGCAGTTTTCTCGGGTTCAGCCCCAACATGGAAACCTATCGACCCGGATATTTTTTCGACATGTTGAACGGAATTTTCTCCCCCTCGCGCCCCATTCACACCTACACACTCGATGCCCGCGAAGCCGAAGTTTTCGCCCGGCTCACCCGTATGGATTTCAATAATCTTCGCCACTTCAAATTCAATCGGGGAGAGAGAAACGCCATACTCGACCGAATCTTAACATACTACCGGCTACATCAACCCGACATTTCGGAGCTCCGGTCTCCCGAAATATTACGAGCCATATTCGACTAATATGCTGCAAAGGTTGACTATTACAAAATTTTATACTACTTTTGTCGACCGAAATGCCCTTGTAGTTCAATGGATAGAACGGAAGTTTCCTAAACTTTAAATCCGAGTTCGATTCTCGGCGAGGGTACAAAAAAAGGAATCCGAATCCGGATTCCTTTTTTTGTATTTATACGCTTACCTATTTTGCAGCGGCTTCTTTGGCAGCCTTTTTAGCGATACCACGCCGTTGGATTTCGTAAGCAATCGGGGTAGCCACGAACAAGGTCGAGAACGTACCGATAATTACACCAAACAACATGGCGAATGCGAAACTGCGAACCGATTCAGCTCCCAACAAGAGAATACACAGCAACACGATGATAGTACTTTGCCCCGTGTTGATCGTACGAGGTAACGTACTGTTCAACGCACTGTTGATCGACGTTATCAAATCACGTTTGGGATAGAGCGTTTTCTCTTCGCGGATACGGTCGAAGATTACCACCGTATCGTTCACAGAGTAACCGATAACCGTCAATACCGCAGCTACGAAATTCTGGTCTATTTCCATCGAGAAAGGCAGAACGCCATAGAGCAACGAATACAAGCCTACTACCGAGAAGGTGGTAAAGGCTACCGAAGCCAGCGTACCCACACTGAACGCAATGTTACGGAAACGGAGCAAGATATACAAAGCCATCGCAATCAACGAGAAGAAGACAGCCCAATATGCGCCCACTTTAATATCGTCTGCAATAGTAGGACCTACCTTCTGGCGACTTTGAATCATGTTGTCGCTGAATTCCTCCAACGAAACACCGCCCAACAGACTTTGCATACCGTCATAAAGTTTCTTCTCTATCTCTTTGTCAACACCTTCGCCTGTATCCTCGATACGGTAGTTAGTAGAAATACGCACTTGATTATCGGTCGTAATGGTGATTACCGACAACGAACTTCCTTCGAACGAAGGTTCAAGCATATTCTCGATTTCAAGCGGACTTACCGGTTGTTCGAAGCGAACCACAAAATTGCGACCTCCCGAAAAATCGACACCTTGATTCATTCCACGCGTGAGGAACGAGATGACAAATACAGCAACGATAGCTAATATGCATATATAACCCGTCTTGCGCAAGCCCACGAAATTAATGTGAGTATCCGTGAGGAAGTTACGCGAAATAGACGTAGTGAAAGCCATGTTGTTGAATCGTCCGTGATTCAAACCGGCCTCGAAAATGAGACGGGTAATAAAGATGGCCGTAAAGAACGAGGTAGCGATACCGATAATCAAAGTCGTGGCAAAACCTAAGATAGGACCTGTTCCATAGATCAACAGGATTACACCCGTAATCATAGAAGTCAAGTTCGAGTCGAAGATCGCCGAGAAAGCGTTTTTATAACCATCGGCAACCGCCGACTTCATGCTCTTACCGGCACGCAACTCTTCTTTGGTACGCTCGAAGATAAGCACGTTGGCATCGACCGCCATCGCCAAAGACAACACGATACCGGCAATACCCGAAAGCGTAAGCACCGCCTGTAACGATGCCAAAATACCCATCGTGAAAAACAAGTTACATATAACACCGAAACTGGCGATAAGACCCGGAGTCCACCCGTACATTATGATCAGATAGGCCATCAACAACACCAAAGCCACCAAGAACGAAATCAAACCGTTTTGGATAGCCTCTTGTCCCAGCGAAGGACCGATGACGTCCTCTTGTACAATTGTCACGGCAGCAGCCATCTTACCCGATTTCAACACGTTGGCCAAGTCCTTAGCCTCTTCGGGAGAGAATCCTCCGGTAATCTGCGAACTACCACCAGAGATGGCGCCATTCACATTGGGGAAAGAATATACCTGATTATCCAACACGATAGCAATCGCATTGCCGATATTGTCACGAGTAAGTTTTTCCCAAACTTTGGCTCCTTCGGCATTCATGGTCATGCTCACCACAGAACCCTGTATCTTATCGAAGTCGTCACGAGCATCGATTATTACATCGCCGCCCAAAGGAGCCTTACCGCCTTTACCGGCTTTCAACGCAATAAGTTGATACAAGGTTTCCTTTTCATCGATGGCTTTTACCGTCCAGCGTAAAATCAAATCGCTCGGAAGAATATCGCGGGCGATTTTGCTTGCCAACATAGCATTCACCGCTGCCGTATCGTTCTTATTGACAATACCGATAACCGGAGATCCTCCGTAGCTTTGGGTATAATTCATCAACGAAAGCAACGGATTCTGTTTACGGATACGCTCCATAGTTTCGGCTTCCGATGCCTCCTGCTGTAATTTTTTCTTCAACGACGAAGCCGTGCTGTCAGCTGCAACGGCTGCCGTATCGGGCGTAGCCTCGGCAACGACCGGAGCTTCTTCCTCTGCCGGCTCTTGCGCAGCATTAGCCGCAGCGATAGCGTTATTTACGGCATCGAGTTTCGGAGCAAGTTGTTCCAGTTTATACGTCTCCCAAAATTCGAGGTTAGCGCTACCCTGCAACAATTTCCTCACACGCTCGGGTTCTTTGATACCCGGCAGCTCGACAAGAATAAGACCGTCCTTTTCCAATTTTTGAATATTGGGAGCGACCACACCGAAACGGTCGATACGAGTACGCAATACGTTGTACGAGTTATCCACCGCACTATTCAACTCGTTGCGAAGAATAGAAATCACCTCGTCGTTAGTCGATCTGGGGGTTATTTTATCTTTTAACTGGAAAGTGCTGAAAATAGCCGAAAGTCTCACATTCGGATCTATCTTTTTGTATTCGTTGTAGAACGAAACGATAAAGTCGTTGTTCCCGGCCTGAGCAGCCTGAGCGGCAGCGATAGCTGCGTTGAAGTTAGGGTCCGGGTTATTATTCGACAAAGATTTGAGCACGTCTGCCACAGAAATTTGCAGCGTTACGTTCATACCTCCTTTCAGGTCAAGACCCAAACCTATTTCCATTTCACGGCATTGCTGATACGTGTAATACCACCAATACACCTTTTCCGTAGAGATAGAGTCGATATAATGTTTATACTTAGCCTCATCGCCCGCAGCATACTCTTTCGCCTTATTATTGTAAATAGCGGTTACAACCGAAAACGAAAGATAGAACAAACAGATAAGTGTAAGCAAAACCGCAACGACTCTAATAAATCCTTTGTTTTGCATGTGACTATTACTTTATTTTTTGTTTAATGAATTTCGTATTTTTATCAAGGTGCAAAGATATATTATTTTTTCACAGAAGCCCAAAATTATTCGATTTATTTATTATTAGCGTTTTTTACACCGATAAAGCACAATCCCCCAAAGAAACATGAAAAAGAAAACGGTTATATCTTTTTCAAGATTTAATATTATTTTTGTACTTCGGTTATAATCCGAGGTTCACACCCCGATCGAAGTGCCGCATTTCCTATATTTCGACGTGACGGCAAATCGATTATTAACCCTATAAGTTATGCTCAATTATACGAATAAAACAGAAAGAGAGCCACAAGAGCGTAGTTCAAATATCGAACTTCTGAGAATACTTTCGATGTTCTTGGTTCTGATGATTCATTATATTCCTTCCCGAACACTGCCGACACACGACACATTGGCCCACGACACGCTCGGCACACTGTTCGATCTCGAATTGCGTAGTATCAGCTTCGTCTGTGTCAATTGTTTTATTCTCATCTCCGGGTACTTCGGTATCCGTTGGAAATTAAAATCTTTCTCCAACCTCCTTTTTCAAATATTGTTCTGGGCGATCGTATGCCCTGTTATCGTATTCGCCGCGACCGATTCCCTCAACATGACCGACCTATTCAAGACATTATATCACAACACATTCTCCCGCTGGTTTATCGAAGCGTACATCGGACTGTACATACTGGCCCCGATGATAAACCGCTTCATCGAAAAATCGACACATCGGGAGTTGGGTATATTCATTCTTGCTTTTTATCTGTTCAGCACCTTGTTCGGCTACTTGGGAAAAGCCTATGACTTCAACAAAGGCATGAGCATCATCAGCCTCGTGGGGCTATATTTGATAGGAGCCTATCTCCGCCGGAAACAAGACAGCATATTCGATCTCTCGAAATACGTCTATTTAGGTGTTTACCTCGTTACCGGATTCATTATGGTAGCCATCGCCGCCCTCATCTTGAAAGCAGGATTCACGATTACCCCTTATAGCTACCTCAACCCCCTTATCGTTCTCGAATCCATAGCCCTGTTCTTGTTCTTCAAAAAACTAAATATCGGTAGCATAAAATGGATCAACTATATCGCAGTTTCCTCGTTCGCCGTATATTTAATCCATAACGACCTCTCCATTAAACCCCTATACTGCGCAGCATGCGACTATATCGAAGCGCATTACACCCCATCATTCCCGTATGCCTTGCTGTTTATGGTGGGAGTATTCATCGTATCGGTAATGGCAGATAAAGTCCGGCTGTTCATATACAAACATACGCTATTGAGACTATTGAAATAAAAAGATTATACCCTCTCCTCGCCTGTCGCGGGGTGTAGGAGAGAGCAAGCAAAAAGGAAGAAGGTTAGATAACTCCTACTTGCTGCACAAAAATGCCAAACTATAAAATAAAAAGTACCACCCTCCTTCCTTGCCGTGTCCCGTAGCATTACGGGGTGTTTTGCAACGCAAAATATAGGGGAGGGGTCCGTAGGACGAAGGGGTTAGCTCTACAAAAAATCCTATATACTATCTTTTTTAGCCCCCCTTTTCTTAGGAACTCGATTCACCCCCTGTGACGAAAAAATTGAAAATAGGCTGCACATCGGTAAAAATAGGCACACTTGCTTTTGGTCTCGGTTTGCACTATCTTTGTCGCAAATAGATCGATTCGGCAAAACAGAACATAACTTGTTTCTGTTCTTATTTGTACTATCTTTACATAAAATATTCGACGATGAATCCGAAACACCCCCTTTCCACGATAACAGTCTATCGGCTGGTCGCCTCGTTCATTCTGGCGATTTCCATATATTCCTGCGCCAACATGTCGAGACCCGGCGGTGGTCCCCGCGATGAAACACCGCCTGTATTCATCAAGAGCATGCCGGTTCCTAACGCATTGAACGTTTCGAAACAGAAAATCGAAATCGAATTCGACGAAATCATTCAAGTAGACAAACCGTCCGAAAAAGTAATCGTCTCCCCCCCCCAAAAAGATATGCCCGAAATTCGTACTTCGGGACGTAAAATAACCGTGATTCTTAAAGACTCGTTACTACCCAACACGACCTATACTATCGACTTTTCCGATGCCATCATCGACAACAACGAGCGCAATCCGCTCTATGGATTCGCCTACTCCTTTTCGACCGGCCCCAAGATAGACTCTCTGCAAGTTTCGGGAATACTACTCAATGCCCGGGATTTGGAGCCCATAACCGGCATGTTGGTAGGATTACACAGCGACCTCGAAGACTCGGCTTTCCAGAAACTCCCATTAGAAAGAATTGCCAGTTCCGACGAATTAGGTCATTTCACGATACGAAATGTAACACCCGGCAAATACCGTCTATTCGCGCTGAAAGACATGAACCGAGACTACCGCTTCGACAACCCGTCGGAAGATATCGCTTTTCTCGATTCTATCGTTATTCCTTCGGCCGATGTTAAATTACACGTCGACACCATTTGGAAAGACAGCGTCACCATCGACACCATTATCGAATACAACCACACCCATTTCTATCCGAACGATATTCTGCTCACGGCATTCAACGAAGGATTCCAATCTCAATATCTCGACAAAAGCGAAAGAAAAGACCGTCGTAAAATCGACCTTTATTTCAAAGCTCCCGCCGATTCGTTGCCCAAGCTGAAGCCGCTGAATTTCGAGCAAGAAGACTGGGCCATTCTCGAACGCTCGTTCCATAACGACACGCTGCAATACTGGATAAAAGACTCGCTCATTTACAACATGGATACACTTTTATTCACGGCCGAATATCTCCGTACCGACACGTTAAGACAATTGTCTCTCTACAACGATACGCTCAAATTCATCATGAAAAAAGTCAAAGCGCCCAAGAAAAAAGAAAAAAAGAAAGACAAGGACAACGACTCCATCGAAGTTCCCGAAATCCAATTCATGCAAATGAACGCCAAGATAAGCTCTTCTCTCGATGTTTATAAACCGCTTCGTTTTTCCTTTGCCGAACCATTGCAAACATACGATGCAGGGAAAATACATCTGGAACAAAAAAGAGACACCTTGTGGATACCTGTTGCCGACTCCCTGTACACATTCCTCCAAGACTCCATTGCTATCCGGGACTACACACTCACCTACAAATGGACTCCGGGAGAATCCTATCGCATCGTTATGGACTCCACGGCATTCACCAATATTTACGGACTATTCACGAACACCTATAAACAAGAATTCAAAGTCAAAGCCCTCGAAGATTACGCCAATCTGTATCTCTCTATTTCGGGCGTATCCGATTCCGCCTTTGTCGAAATTCTTGATTCAGGAGACAAACCCGTAAGAACAGCCCCGGTCATCAATGGAGGAGCCGAGTTCATGTATATGAATCCGGGTACTTACTACGCCCGCTTATTTATCGACCGTAACGGAAACGGGAAATACGACACCGGGAACTACTCCGAGAAAAGACAGCCCGAAGAAGTTTCGTATTACCCACAGGAACTCGAACTGAAAGCCAATTGGGATATAGAACAGGATTGGGACATCTATGCGACACCGGTCGATAAACAAAAACCCGACAAAATAAAGAAAAACAAGCCCAAAGAGAAAAAACGAAATTACTGACAATCTTAATAACAAACCGCATGCTACGCCATCGTTATATGAAAAACACCGGGTCGTTACGCCGTATTACTTTCGGGATTCTTTTTTGGAGTATGGCGAACGGAATTTATGCGCAAACGACTCCGGGTATGCAACCCGAATGGCTATCCTACGATGTCATATACCAACTGGGATTTCTCTGGAAGCGGGCAGCGACAGCTACGCTCCAACTCACCGAATACCCCGACAAATATACATCTGTTTTAAAAGCTCGTACACTCCCCTTTGCCGACAACATATTCAAAGTACGCGACACACTGGTATCCGATATGCAGCGAAACAAAGAACTGCTACCCATTTATTACGCCAAACTCGCTGACGAAAACGGGACTTACCGGAAAGACGAAGTAAATTATACCTACGATGGAAACTCGACCACGGGAAATATCCGCCTATATCGGCCCAAGCGTAACGCCATAGAGGACTATACACTCACCGAACCCGGTATAGTCTACGACATGCTGAGTATCTTTTACGTGATTCGCACCTTCGACTTCCGAGCAATGGAAATGTATCAAATCTATAACACCAAAATTTTCTCCGGTAAAAACCTCGAATACCTCGAAATAGAATATTTGGGACAGGAAATCCTCAAACAAAACAAAAAGGAATACAGCACCTACAAACTTCATTTCCGATTCTATGACAGAACCGGCAAAAAGACCAGCGACAAAATCTCGGCATGGATCTCTACCGACAATAAACGCATACCCTTGAAAGTAGAAGGGAAACTTCCCTTAGGCTCTATGAAAGCCGTGTACACGGGAGAATAGAAACTATCTATCATTATATCATGGGCAAGAGCTAAAAACTGACCTCCTGCACATGCAGCGTGATAGGGAAGGTATCCGAAAGATGGAAAGGTTAGTTCTACAAAAATCCTATCTTTTTTAACCCCTCTCATCGTCGCTACCGCTCCTCTGTGTCTCCCCTATTCTCCGCAACTCCCCGTAATACTACGGGACACGGCAGGGGAGAAGAACAAACACAATACACAGGAAAGTATTAACCTCCTCTGTGTTTTGCATAGCAAAATATAGGGGAGGTGTCCGCAGGACGGAGAGGTTAAAAAATATCCATAGCAGAGGAAGCATATAAAAACATCACTCTCTCCCTATGTTTCTGTAAAGGAATAGAAAGTACTCACAAAGCAAAAAGAAAGCACAAAAGGCCGATCGAAGTGTCGCTTTTAATCCTCTCCCTCTGCTCATCGTAGATGAGATAGGGGGAGTGCACGTAAGGTAAGGGGGTTAAAATATAAAGAAAAGAACAAGATTCTCCCCTCCTTTATCGGGCAATAAAGCTACAAAAAGCGGCTGCATTTCCGGGTTCTTTCTTTTCGGCGATGAAAGGAAAAAATAAATACCTTCTACTTCCCGCGTTCCTGGCAAGATAACCCCGCCGTTCCGTAACACGCCAAACTTCGGGACAACCGTTCAGCCACCGCATCGCGTAAAGTCTGCGGAGACAAAACCTCAGCTTGCCAATACCCCAAAGCATACACCTCCTGTTCGAAATCGGGAGTGATTTTCAAACGGTAATGAAACGTAGAGCCATGTTCGTTCCGGTCAAGTTCCTCTTGACTTTCGTGCAAAGGAAGTGTCCTCAAATAATTAGCTTGCAAAGCAGGGACACGCAGCACCACCTCCTGCGCCGGCATATCGTCGTGCGTAATCCCGAAACAATCCCGGAAATAATCGATGGGAGAAAAACTGTCGGGATAGACGAATGTACGACTGCTCAATTCGAGAGAAGCAACCCGGTCCAAAGCATAAGTCTTGATTTTCCGATCCGTAAAATCCTTAGCGATGACATACCAACGCTGACGAAATAACTTCACGAAATAGGGAGCCGCCAATGTATGCGAACTTGTTACACGTCGGAATGAACGATACGACAAAATAAGCACCCGGTTCTCCTTCATCGCCTCGAAGACGATTCTCAAAAATTTCTGCCCCGAAGGTATATTCTCCAAAACGATTCGATTCCGCAACTCCTGACTCTCGTTCAGCATGTTACTCACCGCAAGCGTGTTCAATGCCCACACACGTGCACCGTTTCCCTGCAAAGCATCCGGGTCCTCGATGTAATATTCATACGTAGAAGCATCACACTCGATATTCACGTCAAACATCTCCTGTATGGCCTGACGATAATTCATAAACGTCCGTCGAGCCATCGGCTTGCCGTCCGAATATTCGCTCCGTTGCCACAACCCGTCTATCTCTCTGCGGGTAAGCCTTCCGTAGCGCTGCAACGTATCGATCAGCCATACATACCGATTGAAAAGTTCTTTCGCCATAACACAAAACCACTGTTTTACATCTCCAAAAATAATATCTATCCCGCAATTTCACCAATCACCTAATCACTATTCCAAAATTTTCTCCCGATTCCGAGATCTATTTTCACTTACAACAGTACAACAAACAAGCCACGCACATCAAGGTCCCCTCTATTCACCCTTCAAAACGCCATAAAAGAATCATCGGAAAATATCGAATACATAGAGCTGTTTTAAATTTATTCCGAGACAGATTGAGACCTATGTTGAAGCAGATTGGAGTCCGAGATATGCAGTCAATAGCGGGCTATTGACAAAAATCAAGGGATTCAAGATGCGAGACGGGGACTCAATATGGCCGGAACATACCTGCTTGCAATGATAATATTATTTCTCTATAAATTTAAAACATCTTCTAAAAAAAGTATGCCCAAAAGTATTTAACTTTTGAGCATACCCCGCAATATTCCATTGGATCTCTTTTATTTCGTCGTCTTTTTCCGGGCCGGTTTCTTTTTGGCAGGAGCCTTGTCGGCATCCTCGACAATCTTCATGCAATCGGCGAACGTGAGCGATGCCGGTTCGGAACCTTTGGGTAATTTATAATTCTTCTTTTTATAAGCGATATACGGACCGAAACGACCGTTAAGCAGTTCGAGTTCATCATCTTCATCGAACTTCTTGATAAGGCGTTGACTTTCCTGCTCGCGCTTTTGCTGAATCAACATTATCGCATCCTCTAACGAAACACCCTGCGGGGTGAACTCTTTGGGCAACGATACATATTTGCCGTCGTGACGAATATACGGACCGAAACGGCCAATACCCACGACAACGGTTTTACCTTCGAAATCGCCTAAGGTTCGGGGCAAATCGAACAGTTTCAAAGCCTCTTCCAATGTAATCGTGCTCATCGATTGTCCTTTGAGCAACGATGCGAACAACGGCTTCTCCGTATCTTCGGGCGTACCGATTTGTACCAACGGACCGAAACGGCCTATCTTCACCGATACGGGACGACCGCTTTTCGGGTCCGTACCCAATACCCGTTCACCCACTTTATGCTCCAACCGCAAAGCAAGAGCGCTCTCTACCACCGGGTGAAAGAGTTTGTAAAAATGATCTATCTCATCGTTCCACACGGTTTTTCCCTCGGCAATATCGTCGAATTGCTGCTCGACATTCGCCGTAAAGTTATAATTGAGAATATCGGGGAAATACTCCGTCAAGAAATCGTTGACGACAACTCCTATATCGGTGGGGAGCAGTTTGCCTTTATCGGCTCCTGTGAGCTCGGTTTTCTCTCCCGATTCGATTTTCCCATCGTGCAGCGTCAACATACGATATTTCCGCTCCGTTCCTTTCCGATCGCCCTTCTCGACATATTCACGTTGCTGTATGGTCGAAATGGTTGGTGCATAGGTAGAAGGCCGACCGATACCCAGCTCTTCCAATTTACGAACCAGACTAGCCTCGGTATAGCGGGCGGGAGCTTGCGAGAAACGTTCCGTTGCCGTGACCGACGACAATGCCAGCACATCGCCTTTCGCCAATGCAGGTAACATCTTGTCGTTTCCTTCTGTATCGCCTTCGTCATCGGTAGACTCCATATACACTTTCAGGAAACCGTCGAATTTCAAGACCTCGCCCACGGCGACGAAGTGTTCTTTCCTTCCCGAAACAGCGATGGTCGCAGTCGTCTTTTCCAACTCGGCATCGCTCATTTGAGAAGCGATCGTACGTTTCCAAATCAATTCATACAATCGTTTTTCCTGAGAGGAAGCATTGATTTCGTGATGGCTGATGTACGTGGGACGTATTGCCTCGTGCGCTTCCTGTGCTCCTTTGGTATGCGTATGGTAATTTCGAATGTGCAGATATCTCTCTCCCAAAGTTTTTACAATCTCGTCTTTGGTCGTATTTATAGCCAGCGATGACAAATTCACCGAGTCGGTACGCATATAGGTGATATGTCCAGCCTCATAAAGCCGTTGAGCCACCATCATGGTTTGAGCCACGGAGAAGCCCAATTTCCGGGCGGCTTCCTGTTGCAATGTGGAAGTGGTGAACGGAGCCGCAGGCGATTTCTTTGCAGGTTTCACCGTCACGTCCCCGATAGAGAACCGTGCGGTCTTGCAGGCTTCGAGCAAAGCCTTCGCCTCGTCTTCGGTTTTCAATCGTTGGCTCAATTCGGCCTTCAACAATTCCCCTCCGGGTAACAAAAATTCCCCGATCACCCGATAGGCTGCTTCGGGCTTGAACGCCGAGATTTCTCGCTCCCGTTCTACAATCAAGCGCACTGCGACCGATTGTACACGACCGGCCGACAAAGCGGGCTTCACCTTTTTCCACAGAACAGGCGAAAGTTCGAATCCCACAATACGGTCGAGTACCCTGCGGGCTTGTTGAGCATCTACCCGATTCAAATCTATATCCCGGGGATTCTCAATGGCATGGAGTATGGCATCTTTGGTAATCTCATGGAATACAATCCGTTTCGTTTTCTCCGGTTTCAATTTCAACACTTCGAACAAGTGCCATGCGATAGCCTCTCCCTCGCGGTCCTCATCGGAAGCCAGCCAAACCATATCCGCTTTGTCTGCCTCCTGTTTCAGCGTTTCCACCAACTTTTTTTTGTCGGCAGGGATTTCATAAATAGGTTTATAGTTATGCTCGATATCCACACTGAAATCCTTTTTTTTGAGATCACGGATATGTCCGTAGCTCGAAAGGACTTCAAAATCCTTTCCCAAAAACTTCTCAATGGTTTTAGCCTTTGCCGGAGACTCTACGATTACCAAATTTTTTGCCATATGCGCAATGTTCGTTCAAATTTTGCGCAAAATTAGAAAAACAGATTGTAATACAGAGCTTTTTTCTACTTTTTTATTAAATAATGTATATCGCACACATTTCGAATCGATCCTACCATGTAGAGTTTTTGTCGCATTTCTTCCCCAACGCCTTTCTCCTATACTCCCCCCTCCGAAAAAGCTGACGAGATAAATCCTGTTTTTAAACTACCCACTCGTCCCATGAGTACTCCCGACACGGTGGGAGAGGTTAAATCCTTCTTCTCCCCTGCCGCGTCCCGTAGTATTGCGGGGGGTGGCGTTAGTCATATAGGGGAGGTGGCACACATAGTGATGGAAGGGTTAAAAATGTCGAGAACAGACCTCTTACCCTCAAAATTTCAAATCGACCCCGAACATGAAATTGATGCCTTGTGCCGGCATACCGTAAAGAATATCGTATTTCCGGTTCAGCACATTGTCGGTAAGTCCGTAAAGCGAAAACCAAGAAGTGAAAGCATACGAGGCTTTCAAGTGAACGAGATGTATATCGGAGAGCTTTCCGAGATTTGAATACTCCCGACCCGCAGCAAACTCATATCCGGCTTCGAGCGTGAACGGGCGAACAGGCATATAACGGATATTCGCTCCTCCTTCCCACTGCGGACGGTTATACGAAATCGTCTCCCCCCCATCGGCGGTCTTCCATCGGTGATACCCGACCTTCGCCGAAGCCTCCAATTTCGTACCGTAACGATAAGATACATCAAGCTCTGCTTTCAAAGCATTGGCATCGATACCCCAAAAACGCGACACACCTGTAAACTTTCCGTCCAAATCTTCGGGTAAAAGGAACAACGCCTTTTTACAAATTTCATAACCGCCCGAAAGCCCTACGGAAAATCCGGGCAATGCGTTAATACGTATTCCCAATGAGGCATCCAACGGCACATACGTATTATCTACCTGTGCCGACGGATTGAAGTAGAGCGTATAGGCCGAAACACTTCGCCACGTATTCAGTTTCTTCCCGCCCGTAAAAGCCGTATAAAACTGTACATCGGGAACTATCGTCCAATCGAATCGCACATCGGGAGAGAATCGCAAAATAGTTCCGTTGTTGAAAGAAACATCGGCCTTGACACCGACCGCAAAAGCCACGTGTTCATTCCGCCAGTCATACCGGGGATTCAATGAAATCATACCGTAATTCGCTGCCGACTGTAACCGGCTGTAACCCACATAATCGAAAGAACCGTCCAAAGAAATAGAGCTACGTCTGTCGATCGGCGCAGACAATGTAAAGTCAGCATTTACTAAATTCTCGGCAGCCCCTTTTTCACCTTGTAAATATCCCCGGTGATACCCGTACCGGTAATATGCCAATGAAACTTTATAAAGTAGGTCCGACTCTCCGGTAGTCGAGGCTATATGGCTTTTCAAGAAGAACCGGTTTATCTCTTGGTTAGGCGAAGATATTCCCGTCAAACCGGTGTATCGCAATCCGTAATAGTTGAAGGAGTCGTAACGATAACCGCCGCTTATTCCCAAATCCAGCTTCCCGAAGGAGTGAAGATAATCGGCGACCACTCGCTCTTCGAGCCGGTGCATCTTCTTCGAGTCGGGATAGTCCTCCGTTAACGATTGATTGTAATCCACCGTTCCGCAAGTAGAGCGATGTTGCAACCACACACCCAACTTGTCTTTGTCATTCTGCAAAATACGATAACCTGCATTCCCGACCATATTCAGGTAATTGCCTATCCCGAAATCCACGTATCCCCTCGATTGGTTTTCTTCGGGTTTTTCTCCGAAACCGCCGGGAGCCAACAAGACAGCGCGAGGTTCGAGGGGAGCCGGAACCGTCCAGTCGCTATACCGTATAGATTGTTTGGTTACCGTCGGTGCTTCCACTTCGGGCAATGTATTGATTTTAGACGCATCGCGCACGATAGGTGTAAAATCTTTTTCTATGGTTACTTCCCGCCGCAACGAATCGGAACGTATCTGTGCCGACAGGAAGAATGGGAAAACCGATATGATTAAAAAAGAAAACCGTTTCATAAGCCATACATATTGTATCGTTCAACTACTCTGTTTGTCCCAGCTCGCTCAACTTCTTGTCTATACGGGAAATAATATCGTCGTCGCTGGCCGGATAGTTATTCCGCAAACTTTGCAAATATTGACGGGCTTGGAAAGTCTCGCCCCGTTTTTCATAAATGTCGGCCATGAGCAAGAATGCCCGAGCCAACCAATAATTGTGGGGAGTACCTTTGTCGATAAAAGTATTCAGCGTCTTTTCGGCCGTATCGATCGCTTTGTTGTCGAATTGATATTGGGCCAATAAATAGGCACTTTGCGCCCCGTAAATCGAACGGGTATCTTTCGAAAGCTCCCGCCAGTCATCGGCTGCATTTTCTCCCTTTCCCGTATGGAAATAGGCATCGGCACGAGCAAATAAAATCTCTTGCCGCAAATCGGGAGAAAGTTTGCTTTCGCTCAACAACTTGTCGGCAACCGTTACCACCTCGCCATATTGCCGCTTATTCCGGGCAATACGAAGCATACCCAACCGGGCGGCCTGTTTGTTCTCTCCGACAGTCGCTTTCTTTTCCAACTCCTTGAATCCGGCAAAAGCCTCGTCATAACGAGCTTTCAAATAAAGTATCTCGCACTTGCGGGCCAATGCTTCTTCGGCAAACTCGCCGTCGGGACTGTTCGTCACCACATAGTCGAACGCTGGAAGAGCTTTGTCGTAGTCTTTCGCTGCAAACGATGCCTTCCCGATATAGTAATTAGCCGGAATCAAAAACGCGCCCGACGGATAATTTCGCACATATTTCTCCAACGAAGCGATACCTTTCCCCGTCATATAAGTGCGCTCGGCTGCCATATACGACAAAGAATCCAATTCGCTCACAGGGGCCTGTTCCGACCGTCCCACGCTGTTCAGATAGTTAGCGTAGGCATCGACTGCATCTTTCTCTACATATACCGATTTGAGGTCGGCGACCGCTATGCGAGCCTCCTCGCTGGTCGGATAACGCTCTATCACTTGCTGGTAAGCAGCCACCGATTCGTCTGTCTGCCCGTTATTGAAATAAACCATACCCAACTGCAAACCTCCCTTGCGGGCAATCGCGCTCTGGGGATAATCGGCGATCAATTGTTTGTAACATACGATAGCATCGTTATTCCTATTCAATATCGTATAAGCCTGTCCCTTTTCGAACCATGCATTCGCCAGATATCCCGAACGAGGATAATCGGCAATCAATTTGTCCAACAACTCTATTTTGCGTTCGTGATTCCTCTGCAATCCTGCCATAAAAGCTTTTTGAAAAAGGGCATAATCTCCGTTCGCGACATCGGTCTCTTGGGCCCGGGCATAATACTGCTCGGCATCGGCGAACCGACGGGCGTAATAATAGCAATCGCCTATCCGGGAATAGGCATCGGCAAGCATGCTTCGATTTCCTCCGGTCTGTACAGAGACATACCGGGAAAAACCGTCGAGGGCTTGCGAGAAGTTATGCTGTTTGAACTGACAGTAGGCCCAATCGTACCAAGCCAGCGAATACATTTCGCTCCGCTTGTCCTTGCTGGAAGAAAGATATGCCGAATAATTCCGGGCAGCGATATCGTATTGTTCCCGACGATATTGGCACTCGGCGAGCCAAAACGCAGCCTTACCCCGTATATCGGTATCATAGTTTCCCACAGCGATCGCCCGGCTAAACAAACTTTCGGCATCGGCGATACGGGCATTGGTGAAAGCCTCCGTCCCCAACTGGAAAAGAATGCGCTGCTTGGCGGCGAGTATTTTCCCGTCGGGCTTCCGTATTTTATCGATAGACGCCAGTGCCGACCGATAATTACGGGTCGTCATGTAAACTTCTACCAAATAGTCGTTAATCTTGTCGGCATAGCGAGAACCGGGAAACTCGTTCAAGAAACGTTCGAACACACCCACCGAGTTATCGAAAGGCGAAGCCGTGCGATCATACAGGCAGAGCGCATAGTTGTAAAGCGCCGTTTCCCGAACCTGACGGTCGTAATTCCCTTGTGAAGCCATCTCGAACGCCATGCGGGCATTATTTTTATCTCCCGCTCGCAAATAGGCTTGCCCGATATAAAGATAAGCATTTTGAGAAAGAGCATCGTCCACGCCGGTCACACGCCCCAAATAATCGATCGTCTCGCTATCTTCTCCCCGGCGATAGGCCATGACACCCATGACATAAAGAGAAGAGCGTTCGGGTTTGCGACATCGTTGCAAATACCTTTCCAAATATTCCGTCGCCGCTTTATCGTCACCTTCTTGATAAGCGCTTTCGCCGAGCAACCGAAGAAGTTCGGTGTATAAGTCGGCATCGGAAGACGGACGGGACAACAACGCTTTACCCTCGGACAATACCTGTGCGAAACGTTTTTGCCCGAAATAAATCTGCAACATGTGCAGCCGTGCGGCATATCCGAAACTCCTGTCGTCCGCCACTTTCGAAAATCCGCTTAAAGCGGCTCTATCGTCTCCCTCGTTCATCTGTATATACGAAAGGTAGAACGTGGCTCCTGTCCGAAATCTCTCTTTCCCGATTAGAAGCTGCAACAGCGGTTTCGCCGCATCGGGATTACCGGTCTTCAACAAAGAACATGCCGTGCGATATCCCCACCGGTCCTCCTCGTCGCCGGTCAACAGACTCACATTTACCGTCTGATAGGTTTTCAAGGCTTTTGCATAATCTTGACTGTCGTAATAATAATCGGCCAATGCCAACCGAGCCTGCAAAGTATGTTTAGAATCCGGATAATTTCGCAAAAAATCCGTTAACCGCCGTACAGCCTGCGGCGAATAATTGCGGGCTTCCGAAAGAGCGATATACCAGTCGGCCGTTTCCCGCTGCTCAGGCGACAAATCGCCTTCACAAGCCTCTTTCATCACATCGGCACAACCCGCATAGTTCTTCTCTTGAAAGAGAAAGATTCCCCTATCTATCAAAGCCCTGTCATCGTTATAAGCCGGGATTCCCGGCTTAGCGGCCAAAAGCTGTCCGGTGCATACGATTCCACAAAGTATAACTATCGCCCGTTTCATGAACATCTTTATTTTGTATTAAGTTCCGAACTATCCACCCATTTAAATAATTTATCCGACGGTCGTATCTTCTCATCGATACGCATCGAGAACCGCTCGCCTTTTACCGTCTTTTGTACCGGTTTCAAATCGACTCGTATCTCTTCCACCTTGCGGATAAGCGCACCGGTCGTCGGGCCGGTGACGAGTATCTCGTCTCCCACGCTCAACGAACCGCTCTCCATGAGAAATTCGGCCACACCGAGGTTGGAAAAATACTTCACGCCCTTGCCTATATATATCTTTCGTTTCGTGGCTCCCGAGCCATAATTGTGAGTCCATTCGCCCAAGCGCTGACCCAAATAATATCCGTTCCAAAACCCTCGATTAAAGACGGTAGCGAGCCGCTCGTCCCACTGTGCGATCTTCTCGTCGGTAAAGTCGTCGTTCAAATAAGACTCGATGGCCTCGTTGTAACACGAAACGACCGTACGCACATATTCCGGTCCCCTTGCGCGACCCTCGATTTTAAATACCCGCACCCCCGAATCGATCAGTTTGTTCAGGAAATGTATCGTTTTCAAGTCCTTCGGCGACATGATGTAAGCGTTGTCCACTTCCAACTCGTTACCGGTCTCCTTGTCTTTCACTTCGTATGAACGACGACAAATCTGCATACAAGCCCCCCGATTCGCCGAAGCATTCATTTCGTGAAGGCTCAAATAACATTTGCCGGACACAGCCATGCACAATGCCCCGTGACAGAACATCTCTATACGTACCGGTTCTCCGCCCGGCCCCACGATACGATCCCGCAAAATGGCTTCGTGAATACGGGCTACCTGCTCCATATTCAACTCCCGGGCCAGCACCACCACATCGGCAAAACGGGCATAGAATCGCAACGCCTCGGTATTGGAAATATTCAGCTGGGTCGATAAATGCACCTCTACCCCTATCTCGCGGGCATAGGTCATAGCCGCCACATCGCTGGCGATAATAGCCGAGAGCCCGGCCTCCTTCGCCGCATCGATAATACGATGTAACAGAGGTATATCTTCGTCGTAGATAACGGTATTGACCGTCAGATAACTCTTTATGTGATGCTCGTTACAAATACGCACAATCTCGTGTAAATCGTCTATCGTAAAATTATTCGACGAACGGGCTCGCATATTCAGCCCCTCGATACCGAAATATACCGAATCGGCCCCTCCCTGTATGGCCGCCGTCAAAGAATCGTACGAACCCACCGGCGCCATAATTTCAAAATCGCTTCTCTTCATCATAAACAAACCGTTCTATTTCCCGGTGATTATTTTTCGTATTTCGTTTAGTTTATTCAATGCTTCTACCGGTGTAAGGTTATTGATATCGACCTGTAAAATTTCGTCCCGAACCTGTGAAAGCACAGGATCGTCCAGTTGGAAAAAACTCAACTGCATGCCACCTCTCGACGAAGCGATTTCGGCGGTAGGCTTGGCGATACCGTTCTGGCGGTTCTCCGACTCCAACTGTTTCAAAATCTGGTTGGCCCGCTTGACGATGCTCTGGGGCATACCGGCCAGCTTCGCCACATGGATACCGAAACTGTGCTCACTCCCGCCGCGTACCAATTTCCGCAAGAATATCACCTTGTTGTCGACCTCTTTTACCGAAACGTTATAATTGACAATGCGTTTATAAGTACGTTCCATTTCGTTCAGCTCGTGATAATGGGTAGCGAACAACGTCTTGGCACGAGCTTTGGGGTGTTCGTGTATGTGCTCGACAATAGCCCACGCGATAGATATACCGTCGTAAGTACTCGTTCCCCGTCCCAACTCGTCGAACAGAACCAAACTCCGCTCCGACAGATTGTTGAGAATATCGGCTGCCTCGGTCATCTCGACCATAAAGGTAGATTCGCCGAGCGAGATATTGTCCGATGCCCCTACACGAGTGAAAATCTTGTCCACAATCCCTATCTTAGCAGCCTCGGCCGGAACGAAACTTCCTATCTGAGCCATCAGAACAATCAAAGCGGTCTGGCGCAACAACGCCGATTTACCGGCCATGTTGGGTCCCGTTATCATCATGATTTGCTGCTTGTCGTTGTCGAGCTCGACACTGTTGCTGATGTAGGGTTCGCCCGGTGGCAACTGTTTCTCGATAACTGGGTGACGTCCTTCCTTGATGTCGATAACCAGCGAATCGTTTACTTCGGGACGAATATACCGGTTTTCCACGGCCGACTTCACGAACGACAACAAGCAGTCGAGCCGCGCAATGAGATTGGAATCGAGTTGTATGGCAGGAATATACTCCGTCAATGCAAGAATCAAATCATTGAACAACTGCGTTTCCAATGAAAGAATCTTCTCTTCTGCCCCCAAAATCTTCTCCTCGTATTCTTTCAACTCTTGGGTGATATAACGCTCTGCGCTCACCAACGTCTGCTTTCTGATCCAATCGGAAGGAACCTTGTCCTTGTGAGTATTGCGCACTTCGATGTAATACCCGAATACGTTGTTATACCCGATTTTCAAGCTGGGAATACCCGTTTTCTCACTCTCGCGCTGCTGCACGTGCAACAAATAGTCTTTCCCCGAATAGGAAATTTCTCGCAACTCGTCGAGTTCGTCGTTCACACCCTTGCGGATAATTCCTCCCCGATTCACCAAATTGGGCGCATCGGGATTAATTTCATGTTCGATTCGGTCCCTGATGATCGTACAGCAATTCAGTTGCTCCCCGATACGTTGCAATACAGGTTCATCGCTCTGCTCGCAAACAGCCTTGATAGGCTCTATCGCCGACAATGCCACCTTCAACTGAACCACCTCGCGAGGCGAAATACGCCCCACCGCTACTTTCGAAATGAGGCGTTCCATATCGCCTATCGTATCGAGTTGCGGATCGATAACCTCCCTAACTTCGGGGTGGCGGAAAAAGAATTCCACTCCGTTCAACCGATCCTCGATAGGCTTCACATCTTTCAACGGAAAGACAACCCACCGTTTGAGCATACGCGCCCCCATCGGGGTGACAGTCCGGTCTATCACGTCGAGCAGGCTTTTTCCCCCTTCGTTCATCGGAGAAAGCAATTCGAGACTCCGCACCGTGAATTTATCCAATCGCACATACCGCTCCTCCTCGATACGAGACAGCGATGTAATGTGCGAAATCTGCGTATGCTGTGTAATATCCAAATAATGAAGCAGAGACCCCGCGGCGATAATGGCGTTGGGCATATTGTGAATTCCGAAACCTTTGAGGTTTTTCGTCTCGAAGTGACGCAATAAGCGATCCAAAGCGGCATCCTCGGTATAAACCCAATCGTCCAACTCGAAAGTAAAAAAACGGGAACCGAAATGCTCCTCGAACAATTTCCGTTTCGTACGCTCGAACAGCACCTCTTTCGGAGAGAAATTGCCCAACAGCTTGTCCACATAGTCGAAATCTCCCTCGGCGGTCAAGAACTCACCCGTCGATATATCGAGAAAAGCCACACCCACTTTGTTACCTTTCCCGAAATGAACACCCGCCAAGAAATTATTCTCTCGGTGATCGAGAATATTGTCGTTAATCGACACACCCGGTGTTACCAATTCCGTAATACCGCGCTTGACCAATTTTTTTGTCAGTTTCGGGTCTTCCAGCTGTTCGCAAATAGCCACCCGTTTTCCGGCACGCACCAATTTGGGAAGGTAAGTATCGAGAGCATGATGGGGAAAACCGGCCAACTCCACATACTGGGCGGCGCCATTTGCCCGGCGAGTCAATGTAATCCCCAATATTTCCGATGCCACCAAAGCATCGTCCGAAAACGTTTCATAAAAGTCCCCCACCCTGAAAAGCAATATCGCATCGGGATGCTTGGCTTTCATCTCGATATACTGTTTCATCAGCGGAGTTTCGACAATTTCCTTGGCCACGATATATTTCTTTTATATTCGTATGAATAATCCTGTTTAAGAGAAACAAAGATAACATTTTCGACCGGAATTGTGAAATTAAAAAAATGTAAGAAACTGTTTTTATTTTTTTCTATTCCTCACTTCATCGCTGCCACTCCCCGTTTCCTCCTCTCCCCTGCGTTTCGAAAAACAAAAAGTCAGCTCTTAAAACGACGAGTAAGATTTATGCTTCTCTATTGAAACAGCTCTCTCCCTCCTCCCGCCAGACCTTGTAACATTCGAAACATTTCACTCCTCCCCTTGCCGTGTCCCGTAGCACTACGGGGTGTTTTACAACGCAAAATATAGCGTAGGACGGAGGGGGTTAAAGAAATACCAGCAATAAGAGCAACAGAGACAAGACTTCTCTCCCCCGCTCATCGTAGATGAGATGGGACGAGTTCACCACCGACAAACTATACTTTCAGGAAAATATTTTTCCGATACAGAAAATAAAGGAAGAACCAGCAACAAGCGACATATCCTGCACGAAGGACGACCGCACCGGCAGGCTCACCGGCACATTCTCCCACCCATTGGGATATACCTCCGAACAAAAACTTATTCATGTGAGAAAATCCTACCACCTGCTGCGCCAGATAAATCGTTATCGAATTTAGTCCTATCACTCGGAAAAAGAGAGTCCACGATTTCCACCCTTTCACATCGACGATATAATAGAACAAAGCGAATGACAAGAACGAAAGCCCTCCCACGAAACAGGTAAACGAACTGCTCCAAAGCATTTTGTTAATCGGAAATACGGTATTCCAAATCAGCCCTATGGCGACCAACACAACACCGATTCCCGACAACAGCAAACTCTTTCTCTCTCCGCTTCCCAAGCGGGTGGAACGGACGATTTCTCCCGCATAAATTCCCAATAATGCCGTGGCTATCGCCGGAAGCGTGCTCAACAGGCCCTCCGGGTCGAAATTACCGTATATCAATTTCCCCGGCAAACAATGCCGATCGATATATCCGACCAGATTCCCTTCGATAGAAAGAGGGGAAGCTCCCGCAGCATCGGGAGCCGGCACAAAGGCCAACAGCAACCAATAACCCACCAAGATAAAAACAATCAAACCATATTGTACCGACTTTTTCAAACTCATGTAAATGAAAGCCCCGAACATCCACGCCAGCCCGATACGCCCCAAAACGCTTGCCAAGCGCACATCGGGGAAATTCAACTGTAAGAATCCGTTATACAAGAATCCCAGCAAAACGAGGGTGACACCCCGGCGGAGAACCCTCAGGTAAATGTGTTTGTCGCTCGATCCGCTCCCCCTTTGCTTGGCCAATGAAAACGGGAAAGATATACCTGCGATAAACAAGAACAGAGGGAATATCATATCGTGCTGGGTAAACCCGTCCCACGGGACGTGCCGCATGTGCCCCGCTATGACATCGCCCACCGCCGTCGGGTGCAAGGCATTCAAGGCGACTACCAACGGGGCGAAACCCATAATAAAAAGCATATCGAATCCCCGAAGGGTATCCAATGACAACAAACGTGTGTTTTTCTTTGTTTCCATATCCGAATTCTGTTTTTCTGTATAGTATACAAGCGACTCGGCTCGTTTATCCAATGATGCGTTACACTCCCTAATCCGCACCCGCAGCGATCCCGATCGAATGTATGTCTCTGCCTATTTCGACAACAGCTTTTTTATCCGTTCCACATCGTCTTCCCGTTCCGGGGGAATAATTCCCCGTTGATAGAAATCTTCGAAATCCGAGAGAAAGTCCTCTTTTAACTCTTCCTTGTATCGCAGGTATATCTCTTCCGCCTCGGCATATCGACCTTGAAGAAGAAGGGATGCCGCAAGATTTGTATAAATAGTATGATGAGTAGAATCATATTTTGCTCCCTCACGGGCATACCGTTCAGCTTCTTCAAAATTGCCCTGAGCGAGAAATAAGAATGAAAGGTTATTGCACGCTCGTACTAAATACGGCTCGTACACTTGTGGATTCACTGCCGTAAGCCGTTGATAAACCTCCAAGGCAGAGAGATACATCTCCTCGCTCTCCTCATAACGTTGGATATTGTAATACAAACAACCTAAGTTATACTGAGTATCTGCCAAATCCGGCTCGTAAACCTGTGGATTCGCCACTGCAAGTCGTCGTCGAATTTCCATGGCGGAAAGATACATCTTCTCGCTATCCTCATAACGTTGGGTGTCGCTGTACAAACAGCCTAAGTTATATTGTGTCATTGCCAAATCCGGCTCGTAAACCTGTGGATTCGCCGCTGCAAGTCGTCGTCGAATTTCCATGGCGGAAAGACACAGCTTCTCGCTATCTTCATAACGTCGGGTATCTTTGTACAAAGTACCTAAATTACTTTGAGCCATTGCCAAATCCGGCTCGTAGACCTGTGGATTCACTGCCGCGAGCCGTCTATAAATCTCCATGGCGGAGAGATACATCTTCTCGCTATCCTCATAACGTTGGGTATCTTTATACAAAATACCTAAATTATTTTGTATCCCCGCCAAATCCGGCTCGTACACCTGTGGATTCGCTGCCACGAGCCGTCGACGAATCTCCATGACAGAAAGGAACATCTCCTCGCTCTCCCCGTAACGTCGGGTATCTTCGTACAAAGTACCTAAATTATTTTGAACCATTGCCAAGTCCGGCTCGTAGACCTGTGGACTAATGGCCGCAAGTCGTTGGTAGATGTCTAAATTTTCTCGATAACGAACTTCCGCCAAATCGTATCGTTTGTTTGCCTGTAAAAAACAACCATACTCAAACAAACTTTTTGCCAACTCTTCCTCCGAAAGGTTGGCACGGACCAGCTCGATACCCTGCTCATAGGCATGGCAAGCCAATTCGAAGCGACGAGGCTCTGCATAGTCTGTCATCAAAGCCTTTACCCGCAAAACATACTCCTCGGCCAACGATCGTGTCTTTTGAAGTCCCGCCTCGATAAGCGACCGACCGGAATCGACCAGTAGTTTCCCTTGCTCTATCTCCTTGCGGGCCTGAGCGGCATCGGCGGCGATATCTTTTTCATTCAAAATCTCCACGACCCCTTTGCTGTTCCCTCGCTCGAACATCTCTATCGCCAACCGTTTGCGCTCGCTCACCGGCGTTCCGCTCCCGATCAGCTTGTTGATGGACAGAGCAAGATCGAACAGCTGGCTCTCCAATCGGTTGAGACTTTCCCGTTTCTTGTATAGTTCTGCCTGTTTCTCGTCAATCATCGGTTGAAGCTCGGCGACACCGGTCGCTCTCAGTCGGGCGATCTCTGTATTCAATCGGGCAATGGACTCTTTCAACGAAAGGTATTCCGGATTCTCGGCGGCAAAAGAGAGATTGTCCAGTTCGGCTATCTTGTGGCCGTAAAGCGAAACGACTCCGTTCTCTATCTTAAAGTGGTTACCCTCGGTTACGGAAGCGTTGCCCGATACCGATGGAATGATCCGCTCCAACTGCATGACAAAATGCAACTTCATGGCATCGTCGGTGGCATAGTTGCACCAATAATGCCCCACCCGATCGAACAAATCTTCCTTGAATCGTTTCAATGCCTCGTCCTCCATTTCACCTTCTATCAAGGCACGAATATAGACAAATGTCTTGGGGTGACTCTGATTCTTCACATATTCGTCTAAGGCTTGATTGAACTCCTCTATGGTGTATTCTCCCGCTTTGCGGTGAAACATACAGATACAAATATCGCTGGCACGTACTATGCGGTTGTAGTCGTCCTGAGTACGGGTTCCGGTGCAAAATGCCGAAAAATCTTCCCAACGTCTGCACCTTATGCGATATCCCCGAGGCTCGAAAATTTCGTCCAAAGAAGCCACCAACGAATGAAAACTGTTACGGTCGTTTTTCAACTCGTCGCTGGATGCCAAAAATACAGTTATGTTCTTCATATCGTTACATCTGAGTTTCACTATACTTTAATATAGGTCTGCAAGATAAACAATTTCTACCTATCTCCCCAATTCTCCCGATCGAGATTTCGGTAATTCACCGCTTCGTTGATGTGTTGCACCTGTACCCCTTCGCTACCTTCCAAATCGGCGATGGTACGAGCCACTTTCAAAATACGGTCGTAGGCCCGTGCCGACAGGTGGAAACGGTTCATCGCATCTTTCAGCCGTTTCAATCCCGCCTCATCGGGGACAGCGAATCGGTTCAATAACCGGGTAGTCATTTGGGCATTGCAATGAATGCCGGGATAGTCGGCGAAGCGTGCGGCTTGAATTTCTCTTGCGGCAATGACTCGTCGACGAATCGACTCGCTCGACTCCGACGGACGGGTGTCGGAGATTTTCTCGAACGGGACGGGAACGATCTCCACTTGTATGTCTATGCGGTCGAGCAGAGGGCCCGAAATTTTTCCCAAATAACGTTGTATCGTTCCCGGGCTGCATATACACTCTTTCTCCGGGTGGTTATAATATCCGCAAGGACAAGGATTCATCGAAGCGACCAACATCACCCCGGCGGGATATTCTATCGAGTATTTCGCACGTGCTATCGTTATCTTGCGGTCTTCGAGAGGTTGACGCATTACTTCGAGTACTTGACGTGAAAACTCGGGCAACTCGTCGAGAAAAAGCACCCCGTTGTGTGCCAATGAAATTTCACCCGGCTGGGGAAAAGCCCCGCCGCCCACCAACGCTACCGACGATATGGTATGATGCGGCGACCGGAACGGCCGTTGCGACAACAACGAACTACCCCTCTCCATGCGTCCGGCGACCGAATGTATCTTGGTCGTTTCGAGTGCTTCCTGCAATGTGAGAGGCGGTAGTATAGAAGGCAACCGCTTCGCCATCATCGATTTTCCGGCGCCCGGAGGCCCTATGAGTATGATGTTATGTCCGCCGGCCGCTGCTACTTCGAAAGCCCTCTTGACACTCTCCTGACCTTTGACATCGCTGAAATCCAAATCGAAATGGGTATATTCCCTGAAAAATTCCGCACGAGTATCGATTACCGTCGGTTCCAGCTCGATCTCCCCGTTCAGGAAACGAATCACCTCGGTGATATTCTCTACGCCATACACATCGAGATGATTGACTACCGCAGCCTCGCGAACATTGGCTTTGGGAATAATCAACCCCTTAAAGCCCTCCTCCCTTGCCTTGATAGCTATGGGCAACGCCCCCTTGATAGGAAGAATGGAGCCGTCGAGAGACAACTCCCCCATCAACATATACTCGCTCAATTTACCCGTTTCTATCTTCTCGTCGCTCGCCAAAATCCCCACGGCCAAAGGCAAATCATACGCCGCACCTTCCTTGCGTATATCGGCAGGCGACATGTTCACGATTACCTGTTTCCTCGGAAATCTGTAACCGTTATGTTCCACGGCCGAGACAATCCGCTCGTGGCTCTCTTTCACGGCTGCATCGGGCAATCCCACCATAAAGAAACGGATACCCTGCGAACAGTTCACCTCGATAGTCACTACAAGAGCATCGATACCCTGCACGGCTGCGCCAAAAACTTTCACCAACATAGTAATAGATTTTGCAGTAATAGGTTATGGTGTTACTAAACGTTCGATATAAACTCTCGAAGAGTCGGGCGAAAGCCCTCTGGCGACAATCCGCCCCAAAGAATCGGCGACCAACAGATAAGGTATGCTTTGGATATGAAGCTCTTTCACCCCCGGATAAAGATAACCGCCTTTCGCCCACCGCCGGGCCCATACGGCCGAATCGGCCTCGATTCGCTCCTTCCATACGGCGCTGTCCCTATCCAGCGAAATTTCCACGACCCGCACCAACGAATCGTATCGTTCTGCTATCTCCCTTAAAAAGCCGCTGTACCTCTGTGTTCCGGGTGTCTCGGCAGCCCAAAAACAAAGCAGGGTCGCTTGGGCTTCTCGGGGATTCAGCAATTCGGTCGTATCGGCCACCGTAGTCAATGATAAATAAGGCAATACGGTGTCACTCTTCTGTATGGTTTCAAATTGTCGATACATTTCCAATGCTGTGGCCGGCGGAGCCGACAGTACACGGTCGTCCAACAAACCGATCAACGAATCGCAAAACGCATCGCTCACCCTTCCCAATACATAATCATCTAACAAAATAGCGCTCACGGGCGAATCTTTATGTTCGCCTACATACTTTGCCACAACGCCTTGCAGCTCCTTGCTCAACTGCTCGTATCGCCGGGTTCTCATTCCCGATGCCGAAATGTTCCTTTCTGCCGACCAAGACTGCAACAACTCTTTATTCTCTTGATTGAACTTAAACAAATCCTTATTTAGAGAACTTCCTTTCACTCTCAACCCGAAAGGATCCTGCCCGTCGCCCGACAATTCTATCCGGTCGCCGTTCTGCACATATATCTTGGTCAAGGACGTTTTATCGAAATAATAAAACTGTATGGGAATAAGTTCCGAAGCCGAGTTTTTGAATGTGATAAAACCATTCTGCGGACGGAGAGTATCTACGACAATGCCGTTTTCAAGACTATAAACGGCATAAATAGGGCGTCCTCCTAAATTATTGATAGTTCCCTCCACGACAAACTCGTTATCCTTGCCGCCGCAACCCGACAGCAAAAGGACACAAATACACAGTACCGCACCTATTTTATTCATGCAAAAAACATTTTCATTTCTTGCAAATGTACTGGATTTTACGGGAGGAGCAAAACAATATCCGGGCAAAACAAAGTATAAAACCCGACAACAATGGAAAAACCGGCGAAAAAGAACGACCTTTTTACCTATAAAATAAAGCCGATATAGCATATATTTGCACAATTATCTATATCGGAATGTATCGGATATAGATGCGGTTCGAAATAAAAAAATGAACAAGTTCATTTTTCATTTCTCCCACCATTTGTTATATTTGTATATGAAACGATTGTTTATCTTCCTGCTGATAGTTCTGCTCTGCATTCCGGGTTTTACCCAAATCCGAAACGATGTTCCCCGATACAATCCCGACAGCGTGCGCGAAGAGCTGGACAAAAGACCTTATTTTTCGCTATACAAAGACAACTACTTTATCGGGGGTACGACCATCGGGAGCAAACCGACCAATAAAAATTCCGATGTAAAATTCCAACTAAGCATCAGCCAGAGACTTACAAAAAGTAAACTTCCATTCGACACCTACCTCTTTATAACCTATACGCAAAAAGCATTTTGGAATGTCTTTCAAGAATCCCTCCCGATGTACGATCTCAACTTCAATCCCGGCATAGGGCTATCGCATCTGGTCATACATCGAAATAGACTTATCGGACAAGTCTCGCTCCTGATCGAGCATGAATCGAACGGGAAAGACAGCATTTGGTCTCGCAGTTGGAATAAAATCTCGTTTATGGGTGCGCTCGCCGTCGATCGCAATGTAGAGCTTCAATTCAAAACATGGATACCTATCATCGACAGCGGGAACAACCGGGATATCCTCAAATACTGCGGTATTTTTCAATTAGCAGGCAGTTACATAAGCGACAATCGTCGGTTCGGAGCTACCGTCATTCTCACCAAGCGGAGCGGCTGGAATTTCAATTTCAACACCGTTATCGAACTGAATGCCCGCTTATTCCCCAACGAAAACCAATACTTCTTTATACAATATTACAACGGTTATGGCGAAGGACTGCTCGACTATAACAAATTCCATTCTCGCCTGAGAGTAGGGTTCGTCATCAAACCCCAGAATTTCAGCAATTACTGATTCCTCCTTCACACATAGTTTTTTCAGTTCAGTAGAAAATCCGTAGGGTAGGCATGAATTTTAGCGATGAACCACTTGTCAACAAACACATTCCGGACTTTTCGGTGAAAGGTTGATTCTTGCTTAAATTTCTGTACAAAGCGTACTACTCCTCCCCTGCCGTGTCCCGTAGTATTGCGGGGTGTTTCCGTTAGGGAATATAGGGGGAGTACCCGCAGGGCGAGGAGGTTAAAAAGATTATATAGGGGTAGAAATATAAAAAGACAATCCCCTCTGATTTCCGATTGAACCGATATCCCCACTAATCGACAGATCCTCCTTATAGCCTCCGTGCAATAGGGCAACACATCATTCCTAATCGAAACACAATATATTCAAAGAGCGGGGCTTGTACGATTTACAAGCCCCGCTCTTTGAATACACCTTTTTTATACTCCTCCGAACAAAAGGACTCGAAATTTTATCCTTGTTGCATCACGACCTCAGTCAAGTCCGTGCTAAAAATCCGGTACTCATTTTCTGTTATAGACCGGGGAGATGTAAGCACAACCAACGAATGAGGCGGATAACCCTCCCGATAGGGAGGATGCGTATGGGCAAAAGGGTTCTCATGGAAGCCGCACTTTCGGTAAAATCTCAAACGAGCTCTCGAAACAGAATCAACGACAGGATCGATTTCCAGCAAAACAATTTTAGAGGTCGAGCGGAGAAACGCATTCAAAATTTCGCTTCCATACCCCCGTCCTCGTAATCCTTGATGCACTGCGAAATGCTCTATATACCTATAACTGCTAAACTCCCAATAGGAGATAAATCCGACAAACATATCCCCTTCGCTATACCCTACCAAATGATAATCGGCACACGAGAACGCTTTTTCCTGCTGCTCTTGCATCCGCTGCTCGAAGATAGGGAAACTGACAGTATACAATTTCCGCCACGAGTCGTAAAGCTCATGCTGCGAACTATCTATATCTATATAATTCATAGTCATATAATATTTCCCATGAATATCCCATTATCAAGGAATCATATCACCGTGGCAAAACCGGCACATACGATCGCTCGAATCCTCATCATGCCATTCCGAAAGCCTTTTTCACGACTTCGACATAATCAAGTTTCTCCCAAGTGAACAGCTCTACCTCACGAACGATCGGTTCGGGGTTATAATGCGATTTGAATGTCTTCACGACAGTTTGCGGTTTTCTTCCCATGTGACCGTAAGCCGCCGTCTCCTCATAAATAGGATTACGTAACTTCAAACGTTCCTCGATAGCTTTCGGACGCATGTCGAAAATCTCGCACACCCGTCGGGCTATCTCGGCATCGCTCATCGACACGTGCGATTTACCGTAAGTATTCACATAAACACTCACCGGTTCGGCGACTCCTATGGCGTACGACACCTGCACCAGAATCTCGTCCGACACCCCTGCCGCTACCAAATTCTTGGCAATATGACGAGCGGCGTATGCGGCCGAACGGTCTACCTTCGAGGGATCTTTTCCCGAAAATGCGCCACCTCCGTGACCACCTTTGCCGCCATACGTGTCGACGATAATCTTGCGACCCGTCAATCCCGTATCCCCGTGAGGCCCGCCGATAACGAATTTGCCGGTAGGATTCACTAATAAAATCAACTGGTCGTCGAACAAGGTTCGTACCCGTTCGGGCAGTTGTGCGATAACACGAGGTAACAACACCTGTTTCACATCGTTGTAAATCGTCTGCAACATCTCCCGGTCGGCCGCTTCCTGAGCCTCTTTCGAGTCGTCGGCCGGAGTCACGAATTCGTCGTGCTGGGTCGACAATACGATCGTATGCACCCGCACAGGTTCGTTCCGTTCATTATATTCGATGGTTACTTGCGATTTGGAGTCGGGACGCAAATACGAAGTCACCTTCCCCTTGCGCAGATAGGTCATTGCCGAAGCCTCCCGGCGGATAACGGCCAGCTCGGTAAGCAACAAGTGAGACAAATCGAGCGACAACGGCATATAATTATCCGTCTCATTGCAAGCATACCCGAACATCATACCTTGATCTCCCGCCCCCTGACTCATCGCTTCGGCGCGCTCCACGCCCCGATTGATATCGGCCGACTGCTCGTGTATGGCCGAAAAAATACCGCACGAGTCGGCATCGAACTTATACGAACTTTTATTATATCCGATACGGTGAATCACTCTGCGGGCAACCTCCATCAAATCGACATAAGCATTCGATTTAACCTCGCCTGCCAATACGACCTGACCGGTCGTTACAAGGGTCTCGCATGCAACTTTCGAGTTCGGGTCATACGCCAGAAACTCGTCGAGCAAAGCGTCCGATATCTGGTCGGCCACTTTATCGGGGTGTCCTTCCGACACCGATTCCGAGGTAAACAAATAATTCATTGGTTTCTCTCCTGAATAATAGTGATACATTATTGGAGGAAGAAAGACCGCAATTCCCACGAAAACAAAGGTGATTTGATAAAGCCGGACGGGCTTCGAAAAGCCCCGTAACGCAGTTTTAGCATTTTTTTCCGTGGTTGCAAGCAGCCAAATCCTTCCACATTTTCGGCTACAAAGATAGTACAAGTCCAAAGCAAAAGCAAATTTATTTGCAATTTTGCCGAAAAACAATGTACATAGAATAGAGATGTACCGACAAACGCAAAGTCTCTCTATGTTGTAGGCCTTTCCCCGATCGTATCATATAAATAAAACTCTGGGGGCTAAATCACTTTTCGTTCCGTAAACCTTCCAATAGCTCCGTTGCCGTCTTTCCCAATACCGGGTGCACCCATTGCGGAGCTATTTCGACAAGCGGGGTCATCACGAAAGTCCGCTTGTGCATATACGGGTGAGGCAACACCAGCGAGTGAGTATCCAACACCAAACCGTCATAGTCGAGTAAATCTATATCGATAAGCCGGTCGACATAACTGCCATCTCTTTCCCGATGCTTTTTACTACCCAATTCCCGCTCGATTTCCTGTACGGTGAATAATACCTCTTCGGGAGATAAATCGGTATCTACTGAGATAGCAGCGTTACAGAACGTATGCACCGATTGATAGCCCCACGGAGCCGTCTTATAAAACGACGACATGGCAACGACAGCTCCCACCCGTTCGCCAATCTTGTCGATGGCTTTTCTCACGATTCGCTCCTTATTCCCCAAATTCGAGCCCAAGCCTAAATATACTCGTTTCCCCATAGTTTTTACCTCCTTTTTGCGCTACTAAGATAGCAAAAAAGACGTTTTTCGCAAAAAATTTTCCCCTTCTCTCCCCATTATTATGACTCAGTCTATATGAATAGAGGGTTACTTTTAAACTTCTCCCTTGCCGTGCCCCGTAGTATTACGGGGTGTAGCGTTAGCAATAGGGGAGGTGGCACGTAGTGAAGGAGGGGTTGAAAAAACAGCGACAGTAGCAAACCGGACATCAACCTCTCCCTTGCCGTGCCCCGTAGCATTGCGGGGTGTAGCGAAGCAATAGGGGAGAAACCGAAGAAACAACCGTTTCTGAGGAGAGGGGTTGAAATATACAAGGACAATCCCCACGAACTATCGACCGAACCATCATCATACCGCTCGAAAAAAAAATTTTTTCGTCTTTCTTCTCAGGAAAGAGAGAAAAGAAATCAGAATAGAGCAGAGATGAAGACAACCACGAAATAACCGCAGAGCGATACCTTTAAAATTACTCCTAAGAGAAATCCTACAAAAGCGCCCAGCCCGGCTTTGAGAGCTTCGTGTGTGAGTTTGCCACCCAACAGTTCACCAATGACGGCTCCCACGAGAGGACCGAAAATAATGCCCCATGGAGGGAAGAGGAATATGCCGATGACGGTTCCCGCTATACAGCCCCGGTTCCCCCATTTGCTACCTCCGCTGTATTTCGTGCCGATGAGAGGTGTGAGGTAATCGAGCACCTGTACAATAATGACCAATATGGCCCAGACGATGAGCTGTGTCGCAGTAAACTGCACCTTGTCGGTGAGATGAAGAAGTATCATGCCCACATAAGAGAGCGGAGGACCCGGAAGTGCCGGAAGAAAGCAACCCGCTAACCCGACGAGCAAGCATATCGCTCCTACAATAATCCATATAATATCCATATCATATCTATATTTTGCACGTTGTGCATGCAGAGTAAAAAGCGAGTCGGATAAAACCAACCTCATTTTTTCGTGCCCAGCCCGACTTATTCTCGCATATTGCAAAGATAGTGAAAGGTGAGCGCAGAGGCAAACGGAAATCTCATTTCAGTTTTGACTATGCCGAGCCGTATCCTATATTCTACAAATATAGTGAAAGGTAAGTGCAGAGGCAAACGGAAATTGCATTTTCGATTTGCTTCCTATATTCGTAGTGACAAAGATAATATGAACGAACACAGAAACAAATAAATTTGGTTATCTCCTTGCCTTGCACTATTTTTGTCTCACAAAACAAAAATCAATACAATGAAACTTAAAATTTATTTATCACTATTATTGTTTTCCTTTTTAAGCGGAATGGTGTCGCAGGGCGCAGAACACCCGAAACGAGAATTTCGCGGCGCATGGATTCACACGGTAGGTCAGAGTCGCTACATGGAGATGAATCGGGATGCGATGCAAGACTATTTCGACCAAATGTTGGATAGTTTGCAGCATATCGGTATCAATGCGGTTATTTTCCAAGTACGCCCGACGGCCGATGCCTTTTATCGTTCGGAACTTGAACCGTGGAGCAAGTATCTGACCGGGAAGCAAGGCGTGGCTCCCGAACCGTTGTGGGACCCGTTGCAGTATATGATCGAGCAATGTCATGCCCGCAACATGGAGTTGCATGCGTGGCTCAACCCTTATCGGGTGGGAACTAATGCCGATGAGCCGCTCGCCGCATCGCACATCTATCATAAACACCCCGAATGGTTCGTTCGGTATGGCCGACAGCTCTATTTCGATCCGGGGTTACCGGAGTGCCGCCGCTTCATCGGCCGGGTAGTCGACGATATTGTATCGCGATACGATGTAGATGCCATTCACATGGACGACTATTTTTATCCTTATCCGATAGCAGGCAGCGAGTTCCCCGATGAAAACAGTTATGCCCGGTACGGTAACGGTATGGATCGTGGCGATTGGCGTCGGGAGAATGTCAATGCATTGATTAAGGAACTGCACAAGATTATAAAATCGCGTAAACCGTGGGTGCGATTCGGTATCAGCCCGTTCGGTATTTACCGGAATCAAAAGAGCGACCCGGACGGCAGTGCGACGAACGGGTTGCAAAACTACGACCAGCTCTATGCCGATGTGTTGCTGTGGACACGCAACGGTTGGGTCGATTACATGTTACCGCAACTTTATTGGGAGATAGGTCATCAGGCCGCATGTGTCGAGACACTGATTTATTGGTGGAACAATCATGCCAACGGACGTCATCTCTACATCGGTCAAGACGTGGCACGTACGATGAATGCTACCGACGTGAATCCCATATACACGCAACTGAACCATAAAATGCAGTTGAGCCGTTATCTCGACCATGTAGGTGGAAACTGTTTCTGGCCGGGCTATTCCTTGTTGGAAAATTATAAAGGCATAGCCGACGACTTGAAGGGGTATTACCATGCGGTTCCCTCCCTTATCCCGGCCTATACGTTTATCGACAGCAAGGCTCCCGACGAGGTGAAGGGTTTGAAGGCAAAATGGACTCCCGAGGGATACGAATTGCAGTGGAAAAGAAAGAAAACCAACGATGAGATGCAGAAGCAAATTTATTTCTGTGTCTATCGTTTTGCACCCAGCGAAGACATTTGTTTATGTGATGCATCCCATCTCGTAGCCATTACTCGGGACACGAAATTTTTGCTCCCTTATAAACACGGAACCCGTCAGTATGTATATGTAGTGACGGCAGTAGACCGTATGCACAACGAAAGTAAGGGTAAGATAAAGAAAGTGAAGTTGTAAACCGGCATCTTCATCGACCGATAAAAGCAGAAAGAAGTACATGGAAAAGTCAAGCTATATTTAACCTCCTCTGTTTTTACTCCTTCGGTGCTTTGTGTGTATTCTTTCCCTTTTCTCTCCCCTGTACACTCTTAACCTCCTCCCTTGCCGTGTCCCGTAGCATTGCGGGGTGTGGCGTCAGCCATATAGGAAAGGTGTCCGTAGGACGGAGGGGTTAGAAAATACCGGCAACAACAAAAATAACAGGGAGCAGCAACCTCTCCCTCTGTGTCGCGCAGCGATATAGGGGGAGTGCCCGCAGGGCGAGGGGGTTAAATTCCCTGTAAAAAAAATCTCAAAATCTAAGAAGCTGTTTTAAATTTATTCCAAGACAGATTGAGACCTATGTTGAAGCTGATTGGAGTCCGAGATAGGCAGTCAATAGCGGGCTATTGACAAAAATCAAGGGGTTCAAGATGCGAGACAGGGGCTCAATATGGCCGGAACATACCTGCTTGCAATGATAATATTATTTCTCTATAAATTTAAAACAGCTTCTTAGATTTAACCCCTCTCCGTAGGATTCACTCCTGCGGCGTCCCCTATCTCCGATTGAAAATCGAAGCAGGGGAGAAGTTGGAAACTACCAACCGACTAACAAAATAGCCCTCAACAAAATAAGTATAAGCATCTCAACCTTTCCCTTGCCATATCCCATAGCACTATGGTCTGTTTTCCACATGGAAAATATAGAGAAGTAAGGAATTCATCGAAACAGCCCCGTCGATTTTCCAAAAAAAGTTTTATACACTATTATACCCACCTTGTAACACCACGAGACACAGCAGAAGACAATACTTTCATCGTTATTGAAAATCCACCGGACCATCACAAAAAAACAACAGGCCGCTTCGACGAAGCGGCCTGTTGCGTATAGAGTCAAATCGTGTACGATTACAATTTCGGACCGGCAGCAACCAAAGCCTTACCGGCGGCATTACCTTCGAATTTAGAGAAGTTCTTGATGAAACGAGCGGCCAAATCCTTAGCTTTAACTTCCCAATCGGCAGCATTAGCATAAGTATCGCGAGGATCGAGGATATTTTTGTCCACACCCGGCAACTCAGTAGGAACAACGAAGTCGAAATAAGGAATAACCTTTGTCGGAGCTTTGTCGATAGAGCCATCGAGAATAGCATCGATAATACCACGAGTATCGCGGATAGAGATACGTTTGCCCGTACCGTTCCAACCGGTGTTCACCAAATAAGCCTTAGCGCCTACCATTTCCATTTTCTTAACCAGCTCTTCGGCATATTTGGTCGGATGCAACGACAAGAATGCAGCTCCGAAGCAAGCCGAGAAAGTAGGAGTCGGTTCGGTAATACCGCGTTCTGTTCCGGCCAATTTAGCGGTGAAACCAGACAAGAAATAGTATTTGGTTTGTTCTGCGTTCAAGATAGAAACCGGAGGAAGAACACCGAATGCATCGGCCGACAAGAAGATTACTTGTTTAGCGTGAGGACCTTTCGATACCGGTTCTACGATATTCTTGATATGATAAATAGGATAAGATACACGAGTATTTTCCGTTACGCTCTTATCTGCGAAATCGATCTTTCCGTTGGCATCAACCGTAACGTTTTCGAGAAGAGCGTCACGTGTAATGGCATTGTAAATATCGGGTTCGCTTTCTTTATCCAAGTTGATAACTTTGGCATAGCAACCGCCTTCGTAGTTGAACACACCGTCGTTGTCCCAACCGTGTTCGTCGTCACCGATAAGCAAACGTTTCGGGTCGGTAGACAAAGTAGTTTTTCCCGTTCCGGAAAGACCGAAGAAGATAGCTGTGCTCTTACCTTCTTTATCGGTGTTGGCCGAGCAGTGCATCGAAGCCATACCTTTCAAAGGATTCAGATAGTTCATGATTGAGAAGATACCTTTCTTCATCTCACCGCCGTACCAAGTATTCAAGATAACTTGTTCGTTAGTCTTCAAGTTGAAAACGGTAGCGGTTTCAGAGTTCAGACCCAGCTCTTTGTAGTTGTCTACTTTCGCTTTGGCTGCGTTGAACGACACGAAATCGGGTTCACCGTAGTTAGCCAATTCTTCATCGGTAGGACGGATAAACATGTTCTTCACGAAGTGAGCTTGCCATGCAACCTCCATGATGAAACGAACTTTCAAACGAGTAGCGGGGTTAGCGCCGCAGAAAGTATCCATTACGAACAATCTCTTTCCCGAAAGCTCTTTAACGGCTTTGGCTTTCAAATCGGCCCAAGCTGCTTCCGAGCAAGGTTTGTTGTCGTTTTTATATTCATCGGTAGTCCACCAGATAGTATCTTTGCTGGCTTCATTCATCACAAAGAATTTATCCTTAGGAGAACGACCGGTATAAATACCTGTCATTACATTCACAGCACCGAGTTCAGTCACCTGACCTCTTTCATAACCTTCCAATCCTGCTTTGGTTTCTTCCTCAAACAGAACTTCGTAAGAAGGATTGTGTAAAATCTCTTTTACATCCTTAATACCATACTTGCTTAAATCTAATGTTGCCATTGTTTTTGAAATTTAATGGTTTATAAAATATTTCTCTTTTTTCTTAATCCATGAAAACCGACTGCAAAATTAAAAACAAATTCTACAAGTAACGATTTAATTAAAGAAAATTTTCGCTAATTGTTTGTATTTATTACAAACACACCCTCAATCGCTATGCCAAGATAGCAAAAAGGTCTGTTTCTTTCCTTTTTAAAGAACAAAACAAAAGAAAAAACAATCTATAATTTTCCAAAACAAAATTTATACGTACTTTTGCTCTTCGGCAAAAAACACAAAATATGGAAGTAATCAATTTTGCGGAAAAAAACTCGGTAATAAACCGATTTATGGCCGAATTAAGAGATGTAAATATTCAAACCGACCGAATCAGATTCCGGCGAAACCTCGAAAGAATAGGCGAAATAATGGCTTACGAAATAAGTCACCGGCTCCATTACTCCGAGAAAAAAGTAAAAACACCGCTGGGAACGGCCCATGTCAATCTTCCCGACGATACAGTCGTGTTGGCCACTATTCTTCGGGCAGGTCTGCCTTTTCATCAGGGATTCCTCAGTTGCCTCGACGATGCCGAAAATGCATTTGTCTCAGCTTACCGGAAATATAAAGACAAGCTGAATTTCGACATCTTTATCGAGTATATCGCTTCACCGCGAATCGATGGTAAAGTATTGGTACTCACAGATCCCATGCTGGCGACAGGCGGATCTATGGAGCTATCCTACAAAGCCCTGCTCACCAAAGGCACACCCAAAGACATACACATCGCATCGGTAATCGCAAGCCGGCAAGCGATCGATTACGTGAAAGACCACTTCCCCGAAAACACGACAATATGGGTAGGAGCGATCGACGATAAATTAGACGAACACTCCTACATCGTTCCGGGACTTGGCGATGCCGGAGATTTGGCATACGGAATAAAGGAATAACAACCGAGAACAAATTGCTGAAATTATAAACATCATGTCAATCACTATTCAGGAAATATCAGGAACTCGCGGTTTGAAAAAGTTCGCAAAGTTCCCGATAAATTTATACAAAGGAAACGAATACTATGTACCGTCTCTGGTTCTGGACGAAGTAGGAACCTTGAATTCGAAAAACAATCCGGCGTTCGACTTCTGCGAATCGGTTTACTACATGGCCTATAAAGACGGGGAACCCGTCGGCCGAATTGCCGGAATCATCAACCACAAAGCCAATGAAAAGGCCGGGGAAAAAGCCGGACGCTTCGGATTTGTCGATTTCATCGACGACAAAGAAGTCAGCAAAGCGCTTTTCAATGCCGTCGAAAAGTGGGCAAAATCAAAAGGCATGACCGAAATACACGGGCCGCTCGGTTTTACCGACATGGATCCCGAAGGAACACTCGTCGAAGGGTTCGACCAACTAAGCACGATGTCTGCCATCTACAACTATCCATACTACCCGCAACACATCGAAAGCATGGGCTACGAAAAAGCGATAGATTGGGTGGAATACAAAATAAAAGTACCCGAATGCGTACCCGAAAAACATCAACGCATTAGCGACATCGTACAACGAAAGTACAATCTGCGAATCCTGAAATTCAAAAACGCATCCGACGTATACAAAGGCAATTACGGTCAAAAAATTTTCGACCTTATCAACGATGCTTATGCCGATTTATATGGATATTCGACACTGTCTCAACGACAAATCGACTATTATGTAAAAATGTACATTCCGTTATTACGGCTCGAAAACGTAACAGCCATTGTCGACGAGCAAGACGATTTGATTGCCGTGGGTATCGCCATTCCTTCTTTGTCGAAAGCCTTACAGAAATCGAGAGGCCGGTTGTTCCCTTTCGGTTTTATCCATCTGCTCAAAGCCCTCAAAGGCAAAAACGACGGGGTTGACCTCTTGTTGGTAGCTGTCCGTCCCGACTACCAAAGCAAAGGAGTCAATGCGTTGCTATTCTCCGACCTTATCCCGGTATTCATTCAAAACGGTTACAAATATGCCGAGAGCAACCCCGAACTCGAAATGAACGAGAAAGTACAATCCCAATGGCAATATTTCGAACGGCAACAACACAAACGCCGCCGAGCCTATACAAAAAAAATATAACACGCCAGCGAGCGAATCACCCATATCCACCCCCTTTGTGTCCGACAAATGAACCACAAAGGGGGTGCTCTATTTATAACCCGCGACTTGTCCGGTAAACAAGCGACAATTAAACCGCAACAGCCATAAAAACAGAAAAATAGGCGAAAGAAGAATCGAAACCCGGAAAGGGAAAAATACACTTTCGCCATCATCGAGGCTCGACGGACAACAATAAAAAATCCCGATTCGGTATAAGGGTACACGACGTTTTTGGTGTCATAATATGTGAATCCTTAAAAATATTATCGACATGAGAAACTATTTTAACTCCATGAAAAAAATCAAATTCTCACTATTCTTTTTATTATCGGTATTCGGGCTATGTGCTCAAAGTCCTATTTTGGTTTTAGAAGCCGAAAACGCCGACTCCATTCATTCACCGGCGAGAGTTAAATCGGGCGACGGTTTCTCCAACGGGAAATACGTGGGCGGAAACGACCGGGGTAGTTACCTCTTCTTCCACAATGTGAAGATGGAAAAAGCCGGAACCTATGAATTCAAAACTTATTTCAACTGCAATGGTGTACGTCGATTCACTGTAAAAGTAAATAATTATCCAGAGGTAGAATGTACCGTTAACGGAACGGCGAAATGGGATACTCCCCCTGCCGAAACGGCCAAGGTGCTGATTTACTTGGCTGCCGGGACGAATACCATAAAAATAACGCCCTATCCCACGACATCAGGAGGTCCGAATTTGGATAAATTCGAAATACTGGAAACCTCGGAATCACCCCTGCCCGTACCCCAAGAAGGTTTCCCTATAACATTGGAAGCCGAATACGCCCATTTATACGGAGACCTGAAAGTGAAAAATCTGGAAGGCATGTCCAATGGTCGCTACGTGGGAGACTTCAACAACAAGAATAATTCCTACTTGCAATTCACGTGCGTCGATATACCCGAGGAAGGGCCGTATGAATTGAAAATCTTTACAAACGACCCCACAGGACGTCCTTTGGATATTCAAATCAACAACTATGCAAAAACCTATATCAATGTGAACAAGTCCGAAGGCAAATGGGATCAACTGCCCACGGCAGAGACATCGGTATTGGTTTGGTTGGACAAAGGGCTGAATACGATTTCGTTCACCGAATCATGTCGCTACAACGGGCCCAACATCGATAAGGTAGAAATACATGAAACCGAACAGACTATGGAAAAACCCGACATCGAAAAACCCTATCCCGAATCGTGTAAGGAAATCGACGAATACAAAATATCATTCATGGGTTCCTCTGTCTGCTATGGAACGGGAGCGACAAAAGACTACGGATATGCCTATATGTACACCGACCTGCTGAAACAACGCAAACAAGAAAACATCGGCAAAGACTGGACCACCTCGAACATCTCCATCGGCGGGAATACGACCCAAATGGTACTCGACCGTTGGGAAAGAGACCTATTGCGGGATTGCGGACGTTACGTGTTCTACGGATTGTCGCTCGGCAATGAACGGAACAACGGCACACAAACCGACCAAGCCTCAAAAAATTACGAGAAAGGCATGAAACAATTGATTCGCCAAGCCGACTCCGTAGGTATCGTGCCGGTCATGGCTAGCAACTATGCCAATGCCGGATTCAACAGTTCCGATTATGAGATTTTGAAAAACCTGAACCTGACCATACAGCAATGGGAAGTACCCTCGGTAAACATGCTGGGAGCAGTCGACAACGGAGCAGGACGCTGGGTCAAAGCGATTGAAAGCGATGGAGCACACCCCAATTCGGACGGACATCGGGAAATGTCCTACGCCATAGTACCGTCACTATTCGATGCTCTGGACGCCGGAAAGACCATTCCGCAACGACAAGAAAGCACCGCCTATGCCTTGGGCAAAGCGTCCGCTACGCAACACATCGAATTTGTACCGGAAAATATCGTTCACCCCTTCACCCTTTCATTCGAAGTGAAAGCCTCTTCTGCCGGAACTCTCGCCTCGTTCGAGACCGAAAACGGCACGGGTAATATTAAAATCGACGAAAACGGAAATATCGTTTACGAATCGCCATCGGACGGACAAATCACATCGACCACCTCGGCGAATGACGAATGGTTATGTATATCCTTGACGCACTATTATGCGTGGGGAATGACCCAACTGTATGTGAACGGCGTAAAATGCGGAGAGCTTTCCGAAAAGCTCGTAGCAACGAAATTTGCCTTAGGCGGGAGTAATGCGCCCGATAAGGCAGACTATCGCCAACTGTTCTTCTGGCGTTCGGGTATGAACGATAAAGAAATCGCCGCCGTGGCCGAAGGCAAAATGTTACGGTCGAGTTTGGAAATCTATGCTCCTTTAAGCAACGAAAGTCCGCTGATCAATCTGGCACAAAGCACAAACACACTCGCATTGGTAGAAAACACGACATCGGGAATTGCTTCCCTCAAAGGACGTTGTATGTTGTTCTCGCCCAATCCTGTAAAACAGGGAGAACGTGTAAACGCCGGTTGTTCGGGAATATTCGAAATCTATTCGGTGAACGGTATGTTACTCGACAGGCAAACCCTCCGAAATGAAAACGAAACGATTTCTACCGACGCCTTGACAGCCGGTACTTATGTAATCCATTCGAACGATACGGGAAAAATAGGATTGTTGGTTATCTACTAAGCGTACCACCGCACTATTCGATAAAGAGAAAATACCACCCGGATATTGGGTAATGGTATTTTCTCTTTATTATTTTTTTTATTTTTTCGGCAAATACTGGCTTTAACCATAAAAAATAGTTAATTTTGTTGCGTTTTTTTCAAATCGGTCACCCGACCGATTAGAGAGGTTATTAATTTGTCGAACCCCGATGTCGAAATCGGGCTCTTCGAATAATAGGTATAAAATAGGTAAAAAGATGAAAAGTACATTAGATTTTCACCCGAAGTTTCTCGCTTCGCTGGCAAGCTATTCCAAAGAAAAATTTACGAAAGACCTCATGGCCGGTATCATCGTCGGTATCGTCGCTCTGCCTTTGGCTATCGCTTTCGGTATCGCCTCGGGCGTATCTCCCGAAAAAGGTCTCATCACCGCCATTATCGGCGGATTCATCGTCTCTTTCTTAGGCGGGAACAGCGTGCAAATAGGCGGGCCTACCGGAGCATTTATCGTTATCGTGTACGGCATCATACAAGCCTACGGATTGGAAGGACTGGCAATAGCCACTTTCATGGCCGGTTTGATATTGGTCTTGATGGGCTGCTTCCGCTTGGGAACCATCATTAAGTTCATTCCCTACCCCATTGTCGTGGGATTTACCAGCGGTATCGCGCTTACCATTTTCGCCACACAGATAAAAGACCTGCTCGGATTATCGATGGACAGCGTCCCCGCCGATTTCATATCCAAGTGGGTCGCTTACTTTCAGCACATCGAGACCACCAATTTCTGGTCGCTGGGCATAGGAATACTCAGTATTCTCATCATTGCCTACACCCCCCGCATCTCCAACAAAATACCGGGCTCCCTCATGGCGATTATTCTCATGACCGTGCTGGTCTATGTGCTCGATCGTCTTTGGGGAATCGAAGGAATAGAAACCATCGGAGACCGTTTTAACATCAGCAATGAAGTTCCCGAGCCGCAAGCTCTGAATATCAATATGGAGACGATAAACCAATTACTCTCTCCGGCATTTACCATCGCCGTATTGGGAGCCATAGAGTCCCTGCTATCGGCTACCGTCGCCGACGGTGTAACCGGCGACAAAACCAACTCCAATACCGAGCTTATCGCACAAGGAGCCGCCAATATCGTGGTTCCTTTCTTCGGGGGAATCCCTGTCACCGGAGCCATTGCCCGTACCATGACCAATATCAACAACGGCGGGCGTACCCCCATTGCCGGTATAATACACGCTGTCGTCCTTTTGTTAATATTCCTGTTCCTTATGCCGCTTATCAAGCTCGTGCCCATGTCGTGCCTCGCCGGTGTACTGATTGTCGTTTCCTATAACATGAGCGGTTGGCGCACGGTACGTTCCTTGCTGAAAAATCCGAAATCAGACGTGTCGGTACTTATCATCACCTTCCTGCTGACCGTTATATTCAATCTTACGATCGCCATCGAAATCGGGCTATTGTTGGCCGTTGTCCTCTTCTTGCGCCGCATGACAGAGACCACGCAAATATCGGTACTCCACGACGAGCTCGATATTGCGACCGGAACCGAATCGACTACCCACGAAGTCTTGAAAGTAGCCAAAGGCGTGGAAGTTTATGAGATAGAAGGCCCGTTCTTCTTCGGGGTAGCCACCAAGTTCGACGAACTGATGCGTAGCATGGCCGATCGTCCGCTGGTGCGCATTATCCGCATGCGGAAAGTACCTTTTATCGATTCTACGGCTATCCATAACCTCGAAATCCTGATTACCTCGTCGCAGAAAGAGAAGATACATGTCATTCTGTCGGGGGTCAATCCCACGGTACACGCCACCCTTAAAAAGGCGAATATAGACCGGCTTATCGGCGACGACCATATCTGCGACCACATCACCAAAGCCGTGGCAAAAGCCAACGAGTTCGTCGCAGAAATGAAGAAATAAAAGAGACTCCGAACGTTCATACATACGACAAACCCCGTGTCCTGCTCAGAACACGGGGTTTGTCGTATCATTTCATCGAAAGTCTGTTTATTTCAACTTCCACTCTACACCCTCTTTGGTGTCTTTGATTTCAAAACCTATCTCGGACAACCTGTCGCGAATGTAATCCGAGGTCGTCCAATCCTTACGAGCCTTAGCCTCCTTGCGCACATCGAGCAATAAATCCACGGCCTTATGATAGGCCTCGTTCCCTTCTTCCGAAACACCGGCCTCTTCGCGAATGCCCATGATATCGAAAAGGAATATACGGAAAGTTTCCTTCAAATGAGCCGAATCCTCGGCCGACAAAGTAGCTCCTCCCGCCAATACCGTATTGATAATCTTCACGGCTTCGAACAAATGGGAGATAACGATAGGCGTACTCAAATCATCGTTCATCGCCTCGTAACAACGTTCGCGAATGGTTTTCACATCGACCGTGGAAACTTCGGCAGGCTCGATCTTCGAGAGGTTGTCCCACCCTTCGAGCATACGTTGCAGGGCCTTTTCCGATGCCTGCAAGGCCTCGTTGCTGAAATCGACCGTGCTGCGATAATGCGCTTGCAAGATAAAGAAGCGTATCGTCATGGGCGAATAAGGCTGTTGCAACAATTTGTGATTACCGGAGAAGAACTCGTCGAGCGTAATGAAGTTACCCAACGATTTGCCCATCTTCTGCCCGTTGATGGTAATCATATTGTTATGCATCCAATAGTGCACCGTCTCGTGCCCCTGCGCAGCCACCGATTGGGCTATCTCGCATTCGTGGTGGGGGAAAAGCAAATCCATGCCTCCGCCGTGAATGTCGAATTCCTCGCCCAAGTACTTGGTGCTCATGGTCGAACATTCGAGATGCCAGCCGGGAAAACCGTCGCTCCACGGCGAGGGCCACCGCATGATATGTTCGGGAGAAGCCTTTTTCCAAAGAGCGAAATCGAAACTATTGTGCTTCTCGCTCTGTCCGTCGAGCTCCCGCGTCGTGTTGAGCAAGTCGTCGATATTGCGCCCCGACAACTTACCGTAATGGTGATCTTTATTATACTTCACTACATCGAAGTAAACCGACCCGTTACTTACATAAGCATATCCGGCCTCTATAATCTTTTTGATATATTCGATCTGTTCGATAATATGCCCCGACGCATGCGGCTCGATACTCGGCGGCAACACGTTAAGAGCTTCCATCGCCTTGTGATAACGGTTCAGATAATATTGTACCACCTCCATCGGTTCGAGCGATTCGAGCCGTGCTTTTTTGGCGACCTTATCCTCCCCTTCGTCGGCATCGTTTTCCAAATGCCCTACATCGGTAATATTGCGCACATAGCGCACTTTATATCCCAAATGCCGTAAATAACGGAACAATACATCGAACGTGATAGCGGGACGGGCATGTCCCAAATGAGCATCCCCGTAAACCGTGGGACCGCATACATACATACCCACGTAGGGAGGGTTCAACGGTTTGAACTCCTCTTTTTTTCGGGTAAGTGTATTATAGATATAAAACGGTTGTGTCATATCGAGTATATTATGGATTCAGTTCCCGTAACGCTTAATCGTTGCTACGACCTCCGAAAATACGAAGCAGATAAAGGAACAAGTTGATAAAGTCGAGATAAAGCGACAGAGCGCCTATCGTCGCCAACTTCCCGGTCTGGGAAGGATCTGTCACATAAGCCGCATTCTTGATCTTTTGGGTGTCCCATGCCGTCAAGCCGATAAACAAAGCCACGCCGAACAAACTGATAATCCAGTCGAGAGTACTGTTTGCCACGAATATATTGACAACCGATGCGATGATCAACCCGAACAATCCCATGATACAATAGCTCCCGAACTTGGTCATATCGTTCTTGGTAACCATGCCATACACGCTCATCGCCCCGAACACGCCGGCGGTAATAAAGAATGTATAGGCGATAGAGCCCAAATCGTACACGACGAAAATGGACGAAAATACCACTCCGTTAAGAACAGCATACAGATAGAACAACAGCGTGGCGGTCGTCGTGCTCAATTTATTCAACATGCCCGAGACAACGAAAACAACGGCAAGTTCGGCAATCATCAAGCCGAAAAAGACAGCCCGATTTCCCAACACAACCGATAATATGGCCGGAGAAGAAGCCACATACAACGATGTAAGAGCCGTTACGACAAGGGCGAGGAACATACGCCCGTACACCTTACGCATCACCATCGACAAAACCGATGTCCCGGTAGTCGATTTATAAGAAGAATCATACAAATTTTCCATTTCTTTCTATTTTAACAGTTATTTTTTACATACGGTCGGGCACTTCGATACCGAGCAATCCCATACCGGTTTTTATCACTTTGGCGACGTTGGCCGAAAGCATTAGGCGGAATGCCCGTACTTCGGCGTTTTCTTCGCGCAGAATCGAATAATCGTGGTAGAACTGATTGTATTCCTTCACCAAATCATACACATAGTTGGCGATAAGCGAAGGGCTGTATATACGACCGGCTTCGGCGACCACAGCAGGGAAATCGGCCAAATGCTGAATGAGCGAAATCTCTTTTTCAGAGGGTTCTACCTTAGCGGTGTCCACTTGGCGATAAGCGATACCGGCTTCGGCAGCCTTGCGCATGACCGAGCAGATGCGGGCGTGGGTGTACTGAATGAAAGGCCCCGTGTTCCCGTTGAAGTCGATCGACTCTTTGGGATTGAAAGTCATGTTCTTGCGGGGATCGACTTTCAAGATAAAGTATTTCAATGCGCCTAAACCCACGATACGAGAAATTTCTTCCGCTTCCTCGGCAGTACAGCCGTCGAGTTTGCCCAATTCGGCCGATGTCTCGCGAGCGGTGGCGATCATCTCGTCCATCAAGTCGTCGGCATCCACTACCGTACCTTCGCGCGATTTCATTTTTCCTTCGGGCAACTCCACCATACCGTAGGAGAAATGCACGAGATCTTTGCCCCATTTGAACCCGAGTTTGTCGAGCAATATAGAAAGAACCTGAAAATGGTAATTTTGTTCGTTGCCCACCACATAAATCATCTTATCGATGGGGAAATCTTTGAAACGCAACTTGGCCGTACCGATGTCCTGCGTCATGTACACCGATGTCCCGTCGCTGCGCAACAGCAATTTGTGGTCGAGCCCCTCTGCCGTCAAGTCGGCCCATACCGAGCCGTCCTCTTTCCGATACATGATACCCTTTTCCAATCCTTCGAGCACTTTTTCTTTCCCTTCGAGGTAGGTCTGCGACTCGTAATATATCTTATCGAAGTCCACGCCCAAGCGACGATACGTCTCGTCGAATCCGGCATAGACCCAGTTGTTCATCATCTCCCAAACCGAACGAACCTCTGGATCGCCGGCCTCCCATTTGCGCAACATGGCGCGGGCTTCCTGCATGAGCGGCGAGGCGGCCTCGGCCTCTTCGGGGGTCATGCCTTTGGCTTCCAGTTCTTTCAGTTCTTGTTTGTAATGTTTGTCGAACAACACATAGAAATCACCGATAAGGTGGTCGCCTTTTTTTCCGGCCTTTTCGGGAGTAACACCGTCGCCCCATTTTTGCCAAGCCAGCATCGATTTACAGATATGAATACCCCGGTCATTGACGATATTGGTTTTCACCACCCGATTGCCATTGGCTTTCAAAATCTCGGAAAGACTATATCCCAACAAGTTGTTGCGCACATGTCCCAAATGTAACGGTTTGTTGGTATTGGGCGAGGAATATTCGACCATGACCAAAGGAGCATCGGCGGCAGCTTTATGCGTCCCGAAATCGGCCTCCTCGTCGATGTGATGCAACATCTGGCTCCAAAACGAAGGAGCGATCACCAGATTGAGAAAGCCCTTGATTACATTGAACGAAGCGACTGCCGGCTCATTGGCGAGAAGATACTCGCCTATCTCCTGAGCCGTAGCTTCGGGAGCCTTATGAGAGGCTTTCAAAAAAGGGAACACCACCAACGTGAGATTTCCTTCGAACTCTTTCTTCGTCTTTTGAGGAACTGTCGTCCCGGGAGCTGCCTCGATTCCATACAAAGCTTTCACCGCTTTGACCGCAGCATCGGATATAATCTGTTCTATTTTCATGTACTATACTCGTTTAATGGGTACAAAGATAGTGCAAGATGAGAGCAAAAAGAACAAATCCATTTGTTTTTTTGCCGAATCGCAGCCTATATCGGACTTTTGTCAAAGATAGTACAAGTCGAATGCAGAACAAAAAGAACAAATGGATTCAGTAGAAAACTCATGAGGGCAGACTTGAATGTTAACAATAAATCTTTTGTCGGCAACCACATTCCGATCTCCTCGGCAAGTGGTTAAGAAAAGCAGCCGAATAGATTTTTGATGATATTCAACCCCTCCGTCACTTCGTGCCACCTACCCTATATTTTGCTGGGCAAAACACCCCGTAAGGCTACGGGATACGGCAGGGGGGGGAGGGAAAATACCCACAAAGCATCGGAGCGGATAAAAGCTGTTTAAGAGGATACTTTCAACACTCTCCCTCTGCTCATCGTAGATGAGATAGGGGGAGTGCCCGCAGGGCGAGGGGGTTAAGCCTTCAAAATATAACATGCTATTTTCCAACCCCTCTCTTCGTCGCTATCGCTCCTCTGTCTCTCCCCTATATTTTGCGCCGCAAAACACAGGGGAGAAGTATTAATGCCTTCAATAACAGGAATAGGGTAGTGTATTTCCCTCTTGCCGTGCTCCGCAGCATTACAAGGCACAGCAGGGAGGAAGGTGGAAATCTTTCGACAACATCGCTTTGCTGCTGTTTTAATTTTTCTTTGCTTTGCGGGTATTTCTCCTTCTCCCCTGTGCCGCAAAGCAGTACAATAGGGGAGACACCGAAGAAACGACAGTTTCTGAGGAGAGGGGTTAAGAAGAATCGCTTAGAAATTTTTAAAGGGTTTAGGAGGACCTCTTTCCTATCCCATGCACCATGCCGCTGCGGGCTGCGGCGAAATGGGCAGATGCGGGAAATATCCTTTGGGAGAGGGAGGCGGAGGTGTAGGCGGCGCAGGAAGAACTTTGGGCAACCGGAGCGATTTGCCGGTCTTCTTGCGACGGCTGCATTTCGCCAATCGCCCCTGCTTCCATTGTTTGCGTTTTTCCTCCATATCCTTTTTCACCTCATCTTTGGCAGCCCAATAACGACGAGCGACCTCTTCCCAAAAACGACTGGCAAATTCTTCATAAGGATGCTTTTCACCCTCGGGCAAATCATACGCATCGGTCTCGTTGATGGCACTGACAATAGACGAAAAATAGTATGCCGCACGTTTACACCATCGGTAACGCTGCACATATTCCCCCGGCAAACGTCCCTCGGCTATCATTTTGTCGATGTCGTTGTCGGTTTGTTGCTCTTCCTGTTCCCGACTGTGCCGTTCGAGCGTATCGACACAGCGGGTTACCGCCGTGATCTGTTTCGGTTGAGTCTTGGGATCGAGCTCCAACAGCTCGTTATAGTATTTGAGCAGTACGGCTTGGCGAGTCGATTCTATCGCCGTGCGCAAGTTTACAAAAGGTTCTTCTACCATCGTCTCGTATTTTTCGACAAATGTATGATCGAGATACGTTCTTTTTTATGGCATAACCGAACTTTAAACAGACCGCTCAACAGAATGCATTAATAAGAAACGGCACGCTTACTTCGAGTGCTATGCCATGTAAAATAGCTATCGGTATGAGTTCTTCTCCCTTATACGAACTTCGCACAATCATGGGAAGGCACACGTCCATCGAATTGATACCCGCTACCGAAATAGGAACCAACCTCCCACCCCAACGAGCGAGAACGGGTGTACCGAACAAAGCGATCATCTCGCGTATGACATTGGCGAGCAAAGCGATAGTCGCCAACTCGGCAGCTCCTTGCGGACCGAGGGTGGCACTTTTAATATCGGCTATCAACACCGACGATAACGAGTAATACCCGAAACCGCTGCCGATCGTCAAACAATCGTTCAAATCACGCCCATGCAGCAAAAAAACACCTATGGCCGAAAATAAAAGCGTACCACCGATAGTAAAAACAGGCAAAAGAGACATGCGGGGATTAAGCGAATGGAATAATCCGCGTAAGTCGTTGTTCGAACCTAAACTAATTCCCACTTGTACAATCAACAGCGAAAGAATAATTATAGGCAAATCATGACCGAGCAACCACTCCGGAGCGAAATCGCCCAACCCTACAAATACCCCGGCAAGGAAACAAACCAAAATCATCAAATTCCCTTTCACGATTCACCTCCTTTCTTAAAAAACAAACGTTGAGCTACACGAGCGGCCACAATACTCCCAAGCACACCGAGGCAGGCAATTACAGCCGCTTGCCAGCCGAAATTGTAAAGATTATCTACGAGATTACGATCGGACCCTATCGACACCCCGAACACAAATAACAGAGCACAAACGGTAATTTGTATGCCCCACTTCGTCACACCGACGAAAGAATGTCCGCGCAACATATACCCTACACCAACACCCAAAACCAAAAGGATCAAAATACGAAACATAATTTGACTGTCTTTTATGCCACAGACTACAACGACTCCGTCGTCGCATCCGAGCTACGTTTATACGAATGAAAATAACCGGATAGGGCTTTCGCCCGCAAAAGGGGAAAAGAAAACGAGATTTTATAAATTATCCCCCTAAAAATCGATTGGCAGTCAAATAAAGCCGCTGAACCAATGGACATGCACGATCGAAAGCGCACGTACTCCCCTGCGCCTTACACCGAAACAAATATGCTTGCCCTGTTGAATCATACGAATAACTGAATAAAAATTCGAATGCAAAGGTAATACTCTTCTCCGAATTCTCCAAATCGGGCACACCATTTTGTTTTCGTTACCGAGGAGAGAAAGAGGTCAAGAAATACTCTCGGCAGTATTTACACTGCCCGGTAATAATCCTGCAAGAGACAGCGGGCGATGAAGTCCCAGTTTTCGGTTACAAGTGCGGAGTCACCGTCGGCGAAGCGAGCATCGGGAAGCAGTCGGTTTTCGCACAAATAGATGAGTAGGTCTATGGGGCATCGCCCGGGTACGGTAAGAAGCGACAGTGCATCCCTCCGGGCTGCCTGCGGGTCGTAACAAGGATTGGCAGGGTCGCATACGCATTGGGCTATATCCGAAGCGATGAGCATGCCTTTGTAAGGCGTGACATAGAGAATAAAATTCTTTTTCCCGGCGAGGTGCGAGAGATGTCCGCCTTCTGTCTCTCCCCATTGCATCCCTTCGGTAAGAAATTTGTCCAACTCCGAGTAAGAGCCTATGTATTTGACAGGCATGCCTCCGGTTTCTCGGGTGAATTGCCGGTAATAGGGGTGCAGTTCCTTTTTCTCTTCCGCTTCTTCGGGGAAAGTGTGTTGCCAAAGCAAAGAGACCCATTCGTGAGCAAAGAGCGCCAAAGGTCCGGCCGGCAGAGTATATAGCGATTCCCGACGCAGTTCGCCGAGCTTGGCGATTCTTTCTTTGTCTCCATGCGATTTACTCTGTGCCTCGTGTGAAAGCTGCCGGGCGAGCGAACGATTGGAAGGGCCCAACAGAAACGAATCCCAAAAGAGCCATTCGGCGAACCGGTAACGGGATTCGGGGTCATCGGTATCGTTCAGTTCGGGAAGACAAAATTCTTGTAACAAGGGTGAGTCGGGAGCTGTTTCGTATTCCGACTCTAACAGATCGTAAATCGTATCGGCCGTTGTGACGAGACGATCGTCGAGCGGGGAAAGGCCCTCGTGCAAGGAGTCGTGCGTACAAAGCAGATACCAAAGTAGCACTCGCAGGTCTTCCCGATTTACTTCCCCGTCGTAGTAATTCTCGGCGGGAAAGAATGGCAGGGTACGACCGTAGAGCGAGCGGTGGTAGGAGAGAAACGTTGCCCACAATCCCGTACCGGACAGAATATCGGCAAAATAACCTACGACATCGCAGCAAAGACTTTTGGTGGCCTCCTCGGTTAATCTTTCTTTCAACGGAGATATGTTTACGAGGTCATATACTCGGTTGGCCAGTTGCGTATAGTAACGATCGCTGTCGGTCGTTTGCGTATAAGGCTGTCGAGAAAGCCATTGTTGCAAGGTGATGTTCATTGTCTTTCCTTTTTTTACGAGATTAGTTATTCCGAGTCACACCCGAAAAGATAACGATTTCGAGAGAATTCGTCTCCTGTCGGTTGTCAGGCTTCCCCGCCGGGAGCCATGAAAGGAGGCATACCGCCCCGTTGAGGATCGTTCATTTGTATAGGCCCGAATTGAGCTTCGTATTTGCGTATGTTGTCCTGCAAGGCGAATAACAATCGTTTGGCATGCTCGGCCGTGAGAATGATACGCGATTTCACCGGAGCTTTGGGAGCACCCGGAGTCATGCGGATAAAGTCGATAACGAACTCCGACGGAGCATGAGAAATAATAGAGAGATTGGAGTAAATGCCTTCGGCTACTTCGGCAGACAATTCTATCTGGATTTCCTTTTTTTCTTCCATAATCAGTTCAGTTTAAAGTAATAGTATTTATAGTTGAAATTTACTTGATTTACATAAAGTTGCAGCGTCGTATAAGGACGGCTTCGATAAGCCGAGATATTGAACGACGAGTATAGATTGCTCCAATGTCCCTCGGGGTCGTCGTTGCGACTGTGTCGCAACTGTACTTTCAAGGTATCGCCGGAAAGCTCGGCTTCGTCGGCGACAAGCAGGATGCTGTGCGGCCGGCTGTGATAGTCGATACGATACCTCAGATTAAGGAAGTCGCCGGTTTTCCATGCGCTTTGCAAATAAAGAGTATCGTCGGGCAACTGGTCGATTTTGTCATGGGGTACTATTCGGAGCGTGTCGAAATGAATAGCCGAAAGCGCTTGTATTTCTACCTGCTTTTTGTGTTCCGACAACGTTTCTATCGGGCGGTATTGCAGCAATACGCGCACTCCCTCGCCCATGTCATCGCTGTTTACTTCCGAAACGGGATAAAGCATATCGACCGGAGCGGAATCGGTTGTCTGACAGGTGAAATAAGGATTGCCTTTATTCGTATGGCAAGTGACGATGTCGGCATAGAAGATGCCATAAATATCTTTTTCATCGTCTCCGCAAGCCGTTGCGAAGATAGATAAAAGGATAAAGGAGCAACCGTATAACCAACTCTTTTTCATTTGTATGCCTTGTTTTATTCTTCGACAGAAGCGGGAGAAACGATGGAACCGTCTTTCATGAAGAGGGTACGATCGGTCATTCGAGCCAACGTTTCGTCGTGCGTGACGATGACGAACGTCTGTTTGAACTCGTCACGCAGGTCGAAAAACAGTTTGTGCAATTCGATTTTATTTTTCGAATCGAGACTTCCCGACGGCTCATCGGCAAGTATGACAGAGGGGCGGTTTATCAATGCTCGGGCGACGGCTACTCGCTGTTTTTCACCGCCCGACAGTTGAGCCGGTTTGTGTCCCAGTCGGTCGCTCAGGCTCAGGAAATCGAGTATCCGCTTGGCTTCCTGTTCTGCATCCGATTGTTTTTTCCCCCCGATGAGAGCCGGAATCATCACATTTTCGAGAGCCGTAAATTCGGGCAGCAACTGGTGGAACTGGAATACGAATCCGATGTTACCGTTTCTGAAACGCGCCATTTCCCTATCGGGGAGGTTATCCACCCGCCTGCCGTCGTATAAGATTTCCCCGCAATCGGGCTTGTCGAGCGTTCCCACGATCTGCAACAAGGTTGTTTTGCCGGCTCCGCTCGCCCCCACGATGGAGACGATTTCGCCCTGTTCGATCACGGCGTCGATACCTTTCAGTACCTCCAAAGAACCATAGCTCTTGTGTATGTTTTTTATCTCTATCATACTTCTGTTAGTTTTCTAATGACATGCCCCGCCAGATAACACCCGAAGATTGCCGGCAGATAAGAAATTGTCCCGACGGTCGATTTTTTGTTACGTTCTCCTTCCACGACCACGACGGCGTTACGATCGGGCTGCTCGGTGGAGAATACCGTTTTCAGACCTTTGGAGATACCCTCTTTCCGCAATCGCAATCTCACCGCTTTTGCCAAAGCGCAATGGTAGGTATCGGCTATGTCGGCTATCCGTATGGCCGACGGGTCTTTGCGTCCGCCTGCACCCATCGATGAAACAATTTTGATTTTATGCCGCAGGCAATAGGCGATCAAAGCTACCTTCGGCGCCAGCGTGTCGATGGCATCGATGACAAAATCTATTTCGCCGCCCTCCAACAAAGCAGGAATATCTTCCTCTTCGATGAAACGATGCTGTGCCGTTAGCTTCAAATCGGGATTTATATCGAGAAACCGTTCTTTCAATACCTCGACTTTGGGTTTTCCCAATGTACTGTGCAAAGCGACCAATTGTCGGTTCAGATTGCTCTCGGACACGGTGTCTCCGTCGATAATCGTCAAAGCTCCTATACCGGCTCGCACGACCATTTCGGCGGCATAAGCCCCTACACCACCCACCCCCACGACAAGGACGTGGGCATTTTGCAATCGCTTTATCGGTTCATCGCCAAACAGTAGCCGGGTACGTGACAACCATTCGTCCATCTTTTCTTATGCGGTTTGTCTGTATATAATTGAATGACGAAGATACTCTTTTTTACCGAAAATCGGAAATAGCCGAGGCAAATTAAAGTCGAACGCATTGGCAATAGTAATATGGATAACGGTTTTTCGTCGATTCAGAAATACGATTTGTCTTTTACTCACGACTTCCGTGGCACACGGATAGGCAGGACGATAGTAATCGATATGATTTTTATTCTATTTATAGATTTTATTCACAGGATTTTTGGTAAAAATAAGATTCATTGGGTTTTTCGGTAATCTCCTTATACTATATTTGCGTTGTAAAATAATATGAAATAGACTATGCCGAGATATAGGACAACCTTGCTGGCTTTCTATTTTGTAAAGTAGTCACCTATTAAAAATAAAGTAATTATGAAGAAGTTTCTTGTTATGGCGTGTATCGCCGCTGCTTCGATGATAGCCTTGCCGGCTGTGGCTCAAACTACTACCGGTAGTAAGACCCAAACGGAATGTTGCAAAAAAGGCAAAGCCGATTGTAAGAAAGAGTGTAAATGTACCGATTGCAAATGCAAAGATTGTAAAACGACGGCTCCTTGTTGCGACTCTAAGGCAAAATGCAACGACAAGGCCGATTGCTGCAAACAAGCCAAATGCGATAAGGCTAAGGCTCCTTGCTGTGAAAAGAAGAATGTAAAAAAGTAAATTCTGTTGTTGAAAGATGAATTCGGGGCGACCGCAAAATTGCGGTCGCCTTTTGTTTGATGACCCGTAGTTTTCTTTGGAATATTATGCCGGAGTCGTGGTTATGTCCGAGTGGCCATGCCCCATGCGGTTCCTGTATTTCGTAGGCGAGACTTCTTTGTATTTCAGAAATGTCCGGCAAAAATGAGATAGATTATTAAATCCTACGCCGTACGCTATCTCGGAGACCGATTTGTCCGTCGTCGACAACAGGCGGCAGGCTATATCCATACGGTAGGTATTGAGATAATTCGTAAACGATACTCCTTTCATTCGTTTGAAAAAGACACAGAACGAAGAACGGTTCATATGTACGAGGGAAGCGATTTCGTCGATAGGGATATCGTGATTATAATGCAAGGAAACATAAATCTCTATCTGTTGTATCTTTTTGTCTCGTTTCTTTAACGGGCGATTGATTCCTGTCGGATTCATCTCGTCGGAAAGAGCCAAATGTCCGAGTATCCGTATCACTCCCGATAATTGTCCGAGCGAGTCGGCTTTTATTATTTCCTGCATTTCATGCCTCACATTTTTCAATAAATCGCCTCGTAACTGAAAGGCCGTGTGTTGCCGGCCGTCGAGATGTCCGAGCGGCCCTATTTCGGGTAATGTAATCGAGAGTTCTTTAAACAGGTTTTTCCTGAAAAGCAGACAAATGTCCTCTACCACATTGCCGGGATTGTTGTCGAATATCCAACCGTGCAACATGTCGGGCGGTATTAAAAAGATTTCATCTTTCGTGAAAGGTTGCGATTGGTCGCCGATAACGAATGTGCCACAACCTCTGATAATGTAGATAAGTTCCCAGTCTGATTGTGTATGAATAGGAAACTCCTCGGACGGGTTTAGCAAATCGTGTAATACGAGAAAAGAATGCGTACCTCCTGTCAAGTGATAATATTTGGATTCCATCTGGGACTGTTTTATACAAAATGTAAATATAAATCAAAAGTTTCGAACTATATGCAAATATCAATCAAAATAAGAGTCCTACTTTTGTACCCGTAAAAAACAGCATAATATCATGGAGAAAATCACCGATGCGGTTATGTCCGAAAAACCACGTTATGCTATTCTCGACGGATTGCGAGGAGTGGCTGCCGTGATTGTCGTCGCCTTTCATTTGTTTGAAACTTATTCCAAAGGTCCTGCTTATCAAATATTGAACCACGGCTATCTTGCCGTCGATTTCTTCTTTGTACTTTCTGGTTTCGTGATCGGATATGCTTATGACAATCGATGGGGAAAGATGTCCACTCTGGCTTTTTTCAAACGCCGTTTAATCCGGTTGCACCCTATGGTAATCATGGGGTCGGCAATAGGCGCATTGCTGTTCTATTTCGGTAATTGCGAACGTTTCCCTCTTATAGACCAAACTGCATGGTGGCAGGTACTGCTCATGTTTCTGCTTGCCTGTACGATGATACCGGCGCTTACCAGTTGGGATATACGAGGCTGGCAAGAGACCAATCCGCTCAATGGGCCTACTTGGTCGCTCATGTGGGAATATCTGGCGAATATTCTTTATGCTTTGGTCGTCCGTAGGTTCTCCAAAATCGCATTGGTTTGTTTTGTTTCCTTTGCGGCGTTTTTGACGCTCGATTTGACACTTAACCTCGATGTGTTCGGGTTACTTGCCCATCGAGACATTACGGCTTATACCGTTATCGGAGGTTGGAGTATTACCCCCGAACAGGTCTATATCGGTATCGTTCGGGTGCTTTATCCGTTCTTCGGAGGATTATTGCTGTTTCGTATAGGGAAACTTATTCGGGTAAAGGCCGGCTTCTGGTGGTGTTCGTTACTTGTCGTCGCAGCTTTGGTAATGCCTCGTATCGGAGGCGAAACCGATGCTTGGCAAAACGGTATCTATGATGCGGCATGTATACTCCTTTTGTTCCCCGTTATCGTGGCGATGGGAGCCGGCAGCGAGGTAAAGGGAAAACACAGTGTGGCCGTATGCAATTATCTGGGCGAAATCTCCTATCCGCTCTATATTACCCATTATCCCTTTGCCTATATGCAGATGGCGTGGGTGACACACAATCCCGATGCATCTATGGGAGCGCACGTATTTGTCTCTGTATCGACGTTTATCTTGTCTGTCGGTGTGGCACACGCTTGTTTGAAACTCTATGATTTGCCTGTTCGCAATTGGCTGAAAAACAGGTTTCTTGTAAATAAGTAAGGCCAGTCTATTTGAAACGGCAGCATGTAAATCGAGATATTCTGCATTTTCATTAGCATCGGATTACCGGTAGTAATACCTACACTTTACTCTGCATCGCAATATGGCGATATAAGGAGAATACCCACAAGGCAAGGGGTGGAGGATAAATATCCCATAACCCAACTAATGAGATGGCGTTTTCAACCCCTCCGTCCTTCGGACACCTCCCCTATATTTTGCTGTGCAAAACACAGGGGAGGAGGTGAATCCCCATAAAGCTCCGAAGGAGTAAAAACTGTTAATGTGATACTTTCAATCCTCTCCCTCGACTCATCGTAGATGAGATAGGGGGAGTGCCCGCAGGGCGAAGGGATTGAACTCTACAACCAAATGATCTTTTTCAACCCTTCTCCTTAGAAACTATTGTTTCTTCGGTGTCTCCTCTATATGGCTAACATAGTACCCCGTAATACTACGGGGCACGGCAAGGGAGGAGTTTGAAAATGTTTTAAACCTCTCACCCTATATTTCGCTATTGCAAAACACCGAGAAGGAATTGAAAATCATTCTTTCGGATAATGAGGACTGTATAGCATTTTCTTTTTGCGAACGACCAACCGCCCGTCTTTCACGAATTCTTCTCCTCGTTCACCGAGGTGACGTATCATTCGGGCACGCAGCTTTTCCAACCGTTCCTTGTACTCTTTATCGTTAACGGCATTGTGGAGTTCCTGCGGATCTGCGACAAGGTCAAACAATTCTTCCTGCCCCGTGTAAAAACGCCATACATACTTTATTTTCCCATCGGTCAACGCACACCAGTAGTTGTCACGACTATAACAAGTGGCATGTTCCAAATCGATATATTCTCGCCACCCGGTATCGGTTCCTTTGGCAAGCGGTAAAAGGGGGCATCCGTCCATATCGGCAGGAACGGTTGCCCCGGCTATATCCAAGAAGGTAGGTAAAACATCGCGCAATTCCACCGGATTATCTATTTTCTCCGCAACTACACCAACACTTGCCGGCCACTTCGCGATACAGGGAACATGAACCGAACCCTCATAGGGATAAGTCTTTCTCCAATGATAGTGGTCGCCCATCATATCGCCGTGATCCGATACGAAAAAGATGAGAGCATTGTCATACATACCTTTGTCTTTCAATGCTTGAACGATACGCCCTATTTGTTCGTCAATAAAAGTAATATTGGCATAATAGTGTCGCTTGGAATTACGGACATATTCATTACCGAAATTTCCGTAAGGGGCATCCGAGGCAGCCTCTTCGGGATTCAACTGCTTTGCGTATCTACCGCACCAATCCCCTATCGCCGGGTCGGGAACATCGACGTTATCATACATATCCAGAAAACGTTGCGGCGGATCATACGGACTGTGAGGACGGGCAAAAGACACTTTGAGGAACAAAGGACGACTCTCGGGGTCATAATGGCTGATGAGATTGCAAGCCATTTCGCCGGTCCAGTACGTGGGATGTAGTTTTTCATCTAATTTGTAAACCCCAGCACCGTGATCATTCCACCAAATACCTGTTGCATCGGGGTTCTTCCCGGGAGCTTGCACTTGAAACCACTGTCGATAATCACTGGTAAAATGGGGGTCTTGCCTGCGACCGCTCTCATCTAACAACGTTCCGTCAAATCCGTGTTTCACCCGCTGGGGATACCAATGCATTTTCCCGATACCAAAGGTGTAATAACCGGCATCTTTCAACATTTGAGGCATCTCGTACTCATACTTCGGCGCTACCCGTCCATATCCTAACATTCCGTGATGCCACGGCGACATTCCGGTCAACAATCCGGCACGGGCAGGTGTGCTGCTGGGACAAGACGAATAGGCATTCATGAACAAAGTTCCTTCGTTGGCAAGTTTGTCCAAATGAGGGGTAATGACAAACTCATTTCCCATACACCCCACAGCATCGCCCCGCTGTTGGTCGGTCATAATCAATATAATATGGGGCTGTTTTTGTGCATTCGCAAATGAGGAGCAAAATCCGGCAGAGAGAGCCAATGTGCATTTCAGGTTAGTCAGGGCATTCATAATTATCGTTTATTATCACACAAACGATACAAAAATATGATTTCCACAAGTCAAAAACAATAAAACCTCGGAAAACTCTACCGGTATTTCGACAAATGCAATATCCGTTGATTACTGCTGCCCCGAAAAGAGAGAGCCGGATCAAAGAGCGATTGGACGAACGGACCATCGACAAGGGTGTCGATATAGTCGAGACAGGGACGGCGGGTCTCGTCTTTTAACAGGGACTCGTAGGTATAGCCGGTGTAACACCAGACGTTTTTGTGAGTTTCCTCTTTGAGGCGACGGAGCAGAGCTAACAACGCAAAAGGGTTGTAGAAAGGGTCGCCGCCCGAAATGGTGATTCCATCGAGAATGGGATTGTCGTTTATCTCGGCGACGATACGGGAGAGAATAAGCTCCGTGAGCGGCTCGCCGGCCACCGGACTCCAACTGCCGGGATTGTGGCATCCCCGGCAATGATGGGTACAACCGGCCAGATAGATGGCATAGCGTACCCCGAAACCGTCGGAGATAGTCTCGGGGTAAACATTGATGATGTGAAGCGGTTCCATTATTTGTGTTTCACACGGTCGCGCTCTTCGGCCTGCTTAGCGGAATTCCACGATTCGAGGCTTCCGGTGAGGTAACCCGTAATTCGTCGCATGCGCGATATATTCTCACTCTTGCAAACCGGACATTGCGTATAGATGACACCTCGGTAACCGCACGAACGACAGGTATCTACCGGGTGGTTGATCGACCCGTAACCGATTCCTTCGTCGTGCATCACTTTCACGATTTTGAGAATGACAGAGACATTCTTTTTCGCTTCGCCGTCGAGCTCGACATAGGTAATGTGCCCACCTTTCGTGATAGCATGAAAAGGGGCTTCTTTCTTGATTTTCTCTACAATACCCACCGGTTCTTTCACATCGATATGGAACGAATTTACGTAGTAGTCCCGATCGGTCACGCCCGGAATAACACCGTAACGTTTGCGGTCCATACGAGTGAAACGTCCCGAAAGCCCTTCGGCCGGAGTAGCCAAAACCGAGTAATTGAGATTGTAGCGGGTCTTGTACTCCTCGACAACATTGTTCATCACCCGTATGGCATCATAGAGTGTGTTCCATGCCTCTTGGTTATGAGCATGGCCTTCGCCGTAAATAGCACACATCGCATTGTGCCCGCCGATGAACCCGATACCCAATGTCCCGCTATCGATGACATCGCCCACCTCGTCGTTGGGTTGTAACTTACCACCACCTTTCCAAACGTCGTTACCCATCATAAACGGGAACTGACGGGCAAGCGCTTTGCGCTGGTATTCATAACGCTCGTAGAGTTGCTCGGCAATCATCGATGCCACACTGCGCACTTTCTCCAAAAATAGAATACGGGCTTCCCGACGAATAGCATGCTTGTCGCCGTCGGGATGCAACTCCTCAGCCTCCCGCCGGGCCTCGATTGCCAACCGGGGCATATTCATCGAAGTAAAGGAGAGATTACCCCGTCCCCACGAACTTTTAATGCCGTGTAAATTCTCGAAGACCCTCGTACGGCATCCCATCGTCGCCACTTCGTAACGGAAACGGTCGGGATCATCGGCTTTCCAAAGGTCGTTTTTGTTGTATTCGGTATCTAAAAAGAGGAAATTGGGGAAGAGCGAAGTAGAAGTCGTGCGACAGGCTTCGAGCAACAGGTCGAAATTAGGCGCCTTGAATTTGATTTTTCCCGCCATCGCTCCCTCGAAATCGGCCATTGCGGCATCGTAATCCTCATCGGTGTAAGAGACACCATCTTTTACCTTAAATATCTGTATGGGGAATACCGGGACTTCACCGCTACCAAGCCCCTCGACAGTCGCCGAAAGCAACTCCCGCATGACCATACGGCCTTCGGCCGAAGTGTCCGTCCCATAATTTATCGAACTGAACACCACTTGATTACCTCCACGAGAGTGCATGGTATTGAGATTGTGAACCAACCCCTCCATAGCTTGATGCGTATCTTTACGAGTCATTTCGTAACTTTGTCGCCAAGCGGTATCGAGTTCGGCAACAGAAACGTTCACCCCTATCTCTTTCAAACGCTCGCCCAAAGCGGCTTTCTGTTCTTCGGTCATATCGATCGAAACGATTTCTTCCCGAAACAAATCTTTCAACGCCGGCATATCTTCCATTCCGTGCAAACGACAAATAAAGCCCACCCCGTTTTCGAGGTGCTTGCGGAAACTCTTCAAGACGCCCGGCGCCATAAAATGGTCGAAAGCCGGAATGGATTGCCCGCCGTGTTGCTCATTTTGGTTGGTCTGGAAAACGATGGTGGCCAACGTGGCATAACTCTGTATGGACTGCGGCGTACGCACCGTACCGTTTTTGGTATGGAATCCCCGGTTGAAGATGTCCTCCAAATCATATTGTACGCAAGTGGTCGTCTTGGTGGGATAGTAATCGAGGTCGTGAATGTGTATGTCGCCTTCCCGGTGTGCCCGTCCATAACGAACCCCGACCAAATATTTATAGGCATAATCTTTCGTGACCTCCGAGGCGAATGTCATCATTTGCCCTGCCGGTGTATGAGACGACATATTGGCATTGCTCAGGTTTACGTCGTTCTTCTCGACCGCCACGATACCGTCCATCACCTGCTTCATCGATGTGCGCTTTTCACGTTCTTTGGTACGCCACTCCCGATAAATGATAAATTTCTTCGCTACCGAGGGATTGCGCATCATCAATTTGCGCTCTACCAAATCCTGAATCTCTTCTACCGAGATATTCTCCCTATCGATGGCAGCGGCAACCTCGGCCGTAACTTGTTTAATAGAGGTCTCGTCGTCGTTCATACCGTCGGCACGATAAGCCTTAGCGATAGCCCGCTCGATTTTCTCAATCGAGAAGTTCTCTTTGGATCCATCACGTTTCGTAATGGTAATACATGCATAGTCCATGCTGATTGTTATTAAAGATTCGATACTGCGAACGCCTCCTCGAACGTTCATTTGCTTCTCTCCCACTTCGGCAGGTCTTCTGACTTTTCCCAATCCGAAAACGCCTTCCCGATATTCAGAAACAGATTCTTTATCAGTGGCCTGTGTCAACGGACTTTTGCAGGAATTACAGCAGCGGGACTGTCCGGGATTCTCACCCGATTCCCTTTTTATCGATTGTGCCTCACAGCGACAACCGAACCGAAATGCGAGTGTAAAGGTACATAAATTCTTTCCAAGAAAACAACAAATCTACACACAAAAGTTTCCTGTTTTGGAAAACTTTTAGAATTATTTTATCAAGAAAGTTTCCCAAAACAGGGAATTATTGCCCATCAATATAGCACTTTTATTTTTTCTGAAACTGCCCGAAAAGATAGTGTTTTCATAGAGTCTCTCAACTTTACTTGTCGGTTTTCTTACTATTACAAGCGAGGTCGATAATCAGTGAGAATATCGGCTCAGTAGGAAATCTAAGGGAATTGCCCTTTTGCACAACCATAAAGTGAAAAGCCCGCCCTTCTCCCCCTGCGTTTTGCCATGTAAAATATAGGCAAAGTGGCACGTAGTGACAGAGGGAGTAATACTACAAAAATACTATATGCCATCTTTCCAACCCCCTCGCCCTACGGGCACTTCCCCTATATTCCCTAACGGAAACACAGGGGGAGAGGATTGAAAAGTAACCTTTTATCCCTATGCTGTTTTGCAACTCCCCGTAATGCCACAGGACACGGCAGAAGGAAAGGGATATATCCGATATAAACTGATTGATGTCGTTTTCAACCCCTCCGTCACTGCGTGCCACCTCCCCTATATTTTGCTGTGCAAAACACAGGGGAGGAGGTGAATCCCCATAAATCTCCGAAGGGGTAAAAACTGTTAATGTGATACTTTCAATCCTCTCCCTCTGCTCATCGTAGATGAGATAGGGGGAGTGCCCGCAGGGCGAGGGGGTTGAACTCTACAATCAAATGATCTTTTTCAACCCCTCTCCTTAGAAACTATCGTTTCTTCGGTGTCTCCTCTATATGGCTAACATAGTACCCCGTAATACTACGGGACACGGCAGGGGAGGGGAGATTGCAGCCCAATCCGTTCCCCTTGCTGCGTTTTTTCAACCCCTCCGTCCTTCGGGACACCTCCCCTATATTTTGCTGTGCAAAACACAGAGGAGGAGTACACTTTGTATAGAAATTTAAACAAGAATCAACCTTTCACCGAAAAGTCCGAATTGTGTTTGTCAACAAAAGACTCATCGCTAAAATCCATATCTACCCCACGGATTTTCGGCTGAACCGTAAAAGGCGGTTCAGTAGATACTGTCGGAATCTAAGGATCGTTCATCGAAAACAAAAGGAGGAATACGTAGAAAACGCTATTCCTCCCTGTTATAAAAGTACCCAATCGATTTTACAAAATGAGCATGGCGTCACCGTAAGCCCCGAAACGATAACCTTCTTTCAATGCCGATTCGTATGCCTCCAAAACGATGTCATAACCACCGAACGCAGCTACCATCATAAGCATAGTGGAAAGGGGCATGTGAAAGTTCGTCACCAAATTGGTTGCCACCGTGAAATCGTAAGGAGGGAAAATAAACTTATTGGTCCAACCGTCATACGTTTTCATGTGTCCCCCCGTACTTACAGCACTTTCTATCCCTCGCATCACCGATGTACCCACGGCACACACTTTACGACCTTCGTCCTTAGCATGGTTCACGAGTTCCACCAATTCGGGAGTCACTCTCATCTGCTCGGAATCCATCTTGTGTTTCGTGAGATCCTCGACATCGATTTCACGAAAATTACCCAAGCCAGAATGAAGGGTGAGGAACCCGTAATCGATTCCTTTAATTTCCATTCGTTTCAACAGCTCACGGCTGAAATGCAGACCGGCGGCCGGAGTGACAACAGCTCCTTCATTACGAGCAAAAATATTTTGATACCGATCGGCATCCATCTCTTCTACCGGACGGGCGATATAGGAGGGCAACGGCATTTCTCCCAGCTTGTAAAGAGCCTCCTTAAACTCATCGTGGGAACCGTCGTAAAGGAATCGTAACGTGCGCCCTCGCGAAGTCGTATTGTCGATTACTTCGGCCACCATAGAATCGTCGTCGCCGAAATAGAGTTTATTTCCGATACGAATCTTACGAGCCGGCTCTACCAAAACGTCCCACAACCGATTCTCTTCGTTCAATTCCCGTAACAGAAAAACCTCTATCTTAGCTCCTGTTTTTTCCTTATTACCGTAAAGACGAGCCGGAAAAACTTTGGTGTCGTTAAACACGAACACGTCTTTCTCATCGAAATACTCGATAATTTCCTTAAAAATGCGATGTTCTATTTTCCCCGTCTTCCGGTCGATTACCATCAACCGGGATTCATCACGGTTTTTAGCCGGATATTGAGCGATTTGCTCTTCGGGTAGTTTGAATTTAAATTGGGACAGTTTCATATCTTTAATTATTATTCTTTTTTCTCTTCTTCCAAAACGGGTTCCACATCTATATGATCTATCATGTCGGCGATCTGTTCGACCGAAAGGCAATCGGCAAGAGTCACGTCACCCACTCGTGTACGGATCAATCCCACAAGGTGGGCTCCACTACCGAGCGCCTCTCCGATGTCACGAGCCAAAGCCCGAATATAAGTTCCCTTGCTGCACACGACCCTGATTTTGATTTCGGGCAATTCGCAAGAAAGCAACTCTATTTCGTCAATAACCAATTCTTTGGGCTTCAAGTCGACCGCCTGCCCTTTACGGGCCATATCGTATGCCCGGCGGCCATCGACTTTACAAGCCGAATAAGAGGGCGGTATCTGCATAATCGAACCGACAAATCGAGGTAAAGTTCGCTCTACACTTTCACGGGTGATATGTTCATGAGGATAAACGCCATCTATCTCTGTTTCCAAATCGAACGACGGTGTCGTCGCTCCCAGACGCAAAGTCGCTATATATTCTTTGGTCTGATATTGAAATTCTTCTATCCGTTTCGTCGCCCGTCCCGTGCATATAATCATCACGCCCGTAGCCAACGGATCGAGAGTTCCCGCATGCCCCACCTTCAATTTTTTTTGTTTGATGCGGCGGAGTATACGCACCCGTATGCGCTTGACCACATCGAACGAAGTCCAATGAAGCGGTTTGTCGATATATATGATTTCGCCTTCGTTAAAGTCCATATCGGCGATATTAGTGAACAAGCGAATAAATTATAGCACAAGCTCCCATCGCCACACAATAGATAGCAAAATATACTAATTTGCCATTATTGACTAAACGGAGCATCCACTTACACGCCAAACACCCCGACACGAATGCGGCAAGAAATCCGATAATCATCACCGATACGGACAATCCCGACTCCGCAGGAGAAAACCCTCCTTTCATCAAATCAAGAAGAGCCTCGCCCAAAATAGGAATAATCACCATAAGAAACGAGAATCGGGCCACCTGTTCTTTTTTGTTTCCCAGCATGAGTCCGGTCGCAATAGTCGTACCGGAACGCGAAAGTCCGGGTAAAACGGCTACCGCCTGCGAGAGACCGATGATGAATGCATCTCGATAAGATATATCTTCTTTCACCCGAGGCCGGGCATAATAAGCGAATGTCAACAACGCCGCAGTTACCAGCAACATGATGCCGACCAATAACAAACCGTTGCCAAAAAACGATTCTACATAGTCTTTCAGAAACAGCCCTACGATACCTACCGGTATCATGGACAAAGCTATTTTTGCCAGATATTTCGTTTCGCTATTCCACGTAAAACGGAAAAGTCCACGAAACAAAATCTCCACTTCCTTCCATAGCACAACAATCGTACTACATACTGTCGCCGTATGCACCAACACGGCAAAAGTGAGGTTTTCTTCACCTTGTATACCGAACAATGCATTCGCGATTTCGAGGTGTCCGCTGCTACTTACCGGCAGATATTCGGTGAGCCCTTGCACGAGGCCCAATATAAGAGATTCTAACCAAGTCATAATGTGATCAATGAAAATTAACGATATTATTTCGAATTACGCATGATCGCATAGACCATGAAAACGAAACCTGCAAAAGCTATACCGGGCGCCAACACGATACGACGGAAACTAAATATATCGGGGTTATAGGCCTCCGGTGTAGTACCGGGCCCCAGCATAAGCAGGAAACCGACGACGATCACAACGAACGCCACCGCTATAAGTATAATATTAGTCTTGCCGAGGGCAAACTCCGTTTTCTTTTGCTCCCCCGGAACAACAGACTCAGATTTCATTTTCTTAGATTCCATACATAAAAATTTTTCAAATATAATACAGGTCATCTCTATCCATACGAATATAACGATTAACAGCCCAATAAGCCGAAACCGCCGTTAAGATAATCCCTAAAATCAAAACCGACAAAAAGACCAATACCATCATGGGAACAGACAGCAGGGTCGTGAAGTTCTCCATCTCGGACATCAGATAATATATGCAACCCGAAAGCAACAACATAGCTATTACCGATGCAACGATACCGTTGATCACATTGGAAACGATAAAGGGCCGACGAATGAATGCCGGTGTAGCCCCCACCAGTTTCATCGTGTGGATAAGGAAACGCTTGGAGTAAGCTCCTAATCGAATCGTATTGCTTATCAACGCAAACGAAATGAGCATGAGAACTATCGCCAATGCCAATAACACCAGTCCTATACGACTCATATTGTCATTGACCGACTGGATAAGGTCTTTCTGATAAAGAATATCGCTGACGATCACTTGCCCACGGAGATTTTTTTCAATGACGGCCAAACTGTCGGTATTGGCATAATCGGCTTTCAATTTAACCTCAATAGACGATTGAAGCGGATTGACTCCCAACACGTCCTCGGGATTTTCTCCCAACTCGATCATCACCTCTTTCAAGGCATCTTCCTTCGATATATACTGCGCCGCCTTCACATATTTGGAACGTTCGAGCATTCTTTGCAGTTGATGCACCTGACGCTCGCCGGCCGATTCGTTCAAGACAATGGAGAAACCTATGTTTTCTTTGACATGACGGGATAGATTAGTCGCTAAAAATCCCATCAAAACCATAATCCCCAAGATAAAAAGAACCAATGAAACGCTCAATGTCGAAGTCATTCGGGCATTCAGAAAAGAAATCCGTTTGCTGAAAGAAGCCTTATTGTTCATATCTCTCTTTTTTACCAAATCGATGCACCTTTTTATGAGGGAAAGAACCTCTGTTAATAACTATTTCGACATCATTATCCCCTCTCTTTTTTTCATATCGGAAAGCAAAAGGATAGTTTTAGCCCAAATTTTATGCAAAATAAAGTCTATATCGTTGAATTCGCTTCTTTTATTCACATATTTTAATAAATTCTATCTCAACTTATGATTTTCGAAATGCGCCGCCGTTTTCATTTTAAAGAGTACATACCCTATGGCACACAACACACAAGCCGTCGCATAGACCGTTGCATAATTCGATACTTCGGCTATCTGTCCACCGATGAGAACACCCAGCCCAACCCCTAAATCCCAAGCGGTAAGATAGGTGGAATTGGCTGTTCCCCGTTGATTATTGGGAGCCAGATTGATAAACATGGTCTGATAGGCCGGACAAATACAGCCATAGCCCAACCCCAAAATAACAGCCGCCCCATAGTACCCCCATTCATTACGCACGGCTACAAAAATCAGATAGCCCAGCAAAGAGAGCAACATGCCGACAAGGATATTACGGGTGACATATCCCCGGTTAAGCCAACGGCCCGAAGTGAGCCTCGACAAAATCAACCCTACGGCCAACAAAACAAAGAAAAAACCAGCTCCCGAATCGATACCCAACTCTTCTTTACCATAGACAGCAAGATAGGTGGAAAGCACTCCGTAACTGAACGAGAAAAATATAAGCGTCAAAGCCTCGGGCATTCCCTTCAAAAGCAGGAAACGGTCGAGTGAAACCGGCGGCTTTTCAAGTATCGGCTCGCGGCGATAGGGCATTCGAATAGTCGAAACGCATATCAGCCCAATCGTGGCAGAAACCATCGAAAGCAAAAATATATAATCGAAATTGGCAAAAGAATCGTGAATATAAAGCGACAACGTAGGCCCAACGGACATAGCCAAATTGTTGCTTACTCCGTAATATCCTATACCTTCGCCCCTACGGGACGACGGCATGACATCGATAGCCACCGTGCTATTGGATACGGTAAGAAGCCCGAACGCTATCCCGTGCCCGGCACGAATAATGGCGAATAACAAGAGCGTACCGGCCAACAGATATCCCCCGAAAAAAAGGAGAAAAGTGAAATAGCAGATAAGCAGCAGTTTTTTACGGGGAAAGGTATCGACCATATACCCGGCGAACGGACGTATCATCAGCGCCGTGATGGTATAGGAAGACAATATGAATCCTGCCGTCGAACGGCTTGCTGCGAACGCTTCGCTCAAATACATGGGCAAAACAGGCAACAACAAATAAAAAGCAAAAAAAAGCAGGAAATTCCCGGCAGCCACCGCACAGAAGCTATGTGTCCACAATTTCTCACGAACGACCTTTTCCATCGACTTTTTTCATTTTATTCAAGCGCCTCGCCCAGCAGAGTGGCCGACGATGCATCGTTCACTTTTACCCGGACAAACTCTCCTATGCGATGACTCCCTTTATCGAAAACAACAACCTTATTCTGCGACGTGCGACCGAACAACTGTTCACGCGAACGTTTTGAAAAACCTTCTACCAAAACTTCGAACTCTTTGCCAATATCCTTGCGATTGCTTTCGAGAGAAAGCTCGTTCTGCAAATCGATCATACGTTGCAAACGAGCAATTTTCACTTCCTCGGGAATATCGTCGGGCAAGTGTTTGGAGGCATACGTTCCGGGGCGTTCAGAGTATTTAAAAAGAAACGAGGAATCGAATCCCACCTCTCGCATCAAATCGAGAGTCTCTTCAAAATCGGCATCGGTTTCGGAGTGAAATCCGCTGAACATGTCGGTCGTAATGCCGCAATCGGGTAAAATACGGCGAATAGCAGCAATACGGTCAAGATACCATTCCCTCGTATATTTCCGGTTCATCAACTTCAAAATGCGATTGCTCCCCGACTGCACCGGAAGGTGTATGTGACGGCACACATTGGGGTAAGCAGCGATAATTCTCAGAGTCTCGTCGCTCATATCCTTAGGGTGGGAGGTCGTGAAACGCACCCTCATGCCTTCTGCCGACTGCGCCACCAACGCCAACAGTGCCGGAAAATCGACAACAGTCCCATCGGGACGTTCATATCGATAGGAATTTACGTTTTGTCCCAACAAAGTCACCTCTTTAAAACCCTTGATTTTCAAGTCGGCCAACTCGCCGAGAATACTTTCGGGCTCGCGGCTACGCTCACGACCGCGTGTGTACGGGACTATACAATAGGAGCAAAAATTATTGCACCCTCGCATAATCGAAATGAATCCCGAAATACGGTTATGACCGATACGGGAAGGTATAACCTCCCGATAGGTCTCGGTCGTGGAAAGCTCCACATTCACGGCTTTTTCTCCCCGTTCGGCAGCTCCGACCAAGTTAGGTAAATCGAGATACGAATCGGGACCCACCACGAGATCCACGCCGTTTTCGGTAATCAACTGTTCGCGAACCCTTTCGGCCATACAACCCAAAACCCCTATCACCAAAGATTTCTTATGTTTACGCAACGATTGAAAATAAGACAACCTCGAAAGGACCTTTTGCTCGGCGTTATCCCGAATGGAACAGGTATTGACAAATATGGCATCGGAGTCTTCGATCGTATCGCAAAGCGTATAACCTGCCATCTGCATAATCGAAGCGACCACTTCGCTGTCGGCCACATTCATCTGACAGCCATAAGTCTCTATAAACAGTTTCTTCTCCTCTCTTTTTTCAAAAGTATCTTTATCCGATATATTTTTCATTCTATCTGTTTTTTTCTTTCGTTTAATTTTAATTTATAAAAAATTCATTCAGAAAAGTAATATTTTTATCATTAAAATTTGTTTTTTAAAAAATATTGTTTTTCTTTGCATACACATTACATGAAATTTTTTCATAGTTAAGGTTTAGGTTAAATCGGCTAAGAGTTGTTGAGAAACAGCTCTTAGTTATTTATAGAGTCCTAAAATTTGGAAGATTCTCAATAAAACTCTATATTTGAGGACAAAATTACAAAAAAGAGATGGATTTTTCAGAGATAATCGTCACCATAATCATCAGTTTGGTCATTATCGCTATTAACGCCCTGGGATCAAAAAAGAAACAAGAGGTTAAAAACCAGCAGGGAGAACGACCTCTACAAGATACCGAATCTCATGAGACGACCGATGAACCGTGGGGAGAAACTCGGACTTTAACCATAGACGATATATTCAAAGAGCTGCGGAAAGCGAAAGAGGAAGCAGAGCAGGAAGACGATTATATCCCAAAAGCCAAGAAAAAGCCACAGGCACAAATACTCGAAAGACCGGCAGAAAAAACGCCGGAACCGATAATCCCCCCCACAATGCCGGAGAAAGAAGGTGTAGCGGTTTTTACTCATACCGTGCCGCCTATAACATCGTTACAGCACACCGATTACGATACTGCCGGAGAGAACCCTATCGATGTAAAGGACATAGATTGGCGTAAAGCCGTTATCGCATCGGAAATTCTAAATCGAAAATATTGAACCAGATAAAAACCTTAACCTTGAAATTTCTCAAAAACAACAAAATTTTTCGTAGATATGGCATTTAAATTTATCACCGCAGAAGAAGCGGCTGAATTCATTCATCACAACGACAATGTCGGATTCAGCGGATTTACCGCAGCAGGAACTCCCAAAGTAGTTTCCGTCGCTCTTGCAAAAAAAGCAGAAGCAGAGCATGCCGCAGGTCGCCCTTTCCAAATCGGAGTTTATACAGGAGCATCGACCAGTGATTACATCGACGGTGCTTTAAGTCGGGCAAAAGCAATCAAAAGCCGTACGCCTTATCAATCACACAAAGACTCCCGCGAAGCGATCAACAACAACGAAATCGCCTATTTCGATTTACACTTGTCTCACCTTGCGCAAACCCTTCGTTACGGATTTCTCGGTAAAGTAGATGTCACCGTCATAGAAGCGACCGATGTGACTCCCGACGGCGAAATTTTATTAGGACCCGGTGTAGGCGCCACACCGACTTTCTGCTCTCTGGCCGAAAAAATAATTATCGAGTTGAACCACCATGATCCCAAAGAGCTGCGTGGCATGCACGATATATATCAACCATTGGACCCGCCCTATCGTCGGGAAATTCCCATCTATAAACCGAGCGACCGTATCGGTGTACCTGTTGTCAAAGTAGACCCGAAAAAAATCATCGGTATCGTCGAAAGCGACAAACGAGACGGTGTGAAACCATTCGCTCCGGTAGATGAGGTTACCATGAAGATAGGAAACAATGTCTGCAACTTCCTCGCACAACAATTAAAATCGGGCTTGATTCCTCCCCAGTTCCTGCCTTTGCAGTCGGGTGTAGGAAACATCGCCAACGCTGTTTTGGCCTGCTTAGGTTCGAATCCCGACATTCCAGCCTTCGAAATGTACACCGAAGTCGTACAGGATGCCGTTATCGATTTGATGAAAGAGGGAAAATGTAAATTCGCCAGCAGCTGCTCCCTCACCGTGAGCGACGACAAGTTAAACGAGGTATTCCAAAATATCGGATTCTTCCACGACAAAATCATACTTCGTCCGGGAGAAATCACCAACAACCCCGAAGTCGTACGCCGTCTGGGACTGATTACAATGAATACAGCTCTCGAAGCGGATATCTTCGGTAACGTAAACTCCACGCACGTCACAGGAACCAAGATGATGAACGGCATAGGCGGCTCGGGCGACTTCACACGCAACGCTTATCTGTCGATATTTACTTGCCCTTCGACAGCCAAAGGCGGAAAGATAAGCGCCATCGTCCCTATGGTATCGCACCTCGACCACAGCGAACACTCGGTACAGGTACTCATTACCGAACAAGGAGTCGCCGATTTGAGAGGGAAATCGCCCATTCAACGGGCTCACGCCATTATCGAAAACTGCGCTCACCCCATGTACAAAGAACTGTTATGGGATTACCTTAAACTGGGTAAAGGGCACACGCCTCACCGCCTGAACGCTGCATTCGCATTCCATAACGAATTTTTAAAATCGGGTGACATGGCTCTTACCAATTGGGCCGATTACGAATAAATCTATTTAGGATCCGTAAGTGGAAGCAAGCGTTATGCTGCTTCCACTTACGTTTTTTCTATTCGACCACCTCTGTACAAATACATGAAAACACGACTCTCGTATTAAACGACCACGATACAAACAAAGCATATTATCCTCGTTTTATTACTTTCAATACTCTTAACGGCTTGTCTGCAATGGAAAAAGCAGAAAACCGACATTACCGCAGCAAATCAACCGGAAGCCACAGAGTCTGACTACGGCACAATCGTAAGTCAGTGTGAGCAGCCACGATTTTTATCGCTAAAATTCTTGTCGATAACCACATTCCAGACTTTTGGGAGAGATTGATTCTTGCTTAATTAAACCTCCTCCATTGCCGTGCCCCACAATACTACGGGACACGGACAGGGGAAGAGATATATATACTACCCTGTTCCTGTTGTTGAAGGTATTCACCCTTCTCCCCTGTGTTTTGCCCAGCAAAATATAGGGGAGAGACAGAGGAGCGGTAGCGACGAGGAGAGGGGGTGGAAAGATGGCATATAGTAATTTTGTAGAATTAACCCCTCCGTCACTACGTGACACCTCCCCTATATTTTGTTGGCCAACAAAACACAGGGGGAGGAGTTTTAACTCCCTCTCACCGCATTGTCTTAGCGAATAAGATAGATTGCGTTTACCCTTCGTACCCTATTGCATTAGCCACGTAGTGACGGAGAGGTTGAAAAACACTATTTCGTCAGGCTGTTTGTATCAGATTTTAACCCCCTCGCCCTGTGGGCACTCCCCCTATATTCCTTGCAGGAACACCCCGCAATACTACGGGACACGGACAGGGGAAGAGGGAGATACACCACGCTCCTATTATCGAAGGTGTCCTGAGTTTTGCCGCAAAACATAAAAGAAGAGGTTTGAAGAACCACACTAATGGTGTCACACTCCCGCCATTCTAAGAGGAGTGTGAAATCCAGCAATGCCGTAAAACACAACAAGGAGAAGATTTAAAGGACAACCCTACTTACCCATATTATCAGTCGCACCGGATAGAAACTTGGAATTGAACGAAATCAAAACGCCCATCAAAGAAGAAGGAGGAAGCTGTCCGCTTCCTCCTTCTTCATATATTAAGATAGCCGTTAAACTATCGAATGGGGTGATATTCCACAAAAGCCTCTATGGCCTCGTACGAAGCCAACCCTAAGCTGGCATAAAGATCGGCCGTAGCTTTGTTGCGGTCTTCGGCACGTTGCCAGAACAGACGTTCGTCATCTCCCAAGAAAGGAGCACTCTCCATCTGCGACTGGTGTTTGAGGATAGAGTTACGTTTCTGACGCAATTCCTCGGGGCTAAGAGGAACGGCCATTTCGATATGGTCGATTTCCCATTCGGCCCATGCACCACGGTACATCCAGATGCGGCAATCTTTCATCCAATCTTCGTCCTTGATTTCGTCGATAGCGGCGAGAACGGCATCGAGACAAACTTTGTGAGTTCCGTGCGGGTCGGCCAAATCGCCGGCAACGAAAATCTGATGGGGTTTCACCGATTCGATCAAATCTTTTACAATTTGTATATCGGCTTCGGAGAGATCGCCTTTTTTAATGGTTCCGGTCTCATAGAACGGCAGGTTGAGGAAGTGTACGTTCTGCGGTTTAATACCGATATAGTTACATGCCGTACGTGCCTCGCCTTGACGAATCATCGTTTTGATGAAACGAATATCGGGCGTATCGGATTCCCCGTCTTTCTTCTTACCGATGAATTTATGTATCTCGTTGCTTTTCTTCAAAAGCTCGGGAGTATCGAATTTGAATTTCTTGGCAATGTTGTCGATCAACATGATGTAACGCATCATATCTTCGTCACCCACGGCGATATTACCCGATGTTTCGTATGCCACGTGTACATCGTGTTTCTGGTCGGCCAATCGTTTGAGTGTGCCGCCCATCGAAATCACATCGTCATCGGGGTGCGGGCTGAATACGATCACTCGTTTGGGATAAGGTTTGGCACGCTCCGGACGGAATGTATCGTCGGCGTTGGGTTTTCCTCCGGGCCAACCGGTAATCGTGTGTTGTAACGAATTGAAGATGCGGATATTGACATTATAGGCCGATCCGAAAAGGGCTACCAATTCGCTCAATCCATTGTCGTTGTAATCCTTGTCGGTTAATTTCAAGATGGGTTTTCCTGTCACCTTGCATAACCAAACGATAGCCCGACGAATGAGCTTCTCGTCCCATTCGCACGACGTTACCAGCCACGGACGACTGATACGCGTCAAAGCCTCGGCAGCCGACAAATCGAGCACGATTTTCGCCCGACGGTGGGTTTGCAGGAACGAAGAGGGTATCAAATCGGTAATGTCACCTTCGATCGTGCGTTTCACGATGTTGGCCTTATTTTCACCCCAAGCGACACAAACGATACGACGAGCCGACATCAAATTGGATATACCCAACGTAACGGCGCTGCGGGGAACATTCTCGCTCGAATTGAACTGCGACGATGCCATGTGGCGAGCATCGCTACCGAGCAGCATCAGACGGCAGGAAGAGTTGAGCTGCGAACCCGGTTCGTTAAATGCCAGATTTCCGACCGCACCGATCTCGCACAAAGCCAAATCGATACCACCGCAAGCCTCTATTTCTTCTTCGTAATTTTTACAATACTGGTACACATCTTCTTTCGATACCAACTTACCGGGCGAATGAATATTCTCGGGATCGATATTCACCTTGTCGAGCAACAGCTCTTTCAACAGGCTCATCGTCCCGGGAGCTCCTTCTGCCAAAGGATAATATTCCCCGATATTGAATACTATGACATTCGAGAAACTGACTTCGCCGGCCTGATACATGCGTACCAATTCGGCATAAACGGCGTGAGTACCGACACCCGAACCCAAAGCGAGCACACAATGACGATGCTCTGCCTTGCATTTCTGTATCAATTCCGCTACGTCATGAGCTACATACACCGACCCTTCCTCAGAGCCTTCAAAGATTTTGGTGTAAACTTTCTCGTCTCGTGTAAGAGCCGCAAGTTCCAACTCACCATCAGGAGCATAATACCTTTTGGGTATCCGATCCAGTTTAATCTGAGAACTTAGATTTGTTTTCATCGCGATAGTTTTTTTAAGTTACAAACTTAATGATTCCTTTACACTTTTTCCACACAAAAAAGGTAAAAAATCACGGAATCACTTTCGATTTTTAGAAAAATACACAAAATTTTCACATGCACATCTGTACTTCCCAAAAAATGATTACTTTTGGGGAAAGCTAAAATTATATACAAATCATGAGACTGATTATCGAACCAACCTATGATGCCGTTTCTCGTTGGGCCGCTAATTATGTGGTATCGTGCATCAATAAGTTCAAGCCAACAGAGGATAAACCTTTCGTATTGGGTCTTCCCACAGGGTCGTCGCCTCTGGGCATGTATAAACATTTGATAGAATTGAACCGTAAAGGTGTCGTTTCGTTCCGTAATGTCGTGACTTTCAATATGGACGAATATTGCAATCTGCCCGAAGACCACGAACAAAGTTACCATACGTTCATGTGGAGCAATTTCTTCTCCCACATCGATATTCGCCCGGAAAACGTGAATATACTCAACGGCAACGCTGCCGATCCCGAAGAAGAATGCGCCCGCTATGAAGCCAAAATAGCATCTTACGGGGGTATCGAACTGTTCCTCGGCGGTGTAGGTCCCGACGGTCATATCGCTTTTAACGAACCGGGGTCTTCGTTAACGTCACGCACCCGCGTAAAAACACTGACCCAAGACACGATTATCGCCAACTCCCGTTTCTTCGGAGGCGATACCCATCTTGTTCCCAAAACAGCTCTCACCGTAGGTGTCGGTACTATCATGTCGGCCCGGAATGTCCTTATCATCGTTAACGGGCACAACAAAGCCAAAGCCTTGCAACAAGGCGTAGAAGGCGGCATTTCCCAAATGTGGACGATCACGGCTCTGCAAATGCACCCCAAAAGCATTATTGTCTGCGACGACGCCGCAACGGCCGAATTGAAGGTGGGTACTTACAAGTATTTCCTCGACATCGAGAAAAACAACCTCGACCCTGACAGCTTATTATAGGACTTGTCTCAATCACATAATAAGAGAGGCTTCGCCGTGGCGAAGCCTCTCTTAATTTATATAGCATCATTCTATGGGGGACTTTCTGTTTTTCTTCCAAATCTCGAAATTTCGTTTCAGTCCGGCATACTTAGCTCTTTTGACAGCCGAATGGCGAAATATCCGATTGAAATCATCGGGGGTCATCGTTTCGAATCGGGAAGCATCGAGAGCAAGAAATTCTTCGCTGGGTGCAAATTCGTGATGCACAGAAGGTCGAGCCGATTTATTCCACGGGCAACATTGCTGACAGGTATCGCATCCATATACCCGATCGCCCATTCTATCGGCTACGAAAGGAGCTATATCCCCCTTGTTCTCGATGGTTTGACAAGAGATACACAGGCGGGCATCCACACTCCCCGGAGCGTACAACGCCCCGGTGGGACAACTGTCCATACAACGAGAACAATCGCCGCATCGAGCAACGACCGGACTATCGGGAGGAAGGCCCAAAGAAGTTATCAATTCTCCCAAGAAGAAGAAAGAGCCTTTGCCGGGAATAATCAACTGGGCATTTTTCCCGATAAAGCCGAGACCTGCACGAACCGCCCAATAACGTTCCCGCACCGGAGCCGTATCGCAACAGACTCTCCCCGCATCCCCAGAATAGGACGAAACAAAAACAGCCAACTGCCTCAGCTTATCCCGCATCACATCGTGATAATCCCGACCATAGGCATAATAAGCGAACCGGGGACTTTCACCGGACTGAAAGCGAACCGGATAGTAGTTGAGTGCCACACAAATCATCGTGCGGGCTCCGGGATATAACAACGCCGGATTATCCCTCAACTCCACATAATTGTCCAAATAACCCATTTGCGCCTGTTTCCCGGAAGCGAGCCACTGCCGGTATTTATCGCGCATATCGGCATCGACCGCTTCCACTCTTGCGAAACCACAGGCATCGAAACCGATACGCAAGGCTTCGTTTCGTATGATCTCACGCCATTCAGAGGGTTTTGAACAAGAAGCCATTCTCTCTAAGCCAATTTATCGTCCTCGGCAACGCATAGTGCAAGTTTCGCTCTGCCTTAATCGAATCGTGAAACACGATGATGGAACCGTTGCGGGCATAACGTTTCACATTGCCGAACACCTGCTCACCCGACAATTTATTACTGTAATCGCGCGTCACGACGTCCCACATGATAATGCTGAAATCTTTCTTCAACAATTTGGCTTGTCCGGGTAACATGTGACCATGAGGGGGGCGAAACAACCGACTTTGAATAAGGTCGTGAGCATTCATGACATTCCGCACGTATTTTTCGGGAGACATCGACATTCCCTTCACGTGATTCATCGTATGATTCCCCACTTGATGCCCTCTGTCCCTGATCACCTGAAACAGATTGGGATTACGCGCGACATTGTCACCGACACAAAAAAACGTAGCTTTCACTTCGTAGTAATCGAGTACATCGAGAACCCACGGAGTAACTTGCGGAATGGGACCGTCATCGAAAGTGAGATATACGGTCTTTTTATCTCCCGGTATACGCCAAATCGTTTCGGGAAACAACATGCGATAAAAAAACGGGGGTTGCTCTATAAACATAACAAGTATATAACTGAAAAACGGGAGAGATCCGGAAAAGTATTTTTCCGACACCTCTCCCGAAAAGAATGTCTTTTATTTATTCTCGAATAGCAAATTTTTCTTCTATTCTTTTCTGTAATTCGGGAAGCTCATAAGATGTACTCATTTCATGTATCGCCTGAATGATATACAGATGTTTCTGATAATCGCTTCCTACGGAACGAAGCTGACCGGAAGTCAAGTCTTTATACCAATTCAGGTATCCGGCCGAATTGTCGAGTATCTCGGTCAACAAAGCCTCGCCTTTCGTTTTCTCTCCCAAATCGAGATAGGACTGCGCCAGCGAAATGGAGGTAAGGTCGTGAGTCACTTGCCAACCCGGAATCTTCTCCATAATCAAATCCAGTGCAGTCAATGCCTTATCGTTTTTCCCTTCGGCAATGAGTTGAACGACCAAATCGCCGAACATCATGCGATGCGTGTTGCACATGCGACGTACATTTTCGTCGAGATATAACGGGTGCTCGGGAGTTGCTTTATCGATTCCTCCCCAACGGAATTTATTGACCATATTGTCATACATCTTATCCGTATCGATGTTGTTGGAAACGCCTTTCAAAGGAACAACCTGATAAGCCAGTCCGGTACGGGAGAAATAATCTTCCAAGCCCAGATAGTAACTACTACCCACCGTCACGGCAAAATAAACCGGACGTTTCCAACCTTGCATGGCATTGGTGTTGATAATGTCCAACGAAGCTATTTCACTCATTGTAAAACCCCGCTTATCGGCAAAATCGGGAACAATGCGAGAAACGATACTATCTTTCAACTCAGGCGCTACTGTACCCGAAGCGACGGCCGCATCGGCGTTTACCGGAATATAGAGCTTGTTCGTGGGTAAATGGTTCAACTTTCCGTATCCGGGAACATCTTTCGTCCAATCCTCATCGCTATACAGATAGTCCAATCCATCGCTTACCGTAATCGAATCGGCCAACCGATTAATTACGTAATTATAGGAACGAACGTCATAGGCGTATTTCGACTCATCGGCCGAAATGGGCAGCGGCGCCGATTCGTAGGCCGGACGTTTCATCTGGTCGATATACCAGTCGGTCTGTAAATAAGACAAATTGCAAACTCTTACATCGGTGCGATACCCTTCCACCTCCTGCACGTACCACAAGGGGAAAGTATCGTTATCGCCATTGGTAAAGATGATACCGTTTTCATCGACACTCGACAGATAGTTCATACCGAAATCGCGACAAACATATCGTCCCGAACGGTCGTGGTCGTCCCACGTCTGGCTTACCATCTGCAAGGGCACACACAGACATAGCAGCGCAGCCACAGCAGCGGTAATCGTACTCACGGGTTTTTCGTCGGTCGTTTTCAACAGATAATTCAATCCTCTCCACACGGCCGCAACACCCAATCCTATCCAGATAGCGAATGCGTAGAACGAACCGGCGTAGGCATAATCCCGTTCACGAGGCTGATAGGGGGTTTGATTCAAATAAATCACAATCGCTATACCGGTCATGAAGAACAGGAAGAACGTCACCCAAAAACTTTCGATACCTTTCTTACCGGAAAATGCCTGATAGAACAACCCGATCAGACCCAACAAAAGGGGCAGCATATAAAAGACGTTACGCCCTGCATTATTCTTCAAATCGTCGGGCAGATTGGTCTGGTCTCCCGCAATATGCTTGTCGATAAAATTGAATCCACTGATCCAATTTCCGTTTTGCACCTCTCCATGTCCCTGTATATCGTTTTGCCGTCCGGCGAAGTTCCACATGAAATAACGCCAATACATGTAGTTCAACTGATAATCGAGGAAGAAAGCAAGATTCTCGGCAAAAGTGGGTTTCATGACCGTTTTGGTTCCTTCGGAAGTTCTCACCTGCACCGGACGACCTTTAAAATCAGTCCACTCTTTATATGCCGATATATGTTCCGATTTATCGCTATACATACGCGGGAACAGCATGTTCAACTCGGGTTGATACTCGTAATGTTCGTTATATCCGGTGACTATATAACGGTCTGCCTCGTCCTCCGATGTTTTCAATTTTTTCTTCCAAATGGCTTTGCCCTTTGTCGATATGGCAGTCCCATTGGCATCACGAGCGATTTCGGCAGGGAAAGTCTGTCCATAGAACAAAGGCCTGTCGCCATACTGTTCACGGTTGAGATAACCGCCCAAACTAAATATATCTTCGGGCGAATTTTGATCCATCGGGGTATTGGCCGTCGAACGAATCACAATCAGCGCATACGAAGAATAACCGATAAAAATAACGAACAACGACAACAATATCGTATTCATGGCGACTACCGCCAGCTTTTTACGAGTAAACAAATAATAAGCCAACGCAGCCGTAAGGACAATACCGATAATATACCCGTCGCCGATAAAAGGAATACCCACCAATACGATACTTATCAAAAACGAAATCTTGATGAGCTTATCGCTACGCTGAGCATACGTCTCATAAATGGCCCAAGCGATAACCCCGACAATAAGGAAGAAATAAAATACCACACCGCTGTTGAACGGCAAATGGAAAACATTGACGAACAGCAATTCGACCCAACCGGCAACCTCGACAAAACCCGGAACCAGACCGTAAAGCAGAAGCACGATCAACACGAACGATACCAACAGGGCAATTAAAGAACCTTTCAAATCGGTATTTTTATACTTACGGTAATAATAAACCAATACGATGGCCGGGATACACAAAAGATTCAACAGGTGAACCGCAATCGAAACTCCTATGATATAGGCTATCAAAATAATGTAACGGTTGGCATGCGGCAGGTCGGCCACGCTTTCCCATTTGAGGATAAGCCAAAACACCAATGCGGTACAGAACGACGAATAGGCATAAACTTCGCCTTCCACCGCCGAGAACCAAAATGTATCGGACCACGCATAGGCCAAAGCTCCTACCAACCCGCAACCGAGAATTGCAATCATCTGCCCGAGCGACATCGTCTCTTCTGTCTCTCCCTCACGCAAAACGATCTTCTGCGCCAAACGGGTGATCGTCCAGAACAACAACAGTATGGTGGCAGCGCTTAACAACCCCGACATAAGGTTTACCATATAGGCGACCTCGGAGGGAGAAGAAGCAAAATTGGCAAAGAATCGCGCCGTCAACATAAATATGGGATTACCCGGCGGGTGACCCACTTCCAACTTATAACCCGATGCTATAAACTCACCACAGTCCCAAAAACTGGCCGTGGATTCCAAAGTAAGGATATAGGTAACCGCTGCGATAACAAAGACTACCCACCCCAAAACATTGTTCAGTAATTTGTACCGTTTCATTTGTTATATTTATAATTTTTTCCTTTCATCTCGACCGAAAACATCGGGTCCTTGTAATCCGCAACAAAGACAACACACCCGACGGCAAAAACAAATCCATTTCGTCAATCATCGAAATCCGGTTCATTTTCACATTCCGGCCACAAAAATATTGCAAAGATAACAAAGATTGTCAATCTCCCCTCTTTATAAACTTTTTATAATAGTTTATCGGCTATATTTCACAAAATAACAGTATCGCTAATCCCATTTACAAGGTTTCTTATTACTTTTACACGCACAAACAAACAGCGTTTATGAGCATGAAAATTTTGATTACCGGAGCCGGCGGATTCATCGGCGGATTTATCGTCGAAGAGGCGCTGTCGCGAGGGTACGAAACTTGGGCGGGTGTGCGCAAAACGACTTCTCGCGAGCATCTTTCCGACCCCGCAATCCGCTTTATCGACTTCAATTACGGTAACAAAAAAATTCTTACCGACCAACTACTATCGCATAAAGGGGAATACGGAGCATGGGACTATATCGTTTATAATCTGGGAGTTACAAAATGTAAAAATCCCGATGACTTCGATCGAATCAACTACGGCTTTGTGAAAAATTTCACCGAAGCCCTCGTCGAAACAGAAATGGTTCCTAAACAATTCATCATGACGAGCAGCCTCGGAGCATGGGGAGTCGGCGACGAAAAAAACTTCACCCCCATACGCCCCACCGACACCCCTCACCCCAATACCCGATACGGAAAAAGCAAGCTGAAAGCCGAGCGACATTTAGAATCGTTGGAAGGATTCCCCTACGTGGTCATGCGTCCCACCGGAGTATATGGCCCCTATGAGCGAGATTACTACCTGATGATGAAAAGTATCAAATACGGATTCGATTTCATCGTCGGGTTCAAACCTCAACTCATCACCTTCATTTACGTGAAAGATTTGGTACAAGCTATCTTCAAAGCCATAGACCGGGGAGTCGTTCGGCGGGGGTACTTCCTCTCGGAAGGAAAAGCATACACTTCGTCCCAGTTTCGCCGATATGTAGCGACCGCTTTGGGAAAGCGCAGGGTTGTCCCTGTCAAAATTCCGGTGTGGTTGCTTTGGGTCGTATCGGTCATTGCCGAAAAAGGAGCTATCGTGCTGGGAAAAACCAGCACATTAAATCGGGATAAATTCCGTATCATGAAACAACGCAACTGGATTTGCGATATTTCGGACGCTCAAAACGAGCTCGGTTTTTCTCCGCAATACAGCTTGGAACGAGGCGTGAACGAATGCGTGAAATGGTATCGCGAAAACAAATGGTTATAACGTCGCTTGTGCCGAAGGGTTCTCTTTCGGGAAAAAGCGTTAACTTTGCAACCGATTCAAATACGTGACAATGAAAAAGATAAAATCGGTTTGCGTTTATTGCGCATCCAGCTCAAAAATAAATCCTCGCTATTTCGAAGCCGCCCGCGAAACAGGCAGACTTCTCGCACAAAACGGAATGCGATGCGTTTGCGGCGCCGGCAATCAAGGTCTGATGGGTACTCTGGCCGACAGTGTTCTCGAAAACGGAGGCGAAGTATTGGGTGTAATACCCCGGTTTATGATCGACGAAGGTTGGTGTCATAAGGGTTTGACCGAGACCATCGTAACCGCCGACATGCATGAACGGAAAGAACGCATGGCACAAGAAGCCGATGCCGTCATCGCTTTACCGGGCGGTTGCGGAACGATGGAAGAGCTCTTCGAGATAATCACATGGAAACAACTCGGACTGTTTCTCAACCCCATCGTCATATTGAACATAGACGGATACTATAACCCGTTGATAGAAATGCTTCATAACGCCATCGGCGAAAACTTCATGAGGCAGGAGCACGCCCGCATGTGGCAAGTCGCACAGACCCCCCAAGAAGCTGTCGACGCTATTCAAAACATGCCCGTATGGGATAAAAACATTCGCAAAATCGCAGCCATATAATCATGCCTGTCCCCGCCGCACATACCGCCATTCCCGCCGATACCGCGCAAGCCCAGTCGCCCGCCGGTACTCCCGAGGTTTTCGTGCCGCGATACATACATGGATTCGAGCGAAGTACTCCCTTGAAAGAGACCGATCCGCTGAAAGACCTGCAAGAAACCATAATCGCCATACCCGAAGGATTCCCGTCTGAAAAAATACCCGAAACACCCATGAACGATCCCGTAATCGTCGGCCTCGTTCTCATTGTTTTCTTACTGTTCGCTTTCACGTTCAAAAAAGGAATCAAATATTTGGGTGAAGTGCTCCGCAATTCGCTCAACGTAAAGGAGAGACAAAACCTGTTCGACGATACTACCGTGAGAGAAACCCAACTCCGGGCCGTATTGTTGATCATGACTTTCATCTCCGAAGGCTTCTGCCTATTCGAACTTGTAAGTCGGCATATACCTTCCCTATCCGAAATGATCGGAATAGGGATTTGTTGCGGAGGAGTCATCGCATTTTGTTATTATTACCTTCAAAAATGGATTTATACCGGAATCGGGCGGTTATTTACCGATGCCACACATACCCGTAAGTGGATAGACAGCTTCGTATCGATCAATTCCTTGATAGGCATTCCTCTCGCCTTGTCGATACTCGCGATGACCTTCATTCCTCCTTTGGAAAAAATCATGTTCGTCACAGCGGCACTTATCTATCTAATCTCTCGTATCTTGTTTATTTATAAAGGGTTTAAGATTTTTTACCGCAATATATTAGATTTATTCTATTTTATTGTGTACCTTTGTGCCCTCGAAATCACCCCCCTATTTTGGGTATATAGATCAAGTATATTGATATATAATTTTGTCGAACTAAAAATACAGCAGCTTTGAAAATTAAGAAAATTCTTGTTTCTCAGCCCAAGCCGAGTTCCGAAAAATCTCCCTACTACGATATTGCAGAAAAATATGGTGTAAATATCGTTTTTCGTCCTTTTATCAAAGTAGAAGGTCTGACCTCCAAAGAATTCAGACAGCAGAAAATATCCATACCCGAGTACACTGCCGTTATTTTCACGGCACGCACCGCTATTGACCATTTCTTCCGTCTGTGCGAAGAACTGCGTGTTACCATACCGGAAACGATGAAATACTTCTGTACGACAGAGGCCATCGCCCTTTATTTACAGAAATACATCATCTATCGCAAACGCAAAATATTTTTCGGGAACTCTGGAAAGCTGGACGACTTAGTGCCTTCGTTGCTCAAACACTCCGGCGAAAAATTCCTCTTCCCAGTTTCCGATGTACATAAAGAGCAAACTTCTGTATTAGAAAAGCATAAAATCAACTATACGAAGGCCATTATGTACCGTACCGTAAGCAACGACTTCGGACCCGATGAACCGTTTGATTACGATATGCTTCTGTTTTTCAGCCCGTCGGGTATCAAATCGCTGACCAAGAATTTCCCCGATTTCAAACAAGACGACATAAAAATCGGGACATTCGGCCCCACTACGGCACAAGCCGTACGGGATGCCGGTCTGAGACTCGACATCGAGGCTCCGTCACCCGGAGCTCCGTCGATGACCGCAGCCTTAGACCTCTTCTTAAAAGAACAAAGTAAAAAGAAATAAACCCTTTTTTACCCAAAACCCGAACCTCATAATCGTCTTTTACCGGAAGGAGGCGCTTATGAGGTTTTATTTTCAAAACCGATGAACGACCACAAACTCCCCAAAAACGAAAAGTTGTGCAGCCGAACGGCAATCGACCGATTGTTTGCCGAAGGGAGTTCTTTTATCGTCTATCCGATTCGTGTCGTTTATCGCATAGACGACAGCGAAAGCGCTCCGCCACGTTTCTTTATCAATATCCCCAAACGAAATTTCAAACGCGCCGTCAAACGGGTATATTTGCGTCGCCGGATAAGAGAAGCCTATCGGCTCAACAAGCAGATTCTGACAGAACCGCTGTCGCGACAAAGCCGAACCGCACATTTAGCCTTTCTTTACCTCGATAAAAACCTGAACGATTTTCATTTTATAGAGAAGAAAGTCATTGAAATTCTGGAACGTCTGGCCCGGAAAATAGAATTGCAACAAACCCCGTCCTGACATCATGAAAAAACTGCTATCGGCCATACTCCTGCTTCCTATCCGTTTTTACAAGGCATGTATTTCCCCCATGCTACCTCCATCGTGCCGATATGTACCCACCTGTTCTCAATATGCTATCGAAGCCATACAGATACACGGCCCGTTAAAAGGTTTGTGGCTGGCCGTCAAACGTATCCTGAGCTGTCACCCGTGGGGCGGTAGCGGTTACGATCCCGTCCCGATTAAAACGCCGACCGATATTCACACGCACCACGACCGCTACGGAGCCATCATCAGCACGACCCCCGAAGAGTTCCGCCCCGAACCGGGAAAGTTCTACTCCGTCGGGATGCACCCGTGGAGCCTGACCTCCCGCTCCAAAGAAACATTCCCCCTGTTGGAAACGATCGTACGAAACGAGCAAGTCGTGGCGATCGGCGAGACGGGACTCGACAGACTCAAAAGCGGAGTCGGCTATGAAGAACAATCGGAATACTTCAAACATCACATATATCTCTCTGAAAAGTGGCACAAGCCGCTCGTCATACACGCCGTCAAAGCATACGACGACATAATCCGCATCCATAAAGCAGAAAGACCTAAACAACCGTGGATTATACACGGATTCAGAGGGAAACCCGAAACCGCAGGGCAACTGATTCGAGAAGGGCTATATCTCTCCTTCGGAGAATATTACAACCACGAATCTTTGAAATTCGTACCACTCGACCGCTTGTTTTTAGAAACAGACGAGGGCAACATGCCCATCGATAAACTATATAGGAAAGCGGCCCGCATACGTAATCTCTCGACTCACCGATTACGCAAATCGATAAAGGAAAACATCTCACGAATCTTTACGTTTCCCCAGCAATCCCGACAATAAGACTAAACTACTATTCCCTCCTGCTTATCATTCGCTTGTATTACCGACTCGACTCACATCACGATTCAGTAGAAAATCCGTGGGGATAGCGATGAGTTTTAGAGAATGAAATTCTTTTCGATAACCACAGGAGAGACTGATTCTTAATTAATTAACACCTCCTCCCTTGCCGTGTCCCGTAGCATTACGGAGAACTGTGTTAGCCATATAGAGGAGAGGGGTAAAATAGCCCCTCCCTCTGCTCATCACAAATGAATAGAGTGTTACTTTAAACTCCTCCTCTGTGTGGCGAAGCCATATATAGGGGAGGTGGCACGCAGAGACGGAGGGGTTAAACAATACAATCGAACAATCTTTCTAACCCCTCTCCTCAGAAACTACCGTTCCTTCGGTCTCTCCCCTATATTTTGCACTGCAAAACACAGGGGAGAAAGAGCAATACCAACAGCAGTAACAAAATTGAGTACTCCCCTCTCTCCCTGCCGTGTCCCGTAGCATTGCAAGGAGTTGCAAAACAACATAGGGAGAAAAGACTACTTTTCAATCCTCTCCCCCTGTGTTCCTGTAAGGAATATAGGGGGAGTGCCCGTAGGGCGAGGGGGTTGAAAAGATTATATAATCTTTGATGAAGGGGCTAGCAGTATAAAAAGACAGTCCTCACTAATTATCTACTGAGCCCACATACCCTTGTCGAGAACACGAAAATAGGATGCAATCCGGAACGAAAAACAGGCGAGTTCTCTTTTTCCGATACTCATCTTTCACTATCTTTGTAACTATGAAGATAGGTGCGGTTCGGCATAGTCAAGTCGGAAATAGGATTTCCGTTTGCCTCAGCACTCACCTTTCGCTATCTTTGCATAAAATGAATAACAGATTGTTCCCCGACAGAAATACCTAAATTGCCTCTGTCTTCGCTCACATTATTTTTTAAGAAAAAACTGTGTATCAAAAAATCACGATATTCCTATTAGTCGCATTGAACTGCTTCTCCAGCTTTTCCCAATCTGTCGAAAAAAAGGACACGACAGATACTCGCCATACGCTGAAAGAAGTAGAAATAACAGCTTGGCAACAACGGAAAATCTTGTCGGGCCTTCTTTCCGGGAAAATAAAATTGAATGTCGCCGAACTAAACACCTTGCCTCGTTTTTTGGGTGAAACCGATGCTTTAAGAACCATGAAGCTAATGCCGGGTGTATTGACTACCGGAGAACTAAACTCGGGATTTTATGTACGAGGAAGCGAATCATCTCACAACCAGATACTTCTGAACGGAGCTCCCATATACAATGCTATGCACATGCTGGGTTTTTTCTCGGTATTCAATAGTGGGCACATGAATACCTTTACACTTTATAAATCTCACCTCGACGCCTCCAAAGGCGGTAGGCTATCCGCAACTCTCGATATGCAAACACGAGACACACTCATCTCCAAACCGACTGTTTCCGGTAACATCGGAATAATCGCCTCGCAAGCTACGGTAGCTTTACCCCTCGGAAAGAAAGTTTCGGTATATCTGTCGGGGAGAAAAACCTATCTGGGACTTTTGGTAAAACCTCTTACAACCAAAATGACCGACACTCCGGTCGATTATGATTTCGAAGATTATAATGCCACTTTCGTATTCCAACCTTCGGAAAAAGATAAAGTAACCGCTAATTTTTATTACGGAAGCGATTACCTCGATATCGAAACCGGCATATACCAAACAGAAGGACGTATCAAATGGAGCAATATAGCAGCTTCGATACTGTGGAACAGGCCATTAGGGAGAATCGGAGAGATGACTCATACATTCTACATCACTCGGTATAAAAACAGACTGAGCATTTCTCAAAATCAATTTACAGCTTGGCTTCCTTCCGAAATTACCGATTACGGATATAAAAATATCTTCTCCTTTCGGGAAGAAAAATTTCTCGGTACATACGGGCTGGAATATGTATATCATCACATGTATCCTCAAATTGTGGAAACACAAGGCGCTTATACCATACACACCGACCCGGAGAGTCGGTTATATCGCATACACGAAGGCGCTCTATTCATAAATGGCAAATACTTTTTCTCCCCCCGTCTATCGGCAGAAGCTGGATTAAGATATAGCGGAACGGCTCAATTCGGAAAGTTCAATTACCATACCTCCCGACAAGGAGAAATTATCGACACTCAAACTTATGGAAAAGGAGAACTCATCAAGTTCTACGGAGGTTTCGAACCGAGAATTGCCCTTTATTTCCTACCGGGAAGCAACCAACGGATCTCATTAAGCTATAACCTCACCCGACAATATATCGGGCAAGTATCTTCTTCGAGTATCGGATTTCCTACCGATTTCTGGATGCCGGCATCCCGCAACATTCCGCCCCAACGAGCGCATTCTTTCTCTGCCGGGTACAGCATAGCTCTCGACCAAGACAACTACGAATTTTCATCGGAGCTTTACTACAAACGGCTGCACAACCAAATGGAATCGGCCGGAGCCCTCATCGACATGATCAGTCAACAATATATTATCGAAGACAAAATCTATATCGGCGGGGGATATAACTACGGTATGGAACTCATGCTTCGAAAAAACCGAGGTCGATTGACCGGCTGGATAGGGTATGCTCTCGGCTGGGCATATCGCCACACAGCACAAATAAACGACGGAAAACCTTATCCGGCCAAACAAGACCGGCGACACGACCTATCGATCGTAGCCAATTACAGAATAAACCGCCGTTGGGATTGCTCCGCCGTCTTTGTCTATGCAACGGGAAATGCCCTCACCATGCCCGAAAGCATGTATCTTGTCGGAGAAAATGCCGTTTGCGAATATGGACCGCATAACGGCGGGCGCATGCCGGCTTATCACAGACTCGATCTATCGGCGAATTACTGGATTTCCAAAAAGAAGAACACCGAGCAAGTTATAAATATCTCCTTATATAATGCTTACAACCGAAATAATCCTGCATATTTGGCTGTCGACATCATACAAGACAAAGATAAAAATGGTAAAAAAGACCAACTGATTATCCGTAAGAGGGGAAAATCCATTTACGGAATCATACCCTCTATCAGTTATTCATTTAAATTTTAAACTTTCATGAGCAAGTGTGCCTACATACTCCTGATATCAATAGTCACCCTCTGCAGTTGTAAAGTGAAATGGGACTTCGAGGTCGAGGATTTCGAACCGAAAATTGTAGTAGACGGTTGGATAGAATCGGGAAATGTCGCCTACGTGTGCCTTTCCCAAACCCGCCCGCTTAACTCGGTAGTAGATAGTCTGGCTTTCTCAGAAATTCCTATCCGCTGGGCAAAAGTCACCGTGAGCGACGGGCAAACAACAGAGGTACTTACCGGACGTATAGATACCGATTATACCCCGCCGTTTATCTATCGGGGAAGCATGATGACGGGTGAACCCGGAAAAACCTACACGCTCACAGTAGAATATTCGGGGCAAACGGTCACTGCCGTTACTACGATACCTCGTCCCGTTCCTTTATCTGATATAAAAGTAACCCGCAGCGCAGACAATGACACCCTATTTCAAATCAGTGCCTATATAAACGACGACTCCTCGGAAAAGAACTATTACAAATTTTTCACACGGGTAACCAATAAGGAGGGCCGGTTCTATTCTTCTTTTCTCGGTACCATAGACGATGCTATCGTTAAAGACAGTCAAACAGCCATTCCGGTTTATAAAGGAGTACATTTTACCTACACGACTAAATTTATCCCATTTTATAGCATAGACGATACCGTACAAGTAAAATTTACCCAAATACCTCAGCATGGTTTCGACTTTTGGAACAGTTATGAAAATGAAATAACCAATGGCCAAAATCCGTTATTCCCCAGCAATACAAACCTAAAATCCAATGTACAGGGAGGATTGGGGATTTGGTGTGGATATGGTGTAAAAATGTACGATCTGATTGTCCGTCGGGATTGTCAAGAGTAAAAAAAGAGGCGCTTTTTTAAGCGCCTCTTTTTATCTGAAATTATTAATTTCTTATTTGCAATATTTCACGAACGAAACAAATTGATCGCACAATGTCATTACACTTTGAAGTACATTACCGAAATCGGCTTCATTGAAATACTCTTCGAAACTGTATCTCGAATTATCGGATGCAAATACAATGACCGGCTCCACTTCATAATATTCATAGTGAGTGTCTCCATAACTATATTCATATTCCAAATAAGGCTGTGCCTCGACTGAGGCGAACGGAACCCCGTCTCCTGTGTATTGCATGTTCACGTCCATATATTGATTGTATACAGCAGCTTCGGCAATAGCATATTCCTTATCGGTAGAAGCATTGATATTATTCAAGGCATAAATCATCTCTTGAATTTTAGGAGCTGTACCAGCTACCATCAACTGAGAATTCACAACCGATGTAGTCGTAGCCGACAAGATGGAAGCAATAAGATCATCTTCTGTCATTTGAGGATTGACTTTGGAAGCATCTAATTGGAGTCCAGCAACAACACTCACAATATTGGCAGAAGCGATCTCCATCGAAGCAGAAGCCACAGCTTCGGAAGGTGATATATCAACATGGACTGCCCACGTATAATCGGCATTTGTTTTCAACGCTATCTCGCTATCGAATTTCAAGGAATTGATATCCAATGTAGTATTATTTACCGACAATTCGGCCAATTTATCAGCTCCCTTATTGACTGTCATCGTCACATGTTCAGGAACAAAGACGATAGTATTTTCGTCGGTTTGTATTTGTGTTTCTTTTCCGCTTTTTCGTATCAAGATGGACGACTCGGCACCTTCGACTTCAAACACAAATTCGAGGACCTCGGCCGACGGAGTCTCCACCCATTCACGGGCAACTTCATCGAATGTGTAAATACCCGTTGGAATAGCTATATAATCCACTTCGGTAGCCAATACACTCAACACAACGGGATTGTAAGTCGTTACAGCTTTACGAATTACACTCATCATTCCCATCGGATTAGGTTCGATACCTTCACCCGGAGTCGGCCCGATTTCATCTTCAAACAAGCCATAATCGGCTTTATAGGCAAACGCATCGATAGTCTCTACCAACGTTTTATGGTCCTGAGGATTAATTTTTCCCAGAACCTCCATCGCACACTGTTCCAATTTAGCTTTGTTCTCTTGAGGAGTCAACTCGTTACCACCTGTTTTGTTGTTGTCTTCCCCGCAACCGAATAATAAAACCGCAGCTAAAACCACTGTAAAAGCTCTTTTCATCAATAGTTTCATATCATTATTTTTTATTAAATAAATGCAAATATATAAATATTTCACACCATTGGTCAAGCATAATATTATTTTATTAATATTTTACTTTTGCAATACCGGTTCGATCAACGACGGATGTACAAATGCCGTTGCCACAGCCATGACCCCTTCTATCGATACGACGACACGGCGATCGCCCTTAATACGAATGAAAATACCCTCGACCCCCGAAAAGACTCCCCCGACGATACGCACCCGATCGCCCTCCCGCAGAGAGACGATCGTCGGGTCTAAATAAACGATCTGTTCGTCATAAGCACCCGCCACCGCTATAAAGCTGTGCATCTGTCTGTCGGGAACGACCAACGGCCTGCGAGTTTCCCGGTCCATGATATAGCGTATGGGGACTTTCAAAGAGATATCCCGCTTTATCTCATCTAACTTTTCCCGAGTGGACCGGACAAAAACAAGATTATGAATAACCGGGACCAACTTTCTCACCTTTCGCTCGCCTTTTATTACCTCCTTATACGACATAGGTATAAAAGATTCCATGCGGCAGCGGTCTAAATATTCCTTCAATGCCATCTCTCGGCTGTATGTCACCCGAATGGCAAACCATTGCTTGGCCTCCGGTTCATTTTTCCCCATAACGAATACTGAAAATAGGTTTGCGCAAAGTTAATCAAATCGTTCAATTATAATTTAAAATAAACCGAATAATCGAAAAAACAAATAATCGGCATTTTTATGGCCTGTTTATTTCAAAAGATTGTTTCTTTCGATAAAGAGTCGTACTTTTGCATCGAAACAATCAACATTAAATTAAGTTTTCATTCGATGAATTTTGTAGAAGAATTAAAATGGCGCGGAATGGTACACACCATGATGCCGGGAACCGAAGAACTTTTTGAAAAAGGAATAGTCACAGCCTATTTAGGTATCGACCCCACAGCCGATTCGCTTCACATCGGCCACTTATGCGGCGTTATGATGTTGCGACATTTTCAACGGTGCGGCCACAAACCCATAGCGTTGTTGGGCGGTGCAACCGGCATGATAGGCGACCCGTCGGGAAAATCGCAAGAACGTAACCTTTTGGACGAAAACACCTTGCGCCACAATCAGGAATGTATCAAAAAACAACTGAGCAAATTTCTCGACTTCGACTCGGATGCTCCCAATCATGCCGAACTGGTGAATAACTACGATTGGATGAAAGACTTTTCATTCCTCGATTTTGCCCGTACCGTAGGTAAACACATCACCGTGAATTACATGATGGCAAAAGATTCGGTTCAAAAACGTCTGAACGGCGAAGCCAGAGACGGGCTCTCCTTCACCGAATTTACTTATCAGCTTCTACAAGGTTATGATTTCCTGCACCTCTACGAGACCAAGAATTGCAAGTTGCAATTAGGGGGATCCGATCAATGGGGTAATATCACTACCGGAGCGGAACTTATACGCCGCACGAACGGCGGGGAAGTATTCGCCCTCACCTGCCCGCTCGTGACCAAAGCCGACGGAACGAAATTCGGGAAAACCGAATCGGGCAACGTATGGTTGGATGCTCGTTACACCTCCCCTTACAAATTTTATCAGTTCTGGCTGAACGTAAGCGACGAGGATGCCAAACGCTACATCAAAATCTTCACATCGATCTCCAAAGAAGAAATAGAGGCTCTGAGTGCCGAGCACGACGAAGCTCCGCACTTGCGCGTGTTGCAAAAACGTCTGGCCAAAGAGGTTACCGTAATGGTACACTCCGAAGCCGATTACGAAGCCGCTGTCGAAGCCTCTAATATACTATTCGGTAACTCGACATCGGAGCAACTCCATAAACTCGACGAAGATACCTTGCTCGCCGTGTTTGAAGGCGTACCCCAATTCGAAATATCTCGCGATACCGTTCTTGCAGGCATTCCGGCCGTAGAGCTGACGACCGAAGTAGCTGCCATATTCCCGTCGAAAGGCGAAATGCGGAAGCTGACACAAGGCGGCGGCGTATCCATCAACAAAGAGAAACTCGCCGCTCCCGACACGAAGATCGATACAACTTACCTATTGAACAATAAATATATCATTGTACAACGCGGGAAAAAGAATTATTATCTGCTCATTGCAAAATAATTCGCTCAAAATTTGGCAAAGAAATAAAAACCGATTATCTTTGCCTCGCTTTTGAGGATAAGCCCTCAAAGCATAGAGTTTGGCTTATGGTGTAATGGCAGCACAACAGGTTTTGGTTCTGTTTGTCTAGGTTCGAATCCTGGTAAGCCAACAGAAAAAGAGCAGTGGAATCCACTGCTCTTTTTCTGTTTAAACAATTCTCGGTATACTATCTTTCCAATCCCCCTCTTCGTCGCTATCGCTCCTCTGTTTCTCCCCTATATTTTGCGCTACAAAACACAGGGGAGAAGTGCACAATGTATCCTTATACCGAAACTGAAACACCACTTTCAATCCTCTCCCCCTGTGTTTCCGTTAGGGAATATAGGGGGAGTGTCCGCAGGACGAGGGGGTTAAAAAAACACTGTCAAAAAAATTCCTTGTAATATTTCTCAACCCCTCTCCTCAGAAACTAACGTTTCTTCGGTCTCTCCCCTATATTTTGCATTGCAAAACACAGGGGAGAAGGTGTAATACCAACATTGGGTATCCCTTTCTCCCTCTACCGTATCCGGTAGCATTACGGGGTACTGCACATAAAATCGAAGCAGAGGCGAAAGGGGAATACATCTCAACCTCTCTCCTGGCCGTGTCCCGTAGTATTGTGGGGCACGGCCAGGAAGGAGGTTTTAATTAAGCAAGAATCAGCCCCTCCCAAAAGTCCGGTGGTTATCGACAAGAATCTCATCGCTAACCCTACGGATTTTCTACCGAACCGGAAATTTCAGACGATAGCTTTCTCTTATCTATTTATAAATATTATCTTTGTCATAATAGAAATTGGAAAACTTTCGATTCATATATCGATTCTAATCAAAACCGAACACCTCGATGGACAACCTCCATATATTTTTCGCCCTGAACGACAGTTACACATCGCATTATTGCGTAACAATGGTATCTGTCTTGACAAATACCCCGAACCGTCATTGCCATTTTTATTTATTGACAGACTATATTTCGGAAAAGAATAAGAGGCGTTTTAGTCAAGTAGAAAAACAATACGCCAACTGCTCCATTCATTATCAACTCATTACAGAAAAAATATTCGATTCTTTTCACCGTAATATAGATTATTTGGTATCTCCTGTAAGCTACTACCGATATATCATTCCCGAACTATATCCGCAACTCGACAAAGCGCTGTACCTCGATGGCGATTTAGTGGTAAACGGCTCATTAGAAAAGTTATGGGACACAGACATCACCGACTATCTATGTGCCGGCGCTCATGACCTGTGGGTAGAAAATATCAACTATAAACCCCAGATAGGCTTCTCGTCCGACGAACTGTATATCAATGCCGGAGTATTACTCCTGAATATACCCAAAATGCGGGAAGAAAAGATATACGAAAAACTATGCGAAACAACTATCTCGATAGGAAAACAGATACAATTCCAAGACCAAGATATTATCAATATCGTGTGCCGCGGCCGAGTCAAAGAGTTGCCCGAAAGGTATAACTTCACGACCGAGAACGCTATCAAGCATCCCCAAGAAAGAGACAAAGCCGTCATCGTTCACTACACGGGAAGAGCGAAACCCTGGTCTGTTTGGAAGTGTCCCAATCCGCAAAGCCGCCTGTATTTCGACTATCTGAAAAAGACTCCCTATAAAAACGATATTTGGAGCTATCGGCTCAAAAGATCGAAATACAAAATCGTCCGCAGGTTCAAAAAAATATTCGGCATTAAATCGCACTAAACATGCAGCCCTTCATATCTGTCATCATACCCGTTTATAATATAGAACGGTATATCGGTAAATGCCTCGACTCGATTGTAGGTCAAACCTTGAAAGAGATCGAAATCATCGTTGTCGACGACGGCAGTACAGACGACTCGTCCCGAATTATAGACCGATATGCCCGAACCGATTCCCGTATCGTCGCCATTCACAAAACAAACGGAGGGGTCGTATCGGCACGAAATTGCGGAATAGCGCAGGCAACGGGGCTGTACATTCTGTTTGTCGACGGGGACGACCACTTAGCCCCCGACGCCTGCGAACGGCTTCTGAGAAAAGCGCAAGCGACCAGCGCCGACATGGTCATCATGCGGTTCGACATCGAGTATCCTCAGCATAAAGAAGAACCCCGGTTCTGGTCACAAGACGAATACGACCCGGTTACAGCCATTCACACGATGGCGCACGAGGAGTTCCGATGGAGTCTTTGGTCTCGCCTCATGAGGAAAGAGTTGTTCGATCGTCCGGTGGACTGCCCTCCACAGCTTATTTTCGGAGAAGATGCCTATCAAATTACCCAATTGACCTACCGAGCCCAAAAGATAGTGACATTACGGGACAAAATCCTGTACCACTACACCGTCCGGGACAGTTCCGTATCGCAACATGCCATGACGCAGCAAAAAGCCGAGAGTATAGAATTATACCCGCAATTCATCGAACGGTTCTTACAACAGACTCCTGATAGCGAAATGTTTCGGGAAGACATCGTTTACATTAAATTTCAGGCATATCTTATTTTGTTGTTAAAAAATTGGGAAACCGGTATGAAAGCTCGATGCCGATTTATGTCTCACAGCTTGAAAAAATATCCCCGATTGAAAGAGATATCCGAAGTAAAACGGTTCACCAAGCTCATTCATCTATATAGTTTCTCCTCTATTTTAGGAAAATTGTATATGAAATATTATATTCGCAAAGGAAAAATACGAATATAAAAACGCATGGTCCTATGCAACCCAGTGTATCTGTCATCATACCGGTTTACAATATAGAGAAACATCTCGAAAAGTGCCTCGATTCGGTTATCGGTCAAACCTTGAAAGATATCGAAATCATTGTCGTCAACGACGGCAGTACCGATAACTCTTTGGATATCATTACGCAGTATGCCCGGAAAGATTCCCGTATCGTTATTGTCGACAAACCGAACGAGGGTCTTGCTTATGCTCGTAAATCGGGTATCGAAGCAGCACACGGAAAATATGTACAACATCTCGACGGGGACGATTTCCTCGAACCCGATGCTTGCGAACTGCTTTTCAAACGAGCAGAAGAAACCGATGCCGATATAGTCATCATGCGGTTTCTCATAGATTCACCTCGCGGACAAAAAGAACCGCCATTTTGGACACAAGACGAATACAATAATATCTCGGCTATCCATACGATGGCACACGAAGACTACCGTTGGAATTTAGTATTCCTTTTCCAACGTCGCGATCTACATGCTGTTCCCATCGACTACTTGCAAAATCTCACTTATGGAGAGGACGCTTACCAAAGCATACAAATCGCCTACCGGTCAAAAAAAATCGTAACTCTCAGGGACAAGCCTCTGTACCACTATGTGATTCGGGAAAGTTCTGTCACACAAACAGGAATGACCCGAAAAAAGACCGAAAACGTCTTGCTATTCCCCAACCTCATCGAAACCTTTCTCGAAGGTACGCCCGAAAATAGGCAGTTCACAGAGGACATCGTTTACATACGGTTCAGAGCTTACTTCCTGCTGTTACTTAAAAACTGGCGGGAAGGAATGACGGAGCGCTGTCGATTTATGGCAGAGAGTCTCGCCAAATATCCGGCTCTGGAACAACTGGAAGAAGTCCGAAGATTCACTAAACTCATTCGCCTGTATGCACGCTGTCCGTGGTTGGGAAAACTCTATACCAACTACTATGTACACAAAGGAAAAATCAAAGCCTAACGGAACTATGCCTGCCGTCTCTATCGTCATACCGGTTTATAACATCGGGAAATACCTTGAAAAATGTCTCGACTCGGTCGTCGCTCAGACATTCCCCGACATAGAAATCATCGTCGTCAACGACGGCAGTACCGACAACTCGCCGGAAATCATCGCCCGATATGCCGACAAAGACTCTCGTATCGTCGTCATCGACAAATCCAACGAGGGACTTGCCTACGCCCGTAAATCGGGCATCGAGGCAGCACGGGGAACGTACATCTATCACCTCGACGGCGACGATTATTTAGAATTCGATGCCATAGAACTGCTCTACCGTAAAGCCAAAGAAGAAGATGCCGATATGGTAGTCTTCCCATTCTCCCTCGACTATATCGAATCCGGGAAATCCGAGTGTTCCATAGAGATAGCCGACGAGCATTTTACCAACACGGAGTTTTTTTCGGCAATCGCTTTTTCCAAAGCCCATTGGGGAGTATGGAGCTATCTGCACAAACGAAGTCTCTACGCAAACGGTGTTACATTCCACAAGGGACTGAACTACGGCGAAGATGTTTTTCTCACCACGCAACTGGTTTATTTTTCCTCCCGAATCTCCGTATTGAAGAGTAAACCACTTCTTCATTATATCATACGGGAAAGCTCCATTACCAACAGTCGTTTCAATGAAAAGAAAGCAAGAGATATTCTTCTCTACCCTTCATTGGTAAACGATTTTCTCAAAGACAAACCCGAATACGGTTCTTTACAAAAAGCACTCGGAGCCATTCGCATACAGGCAAACAATACCCTATTGAGTAAACGTTGGTTTAAGGATGCCCGTACTCTGAGCCGGGAATCTCATGCTATCCTGAAACAGTATCCCGATCTCAAACGTATTCCCCAAATCAAGGCCTTTCATAAACTGTTTACGCTTTATGCTCGCAGCGGTTTATTAGGAAGATTGTACGCCCAATATTATATTTGCAAAAAGAAAATCAAATAATGCCACTCAAAGTATCTGTCGTCATACCCGTCTACAACGTCGGTAAACAACTCGAAAAATGTCTCGACTCGGTCGTCGCCCAGACATTCCCCGACATAGAAATCATTGTCGTCAACGACGGCAGTACCGACAACTCGCCGGAAATCATCGCCCGATATGCCGACAAAGACTCTCGCATCGTCGTCATCGACAAATCCAACGAGGGACTTGCCTACGCCCGTAAATCGGGAATAGAAGCCGCACAAGGCGAATATATACAACACCTCGACGGTGACGATTTCCTCGAACCCGACGCCATAGAACTGCTTTACAATAAGGCCATAGAAGATGCCGCCGACATGGTGGTCTTTCCATTTTGGTTCGACTATGTAGATGAAAAGAAAAAAAGATCGTCCCGCCCCGCTCCGGGAGTTTACGATTCGGTCTCCTTTTTTCAATCGATGGCATTCTGTCGCAATTATTGGTCGGTTTGCTCTTATCTGCATAAACGATCTCTTTATGCAGAAGTACACTTCGAAAAAGGCTTGAATTATGGCGAAGATGCCTATTTAGCTTCCCAACTAACCTATTTCGCAAACAAAATAGTCGTTCTGGAATCCCACCCGTTGCTACACTATGTTATTCGTAATGATTCCATTTCTTTCGGATCTTTTTCCGAAAAGAAAGCCCGCGACATCGAATTATATCCGCAACTGCAACGCCGGTTCTACCAAGACAAACCCACTTATCCCCAAGTGGAAGAAGCTCTGGCAAATGTCGAATTAGGTGCGATCGTTCTGTTATTGAGCAAACGGTGGTTCCAAGAAGCACCCCGACTCGCCCGAAGGGCTATGGAAATAGAAAAACAATTTCCCGACCTGTTACACCGACGGCCTGCACGACGTTACCGCAAGCTGTTAAAGGCCTATGCCCGTAGTGAGTTCTGGGGAAAATTGGTGGCTCGATATTATCTCCTAACCCGAAAAATAAAATGAAAACGGACATGAAGATTCTCTTCTTTTCTCACGGAAAACGGGCGAACGGCGGTGCGGAACGATGTTTGCTGGACTTGGTCAAAGGATTGAAACAAGCTCGCGAATCGTGGGAAATCTATGTGGTCTTCCCGGCAAAAGACGAACTGTGGGAAATGACCCGACCCTACTTGTCGGGATATGCTTTCATTCGCCAGCCGTGGTGGCTCGTGCGTCCGAAAAAACGTAACTGGCGGAAACGCTTGCTTTTCAATCTGAAAAAGAGCCCAGCAATCCGCAAAACACGCGACTATATCCGGGAAATCAAGCCCGATATAACCATAACGAATACATTAGCTACCCCCATCGGAGCCATAGCTTCCCAAGCAGAAAATATTCCGCACGATTGGTTCATTCACGAAATTCCGGAATTAGCCCGAAACCTGACCTATCTATTCTGCGAAGGTAGTTGCTTAGAAAAGATAAGCTCCCTTTCGCAAAGAATATTAGTACCTTCTGACTTTGCAGGGAAATACTATACGAACAAACTATCCTCTCCCGAAAAAATCGATGTCGTTTATCAATCGGTCGAAGTCAATCCGCCCAAACGTACCGAACCCGACCAGAGCTTCACCATAGGTATGTTAGGAAACTTCGAACCTAATAAAGGGCAACACATCGCTATCGAGGCTTTGCGCGAAGTCGTAAAAAAATATCCCGACACCCGTCTTTTACTCATCGGCGGAAATAACAGCCGTTATGCACAAGAACTCGAAAAACGAATCACCGAATACAATCTGCGACAAAACGTATCGATTGTCGCACACACCGTTCACCCGCACGACTACCTCATACAAGCGGATGCGGCTTTGGTATGCTCCGGGTTCGAATGCTTCGGACGAGTTATCGTCGAGGGATTGAAATGCGGTCTGCCGGTCATCGTTCCCGACAAACCATTCGGGCAAGAACTGATAAAAGAAGGATACAACGGATTTCTGTATAACCGGGAAAGCAGTGGGGATTTAGCCCAAAAAATCATTTTACTGCGACAAACAGGGCATTTGCCGGAGATGAAACAAAACGCTCTGAAATCGGTCGAAAACCGCTTCTCCATACCAACATTCGCCGAGGAATTTATCTCTATCATCAATTCGAAAAAAGCATGAGCGAAAAACAAGCGATCATCGTCATACCGGTTTACACGACACAACTAACCGTATCGGAACATGCCGCCCTGCGCCAATGTTTCGACATATTGTCGTCCTATCCCAAATGTTTTGTCAAACCCGAATCGCTCGACATAACATCGCTTGTTCGCGACTATCCGGCAAACCATATCGTACCCTTCCCAGATACTTATTTCAAAGGAATAGCCGGTTATAACCGACTCATGATGTCGCCCGAGTTTTACGAAACCTTCGCCCAATGGGAATATATACTCATCTATCAAACCGACGCATGGGTATTTTCCGATCGTCTATCCGAATGGTGTTCCAAAGGATACGACTACATAGGGGCTCCATGGATACCCAAGCCTAAATATAGAAAACTATACTACCGTATATTCAATTTCCTAAAAAGAGTTTTTTGTTACATCTCCGGTTCGTCCGATTACAGCCGCATCTATTACCGGGTCGGAAACGGAGGGCTGTCGCTGCGCCGCACGCAACTCTTCGCTCAAATCGCTCGGGAAATGATTTCCGAAATAGATTGCTACCTTTCCCACCCCGGAACCGATTTCTACAACGAAGATATCTTTTGGAGCCTCGAAGTCAATCGAAAAAAAGAGCGACTGAAAATTCCCGACTGGAAAGAAGCGCTCCGATTTTCGTTCGATAAAAATCCTTCGGAATGTTACGCCCTGAATGACCGAAAACTACCCTTCGGCTGCCACGGTTGGAGTAAAAAAAAGATGTTGCCCTTTTGGAAACAACATATATCGAACATTTAGACAAAGTATTATCCGACAATTTATTTGCTCCCTCTCTTATATTGTAGTGGAGAAGGGTAAAATCTACCCTTATGCTGAAACAGGAAATACCCCTTTTAATCCTCTCGCCCTGCCGTGTTCAGTAGTATTGCGGGGTATTGCACACAAAATCGAAGTAGAGGCGAAAGAGGAATATATCTCAACCTCTCCCCTTGTGTTCCGGTAAGGAATATAGGGGGAATGCCCATAGGACGAGGGGGTTAAATTTCTGATATAAACAGCCTGACGAGATGGTGTTTTTCAACTCCTCCGTCACTGCGTGACACCTCCTCCAAAAATTGAACAAGTTCAATCCAACAGGGAGCGTTTTACATCATAGTTATTATCTAACCCCTCTCCTCAGAAACTATCGTTTCTTCGGTCTCTCCCCTATATTTTGCAATGCAAAACACAGGGGAGAAGGTTCATAGCACTTCCTTTTTCGCACTATACTATGTACACAGAGAGTTATTCTTCCTTTAAAAAAGAATTTCACATAAGGAGAGGTAGCCCAAATAGGCCGCTAAGAACAAAAAAGCTAATTCCCGCTCGATTTAACGTAAAAATTCTCCTCGAACTTGTTTAGAAAAAAGGAAGATAGTGAGAAATTTTTGTCCGTTTGTTCGACGAAGTCTGCACAAATCTATCTTCGGTAAAGGTCTTATCGTCAAAACATTTCAGATATACGGCATTCATCTCGTCAGCCAACGTTTTCGGATCGAAACGAACCACATATTCTTTCCCTTTTCCTATCATCTCCCGACGCAAATGCTCGTCGGCAAGTACTTTTTTCATGGCATTCGCCATACCTTCCACATCGTCGGGATCGACGTAAATCGAGTGTTCGCCGCCGGCTTCTTCCAAACAGGAACCGGTGGAAGCGATAACCGGAACCCCTGCCGAAAGAGCTTCGACAATGGGAATTCCGAACCCCTCGAAACGAGAAGGATATACAAACAGCGAGGCCAGATGATACAATATCGGCAAATCGCCGAATTTCAAATTATGGATAATATGCACTCTATTTTCCAATCCATGAGCCTCTACATAATCCTGCACCTTTTTAGCATAATCGGTACTTTTCCCTATGGCTACCAAATGAACGTCGTCCAACTTTTCGACAGCCTTTACCGCCAATAGCAGATTTTTCCTCTCTTCAATCGTTCCCACGCTCAAAATGAAACGTTCGGGCAACCCGTAAGCCGCGCGAACACGATCTTTTTCTTTTTTAGAAACAGGGCGGGCGAAAACAGGGTCGCATCCTTGATAAACGACATCGATCTTTTCGGGAGAAATACCGTAAAACTTAACTATATCCCGCTTGGTACATTCACTCACCGCTACAATACGATCGGCCTTACGACAGGCATAATTGAATTTTCGGTTATAAATGATTCTATCCAAACGGTGATAATATTGAGGATAACGAAGAAATATCAAATCGTGAATCGTCACTACGCTACGAATTCCCGTGCGATGAATCCCCACGGGCAACTCGTTACTCAATCCATGATAAAGTTGTACACCGTCTTGCAACAGCCCTCGCTTAATAAAAAAGGTTCTCCACAAAGCCCTGAAACGTTTCATAACGGAAGAACGAGGCAATATGGAAGAGACATTTTTATGTTTTAAAAGCGAGTCGTACGAAGCATTTTTACACTGCTTGGGAATGTACATACGGTACTTATGTTCATCGCCGTATGTAGCCATCGTATCTACCATGAATCGGCTATAATTCCCCAATCCGGTAAAATTGGCATTCGCCCTCTTTGCATCGAACCCTATAATCATTCCCTAAAATACAACTTTAATGGTTACATTAAAATAGATGTATATGTCGTTTATTTTGCTGCATGCCCCCTGTAATTTTTTCCATCATTTTGTATGAAGACTTCTGAAATAAACAACAACAAACTGATTACTAAATTATTACAAAACTATTATTTTTTCTATTTTTTAAGATGTCACTATACATTACAAATGTCATAAACTCCCTATAACGAGAAATACCGTCCTAAATTCCGTCAAGCAGCCCCAAAGAAAAGACTTGAATACACCTGTAATTTTCATCTTCCCTAACGAAAAATGTAACAGATTCTAACTATTCGAAACAGATTCCGAGTGCAAAGGTACATCTTGTAGCAATTATTTTTATCTTTGTGCACTGGAAAAATGAAGAATGGATTCTGCATTTTCTAAAAATTGGAGAAAAAGATGATACAAAAATTCGACTTTTTAATCATCGGTTCCGGGATAGCCGGAATGAGTTTTGCCCTGAAAGTAGCACACAAAGGAAAAGTGGCGCTCATATGCAAAACAGAATTGGAGGAGGCAAATACCTATTTCGCACAGGGTGGCGTAGCCTCGGTAACCAACACGTTGGTAGACAACTTCGAGAAACATATCGAAGACACGATGATCGCCGGCGACTGGCTCAGCGACCGCGCCGCAGTCGAGAAAGTCGTAAAAGAAGCTCCTTCGCAAATCAAAGAACTCATCAGCTGGGGGGTCGATTTCGATAAAAACGAAAAAGGAGAATTCGACCTTCATCGGGAAGGCGGACATTCCGAATTTCGCATCCTGCACCACAAGGACAACACGGGTGCGGAAATTCAAGACAGCCTGATACGGGCTGTCAAACAACACCCCAACATCACTATTTTCGAAAAGCATTTCGCCATCGAGATTCTTACGCAACACCACCTCGGAGTAACTGTTACGCGGCAGACTCCCGACATCGAATGTTACGGCGCTTATGTGCTCGATTTGAAAACCGGTAAGGTAGATACATTCCTCTCCAAAGTCACCCTCATGGCGACCGGCGGCGTGGGCGCTATTTATCAGACCACGACCAATCCGCTCGTCGCTACCGGCGACGGCATAGCGATGGTATACAGGGCTAAGGGAACCGTAAAAGACATGGAATTTATCCAGTTCCACCCGACCGCTTTATATCACCCCGGCGATCGCCCGTCGTTCCTCATCACCGAGGCCATGCGGGGATACGGAGCCGTATTGCGAACACTCGACGGCGAAGAGTTCATGCAAAAATACGATCCTCGCCTTTCTTTGGCTCCACGCGACATCGTCGCGCGGGCAATCGATAACGAAATGAAAAACAGGGGCGATGACCATGTTTATCTCGATGTCACTCACAAAGACCCGGAAGAGACAAAAAAACACTTCCCCAACATCTATGAAAAATGCCTCGGTTTAGGCATAGACATCACACGCGATTACATTCCCGTAGCACCTGCGGCTCACTATTTGTGCGGAGGTATCAAAGTCGATTTGGATGCCCGCTCGTCCATCAACCGGCTCTATGCCGTAGGCGAATGTGCCTGCACAGGACTTCACGGAGGAAACCGGCTGGCATCCAATTCATTGATCGAAGCTGTCGTTTATGCCGATGCCGCAGCCAAACATAGTCTTAAAGTAATCGATAACTTCTCCTATCAGGAGAACATTCCCGAATGGAACGACGAGGGGACACAATCGCCCGAAGAAATGGTACTTATCACTCAAAGCGTCAAAGAAGTCGGACAAATCATGAGTACCTATGTAGGTATCGTTCGCTCCGACCTGCGGCTTAAACGGGCATGGGATAGGCTCGATATTCTGTATGAAGAAACCGAAAGCCTCTTCAAACGCAGTAAAGCCTCCAAAGAGATATGCGAATTGAGGAACATGATCAACACCGGATATCTTGTCATGCGACAAGCTATGGACCGAAAAGAAAGCCGGGGACTTCACTACACGATAGATTATCCCCACACCGATAATACCCCGCAAATGAAATAAAGATTGTCTACACGACAATAGAAGAGCCGCACGACAAAATGCGGCTCTTTTTTTGAACCTTTTTCATCGCATACTGTTTTTACTGTACAAAAACAACATGCGATTATGAAATCTATTCAAGGAACAAAAACCGAACAAAACCTGCTGAAAGCCTTCGCCGGAGAATCACAAGCCCGCAACCGCTACACATTATTCGCCCAAAAAGCGAAAGAAGAAGGATATGAACAAATCATGGGCATATTCGCCGAAACAGCAGAACAGGAGTTGGCACATGCCACCCGATTCTTCAAATTCATGCAAGGCGGAATGGTCTCCATTACGGCCGAATATCCGGCCGGACGTATAGGCAATACGGCTGAAAATCTGCTCGAAGCCGCCGAAGGAGAAAAACTCGAATGGTCGGCTCTATATAACGATTTCGAATCGGTCGCCATAGACGAAGGGTTCAAAGACGTAGCGACTGCATTCAAAATGATTTCCGAAGTAGAAGCCTTCCACGAATGGCGTTATCGCAAACTTCTGGAACGTCTCGAAAACGGATCGATATTCAAGCGCGAAGCGCCTATCCGCTGGCAATGCCGTAACTGCGGATACATCTACGAAGGCAGCGTAGCTCCGGCACGATGCCCGGCTTGCCTCGAACCCCGTGCGTTTTTCGAACCGGCAAGAGACAACTATTAGACAAAACTATCTATCTTTTCATACGACCATACTCGTGGCGGACGCCTTTGTCTGCTACGGGTATTTCTATATTCGATAAACTATCTTTGTCACCATCACTACCCCAACTTCATCGCCGAACGAGAAAGTAATTTATGACCTATCCGGCAATAAAGGCATTTATGGGTTTGGCAATACTCGTTGTTCAATTGTATGACAGCTTGGCTTTCCATAGCATTCGTCACCCGTATTCCTATATCGGAAAAACGACGCACGATCGAATTCTTTTCGGGACGTAGCGATTCGAGTAACGAGAGAGCCCGGTCGGTCATATCTTCATTGCCGACAGACATACCGTAGGCATACAATAAGGGTGCTACCGCATTGATAAGCACAATATCGATAGCCGACTCACCCAAAACGACCGGGGATTCGGGCGACACATGTCCGAACAGATAATGCGTGGTCCAATACCCCGAAAGTTCCACCTTGAAAATTCGGCGCAATTCTTCTTCGTTACCCGCCTCGCAAATCCGGGAAAACAGATTAAAACCCCGATGAATATATTGAGCCAGCATCGCCAATCGTCTGTGAGGGAAATTGGCCGGACGCAGCCGGAAGAATTTCCAACTGTCCCGGTTAATCGGTGTCAGCCCGAATTTATTTTTCAAAAAAGCATATTCATTGACTAATCTCGCATAATAGTCGTCTCCGGGACACTCGCCCTCGGCCAACAGCCCCGCCTGCCCGAACAGGAAAGCCTCGACTTGCGACAGAGAATCGGCATGTTTTTGCATAAATCGCAACGGAAGACTACGTGCCAACCGCTCGAAAGCATCGCTGTTGATACCGAATCCCATACTGCGGGAGACGACAATATAACAGACCTCCTCCCAATTTCCTTTATACAATTCCAACCAATCGTGCAGCCGCTGCGACTTCGACTGTAACCGCTCGATAGCGAGAGAAGAAATCCAGTCGGACAAGACAATCGGCCCCAACTCCGCAATATGGGGGGCGCAAGATTGCGAGGAAGAATGAGAAACCAAAGTTTCATAATCGGAACGAAACGACGGAGAGCACGACAACACCAACGTGGGAATCTCCTCTCCGTTCATGCGATAAACCGGCGTATCGGCTACCTCGACCACATGCAAAACTACCGAATCGTAAGCCGGGTCGAGATGGTGATTGTGCCGCCGCCAGTCCGATGCACGTCGATGCATCTCCACATTACCTGCCCATACGCAACCGTCGATAGAAATTTTCGCATTGAAAAAGTCGGGACCCGAATCGGTATTTAATTGTCCGTTATCGATTATCCTCAATTTACGACCGTCCGTCGTGACCAACTTCGTATGGTCGAACAACCGATGTTGCCAGATATATTGCATGAGCTTTTCCATAAAAACGTTTTAAGACGAAAATTTTTTGACTTTCACTATCTTTGTAGAATATAGGATACGGTTCGGCATAGTCAAGTCGGAAATGTGATTTCCATTTGCCTTTGCGCTCACCTTTCACTATCTTTAAGTGTATAAATGAAAAACAAACAAGTTTGTTTTGTCCTGCTCCCACCTTTCGCTATCTTTGTCACTACGAAGATAAGATACGATTCGGCATAGCCAAGCCGGAAACAAGATTTCCGTTTGCCTCTGCTTTCATCTTTTATTATCTTTGCATTATCTGCAAATTAAACAAACCTTGTTGAATTAATCGGTACAAACCGAGATGTTTTGTAACAGAAGTTCGATATGAAAATAGCACTCATAGGATATGGAAAAATGGGACATGCCATCGAAGAAGCGGCTCTGTCCCGTGGGCATGAGATTGTTTGTCGCATCGACAAAGACAATCAGGAAGATTTCGATTCAGTTTCATTCAAAAGCGCCGATGTCGCTATCGAGTTCACGGCTCCGTCGGTCGCCGTCGACAATTATCGGCGGGCTTTCGCGGCCGGTATCCCCGTAGTATCGGGCACTACGGGGTGGCTGGAACATTTACCGGAAATACGCGAAGCCTGCGAGAAAGGCCAGACTTTTTTCTATGCCTCGAATTTCAGTTTGGGAGTTAATATCTTCTTTGCCGTTAACAAATATCTGGCAGGTATCATGAACCATTTCCCCCAATATTCGGTAGAAATAGAAGAGATACACCACATTCATAAACTCGATCACCCCAGCGGGACCGCTATTACTTTGGCCGAAGATATTATCGGCCAACTCGATGCGAAACATTCGTGGAGCGAAAATATGCCGGTCACCGATGACAGTATTCATATCACCGCCCGACGCGAAGGGGAAATACCCGGTACACACACCATCGTCTACGACAGTGCAGTGGATACGATACGTATCACCCATGAGGCAAAAAACAGAAAAGGGTTTGCCCTCGGAGCCGTCGTCGCCGCCGAATTTACCGTCGGGAAAAAAGGATTTCTCACCATGCAAGATTTATTCTCATTCCTCAAATAACACATAACCGTTATGAATCAAACGACAACCAACGACAAATACAGTCTGGCAGAACGATTGAAACGTGTGAAAAAAACTCGCTGGATACGTTTCTCCATCGTAGCTTTGTTATATATAGGGTGGACTATTTGGCTAAACAATTACTATGTATTGTTCGGCCTGTTGCTACTTATCGACATCTATCTCACTCAATATATTCCGTGGGGGTGGTGGAAAACCAGTAAAAATCCGGTCGTTCGAACGGTGATGGAATGGGTCGATGCCATCGTCTATGCCTTAGTGTTGGTTTATTTCATCTTTATATTCGTCTTTCAGAACTATCAGATACCCTCTTCTTCTCTCGAAAAATCGCTATTGGTAGGCGATTTCCTATTGGTCAGCAAGATGAGTTACGGCCCTCGTGTCCCCAACACACCGTTACACTTCCCGCTCGCCCAGCATACCATACCCCTTCTCAACACGAAATCTTACATCGAATGGCCCCAATGGGACTACCACCGTCTCAAAGGATTCGGTCCGGTGAAACGCAACGACATCGTCGTCTTCAACTTTCCGGCAGGCGATACGGTAGCCGTGAAACAACCCAACCCGGATTATTACACCCTGTGCTTCCTCGAAGGCCGGGAAGCCGTAAACCGCAACAAAGCTCTGTACGGCGATATTATTTACCGTCCGGTCGATCGTCGGGAAAACTATGTGAAACGATGTGTGGGCTTACCGGGCGACACGTTCAGCATTGTCAATAACGACATCTACATCGACGGAGTGAAACAACCCCGTCCCAAAAACATGCAGTTAAACTATTTGGTTAGAACCAACGGACGCTATCTCGGTAACAATGACTTTGAAAAATGGGGTATCAGTGTCGAAGACCGTGTACCTATCGACGTATCGAGCCTCAACGCCCGTATGAACCTCGAAAGCTGGGGGCTTCTCCCCAACCCCGACGGAAGCATGAATCCCGTTTACGAACTGCCTTTGACACAGGCGATGATCGACATGATGAAAAAAGATCCTTCGATAGAACAGATTGTAGGAGAACCCGGATTCTTCGGAGGTCAGACCTACCCATTAGTTCGCTCGAACACATGGACCCGCTCCGATTACGGGCCGGTATGGATTCCTAAAAAAGGAGCCACTTTGAAACTGACCCTCGAAAACCTGCCCATTTACGAACGCCCCATAAGGAACTACGAACATAACGACCTGCAAGTCAGAGACGGCAAAATATATATCAATGGAAAAGAAACCGACTCTTATACTTTCAAAATGGATTATTACATGATGTTGGGCGACAATCGGGATAAATCGGCCGATTCCCGCTACTGGGGATTCGTTCCCGAAGACCACATTGTGGGCAAACCTATGTTTGTATTCTTATCGCTCGACAAAGATAAAGGACTTTTCGACGGGAAAATCCGTTTCAACCGAATGTTCCGGTCGGTAGATAGCCTCGTGAACTAAGATACCGTTTCAATTTTTACAAATAGATATTTTATGCCATAAGCATGAAAAAAGAAACCATACGTACGATTTTCTTCACGGTAATCATCATTATCGGGAGTGTATGGTTCATTCGTTTTTTCATCATAGAACCCTATCGCATTACTCCCGGCCAGATGGAAAACAGCTTGTTGCCAGGAGACCGGCTATGGGTCGATAAGTGGTCGTTTCGGTGGGGAAACCGAAACCCGAAATACCGAGATGTCTTAGTGTTCGAATTACCCGAAATCGCTCAAACCCAATCGGGTGTAACCGAAATTGCCATCGCCCGTTGCATAGGTTTGCCCGGCGACACGATTAAAAGTACGGGGAACAAACTGTTCGTTAATCACAAGCCCGTCGCCCAGCCTCCTCTTATCCTCGAAGCCTATCTTTCGCCCGATTCCCTCGAACATCGGGTAAATCGAATGATGAGACAAAACAATTCTTTCTTTGTCGAGCAAGGTAAATTGAAAGACAGCCGCCTACTGTTTCTCTCCCGGTATGACTACGAAAAAGTAAGGAGACAACTATCGGCCGACTCCCTACTCTACCCGGTATTTCTGAAAAGAGATTTTTATGAAGTCGCCCTTCCCCGAAAAAATGAACAAATACACATCACTCCCCAAAATGCAGAGTTTCTCTACCGCATACTTACCCGATATGAAAACCGCAAAGTAGAGTACGACAACGGGAAAATCTATGAAAACGGGAAGGAATTAACCTCATGTCGGCTCACTCAAAGCTATTATTGGGTAATAGGAGACAACAGAGCCGGCATGTCCGACTCCCGTTCTTTCGGAGTTCTTCCCCACTCCCACCTCATCGGTAAAGGCGTATGCATCGGTTATTCGAGAAATCCCGAAAAACCGTTTTGGCAATCGCTACGCACCGATCGTTTCTTCAAAACCGAATTATGAGTACAGTATATCTATCGACCGCCTATTTCGCTCCGATATCCTATTACGCATCATTCCTCCGATACGATCGGATAGTCATCGAACAGTGGTGCAACTATACGAAACAAACTTATCGGAACCGCTGCCACATAGCCGGAGCGAACGGACTATTGGCATTGTCCGTCCCTATCGTCAAACCCGATACGATTAAATGCCCCACGAAAGACATTCGTATCTCCGACCACGGAGAGTGGAGGCATTTGCATTGGAATGCTATCGCTTCGGCTTACGGGTCCTCCCCTTTTTTCGAATACTACCAAGACGATATACGCCCGTTCTTCGAGAAGCGGTACGAATTTCTGTTGGATTTCAATGAAGAAATACGCCGCACCGTATGCAACCTCATAGGTATTGAACCGCATATAGAATACAGTTCGTCTTACTCCGAACCTGCTCCCGGGGAAACAGACCTAAGAGATGTCATACACCCCAAGAGAAGAAAAGCCGAAACCATCTTACCCGTACAACTGAAACCCTACTATCAAGTATTCTCCGAAAAATATGGTTTCCAACCCGACCTGAGTATCATCGACCTTCTGATGAATATGGGCCCGGAATCGATTCTTATTCTCCAAAACACCTAAGAAATAATTCCGTAAAAGCACTATTATCGGCTATCTTTGTTATCTTTGCACAAAATGCGAATACCCATCTTTGCACATGAGTAGCTACGAATACGCAGACAGACTGAAAGAGACTGTAAAAAAACTATCCGATTTTCTTTCTCTCGAAGAGTTGCATCACCAGCGATGCAGAGGAGAAGTACTTCCCTCCGAAAAACAACTACAAGAACTCATATCGCTCTGCCGGTCGCTCATTTTTCCGGGATTCTACGGACTCCCCGACGTAAGCAAAGAAAATTTGCTCTACCACACGGGTATCAATACCGAAAAACTTTTCGAAGTATTGGTCAAACAAATCTCAGCAGGATTATTATTCCAAAAAAATACCGATCATACAGACAGCGATTTAAAACGGTTACAGGAATCGGCCGAACAGAAAGCGATCGACTTTATCACTTTCCTACCCGAAATGCGCCGCATCCTATCCACCGATGTCACGGCCATGTACAACGGGGATCCGGCAGCACAAAACAAAGCCGAAGTTATTCTGTGCTATCCCGCTATCCGGGCGATTTGCAACTATCGCATCGCCCATAAACTGTTAGAATTGGACGTCCCCTTGATTCCCCGTATCATTACCGAAATGGCTCACTCCGAAACCGGAATAGATATACACCCGGGAGCCGTTATCGGGGAATATTTCGCCATAGACCACGGAACCGGAGTCGTAATCGGAGCGACCTCCGTTATCGGAAACAGAGTGAAGCTATATCAGGGAGTAACGTTGGGGGCTCGCAGTTTTCCACTGGACGAAAACAACAATCCCATTAAGGGTATCGCCCGGCATCCCATCATAGAAGACGATGTCATTATCTATTCCAATGCCACCATATTGGGAAGAATAACCATCGGAAAAGGTGCTGTAATCAGCGGAAACATCTGGGTTACCGAAAACGTAGCTCCCGGGGAACGCCTTGTACAAGCCAAAGCAAAACCATAAGAAATAAATACAATACACACTATCGTGAATACCGAAAAATTTGAAATCGTAGCGAAAACTTTTCAAGGACTCGAAGATGTTCTGGCAGAAGAATTAAAAAATCTGGGAGCCGAGGATATAGAAATAGGTCGAAGAATGGTATCCTTCCACGGAGACAAGACTCTTCTTTACAAAACCAATTTGGCCTGTCGAACAGCTCTGAGAATACTGAAACCTATTTATAAATTCGAAGCATCGAACCCCGACGAAGTCTATGAAAAAATGAAAGCGTTCGAATGGGATACCCTGCTTTCTCCCGAAACGACATTCTCGATCGACTCCGTCACCTATTCCGACTGTTTCAAACATTCCAAATTCGTGACCTACCGAGCGAAAGATGCCATTGCCGACTATTTCATGGAGAAGACAGGCAAACGACCTTCGGTGCGGTTGAACGGAGCGGAACTCGTATTGAATCTCCATATATCGCACATGAGCTGCACGCTGTCGCTCGACAGTTCGGGAGAGTCTCTGCACAAGCGAGGATACCGCGTGGGACAAACCGAAGCCCCCATCAACGAAGTATTGGCCGCCGGAATGATATTGAAAACGGGGTGGCACGGAGAAACCGACTTTATAGACCCTATGTGCGGGTCGGGAACCATTCTCATCGAAGCCGCTTTGATCGCCACCCATACATATCCCGGTATTTTCAGGAAAAGTTTCGCTTTCGAAAGATGGAAAGATTTCGACGAAGAGCTGTTCGAAACGCTCTACAACGACGATAGTCACGAACAGGAGTTTACCCATCGCATATATGGCTCCGACATTTCCCCGCGAGCGATCGACATCGCGACAAAAAACATAAAAAGCGCCGGAGTAGCCAAATACATCGATCTCAAAATCATGCCTATACAACGATACGAGACCGCTCCGTCCGAACAAGGCATTCTCATCACCAATCCCCCTTACGGAGAACGTATCTCATCGAGCGATTTGTTCGGACTGTACGAATCGATAGGCAACCGTTTAAAGCATGTTTTCAAAGGGTACGATGCATGGATCATCAGTTACCATAAAGAATGCTTCGATAAAATAGGGCTGAAACCCTCGGTAAAAATAGACCTGATGAACGGAGCTTTGGAGTGCGAATACCGGAAATACGAGATTTTCGACGGCCGATACAAAGAATTCAAAGAAGAAGGCAAAAACTTGGATAAACGGGAGGGACAGACTCGTCGAACCAATCTGCGAGGCAAAGCTCCTTTCGATAGAAAAAGGACATACGACAGCGACCGACGAAGCGACAAAACAGAGCGTTTCGACCGATCGGGAAAACCTTCGTTCCGTCGGGATTCCAAACCGGGAAAACCCATAGGGAAAAAAACATTCGATCGTCCGGAACGGTTCAAACCCGACGGCGAAAAATCGGAACGCTTGCACGGAGAAGCGGCTTTTCGGAAATTCGTAACCTTCAAGCAGCCCTCCATAAAACCGTCGGACGATAATCGTAAAAAAGACTCCGACAAACCAGAATAAACCTAAAAACTCCATACAATGAATATTCTATTATTAGGATCGGGAGGTCGCGAATGCGCCTTAGCTTGGAAGATAAAGCAAAGTCCAAAAACCGACAAACTTTATATCGCACCGGGAAATGCCGGAACCGCAGCCATAGGTACGAATGTGGCAATACCGGCGACCGACTTCGATGCCATCGGAAAATTTGCAGTGGAAAAACATATCGACATGGTCGTTGTGGGCCCCGAAGACCCATTGGTAAAAGGAATATACGACTACTTCGTATCTTGCGAGGAGTTGAAAAACATACCTGTTATAGGTCCGTCGAAGGAAGGCGCCCGCTTGGAAGGCAGCAAGGAGTTTGCCAAAGGATTCATGATGCGTCACAATATACCCACGGCCCGGTATGAAAGTTTCACGCAGGAAAATCTGGAAGCGGGATATACCTTTCTCGAAACGTTGAAAGCCCCTTACGTGCTTAAAGCCGACGGATTGGCGGCGGGCAAGGGCGTACTTATCATAAACGACCTGCAAGAGGCGAAAGACGAATTGAAACAAATGTTGAACGGCATGTTCGGGAATGCCAGTAAAACCGTGGTTATCGAGGAATTTCTATCGGGCATCGAATGTTCTGTCTTTGTTCTCACCGACGGCAAAGATTACCGCATACTCCCCGTTGCCAAAGATTACAAACGAATAGGAGAAGGCGATACCGGACTCAATACCGGCGGCATGGGAGCCGTTTCACCCGTACCGTTCGCCGATGCCACGTTCATGAAAAAAGTGGAAGAGCGCATCGTAAAACCCACCATCGAAGGTTTGAAAAAAGAAAATATCACGTACAAGGGTTTCATATTCTTGGGATTGATCAACGTACAAGGAGAACCGATGGTGATCGAATACAACGTTCGTATGGGAGACCCCGAAACCGAAGTCGTCATGTTGCGTATTCAATCCGACTTGGTCGACCTGCTCGAAGGTGTGGCACAAGGAACGCTCCGGGAAAAAGAGTTGACAGAAGACCCACGGGCTGCCGTAACCGTTATGCTGGTATCGGGTGGCTATCCCGGTTCCTATGAAAAAGGCAAGGAAATCACAGGACTGGATTTAGTGACGGACAGCATTCCGTTCCATGCCGGAACGACATTCAAAAACGGAAAAATCGTAACCTCCGGCGGACGCGTCATCGCCCTCAGCTCATACGGTGCGACCAAAGAAGAGGCTTTGGCAAACTCTTTCAAAAGCGCCAAAGCCGTCTCTTTCGAAGGTAAATATTTTCGTTCCGACATAGGAGCCGACTTGTAAAACAATGAATCTGAAATCATTCATAAACAATAAATATACACTGGTTGGATCGATTGTTTTCTATCTGACCGGTGTATATCTCACGAGTCGGTTCGCAACATATCTCCCTTGCGAAGGGAGTCCCGGAATCTTGTTTCCGAGTGCCGAAAGATGGCTTTCCTCCTCCCTATCGAACCATTCGGTCAACAGCATCCTCATTCTATCCGGGGGTATTCTGCTGTTGCGTATCAACAACCTTTTCTCTCTTATTCAGAAACACACATTGCTTCCATTCCTATTTTTTCTGTTGTTGGAAGTCTGTTCCCCGTCCCTTTCGCTCTTATGCAACGGAAACATAATGGCTGTGGTTCTAACGACGATTTTGTTTTCTTTTTTCTCGGCTTATCAGCAAGAAAGGGCACAACCGGCATTTCTAATGATGGGAATCATCTCCCTATGTACCCTGTTCTGTCCCGAATTTGCTTATTACATACCCCTGTTCATCATCGGATTCGCGCAAATAAGGTATTTCACGCTGAAATCCCTGTTAGGAGCATTCATCGGATTCGCCACCCCGTTCTGGATATTGATCGGAATAGGAATCATGCCTTTCTCAGGATTGTCTGCATTGATTCCCGATTTTACGTTTCATATACCCGAAACACTCCCCTTTAACGACCCGCAATTCTGGACAATCGTTTTAACTGCGCTTTTAGGACTTTTCTCCGGTACGACGACACTATATACCACATTCAACGAGAAACGCCAAACAAGAGCTTATAACGGCTTTATAAACCTATTGTCGGTCTACTCCGCCATACTTCTGATTATAGATTATAGAAACTATACCCTCTATCTGCCTGTCCTAAATATGGCAGTTGCCATGCAAGCCGCATTTTTCTTCACGAACAATACGAAAAAATACGGAGTAGTGTTGTTCTATCTCATATTAACCCTTTACACAGGATTGTTCGTATGGAATTTATTGCCGGTCTGAGCGAGTGGGGATACTTCGGTCTTTTCATAGCGGCGTTTCTGGCCGGAAGCATAATTCCGTTCAGTTCCGAAGCCGTGCTGGGACTTCTTTTAATAGCCGGATACGATTCTTGGGGCTGTGTATTCTCTGCCACTTTGGGAAACTGGTTGGGAGGTGTCACTTGTTACTATATAGGCTACTTGGGAAAAACAGAGTGGATACACACCTATCTGAAAATACCGGAAGAAAAACTCTCGAAAATGCAACGCTTTCTGAAAGGGAAAGGCTCTCTTTTCGGATTCTTCGTCTTTATTCCGGTTATCGGCGACATCATGATCGTGGCTCTCGGACTACTCAGAGCCAATCCTCTCGGCACGTTACTCTCCATGATGGTAGGAAAATTCTCCCGGTACTACTTGGTGGTAATCGGTATCAACTATCTGAAAGAGTGGTTTCCCAATCTTTTTTAATCCTTAACCCAATATTTATCGTCTTTCAATAATCTATCGACAGCCTTACGAATAGATTGAAAAGCAAATTTCTCGGGTTCGATTTCTTCTCGCCGCAACCAGAAACATTCGGCAACATCGTCATGCGCTTTCAAATCGCTCATATCTTCATCGCTTCGGCAGAGAAAAAACAAATCCATCGTGTGTACGTCAAAACCCGAATAACGATAGACATTCGGGAAAGAACACAAATACTTCATCTGTTTCGGTTTCCAACCTATCTCTTCCGACAATTCCCGAACAACAGCCTCCTCTACCGTTTCTCCACATTCTGTAAACCCACCCGGTAAATCCAGCATGCCTTTGGACGGATCGAACGCCCTGCGACAAACTAAAATTCTCGATTGCCTATCCATAACGAATGCCGCTACCGATGCTTTTGGATTAAGATAATACACAAAGCCACAATCCTCGCAACGTTTGGAAGAAGCATCGTTCTCTTGGAAACGATGAGAACCGCAACGAGGGCAATATTCGAATAATCGAAGAGGATGCATATACTTTAATTAATTGACAACTAAAATTTTAGTAACTACTCCCGATTGTTTCGACGAACCACCGGAAGACGCGAAAACAAGATACACGCCGGTTTTCACCCGATTACCGCTACGATCCCTGCCGTCCCACGATATTTGTCCGCCATTGGAATAGCCTTGAAAAAACAAGTTACCCGCCGTATCGGTAATCTTCACCAAACTATTCTCCATCAATCCTGTCACCGATATCCAACCTTCATAATCGGGTCTCACCGGATTGGGAAAAGCGTAGACATTACTATAATCGTCGGACGATTGTACAGCATCGGACCGATAAGCAGCCAAGCCGCTGGTCGTTCCTATATAAGCCACACCCGTTACCGGATCGACGATTACTTCGGTTACATGATTCGAAGGCAGTTTACTGTTCTCTGCCGTAAAGTGGTTCAAAATCTCCGACCCGTCGGCACTTACCAAATACAATCCCGATTCTCGGGTTCCTATCCACTTACGATTGGCGCCATCTACGAATATGTCGGTAATATTGATATTCTGTAATAAATAATCGGCATTATCCGTCCCGTCGTTACGGGCTATTTTTATTCGAGTACAACGGAAACTGTCGCTAAAAACATGGTCTGGATTCGTAATCACGATAGGCCCGGACGAAGTTCCTATCCATATCTGACCGTTGTTATCCTCTTCTATGCAGGTGTAATAATTCGGAGTAAACGTTTTATTATCCTGATCCATAAACGAAACTATATTTTTCGTTCTGTCATCGGCTATCGTATTATACGTACCCTTATCGTCAAAAGCGAATATAGAACCGGGCCAATCCCCATAAACGACCCATTTTGCCGTAGAATGATTCGGTATAAGCAGTTTGGCATATTTATTATTCTTTATTTCCGAATAACCGAATTGATACCAATCGCTCGCTTTCAATTCATCTGTATCGATAGATTGCTTGGCCTTAGGCAACATACTTACGCCCACATCGCCCGCATGTGCTATCCAAAGATTTCCATCTCTATCAAAAACAATATTAGGCACAGCCATAGCCCAACCCTTAGAAAGCGGCGAATTCAACGACGTATAATGTCCTACACATTCTGTCCCCGAAATCTTATATATGCCTTCGAACCAAGTTCCTATATAAAAAGTGTTGGAATCATCGGTATCGAATGCCATATTATAACTCGAATATATTCTATTTCCTGTTTTACCATTTTCCAACGGCACTTCTCCCATATCGATTACAGACCAGTTTCCCTGATCCAATACGCTTATTTTTGTTTGCACGTACTGATCTTCGGTTCCTCTACGGGGACCCGAATTACTTACATAAAGTTTATGATCGTTAATAACGAGATTCCACGGGTCTGCCACATTCGATACATTGGGCAAAAACGGTTCCTTCAACATAACGAATTGATTATTCCCCATACTGAAATGACACAAACCGCTTTCTCCCAAAGCCCATATAGACATATCTTTTTCGTATGAAGAAGTCAACACATTCACCAAATAATCCGATTGATTTTGAAAATTGAAAATACCATCGAACTGTATAGCTCCATTCACTATATCCGGTTTACAGAAAGCGACATAAACATATCCTCTCAAAACAAACCCGTCATAATATTTATCTACATTCATCACTCCCATATTCAAGGTTCCCAATAGAGACAACCCGTTATTTATATCGAGGAAATGAAGATTGCCGCCCTTAGAATAAAACAAATATTTATCGTTGAAAGGCATAAGCGCATAGATAGTCGTTCCCGGTACATCGTCCAATAAAACCCACTTGGCGATATCGTACTTGATGGCATCGCTATTTATATAATAAAGACCGTCGTCGGCAACAAAAAACCAATACTTGTCACAAGCCCCTATCAAACTGATTTTTTTTCCGTAATTATAAGATTCGCTCACTTCATTTTTCTTATCGTTCAAAACAACGATACCAAAGTCGGTAGCCAAATAAATTCTATCACCGTAAAACTTTACATCGTTGATACCTTTTGCCGTAGTCAATATGGCATTCTTAATATCCGGTATATTAAACACTTTTCCATTATCGTGCAAAATATCTACGTTGGAGTTGGCATATACGATAACCAGATACTTTTTATCGTAATTATAATAAATATTAGCTATATCTATATCGTTCAATATATTGTTCTTACTGTAAGATTCCATCTCTTCCGTCTCCTTATCGAAACCAAAAAGACTCCTACCCGACACATAGTAAACCCTTTCAGGCGTATCTATGACCTTTACAGGAGTTCCCGTCGAAGTATAAATCTGCCAATCGCCCACGGCCAATTGAGCATAGGTCGCAACCGTAAACGACAATATAACGAAACCTATTAAACCCGATATTCTTTTCAACATATCAAACGATTATAGTGTATTAAAAAAATCCGATAACTTTTTTACCGCTCGTGCCCTATGGCTTATCTTGTTTTTTTCCTCTTCTCCCATCTCGGCAAATGTTTCTTCATATCCTTCCGGCACAAAAACCGAATCATAACCGAATCCCGACGAACCTCGGCGTTCACGGATTATCTTTCCGGATATTTCTCCGTAAAAAACATGCTCCTCGCTACCTGTTACCAAAGCTATACATGTAACAAAACTCGCTTTTCTGTTTTCTGCATCTCGAAGATTAGCCAATAATTTATCTATATTCTTCTCAGAATCGGAAGGTTCACCCGCATAACGGGCCGAATATACACCCGGCTCCCCGTTCAACGCCTCCACTTGCAGTCCCGTGTCGTCGGCAAAGCAATCGTATCCGTATTTATCCTTAACATACCGGGCTTTCAACAAAGCATTACCTTCGAAAGTATCGGCCGTTTCGGGTATATCGTCATGACAACCGATATCATTCAAACCGAGTATCTCTATCTTGTCACCGATAATCGCCGATATCTCTTCCAATTTATGTCTATTATTCGTGGCAAAAACCAGTTTCATAATATTAAATAATTATTTTTGTAAAAAATCCGAACAAACAAAATGAAATCTTATTCAAAATTTCAAAATTACCTTTCTCTACTCATGTTTATAACGATAAATATCTTGTTTTATTTTAAATACTTATCGAAGATATCTATCGCATGCGGAGCTATTACGAGCGTGTTATATATACTTTTCATCATTTTCTTATTCAAATACAAACCGACTTTCGGTCGCAAACTTGTCAACGTCGGTATAATCACTTTTATAATAGCTACTTCATCACTTCTTTTCTTTATTCCCAAAGAAATATTCACGGCCGACAGATGGATTATTATCGATCTTTTTTGGGACTCCGTTTCAAACGGTCTGTACCCTTATGCCGAAAAAACTTCTATCGGCAACTATCCGGGGGCAATGCCGTTCTATTTTCTTCTCTGCTATCCATTTTATTGTATACGAGAAATAGGATTCATAACCGTTATTTCCATTGCTTTGCTGGCATTCCATTTCAAACGTAAATCTGTTCAAAGTTATAGTTTATTTTTTATACTTTCGATTTCTTCTTTATGTATCTACTGGGAAATTTTTTCAAGAAGTACCATACTCATCAACGCCGTACTGTTCACCCTCTTTCTCCTTTATCTCGAACGATTCCGCACATTTTCCACCCGACAACTGATATGGAGCGCTGTCATAGGAGGATTGCTGTTCTCTATTCGCAACGTGTTCGTGCTGCCGCTCATCGTATGGGGATTGTATCAACTCTTTCAAGAAAAAACATCTCCGAAGAAAATATTCCTGTGGGGCTTTGTTTTCCTATTGTCCTTCGCGATTACTTTCGTTCCTTTCATCTGGCTATATCCCGATGAGTTTTGGGAGGTCAATCCGTTCTCCACACAATCATCTTTGGTATCTTTTTACTTCATAGTACTCTTCGTACTGATAGCGATCGCAGGAAGTTTCTTTTGCAGAAACTACAACGACGTTAGATTTTTCAGCGTTCTGCTGTTATTCGGTATCGTGACAATCCATTTTATAGAAGCGATTTGCCAATACAGTTTTACACAAGCTCTATTCCAATCGAAAGCAGATATATCTTATTACATTTTCTGCATACCCTATTTGTTGCAAATACTCGCCGATACAGATTATAAAAGACTTATGAATCCGCAAACATGAATACGGGAAAAAGGATATTGTGGATAGACTATGCCAAATCGATATGTATCTATTTGGTTCTGTTGGGGCATGCTCATGCTTCCCAACCTGTCACCGACTTTATCTATACTTTTCACATGCCTCTTTTTTTCTTTCTGTCCGGTTGTCTTTTTTCATTCGAGAAACACCCTAACTTTAAAGAGTTTGCCATAAAAAGATTCAAAGGGCTCATGGTTCCCTATCTTTGGATAAACTTCATCACCTATCTGTTCTGGTTATTTGCAGGTCGTAATTTCGGCGAAGATGCGACAATATCCACTACTTGGTATTCCCCCATAATAGGCATTCTTTTAGGATATAGTAAACAGATGATACACAATACACCCATGTGGTTTTTCATTTGTCTCTATTTCTTGGAAATATTTTACTACCTCCTATTCAAACCGTTACAAAAGAAAAGCAAATCGATAAAGATTTCGGTATTGATCGTTATCGCCGTCATAGGATACACAAATTATGCCTACAACCCCTATACATTACCCTTTTGCTTGGGAACTGCCATAGTAGGAATGGTTTTCTACGGAATAGGCAATTTAATCGTACACAACATACAAATAATAAAAATAAAATTACTCCATATAATACTCGTTTTCCTGACAATGGGAATTGTTATCTTCATAGCTCATGAAAACGGATATATAATAATGGCCACAAATAATTATAACAACTATATACTGTTTTTCATAGGAAGTTTCGCCGGTATATATATGATAAATCTGTCGAGCAATTTTCTATCCTTAAAACCTGTTTTTCAAAATATCATAATCTATATATCCAAAAATACACTCATTATCAACAGTTTTCATTTGCTTACGTTCTCTTTCTTAAAAGGAATCATGGTATTTGTCTTTCACATACCGGTAGAAACCTTATACGGCAAAATAGTTCCTAATATAGTTTTCGCTTTGGTGAGTCTTTTTTCGTGCCTACCTATCGCCTATATCATCAACAAACATTTCCCCTTTATAATAGGGAAAAAAAGAAGTCCCGAAGGGTAGATTTATGCTTTTATTTTGTCGAAACCTTCTCCATAAACTCCCACAACATTGGATTGGGAAATAAAAGCTTTCGGGTCTATGGACTTTATCAAGCGAAATATTTTAACCGACTCATTTCTTTTAGCCAATATCATCAATACTTTTTTGGGTTGTTTGGAATACCAGCCCATGCCGTCGATAACTGTCACGCCGCGACGTATATCGTTATTGACATGAGTAGCTATCTCTTCGTATTTATCCGACAGAACCAAAATTTGTACCGACTGACGTTTGCCATTGATAAGCATGTCCATCGTATAACTCATTACCCCCATCACTACATATCCGAAAATCATTTTTTCCACACTATGGAACAGAACGTAAGAGCAGGCAATAATTAAAAAATCGATGTACATCATCATTTTGGCAAACGAAATATTCTTGTATTTGTTTACGATAGCCGCTATAATATCGGTTCCTCCCGTACTTCCATTAGACACGAATACCAATCCAATACCCGAACCGCACAGAATACCGCCTATTATAGCCGACATAAAAGGTTGTTCGTCTACCAAAGCATCTTTTATGAACAAAGGAAGAATAGACAAGAATGAAGAACATACGATTACGCTGAAAATAGTTCGTATGCAGAATTGAAGACCCAACACCTTGATGGCAGCCAACAACAATAATACATTGATAACAAAATAGGATACCGATATAGGTATACCCGTACCGTAGTATATCAAGGCCGATATACCCGTTACACCTCCTGTCGTTATTTCGTTCGGTATCAGAAAACCTACCCAACCCAAAGCATACAACAGTAACCCGAATATGATAATCAAATAGTCTTTTATCGAATACCAGACACTATTAAAAGGCAAACGCATAATATGTAAAATATAAAATCCATGTTCGCTATGAATTTACGAACATGGATAAAGTTTATTAAATAACTATATTGACTATTTTATTAGGTACTACGATTATCTTCTTAGGTGTTTTTCCTTCGAGCCACCGCACCGAAGATTCATGATTAAGTACCATTTTCTCTATTTCTTCACGGGGAGTATCTGCCGGAATTTCCAAATTGTAACGTGCTTTTCCATTAAAAGAAATAGCATAAGTCACTACATCTTCTTTCAGATATTCCTCTTTCCATTCGGGCCACCGGGCATCGCATACAGTAGAATCGTAACCCAATTCATGCCACAACTCTTCACTGATATGAGGAGCAAAAGGAGCCAACAATATAATTACCTTTTCAAGTATCTGTTTGTTGTGCGATTTAAGAGAAGTCAACTCATTCACGCATATCATAAAAGCGCTTATAGAAGTATTATACGAAAAATTCTCTACGTCCCACGATATTTTCTTTATCAGTTTATGCAAAGACTTCAATTCCTCTTTCGTAGGCTCTTGATCTGTTACAATCCAATTATCACCTTGATAAAACAGATTCCACAACTTTTTCAGAAAACGATGTACGCCGTCTATTCCGTTCGTATCCCACGGTTTGCTTTGTTCGATGGGACCGAGGAACATTTCGTACAACCGTAAAGTATCGGCTCCGTATTTTTCTACGATATCGTCGGGATTTACCACATTGAACATCGATTTGGACATTTTCTCTACCGCCCAACCGCATACATATCTGCCGTCATCTTCCAAAATAAACTCGGCCGAACCAAACTCAGGGCGCCAGTTTTTAAATGCTTCTATATCGAGTACATCGTTACTTACGATATTCACATCGACATGAATGGGAGTAGTATCGTAATCTTTCTTTTTATTCAAAGATACGAAAGTATTCGTATCTTTAATACGATATACAAAGTTGGAACGCCCCTGTATCATACCTTGATTTATCAGTTTCTTGAAAGGTTCGTCTTCACAAACCACTCCTTTATCGAAAAGGAACTTATTCCAGAAACGACTATAAATAAGATGACCGGTAGCATGTTCGGTTCCCCCTATATAGAGGTCTACATTACGCCAATACTCATCGCTTTTCTTCGATACCAGAGCTTTGTCGTTGTGCGGGTCCATATATCGCAAATAATAAGCCGAAGAACCTGCGAATCCCGGCATGGTACACAACTCCAACGGATAATGCTCTTCTGTTTCCCAGTTCTTAGCACGACCTAATGGAGGCTCACCTGTTTCGGTCGGTAGGAATTTATCCACTTCGGGAAGTTCCAAAGGTAGTTTACTTTCGTCAAGCATATAAGGCATACCCTCTTTATAGTAAACAGGAAAGGGTTCACCCCAATAACGCTGACGACTGAATATAGCATCGCGCAAACGATAGTTTACTTTTACCCTGCCTATACCCTTTTCCTTAATAAACTTTTTCGTGGCGGCAATGGCTTCCTTCACCTCCATACCGTTCAAATCCAATCCATTACCACAAGAATTTATCATTTTACCTTCTTTGGCATCGAAACTTTCCTCCGAAACATCGCACCCTTCTATCAGCGGTATGATGGGCAAGTCGAAATGTTTGGCGAAAGCGTAGTCCCGACTATCGTGTGCAGGTACGGCCATGATAGCTCCTGTCCCGTATCCGGCCAAGACATAATCGCTTATATAGATAGGTATATGTTTATTGTTCAACGGATTGACAGCGTATGCACCAGTAAACACACCGGTAACGCTCTTGTCCATAAGTCGCTCACGCTCGGTACGATGTTTTATGCTGTCCAAATATTTGTTTACAGCTTCCTGTTGATCGGGGGTGACTACTTGTTTTACATAATCGCTTTCGGGAGCCAATACCATAAAAGTAACCCCGAAAACCGTATCGGCACGCGTCGTAAATATGGTAAACTCCACATCGGAATCCACCACCTTAAACTGCATTTCGGCTCCCTCGGAACGACCTATCCAGTTCTTTTGGGTCTCTTTAAGAGAATCTGTCCAATCTATTTTATCCAGACCTTCCAACAAACGCTGAGCGTATGCCGATACCCGTAGACACCACTGACGCATCACTTTCTGTTCCACCGGATATCCCCCTCGTATGGAAACGCCCTCGCTCACCTCGTCGTTGGCAAGCACGGTTCCCAATTGCGGACACCAGTTTACCATCGTATCGCCCAAATAGGCAATGCGGTAATTCATCAATATTTCCTGTTGTTCTTTCTCCGATTTACCATTCCATTCTTCGGACGTAAAAGAAAGTTCTTCGCTACAAGCTGCATTCACACCTTCCGTACCTGTCGTTTCGAAAGTCTTTACAAGCTCTTCTATGGGACGAGCTTGTTGTTTGTCGTTGCAATAATAACTATTGAACATTTGTATGAACGCCCACTGAGTCCATTTATAATATTCGGGATCGCAAGTACGTATTTCGCGGCTCCAATCATAACAAAAGCCTATCTTGTCCAATTGCTCGCGATAACGATTTATGTTCTTTTCGGTCGTTATGGCCGGGTGTTGTCCCGTCTGTATGGCATACTGCTCGGCAGGAAGACCGTATGCATCATACCCCATAGGGTGAAGAACGTTAAACCCCTTCAATCTTTTATATCTGGAATAAATATCGGAAGCTATATATCCCAACGGGTGACCTACATGCAGACCTGCTCCCGAAGGATAGGGAAACATATCCAGTACGTAATATTTGGGTTTACTCTCATCTTCTTTTACTTGATAAATATGATGATCTTTCCAATACTTTTGCCACTTTTTTTCTATCTCTTTGAAATTATATTCCATGATAAACAATTATGAATGAAATTATTATTCTCTTTTTTAAATTCCCAATGAAGCCGATATGTCGAGCATACGCTGTATAGGTTCGATAGCTTTTTCGGCTATCTCTTTATCCACTATCACCTCGGGCAACTCGTATTTAAGCGTGTTATACAATTTTTTCATCGTATTCAATCGCATGAAATTACACTCGTTACAAGCACATGTACTATCGTTGGGAGGCGCAGGTATAAACTCTTTGTCGGGATTGTTTTTCTTCATTTCATGCAATATACCCGACTCGGTAGCTACTATGAAACGCTTGCAGTCCGATTGTGTCGCAAAGCGCAAAAGAGCAGCCGTGGAACCTACCTTGTCAGCTACTAACAATATATCTCTTTTACATTCCGGGTGAGCCAGTATCAACGCATCGGGATACTGTTTTTTCAAATCTACTATTTTTTCCAATGAAAATTGGGAATGCACGTGGCAAGCTCCGTCCCATAATAGCATATCACGTCCTGTGATACTGTTTATATAGTTACCCAAATTTTTATCGGGTCCGAATATGATCTTCTCGTCGGCAGGGAAACTCTCTACGATTTGACGGGCATTCGACGAAGTGACTACCACATCGGTATAAGCCTTTACCGCCGCAGATGTATTTACATAAGATATGACTTTATAGCCGGGGTGAGCTTTTACGAATTCGGCAAAAGCATCGGCCGGACAACTGTCTGCCAAAGAACACCCGGCATTCATGTCGGGTATCAGTACTTTCTTGTCGGGACAAATAATTTTGGCGGTCTCGCCCATAAAATGAACACCGCAAAGCACCAATATGGAAGCATCCGTTTTCGCAGCCCATTGAGCCAAAGCCAAAGAATCTCCCACATAATCGGCTATATCCTGTAAATCTCCCGATTGGTAGTAATGAGCGAGAACGACAGCATTTTTCTCCCGCTTCATTCTCTCTATCTCGGACACTAAGTCTATCCCTTCGGGAACGGGCATATCCACATAACCTTTGGAGATATCTACATCGAACATATAATATATTCTTTTTATTTTTTAATTTTAAAATCTTTATTGTTGATGATAATAGACTGTTGATAGTAATGATAACTTCTTGTTAAAATACTTGTTATTTAGAGTTTCAACTGACTATGAAAATATATTCTTACTTTATCAACGTTTTTATCTTTTCTATATGAGCTCTTTATCTTCTTTATCAACTATCTGTTTACAATATGCAAAGTTAATAACTTTATTCTATTTGCATGATTGATAAATAGATATTTTAGGTGGATATATGAACTAAAAACTTGATGAGTTATTATTTGCTTTATTGACATGCAGTGCTGTATAGATATATGATTTTTAAAAGCAATATTTTTATTACTTTTTTGTGCAAGTATTTTATAACGGTTTATACACATTTAATAACAACTTATGCACATAGCGTTGCATCCGTGGGGCAGATAGGAGATTGTTGGATATAAGATGGGTGTATTTTTATATTTATCGAAAATGTGAGAATCGTCTGTACTTCGACATGGCTCTATATGGTTGTTTTTGCGCTCGGCTTATATTATCTTTGTACAAAATGGAAATTAGACTCTTATAAAGATGATCGTTTATGAAGAAAAAGAGTGTATTGGATTTGAAAAGAATTTCACAAGAAGAGTTCAAACGGGTTGAAAAAATATCGCTGACCGTTATTTTGGATAATGTGAGGAGTCTCAATAATATAGGTTCTGTATTTCGCACGGCCGATGCTTTCAGAGTGGAGTGTATTTATTTGTGCGGAATAACGGCTACACCGCCTCATACTGATATTCATAAGACAGCTTTGGGAGCCGAGGACAGTGTCGACTGGGTTTATTTTCAAGACACTTGCGAGGCTGTTGATAACTTGTTGGCAGCCGGATATGAGGTATATGCCATAGAACAAGTAGAAGGCAGTATAAGTCTGACAGACATAAAATTGGATAAGAATAAAAAATATGCCGTCGTGTTGGGTAATGAAGTGAAAGGTGTACAGCAGTCGGTGGTCGATAAGTGTACGGGAAGTATAGAAATACCTCAATTCGGTACTAAACATTCATTGAATGTGTCGGTAACGGCGGGACTGGTAATTTGGGATTTCTTTAAACAGTTAGGAATATAGCTTTGTAAAAAAATAACTTATTAAAATTAAGTGCTTTATAAATAAAAAATATGTTTTAGAATCGATATACTATAAAGAACCTTGTTCCACTAATATACAGATTCTTTCTATTGTTTTATCTTCGCCTTCCGGATCCCAATCGGTTTTAAGGGAAGCTCCGAATATTTTTCCAAAGAATTGCCAGAAGTTGGCTCTGAAACTGCCCAAGAATGCTTTGATTAGTTCGTATGAAGATTGGTTACATTCCCGGTTAATAAGTTTGATGAGCATTTTACCTTGCGATAGGGTAAATTTTTTCAATACCGGTTTATATTGTTGAAAAACTTCTTTTTCCATTTTCTTCATGTGTTCTTCCCGAGCTTTGTCGTCGGGAAGAGTCTCCATATATTCATAGGTTTCAATGAGTATGGAGTAGATGAGTTTGGCATAGGGTAGGGTCTTTTTCACATCGCGTACGGTCTTCCAGTAAAATTTTTCCTGTTTTTTGTCTTTGAATTTTTCGGGAGGAAATACATGAACGGTGCGTAATTCTATTACCAATACGGTGTCGCCGTCTATGACGGCATGATAAAAATATTTATATGCCGGGTGTGATTCCTGTACAATTTGGGATTTTGTACGGGGAATAAACAGGAAAAGAAAAAGAAACAATATGAATATGGTTCTCTTCATAGGGTACAAATGTAAATCTTTCGATATTCATGAGCGCTACGTTTTTGCAATAATTATATTATTCACATGTGTTTATATCTATTGTGGATAAATTGTCGATATACTGTTTATTTATAAGTGTATAATATTATAAATACTTGTTTAATAGTATATTATAATTTGTTTATAACTATAAGACCTTATCAGTTGAAATCTCGTTGATAACTTGTTTATAGTCTATAAATAGCTAACTGTTCGTTCTTATATCGTTTTTGAGTTGATAATCTGTTTATATGAATGTGAATAGAATAGTTATTATATTGGTAATAAATTGATTATAGTTATAAACACAATGTTTATAATAGATAATGATATGAAGAATTGAGTAAGATTTCCATTGAATATGGAGCAATAATTTGTAAACTTTGTTTTTATGGAATAAGGAATATAATTCGACATAGGTAGATTCAGAAATGAGATTTACGTTTGCCTCTGCTCCCGGCTTTCATTATATTTGTAACTGTAAAAAGGTAAAATTATGCAGACAGTATTGTTTCACGAAATCATATTCGGTCCCATACACAGTCGTCGGTTGGGAATATCGCTGGGTGTCAACCTGCTCCCGGTGGACGGTAAGTTGTGTTCATTCGATTGTGTGTATTGCGAATGCGGTTATAATGCACAAGGAGTGGGGAAGAGCGGATTGCCTTCGTCCGATAGGGTAGAGGAGGAGTTAAAATCTCGTTTACAATCCATGCACGAGGCAGGGGAAAAGCTCGATGTGATAACTTTTGCCGGGAACGGAGAACCTACTCTACACCCTGAATTCGAGAAAATCATAGATACCACGCTTTATCTTCGGGATCACTATTATCCCGAAGCCAAGATAAGCGTACTATCCAACGCTACCCGCATTTACGACGAATCGGTGTTCAGGGCATTGAATAGGGTAGATAATAATATACTTAAACTCGATTCGCTTCGTCCCGAAACAGTCGTGTTGATAGATAATCCGAACGATCCGCATTTCGATGTGAATAAGGTAGTGGATAATTTAAAACGTTTTTCGGGTAATGTCATTATCCAAACAATGTTCTTGCGAGGGTGGCATGACGGCAAGCGTATTGACAATACGGTCGAGGAGGAGCTGAAACCGTGGTTGGAGGCTTTACAGCGCGTTTCGCCTCGTTCGGTAATGGTTTATACCATCGATCGGAAAACGCCGGAGGAATCGCTCGAAAAAGTGTCTCGTGAGGAGTTGGAACAGATAGCCGACAGAGCGAGAGCGTTGGGCTTCGAAGTTTCCGTGTCGGCTTGATGGAAATAAGGTTGTGTCATGTAATATGAAAAATCCCGTTGTAAAGAATCTACAACGGGATTTTTTCTAAAATGAAGATCGGCTTATTCCACAACTATTTTTTTACTTTGTGTGGATTGTGCGTTACGAACTTTCACTATATAAATTCCTCGGGTTGCATCGATAGTTTTTTCTTGATAAATATTACCTTCCCAAACTAATGCACCGCTCGTCGAATAGACTTGGACATGGGCATTTTCGGCATTTACTCTTATAATTCCCGGAGTGCTCCATATCTTCATTTTCGAATTTTTTATCTCGGTTATGCTTGAACCTTCGTCGAAAGCAGCCGTTACGACCGAGGCCATTTTGACTACAAATTCTCCATTGGTGACGCTTACGCCATTTACCCAAACATTTTTCAGATAGAAACCTTCATCGGGATTACCTTTTACGGTAACTGTCGTATTTTTTATTACTTTACTACCCGAATTAACAATTTCGTTGTCGCTATTCCGCAATTCCAAAGTTCCGTTTTCGGTAGGCTCGATAGTTATATAAGCTTCGTTACAACCGCTGCCATCTCCATCGACAGAAACTTTCCAACCTTTTTTGGTAGCCATAGAGGTTTCGCTACCTTCCGCTTCGTTGGGGTTGTTGATTCCTGCGATAAACATATTTACATTGGTGGGTGTCGTTGAACATTTGGGTAGATTGTAATACAAGTCGTTCAAAGCGCAGGCGGACATTCCGTTGCCGGAACATTCGAGATAGTTGAGTTTCGTGTTATTACTCAGGTCGAGAGAAGTCAATTGATTCCCGTCGCAGAACAGGCGTTCGAGCAATGTATTTTTCGATAGATCGAGAGTGGTAAGTTTATTGTTCGAACAGATGAGTTTTACCAACTTCGTATTATGGGTGACATCGAGGGCTGTAAGACCGGTGTAGGAACATTGAAGTTCTTCCAGATCGGTTAACATACTGGCATCGATAGATTTTAGTTTCTCGTTGTTCTGCACGTCTAGTAATAGTAGTTTTGTATTCGAGGAAACAGTCAGCGATGTCAGTTCGTTATTTTTAACAACAGCCTCTTCCAATTCGGTATTGTTAGACAAATCGAGGGAACCGAGTTCACAGTTATAGCAAGAGAGTGAGAACAATGCTTTGTTGTTGGACAAATCGAGAGTTCCGATACTGTTGTAGGAACAGTTGAGTTTGCCCAATGCAGTGTTCTTCGATAGATCGAGAGCGGTGATACCGGTCCAATAACAATCGAGTGTAGCGAGAATGGCGTTATGAGATACATCGAGAGATTTCAAATCATTTTCCGAACAATCGAAATAGTCGATCAGTCCGTTGATACGAACGGTTGTACCTTTTGAATTACCGTCGATACGGGTAATAGCTTCGTTGTCGATAGTCATAGTTTGCCATTCTCCGTTACCCCAATCTATTTCTACTTCTGTTTCGGGGTCTATGCCGCTTATGCCGAATGAAAGCGAAGCATTGCTTTCTACTCCCATTTCTATGTAATTGTTAGAGGCGGTAGGAACGAATACAGCCGATACGGTGACATTTTCGGTAGTTGCGAATATGGAACCGTTTATGCGTTCTCCATTTATTTGGTAGTAACGCACCTGATAATTTTCAATGGGAGTCGCAGTTATGTATACCGGTACGCCGGCTTCCAAAGTATTGTTTTCTATCGGATGCAATTCGTGGGAAACAAGATCCGGTTGAGATAATGAAATGGTTCCGAATTCCGAAGTTTCGATCGTTGCCGTTACATTTTTACATACGGCACTGCCGTCGCCTGTTACGTCTACTGTCCATTTTGATTCGGTAGCAATACTTGTAGAAGAAGTTTCGGCATTGCTTCCTTCTAGAAATAAATTCACATACGGACTTGCACTTTCGAGACCGGAAAGAGTCTGATACATAAAATTGAGACTGCAAGGGGTCATTCTTGGGTTATTGCGAATATCGATCGTATTCAACCCCTGATTATAATAGAAATCAAGGAATGAGAATAGGTTGTTTTGCCCCCAGAATTTTTGAAGGTGGAGGTTTTTGCTAAGGTCTATCTCTTCCAACTGGTTATCACCGCATTTCAACGATTTCAGACGTGGCATGTTGGAGACCGTGATTTTTTTCAATAGGTTGCCATCGCAAGACAGGTTAGTGATATTGATGTTTGCCGTTAAATCCAGATTGCTTATTTGGTTGTTGGAACATACCAAGTCCATCAATTCGGTATTGGCAAATACATTCAATTCGGTCAGGGCGTTATCGTCGCAGTAGAGTTTTTCCAAAGCAGTATTTTTCGATACGTCCAAGTTCGAGATATGGTTTTTACGAATATCGAGTTTGCGCAAGTTCGTTAAACTCAATACATTTATGTCCATCAGAGCATTTCCTTCCAAGTTGATGTAACGCAAATTGGGACAACCCGAAAAATCGATACTGCTTATGTCATTATTATAGGCAGTTATATTTTCCAATTCACTTCCTTCGCTGGGCAAGATGATGGTTGTAATACCTCCTTTATCGTCTGGATCCGATTTGTCACTTTTATCATGTCGGCAGTCGAGTGTTGTTAATTTTTTATGAGCCGATAGATTGAGGAATAGCAGCTTGGGATTGTTGTAACAGTTTAGAATTTCCAAATTCAAAGCCCCTGAAATATCGAGGTTGGTACGTTCTATTTCGTTGTTATAACAATCCAGCAAAGTCAAATCAGGTTCATCAATAATAGTGACCGAAGTTACATGGGCATCGGAACAATCGAATGTCTGCATGGGAGAAAATATTCGAATTGTGTCGCCCACTTGGGTTCCGTTCACGCTTTTGTTCCACATTCCATCTATGGTATATTCTTTTTTAGTTCCGTCTCCCCAATCGACGATTACTTTACCGTCGGATGCTACCGGCTTGGGGTAAAAAGTAAAATCGCTGCCGAGTTCCAGCGATGTAGTAAGTTTTATTTCGCTTTGTACTTCCGAGAACCCGAGTACGATACATAGAGAAATTAGAAAACTTGTAATTTTTTTCATACGCTTTGTTCTGTTTTTATGTTTTGTGTTGTATATTTCTTTCAGATTGAAGATTAATATTACAAAAATGAAAAAAATATATGTACATGGCAGCATAGAAAGCGTTGCTATTTTAAAATAAATATAATTTGATTATCAGTGAGTTATTTATTGAAACGTTGCAATTTAACGTTTTGAAAGATTTTCTTCTCCTAAAATGACGATACCCAATCCCTGAGAGAGAAAATTTTGAGGAATTTTTTTTCGGATGCGTGTCCGTTGGGAACGTATGGTTTCGCTGCTGATACCCCGACAAGCCGCACACTCTTTCGTCGAAAAACCGAGTTGCAACAATGCACATAGAAAAGCGTCGTTGTCGGTTAGAGGTACTATGCTCGAAACTTGTTGCAAATAGGTATCGAACTCTTTCAATATAACCGTCTGGAACGATTTCTGCTCGTTATAACTCAACGATTCTTTATCGGAGTTTATCTTTTTATATAAATCGGTATAGATATTGCTTTCTTTGAAATGTTTGCTACATGTTTCTCCTGCTTTTCTGATAATATCTATAATTTGTAATTCCCGGTTTTCGTTTTCTTGGGCACGGGCTTCTTGTCTTTCCCATTTGTGGGCGAAGATTCGTTCGTTGCGGCGTTTCAGATGTTTCCGATAAATGAAGAATACCACGATCGATAACAGCAGAACGACGATTATGCTAACGGTTATCGATACAATGAGCCGTATATGACTTTGCTCTTTCAGGTCGGAAGTTATCCGTATTTGCTCTTGTCGATCTATCTGGTGAGAAACGGCCATGTTTTCAATCGAATCGGACAGGCGATAAGCCTCCTGTAAATAACGATATTTCATGGAGTCTGTTATACCCGACTTTTCGGGTAGATCGGCCAGTTTGAAATAGGCCGAGGCCTTTACCGATTTTTCTTCGCTGTGGCTGGCTTGTTCGAGATAAAACAAAGCCGAATCGTATTGCATTTGCATGGCGAATAATTGTCCCCGTACGGCATAGTTGCGCAATCGTTTTACTTCGTTGTTGGTCAGCGACAACGCTTTCGCATTACATTCCAATGCCGATTTTATATCGTTTTTCAATTTATAGGCGCTTGTCAGATTATTATAGACCGAGGAACGTTCTTCCCGATTTTTTATTTCAGGGAAAAATTCGAGCGGTTTTTCGAAATAGTAAAGGGCGCTGTCACGGTCTTTATAGAGAAAATGGTATTTCCCTATGCCCCGATAGGCGTGGGAAAGATTGCTCTTGTCCTCCAATTCTTTCGAAACATATAGAGCTTGTTGGTAGGCGCTTCGAGCGGTTTCGTAAATGTTGTGTTCCAGAAGAAGGTCCCCGAGTTGATTGTATATTTTACTCTTTAACTCGTTGTCGTTCGATTCGTCGAGTCGTTTTAATGCTTTATGATAGAAAATGACGGCTGAGTCGGGCATGTAACGCTTTTCCATCTCCACACCGTTTTGATAGAGGATTTCAGCTTTTTCGGTGTCATGATGGTTACATGAGCCGAGTAATATCGATAATAATAATATAGTGTATATAAAACCCCGTTTCATGACCGATAGAAAATAGAATAGCTCCCAAAGATACGAAAAGGTGAGAGCAGAGACAAACGGAAAACCTGTTTCCGGTTTGGCTACGCCGAACCGCATCTTATCTTCGTAGTGACAAAGATAGCGAAAGGTGAGTGTAGATACAAACGGAAGTTTCATTTCCGATTTGGTTGTACCGAACCGCATCCTATCTTCGTAGTGACAAAGATAGAAATAATTCGCTATTTGGGAAATACAATCTTTCAGTCATCTTGATGACGACATGCCGCAGCTTCCGGGTAGGGGCATAAAAAAACTATCCCGGAAACCCGGGATAGTTTTCAAGATATGAACTTAGTATTTTTAGTCTTTCAGTTTAGCGCAAATGAACTCGCGGTTCAAACGGGCGATATTCGTCAACGAAATGTTTTTAGGACATTCGGCGGCACAAGCACCGGTGTTGGTACAGTTACCGAATCCCAATTCGTCCATCTTGGCAACCATAGCACGAGCGCGTTCGGCAGCCTCTACGCGGCCTTGCGGCAGCAGAGCGAATTGGCTTACCTTAGCCGAAACGAACAACATGGCCGAACCGTTTTTACAAGCTGCTACGCAAGCTCCGCAACCGATACAAGTAGCCGAGTCCATAGCCTCGTCGGCATCGATTTTAGAGATAGGAATTGCGTTGGCATCTTGTGCACCGCCCGTGTTTACCGAGATATATCCTCCGGCTTGCTGTATTTTGTCGAATGCACGACGGTCTACCATCAAGTCGCGAATAACGGGGAACCCGGCCGAACGCCACGGTTCTACGGTGATTACGTCTCCGTCGTTGAATTTACGCATGTGCAATTGGCAAGTGGTAACGCTGGTGTCGGGCCCGTGGGGGTGTCCGTTGATATAGAGCGAACACATACCGCAAATACCTTCGCGGCAATCGTGGTCGAATACTACAGGCTCTTTGCCTTCGTTAATCAGTTGCTCGTTGAGCAAGTCGAGCATTTCGAGGAAAGAGCTGTCGGTAGATACACCATTAAGTTTATATTCCTCAAATCTACCTTTTTCTTTGGGACCTTTCTGGCGCCAAACTTTGAGTGTTATATTTATTGTTTTTTCCATAACTTTATCGTGTTATACCGGAATTAAAACGGCGATTAAACAAATTATTTCTTGTAGTTACGTTGTTGAACTTTGATAGCTTCGTATTTCAGTTCTTCTTTCAATAATTCGGGCTTTTTGTCTTCGCCTTGATATTTCCAGCAGCTTACATACATAAAGTGTTCATCGTCACGTTTTGCTTCTCCTTCTTCTGTTTGATATTCTTCACGGAAGTGTCCGCCGCAAGATTCTTCGCGGTTGAGAGCATCGAGGGCCATCAATTTGCCTATTTCGAGGAAGTCTTCCACACGCAAAGCCTTTTCGAGCTCTACGTTCAGTGTATTGGCTTCGCCGGGAATACGCACGTTGGTGTAGAATTCTTTCTTCACCTCTTCGATTTTTTCGAGGGCAGTTTCCAATCCGGCTTTGTTACGTCCCATGCCCACATAGTCTACCATGATACGTCCCAACTCTTTGTGTATGGAGTCTACCGAACGTTTCCCCTTGATATTCATCAAACGGGCGATACGAGCTTTTACCGCTTTTTCGGCTTCTACAAATTCGGGCAGATCGGTCGAGAAACGGGGAACTTGGATTTGGTCGGACAAATAGTTTTGAATCGTATAGGGAAGTACGAAATAACCGTCGGCAAGACCTTGCATCAAAGCCGAAGCACCCAAACGGTTGGCTCCGTGGTCCGAGAAATTGGCTTCGCCGATAGCGAACAGACCGGGAATGGAAGTCATCAATTCGTAGTCCACCCAGATACCGCCCATCGTGTAGTGCGATGCGGGATAAATCATCATAGGAGTCTCATAGGGATTATCATCGACGATTTTTTCATACATCTGGAAGAGGTTTCCGTAACGGCTGGCTACGGCTTCTTTTCCTTTTATTTGGATAGCGGCTTGTTCTCCGCCCAAACTTTCGATCACGTGGTGGTCAAGACCTTGTATAGCTTGTTTGCCCAAGCGTTCGATACTTTCTTTGAAATCGAGGTAAACGGCATAACCCGTAGCTCCTACGCCATAACCGGCATCGCAACGTTCTTTGGCTGCGCGAGAGGCCACGTCGCGAGGAACAAGGTTACCGAAGGCCGGATAACGACGTTCCAAGTAGTAGTCGCGATCTTCTTCTTTGATGTCGGTCGGTTTCAATTTGCCGGCACGGATAGCTTCGGCATCTTCTTTTTTCTTCGGAACCCAGATACGACCGTCGTTACGCAACGACTCCGACATCAAAGTCAGTTTCGATTGGAACTCGCCGTGTGCAGGAATACAAGTGGGGTGAATCTGAGCGTAAGCCGGGTTGGCGAAATAAGCGCCTTTATGATAACATTGAACGGCTACCGAGCCATTCGATGCCATAGCGTTGGTCGAAAGGAAATAAACGTTTCCGTATCCGCCGGTAGCGATAACGACAGCGTGTGCCGCGAATCTTTCAATCTCTCCGGTAACCAGATTACGGGCGATGATACCGCGCGCACGACCGTCGATAATCACGAGGTCGAGCATCTCGTAACGTGTAAATTGTTTTACCGTACCTTTTTTCACCTGACGGTTGAGCGATGCATATGCACCTAACAACAGCTGTTGTCCGGTCTGGCCTTTGGCATAGAATGTACGAGATACCTGAGCGCCACCGAAAGAACGGTTAGCCAATTGACCCCCATATTCGCGGGCAAAGGGAACGCCTTGTGCCACGCATTGGTCTATGATGTTGTTCGATACTTCGGCCAGACGGTAAACGTTGGCTTCGCGGGCACGATAGTCGCCACCTTTGATGGTGTCGTAGAATAAACGATATACCGAGTCTCCGTCGTTTTGATAGTTTTTGGCGGCATTGATACCTCCCTGAGCGGCGATAGAGTGGGCGCGACGAGGTGAATCTTGAATGCAGAAGTTCAATACATTGAAACCCAACTCGCCGAGAGTGGCGGCAGCAGAGCCACCGGCAAGCCCCGTACCTACGACGATAATGTCAAGACGGCGTTTGTTGGCCGGGTTCACCAATTTTTGGTGAGCTTTATAATTGGTCCACTTTTCGGCCAATGGGCCTTCGGGTATTTTAGAATCTATGGTAGACATAACAATTGTTTTTCTGTGAATAAATAGTTTGGTTTATTAAAGGGTGCAAGTTCCGCAACCGGTCAGGCTCATCACATAGAAAGAGATGGCAACGGCGGCAAAGCCCAAGCAGATGATTGTTGCGAAAATGTTGGAGATACATTTCCAACGATTGAACCATACGTGGTTGTTGATACCGATGGTTTGCATGGCACTCCAAAATCCATGAGTGAGATGGAACCACAAAGCAACGAACCAAATGAGATAAATAACTACATAGATCGGGCAACCGAATGTCTCACGGATCAAGGCGATTCCGTCGTGAGGATTTACTTCGGGCAAATGACCGACGATTTCGTTGAGCTGCATTTTGTACCAAAAGTTGAAGAGGTGCAAAACCAATCCCAACAAAACGATGATACCCAAAACGAGCATGTTTTGAGATGCCCATTCTACGGTTTGCGGGCGAGTGTTCACCAAATAACGGTCGTTACCGCGCGCCTTCCGGTTTTGCAAGGTCAACCAAAATGCGTAGACAATGTGAAGAACGGCTCCGGCAGCGAGAATGACAGTTCCTGCCAAAGCATACCAGTTGGCTCCCAAAAATTGGCAAACGGCATTGTAGCCGGCAGGGCTGATTAACGCCACTAAGTTCATACACATGTGAAACGTTAGAAATAGGACGAGAAAGAGTCCGGTAATACTCATGACTACTTTTCGTCCTATGGACGAGTTACTTAACCACATAGGATTTGAATTTAAGTTATTATTTGTTGTAAATGAAATTTATACAAATTTACACCATGCAAAATTAAATGAAGTATGCGGAATAAACAAGCTAATAAGGAAATATTTCTTTAATGTATAGTCTGTTGCCGGGGAAGCTCCCGAATGCTTAAAGAAAGTAAATCGTGTGTTTTTTCTTAAAATATATCTATCTTTGCAATAAGCGCGAAAATAGGCTACACTCGGCTTGATCGAACGAGCTTGCCGTTGTTTTCGTTTTGCGTCGTTTTTTTGTTACAATTATCAATAAAAATAAATATGAAGAACAGTAATTTTTTCTTATTGGCCGTTACGGCTGCAACGGTTGTGTCCTGTGGTACGCATCCGTCTTCTTACACGATTAACGGAACGGTTTCCGATACAACGTTGAACGGAAATAAAGTTTATTTGACCGATATGGCATCCCGCAATGTATTGGATAGCGCGGTGATTGCCAATGGTAAGTTTACGTTTACCGGTAAAGCGGATACCGCATTGATTTGCCAGATACAATCACGTCCGTATCGTATGGAGTTGGTTCTTGAAAACGGCGATATCGCTGTTGAAATGGGAGAGACCGATAAACGTTCGGGTACTCCTCTGAACGATAGTTTCGCTTTATTTGTATCCGATATGGATTCTTTGCGGAATGTAATGATTGCCAAACAACAGGAAATGATGCAGAAAGGATTGTCAGAAGAAGAGCTTCGCGAGGCTTGGCAAGACTTTCAAACGAATACTATTATGCCCGAATTTAACCGAGTGATGTCCGAGAATTTCGATAGGAATAAGGACAATGCCGTAGGTGCATGGGCTATTGCCAACTGGAATTTGGAACCGGCTCAATTCGATTCCGTGCTCAATCTCGCCGGCGAAACCTTGAAGGCCAATCCGCTTATAAAAATGATGATCCAGCAACAGGAGATATTGAAAAAGACGGCCGAAGGCGCTATGTTTACCGATTTCACGATCGAGCAACCGGACGGCAGCAAGGTTTCGCTTTCCGATTATGTGGGAAAAGGAAAGTATGTTTTGGTAGACTTCTGGGCATCTTGGTGTGGTCCTTGTCGAGCCGAGATACCGAATATCAAAGAACTGTATGACAGATTTCACAGCAAAGGACTCGATGTCTTGGGCGTAGCCGTTTGGGATAAGGTAGAAGATACTCAAAAAGCTATAAATGAGCTGGGAATCGTTTGGCCTCAGATTATCAATGCTCAGCAGATTCCTACCGATTTATACGGTATTCAAGGAATCCCCCATATCATTCTGTTTGCTCCCGACGGTACGATTGTCGCTCGCGATTTGCGCGACGAGGCAATGAAGGAAAAGGTGGCAGAAGTTATGAAGAAATAATAGATTTCCTATCGTAAGGGTTAAAGGAGTGGCAATCGCCACTCCTTTTTTTTGTGTGTTTGTGTTTCATTTCTTTTTCTTTTATGTTTCATTTTTGATTCAAATAGAAAGTTATAGAATTTAGAAAGAAAGTAAACGAAATACTTTGTATATAAATAAAAAAATATTATACTTGCACAAAAATAATTATTTCATTTCTTGTCAATTCTAAAAAGTGTTATTATGAAAAACAAATTACTTTTAGTGAGCTGTGCTCTATTTTTGTTTTCGGGTACGGCTTTTGCCGAAAATTTATTGGTGACCAAAACATCGGGAGGTGTAGACGAAGAAGGAACTCTCCCTTATGTCGTGGCGAATGCCCCGGGCGGGTCGGTCATCGAGCTGTCTATCGGTGATGAGACCACCGTTACGATTCCCGAAACGATTTTGATAGACAAAAACCTGACTATCGACGGTAAAGGAAAGACGATTTCCGTAGCCGAGCCGGGAGTTTCTAATTATCGTATTTTTAAAATCGGGCTTTACGAACCCGAAGATGGGGCGGAATTAATATCGCTTACGTTGAAAAACTGTACGCTCTACGGTGGTGACGGTACGGCTTTGGTCGATACGGAAACGACTATGGCTACTTGGTCGGCTACTATTTTGGTCGGTAAGAACGGTACGCTCACCGGCGAGAACCTGATTTTCGAAAAGGCGAAAAACGGTTATGCTGCCGGTATTATGGCATGCGGCGATATTACGCTTACGAACTGTATTTTTAAAGGCCTTTCGGGTACGAGTGCCGGTGGTGCGTTATATACCAACAGCGGTGTGACGGGTCGTTTTACGGGTTGTACGTTTGAGAATAATACCAATACGACTCACGGTGGCGCCGTTGCTTGTTCGGGTAGCACTAACTATTTTACCGATTGTGTTTTCACGGGTAATACGGTTACCGGTGCTAAGAGTGACGGAGGTGCCATATTCTTGCAAAAAGCAGGAGCTTCGGCGGAAATAGTGAATTGTACGTTTACTCAAAATTCAACGACTCGTTATGGGGGTGCAATAAGTCAAAAAAATGATATCGCGACAAATGGAGTTTTGACTATTAAAAATTCTACCTTTACCCAAAATAAGTCTACGGCAGCAAAAGGTGGCGGTGGGGCATTGCTTACTTGGATGGGTGATGTTACTGTTGAGAATTGCTCTTTTGAAGGTAATGCAGTAGAAGGTAGTGGTGGCTCTGGTGGAGCTTGGTATGCATCAATGACGGCGGCAGATATTAACAGCTGTAAGGTGTCGAATACCTATTTCGGGGAAAATATTTGTACGGCTCATGGTGGTGCTATTCTTGCGAAAGTGCCCGATGGAGTTTTCACGAATTGTACTTTCTACAAAAATGTAGGTGGTACCGGTGGTGGTGGAGCGTTGGCTTGTCAAGCCGCTACCATTAATGTCTACAACAGTACATTTGTGGGGAACGAGTTGAAGAATGAATCGTATGGCACAGGTATCCACTCTGCATCGAATGGTGGTTTCAACTTGTATAATAATATTGTTGTCGGTGGTGTAAGCGGTATTGCTGATGTGTATACGCATAACAATTGTACGCTTGTAGGTAGCCATAATATTTACGGTACGATAGCCGAAGGTACACCTGTAACTACCGACGAATTTGTGGATAATGTAGTTTATACCGATCAGAAACTGTTTGCGGAAGATGAACCTATTCCGGCTTTCAATGAGGGTACGACCAAAAATATCGCTATTGCAGCCGACGGTATCGCAGCCGGAGCCGGTATTGTGGTAGAAGGTGTTCCCACAGTGGACCAACGCGGCAAATCTCGTTCGGCGACTAATCCGGCCATCGGCTCCTATGAAGTGGAGAAAGCCACGTCGATAGAGCGTGTAGCTGTTGAGAAATTGTTTTGGCCTAATCCTGCGCAAGGCAATATCAACTTGACGGAAGGTGTTTCGAATATCGCTATTTATGATTTGCAAGGCAGCTTGGTAAAAGAGGTCGCTATGCCTGCACAATCTGTTTCTGTGGAAGGTTTGAATCCCGGAATCTATCTGATTCGTATCACTCTAAACGGCAACGAACACAACCATCGCTTGGTTATTAAATAATAGAATTCATCATGTGTTTAAAAACGGGAGCTTCGCGAAGTTCCCGTTTTTTTTGTGAAAAGAGTAGAGGGTAAGCCGGTGTACCTGAGTTATGAGTTCAGTAGAGAATCCGAGGGGTAGACATGTATTTTAGCTATGGAATTTTTGTAGATAACCGCGTACCGAACTTTTGGGGAGAGTTTGATTCTTGTTTAAATTTCTATACAGAGTGTATTACTCCTTCTCCCCTATATTTTGCTCAAAACACAAGGGAGAAGTGTGAATGCTTTCGATAACAGGAATAGGGTAGTGTATCTCCCTCTTCCCTTTGCCGTGCCCCGTAGCATTACGGGGTGTTCCTGTAAGGAATATAGGAGGAGTGCCCACAGGGCGAGGGGGTTGAACTCTACAATCAAATGATCTTTTTCAACCCCTCTCCAAAGAAACGATAGTTTCTTTGGAGTCTCCTCTATATGGCTAATATAGTGCCCCGCAATACTATGGGGCACGGCAGGGAGAGAAGCTGAGATGTATTTTCGTCTTCGCTCCTGCTTCGATTTACGTGCGATTCCTTCGTAATATCACGAGCCACCACGGCAAGAGGAGAGGACTAAGATGCTGCTTCGAATATTCTTTTATCTCTACCCGCGAACACAAGAGAGAATTTGAAAGACGATTCCCTTTGATTTCTATTGAGTCGATATTCTCACTAATTATAGGCTGAACCGAGTTATGAGGTAACGTTGTCGTCGAGGCAGATAAAGGACAGATGTATTTTAAATTCCTTCATTGGGGGTGGCGGGATTGTAGTCGATAGATTTTTGGAATCTCATTCAAGGCCTGTATATGGCCGTGCGTTGTTTATGTTATTTTTGCATATAATGTCGTCGTTCTTCGGGCGAGAATTTTTCAATGGCGTAGCGAAGCATGGTTCGAGGCATATCGCGATAACGGGTGTCGAGGAAAGTACAGAGCCGGATTTTATCTTTTTTCCCGACCTCTCGCAGCATCCAGCCTACGGCTTTGCGGATTAGGTCGTGTTTGTTGTACAAGAGAATATCGGCAATAGCGAGGGTGTCGTCGAAGCGGCCTTTGCGGATCCATTGCCAAGTGGAGACAATCGAAATGCGCTGTTCCCAAATGAGGCTGCTTTGGGCCAGCCGATAGAGTGGGGTGTGGTCTTGTTCTTCGAGATAGCCTCCAACGATTTGTGCTGCGGATAAATCGACCAAATCCCAGTTGTTGATATATGCGGTATTGGATAAATAGGTGTGGTATATCGCTTCTCGACGGTTGGCATCGGCTTTTTTGAATTGTTCGACCATACATAACAAGGCGGCCATGCGCAACTCGTGAACCGGGTTGTGTAACAGGATTTCGAGTTGGTCGAGCGGGGTATCTAAGTATTGTTTGACGATATTGCGCATTACAGGAACGGGGATGCCGATGAATATGTCTTGCTCGCCGTATTCTCCTTTTCCGGTTTTAAAGAATCCAGAGAGGGTTTTTACTTTGTCGGGGTTGGCTTCCGCCCGAATCGCTTGCTCTATGTCTTGTGCTGTGTGCATGATTGAAGATGCTTGATTTTTTACAAAGATAAAAATTGCATGTAGCGGAATCAAATTTTTCTTTTGTTCAAATTTAATTTTTAATATAAGGTTGCGGGTGTGGATTTTAATTTGTTGAAATAAAGTTAAAAATAATGTGTAAATTATTGGCTGAAATTTTCTCTTTCGGTTTTATGATAATAGTTGTTTTTTACAATGTTTTTAGATGTTAATTTTAAAGGACTCTGTTGAAAAATTTGCGGATAGGCGGCAAGGTGATGGAAAATATTCGATTCTCAGGAAGATAAAATTTGAATAAATGATTGATATATAGTTGTATATGATAAAAATTGGAATGCGGGAATCAGGAAGAAATAGAATTGTCGGTTCTTTGGGTTGGGTGTAAGTCCTTTTTTGGGGAAAGAAAAAGAGTTGGTTTGCTTAAAATGACTATTTTTGTAGTGAAGCTGCGAAACATAGATTACGTGTTGTCATCGTCAAGTAAATTTGTTTTTACTCAGGGTTTGTGCTATGTTCGTTTTTTAGAAAGATAATTTGAAAACAGTCTCGGCATGGTTCTCAATTACATTTGGATCGCATTTTTCGTTATTGCTTTTGTGGTGGCGGTGGTACAGACTTTCGTATATGGAAACACGGGAATCTGGACCGATATTATGAATGCTTCGTTTTCCTCGGCTCGTAGCGCATTCGATATTTCTTTGGGTTTGACAGGTGTTCTTACGTTGTGGCTCGGACTTATGAAAATAGGGGAGCGGGGTGGGGTAGTCGCTGTTTTGTCGCGTTGGATCAGTCCGTTGTTTTCCCGACTTTTCCCGGGAGTTCCCAAAGGGCATCCGGCTTTGGGGTCGATGTTCATGAATGTTTCTGCCAATATGTTGGGGTTGGACAATGCTGCTACTCCATTGGGATTGAAGGCAATGAGAGAGTTGCAAGAGTTGAATCCCAAGAAGGACACGGCGACCGATGCCATGCTGATGTTCTTGGTTTTGAACGCTTCGGGGTTGACCTTGATTCCTATCGGGGTGATGACTTATCGGGCACAGATGGGGGCAGCCAATCCTTCGGACGTTTTCTTGCCCATTTTAATCGCCACGTTCATGGCGACGTTCGTGGGTCTTTTGGCATTGTGTATCAAACAGCGAATCAATATATTCGACCGGGTAATTCTGCTGTGGGGATTGGGGCTTACCGCTTTTGTGGGCGGGGTGTTTTATTATTTCTCTTCTTTGCCGGAAGAGAAGATTTCGTCTTATTCGGCTTTTGCAGCCAACAGTATTCTGTTTACGATTATCGTAATTTTTATCGTGGCGGGGTTTGTCAAACGAATCAATGTTTACGATGCTTTTATAGAGGGCGCGAAAGAGGGTTTTAAGACGGCGGTTATGATCATACCCTATTTAGTGGCTATTCTCGTGGCTATCGGGATATTCCGGGCATCGGGAGCGATGGATTATATCGTCGAAGGTTTTGCTATGGTTTTCGGTTGGTTGGGAATAGATACCGAATTTGTGGGGGCATTGCCTACGGCTTTGATGAAGTCGTTGAGCGGTAGCGGTTCGCGAGGTATGATGGTCGATGCGATGTCGGCTTATGGTGTAGACTCCTTTGTGGGTAGGGTAGCTTGTACCGTGCAAGGATCGACCGACACGACATTTTATATCTTGGCGGTCTATTTCGGTAGCGTAGGGGTGCGTAAGACCCGCTATGCGGTCGGCTACGCTTTGCTGGCCGATGTGATAGGGGCTATTTCGGCTATTACGGTTTCTTATTTCTTCTTCAAGTAATTCTTATTCGCAGAATTGCACTATCTTTGCAGAGTATGCGGAAATGGGTTCGTACCTCGTATAACCGAGGATTCGGCCTCCGTAGCTGTGCGTTGCGAGTGTTTTATAAGATAAAAGAGATAAAGTCATGGCTGTGAGTTATTTTGCCGAAGACGTCAAGATGCCGGCGATAAAAAAGAGAGAAACGACCGATTGGATACGTCGTGTCGCTTCGGAGTATGGGAAGAAATGCGGCGATATAGCCTATATCTTTTGTTCTGATGAGAAGATTCTCGAAGTGAATAAGGCTTATTTGCAGCATGACTATTATACCGATGTGATTACGTTTGACTATACCGAAGGCGATAAAATAAGCGGTGATATATTTATCAGCGTGGATACTGTCCGTTCCAATGCGGAACAGTTCGGAACCGATTATGACGAAGAGCTTCATCGGATTATCATACACGGTGTTTTGCATTTGTGCGGTATCAACGATAAAGGCCCGGGTGAGCGTGAGATAATGACTCGTCATGAGAACGAGGCTTTGAAGCTGAGGTGATTGAATATATTTCTGATTTCTATGTAGCGGGGGAGGGTTCTTTCCCGATAAAAGTCATGGAGAAATAAGATACGATGGATTTTAATTACGATGTGATAGTGGTGGGTGCAGGGCATGCCGGGTGTGAAGCGGCGTGTGCTTCGGCCAATCTTGGTTCGAAAACCCTGCTTATTACTATGGATATGAATAAGATAGCTCAGATGAGCTGTAATCCTGCGGTCGGTGGTATCGCCAAAGGGCAGATTGTTCGTGAGATTGATGCGTTGGGCGGATTCATGGGGATTGTGACCGATGAGACGGCGATACAATTCAGAATGCTGAACCGCTCGAAAGGTCCGGCCATGTGGAGTCCTCGTTCACAGAGCGACCGAACCAAGTTTATTGCTACTTGGCGCTCTATTTTGGAAAATACGGAGAATCTATATATGTGGCAAGACTCTGTTAATCAGATTCTTGTGAAAGACGGGCGCGTGACGGGCGTGGTGACGGATATGAACGTGACGTTTACGGCGAAATGTGTGGTGTTGACGACCGGTACTTTTATGAACGGTTTGATGCATATCGGTCGTACCCGACTGCAAGGGGGGCGTATCTCTGAGCCGGCATCGTACGGTATTACCGAGCAGCTCGTGGAGCTGGGTTTTACTGCCGGACGTATGAAAACGGGAACACCGGTTCGAATCGATGGCCGAAGTATTCATTTCGAGGAGGCGACCGAGCAGAGAGGGGAGGACGATTTTCACAAATTTTCTTTCCTCGATTTCCAGCCTCGTCCGTTGAAACAACGTAGTTGTTGGACTATTTATACGAATGAACAAGTACACGATATATTGCGTGCAGGTCTGCCCGATTCGCCTTTGTATAACGGTCAGATACAAAGTATAGGACCTCGCTATTGTCCCAGTATAGAGACAAAAATAGTGACATTTCCCGATAAAACGGAACACCAGTTGTTTCTCGAACCAGAAGGGGAGACTACGCAGGAATATTATTTGAACGGTTTTTCTTCGTCGTTGCCTTTGGATATTCAGGTAAAGGCTTTGCAAGAAATTCCGGCATTGCGAGATGTGCGCATATATCGTCCCGGTTATGCGATCGAATATGATTATTTCGATCCTACACAATTAAATCATAATTTGGAAACTAAACAGATTTCCAATCTTTTCTTTGCGGGACAAATCAATGGCACGACGGGGTATGAAGAGGCCGGAGGACAGGGGCTTATCGCCGGAATAAACGCTCATATCAATTGTCACGGAGGCGCTCCGTTTACATTGGGGCGGGACGAAGCCTATATAGGGGTTTTGATCGACGATTTGGTGACAAAAGGTGTCGATGAACCTTATCGTATGTTCACTTCGAGAGCCGAATATCGTATTTTGTTGCGTCAGGACGATGCCGATATGCGCCTTACCGAGCGAGCTTATCGGTTAGGGTTGGCGAAACGGGAGCGATATGATTTGTTGACGGCGAAACGGGATAGCGTGGACCGGTTGATTCGGTTTGCGCAAAACTATTCTATAAAACCGGCCTATATAAACGAAGGTTTGGAAGCTCTGGGAACAGCTCCCTTGAAACAGGGGGTGCGATTGATCGATTTGATATTACGTCCCCAGTTGGATATGGCCAAACTTTCGACATTGGTTCCTGCGTTGAAACAAGAAATTTCTGTTATAAAGAATCGCAGAGAAGAAATTGTAGAGGCTGCCGAGATTAAGATGAAGTATCAAGGTTATATTGATAGGGAGAAAATGATTGCCGATAAAATTTCTCGTTTGGAACATATTCGCATACGAGGGAAATTCGATTATAGCCAGATACATGCATTATCGACCGAAGCTCGTCAGAAATTGGAAAGAATAGATCCCGAGACCATAGCGCAGGCTTCGCGCATACCGGGTATTTCGCCGAGCGATATAAACATATTGCTGCTGTTGGTGGGACGTTAATGTTTCACGTGAAACAAATCGCCAGAAAGCCTTTAAATAAAGGGATAGAACGAATAAAACAATAAAAATAAAATGAGTGTAGAGATTATTAAAAGTAAGATTCGCGATGTTGTTGACTTCCCTCAAAAGGGAATTGTTTTTAGAGATTTGACAACAGTTTTCAAAGATGCGGATTATTTGAGGGAATTGTCGGATATGCTTACTGCCATATATGCCGAAAAGGGTATTACGAAAGTAGTGGGTATAGAGTCTCGCGGTTTTATTATGGGACCTATATTAGCGACGCGTATCGGAGCCGGATTCGTGCCTATGCGCAAACCGGGAAAACTTCCTGCTGAAACTTGGCAGGAAAGTTATACCAAAGAGTATGGCGTAGATGTCATAGAGATTCACAAGGATGCCCTTTGTGAAAACGATGTTGTTTTATTGCACGATGATTTGTTGGCGACAGGTGGGACTATGTTGGCTGCTTATAATTTGGTAAAACGATTCAACCCGAAGAAAGTCTATGTCAATTTTCTAGTTGAATTGGAGTTTTTGAAAGGAAGAGATTTATTTCCGAACGATGTAGAAATCGAGTCTCTGATAAAATATTGATACGGATTGATCGATAAAAACGAAAATATTAAGAATAAGCTCGCCCTTTTACCGGATACCCCGGGCGTATACCAATATTTCGATAAAACGGGAAAGATTATTTATGTAGGTAAGGCGAAGAATCTGAAACGTCGTGTGTCTTCTTATTTCAATAAGGTGCATGATTCGCCTAAGACTAATATTCTCGTCAAAAATATTTATGATCTTCAATATATCGTCGTCAAGACCGAGGAGGATGCTTTGCATCTTGAAAACAGTCTTATCAAAGCATATAAGCCTCGGTATAACGTTTTGTTGAAAGACGACAAGACTTATCCGTGGATTTGTTTGCGTAACGAACATTTTCCCCGGGTGTTTCTGACTCGCAAAGTTTATAAAGACGGTTCGAAATATTATGGCCCGTATGCCAATGTACACTTGGCGAAAACCGTGTTGGGATTAATTCGAGAATTATATCCTATTCGCACATGCAATTATGCATTGACACCTGAAAATATCGAAAAAAATCGTTTTCGGGTTTGTCTGCAATATCACATTAAAAATTGCAAGGGGTGTTGTGTAGGCAAAATATCGGAACAAGAATATAACGGATATATCGAACAGGTGCGTCAGATTCTCAACGGAGACATACACCAGTTGAGTAACCATTTGTTGGAAGAGATGTCGTCCCTGTCTGCCGAGCTGCGTTTCGAGGAAGCTCAGGTTGTTAAGGAAAAATACGATTTAATCGAGAAGTATAAAGCTAAATCGGTTATCGTGAATCCGGCTTTGCACGAAATCGATGTCTTTTCTTACGATGAGGACGAGGGGGTAGCTTTTGTGAATTATATGCACGTGCGAGGCGGCTCGATCGTACAAAGTATTACTATCGAGTATAAGAAAAAGCTCGATGAATCTGCTTCTGAAATTTTGTCATTGGGTATTGCCGAATTACGTTCCCGATTCGGAAGTCGGGCTAAGGAGGCTCTTGTACCGTTTTTGCCGGAGTCTGATTTTATTGACCTTGAATTTGTCGTTCCGCAAAGGGGGGATAAGAGAAAATTACTCGCGGTATCGGAGCAGAATGTGAAGCAATATAAGGTAGATCGATTGAAACAAAGCGAGAAGCTGAATCCAGAACAGAGAGTCATGCGGATATTGACCCGGATACAACAGGATTTCAGGTTGCCCGAATTGCCGTGGCACATGGAGTGTTTCGACAATTCGAATATACAGGGTACGAATCCGGTCGCCTCTTGTGTGGTGTTCAAGAAAGCGAAACCATCGAAAAAAGACTATCGCCATTTTGATATTAAGACTGTCGTGGGGCCCGACGATTTTGCTTCCATGCGTGAGATTATTTATCGCCGGTATCGTCGTTTGCTCGATGAAGGAGAGGAGTTACCGCAGTTGATTATTGTCGATGGCGGGAAAGGGCAATTGAGTGCGGCTTTGGAGTCGATCGACGCTCTTGGATTGAGGGGTAAAGTTTCGATAGTGGGTATTGCCAAGCGTTTAGAGGAAATTTATTTCCCCGGAGATTCCTTGCCTCTTTATATAGACAAGAATTCGGAGTCGTTACGAGTTATTCAGCACATGCGAGACGAGGCTCACCGGTTCGGTATTACATTTCATCGAAATAAACGGAGTAAAGGGCAGGTGAAGTCGGCGTTAGATTCCATTCCCGGTATCGGCCCCAAGAGTCGGGATTTGTTGCTGTCTCATTTCAAGAGTGTGAAACGGATTAAGGAGGCTTCGGAATCTGATTTGATGGCAGTCGTGGGGACGGCGAAAGCTAAAATCATAAAAAAATATTTGATTTAAACTATAATTATTTGATTTTCAGATTTTTAATTTACTATTCCTTTATGGCTGGCTTTGAAAGCCGTTATACTACGTATAATCAAGTAAGTTTGCTTCTGTTTTGGATTTACATTATCTTTGTCTAATGCGAAAATAGGATGCGATTCGGAATGAAAAACGAGTGTATTCGTTTTATCTTGTACACTCCTTTCTCTATCTTTGCATGATAAGAAATGAATTTCCTATGAGAGTAGTCGTTCAAAGAGTGAAGAGGGCTTCGGTGCGGATAGGCGGAGAATTACATTCCTCCATAGAAGCCGGTCTTTTGATTTTGTTGGGAGTGGAAGATAGCGACGAATCGTCGGATATCGAATGGTTGGTGAAGAAATGTGCCAATCTGCGTATCTTTGACGATGAGAACGGGGTTATGAACCGATCTTTAATCGATATGAACGGAGAAGTGATGATTGTTAGTCAGTTCACGTTAATGGCATCGACCAAGAAGGGAAACAGGCCCTCTTATATCCGGGCGGCCGGACATGAGCACGCTGTCCCTATGTACGAGGCTTTTTGCCGTCGTTTTTCGGAGGAAATTTCCAAAACGGTGGCTACGGGTGTCTTCGGCGCCGACATGCAGGTAGAACTAGTGAACGACGGGCCGGTAACGATTTGTATGGATACGAAAAACAAGGAGTGATCTTATGACGATAAAAGAAGCGCAGGAACAGGTCGATAAATGGATTAAAAGCGTTGGCGTGAGATATTTCAGCGAATTGACGAATATGGCTATATTGACCGAAGAAGTGGGAGAGGTGGCGCGCATCATTTCCCGTCGGTACGGCGATCAGTCGTTTAAATCGGGGGAGGAGAACTGCGATTTATCGGACGAATTGTGCGATGTTTTCTGGGTATTGCTGTGCCTTGCCAACCAAACAGGGGTAGATTTGACCTCTGCTTTTGAAAAGAATATGGAGAAGAAGACAAATAGAGATAAAACAAGACATATCAACAATCCTAAATTAACAAAAAATGGATAGATACGAAGAAATGTTGAGTCGGTATAAAACCGATTTAGACGATGCACAAGTGGCAGCGGCCGTAGAAAAGATCGTGCGGGATAATTTGGCAACGAACAGTACTCCCGATGTATATAAGTTTTTGTTCAGCTGTATCGATCTGACTTCGTTGCATACAGAGGATAATACCGATTCGATTACTAAGTTTACCAAACGAGTGAACGATTTCGAAGAGGAGCATCCGGAGATGCCCAGCGTGGCCGCGATTTGTGTGTATCCTAATTTCGCGGGTACGGTTCGCGCCAATCTCGATGTGTCTTCTGTGAATATCGCTGCCGTGTCCGGCGGTTTTCCCACTTCGCAGACTTTTACCGAGGTGAAAGTAGCCGAGACGGCTTTGGCTCTCGGCGATGGAGCCGATGAAATAGATATCGTCATCAATGTGGGTAATTTTTTAGGCGGAAATTACGAGGAAATGTGCCAAGAAATCGAAGAACTCAAACAAACTTGTAGAGATGCTCATTTGAAAGTGATCCTCGAAACAGGAGCCTTAAAAACGGCTTCTAATATTAAGAAGGCTTCTTTGTTGTCTATATACTCGGGAGCCGATTTCATAAAGACTTCTACGGGTAAGAGCGAGCCGGCTGCGACTCTCGAAGCCGCTTATGTGATGTGTCAGGCCATTAAGGAATATTATGAGCAGACCGGGACGATGATCGGGTTTAAGCCTGCCGGTGGAATTTCTACAACAGCCGATGCTGTGAAGTATTATTGTGTGGTGAAAGAAGTGCTCGGTGAGAAATGGTTGACTAATGAATATTTCAGAATCGGGGCCAGCCGTTTGGCCAACAATTTACTATCGGATATTTGGGGAAATCCCACGAAATTCTTTTAGATAAAATAGTTTGACGAAAATAAAGAAGCCCGGTACAATCCGGGCTTCTTTATTTTTATGATTTGCCAGCATGTTAAATGAACGAATCGTCATAAGCCATTTTTGCATCGGTCACAAATTGTTTTATTTTCTGTTCTTCGCTTTTGGGGCAGATGAGCAGCACATTATCGGCTTCGGCTATGATGTAATCGTGAAGTCCTTCGACAACGACCAATTTTTCCCCCTTAACGGCTATGACACTGCCCGTTGTGTTGTAAAGTAACGCTTTGCAGTTTTGGGTTACGTTTTCGTCTTTATTTTTGGGTGAGTGGTCGTACAGCGCACTCCAAGAACCTAAATCGCTCCACCCGAATTCTGCGCAAAGCACAAATACGTTCGAGGCTTTTTCCATGATACCGAAATCTATCGATATACTGGGGCAGGCTGCGAAATTTTCGTCGATAAAATGTTTTTCTTCGGGCGTGTTGAATACTTTGATGTTTTCTTCGAATCGGTTCGAAATATCGGGTAGAAACCGTTGGAACGCTTTGATAATTGTCTGTACATTCCAAATGAAAATACCGGAGTTCCAGAAAAATTCGCCGCTCTCCACAAACATTTTAGCAAATTCGAGATTGGGTTTTTCGGTAAATGTTTTTACTGTCTTTATGTTATCTTCGGCATCTTCGCCTATCTGAATATATCCGTATCCCGTTTCAGGACGATTGGGCTTTATACCTAAGGTGAGCAGCGCCGGATATTTTGATACGAAATCGAGCCCGCGATTGACGCATTGAGCAAATTCGTCTTCTTTAAGAATGAGATGATCCGAAGGGGCTACGACGATATTGGCATTCGGGTTGAGCGCCTGAATATGATAAGAGGCCCAAGCGATACAGGGAGCTGTATTTCTTCGGGTCGGTTCCAGCAAAATATTTTCTTCGGCGATATCGGGTAACTGTTCTTTTACCAAATCGACATATATTTCGTTTGTGACGATGAATATATGGTCTTTGGGTATTATTTTTATAAATCTGTCATAACTCATTTGGAGGAGAGAACGTCCTATCCCGAAAAAATCGAGGAATTGCTTGGGTCTGTTGTTTCGGCTAAAAGGCCAAAAGCGACTTCCGATACCACCTCCCATGATTACACAATATCTATTTTCCATAGTCGTGTCGTTTTTTTAATGTTAATTCTTCTGCTAAAATAGCTATTTTTTATTAGAAAGATAGCTCGAATAACTTTTTTTGAAAAAAAACAGAGATTATTTGTCTTATTCAAAATCTGTTTTTATCTTTGCACCGCATTTAAGCCCAGATGGCGGAATCGGTAGACGCGCTGGTCTCAAACACCAGTGGATTAACCTCCATGCCGGTTCGATCCCGGCTCTGGGTACAAAGATAAAAGCTAAGTGTTGAGCAATCATCATTTAGCTTTTTATTTTGCCTAAAATTTTCCCATATTTTCCCCACGCATGCGAAAAATATAGCAATATTTAAGACCAATTATCTTTGCTTGTAAAGAGAATTGATAAAAACAAAGCAAACGAAAAGAACAATCGGTTCATTTTCTCTCGTTTGCTTTATAGGATATGTAAGTTTAACTGCTTAACCACAGCGATTCATCAATCCAATATATGTTCTGGTATAGATGTAGTGCTTAACATTCCTGTAATTTGATAATCTGTATTAGGAACAGTCAGTTTCATAGTCATATCTATCGGCGCAGGACTTTTTGTATGTACACTATCGAAGAGTTTGCCCCACTCTACGCCCAAATAGGCTTGAATAACACTTAATACTTGTGAGGAGTTTGCATTGATTTGAAAGTCATAAGATTTTGTCGTAGCGTCATTGTCTGTAATATTTAGATGTAAACCGGGAATGCCATTAAATTGAGGTAGGGCATCGTCGGGTGTGACAAAAAACTCGTAGCTGCCTTTTGCTATCGGTTGTTCAGATAACCGTCCGTGAATTTTGTCTATGGCGAAAATATAGCACTCTTTTTCTTGGTTATTTACGAAAAAGAGCGTTGTATTGGCTTCCAGTGCCGGATAATTGCTCTCGGATATAGTATATGCCAAATAGCAGTCCGTTACTTTAACCTCTACTTTTTCCACATCATTTGTTACATTGTCAATAATAGTCAAGGTTGTGACTCCTTTCTGCATACCATACAGATTGATATGCCCTTTTAGGTTATCTTCCTCCCAATCATCGTTGTATTTCGAATAAATGGCTTGTAATACGTCTTCATTTTCTATGTCCAAGCTGATGTCTCCGCTGCCATTTGTGATTGAAATAGAAGTGGAACTTCGTTCTAGTCGTATTTCATAGTAGTCTTTTTCGAGAATGAATGGTGTTGGTGTATTTTCAATATTATCATCACTGCAAGCTACAATAAACAGGCACGTAATTAAAAGAACCGAATTGATAAGTTTATTCATATTCGCACAATTCCCTATTGGCTCTGTCGGGTTATTAAATTTACAGATTGAAAAACGTGAGCCAACTATGTCACGTCTAAGTGAAGGCCGTAGGAAATCTTTGATGCAGATGTAACAATAGCAGTCCACGCTATATGCGTAAGAACCACTATGCTATCTCTTGCATCGGTTTGAAAACTTCCTACATTTTCACCTATAAGATAAACATAACGTTTCTTCTTTTTTAAAGTGTCTTGGAGAGAGTTCCCTCAATCCACTCACAAAGATATGCGGTTTAGTTGAAATCCAGTCAAATACTATCAGATTACATTCTGAATACCCTATTTTTCTTCTCTATCTGTATGGAATTGAGCAGACTTTGCTGTAATTTCTCCCATTGCACTTTGAATCATTGGATTATTGGCGTATTATTAGGAATTGTTTCTACAAAATGGATAGGATATTTGTTCCAGTATTTTTTATAAATTCTATTTTCTTGACCGTCTAAGTTGAGTTGATACATTCGAAATGTAACCCATTTGTTTTTAGGTTGCCACAATTCGTTATAGGAATATCGGTATTTCATACCGATGGCTTGCATCACCCTTCCGCTTCTTGGATTGTTTACGTCGTGTGTGGCCGTGATATAGGGTATTTCGATATGTTTTAGTTTTTCAATGACTACTCGGCAGGCTTCCGAACATATACCTTTGTGCCAAAATTCTTTTCTTAGTCCATAACCTAGATCGTAGCTATCACCGCCGCTTACATGGATATATCCGATAGGTATATTGTTACCTTTCAAACAAATAGCGTAGTAAAACAGGGTTTTCCCCGAATTAATTGCCGTATGTTTCTCGTGAAGATATGTTTTTGCTTCTTCGATGTCCTTTAATGGAAACATGGGGAGAAAAGCGTTTACCTCTACGTCGCTAAGAATGATGAACAGAGATTCTGTGTCTTGTTCTGCAAATGGTCGTAATATTAATCTCTCTGTTTCTAAGTAATTCATTTGGGTATAATTTGTCCTACAAATATAACGTGAATATTGGATCGAAAGCCATATGGACAATGGATTTATATAATAATTTTTCATATAGATGTAATATTATATCAAACTTATTTTAATCGAAATTCTTTTGCTATTTCAATATTTTTTTCAATCTTGCAATGCTCTTAGAATTCTATTAATAGGAAATGGACGATAGCGCTTTAACCCATCAGTTAAAACAGGGTAACCAGTTAGCTTTTACCATTCTTTATGACACTTATTCAGAACAGGTGTATAGACTTGCGTTTAAATATTTGTGTAATAAAGAACTGGCAGAAGATGCTGTGCAGAATCTTTTCATGAAAGTTTGGATTAAACGAACCTCTCTCGATGAGAGTCGCCCATTGAATCATTTTTTATTTACCGTTTTAAAAAACGATTTACTTACTATCCTTCGCGATCCCAAGAATAATATTTTTGTTTTGGACGATTGTTTGGAGTTATTGGAGCGTATAGACGGGGGCAACCAAGATGATGAGGATATGGATAAAGAGCAATTGGACTTGGTGCGCCATGCTATCGAACAGTTGTCTCCTCAAAGGAGGAAGATTTTTTCTTTGAAAATTTCGGGAAAGTATTCTAACCAAGAAATTGCAGATAAGCTAAATCTTTCTGTCAATACAATAAAATTCCAGTATAGCCAGTCTCTGAAACAGATAAAGGAGATTGTTCGTAAGTGTGCTATTTCCCTTTTGATGTAATGCTTAAAATAAGTTAATGTAAGATCTGTATATAATACTTTTTGAAATTTATATAGTATTATATAATGAAAGCCAATGAAACATGCATTTTAGAAAACGACATCAGACCGATTCTGAGATATTGAAATATGTATCCGGGCATATCGACAAAGATATAAACCGGCTGTTAAATGCCGAATCTTTGCCAATGGGAGGATGCGATGTGCCGGATTTCGATAAATTCGGCGTATATGAAAGTTTGGCGCAGAGAATAGGTCGAAGCGAAAGACGAAATGTCTGGACGGTTTGTAAATGGGCTTGTGCCATTGCATTGGTATTGTTGAATGTCGGATATTTGGCTTATCAGAATATCGATTTATCGAAGCCTGTCTATAAAGAGGTTTGTTCTTTGAAGGGAGAACGATTGGTCGTATTGCTCGAAGATGGAACGCGAGTGTGGTTGAATGCAGACTCGAAGTTGGTTTATCCAGAGCAATTTGCGAAGGATAAAAGAGAAGTATCGTTAGTAGGCGAGGCTTATTTTGAAGTAAAGAAGGATATATCTAAACCGTTCATGGTACAGGCAGACGAAATGAATATCCGTGTAACGGGAACGAGTTTTAACGTATCGGGATATCCTACGGATTCGGTGGTTACGACCACGTTGGACGAAGGGGGTATAGTGATAAGTTATCCGTATGCAGAAAAATCGGGAACGTATCAGATGGCTCCCGGCCAGACTGCAATTTATGAAAAAGGAAGTAGGCTTTGTAAAGTCATGAAGAACGAGTATTATAAAGATGCTTCTGTTTGGAAGGAAAATAAATTAATATTCAGAAATGCTCCTTTGGAAGAGGTCTTGACTACATTGTCTCGGCAATTTGATGTTTCTTTTGATATCCGCAGTGAAAAGATAGCTGCGTTCACATATAATTTCACCTGCAAGCTAAACAATTTGTCAGGTATTTTTGAAATGATGTCTGCCATTACCCCAATTAAGTTTAATGAAATATCGGAGAATGTATATGCTGTGAAAGAAAAATAATTAGTCTAATAACTTAACAAACACTCAAAATTTATGCTGGAAAAATACGTTTTTCCATACATCAGAAAGTGGTGTGTGGTAGGAGGGCTTTGTCTTGCTTTTCCGTGGGTTGCTTATGCTCAGCAACAGAAAATCTCGTTAAACATTCAGAATGTTACATTGAAACAAGCGATGGAACAGATAAAGGAGCAAGCTGTTGTAAATGTGGCATATAGTAAGGAATTTGTAGACCCGAACAAGACCGTTTCCTTGAAGGTCGAAAATGTGAGTTTGCAGACGGCGCTGACCCAACTATTTAAGGGTACAGATGTCGGATTCCGTTTCTTGGATAATAGTGTTCTTTTATACAATCAAAAGGAACAAGACAGTTCGGGAGCTACATCGAAAGAGCAACAAATCGTATCGGTCAAAGGTACTGTCGTAGATCAAGTGACCGGCGAGCCTATTATCGGAGCGTCTGTTGCCGTAGAGGGATCATCGAAAGGAACCAGTACCGATTTGGACGGTAAATATTCGTTAAACGCACCCGTGGGTAGTACTTTGAAATTTTCTTATGTCGGATATAAGGAAACGAAAAAAGAGGTATTGCAGGCCGGGGTGTTAGATGTTTCTCTCATGGAGAGTTCTGTTTCTTTGGACGATGTGGTGGTCGTCGGTTATGGCGTACAGAAGAAGGTGAACGTAACCGGGGCCGTATCTATGGTAAAAGGAGATGAATTGGAAAACCGTCCCGTCGCTAATGTCAGTGCGGGGTTACAAGGCTTATTGCCGGGTGTGAGCATTACGTCTTCATCGGGGCAGCCCGGAGCCGTGCCTTCGATAACGATTCGTGGTGTCAGTACCATAAATAGTAGTACCGCACCTCTTATATTGATTGACGGAGTTTCGGGTGGAGATTTGAATTTATTGAATCCCAACGATGTAGAGAGTGTGTCGGTTTTGAAGGATGCTGCATCTGCCGCTATTTACGGAGCTCGTGCGGCTAACGGGGTTATTTTGATTACAACCAAGCAGGGCAAACGAAAGGAGAAGGCTACATTGACCTATTCGGGATATGTGGGTATGCAAACACCTACCGCTTTGCCGGAATTGGTAACAGGCCGGCAGTATATGGAGTTGTCTAACGAGGCAATGTCTGCCGCCGGTTTTTCCAGACCTTATGATGTGGATGCTTTTGAAAAATATGATTCGGGAATGTATCCCAATGAATATTCGAACACAGATTGGGTGAATGAAATTTTTAAGAAACATGCGTTGCAAACGAGTCACTCGGTAAGTGTAAGAGGTGGAAGCGAGAAAAGCAGCTATTTTATGTCTTACGGTTATTTAGATCAAGATGGATTGGTCGTGGGTGATGCATTTAAAACAAAACGGCACAATGCGAGAATCAATGTGAATACAGAGGTTTTCGATCGATTGAAAATAAACGGGAATGTCAGTTTTGTCGATTATTACCGTAATGCGTCCGGATTTTCGGGTACTGGAGGTGTATTTCGTTTAGCCCAACGTATGTCTCCGCTGTTACCGGTGAAATGGCAACAACAAAATGAGATGGGATTATGGGAAGACACCGAATATTGGTCCAGCGGGAGTATAAATAATCCTGTTTATGTAGCCAAAGAAGGTGGAGAGGAAAAGAGAAAATCTCGTACATTGAATACTATCGTGAGTGCGGATTTGCGAATAATCGACGGTTTGAATTTAGGAGGGCAATATGCTGCGAACTATTATTTCAGAGAAACCGATAAGTTTACTCCTACGTTACCGGAATATTTTTCAGACGGGACTCCCGATCCTGCTAATAAAAATATGAGAAATTCGGTGAGCCAAGCACATCAAGATGCTTTGACTCAAACCTTACAGTTAACATTGAATTTTCAGAAGCAGATCAATAAACATGAGATCGGGGCTTTGTTGGGATATTCGCAAGAGTGGTATAATTTCAGTAGTTTAAGCGCGAGTCGTAAGAAAATACCATTTGATGGCATTTATGTGATCGATGCAGGGACCGAGGATATTACGAATAGCGGTACGAAGAGTTCTTGGGCTTTACGCTCTTATTTCGGCCGTGTGAATTATGCGTTTGATGGAAAGTATTTGGTAGAAGCGAATATGCGTATCGATGGTACTTCTCGCTTCGCTAGGGATAATCGTTGGGGATATTTTCCATCTTTCTCGGCTGGTTGGAATTTTTCCAGAGAAGAATTTATGCAGTTTGCAGAACCTGTGTTGAGTTCCGGTAAACTGAGGGCTTCTTGGGGTGAATTAGGAAACCAGAATGTGGGTAGCGATTATTATCCATATTTGACTCCTATTGATTCGGGAGAAAGTTATCCGATCGGAGGAAAACAGAATATCGGTTTTCAACAAAGTAAATTGGGAAATGCCAATATCAAGTGGGAAACGATAAGAATGTTGAATGTCGGTGTAGATTTGACTTTCTTTAATAATAGGTTGACCGCTTCTTTCGATTGGTTTAAGAAAGATAATATCGATGCATTGGTGAAACCTGTTTATCCTACGGTCGTAGGAATCACCGGAACGGCTAATTTGCCTTATGAAAACATGGGTAAAATCGAAAATAAAGGTTGGGAGCTTGAAATCGGTTGGCGAGACCAGATTGGAGAAGTGAAATATAATTTGCTATTCAATCTTTCTGATGCCAAGAATAAAATTGTCGATTTAGGAACGAGTGAACCTCGATTAACCAATAACATTCGTAGAGAAGGAGATCCTATCGACGCTTATTATGGTTATTTGACCGATGGTTTGGCACAGATTGATGACTTTGGCGGTGTCGATAGTAATGGAAAGTATATTAATCCTAAGTTCGCTATTCCAAAAGCGGCAGAAGCTATAACACAACCGGGAGATATTAAATATCGAGATATTTCTGGACCCGGTGGAATTCCAGATGGAGAAATAGATGAATATGATAAGGTTGTATTTGGCGATCCGTATCCGCATTATTCCTATTCATTGAGAGGCCAGTTGCAATGGAGAGATTGGGATTTTAGTTTTTATTTCCAAGGAGTGGGGAAAGTAAATGGTTATCTGTCAGATGAAGCCCGTCACTGTTTTATCAACGATTATTCTATTCCTAAGGTAGAACATTTGGATCGCTGGACTCCTAACAACCCCGATGCCACATATCCTAGACTGTATCAAGCTCAATCTCATAATTTATTATTCAGTGATTATTGGAAAGAAGATGCTTCGTATTTGCGTTTGAAAAATGTACAATTGGGTTATTCTATTCCCAAAAAACTTCTTAATCGATGGAAAATAGAGGGGTTGCGATTGTATGCGTCGGCAGATAATTTACTGACATTCACTAAATATTTCGGTGCTTATGATCCGGAAGTACGGGAATCTTCGGGCGATGTTTACCCCCAAGTAAAGACATACGTATTCGGTTTAGTTCTTTCATTTTAATAAATACCATTGCATATGAAAACGATTAAATATATTGCGGCTTTTTTGCCGTTGGCATCATTGTTGGTTTCATGTAACGATGATTTTTTAGACAGATATCCTCAGGATTCCGTGACTAATGAAACTTATTGGAAGACGGAGGAGCAGTTGCGCGCGGCATTGTATCCTTGTTATGAAACATTTGAATATGAGTTGTTGATTAAATGGGCAGAGTCTACGGCCGAAACTGTAATATGGGGTGATAAAAACAGCGGACTTTCAAAAGTATCGGGAGGGAAACATGCTTATACCGATGGGTTCCCCTTTACTTCGTATTGGAGATATTCTTACGGACATATTCACACTTGCAATAATTTCCTAGATAATTACAATCGGGCCGAAATCGACCAAGATGTTAAAGATGTCTATGCCGCCGAGGTGAAGGTCATAAGGTCGTGGGTATATTTTATGTTGACGACTTTTTTTGGAGATGTTCCCTGGATTAACCATGTTATTACGTCCGAAGGAGCTTATGGACCTCGTACTCCACGAAGTGAAGTTATCGATAGCTTAATGACCGATTTGGATTGGGCTGCTTCGAAATTACCTCATGAAAGGCAAACGGGAGATAATGTAGGTCGTATAGACCGCTGGGGAGCTTTGGCGATGAAAGCACGTATCGCCCTTCAAAACGAACGTTATGATATTGCTGCCAAAGCTGCCAAAGAGATTATAGACAATGGCCCCTACGATCTTTATGATTATGAAAAATTGTATCATCTCGAAGGAGATATAGAGAATAATCCAGATAATAACGAAGCAATTATTTCCAGTATCTATGTGAATGATATTCGCAATAATAACATGTCGAACGAGACTTGTTCGCCGGTGGATTTTATTCGATTTAATCCTACCAAAACGTTGGTCGATGCTTATTTATGTATCGATGGTATGCCAGCTAAGCCGGGATTGGAGTATTATAAACGTACAGATATAAAAACGTCACCTCTGTATAAGTATCCTGAGGAACATTATGCCGATTATTTCCAAAACAGGGATCCGAGAATGAGAATGACGTTGTTTACTCCCGGTGATCAATGGGGTGGCGGTGACGATGGAGATGCCGAATATCGCCGTCCGAACGATATATTTCAGTTACCACGCTTCTCGTCGTTACAACCCGGCCGGAACGGAGCTAACGGGATAACCGGCTTTTATTTCAAAAAATACAATGAGATAAGTATTGCCGGAAATGCCAACAGGTCTCACACCAATTTGAACGTAATTCGTTATCCAGAGGTTCTTTTGATTTATGCAGAAGCTCTTTATAAGATGAACGGGACATTGACCCAAACTGAAATCGATGAGACTATTAATCGTTTGAGAGATCGAGTGGGTATGCATCGAATGGATTTGAAGGAGCTGCAACAGTGGAATCTCGATTTGTGGACCGAAATAAAGAGAGAGCGACGTATCGAGCTTTCGTTCGACGGTATGCGATATGCAGATATAATGCGTTGGAGAGAAGGTGAATTGCGTTTTGGTCGGGCTATTACAGGGCCTAGTCTAACCGTTTGTATGAACGATTTGGGCGCTAATCCTTATCCCGATACCGGAGTCGATGAATTCGGCGATGTGATTTACGAAAAATCGAGAGCAGAAGGAGGTCCCCGTTATTTCGATCCGGCTATGCATTATTTGTGGCCTGTGCCTTATGAGGAAAGAATGAAAAATCCTCTGTTGGGTCAAAATCCCGGTTGGCCGGAATAAGTTGAATTTCTAATCCACACTATTAGAATCCTAATAGTGTGGATATTAATGAACTATAAAATATGATTACGATGAAACGTGTGTTTATATTGATGATGAGTATCAGTGCGGTTTTTATGGGTTGTAGTAAAGCCAATGAACCGCAAGGAGATGCCGGTTGGGGTGGTAACACTGAACCCAAAGAAAACCTGGTCGTGATGAGTTATAACATAAAACACTGTGCACCCTATTATGGTGTATCGGGTGAAACAACAACCGCAGATGTGAATAACGTTGCGAATGTGATAAAAAGCAAAAAGCCAGATGTAGTTTTGTTGCAAGAGGTAGATTATAAAACGACAAGAAGTTTGGGTGTGGATCAGGCTAAAGAATTGGCAGAATTGGCCGGTTATCCGTATTATTATTTTTTCAAACAAAAAGATTTTCAGGGCGGGGCTTATGGTGCAGCTATCCTTTCTTCTTTTCAAATGAGCGAAATCGTAAATCATGATCTCCCGAAAGAGATAGATGGACTGACTATTACGGGAAGTAACGTTTTGGGGACAGCCAAGATAAAGTTCAATGGAATCGATGTTTATTTGGCGGTAATCCATTTATCCGTTACTCAGGCGGAAAGGGATAGACAATTCCCCGTTATGATGGAAGAACTTTCTTCTAAAAGCGACTTTCCTATTATTTTAGGAGGGGACTTTAATTCGAAACCGGATAATTCGATTATCGGCAAGTTGGAAGCTGCCGGATTTGTCAGGACGAATACAGATCCGAAAAATTTTACAATTCCTTCTAATGCGCCCAATCGGGAAATAGACTATATCGCTTACAGGCCTTTGGAATATTTTAATGTTGTTTCTCATACTGTCGTTACGGGGGTAAATGCATCCGATCATCTCCCTATTATTTCTGTGTTGAAAATTTCAAAACCGTAGAAAATGAAAGCATTTAAATATCTTTTGATTGTCGTGTTTTTATACCAGTTTGGAAACGTATATGCACAAGACACTTTGAGAATAAAGGTAATGACCTATAATATTCGTTTTGGAGAATTGGCATCGTTGGAGGAACTGGCTTCGCATATAAAGTCTTTCAATCTCGATTTCGTTGCGTTGCAGGAAATAGATTGTAAAACCGATAGAGGAGAGAGAGCTCCGCATCAAATCGGGCGTGACTATATTTCGGAATTGGCATATTTTACAAAGATGTTTGGCGTGTATGGGAAAACAATCGATTATAAGGGTGGATATTATGGTATAGGAATCCTTTCCCGATACCCTTATATCGATACGAAGAAAACTTTTTTGCCGTGGCCCAATAAAGCGCATGAACGTAGAGCTCTGTTAGAGGGTCTGTTTGAAATAGGCGAAGATACGATTTGTTTTGCATCGACACATTTGGATTATCAGTTGCCAAAGACGAGAGAAGCACAGACCGCTTTTATTACCGAGTATTTCAATGATTATCGATACCCTGTGGTTTTAGGAGGAGATTTTAATACAGCTCCTTCGTCAAAGGAAATTAAGTATAATATGTTGGAAAATTGGTTTTTGGCAACCGATTACGATTTTACTGTTCCCGCTTGGAACCCCAAGAGAAAGATAGATTATATTTTCGCCAGACCTAAACAGGGGTGGAAAATTGTGAGAACTCAAACCGTTCAGTCTGTTTTATCCGACCACTTGCCTATTGTGACAGAATTGGAGTATGTAAAATATTAATTTCTTGTTATGAAAAGGGTATTTATATTATCGATATTGATTTTGTTTATAAGTTTATGTACTGGTTCTATATCGGCTGGAACGACGAAGTTACTTTCTTATAACATTAAAGGTCATAGTATGACCTCATCGAGGTTGGCCGATATTGCTACCATTATCAATACGCAAAATCCCGATATCGTGGCTTTGCAAGAAGTCGATAACCGTTCGTTAGGTATCTTTAATCATGATTATTTAAGCGAACTGGCCGAATCTACTGGCATGCATTCGCAGTTTTTTGCTTTGGTGGGGACTTATTATGGCATAGGTATTTTATCGAAGACAGAACCTATATCGGTGAAAACCCAGTCTTTTGCCCCATCGGATACTTCGAAAGACAAGGAGTCCCGCGGTTTTCTCATTGCCGAATTTGACAACTTCTATTTCCTTTGTACGCATTATTCTCTTAATGCCGATGACCGAGATACTGCGACAGAATGGGCTATCCGCTTTGCACGGCAAAGTGATAAGACTGTCTTTATCGCTGGCGACTTCAATGCTCAGCCTACTTATCGGGCAATGGTGACTTTCAAAGAGTATGGATTTTCGATACTGAACAATACGGCTCTATATACCTACCCGGCTAAGGACCCTACGTCGTGCATAGATATGATTATCTCTTATCGACCCGATGATTCTCTTAAATATACAACCACGGAGACGGGTGTCGTTACCGAAGAACCGGGTCTGACACTTTCAGATGTATCGGATCATTTACCTGTATTCGTTACTATCGAAGCTGAGGGGAGTGCAGTGTATGACGCTACTTCTTTGCAGGAAATAAACCTTATCAGGAGTGCCGACGGTTTTTCGCTTAGTAATCTCAAAACAACGTCTCAGGTGAATATTTATGACATATCGGGAAAATTGGTAAAGACACAAAATGTAGATAATGCAACGAATATAGTTTTACCGGAAGGTTCTCGAAATGGACTTTATGTTATTCGAGTTTCTAATGCTTATCAGAATAGCAGTTTTAAATATCTATATTAACCATTAAATTTTTAAATTATTATGAAGAAGGTTACATTTTTAACGTGTGTACTTGCATTGTGTACAAGTACGATGTTTGCACAAACTTTGGAAGTAACGACGGCCGACATGGACCCGGTAGCAGCCGGTGGGTTGGTGTATGTGATTGATCATGCCGAATCGGGCAGTGTCATCGAGTTTAATTTCGATGGAGAAGTGTTGGATTACGGTGAAGGAACCGGTATTGCCATCAAAGGAAAGAAGCTAACTTTTAACGGTATCAATAAAAAGAATGGAAAACGAGTAACCATAAAAGGGTTGGAATCGTTGTTTACGGTCGGTGAAGCATCTGAGATTTCATTAAACGATCTTATCATCGACGGTTTTAAGAATATTGCTATCCGATTGAGTGGCAATTCGACACTGAATGCTAATAACTGTCAGTTTTCGAATAATTACGAACCTCTTAGCAGTAAAGTCAATAATGGCGGCGTGATAAGGGTGAGTGGTTCCAATGCTTTTTTGAAAAATTCCTTATTCCTCAAAAACAGATGCGGTGCTTCTTATGGAGGCGGTGCTGTTTGTGCTTATGGAGATTCGGAATTGCGTGTTGAAAATTGTTCTTTTGTGGAAAATGAAGGGGCAGCGGGTGGCGCTATAGGAGTAAATGCGACGGCAAAGAATCCTTCTCCCCGTGTTTATATTGCTAATTCTACATTTGCCAATAATATAGCAGATGATCGTGGTGGTGCTATTTATATGCAGACAGCGACCGCTGTTGATGTTTTTTCTCCGGTTATTGTAAATTGTACGTTTGTCGGTAATTTGGGAAGCAACGGTGGTGCGCTTTGCGTATGGTCGAAAGCTACCACTACTATGGAGCCTACTTTCGTGAACAATTTGTTTGCTGAAAATTATAGCAATACGTGGATGGACGACGAATCGAGATTCGATATAGTTGCCTTTTATATGGCGGGACAAGTCGATGCTAATAACCAACCTTTGCCCCAAACTGTATTACCGGTTTGCAAGAACAATTTATACGTAGCTGCTTCTGACGGTTTTTTTGCCGACGGTTCGAATAAAGCCGTTAATTTCGATAGCGATGTCATTTTCGCCGCTACCGAACAAAATCCGTGGGACGAGGGAGATGAGAGCTATAATCACCAGACGAGTGTTCTTTCGGGCGATATGAAGGTTGCGATGATTGCAGAAAACAGTATTGCTTTGGGTGCAGGTATCGCCGTGGTAGATGGCGTGGAGATTCCCACGGTCGATCAATTGGGTAATGCGCGTCCTGCTACTCCTTCGGTGGGAGCCGTAGAGTACTCTTCTTTGAGTGGTATCACAGGAAATGTAAAAGATGTTGTTCGCATTTGGAATAGTGGGAATATCGTTTATGCAACGGGGTTGGATAAAGCTGTTACCGCTAAGGTGTACAGTATGACCGGCGGATTGGTTTATGAAGGAATCATAGCCAATCATTCGGCTTTGGAATTGCCGATAGAAAAAGGTGTTTATTTGATCGTTGTTGATAAAGCGGTACAGAAACTTATCATAAAGTGATAGATAGAGTATAGGTTCATGAAAATCGTGTCGTGAGTTGCTTCTGTTCTTACAAAAGATATTATAGAATATCGAGTCTGTAAGTGGTTCATGACACGATTTTTATTCGGTAATAGGTTTAATTTAAAAAAATAATTCCATGAAATACCACATATCAAGTAGTTTGTTTGTGCTTTTTTGTATCGTACTGTGTGCTTGTAACTCGTCTTCGGTCGAGAAAGACGGCATAATACAACCCGCTTTTAATTTAATCGAGCGGCAAATCGGGGAGAGAGCGACCGGTATACAGTTGGAGGAGATAGCTCTTGAGAATGGGAAAGAGACTTTCGAGGTAGAGGCTAAAAATGGTATTCTCACGTTGAGAGGCAGCAGCTCGATGGCTATTTGTTATGCGTTCCATACTTATTTACGAGAGGCTTGCTCGGCGATGAAAACATGGAGCGGGGAACATATGGAGTTGCCTGAGACTTGGCCCGATTTTGTTTTGAAAGAGCAGACTACGCCGTATGAGTACCGATATTTCTTGAATGTGTGTACTTTTGGTTATACAACTCCGTATTGGGATTGGGAACGCTGGGAAAAGGAAATCGACTGGATGGCTCTGCGGGGAGTCAATATGCCGTTGGCTACCGTAGCGAGCGAGGCGATTGCCGAGCGAGTGTGGCTGAAAATGGGATTGAAAGAAGAGGATATACGGGCTTTTTTTACCGGCCCGGCACATTTGCCGTGGCATCGTATGGGGAATCTGAATGGTTGGGACGGCCCGCTTACGGACGGTTGGCAAAAGGAGCAGATAAAACTGCAACACAAGATATTGAATCGAATGCGTGAACTGGGTATGGAGCCTATTGCTCCTGCATTTGCCGGCTTTGTACCTACTGCGTTTGCCGAACGACACCCCGAGATACAATTCAAACATTTGGAATGGGGCGGATTCGATGAAAAATACAACGCTTATGTATTGCCTCCCGAGACTCCCTACTTTAAGGAGATAGGAAAACTTTTTATCGAAGAGTGGGAAAAAGAGTTTGGGAAAAATACTTACTATCTGTCGGATAGTTTCAATGAGATGAAATTGCCTGTCGCCGAGGGTGACGATGACGGGAAACACAAGTTATTGGCACAATACGGCGAATCTATATATCATTCGATTGCGGCCGGCAATCCCGATGCTGTTTGGGTAACGCAAGGCTGGACTTTCGGATATCAACACGATTTTTGGGACAAGGCTAGCTTGCAGGCTTTGCTGAGTAGGGTTCCCGATGATAAAATGATTATTATCGATTTGGGAAACGATTATCCGAAATGGGTTTGGGGTACTGAACAAACATGGAAAAATCATGATGGTTTTTATGGGAAAAAATGGATATTCAGTTATGTGCCGAACTTTGGGGGAAAGACTCCGATGACGGGCGATTTGCAGATGTATGCGACCTCTTCGGCCGAAGCTTTGCATAGTGCGAATGCCGGTAATTTGATCGGGTTCGGTTCTGCTCCCGAAGGGCTTGAAAATAACGAGGTCGTTTATGAACTGTTGGCCGATATGGGTTGGACGGCCGATTCGATAGATTTGGATTCTTGGCTGCCTGTTTATTGTAAGGCTCGTTACGGCGGTTGCCCGGCGGCTATGGATAGTGCTTGGCAGCGGTTCAGGGAAACAGTTTATAGCTCGTTGTATTCTTACCCCAGGTTTACTTGGCAAACGGTTGTCCCGGATACCCGCCGAATCAGTAAGTTGGACGTGAGCGATTCGTTCTTGCAAGGTGTCGAACTGTTTTTGTCGTGTGCCGATAGTTTGGAATCGTCGCCGCTGTATGTGAATGATGCCATTGAATATGCCTCTTATTATTTGGCCGCCCAAGCTGATGATTGTTATAAACGGGCTTTGAAAGAAGATTCTTTGGGGAACCGGGTGGCGGCCATGCAGCAGTTGGATCGTTCGGTCGAGATTCTTTTAGATGTGGATAAGTTGTTGGCTTCGCATCCGTTGTATCGACTGGAAGAGTGGGTGGATATGGCTCGCGATTGGGGGAAAACGGATTTGGAGAAAGATGCCTACGAAGCTAATGCCAAGCGGTTGATTACGACATGGGGTGGTTTCCAAGAAGATTATGCCGCCCGGTTTTGGAGCGGGTTGATAAAGGATTATTATATTCCCCGTATGAAGTTGTATTTTTCGGAACAGCGGGCCGATTTGGACCGTTGGGAGGAAAATTGGATAAAAGCTCCGTGGCACAATACCTCTACGTCATTCGAAGATCCGTTACAAAGCGCGATTAAATTGGTCGAACGATATAAAGGGGAATAGGTCTTATTTTATTAAATTTGGAATGTTTTGGAGCGAGAGTGATGAAAAGGGTAATTTTGGCTTTTGATTCTTTCAAAGGATGTGCGAGTTCGCAGGAAATCGCAGCCTCTGCGCGGCAGGGGATTATCGACGTGTTTCCCGAATGTGCGGTGGTGGTAGTGCCTGTGGCCGACGGAGGTGAAGGTACGGTCGAGGCGATTTGCTCGAATATGTCCGTCGAGCGGGTATCGTGCCGTGTCCACGATCCTCTTATGAATCCGATGGAAGCGGCATACGGAATTACTTCTGATGGATCGACCGCTATATTGGAAATGGCAGCTGCAAGCGGTTTGCCTTTGATTCCGCAAGAGAAACGAAATCCTTTGCTCACGACTACATGGGGAACCGGCGAGATGATTGCCGATGCGTTGCAGCGGGGGTGTCGTCGCATTGTCATGGGTATCGGCGGCAGCGCCACTAACGACGCAGGTATCGGTTTGTTGGCGGCGTTGGGTTATCGTTTTTTGGACGAGCGGGGCGAGGAGCTTCCTCCTGTTGGCGAAAGTTTGGGGAAGATTGCTCGGGTGGACGGTTCTTCGGCTAACAAATTGTTGTGTGAAACTTCTTTTACGATAGCTTGCGATGTAAATAATCCTTTTTACGGTAGTCGCGGAGCTGCCGCTGTTTACGCTCCCCAAAAGGGTGCTTCTCCCGATGAAGTCGATTTTTTGGAAAAGGGAATGATTCATTATGCGCAAGTGATAAAGGAGACGAGGCAGATGGATATTTCGGAAATTCCGGGAGCCGGTGCGGCCGGAGGTTTGGGTGGCGGCGTGTTGCCATTCTTGAATGCCGAGTTACAATCGGGAATTGATATTGTTTTGGATATGCTCCGTTTCAGGGAGACGATACAGGGAGCCGATTTGATTTTTACCGGTGAAGGGAAATTGGACAAACAGACCGGTATGGGCAAAGCATTGGGCGGAATTTTGCGTTATGCGAAAGAGGAGGCGGTCCCGGTAATTGCCATAGGCGGTTGTGTGGAGGCGTGCGAAATATTGAACGAGATGGGATTTGCCAGTATTTTTTCCATACAGACGGCTCCGGTTTCTTTGCAGGAGGCAATGGATCGGGATTTTGCTTTGAAGAATATAAGGCAGGTCGTCACACAGATTATGCGAACCATTCAAATAGGAACACATGGATAGTACGGTAGGTGCATTAATCGGATTGCTGGTGTCGATATTCTTGATAATCAAGAAAGTTTCACCGGCTTATAGCCTTATTTTGGGCGCTTTGATCGGTGGTTTGGCCGGAGGCTTCTCCTTGGAAGAAGTCGTTGTGTCGATGACCGAGGGCGTGAAAGATGTCTCTTCGGCTGTGTTGCGTATCCTGACGGCGGGGGTATTGTCGGGTGTTCTGATAAAAACAGGGGCTGCAATGACTATTTCAAATGCGATAATCAGGTTTTGGGGTGAGAAACGTGTCTATTTGGCTTTGGCGTTTGCCACGATGTTGTTGTGTGCGGTAGGCGTTTTTATCGATGTAGCGGTGATAACGGTAGCTCCGGTTGCATTGTCTATCGGTCGGAGGTTGGGGATTCCTACTCCGCAACTGCTGCTTGTGATGATAGGTGGAGGGAAATGCGGAAATATTATTTCGCCCAATCCTAACACGATTATTGCGGCCGAGAATTTTGGGGCCGATTTGCCCTCGGTTATGTTTGCCAATATTATACCGGCCATAATAGGTTTGTTGTTTACCGTGTTCGTGATAGCTCGTTTTTTCCCGGTGAAACCTTGTAAGGTCCATACCGATGAGGAGGAGATGGGAAACGACGATGGATTACCTTCGTTATGGAGTAGTTTGGTGGCTCCCGTCGTGACTATTTCCCTGTTGGCTTTACGACCTTTGTGTAGTATCACCGTAGACCCTTTGGTAGCTCTTCCGGCAGGTGGATTGTGCGGATTGATATGTATGCGGCAATGGAAAAATGCATTGCCGAGTATCGAATTCGGTTTACAGAAAATGTCGGTGATAGCCGTGTTGTTGATCGGTACAGGGACTATTGCCGGTGTGATTAAAGATTCGACTTTGAAAGATTATATCTTGGTCATGTTAGATCATGTGAGTATGGGAAAGGATATGATTGCTCCTATTTCCGGTATTTTAATGTCTGCCGCTACGGCTTCGACTACGGCGGGAGCTACGTTGGCTTCTGCCTCTTTTGCCGATACGATTTTAGCAGTGGGCGTTTCGTCGATATGGGGTGCGGCGATGGTTAATGCCGGGTCTACCGTACTGGATCATTTGCCTCACGGGTCGTTTTTCCATGCTACGGGAGGGGTTTGCGATTTGACGTTTAGAGACCGGTTGAAACTGATTCCTTATGAAACACTTATCGGAGCTGTGTTAACCCTATTCTCGATTATAATGTATTGGATATGTCGTTGACGAGAACTTTTAAACGGTTGGTTTCATTGGACGTGTTGAGGGGTATTACCGTTTGCGGCATGATTCTCGTCAACAATGCAGGAGCGTGCGGATATGCATATGCTCCTTTGAAACATGCGAAATGGGACGGATTTACACCGGCCGATCTTGTTTTTCCTGCCTTCATGTTTATCATGGGAGTCTCTATTTATTTGTCGCTCAATAAATCGAATTTCGATTGGCGGATTTCGATTGCCCGAATCCTGCGGCGCGCGGTCTTGATTTTCGTGTCGGGGGTCGCCCTCAAATGGATTTTGGCGTTTATTGCTACCGGGGAATACAATACGCTTGAAAATTTACGGATTATGGGTGTATTGCAGCGACTGGGAATCTGTTACGGGATTGTTGCTCTTTTGGCTGTGACTGTTCGTCATCGTTTGTTCCCGACGATTATCGCCGTTTTGCTTGTCGGGTATTATTTGCTGCAACTTTTCGGGAACGGATTTGAGAAATGTGCCGGGAATATTGTCTCTATGGTCGATTATGCCGTGTTGGGAAAATCTCATATGTATTTGGGCGGAGCTCAATTCGTCGATCCCGAAGGGATATTGAGTACGATTCCGGCAATAGCTCAGGTGATGATAGGATTTCTTTGCGGAAAGGTTATCGTCGGGGAAAAAGAGATACGTTCACAAATCGTGAAGTTGGCGGTTTGGGGTACATCGATGTTCGTTGTCGGGTATCTGTGGAGCTATGCCGCTCCTTTGAACAAACGGCTGTGGTCGCCGAGTTTCGTTTTGGTAACTTGCGGTATCACCTCTCTGATTTTTGCGACACTCATTTATATTATCGACGATTCGAAGAGGACGCGCTGGTCGTTTCCGTTCTTGGTAGTAGGCGTAAATCCGTTATCGATTTATATATTCAGCGAAATTGCCGGAGGGTTATTCCGTAAACTCCAATGGACGACAATATCGTTCGAAGGAATATGGCAGCCTCTTTTCGGGAATTACGGAGGCAGTTTGGCCTATGCGCTCGCCTTTCTTATGTTTAATTGGCTCATTGCCTTTTTCTTGTACAAAAAGCATATTTATATCAAATTATAGAAAGATGAAAAAACTATTTTTTATTGCTTCGTTTTTTATGCTATTGGGAATGACGGCTTGTTCCTCGAAGGATCGCGATGTGTTGGCCGTGGAACAACTTACTCATCGTTTAATTCCCCAATATGCCGATCGATTCGTGTTCGAGATAGTTCCTGATGAGGATAGGGATTACTATTCGTTGGAAAGTAAGGACGGAAAAATCCACATTAGCGGGAATAACGCTAATTCGATGGCTGCCGGATTGAATTATTATTTGAAATATTATTGTCTGACGACTGTATCGTGGTATGCCGATATTCCGGTCGAAATGCCCGATGTGTTGCCTATGGTGGAAAAACCGGTCGTCGTAGAAGCGAAAGTGGATAATCGCTTTTTCTTGAATTATTGTACTTACGGGTATTCCATGCCTTTTTGGAAATGGAAGGATTGGGAGCGTTTTATCGATTGGATGGCGTTGAACGGAGTGAATATGCCATTGGCTATAACCGGCCAAGAGATGGTGTGGTATAAAGTGTGGAAAAAAATAGGGCTGACCGATGAAGAGATTCGTTCTTATTTTACGGGCCCGGTTTATTTGCCGTGGCATCGCATGGCGAATATCGATGGCTGGAACGGGCCGTTACCCATGCAATGGCTGGAATCTCAGGCCGAGTTGCAGAAAAAGATTTTGGCTCGTGAGCGTGAATTGAACATGACGCCGGTATTGCCCGCTTTTGCAGGTCATGTGCCGGCTGCTTTGAAACGGATTCACCCCGATGCCAATATTCAATATTTGGGGAAATGGGCGGGTTTCGGCGATTCGTATCGCTGTCATTTCTTGAATCCCGAAGAGCCGCTTTTTGCAGAGATTCAAAAGAGTTTCTTGGAAGAACAGGAAAAGATGTTCGGGACAGACCATATTTATGGTGTGGATCCTTTTAACGAGGTGGATCCGCCGAGCTGGGAGCCCGAATATCTGGCACAGGTATCTTCGGATATGTATAAATCGTTGGCTGCTGCCGACCCCGATGCCGTGTGGTTGCAAATGACATGGATGTTTTATCACGATCGAAAATTGTGGACAGCACCTCGGGTAAAAGCTCTGTTGACCGGGGTTCCGTCCGATAAATTGGTTTTGTTGGATTATCATTGTGAAAATGTAGAGCTGTGGAAAAGTACGGAGAAATTTCATGGACAGCCTTATATCTGGTGTTATTTGGGAAATTTCGGAGGTAATACCACGTTGACCGGAAATGTAAAGGAGAGCGGTGACAGGCTCGATAACGCTTTGATAAACGGAGGAGACAACTTAAAAGGTATAGGATCTACATTGGAAGGACTGGATATCAATCAATTCCCTTATGAATATATCTTTGAGAAAGCGTGGACGATAGATGTGAATGGACAGGATTGGGTGGAGCGTTTGGCGGATAGGCACGTAGGAGCCGTTTCGGAATCGGCACGCGAGGCTTGGCAGATATTGTTTGAAGATGTTTTTGTACAAGTACCTCGTACATTAGGTATTTTGCCCGGATATCGGCCGAAATTGGGAGATAACTATAATAAACGGACCAGTAACGAGTATGATAACGCTACATTGCTGCGGGTGTGGGAGCTTTTATTGGAAGTTCCGTCTTGCGACAGAGATGCATTCGAGATAGATGTGATTATGACAGGCCGTCAACTCTTGGGCAATTATTTTTTGGGCGTGAAAAAAGAATTTGACGGTTTTTATAAGAAACGGAATGTTCCCGGGTTGAAAGAAAAGGCTTCTGAAATGAGAGAGATACTGTCCGATTTGGAATTGTTGAATTCTTTCCACAACCGGGCATCGTTGGATAAATGGATTGAAGATGCCCGCAGTTTGGGCGATACCGACGAATTGAAAAATTATTATGAGAAAAATGCTCGTAATTTAATAACTACATGGGGTGGTAGTTTGAACGATTATGCGAGTCGTACATGGGCCGGTCTTCTGAACGATTATTATGCCAGACGATGGGAAATTTATTTTGATGCTGTGATCGGTGCGGCGGAGAAAGGAATAGAGTTGGATAAAGATGAATTGAAGAGCCGGCTTGCGACTTTTGAACAAGAGTGGGTAGATAGTACTACTCCTATTCAGATACACAGGGAGGGTTCGTTGTTGGATACAGCTCGTCATTTGTTGGAAAAATACGGGTCGAGGATTGAGAAATCTCTCTAAGCCGATTTTCCTGTAATGCTATTCTACAAGGGGATACGACAATGCAGTCGTTATCCTCTTGTAGACTTTTTTGTTAGGGAGCATTGTAGATGTCGATATACCAGAACCCGGTGTTCTGTTTCAGATCTTGACAAGGATATTCTTTATACGATACAGGGCCCAAGTGACAGGGAACGGGTTCTTTAAAGATAGGGCCATCAAAAACAAATGAATGATACTCTCCGTTTTCGCCGCAGATATCGACGCCGTCGGGTAAATCGTTTATAAAATCATAGTCTATCATTCTGCCGACGAAAGTTTTGTCGAGTACACTGCCGTCGATACAGGTGATTATGGCTTTGAAACCGGAGTCTATAAATTCATGTAATAGCTCTTGGGGTGAATTGTTCCATAAAGGAAAATCTGTTTTTAATCCTGCTTGTCTGCATTTTTCTTCTCTGCCGATTTTTAATTCCAGCAAATGAATATCGCCGAATAGGGCAGTGGAAATTTCCTGACTTTTGAATTTGTCTATGATTTCTTGTAAAGATATTTTGTATTTATCTTCTGAATATTCGGTATTTATATCACAGGTAACGAGCGGAATTCCTATGCTTTGAGATTGTGCTTTCAATAGGTCGAGGTTGGTTCCGTGCATGGGAATGCGGTTGTTCGTAGAGTCGATAACCGTAAGCAACGCTTTGATGTCGAATCTGTTTAACGCTCTGTATAGGGCCAAAGCCGAGTCCTTACCGCTGCTCCAATTAAAATATGCTTTTGTTTTCATGTTTGGAGTTTATTCAAAATGAACGCAACCAATCGGCAAGTTCATCATGAACGGCTTTTTTGAATCGGAACGACTCATTATATCCCCAGCCGTGACCTCCTGTGGGATAAATATGCAATGAGACCGGTATTTGATATCGATGCAGGGCTTTGTAATAACGGAGGCTGTTTTCGACAGGGACAGCTCGGTCGTCATCGGAGAGGGCGATAAAAGCCCGTGGTGACTCTGCGTTGACGTGTTTCTCATTGGAATAGTAATCGATGAGTGCTTTGCTCGGATTCTTCCCGATGAGATTTTCTCTCGACCCGCTGTGAGTTATCGTTTCGTCCATAGAGATTACCGGATAAACGAGAATTTGGAAAGCTGGCCGTAATTCTGCCGGATAGTGGGTCGCGAAAGTAGAAGCCAAGTGTCCGCCGGCGGAAAAGCCCATAATTCCTATGTCATCGGGGTTTATCTTCCATTCGGCAGCATGGGATTTTACGACCCGCATGGCCTCGCAAACATCGGACATGGGGACTTTGTGGTTTCCGTGCGGCATGCGGTATTTGAGGACAATGAGGGCGATGCCTTGATGTTTGAAGTAGTCGGCATAGGCATATCCTTCGTGGTCGTAGGCCAGAAGGGCATATCCTCCTCCCGGGCACATGATGACGGCTCGTCCTGTATTTTTCCCTTCGGGTAGAAAGACTTTGATCGAGGGGCGATAGATTCTGACGTTTTCGTCGTATGTTTTTCCTTCATCGTCATTCTTTTCTAACGGCCCGTTTTCCCATAAAGCTATGTCGATGGGGCGGTTGTTTTCTGCGTAAATGTCGGTACAAGTCATAGAAGCTGCAAGAACTATAAAAATAAGACTTTTGAATTTCATGTGTATTGTTTTTAGGGGAAATATTTTGCTAAATGTCGTACAAGAGGGAGCTGTGGCGGTTTATCGGAGCTGAACCGTGGCTTGCCTGCTTCCTCGGTTTATTGCAAAGATAATTCTTTATTGTGTGAACGGAAAAAGACGGAGAAATAAAAGTCGTATGAAAAATCTTTATTGTGGAAACAATTTGTACTTTTGCGCCCGAAATAACAGCAAGGGAATGAAAGAAAAATTAAAAGGCCATTCGGCTATGTTCACGGCAAATTTCTTATGGGGAATTATGTCGCCTATTTCCAAAGCAATCTTTTTGACCGGAACGATTTCGGCGTTTTCGCTAACCAACATGCGTATGGCCGGAGCGGCAATTCTTTTTTGGATTGCTTCTTTGTTTATGCCTCGGGAGCCGGTTACTAAACGAGATTTGCTTTTGCTTTTCGTAGCATCTTTGTTCGGGATAACATTGAATCAGGGTTTCTTTGTGTTGGGATTGTCTTATACGACGCCGATAGATGCTTCGGTCGTCGCTTCTTTGGCTCCTATTATTACCATGATATTGGCTGCATTTATCCAGAAAGAGCCTATGACCGGCAAGAAGGTTGTGGGGGTATTTATGGGGCTTTCAGGAGCTTTAATGCTTATTTTGAACGGAGCGGGTACTGTTTCGGAAGGGCTTTCGGGTGGCCGGGTTATGGGAGACTTGTTTTGTTTGGTCGCTGAAATCAGTTTTGCTATTTATTATGTGGCTTTCAAGGGTTTGATAAGCCGGTATACACCTGTGACTTTGATGAAGTGGATGTTCTTGTTTTCTGCGATTTGCTGTTTGCCGCTCGGGGGAAACGATTTGTTGAGCATCCCATATTCCGATCTTAGCGGCACGATTTATCTCGATTTGTTTTTTGTTGTATTCGGTGCTACATTTTTATCTTATATGTTGGTTTCTATCGGACAAAAACGTTTGAGACCGACTATTTTAAGCATGTATAATTATCCCCAGCCGATAGTCGCTTCTTTGTTGGCTGTTTGGTGGGGAATGGATAGCTTTGATTTGAAAAAGGGTTTTGCCATTCTTCTTGTTTTCTTGGGTGTTTATGTGGTGACAACCAGTAAATCGAGAGCACAAGTAGAGGCGGAAATGGCTAGACAAAATAATGCTGTCGATAAGTAATTGATTTTTAGTATATAATTGCTCTATATTATTTATAATATATCTATATTTTATTTATAAACAAAGGGCGATTTATAGAAAATCTTCGCAAAGGAATCGGGCTACTCCGTCGTGGTCGTTGTCGGGAATGATAGCCGTCGCTTGTCTTTTGATTTCTTCGGTAGCATTGACCGGTGCATATCGGCGGTCTGCCAAGTTAAAGAGGGGTAAATCGTTGAGGTTATCGCCAAAAGCTACGACTTCCCACGGATTTATTCGGTCGATTATAAGCTGGGCTGTCGTCGCTTTGGAAACTCCTTTGGGATATATTTCCAGATTTCCATAGTCGGGAACAGCGATGTCTCGATAACAGAACACACTACAATTTCCGGCACGGGTTATTTCGGCTGCTGCTGTTTCGAGTTTGTCGAAACGGTCGATGACCAGCATGAATAGGGGAGGATTATCGGTCAGTTCGGCCGTATAGTTGTCGGTGGGTATAAAATCTTTATAAGGAGTGTTTTCCCGCTTGTATTTAAAATCCCGTTGTATATCGTTTACGAGAGGTTTGTGAAACACTTGGAGTTTATTGTTCTCGATTCGGTAAACAAAGGGGATCAAGTCTCTATTTTCGAGCACCGAGATGTAACGGAGGGCCGAGTCATCGGTGAATCCATTCGTTTGTATGTAATGTTTGTTTCGTATGTCGTAGAGTACGGCTCCATTCATGAGTACTACCGGAAGGTCGAGCTGTAATTGTTTCAGTAAGGGAACGACCGTAGCTGGTGTTCGAGCCGTAGCGATCGTAAAGAGCATACCTTTTTGCAGTAAAAGGTTGATATTCTCGATAGAATGGGAGGTTACGATCGAATTACTGTCGAGTAGAGTCCCGTCTAAATCGGAAATATAAAGTGTTCTGGTTTTCATAATCGGGTACTATTTCGGGGTGTTTTTATAATTTTCGGAATCAAGCTCTCGGATAACGATGGTACTCCACCGTTATCCGAGAAAATATCTTAGAACCATTTGATTTTTCTGAACACAATGAAGGCCAAAGCAGACAACAGCACGGAGAAACAAACGATTAAAGAGAATGCGTGCGGAAGTTCTTCGATGTGTATGTCTACGTTCATGCCATAAAAACTGGCTATCAAAGTGGGAACCATCAGAACGATGGAAAGACTGGTCATGCGTTTCATGATGGTGTTGACGTTATTCGAGATGATGGAGGCAAAAGCATCCATCGTTCCGGTTAAAATGTCGCTGTAAATGTTCACCATATTTTGAGCCTGTTTTAATTCTATCATCACGTCTTCCAAAAGTTCGGGGTTTTGGTAATCCTTCTCATTGAATATTTTGGGTAATTTTCTTATCATTACCTCATTTCCTCGGATAGACGTGTTGAAGTAAACCAGACATTTTTGCAAGTTCATCAAACGGAGAAGGTCTTCATTACGTATGCTTTGTTGTAACTCTTTTTCGGCTGTGCTGACTTCGTTGTTGATTTGTTTCAGGTATTTGAGAAACCATACGGAAGAAGAGTATATCAGACGGAGAATCAGTTCATATCGGTTGGGGACATTTATTCCTTTACGTCGGGTATATTCGATGAAATCGGGGATCATTGCTGTCGAATGATAGCAGACCGAAATGATGATTTCGTTATTGGTAATAATCCCGATAGGTACGGTCGTATAGGTAATGTTGTTGTCTTTTACGAAGATGGGGATACGTAAAATAGTCAACAACCAATTTCCTTCCGAATCGATACGGGGACGTTCGTCGGTGTCGGCAATATCGTGTAAAAATGCAGCCGGTACATTCAATTCTTTTTCGAGGAAATCGAAATCATCGGGTGTAGGGCATTCGACATTTACCCAGCAGTTGGGAAGCCAATTGGGTTTTTCGATAAAACCTGCTTCACAAAAGAGATACTTTCTCATTGCGTTGCTCCTTTCTTTTTTGTATCCCGAAGGGAGCCCGCAAGATTCGACATCAAATCTCACTTACTCCCACGGGAGATGTTAATACTACTTGTGTACGTTCGTGAGTTTGAATCGTCCATGATTTATTGGGTTTGATTGAACAAAAAGAGTCCGTCTTACGAACGAACTCCCGAAGCTCTTCAGGTTGGACTTGAACCAACGACCCTCTGATTAACAGTCAGATGCTCTAACCGACTGAGCTACTGAAGAATAAAAATATCAAAATCGGCTCTTCAGGTTGGACTTGAACCAACGACCCTCTGATTAACAGTCAGATGCTCTAACCGACTGAGCTACTGAAGAAGATCGCATTCGTTAAAAATGCGTTGCAAAAGTAATGGCTTATTTCCAATTATGCAATATATTTGCAAAAAAAATTTCCATAATGAGGATAGTAGGATTGGGAAATGCTCTTACAGATGTACTTGCACGGTTACATTCCGACGAGTGTTTCGATGAGATGGGGCTGCTGAAAGGCGGTATGCAACTTATAGACGAAGAGAAGCTTTTGAGAATCATGTCGGTTTTCGAAGGGCTGGAAACCACCTTAGCATCAGGCGGGTCGGCCGCTAATGCTGTTTCGGGAGTAGCCCGTATGGGAATAGAGAGCGGATTCATCGGGAAAATAGGTCGGGATGCTTATGGACGTTTCTTCCGGGAGGATATGGAGCGCAATGGCGTGCAGACTTTATTGATCGAAGGAGAACAGGCTTCGGGTTGTGCCATGACGATGATCACTCCCGATGGAGAACGGACTTTTGGTACATTCTTGGGTGCAGCGGCTACTTTGTGCGCCGAGGAGCTCTCTGCCGAAATGTTCGAAGGGTATGATATATTGCATATCGAAGGGTATTTGGTACAAGACACTTCGTTGATTTTACGAGCCGTACAATTGGCAAAAGAGGCCGGCTTGTCTGTTTCTTTCGATATGGCGAGTTACAATGTAGTAAAAGATAATTATGCGATTATCCGTGATTTGGTGGAGAATTATGTGGATATTCTATTTGCGAACGAGGAAGAGGCATTGGCCTATACAGGCGAAGAGCCCCGTAAGGCGACAGAGATATTGTCGCGATATTGTAGGATCGCTGTCGTAAAATGTGGAGCACAAGGTTCTTTCGTAGGGCGTGAAGGCATAATTACCGAGGTCCCTGCGACACCAGAGGTTCGGGTAGATTCTACGGGAGCCGGGGATTTATATGCTTCGGGATTTCTTTACGGTCTTTCTCAAAATTGTTCGTTGGGAGTCTGCGGCGCTATCGGTTCTCTATTGGCGGGTCGTGTGATTAAAGTAATCGGTACTAAGATGAGCGATGAGATTTGGACTGAAATAAAGTTAAAAGTATCTTCTATGGTTGCCGAAGATATTCGGCATTAGTTATCTTCGTGTGATTAAAAGAAGTGAAATGAAAAATATAAGGTTGACTTTTGCGACAGTAACGGTATTATCTTTTTGTTCGGGATTTATAAATCCGATATGGGCAGGCAAATCTGACGAGAAAAATTTCGAAATATCACGTAACCTTGATATATTCAATTCTCTTTTTAAGGAATTGAATATGTTTTATGTCGATACGATTAATGCCGAGAAGGCTATCGGCGACGGTGTAAATGCGATGTTGGCGCGTCTGGATCCTTACACCGAGTATATACCTGAGAAAGAGAAAGACGATTTTTTCTTTTCGACTACCGGAGAATATGCGGGTATCGGTTCTTTTATTATGGAGCGGGATAATGCCGTTTACATTTCGGAGCCGTATGAGGGTATGCCGGCTCAATTAGCGGGTTTGCGTCCCGGAGATAAAATCGTGATGATCGATAACGATACTGTATTGGGGTGGAAGAGTGCGAAGGTGAGCGAGCGGTTGAAAGGACCTGCGAATACGCAGTTGAAAGTTACGGTCGAACGTCCCGGTGTGAAAGACTTGCTCTCTTTCGAGTTAACTCGTAAGAAGATACAAATGCCTGCCGTACCTTATTACGATGTGGTATGCGATAGCGTGGGGTATATTTATTTGAGTAGTTTTACCGATACTTCGGCCGGAGAAGTGAAACGGGCTTTACAAGACTTGAAAAAACGGGGGATAACTTCGTTGGTACTCGATTTGCGCAGTAATGGCGGTGGTATTTTGGAGCAGGCCGTGCAGATTGTCAATTTATTTGTTCCGAAGGGGGTAGAGGTGCTTTCTACCCGGGGAAGAAATAAGAAGATGGATAAGATTTATAAAACCACTCAGGAGCCAGTCGATGTGAAAATGCCTTTGGCCGTGCTGATCGACGGAGGAACTGCATCTTCTTCGGAAATCGTGGCCGGAGCTTTACAAGACCTCGACAGGGCTGTGATTATCGGTTCGCGTTCTTATGGCAAAGGATTAGTGCAATCCACACGGCCTTTGCCTTATAACGGTATGTTGAAAGTAACGATCGCTCGTTATTATATACCCAGCGGACGTTTGATACAAGCTATCGATTATTCGCATCGCAATCCCGACGGGAGCGTCGCCCGTATTCCCGATAGCCTTACCCACGAGTTCAAGACCGCTCACGGTAGGATTGTCCGTGACGGAGGCGGTATAAAACCCGATGTGGAAACTTCGATGGAAAGGCGGGGGAATATCAGCTATTATTTGATGAAAGATTTCTATTTCTTCGATTATGCGACTCGGTATGCAGCCGAGCATGATACGATTCCGGCTCCGAAAGATTTTAAATTGTCCGACGAAGAATACGAGGAATTCAAAGCTTTTGTGAAATCGAAGGATTTCAAATACGACAAACAGAGTGAACGGATATTGTCCGACTTAAAGGAGGTCGCTAAATTCGAAGGATATTTCGATGAAAACACGCAGAAGCAGTTCGAAGCGCTTGAAGCTTGTTTGAATCACGATTTGGATAGGGATTTGGAGACTTTTCACGATGAAATCGCCGAATTACTTTCGATAGAGATTGTGAAACGGTATTATTATCAGAAAGGCGAAATTATAGAGTCGATCAAAAACGATAAAGATTTAAAGGAGGCTTGTCGTATTTTGGGCAATAAATCCCGCTATGACGAGATTTTAAATCTATCGGGAAAGCATTGACGGTTCTTGAAGGAGGATATAAAAAATGCGATGAATTTTCATCGCATTTTTTTGTATGGTAATGACTGTGTAAATTATACGTTGAATCGGAAGTGCATGATGTCGCCGTCTTGTACGACATATTCTTTTCCTTCGATGTACATTTTACCGGCCTCTTTACAAGCGTTTTCGGAACCGAGAGCGATATAGTCGTCGTATTTGATTACTTCGGCTCGGATAAAACCTTTTTCGAAATCGGTATGGATAATACCTGCACATTGAGGAGCCTTACTGCCTTTCAAATAGGTCCATGCTCGTACTTCCTGAGGTCCGGCGGTGAAGTAGGTTTCGAGATTGAGCAAGCTGTAAGCCGCTCGGATCAGACGGGAAACGCCCGATTCTTCCAAGCCTATTTCTTGAAGGAACATTTGTCGTTCCTCGTAAGTTTCGAACTCGGCGATTTCCGATTCTGTTTTAGCTGCCAAGATAAGGATTTCGGCATTCTCGTCTTTAACGGCTTCGCGTACCATATCCACGTATTTGTTACCCGATACGGCGCTGTTGTCGTCCACGTTGCAGACATACATTACCGGTTTGTTGGTAAGCAGGAAAAGGTCATGGGCTATTTTCTGTTCGTCTTTGGTCTCGAAAGTGACGGTACGAGCAGCTTTCCCTTGTTCGAGTGCTTCTTTGTATCGGCTTAAAACCTCGTATGTAACCTTTGCTGCTTTGTCTCCTCCTGTCTGAGCCTGTTTTTGGACTTTTGAAATACGTGATTCTATGGTTTCTAAGTCTTTCAGTTGGAGCTCGAAATCGATGATTTCCTTGTCGCGTACCGGGTTGACCGTTCCGTCCACGTGGGTAATGTTGTCATCGTCGAAGCAACGCAATACATGCAGGATTGCATCGGTTTCCCTGATGTTCGCCAAGAATTTATTTCCCAGACCTTCGCCTTTGCTGGCTCCTTTGACCAATCCGGCGATGTCGACAATCTCCACAGTGGTGGGGACTATTCGTTGCGGATGCACCAGTTCTGCCAGTTTGTTTAATCGTTCGTCGGGTACTGTAATGACACCTACATTAGGTTCTATGGTACAGAACGGGAAATTTGCCGATTGCGCTTTTGCGTTGGACAGACAATTGAAAAGAGTCGATTTACCCACGTTAGGTAAGCCGACTATGCCACATTGTAAACTCATTATATAATATTGTTTCGGTTATAATCGAAATAATTTGTTGCAAAATACTGCACGAAAACAGACGCAAAGTCGTTTGATTACGACGAAACGTAATCTGTTTTCATATTCCTTGCAAAGATAGCGATTCTTTTCTTACTTCTGTGTATTATGTTCAATTAGCGATTTTGTATAATAATTATATATTTTATGTGTCGTTTTATTTATTTAAATAAAATAGCCTTGAAGAATTGATTTAAAGGGATATATTTGCAAAATACACTAATGTTTTGTGAATAACATGAAAAAATTATCCTTCCTTTTTTTAACTATCGGTATTATTTGGGGGTGTTGGGCCGAATCTCCAAAACGTGAATTTCGTGCAACATGGTTGGCCTCGGTGAGTAACATCGATTGGCCCAAATCGACCCAGACTTCGGAAGAGCAAAAGGCCGCTCTGATTAAGATATTAGATGGTATGCAGGCGGCCCGTATGAATGCGGTTTGGTTGCAGGTGCGTCCTATGTCGGATGCCTTGTACAATTCGGCCTACGAGCCATGGTCGAAGTTTTTGACGGGAACACGTGGGGTCGATCCGGGATATGATCCGCTGGCGTTTGCCATAGAGGAGGCGCATAAGCGGGGAATGGAACTTCATGCATGGATCAATCCATATCGCTATGAGAGTGAAAAAAATATGAACGGAGCCGATGATTCCATACGTAAGAATCACCCGGAGTGGCTGTTGGAGTATTCGTCGAGTTTTATTCTCGACCCGGGGAATCCCGAGGTAATCGAGTATTTGGTGAAGGTTATCAAAGATATAGTCACCAAGTACAATGTCGACGGTATTGTGTTCGACGATTACTTTTACCCCTACGAAGGCACTAAAAATGAAGATGCCTATTCTCAGAGTCTATATAAACCCGAAGGGAAAAATGTGGGGGATTGGCGCCGTGAGAATTGCAACAAACTTATCGCCGATATTTACGCTATGATACAGGAGACGAAACCGACCGTGAAATTCGGTATAGGGCCTTTCGGGATATGGGGCGGTAGCAGTAGTGTCGCCGCTTCGTATGGTATAGAGTATTTGAATACAAGCGGAGGAACGAGTGCCTATTCCCAACTATATTGCGATGGAGTGGCTTGGTTGAAAGCGAAAACGATAGACTATATTTCGCCACAATGTTACTGGCCGAGTTTCAACACTCATGTTTGGGGGTATAAGACATTGGTTCCGTGGTGGGCGAAGGTGGCCAAGACGATGGACAGACACTTTTATTCGAGTATGCGAATTTCTACGATGCCCCAAAATAGTCCGCAGCGTATGAAAAGTGTATTGCGTCGGCTCGGCATGAGCGAGAACGAATATAACGGTTTGTCGATGGTGGAACGTTCTATCGCCGCGACAGCAGCCAAAGGTACGGAAGAGTGCGGGTTTGAAGTGGATATGAACCGATCGACCGATCTGATGGGGGCTCCCGGACACGTCTTTTTCAATACGACGCAGTTTTTCAGTTACGGGTTGGATACTTATGTCGCCGAGAATAAATTTACCGAACCGGCGTTAACGCCCGTTATGAGCTGGAAAACGCCCTGTGATTTGCCCGATATTACCGATATTTCGGTGTCGGGAAATATGTTGAGCTGGTCGGCAGATGCAGATGAAACGATACGTTATGCCGTGTATTTCGTACCCAGTCGCGTGGCTAATAATCCTCAAACCTATGAAACATCGGCTTATTTGAAGCGAATTACATGGGAAAAAAGTATAGATGTTTCTTCTTATACTCAATCGGGATATGTGTATGCTATAACGGCTATTGATTCTTATGGAAACGAGTCACAACCTTATATTAAAACTCCATCGGGTGTTCAGTCGGGAATTGTCGACGGCCTTGTCGTTTATGGAGGATCGGGAGCTATCTATGTTTCTGTTCCAAAGGATATGGATATTTATATATATTCGTTTACCGGGCAGTTGATTCGTATGGTCAGAGTTTCGGGTGGAAATTCAGAAATAACGGTTCCAGCAGGAATGTATATTGTTAATGGAACGAAAGTGGCGGTTCAATAGTTGCATATATTAGTTTTCGTTTATTGTGGAAAAAAGAAATTCCTTCTGAAAGGAATTTCTTTTTTTTGTTTGAGACTTATTTAAGCGAAGGATATGGTTGCCCGATCTCTGATCGGTAGTGAACTCTCTGGGGTATGAAAACGTTTTAACAAAAAAGATATTTGATGAATAAAGCTTATGAAGTAGCCGACCGGCTCATGGAATGGGTATCTTCTTTATTGCATAGAATAACGGGAGAGCCTTCGCCGGTTTGGGATAGAATTGTGTATGGTATTCTTGTTTTTGTGATCGCTATTGTGGTTGCAAGGATTTTGAGAATGATTGTTATTTATGTGATTCATCGGATTATAAAATATAAAGGAGGGGATCTGTTGAAAGGGTTGGTCGAAGCCAAAGTCTTTACCCATATAACGCATGTTATCCCGCCGTTGGTGATTTTATCTCTGTTGCCATTTGCTTTTCACGGAACTCCCGAACTATTACGGATTATCGAAAAAGTTTGCTGGATTTATCTGCTCGGAGTCCTCGTTTTTTCGATCAATACGCAAATTTCGGTCTTTTGGCGTATCTATTCTCGTCGTACCGCATTTCGGGATCGGCCGATGAAGGGAATGATACAAATTATCAAAGGACTTTTGATAGGGATATGGGTGATTATTGCGGTATCTATTTTGATAGAACGTTCGCCGATGGCTTTGATTACCGGATTGGGCGCATTTGCCGCGGTGCTGATGTTGATATTTAAAGACAGCATATTGGGCTTTGTCGCCGGTGTACAACTCTCGCAAAACGATATGATAAGGAATGGCGATTGGATTGTCGTGCCGGGTGGCGCCGTGAACGGAGTCGTTATCGATGTTTCGTTGAATACGGTGAAGGTTCAGAATTTCGATAATACCATAGTGACTATTCCTCCTTATTCGCTTATTTCAGGGGAGGTACAAAACTGGCGCGGAATGTCCGATTCGGGTGGCCGTCGTATCATGCGCTCGTTTACCATCGACCTGAACACGGTAAAATTTTGTACCCCCGAATTATTGCAAAATTTGAAACAAATCGATATTCTGCGCGATTTCATCGAGAAAAAAGAGGCTCAACAACAAAAAGGAATTGTAGAAAATACCGAAAATAGCGCGGGACTGGTGAACGGAACGATCGAGACGAATTTAGGGCTTTTCAGAGCTTACATGACTCTTTATTTACAACAACATAAGTTTATCAACGATCAATTGACTCTTATGGTCAGAACGTTAGATCCTAACGATAACGGGTTGCCTTTGCAGTTATATTGCTTTTCGGCTAATAAAAATTGGGTAAGCTATGAATCTATACAAGCCGAAATTTTCGAACATTATGCTGCTATCATGCCCCGGTTCGGTCTGTATCCGTTCCAAAATCCGTCGGGACGGGATTATATTAATTCGGCTCTATTGACGGCCGGCCATAATCCCGATGAGTTGTGGGGTATTCCGTGGGGAACCATGAAGGAGAAAAATACGGAAGTGCAGTCTTCCACTAAACCGGAAGTGTCTGCAACACCTCCTCCAAAACCGATACCGCCGATTCCACCGAAGTGATGTCCTTTATAGCTAACGAGCGGCGACCGTTTATTTCCCGCAATTTACAAAGCTTGGGATTTTTTTGCAAGAATCCTAAGATGCGACCGAATGCAGCGGATTGATAATAGGCGACATGCTCGTCCGAAACGAAGTAAAGATACATGTATCCCTGTTTCAACCCTACTTTCTCGATTCCTAATTGTTTAGCCAGCCGTCTTAACCGGACTACCCGAATCAATTCCATAGCTTCGTGGGGTATGCGTCCGAAACGGTCTTCCAAGCGCTCGCAAAATTGTCGTATATCGGTTTCACGCTCCATGTTGTCGAGCTCTTGATATAAGGAGATACGCTCGGATTCCTGTGGTACGTAGTTTGCCGGGAATAAGATTTCCAAGTCGGACTCAATGGTACATTCCGAGACGAATTCTTCGGGTTTCGTATCCGAATCGGCTCCGTAATAGAGGTCGCTGAATTCATCGTTTTTCAATTCTTCGACAGCTTCTTTTAAAATTTTTTGGTAAGTTTCATAGCCTAAATCCGCGATGAAACCGCTTTGTTCCGCTCCTAAGAGGTTACCGGCTCCTCGTATGTCGAGGTCCTGCATGGCGATGTGTATGCCGCTTCCCAATTCCGAGAAACTTTCGATGGCTTGTAACCGTCGGCGGGCATCTACCGAGAATGTGTGGCGTGGTGGAGTGAGCAGGTAACAGAAAGCCTTTCGGTTGCTGCGGCCTACACGTCCCCGCAGTTGATGCAGTTCGCTTAATCCGAAGTTTTGTGCATCGTTGATGATTATCGTATTGGTGTTTGGCATATCTATTCCCGACTCGATAATGGTAGTAGCCAGTAAAATATCATAATCATAGTTGACGAAGTCGATAATTGCCTGTTCCAATTTTTCGGGTGGCATTTGTCCGTGCCCGATCACGACACGTGCGTCGGGAACCAACCGGTGAATCGTGTTTTCGAGTTCGTACAGTTGGGGAATACGGTTGTTGACGAAAAAAATCTGCCCGCCTCGGCTCATCTCGAAGTTAATCGCTTCTTTGATAATGTCGTCGTTGAAAGCGTGTACTTCGGTTTGGATAGGATAGCGATTGGCCGGAGGGGTAGAGATAACCGAAAGGTCGCGTGCACCCATTAAAGAGAATTGTAAGGTGCGAGGTATGGGAGTTGCCGACATCGTAAGGGTATCGACATTCACTTTCATCTGTTTGAGTTTCTCTTTTACGGCCACTCCGAATTTTTGTTCTTCGTCGACAATTAAAAGTCCGAGGTCGTTGAATCTCACATCTTTCCCGATGAGCTTGTGGGTTCCTATGATAATATCTATTTTGCGGTCGGCGAGGTCTTTCAAAATGGCTTTTACTTCTGAGGCTTTCCGGGCTCGGCTGAGGTATTCGATACGTACTGGGAACTCCTTCAATCGCTCTTTGAAGGTTTGGTAATGCTGGAAGGCCAATACGGTGGTAGGCACGAGTACTGCGACCTGTTTGTTGTCGCAGGTGGCTTTGAATGCCGCACGTATGGCAATTTCGGTTTTCCCGAAACCCACGTCGCCGCAGATGAGCCTGTCCATAGGGCGTTCGCGTTCCATGTCGGCTTTCACTTCGGCTGTGGATTTTATCTGGTCGGGAGTATCTTCGTAAATGAACGATGCTTCGAGTTCTTGTTGCAGGAACGAGTCGGGCGAGAAAGCGAATCCTTTTTCCTCTTTACGGGCGGCATAGAGTTTTATCAAGTCGCGGGCAATCTCTTTCATCTTGCCTTTTGTCTTCTCTTTCATGCGTTCCCAAGCACCGCTTCCCAGTTTGTTGATACGAGGAGCTTCTCCCTCTTTTGCCCGGTATTTCGCCAATTTGTGCAAGGCGTGAATGCTGACAAAAATAATATCGTCGTTTTGGTAAGTCAGTTTAATGACCTCTTGTATTTTTCCGTTGATCTCGGTATGTATCAATCCCCCGAAACGACCTATACCGTGATCCACATGTACGATGTAGTCGCCGACTTCTATCTGGTTGAGCTCTTTCAAGGAAAGAGCCAGTTTCCCTGAACGCGCATGCTCGCTTTTCAAAGTGTATTTGTGAAACCGATCGAATATCTGGTGGTCGGTGAAACAACCTATTTTCAAATCGTTGTCGACGAATCCCTCATGCAAGGTTTTCAATACTGGTGTAAACGAGATGGAATCGCCTCGTTCTTCGAAAATAGCTTGCAATCGTTCTATCTGTTTTTCACTGTCGCTGAGTATGTAAAGAGTGTAGCCTTTTTCGATGAATTGGGAGAACGATTGGCTGACTAAATCGAAATTTTTGTGATAAACACCTTGTGGTGCGCAGTTGAAACGAATGGCCGCCGGCGCATTCGCTTCACTGCTTGCTCCATAATCTATCCTTTGAAATGTAGTTATCTTTTTTTGAAAAGCTGTTACATCGATAATTTTTTGCATAGCATAGCGGTCGCCCTCTTCGGCGATAAGGGTTTGCTCGGAGAGCGATTCGGAAGCTATGGTTGAAATTCTGTCGATCACCCATGACAGATTGTGACAGATTAAAATCGTGTTTTTATCGATGAAATCGAGTATGGAGATGCCGGAGGCTTCCTGTCCGCATACGTTGGCAACGATATAAACTTCTTCCAATTTTCCGGTGGAAAGTTGTGTTTCCACTTCGAAAGTACGAATGCTTTCTACCTCTTTACCGAAAAAATCGATACGATAGGGCAATTCGTTGGTATACGAAAAGACGTCGAGAATACTACCCCGTACAGCAAACTGACCGGGTTCGTACACGTAGTCCACTTCTTCGAACCCTCGTTCTCTCAGTTTGTCGGATAGTGTGATGATGTCGCACTTCGAATTTTTGTCGATGTGAAGGGTCTGTTCGGAAAGCATATTGACCGGGACAACCTTTTCGGCGATAGCTTCGGGATAAGTGACTATCAACAGGGACTCTCCTTTTTGACACAGGCGGTTCAGAACTTCGGTTCTCAGTATTTCGGAAGGGGGGTCGGGTTGCCCGTATTTGATGTCCCGCTTGTATCCAGATGGAAATAAAAGAATGTGGTCGTTACCGTTTATTTGCACCAAGTCGTTGTACAGATAACCGGCTTCGTCCAAATCGTTTGCAATGATGATGTGTGCCTGTTTATGTTCTAGAAGATTGGAAAAGAAAAGCGCTATCGAGGAACCTTCGAGTCCCTGTATAAAAATGTGCTTTGTCTTGTTGTCTTTAATGAGTTTCAAAAACGCTTCACGTCTCGCCGGAGTGTTAAAAAGCGCAGAAAAGTTCTGAATATCCATTCCTATAAACCGTCTTAACCGTCGACAAAATTACACATTAATTTAGAAGCTGTTTTAAATTTATTGAGAAATAATATTATCATTGCAAGCAGGTATGTTCCGGCCATATTGAACCCCTGTCTTGCATCTTGAATCCCTTGATTTTTGTCAATAGCCCGCTATTGACTGCATATCTCGGACTCCAATCTGCTTCAACATAGGTCTCAATCTGTCTCGGAATAAATTTAAAACAGCTTCTTATCGGTCGCAATATTTGTTCCTGTGTTTTCTCTATGGTCAGTGGGCTTCCAGCCAGTTGCGGCCCACACCGGAGTCGGCCAATAACGGCACTTGCAACGGATAGGCGTTTTCCATCTCTTCGCAGACGATAGCTTTTACTCTCTCGATTTCCTCGACGGGTACATTGAAATTGAGTTCGTCGTGTACTTGCAGAATCATGCGGCTTCGTAGATGCTCGTTTTCCAATCGTTTGGCGATACGTATCATAGCGATTTTGATGATGTCGGCTGCACTCCCTTGTATCGGGGCGTTAATAGCGTTTCGTTCGGCATATCCCCGCACGACGCTGTTATGGGAATGTATATCGGGCAACATTCGTTTCCGGCCGCAAATCGTTTCCACATAGCCTTTTTCCCGAGCAACTTCGATACTTTTATTCATATACTCTTTGATTTGCGGATAACTTTCGAAGTATCCGTCGATCAATATTTTCGCTTCGCTCCGTGGTATATTCAGTCGTTCGGCGAGGCCGAATACCGATATGCCGTAAATGATACCGAAGTTCGCTGTCTTGGCCTTTCTTCTCATATCGGCAGTTACGGCATCGATAGGAACTTTGTAAATTTTTGCGGCTGTGGCTGCGTGGATATCCGATCCCTCCCGGAATGCTTCTATCATGTGCCGGTCTCCGCTCAGGTGAGCCATGATACGCAATTCTATTTGCGAGTAGTCGGCCGAGAAGAAAACGCAGTCTTTATCCGGTACGAATGCACGGCGTATTTCCCGCCCTTCGTTGTCGCGGATAGGTATGTTCTGCAAGTTCGGGTTGCTGGAACTGAGTCGTCCGGTGGAGGTAATCGTCTGGTTGAACGAGGTGTGTATCTTTCCCGTTTTGGGATTGATCAATTCGGGCAGGGCATTGATATAGGTACTCAATAGTTTACGAATGCCTCTTTGATCGAGTATTTTACCAACGATGGGGTGGCGGGACCGAAGTTTTTCCAATATCTCCTCGGTCGTGGAATATTGGCCCGTCTTTGTCTTTTTGGCTTTTTCATCGATTTTCAATCGTTCGAAAAGGACTTCGCCTACTTGTCGTGCCGAACTTACGTTGAATGTAACGCCTGCCAATTGGAAAATCTCTTGTTCCAACTCGTTCATGCGCCGGGTGAGGATATCCGAGGAGCTTTTTAATTCGGTTATATCTACATTGACTCCGGTTATTTCCATGTCGGCGAGAACTTTTGTCAATGGCATTTCGATGTCGTAAAAGAGCTTTTCCATTTTTTCGGTCTTCAACTCTTTTTCGAGCCGGTTTTTCAGTTGCAAGGTAACATCGGCGTCTTCGGCGGCATATTCGCAAACTTGCTCTACCGGGACTTGTCGCATGGAAAGTTGTTTTTTACCTTTCGGGCCGATGAGTTTTTCGATGGACACAGGCTCGTAGTTGAGATATACATTCGCCAGATAGTCCATATTGTGGTACTGTTCGGGTTGTAACAGGTAATGAGCCACCATTGTATCGAAGAAATCGCCTTTGACATGTATCCCGTAGTTATGCAGGACGATATAGTCGTACTTGATATTTTGTCCTATTTTCAAGGATTTGGGATTTTCCAGAGCCGATTTGAAGATGTTTACGATTTCCCGGGCTTTTTCTTGCTCCTCTGGAATGGGAATATAATAGGCTTCGTGCTCTTTTAGGGCGAAAGAAAGTCCCACCAACTCTACATTCATCGGGTCTACACCGGTTGTCTCCGTGTCGAATGCGAATGCCGATGCGCAGGATAGCAATGCCGCCAAGTCCCACATCTTTTCAGGGGTGTCGGTTAAATGATAGGTGTGCGGAATCGATGCGATATTAGCCAAATTCGACTGGGGCGCGGAGTCGTCTGTTTGTTCAGTTTCGGGGACATTGTCGAACAGGGAGGGTTGTACCGTTTTTTTAGGTGTCGGCGTTGTCGGTTGGTTTCCCAATACTCTTTCGGTAAGGTTTCTGAATTCCAATTCTTCGAAGATGGGTCTCAGTTTTTCACTGTTTACAGGTTCCCGTCGAAGTGATTTTTCGTCGAAAGTCAAGGGTACGTCGGTCTTGATGGTTGCCAAGAACTTGGAAAACTCTATTTGCGAGCGGTTTTCTTCCACTTTGGTTTTCAAGGCTCCTTTTAACCGATCGGTGTTTGCAAGCAGGTTTTCTATACCTCCGAAATCGGCAATCAGTTTGACCGCCGTTTTTTCTCCCACTCCGGGACAGCCGGGTATGTTGTCGGAACTGTCACCCATCAATCCTAATATGTCGATAACCTGTTCGGGTGATTGTATGCCGTATTTCGTTTTTATCTCTTCCGGTCCTAAAATTTCGAAATCGCCGCCGAACTTGGGCCGATACATGAAAATGTGTGACGATACCAATTGCCCGTAATCTTTATCGGGTGTCATCATGTAGGTGTCGAAGCCCTCTTTTTCGGCAAGTTTTGCCAGCGAGCCTATGACATCGTCGGCTTCGAAGCCGGGAACTTCTATAATGGGAATGTTGTAGGCTTGGATAATCTCTTTGATGATCGGGACCGAATAGCGTATTACTTCGGGAGTTTCTTCCCGTTGAGCCTTGTATTGTTCATAAGCCTCGTGGCGAAATGTGGGACCTTGCGGATCGAATCCGACGGCAATATGCGAGGGATTTTCTTTTCTCAACAATTCTTCGAGCGTGTTGACGAACCCCAGAATGGCAGAGGTGTTTATCCCTTTGGAGTTGATTCTCGGATTCTTGATGAACGCATAGTAAGAACGGTAAATCAGTGCGTAAGCGTCTAATAAAAATAGTCGTTTCTCTTGCATAAGGGTATGCTGTTTGTAGATAAGAATTAAAAAAGCATCTTTGTAATGCGGTAAAATTACGATAAAAATACGGATTCTTTTGTTTTATTACTATTTTTGCACCAGAATAAATTGATATGGATAAACTTTTTAGCATACGGCAGCCGATAACCGAGGAGCTTGCTCTACTGAATAAAACCCTTACTGAATCTTTGCATACGACCAGTCCTCTGATGAATGAGGTGATTCAGGCTTATCTCGAAAGCAAGGGGAAACAGATTCGGCCCATATTGGTGTTACTGTGTGCGAAGTTGTTCGGTGAAGTTCCTCGTGAAGCCATTGACGCAGCAGCTTCGTTGGAAATGTTGCATAATGCCAGTCTGATTCATGACGATGTAGTCGATGAATCGCAGAAACGCAGAGGGCTACCGACGATCAATCATTTATATGATAACCGTATAGCGGTTTTGGTTGGCGATTATTTCGTGTCGTGTGCTTTGGCTTGTTCGATAAAAACGAACAAGATGCCGATTGTTTCTTGTTTGGGTGTCTTGGGACGGGATTTGGCTCGGGGAGAGATAGACCAGCTTTCCAATGCCCGCAATCACTTGCTTGACGAGAATGCATATTTCGAAGTGATTCGGCGAAAGACTGCATCTCTGTTCTATGCTTGTATGCAGGTGGGTGCACTGTCTGCCGGCGCTTCTGCCGAAGATGTCGCAAGATTGGGAATGTTTGGAGAAAAGTTAGGGCTTTGTTTCCAGATTAAGGACGATATTTTCGATTATTACGAGGATAAAGTTATCGGTAAACCCACGGGAAACGATTTGCGGGAAGGGAAAATAACACTGCCGCTTATTTATGCGATTACTCATGGCGAAGGCTCTGAAAACGAACGAATGAGAGATTTGTTGTTGAGTGAGGAATGTTTGTCGTCCGACAGCGTGCATACACTCATCGAGTATGCCAAAACACAAGGCGGTATCGAGTATGCCTATGAAACTATGGGACGTATTCGTAACGAGGCTGTGGACCTATTGTCCGTTTTTCCTCCTTCCGGAACGATCGATTCTTTGATTGCTATCTTGGACTACACGATAGAGCGGGAAAAATAGAATTTTTAGGATAGTGGGGTTGTGTCGACCCTTGTGGGCGCTTCCTTCATATCACTGCGCGACTTCCCGTAATACTTATGGGATACGGCAAGGAGAGAGGGCTAAAATCCGTTTCGAACATTTTTTAACTCCTCCCCTGTGTTTGGTTGTTAAACAAAATATAGGGGAGGTGGCACGTAGTGACGGAGGGGTTGAAAACAACATCTCATCGGATATTTGACCCCCTCGCCCTATGGCACTCCCTCTATACTCTTTGCAGGAACACCCTGCAATACTACGAGACACGGCAAAGGGAGAGGGGTTAGAGGTATGAAAAGACAATCTCTGTTGATTTCTTACTAATTATCGAAAACGACCACTTTCAAAAGTGGTCGTTTTCGTTTTCGATTTGCCCTTCATGTCGTCAATATTTGAAGCTGCTGCCGCCGAGAAACTCTCTGAGAAGAGAAGTAGGAGGTATTTCGCGTTGATTGATGGATTGAAAATATCCTAAGAAACGGAGCAAACGATGAGCTTCGGCATATTCGGGACAATCATGGGGTACGGCACTGAGTATGGGTTGTGCATAATCTTTCATTACCGCCAGTTCGAAAAGGAGTGAAGAGTTGAACATGGCATCGGCGTTTTCCTGATAGGGGAATATCCATTTTTCTTCTCCTCGTCTCACGCTTCCCCAACGGGCTATGGTGCTCTGTGCCGATGCTCCGCGATACTTATGGTCGCGGATAATGCGGCGTAACAGACGGTTATCGGCAGTAGGTATCCAGTTGTGGTCGTCGATGGAGATGGTCGTCAAGGCGGAAACATAAATGCGATATTTCAAATGAGTTTCGATTTGAGGTGTCAAATCCGGGTTTAATCCATGTATGCCTTCCAAGATGAGAACAGACCCTTGTTCCAATTTCAGAGTATTCCCTCTGTATTCTCTTTCGCCGGTTTCGAAATTATAGGTAGGCATCTCGATTGTTTCGCCTTGCAATAATCTGTTGAGGTCTTTATTGAATAAATCTAAATCCAAAGCGTAGAGCGATTCGTAATCGTAGTCGCCGGTTTCGTCGAGAGGGGTGTCTGTTCTATTGACAAAATAGTTGTCGAGAGATATGGCTACCGGTTTCAACAGATTGGTCATGAGTTGAATCGATAATCTTTTGGAGAATGTGGTTTTCCCCGAGGAGGAGGGCCCTGAGATAAGTACGATACGAGTGCCGTTTTCGTGATAGCGTCGGGTTATATCGTCGGCGATTTTACCTATTTTCTTTTCATGAAGGGCTTCGGCAACTTTGATTAAGTCGGTTGCCTGTCTTGTTTCCACGGCTTTGTTGAGGTCTCCTATATTGCTCAATCCGATAATTTGGTTGAACGTGAGGTATTCTTTGAACGCATTCAACATTTTTTCTTGCGGTTCTATCGGAGCCGGTTCGGTCGGTGCATCGGGCATGGGAGGAACTAACAACACCCCTCCGTTATATTTTACTAAGTCGAATCCCTGTAAATATCCTGTCGACGGAGTCAGCCAACTGTAATACGAGTCGGCGAGACCGTCGAGAGTATGGTATTGAGTATATAACTCGTGTGTGGTTTTCAGCAATTCTATTTTATCGAACATACCTTGTTCCCGAAAAACTTCTATGGCATCGGCTGTGTGACATTCTATTTTTTTGAACGGAATGTCGGCGGCTATGATTTCGGCCATGCGATGCTTTATTTTATCGATGGATTCGGGTTCGAGGGCGTTTTCATTATCGAGCAGGCAATAGTATCCATGAGATAGGGAATGTTCTATACGCAATCTTGTTCCCGGGATAATGTCGTTGATTGCTTTGTACATGACAAAACAGAGGGAACGCACGTATGTGCGCATACCTGCCGGGTGAGAGATATCGAGAAATTCGATGTCTTTGGGCCCGAATACCCGGTATTTCAATTCTTCGGTTTTGTTATTTACGTAAGCGCAAATCGGGCGGTGAGCCAGTCGAGGATTTGCCAGTTTATAGATTTCGAGGAGGCTTTCACCTCCGTTTACATGTATCGTTTTTCCTGTGTTTACACAATAAACGTCAAATTGTTCTTTTTCCATAATGTTGATGGGATATAATTTCGATGGTATTCTTAATTGTTAATAAAAATAAAAACGGCAATTTCTACCTGATGTAAATCTTTTTATTTGTATAATTTTGCAAAGGAATCATTTCCAGATGCAGATTGTGAGTTAAATATACTACAAAGAGGATAATAAAACAACTATTTAAGAAACTTTCATGGAATACACATTTCTGGACTTCTTGACTTTGATCGGGTCGGTCGGTTTGTTCCTATATGGAATGAAGGTCATGAGCGAAGGGTTACAGAAGGTAGCAGGAGACAGACTGCGTAATATCCTTGCCGTGATGACGAAAAATCGGTTTTCAGGAATGTTGACCGGAATATTGATAACAGCATTGATTCAAAGCTCGTCGGCTTCGACGGTAATGGTCGTCAGCTTTGTGAATGCCGGGTTAATGACGTTGGGGCAATCGATGGCAGTCATTATGGGGGCGAATGTCGGTACGACAGCTACGGCGTGGCTCATCTCTCTTTTTGGATTCAAGGTCGATATCACAATTTTTGCTTTGCCGTTGATAGGTTTGGGAGTTCCTTTGTTGTTTTCGAATAAAAGTTCTCGTAAATCGTGGGGCGAGTTTATAATCGGATTCTCATTCTTGTTCATGGGGCTTAGTTATATAAACAACTCGGTTCCCGATTTGAGGAGTAATCCCGAGGTGTTTGAGTTTTTGTCTTCTTACACGCAGCATGGGTTCATTTCTATTTTGGGATTTTGTGCTGTGGGGGCGATTCTCACGATGATTGTGCAGTCATCGAGTGCGTCGATGGCGATATTTTTAATCATGTGTAGCAAAGGTTGGATTTCATTCGACATAGCTGCCGCTTTGATTTTGGGTAGTAATATCGGTACGACGATAACTCCTCTGTTGGCTTCTATCGGTGCGAATGTGTCGGCGAAAAGGGCAGCGATGGGGCATTTGCTGTTCAATGTGCTCGGTTCCATGTGGGCGCTTGTTTTGTATTATCCTTTCATTCGTTTTATCGTGTGGATTTGTACTTCGTTGGGGGTAGGGAACCCGAATGACTTGATGTCGTTTATTTCCACTTGGGAGCAATCCGATCCTGCATTGGTTGCCGCGCTGAATAGCGGACAGAATTTGGGTTCTGCCGATTTCGAACAGCAAAAAGCTCATTTTGCAGCCATGCAGTTTTCTGTATCGTTCGGGTTATCGATGTTCCATACGGTATTCAATGTAATCAATGTAACCATTATGATTTGGTTTACAGGTTTATATGAGAGGATAGTGACCCGCTTGGTGAGGGTAAAAGATAAGAACGAAGAGGAGTTCCAATTGAAATTTATTTCGCGGGGTATGTTGTCGGCTTCGGAATTAAACCTACCGCAAGCCCATCAGGAGATTGCCGTGTATGCCGAGCGGGTACAACGTATGTTCGGTATGGTCGCCGATTTATTACATGAAAAGGAAGGAAGCGAAGCCTATTTGAAATTATACAATCGTATCGAGAAATACGAGCAGATTTGCGACCGTATGGAATTGGAAATTGCCGGATTCTTGAACCTGGTTGTCGGCGGTCGGTTGAGCTATGAAGGAAAAATGATGGTAAACAGTATGCTTACTATCGTGACCGAGATTGAGAGTATAGGAGATTGTTGTTATAACCTCGCTCGTACTTTGCAACGGAAGCAAGACTCTCATATCGATTTTAACGACGAGATTGTAAGTAATATCGATGCAATGTTTAAACTCGATTCCGAAGCGTTGTCCAATATGGTGGCGCTCCTGTCGAGTAACGAACCGCTTATGAGCGAGATAATGATTTCGTATAATAAAGAGTGTGAGATTAATAATTATAGGAATCAACTGCGCGGGGCTAATGTCGAAAACATCAATAATAAACATTACGAATACCAATCGGGAATATACTATATGGATATGATTTCGGAGTGTGAACGGTTGGGCGATTATGTTATCAATGTGGTCGATGCCATTAAACAGCAGCAGGTAAAACATGCTTGAAATGAGACGATACGATAAAAGCCGTCCCGAATTTTCGGGACGGCTTTTATCGTTGGTAAGAGAGATTATCGTCGTAATAATGCGATAAGCTCTGCCACACCCTCCGAGGCTCCCTTTTGGATAACCCGAACGGAACGATCGACAGGAACTTTTACCTCTTTGGGATCGATGAGGTATATCGGTACTTGCGGACGTACATAACGGAGCAATCCTGCGGCGGGATAAACGTTCAGCGATGTTCCGATGACGACGAATATATCGGCTTCTTCGGTGATTTCGATAGCCGGCTCTATCATGGGTACGGCTTCGCCGAACCATACGATGTGGGGTCTCAGCTGGTCTCCGTATCGGTCGGTTTCGTCGGCTTTTATTTCATAATGGTCGGGAGACAATTCATAAATGCGATTTTCATTTTTTGTCGAGCGTACTTTGGTGAGTTCTCCGTGCAGATGAATTACGTGAGTACTCCCGGCGCGTTCGTGTAGATTGTCTACATTTTGAGTGATGACTGTTACATCGTAATCCTTTTCGAGAGTCGCCAATCCGAAGTGTCCTTTATTGGGTTCGACGGTGAGGAGTTCTTTGCGCCTTTTGTTATAAAACTCTTGTACCAAAGCCGGATTTCTTTCCCAGCCTTCCGGGGTTGCGACATCTTCTACGGGGTAACGGTCCCATAACCCTCCACTGTCTCGGAATGTAGAAAGCCCGCTTTCTACACTCATTCCTGCGCCTGTCAATACAACCAGTTTCTTTTTCATATCTTTTGTTTCAACAAGATGGATTTCATCTTAAATAATTAAGATAAAGTTAGAGTAAAACTTCGGCGGCTGCAAATGTTTTTTAATAAAATGTGTTGAGATTTTGGAATGGGTGACACTATTCCATCGGGAATTATGTTTTTTTTTAAGGAGAATTTATTGAATTAAGTATAAAAGCCCTATCTTCGCTTCGCAAATATTGTTATTATGTTTGCTTAAATACAATAAAAATAGAAAATGGACAAATTAAGTTATGCATTAGGTCTCAGCATGGGGCACAATTTTTTAGGCTCGGGTATCAAATCGTTGAACGTCGAGGATTTTGCCAAAGGTGTAGAGGCTGTATATAAACAGGAAAAACCGGAAATTAGTTTCGATGAGGCAAAAAAAATCATCAACGAGTTTTTTTCCAATTTGCAAGATGAAATCGCCGAGACGAATAAACAGGCCGGAAAAGAATTTTTGGCAGAGAATGCCAAGCGTTCCGGTGTGGTGGTACTTCCCAGCGGTTTGCAATATGAAGTGCTTGCCGAGGGAAAAGGTCGTAAGCCGAAAGTTACCGATAAAGTTCAATGTCATTATCATGGAACTTTGATTGACGGACAAGTGTTCGACAGTTCGATACAGCGGGGTACTCCGGCAGTATTCGGGGTCAACCAAGTGATACCCGGTTGGGTGGAAGCCTTGCAGTTAATGCCCGAGGGTTCTCGTTGGAAATTATATATACCTTCTGATTTGGCGTATGGAGAGCAAGGAGCCGGCGGAAGTATTCCGGCAAACGCTACTCTGATTTTTGAAGTGGAACTAATAAAAATATTATAATTATTTACCCAATAAACAATGAAAAAGACTATTTTATTTTGTGTGGCACTCGCCGGTTTGACGGCAATGTCTTCTTGCGGAAACAAGGCCGCTACTAAGTTGGAAAATGCAGCAGATAGCGCAAGCTATGCTCTGGGTGTTTCTAATGGCGCCCGTTTTGGAGAAGCCCTGAAATCGGGTATGTACGAACAGCTTAAAAACATCGATCCCAATGATTTTATGAAAGGTTTGGCCGCTGCCTTGAAAACCGATTCTACGCAGCGTTCTTATGAAATGGGATTGAGTCAGGGTCTTTATATTAAGGAGATGTTGAATAATATCAAACAAGGAACCGGCGTAGAGATCGATATCCCGACATTCGTTCAGGCTTATAAACAAGCTATGGACGGCGATACGACTTTGTTGATTTCGGCTATGCAATCCAATTCGGTTCTCGATGCTATTTTCAGAGCAGCCGCCGAAGCTAAGGAAAAAGAAGAACTCGCTCGTTTGGCCGAGACTCCCGAAGCCAAAGAAAATTTGGCGAAAGGCGAGGCTTTCCTTGCTGAAAAAGCCAAAGAAGAAGGTGTGGTAAAAACTGAATCGGGACTTCTTTATAAGGTCGTTAAAGAAGGAAAAGGCGATAAAGTACAATCCAATCAACGTGCGAAAGTATCTTACAAAGGAACTTTGATCGACGGAACCCAATTCGATTCCAATGCAAGCGCTACTTTCTCTCCTACGCAAGTCGTTAAAGGCTTTGGAGAAGGTTTGCAGTTGATGCAAAAAGGCGGTAAATATATCTTGTATATTCCTGCCGAACTGGGTTACGGAGTTCGTGGCGGAGGTGATAAAATCCCGACCAATTCGACTCTCATATTTGAAGTAGAGGTTTTGGATATTGTCAAATAGATAGATTTTCTATAAATATTTTGAAGTGCCGCTCTTGTTTGAGTGGCACTTTTTTGTGAAAAAATGTCAGATAAAATGCTAATAATAGATTAAGAATAAACTTTTGTTTGTCTTTTTGTCAAAAAATAGATAAAATATAGCTGTTTATTAAAAAAGAAATGATATTTTTGTCGCAAAATGATTTATATATTAAAATTTTATGGAAAAGATTGATAACCTTGATCGTCAGATTCTCGAAATTATAATGCGCAATGCCCGCATTCCGTCGAAAGATGTGGCTGCCGAATGCGGTGTTTCCCGCGCTGCTATCCATCAACGTATTCAGCGTATGATCGACATGCATGTTATTACCGGATCGGGATACCATGTAAATCCTAAATCTTTGGGTTTCAGGACGTGTACTTATATCGGGGTGAAATTGGAGAAAGGTTCGATGTATCGCGATGTCGTTCCCGAGCTCGAAAAGATTCCCGAAGTAGTAGAATGCCATTTTACGACGGGTCCTTACACAATGCTTTGTAAATTATACGCTCGCGATAACGAGCATTTGATGGAGTTGCTTAATGACAAAATACAGAATATTCACGGGGTGGTTTCGACGGAAACTCTTATTTCGTTGGAACAAAGCATGAATCGCGAAATTCCGGTCATGAAGAAGTGATTATTCTTCGTAGAGTAAAATAGGGAGAGTCTGTCTTGGGGCAGGCTCTTCTCGTTTTAAATCACCGGGTAATAACCGAATTTTTATTTTGTAGTTTTTTATCGGTTCTCCAAAGTAATAACAGAGTGATGGCGGTAGCGATTGTATCGGAAACCGGCATGGCTATCCATATACCGTTCAAGGCATATATTCGGGGAAAAATAAGTAGTAACGGAATCAGGAATATGACTTGTCGGGTCAAGCTGAGGAAAATGGACTTAGAAGCCATACCTAAGGATTGGAACAGGTTGGTGGTGACGATTTGGAATCCGACAATCGGGAATACACCCATAACGATGCGCATCCCGTGTATGGCTACATCGATGAGGTTCGTATCGGTAGTGAAGGCCCGTATAATGTAATACGGGAAAAAGGTTGAACCTATCCACCCGACCGTGCAACAAATGGTCGCTACGATGCCGGTTAAAACGAATGCTTTTTTCATTCTGGTGTAATTACCTGCACCGTAATTGTACCCTACGATGGGTTGCATGCCTTGATACAACCCGATAATGAGCATAACGACCAATGTGGCGTAACTGTTGAAAATACCGAATGCACCTATCGCCTCGTCTCCTCCATACCGATAGAGCGATGTGTTGATGATTGCATTGATAACGCTGCTGGCTACATTGACCAAAAACGGAGCTAACCCGATGGAAACGATGTTGAACAGGATTCCCCATTCGAGTTTGAAGTATCGACGATGGAATCGCAACTGGCTTTTAGGGTTGAAGAAATGTATCATGACAAATGCTGCCGAAATGGCCATAGCTATATCTGTCGCTATGGCTGCGCCTTTTATTCCCCAATCTAACCAGAAAATGAAAATCGGTGCGAGGATAAGATTGGAGAAAGCACCTATGAGCATGGTGTACATGGCTTTCCCCGGATACCCCGAAGCTCGCATCATATTGTTGAAACTGTAACAAAGATTGGTGCAGAGCATACCCGGCATGATGTAGATGAGAAACTCTCTAGCATATGGAATGGTGCGGTCGCTGCCGCCGAAACTGCGCAGTATATCGTCCATGTAAACCGAGAAGAAGGTGAGGTAACAAACGGCAAACGAGAGCGAAAGTACAAGACTGTTTGCCAAAATTTTTTCGGCTTTGACTTTGTCGTTCTGTCCCAAAACGATTGAAATGCGAGCCGATGCTCCCAGCCCTACCAACATACCGATAGCCCCTGCCAACGACATGATAGGAAAGGTCAGAGCTAAGCCCGAAATGGCATCGGCTCCTACGCCCTGACCGATAAAAATGCGGTCGATAACATTATACAGAGACATAACCATTGTACCGACAATCGCCGGAACAGAGTACTTCCAAAGCAGTTTCCCTACCGGAAGTGAAGTCAGTTCTCTGTGAATATCGTTTTGGTTTTCCATGTTTGGAGTAGTCGGCACTTAGGAAGGATCGCTCCAATCGCCGTGGGCTTTGATGAGAGCTATCAGTTTTTCGATAGCCATCTCTTCGGGTATGTTCTTTTCGATACACTCTTTACCTTTGTACAAACTCACTTTGTCGCGCCCGGCTCCTACGTATCCGTAGTCGGCATCGGCCATCTCTCCCGGCCCGTTTACAATGCATCCCATGATACCGATTTTTAGTCCGGTAAGGTGTGAGGTCGCCGCTTTGACACGGGCGATTGTAGTTTGTAAATCGAACATGGTTCTGCCGCAACTCGGACAAGAAATATATTCTGTTTTACTGAATCGCTTGCGTGCGGCCTGTAAAATCGTGAACATATAGTCTGTGAGTCGCTGGGACGAAATATTTCCATTATTGCGAAGGAATATGCCATCGATAAGATTATCGAGCAGAAACGGCCCGAAATCGGCCCCTGCTTTCACTTGCAGGTCTTCGCTCTCTTTTTCTTCGTATTCGGCCATGAACACGACCGGAAGTTTGCAGTTTGCTGCGGTGAGCCGTGCCAATGCCGCCCGCAGGTCTCCTACCGGGTTGGTATGCCGAGAGGAGAGAATAAGAACTATTCCCGATTCCTGCGACAGCTCGCCGATAATTTCTTGCGACAGGTCAGCTGTATCGGCTTGTAGGAAGCGGACAGTCGCCGGAGTCGATTTCAATGCAGATAATTCGTGCATTTGAAATAACGGATAGGAGTTGTTTTCCCCGTGATAGTGTGCAAAATCTACGATAGATCGAATATCGCCGCCGACTGTTCGGTCGTGTGTGTAGTAGAAATCGGCGCGTGTCCCTGTTTGAGGCACTCCTTCGGCGATAACTACGGGCTGTTGGTTGCCGCCGATACAATTACAACTCTCTCTCTCTCGGGCTGCCATTTGTTCCAGCGATACGTCGGGGGTTGTTATCGGTTTGTGGCCGGTTCTTGCCGTAATATAATTCACCAGCTTGCAAGCTACCGGGATTTCGGCTTCGGGAGCCTCGCTTAACGACACTCTTATGGTATCGCCTATCCCGTCGGCCAGCAGTGTTCCTATACCTACCGCCGATTTTATTCTTCCGTCCTCACCGTCTCCGGCCTCGGTGACTCCCAAATGAAGCGGATAATTCATACCTTCCGATTCCATCGTTTCGATAAGTAGCCGAACGGTTCGTACCATAACTACCGTATTTGATGCTTTGATGGAGATTACCACGTTGTCGAAATTTTCCGAGCGGCAGATTCTTAAAAACTCCATACACGACTCCACCATACCTTCGGGGGTATCTCCATAACGGCTCATGATACGGTCCGACAGAGAACCGTGATTCACTCCTAAACGTATTGCCGTGTGTTGTTCTTTGCAAATATTCAGAAATGGAATGAACCTCTCTTTGAGTTTTTGCAGTTCGGCGGTATATTCTTCGTCTGTATAGGACAGTTGTTTGAAAGTGCGGGCACTATCGACGAAATTCCCCGGATTTATACGCACTTTATCTACGGTGTAGGCGGCGGCATCGGCAGCTTTCGGGTTGAAGTGGATATCGGCGACCAAAGGTGTCGTATAGCCTCTGGCAATTAACTCTCTTTTGATTTCGCCTAAATTTTCTGCTTCCCTCACTCCTTGTGCCGTGAGCCTCACATAGTCGGCTCCCGCTTGAATGATGCGTATACATTGGTCCACACTGGCCGCGGTATCCAGCGTGGAGGTATTGGTCATCGATTGTATGCGTACGGGATATTCACCTCCGAGAGGTGTGTTTCCTATCTGTACGATACTGCTTTTCCTGCGGTGGTAATTATAGTAGTCCATGACAAGGGAAACTATGGAATCAATTGGTCTTGAATTTATATTTTATCGATGCGAGTTCTTGGTTGGCATCAACGATTTTTTTCGTAAGTCCGGTTTTGTATTTTTCTACTTTCGAAGCGACGGTTTCGTCGCCGAGCGCCAAGATCTGAGTGGCGAGAATAGCTGCGTTGAGGGCTGCGTTGACTCCTACCGTCGCTACGGGAATTCCGGGAGGCATTTGCACGATGGCGAGCAAGGCATCGAGTCCTTCCATACCCGATTTGATGGGAACTCCTATCACGGGCAGTGTAGTCATCGAAGCGATAACACCGGGCAGGTGTGCGGCCATACCTGCGGCGGCAATGATAACTTTTATTCCTCTGGAACGAGCATTTTTGGCGAATTCCTCAACTTCCGCAGGGGTACGATGTGCCGATAAGGCCAACATTTCGAATGGGATTTCGCACTCGTCGAGCAGCTTGGCGGCTTTTTCCATAATAGGAAGGTCGGACGTACTGCCCATAATTATACTTACGATTGGTTTCATAATAAATATAAATTGTCTGTGATTGGTTTTATATGAATAGGAAAAATAAAAATCCGCAGCACATGGCTCCTAATGCAAATCCCGCACCTACTTGGCCGATCGTGTGTCGATTCAGTAAAATACGAGAAGAGCCGATGAGTCCTGCAAGCAAAATGATGGTTATTTGCAAGGGGAATATATAGGGCGTAAGCATTAATCTATAAATGCTCATTAGGAATACCAATACAGCCATCGCTCCGGCCGCTACCATGTGTGCGCTTATTTTCCAATATCGGTTGATAAATAAAGAAATGATAAGCGAGACGATCGCACCCGCTATGAAAGAGAGTATCCAATTCGGTATCCCGAAACGGTATAAGTAGAGATAACATGCGATATAACAAACAAAGTTGATGATATACGGAACGGTACGCTCGGTGCGGTTGTGAAGTCTGAAATCGCTGATATGACCTGTTTTGTAGAGGATAAATATGCCTAAGGACGGAAGTATGCAAGTGGTGAGCAATACGCCTATGACGATGATTCCTAACAGTCTGTCGCCGAAGACTCTCATATAGGACGTATAAAGTGCGATGGCGATTCCGTAAGTTGGCATCAATAACGGGTGGAATATAGTCGATAGAATCGTGGCTAATAGTTTCATGTGTCGTTCGGTTTGATTCATTCAAATTTCTTTTCGCAATCGGGCTACCGGTATCGATAGTTGTTCCCTGTATTTAGCGATCGTACGCCGGGCTATCGGATAGCCTTTTTGTTGCAGCAGCTCGCACAGCTTATCGTCCGAGAGGGGTTTATGTTTGTCTTCGTGGTCTACCAGTTCTTCTAACAATCTTTTGATTTCCCGGGTAGAAACCTCTTCTCCGGCATCGTTTTGCATAGATTCGGAAAAGAAATATTTTAACGGATAAATGCCGAAATTTGTTTGCACGTATTTGCTGTTGCTGGCTCGGGAGATGGTAGAAATGTCATATCCCGCACGTTCGGCGACATCTTTCAGAATCATGGGTTTCAAGTTGCGTTCGTCGCCGGTGAGGAAAAAATCTTTTTGTAAATCTACGATGACTTTAATTGTGCTCAGCAGTGTTTCCTGTCGTTGTTTTACAGCATTGACAAACCATTGCGCCGCATCGAGTTTTTGTTTGACGAATAACAGGGCATCCCGTTTTTCCCGAGTCTGGTTTTGTTTGTTCGAGGAATAATCGTCGAACATATCCTGATAATCCCGGCTTACGTGTAGTTCGGGTATATTCCCGTTATTTAGCCCGATGGTTAACTCCCCATCTTGCGCTTCGACAAAAAAGTCGGGAATAATGTGATGTTCCGAGCTGCCCGAATAGCTGTTGTTCCATGCGCTTCCGGGCTTGGGATTAAGTAGCGTGATTTCTCGTATGGCTTGTTTCAGTTCTTCTTCGCAAACATTACATTGGCGCATGATTTTGTCGTAATGCTTTTTAGAGAATTCTTCGAACATTTTGTCGATAATCTTGTAAGCCAATAAGTTGGCAGGAGTCCCTTCGTGGCGTTCTAATTGGAGTAACAGGCATTCCCGTAAATTCGAAGCCCCGACACCGGCCGGTTCGAACTCCTGAATCATTTGTAAAATATCTTCTACTTGGCTCACCGGAACGTCTAAACCTACTTGAAAAATAAGATCGTCCGAAATAGCTTGTATCGGTCTCTGTAAATAACCGTTGTCATCTATATTCCCAATAATGTATTGAGCAATTTGATAGGAGGTTTCGTCGAGAGAAAGCTCTCCCAACTGGCTTTCGAGGTAATCGTGAAATGAAGAGGCCGATACGAATGGAATGTCTTCTTTTTTGTCATCTTTCGAGTAGTTGTCGGCTTCGAGTCGGTAGTCCGGTATATCTTCTTCGTTGCGATAATCACCCAATGTAAGTTCCTCTGCCGATTCTCCCGGATTTCCGTCTTCATCGGCGTTGGCATCAAATTCGTTTATACTGTCCGGGATTTCTTCCCGTCCTTCTTCTAAGGCGGGATTATCGACCAGTTCTTGTTGTACGCGTTCTTCAAATTCGATTTCGGTAAGTTCGAGGAGTCGAATCAACTGTATCTGCTGGGGCGATAGTTTCTGTTGCAATTTTTGTTGCAACTGCTGTTTCAGTGCTGCCATAAGCTGTGAGTGATTTGCAAACGAAGATAGCTATTTTTGCTCTAAATAAGTAAAAAAATGAGAATTTTTAGAAGCTGTTTTTATTTTTTCAGCCTGTATTCGAGAGCTGTTTTTCAAGGGTATTTTACAAATGAAAGAAATATGAATAAGTTGGAGCTACATTCTTTCGGAATGATTGCTGCCGGTGTTTTTGAAACTATATGGTGAGACTCTCTGCTGCTTTCGGTTCAGTAAAACCTCGTGGGATAGACATGAATTTTAGCGATGAAATTTTTGTAGATAACCACATTCTGGACTTTTCGGGGAAAGGTTGATTCTTGCTTAATTAAAACCTCCTCCCCTGTGTTTGGTTGTCAAACAAAATATAGGGGAGGTGGCACGAAGTGACGGAGGGGTTGAAAACAACATCACATTAGGCTGTTTGTATCGGATATTTAATCCTCTCGCCTTACGAGCGTTCTCCCTATCTCATCTGCGATGAGCTGAGGGTGGGGAACTAAGATGTCACTGCGAATATTCTTTTCACTCCTACTCGCAAATACAAGAGAGAATTTAAAAGACAATCTTCACTAATTTCCTCCTGAGCCTTGCTTTCCATAGTATTAAGGGGGATTCAATGCTTCTTCGCTATATCTTTTGCGAAACATGAGGGGGAAGAGCTTGTTCTTATTGCGAATAAAAAAAGCCGTGTATGGGAAATACACGGCTTTTATGCGGCAAATAAGTGATTCTTATTGGTTGTTGTCGTTACGAGAATGACGGTCGCTGCGGGGAGCTCTTTCGGGGCGGGGCAACAGCGCCTTTATAGACAAGCGGTATTTACCGGTTTTTTTGTCTATTTCGATGAGTTTTACCGTTACTTCGTCTCCTTCGTGGATGCCCGATGTCTCCATCGATTCGAGGCGATCCCAGCTGATTTCCGAGATGTGGAGTAATCCGTCTTTTCCCGGAAGAATTTCTACGAAAGCGCCGAAGGGTAAAATCGATTTAACGACTCCGGTATAAGTTTCTCCCTCTTCGGGTTGAGCCGTGATGGATTTGATACGACGTATAGCATCTTTGATAGAATCGAGGTTAGCGGCAGATATTTCTATGTGTCCCTCGTTGTTGATTTCATCGATAGTAACCACAGCTCCGCTGGCTTCCTGTATGCTTTGGATAATTTTTCCGCCCGGGCCTATTACGGCTCCGATCATGTCTTTCGGGATAATCATCGTTTCGATATGAGGCGCATGCGGTTTCAAGTCGGCGCGAGGTTCGGCGATAGTGTCGGTGATAATATTAAGAATGTGCAGACGACCTTCGCGGGCTTGGTTCAAGGCTTTTTCCAAAACTTCGTAAGAAAGTCCGTCGCACTTGATATCCATTTGGGTCGCTGTGATACCGTCGCGAGTTCCGGTCACTTTGAAGTCCATATCCCCGAGGTGGTCTTCGTCACCGAGAATATCCGAGAGAATGGCATATTTCACATTGTCTTTATCGGTAATCAATCCCATAGCTATACCTGATACCGGTTTCTTGATTTTCACACCGGCATCCATAAGAGCCAATGTCCCGGCACAAACCGTTGCCATCGAGGAGGAACCGTTTGATTCGAGAATATCCGAAACTACACGTACCACGTAAGGATAATCGGCAGGAATCATACGTTTAAGCGCACGGTTCGCCAAGTTTCCGTGTCCTATTTCACGACGACCTACGCCACGTTGAGCTTTGGCTTCACCAGTGGAGAAGGGGGGGAAGTTATAGTGCAACAAGAAACGGTCGCGACCTTGATTCAATACGTCGTCGAGAATTTTCTCGTCGAGTTTGGTTCCGAGAGTTACGGTCGATAAAGATTGCGTTTCACCGCGAGTGAAGACTGCCGATCCATGAGGTCCGGGTATATAATCGACTTCGCACCAGATAGGACGAATTTGTGTGGTAGTACGTCCGTCCAAACGAATACCCTCATCGAGAATACAACGGCGAACAGCTTCTTTTTCTACATCGTGGTAGTAGCGTTTTACAAGAGCTCCTTTTTCGGCGGCATCTTCTTCGCTCATGCCGGCTAAGTATTCGTCGACAATCGCGTCGAAAGCGTTTTGGCGGGCATGCTTGTCGGCATTTCCCGAACGTGCGATAGCGTATGCTTTGTCGTAGCATTTTGCCCAAACGTCTTTTCTCAACTCTTCATCGTTGGTCTCGTGGCAATATTCTCTTTTCACGGTAGAGCCTACGGCTTCTGCCAATTCTTTTTGTACAAGGCAATGAACCTTGATAGCTTCGTGGGCGGCTTTCAATGCTTCGAGCAAATCGGCCTCCGAAACTTCGTCCATTTCGCCTTCTACCATCATAATATTTTCATAAGTGGCTCCCACCATTAAGTCCATATCGGCTTTTTCCAATTCGGCGAAAGTGGGATTTATTTTGAATTTACCATCGATACGGGCAACTCGTACTTCCGAGATAGGGCCATTGAAAGGAATGTCCGAAACGGCCAAAGCTGCCGAAGCGGCAAGACCGGCCAAAGCGTCGGGCATATCTACGCCGTCGCTCGAAAATAACATGATGTTCACGAATGTGTCGGCATGATAATTTTCGGGGAACAAAGGGCGCAATACACGATCCACTAAACGGGAAGTAAGTATTTCGTAATCCGAAGCACGGCCTTCTCTTTTGGTGAAACCTCCGGGGAAACGGCCGAAAGCAGAGAAACGTTCTTTATATTCTACTTGCAGAGGCATGAAATCCACGCCTTCACCGGCTTCTTGGGCCGAACATACGGTAGCCAGCAGCATGGTGTTGCCCATGCGAACCTCGACGGCTCCATCGGCTTGCTTGGCTAGCTTGCCGGTTTCGATGGTGATGGTCCTTCCATCACCCAAATCGATGGTCTTCTTAATAACTTGTTTAATCATAAAATCGATTTTTCTTTATTTTTTCCTTCTCAAAATCGTGCAAAGATAATGAAAGTTTGAAAGTAAAACTATGATTATGAAATAAAAATGTGAAAATAGAATGCGTAGAGAGGAGTCTGAGTCGGTTTAATCTCGTTTTTTTATACTTTCTCCTGACATTTTGCTTGCGAGCTTCTCGATCATGTGGCCGTTTACGGCGAATGCGGGAGTAACCCGCACCTCGGTATATGTCGAGTAAACTTGTTTCTACTTTCGATTTGCACTATTTTTGCCATTGATGGCGAAAATCAATGTAATTGAAATGTGTTTTGCTTCTGTCTTCATTTGCATTATCTTTGCATAGTGCGAAATAGGCTATGCCCCGGTATAATCAAGTGAATTTGCTTCTACTCTCGGCTTATACTATCTTTGCAATTGAGGAAAGGAATATAATTTATAACATATACGGAAATGAAAAAGTGGGTATTTGGGTGTGCAATGGCGTTGGTGATAACCTCGTGCGACAATAAGAAATTTTCCATTCAGGGACGCGTGGCCGATGCCGATGGACAAGTACTGTATTTAGAGTCGTTGGCTGTGAATGGTACAGAGCTTCTCGATTCTGTCGAATTGGATAAGGACGGTCGGTTTAAATTCAAGTATCATGCTCCGCAGTATCCTGAGTTTTATCAATTGAGATTGGACAAGTCCATCATACATTTGGCCATAGATTCGACCGAAACATTGAACCTCTCGGCGAATGCGGCCGATTTTGCCAATGACTATGAACTTACAGGGTCGGACGAATGTGTGAAGATGCGCATTGTCGCTCAGGAAAGTGCCAAGTTAAAAAAACGAATCGATGAACTGTCCCGAGCCATGTCTTCCAATAGCGACCGTGTCGACGATTTGCGGAAGCAGGCAATCGAAGATTTGGCCGCCTATAAAAAGAAAATGTTCGATTTGGTATTGGAAAATCCGGCCTCGGCAACTGCATATTATATTGTTTTTCAAGAAATAAACGGAGATAAAATATTTGATCCTTATGATGCCGATGACCGAAAATTGATAGCTGCCGTCGCTACGGGATTCGATTCGCTTTATCCCGATTCGCCTCGATCCAAACAATTGAAGAACATGACACTGGCTGCTATTGCCGCTGAGCGTGCTGCGCAAAAGGAAAAGCCCGAAATCGAAGCGAGCACAGCCAATTTTCTGGATATGGAATTATACGATTTGCGAGGACGGAAAAAGGTCTTGTCCGATTTTGTCGATGCCGGTAAAGTCGTTCTTCTGAGTTTTACCGCCTATCAGGCCGATTATTCTCCGGCGTATAATATGAAGTTGGCCGAGCTCTATAAAAAATACAAGTCGAAAGGGTTGGAAATATATCAAGTTTCTTTGGATGCCGACGAGCAGGCTTGGAAAGTTGCGGCCGATAATCTCCCGTGGGTTTGTGTGCGAGACCCTCAAAGCGTTTATTCGCATAATGCCGCCATGTATAATGTGAAGACACTGCCTACATGCTTTGTTATCGATAGGAATGACGGTATTGTAAAACGGATAGAAAAAGTCGATGAAATAGAAAACGCGGTACAGTCTCGGCTTTAAGGTTCGATACGAGGTTCGGAAAATGAACTTTTGGACGAATATCGTTGTTTTTTTTTGGAAGATAAAAAAAAGAGAGTATCTTTGTCACATTGAAAGCACAAAAAGGAGTCCCGGCAAACGGCGGGATTTCTTTTTTGTTTAGGAGCCGTTTTGAAATTTCCAAGTGATATTGGAACCTTCGAAAAATTGAAACGGCATCTCGATGAGAAAATTATTTAATATAAACTATAGGAGTTAGATTATGGCTATTACGTACATGACCGAAGAAGGTTACAAAAAATTGATGGAAGAGATCGCTTATCTCGAAAATGTGAAGCGTCCCGAAATCTCACGGGCTATCGGTGAGGCACGTGATAAAGGAGATCTCTCGGAAAATGCCGAGTATGATGCCGCCAAAGAGGCGCAAGGAATGCTCGAAATGAAAATTTCTCAGTTGAAAGATTTAGTGGCGAATGCACGCTTTATCGACGAGAGTAAATTGAACACCCATACGGTTCAGATTTTGAATACGGTAAAAATTAAAAATGTGAAGAACGGTGCGGTAATGACCTACACCATCGTATCTGAGTCCGAAGCCAATTTGAGAGAAGGAAAAATCTCGGCCACGACGCCTATTGCCAAAGGATTGTTGGGCAAGAAAGTCGGAGACATCGCAGAGATTCAAGTGCCTTCTGGATTGATGTCGTTCGAGATCGTAGATATTTCTATTTAGGCATAAGCCGATGTGCGAGTTATGCACACCGGCTTTTTTATTATAGATATTCCCCCTTTCTCTCCTATAGTTCGCAGAAAGGGGGAATATTTTTTGTCACCCTGTTTCTTTTCACATTAATATAGAGTGTCTTGTCGAAAAGTCTCAGCGAGCTTAGCTTTTTTGTGTTTGATTTTCGCTATATTTATGGGATACGGTTCGGCATAGCCGAATCGGAAATATGATTTCCATTTGTCTTTGCACTCAACTTTCACTATATTTGTAGACCTAAAATCACGAAATTATGGCATCTATTTTCAGTCGTATCGTTGCCGGTGAAATACCGTGCTATAAAGTAGCCGAAGATGAAAACTACTTTGCTTTTTTAGACATCAGTCCCGTTGCCAAAGGTCATACTTTGGTTATTCCCAAACAAGAGGTCGATTATATTTTCGATTTGGACGATGAGACTTATGTGGGTCTTACCCGATTTGCCAAACGGGTGGCGAAAGCTATCGAGAAAGCGATTCCTTGTAAGCGAGTGGGAGTCGCTGTTATGGGACTCGAAGTCCCGCATACCCATATTCACCTCGTTCCTATTAACAAGGAAGCGGATATGAATTTTTTCCGGGACAAACTTTCTCTTGAATCTACCGAGATGCAAGCTATTGCCGAAGCTATCGCTCGGGAAATGGAATGATTCTCAGTGCCCTTAAAAAGCGTAGACATCGGTTTTAATGAATCTTCCGTCGGTCATCATAAGATGAGATAGGGCGGGTGATATGCAGTGACGGAGGGGGTGGGTTATTGTTCGTTTTGTTTGGCTGTCAGAAGTCTTTTTCTTAGAAATTTGGCCGGATACCAAGCGGTCACGAATCCCAGAATGAGGACGATGGCTGTGACTGCCAGCGTGTCGAGGAGTTCCAGCTTCACCGGATAGGCATCGGTAATAAACACGCCTTCGAAACTGCCCAATTTCAGTATTCCGTATTCTTGTTGCAGATAGCAGAGTATGACTCCCAAGATGAGTCCCGAACCAGCCCCGATAGCCGAAATGAGCCACCCTTCGACGAGGAAGATTTTAGAAATGAGTCTGTCGTCGGCTCCGAGGTTTTGTAGTGTATCTATATCCCGTTTTTTGTCGATAATAAGCATCGACAAGGCTCCGATTACGTTGAATGTGGCAATCATCAGAATGAACGATAAAATAAGAAATGTGATCCATTTCTCTATTTGCACCCATTTGTACCAGTCGTTTTGCTGCATATGGGTCGCCACCCGATAAGCGTCACCGAGGTGCTCTCTCAATTTTTTCGCAAATTCGTTTTCATTTGTCGTTGGAGTGAGGCGTAGCTCGATAGCGGTCGCTTCGGTAGTGTAACTGAACATCTCGCGAGCCGTCGACAAGGGTATGATGGCGAGCTGGTCGTCATAGATGGCCTGGTTGGCGCAGAATGTCGATGAGACGAAAATACGTCTCCCGTTGAACGACTGTGACGGATTGGCCAGATTGACTTTTCCCAACCGATTGGGAGCGTACAATTCTACCGGATAAGGAGAGTTGGCGACAACGCCGAGTTGTCCGGCTACGCCGATACCTAATGATACGTAGTCGATTCTGCCGTCGTTGAGTTGGAACGTTCCGCTCGTGACAATGTCTTGTATGTGGGAAAGCTCTGTATAATTGTCGGGTACGCCTTTCACTAAAACAGGCCGTTGCCGGTCTTTGTATATGCAGAGGGCGTTTTCTTCGATGACGGGTGTGAATGTTTTCACCTCGTTCCATTCGGCGATTTGCTCGATAGCCTCTTCTTCGGTATCGAGAGTTTTGCCTTGCAACGGAGTTATTTTTATCTGCGGGTCTATTTGGGAGTAGAGCGATCCTATCAGCTCCGTAAATCCGTTGTAGACCGATAGCGTGCAGACGAGAGCCAACGTAGTGATAGCCACCCCGCATACCGAGACAATCGATATGGCATTGATGGCGCTATGCGATTTTTTTGAAAACAAGTAACGCCATGCTATTTTCCGGGCGAGGCGGTTCATAGGGAGCGTTTACTTTTTCAGTAGAGAATCTATGTTTTCGATGTAGTCGAGCGAATCGTCGAGGAAAAACGACAGTTCGGGAGTTTTTCTCAACTGGTAACGTACCCGCTGTGAAAGCTCGTACCGAATGGTTTTCGTATTGGCATTGATGTTTTCTATCATTTCTGCGCTCTTTTCCGGCGGGAAAATACTCAGGTAGGCTTTTGCCGTACTCAGGTCGGGACTTACCCGCACTACGCTTACCGATATGATTATCCCATGTGTTTTGCGGGTTTCTGCCAAGAATATGTCGCTCAATTCTTTTTGGAGCAGTCGGCTTATTTTGTTTTGTCTGGTTGTTTCCATAATAGGTGGTTTTAATAAATAACAAAGTTTTACCTCGTATATCCGGCGAAATTATGGTTTTTTCCATAAGATCGTGAGTCCGTCTCGTAAGGGAAGTATAATTTTTTCTACCCGATTGTCGGTCGCGACGAAGTCGTTGAACCGTTCTATTCCTATGGTTTGGGCATCGCGGCTGTTCGGGTCGGTCACGACTTTCCCGTCCCATAGGGTATTGTCGGCAAGAATGAACCCTTCCGGTCGCACCTTCGGCAATACGAGCTCGTAATATTTCAAGTAGTCCCTTTTGTTGGCATCGATAAACACGATGTCGTACGTGTCGGTTAGTGTCGGAATGATGTCCGAAGCATCGCCTATAATCAATTTTATCCGGTCGCGTAACGGAGATTTATCGAAATAACTGCGGGTGAAATCTTCTATCTCGTCGTCGATTTCTATGGTGTGTACTTCGCCGCCCTCGGTCAGTCCTTCGGCCAAGCATAAGGCCGAATATCCGGTGAAGGTTCCCAGTTCCAATATTCTGTGCGGCCGGATCATGCGGCAGAACATTTTGAGAATCCTCCCTTGCAGATGACCCGATACCATGCGCGGACGCAAATGGTAGAGATGGGTGTTTCTGTCGAGAGAAGCGAGCAGCTCGTCTTCCTTGTCGATGTGGGTCAATATGTATTCTTCCAGTTCGGGCGTCATGCTTCGGTATCTTCCATGTTGGGTAACGTATAGTGGTCGAAGTTATCGAGTACTTCTCCTACTCGATTGATTTCTAAGAACGTCGTTCCTTTTCCTTCACCGAATCCGCCGCCTAGATAGGCGATTAAATCGTCGCGGTTTATCAGGTGTTGTTCCATGAGATGGTTTAGCCCGTTGAACAAATATTCGCGGGAAGTGCGGGTTCGTTCCTGATATAACGGAAAGACACCGTATGAGAGGGCCAGTAACCGTATTGTCCGCTCGTAATAGCAAATCGCCAATACCGGGTATCTGCCGCGAAAGGCAGCGACATAACGAGCGGTTCGTCCTGTGTAACTGTCGGTAACGATAGCTTTCGTGCCCAATTTGTTAAACGTTTTTACGGCTTGTTTGGCAAGGAACGAAGTGACATCGGGGTCGTCGGTCGAGACTACCCGAATGTTGTTTTCCGTGAGTTTGTTGTTTTCGGCCTCTTCGGCTACACGGGCCATAGTCGCCACCGCTTCGACAGGATATTTCCCATAAGCCGTTTCACCGCTGAGCATAAGCGCATCGGTATGTTGATAAATGGCATTGGCGATGTCGGTAACTTCGGCACGGGTAGGCCGGGGATTTTTTATCATCGAGTGCAACATTTGTGTCGCTACGATTACCGGTTTCTTGGCCTGTATGCATTTTTTAATCAGTCGAGCCTGTATGCCGGGGATTTTTTCTTGGGGAACTTCTATTCCCAAATCGCCTCGCGCGACCATTACCCCATAGGCGGCTTCGAGTATCTCGTCGATATTATCCACACCCTCTTGATTCTCTATTTTGGCGATAATCTTGATGGGGCTTTTGTACTCGTCGAGTATAGCCTGTATATCGAGAACATCTTGTTTGCTGCGTACGAACGAGTGAGCGATGAAGTCGATATTTTGTTTAATGGCATAGCGGATATTGCGAATGTCTTTTTCTGTGAGAGACGGTAGGTTAATCCGTACTCCCGGGACGTTTACGCTTTTGCGTGCACCCAGCTCTCCGTTGTTGAGCGATTCGCACAGCAAATCGTCGTTCTCTTTTTTTCGCACGACAAATTCGAGCTCTCCGTCATCGATAAGTATGTGGCTGCCTATGGAAAGGTCCTCTGCAAAACGGGGATAACTCACCCCGATATATCCGTTGCCGGTCAATGTTCCTTCTTTTCCCGTGATGCGAACGATGTCGCCCGTCGAAAACAAAATGTTTGAATCCCCCGACAATGCGGTAGTACGCACTTCGGGTCCTTTTGTATCCATTAAAATGGCTATTTTGTTCGAAACGGCACGCACGTTGTCGATGATTTTTTGAAATCCTTCTTCTTGCAAATGGGCCGAATTCATACGCACCACATTCATGCCGCTTTCGTATAGCTGTTTGATAAAATCGACGTCGCAACGAGCGTCGGAAATGGTGGCTACTATTTTGGTATATTTGGACATATATGATTAATTTATCGTTCGTTTTCAGTTAGAGCTTCTATGGCGAGCCGGTATGAGTCGAGTCCGAATCCGATGATCGACCCCTTCGCTGCGGCGGCTATCATTGATGTGTGTCGATACTCTTCCCGGGCATGTATATTGGAAATGTGCACCTCTATAACGGGGGCGGGCACTGCTCGTATGGCATCGCCGATTGCAATAGACGTGTGTGTGTATGCACCAGCGTTAAGGACAATGCCGTCGCAGGAAAAACCGGCTTCTTGAATTTTTCCGATGAGTTCGCCCTCTATGTTGGATTGATAGTATGCGATGTGGTGTTGGGCATAACGTTGCTGCAATTCACAGAGATAATCTTCGAAACTTTTTTCTCCGTAAATGCTTTTTTCTCTCTTCCCCAAAAGGTTAAGATTCGGCCCGTTAATAATAAGAATATCCATAAATCACTATCTTTGTAAGGAGAAATACATGTTTCGTATTCTCTTCGATTTTGCCTATTTTCATCAAGATACGGAATAGTCTGCCATTAGCGTAGCTTTGTTTTGTATAAAAGCTCAAAAAACTACTCCTGAATTTAGTGCAAAATTACAGAAAAAAAATGAGATATCGGATAAAAAGAAAATGGCATTAGTTGATACGGATAATTTGTTAAAACGTTTTAGTCGTTATTTGAGACTGGAACGAGGGCTTTCGGAGAATACGATAGCCGGTTATATGTCCGATGTAGAAAAGCTGGTTGACTTTATCGACTCGGAAAATTTGGATTGGAGAACCGTTACAGGAGCCGATTTGCATCAGTTTGTCGCTACATTACAAGATTTGGGTATCGGTGCACGGTCGCAGGCTCGTATTATTTCGGGGATAAAATCTTTTTTCAATTTTTTGAGAATGGAGAAATGCATCGATACGAATCCTTCGGAATTGATAGAGACTCCTAAATTGGGTATGAAATTGCCCGACGTGTTGACAGTAGAGGAGGTGGACGAGCTAGTCAATTCGTTCGACCTGTCGAAACCGGAAGAACGCCGCAATCGAGCGATTGTAGAAACATTGTATAGTTGTGGCCTTCGTGTTTCCGAATTGGTGGGGCTTCGTATGTCCAACCTCTATTTTAACGACGGTTATATCATCGTGGAAGGTAAGGGTAAAAAGCAGAGGTTGGTTCCTATTTCAGAGAAAGCGATTAAAGAAATTCGTCCTTATATAGATGATCGGCTATCCCTTGATATAAAGCGGGGCAACGAGAATATTTTGTTTCTGAATCGCCGGGGGACACAACTCACCAGAGTAATGATCTTCTATATTATCAAGAGAGCTTGTGAAAGATGTGGTATTCGTAAAAAAGTCAGTCCGCACACGTTGCGGCATACATTTGCTACCCATCTGTTGGAAGGAGGAGCCAATTTACGGGCAATACAACAGATGTTGGGCCATGAAAGTATCACTACGACAGAAATATATACTCATCTCGACCGGCAGTTTTTACGACAAGAGATATTGCAACACCACCCCAGAAATAAGAAAACCTTATAAATTATGAAGGTTAGATAAAAAAATTTGTATAAAAATAGTGGGAGTGTTCTATTTTTGTTTATTTTTGCCTTAAATATTAACCGCAATAGGAGTATTTTGTTTTTAAACAGTTGACTATAAAAGTAATATTTCAAAAAATAAGTGTAACCAAACAATTATTATTATGATTAAGAAAATCTATCTTCCTCTAATGCTTCTCATGACACTAGCATTTGTAGGGTGTAACAAAGACATGAAGCCGTTATCGGCCGATTATTTTACGGTAACCCCTTCTCCTCTTGAAGTAGTGGGCGGTCAAGTTCCTGCAACGGTTACTGGAACTTTCCCTGAAAAATATTTCGATAAGAAATCGGTTGTAACCGTAACTCCGTATTTGGTTTATGCCGATGGTGAAACTGCCGGAACTCCGTTTGTTTATCAAGGTGAAAAAGTAGAAGGTAACGACCAAGCCATTTCTTATAAAATGGGTGGCGTTGTTTCAATGCCGGTTAATTTCAAATACATTCCTGCTATGCGGAAATCGGAATTGCAATTGGCATTTAAGGTACAAAGAGGCAAAAAAACGTATGACCTTCCTCGTGTAACTGTTGCAGAAGGCGTTATTTCTACGGCCGAGATCGCTAACGCACAAGAGTTGAATCCTGCTATTACGCCCGATAAGTTCCAACGTATCATAGAAGAAAAATATTCTGCCGACATTATGTTCCTTATTCAACAAGCCAACTTGCGTTCTGAGCAATTGAAATCGGAACAAATGAACGCTTTGCACAATGAAATCAAAGCTGCTACCGAAGCTCCTAATAAGGAATTGACCAATATCAATGTCGCTTCTTTCGCTTCTCCCGATGGTGGTGTTAAGTTGAATACGACTTTGGCCGAAAACCGTGAGAAAAATACGGTTAACTATATGAAGAAGAGCTTGAAGAAAGGTAAAATCGATGCCGATATGACTGCCGAATTTACAGCTCAAGACTGGGAAGGTTTCAAAGAATTGGTTTCGAAATCGAATATCCAAGACAAAGAACTTATTTTGAATGTTCTTTCAATGTATTCCGATCCTGAACAACGCGAACGTGAAATCAAGAACATGTCTTCTGTGTTCAAAGTATTGGCCGAAGAAATTCTTCCCCAATTGCGTTATTCGAGAATCACAGCTTCTGTAAACGTTATCGGTAAATCTGACGAAGAAATTTCGAAATTGGCTAAGGAAGATGCCAAAGCTCTTTCTGTTGACGAATTACTTTATGCTGCTACTTTGGTAAAGACCAATAAAGAAAAAGCCGCTATTTATGCAAAAGTCGTTGAAATCTATCCTAACGATTATCGTGGATACAACAACTTGGGTATGGTTCAATACGAAGAAGGTGATTTGGCTGCTGCTCAAAACAACTTTGCAAAAGCTGCCCGCATTGCTCCCAATACTCCCGAAGTTGCTATGAATCAAGGCTTGATCAGCTTGGCTAATAACGACTATGCTAAGGCAGAACAAGCATTTGGTAAATCTGCTGGTGTAGAAGAATTGAACGAAGCATTGGGTGTATTCTACATGAAGAAAGGCGACTATAACGCAGCTGTTAAAGCATTCGGCGATGTTAAATCCAACAATGCTGCTTTGGCTCAAATCTTGACGAAAGATTACAGCAAAGCAAAAGCTACTTTGGCCGGTGTTGAAGCTCCTAATGCCAATACATACTATTTGATGGCTGTTTTGGGTGCTCGTACCAACAACGAACAAATGGTTGTTTCCAACTTGAAGAAATCTATCAGCATGGATTCTTCGAAAGCTCAACAAGCTGCTACCGATCTTGAATTTGCAAAATTCGATATCGCTTCGCTTGTGAAATAAGATAGAAGATAAGTCTTTATTAATAGAGCCGGAGTTGCCCAGTGCAGCTCCGGCTTTTTTGTATAAAGGAATAGAAGATAAACGTTTTTGTTTCAGATTGTTCTTCTTGAAGTGGGATTATTTCGGTTAAACTCGTACATTTGCACAGAATATACAGATTTGGAGAAATGAAAAACCATAGGAATTTTTGGGCATTGTTGCCGGTATTGGTGTTTGTATTATTATCGTTCGTTTATTTTTGTCCCGATGTAATCGAAGGGAAAATATTGTTTCAACATGACACCCAACAAGGTTTAGCTATCGGGCATGAGGCGAAAACGTATGCCGAAGAGACCGGAGAAATGCCTCGTTGGACGGGTACGGTATTTTCTGGTATGCCCACGTTCCAAATCGCTCCGAGCTATGCGAGCAATGAACCGTTGAAAGGATTGCAAAAGATCTACAACTTGTGGCTGGTTTCGCCGGTGTCTTTGCTGTTTATCATGATGTTGGGCTTTTATATCCTTATGTTGTCGCTGAATGTCCGTTGGTATCTGGCAGCCTTTGGGGCGATAGCCTATGCGTTTTCTTCCTATTTTTTCATTATTATCGCGGCGGGGCACATTTGGAAGTTTATTACTTTGGCTTATATCCCGCCGACGATCGCCGGTATCGTGTTGGCCTATCGGGGTAAATATCTGTTGGGTGGAGCATTGGCTGCTCTGTTCGGGGCATTGCAAATCATGTCGAACCATGTGCAAATGTCCTATTATTTTTTGTTTGTTATCCTTGCCGTAGTGATTGCCTATGCGGTAGAACATTATCGTTCGCATACGTTGCCTCGCTTTTTCAAAGCCACCGGAGTATTGGTTGTCGCCGCTTTATTGGCTGTCGGAGCGAATGCCTCGAATCTGTATCATACCTATAAGTATTCGAAGGAATCCATGCGAGGTGGACATACCGAGCTGACATCGCAAGACAATTCCCAAGAAAATACGGGCAGCGGATTGGATAAGGATTATATTACTCAATGGAGTTATGGCGAGATGGAGACGCTTACCCTGCTTATTCCCGACAGTAAGGGGGGAGCCAGTGGACTGCTCTCCGAGAACGAGCATGCGACGAAGGCTGCCGATCCTCAAATTCGTCCTTATTTGTCTCAGGTCGACCGATACTGGGGTGACCAGCCTTTCACGTCCGGGCCCGTTTACGTGGGTGCGTTGATTTTCTTTTTGTTCGTATTGGGGTGTTTTATCGTTCGTACTCCGTTGAAATGGGCATTGCTCGCAGTAACTATATTGACCGTTATGCTGTCATGGGGGAAGAATATGATGTGGTTTACCGACTGGTTTATCGATTATTTCCCCATGTATAATCGGTTCCGTACCGTTTCGAGTATTTTGGTCGTTGCCGAGTTTTGTATGCCTCTGCTCGCTGTGTTGGCATTGAAAAAGATATTCGACGATCCCTCGATTCTTAAAAGAGAAAAATGGTCGTTCTATTTGAGCGGCGGCATAGTGGGGGGGATTGCCTTATTGGCGGCCTTGTTCCCCGGTTTGTTCGATGATTTCTTGAAAGATTATGAATTGGAGGCTATACAGCAACCCGGTTATGGAGAGTTATTCGCCGGGATAGCCGAGGCTCGACGAGCTATATTCACGGCCGATGCATGGCGTTCGTTCGTTATTGTTGCATTGGGCTTTGTCGCTTTGTGGCTTTTGAGGGAGAAGAAGTTAGGTTCGACTGTGGTAATGGTTGCGTTGGTCGTAATTCTTATCGGTGATATGTATCCGGTCAATAAACGTTATCTCAATAGCGGTAACTTCGTGACTGCCGCCCGGAAAACCAATCCTTTCCCTATGACCGAGGCCGATCGTTATATCTTGCAAGACAAAGATATGAATTACAGAGTGTTGAATGCTGCTGCGGGACCAACTTTGGCGGCAAGTTTCAACGAGCCTCGTACTTCGTATTATCATAAATCGGTGGGAGGATATCATGCTGCCAAGTTGCGTCGTTATCAAGACTTGATAGAGCATCAGTTGGTGAATGCCAATCCTGCGGTATTGAATATGTTGAACACCCGTTATATTATCCAACCTCTCGAAAACGGAAAAGAGACGGTGGTACGCAATCCCGGAGCTTTGGGGAACGCATGGTTCGTCTCGGAAGTGAAATGGGTTGATAATGCCGATGCCGAGATGGAGGCGATTACCGATTTCGATCCGTCGTTTACGGCGGTGGCCGATCGTAAATTCAAGAATGAAATCGGTGAGAAAATCATTCCTCCGGTTGCCGGTGATACGATATATGAGACAGCATACAAACCAGACGAGTTGACTTATCGTTACCAATCCCGAAATGGTGGATTGGCTGTTTTCTCAGAGATATATTTCCCGTGGGGCTGGCAAGTGACAGTCGATGGGAAACCGGTCGATATGGTGAGGGTGAATTATGTGCTGCGGGCGGTAAATCTTCCCGCCGGAGACCACGAAGTCATTTTCCGTTTCGACCCGCAATCGGTTCATACGACCGAAGCGGTTGCCTATGTTTCTTTGTTCCTTATCTTGGGAGCATTTGTAGTGGTGGGGCTTGGAGCGTGGAAAAAGCGTAACAATTTGCCTGTGGAAGATTAGGAATACCGTCATGCAAAAAAAGTTCTGGAAGGATTATACGTCGCCGATGAGTCGCATGCGTCAAGCATGGGGATTCGGTATCCATTCTCCTTTTGCGTTTAGACTCATTACGAAGGTCATACGGGAGAAAGCGAGGTACTATGCCTATGATGACATAGAGGCGATTTGTCACGAGCATGTGGACGATAGTCTTTCGCATCGACAGAACCATTTGCGGAAGCGGATTTCGACAAGCCGAGGAAGGCTTTTTTTTCGATTGACCAACTTCTTTCGTCCGGATAACATTCTCGAAATAGGAACTTCATGGGGAATTTCTACTCTCTATTTGAGGTTGGCGGGAAGACAATCTGAGATTACGGTTGTAGAACCGCTGCCCGAGGTTCATGATTTTGCCGAGAGCCTTTTTGCCGAGGTTGGAGAGAAGGCCGATTTCGTTCGGGAAGAATATGCTACGTTTCTCTTGGACTATTTTCGACAAACACCCGAACGTCTGTATATTGTCGTGAATCGTTTGCCTAAGCCGTATTATCGGGCATTGCCCGATTTGCTTGCCCCTGTTTTGGATATGCATGCGTTGTTGATAATAGATGGTATCCGCAGTAATAGCGAAGTGAAATCGTGGTGGGAAAAGCTCGTTAAAGATGAGCGTGTGAGGGTAACTGTTGATATGAAGAATGTCGGTTTAGTGTGTTGTGATCCTAAACTGAATAAACAAGATTATCAAGTTTCGTTATAGCGATTTCGGGTTTCGAGATAAAATAGATAGAAGTTAATTTATTCTCTGCGCCGCGAATCGACGAAAGTGAGTGAGGAAATTACTCGGATAAGATTTTGCGGATAGTTTCTTTATCTTTGACTAATTGTGATTGTAAAGCCTTTATATCGGCGAATGTTTTCTCCGTGCGTACATATTCGATAAGTTCGACAGATAAGGTCTTGCCGTATAGATCTTCCGAGAAATCAAAAATATTCACCTCTATGCTATAATCGTTCGGTCGGTTTAGAGTCGGCCGATGTCCTATATTAAGCATGCCTTCGTAATGTTTACCGTCTGGTATCCCGATTCGTACGGCATAAACTCCATTTGCAGGAATCAGTTTGTCCGGGTAGTCGATATTTAAATTAGCCGTGGGAAATCCTATTTTCCTTCCGACCTGAAAACCCTTTACCACATTCCCGTGCAACGTATAAGGATATGAAAGTAATCGGTTGGCGGTGCAAACATCGCCTTGCAAAAGATATTTTCGGATAATCGAAGAGCTTACTGGCCCGAGGTCGGTCACAAATTCAGGGGCATGGATTATTTCTATCCCTAAGTCCTTGCCATATTTGACGTACTCTTCGAAACCCTCGGCCCGGTTATGCCCGAAACGATGGTCATAGCCGATGATAAGCCCTTTTATACAGTATCGGTTTGACAGGATTTTCAAGAAATCGTACGCCGATAATAAGGACATTTCGGGTGTGAAGTCAAGAAAAATAGTTCGATCTATCCCGGTTTTTCGCAACAGCTCGGCTCGTTCTTCGGGCGATGTCAGCATGCGAAAAGGTATTTCGGGGTGAAGTACCTGCTGCGGGTGTGTGCGAAATGAGATGACTGCCGACGATAAGTTTCTCATAGCCGCTTCTTCTTTTACTTTTTCGATAACGGCTCGATGCCCCGTATGTACACCGTCGAATACACCGAGTGCTGCAAAAGCGGCTTGATCGTTTGTGATACCTTTATATTCAGAAGTCATCTATCGATTGGGTATTGAAAAATGTTACTATATCCCTGTCGGGTGTTACGAGAAAAGTCTTGAATCCGAGGCTGGCCGCAGCATCTAAATTCTTTTGAGAATCATCGAAAAATAAAGTCTCTTGCGGAACAATACGGGATAGTTCGATCACTTTTTTGAAAATAGCGATGTCTGGTTTACAAGATTTTAATCGGTAGGATAAATAAACGTCGTCGAAATAATCGGTAATCGATAATCCCTCTTGTGCAAAGCACTCGGCTATTTTGGTATCGAACATGATAGGATTCGTGTTGCTCAACATCATAACGTTGAATCGCTGTCTCAATTTCCGTAATAGAGTCAAACGGTCGAGGGGAATCCCGATTAAAAGTTCGTTAAGGGCATGGACGATTTCCTCGTCCGAGACGGCTTTCCCTATCTTTTGGCGCATGCGCTTGAAAAAGTCGCTTGGGGATATTTTTCCCTCTTCCAAATCCATGAGTGTTCCCCGTTGGACGGATAGGTCCAGCATTTCGTCGGCTTTTTCATCGCCTAGTGCCGTTAAAGCATCGACACAACGTTGCCGGTCGAGATTTATAATAACTCCACCTAAATCGAATAATAAATTCCGGATACCCGCCAAAGACGTATTCATAAATACAGTTTTAAGTGCAGCGAAAATAGGGCGAACCGAGGGTAAAATAAATTTGCTTGATTACATTCGGGTGTTACCTATTCTCGCATTTTATGCAAAAGTAGTGAATTTTGTGCGGTATTCTGGCTGCATAGAAAAATTTTTAGAAGCTGTTTTAAATTTATTCCGAGACAGATTAAGACCTATGTTGAAGCAGATTGGAGTCCGAGATACGCAGTCAATAGCGGGCTATTGACAAAAATCAAGGGATTCAAGATGCGAGACAGGGGCTCAATAGGGCCGGAACATACCTGCCTGCAATGATAATATTATTTCTCAATAAATTTAAAACAGCTTCTTAGTTGACGGAAGCATGACGGTCGATGGTACAACCGTATTGAGCAGAGGAGAAATGCTTGTACAATTTTTGTTTATGCTGTTTCATGGAAAGGCGAGGTATATTGGGGTACGATAGAGAAGGGGTGATTTCAACCGTCTTTTATATTCCCTTTGAAGAAAAATAAAAAAATATTTTGGGGTTTCTTTGAAAACATCTATCTTTGCACACGCTTACGGAAATATCCGTGCCGGTCCTATAGCTCAGTTGGTTAGAGCATCTGACTCATAATCAGGGGGTCCTTGGTTCAAGCCCAAGTGGGACCACATAAAGCAGGTTGCGAGAAAATCGCAATCTGCTTTTTTGTTTGTCTCGATAGAAAAAATCTTATATTGAGCCAGTAGATTTTTAGGCTCTGTCGATAATTAATGGGGATTGCCCGTTTTATACTTCTAACTCCTCAATCAAAGATTATATAATATCTTCTCAACTCCTCCGTCACATCGTGACACCTCCCCTATATGGCTAACGCCACACTACGGAGCACGGCAGAGGAGGAGGCCAAACACGATCCATCTCATTGATAAATAGTGTGATAGAAGGGCATTAAACCTCCTCCTCTGTGTTTTGCAATGCAAAATATAGGGGAGGTGTCACGAAGTGACGGAGGGGTTAGAAAATACCCGCAGTGAAAATAATCAAGTTTCTCCTCCTCCTCTGCCGTGCTCCGTAGCATTACGAGGTGTTTCCGTTTTCATAAGGGAATATAGGGAGAATGCCTATGAGACGAGGGGATTAACCCTTACAGCTAAAAATCTTATGAAATCTTTTCAACCCTTCTCCTCAGAAACTATTGTTTCTTCGGTATCTCTTCTCTATATTGCGTCACAACGTCCTGTAAGGCTACGGTACACGGCAGAGGAGAAGAGTAGATACAATCCCCTCTCATTCGCTAACATTCAGGGCTATCCCCATGAATTTTCTACTGAACCCTTATATTCTTAAATGGTCTAATTATAATATTAAATAATTGTGATATTTCTCCAATTTAATTTATTATAATTAACTGTAATTGTGGGGATAACTGTAATTTTTTATAAGAATTTTTCATTAAGATTTTTTTAATTGGTGATTAGTTTTATAATATTATTATATCTTTGAGGAAAGAAATTCATCACCTAATTTAAAATAAAAAGTTGTATCTGAATAACTTTTGGTATTATCGGTTTTGAATATTCATTTTTAGAAGTTAAGTTATAAGACTATGAATCACAAAGAAATATATGATTTAAATATTTTATCGGAATCATTGATCTCGAATGACGAAACTTTTCAACAAGCATGTGACGATGATTTGATGCGGAGATTAGCTTTGGACGATGAAAGATCTTTTGATTCTATTTTTGAATTGTATTATAAGGACCTTCTTCTTTATGCGGGGAGCTATCTTCGCGAAAGACAAGTTTGTGAGGATATAGTTCAATCCTTATTCATGCATTTATGGTATGACCGGAAAACACTGTCTGTGGGGAGATCGTTAAAATCTTATCTGTTAATTTCCGTTCGGAATCGTTGTTTCGATTACATGAGGCATCAAAATGTCAGGAACGATTATTTTGATTACGTAAATGAAAACTCGGTATTATCGAGCTCCAATACCGAGGAATATATTTTATATTCCGAATTACAAGATCATATAAAAAAAGCGATAAATAAATTGCCGAAAGCTCAAAAAGAGGTTTTCGTATTGAGCCGGATAAAAGGTATAAAATATAAAGAAATCGCTAAAAAACTGAATGTCTCGGAACGTACGGTTGAAGTTCGTATAAGCCAGTCATTAAAAACATTGCGGACTCTTTTGAAAGATTTTTTCTTATTGATTGCTGTTTTATTTGTACGATAGATAAAAAAAATTCTGTTTTCATTGTGGATTTTTTGGGGATAAACGTCTTATTAATAGAAAGGGATAAAAATGGAATTATCGAACGAGAATATTGACCGTCTTATTGTAAGATATCTATCTGGAAATTTGGAATTACAGGATAAGCGTGTGCTTGAAACGTGGATTTCGAATAACCAAGATAATTATGATTACTTCTTAAAAATGAAAAATTTGTGGGAGGTGACGCATCCTGCTTTTGATGTACGGTCTATTTCGACGACTAAGGCTTTAAGTCGGATAAAGTTGAAGATGGGTTTACGAGAAAAACGTGTGATACGCATATATCGTTATTGGAGTAGAGTTGCCGCAGTTTTAATTATTCCTATTTTGTTTGCGTTGATATATATGGTTGCCGATAGGTTTGTAGAACAAGATTATTCTAAAATAAGTTATCAGAAAATATCGGCTCCTTATGGAACCCGTATACAAATGAATTTGCCTGATGGTTCTATCGTATGGTTGAATTCTGGTGGTGAATTGAAATATCCTACGAAATTTAAGGCCGGAGAGCGTAGCGTTTACTTGAATGGAGAAGCCTTTTTCGAAGTCCGTTCCGATAAGAAAAATCCTTTCATTGTATATACCGAGGACATGGAAGTTAAAGCCACAGGTACGGCTTTTAATGTAGAAGGTTATAGCAATGATACGATAAATGCTGTGACCATGGTTAATGGCGTTGTAGAGGTTGAGTTGGATAGGAGTAAAGAACGGTTGAATTTGAAACCGGGACAAAGAATAAATTATAATACGAAACGGCAAAATTATCGTGTAGAAGAGGTCGATACTTATAAATGGTGTGCATGGAAAGATGGCAAATTAATTTTTAGAGATGAACCTTTGGACGATGTATTCCGAAAGATAGGACAAGTTTACAATGCCGATATTGTGGTGATGGACAAAGATTTGGCGAAACATATGTATCGTGCGACCTTTCAGGGAGAAACGCTCGATGAGATTCTACGGTTAATGAAATTGACTGTTCCCATGAAATACATAGAAAAAACTTCCGAGAAAGCTATGCCTAATGGCGTTTATTCCAAGAGATATATCGAAGTAGTGAGATTATAGAAAATAATTATGAATAACCTTAAAAATTTTATATTATGAAGAGAAAGACGGATTAGATAGAATAGAAAGAATTATCCGCCATATAAAGAAGGGTGGAACCTTCCTCCATATCCACCCTTCATAAGTTAGCGGAAAGATAACACTTAGAGTTTATTATCCTTAAATACCAACTAAACTAACACAAATGTATGAACTTTATTTCTATTTTGAAAGGTAGGAAGCAACAATTTCTGCCTAAGAATCTTCTAATTATAAAAATTTGCTCGCTTTTGTTGGTTTGCTGTAATGTTATGGCTTTCGGTGCAGATAATCATACACGCGATCCATTAGTAAGCGTCAATATGAAAAATGCTACTCTCGAAAGCGTTTTGAATTATATAGAGGAAACAACCAGTTACTCTTTTTTGTACAATAAACAGCAAGTAGATGTCGGTCAGAGGATCGATATATCGCAGAAAGATCAACCTATCTCCGTAATTCTGGATATTTTGTTTAAAGGGAGCGATATTACGTATTCTATAAACGGAAAGCAGATAGTTCTCAGTAAAAGCCGGTCAAATGCTTCTTCGAAGGTCGATAAGCGCCTGCTTACGGGTACGGTTATCGATAGTAAGGGAGAAGCCGTTATCGGAGCTAATGTGATTGTAAAAGGCGAGAAATCGGGAAAGGCGACCGATATAGAAGGAAATTTTTCCATCGAAGTCCCCGACAAAGGTGTTCTGTTGGTGTCTTATATTGGGTTTCAACCGCAGGAGGTGAGTTATGGCACGAAAAAAAATGTGACTGTGGTTTTACAGGAAAATAATACATCTCTTGACGAAGTCGTTGTCGTGGGTTTCGGTAAACAGAAAAAAGAGAGTGTGATCGGTGCTATTCAATCGGTAAAAGCCAGTGAACTTCGTGTGCCCACTACCAACCTTACTAACACGTTTGCCGGTCGTATTGCCGGCGTAATATCGGTTCAGAAAACCGGGGAGCCGGGAGCCGACGGTGCGAATTTTTGGATACGAGGAGTCAGTACATTCGCTTCGGGTTCAGCTCAGAATGCCTTGATATTAATTGATGGAACAGAATCCAGCACGTATGATTTGAATGCCTTAGCACCGGAAACAATCGAGAGTTTTTCTGTCTTGAAAGATGCTACGGCAACGGCTCTTTATGGTTCGCGTGGGGCGAACGGCGTTCTTTTGGTTACGACCAAGTCGGGTCGAATGAATCAAAAACCTACGATAAATGTTCGTGTCGAAGGGCGAATGTCCATGCCTACACAGATTCCCGAACTGGCCGATGGTGTCACTTATATGAAAATGTTTAATGAAGCGATCGAAGCTCGTACTCCCGGAGCGAATCCTCAGTTTACCGACGATCAGATTCAAGGAACTATTGAGAACCGCAATCCTTACCTTTATCCAAATAACGATTGGTATGATATTATTTTTAAAGATGTCACGTTTAATCAGGCTGCGAACATAAACGTTTCCGGTGGGTCGAAAAACATGGATTATTTTGTCAGTGCGACATTTAATAACGATATGGGGTTGGTACAAGAAGCAAAAGAAAATCCGTTAAAGAATAATATTCAGAATTTGCGGTATTCGTTTCAAGCCAATGTAAATACTCATATTTCGTCCACTACCAAAATGGGGGTGAAATTAAATGTTCAAATACAAGATTACAAGGGCCCTTATAATAGTATCAATACGATCTTTAATCGGGTAATGTGGGCACAGCCTACCTATTTCCCGGTGAAATTTCCTCAAATCGAGGGTACGAATTATATCGCATGGGGTAATAAATCGGGTGGCGCCCAACTCAACCGTTATCCGAATCCGTATGCCGAACTGGCTTCCGGTATAAAGGAAATGTTCCGCATTACGACGATGGCGACGTTTAATATAGACCAAGATTTGAAGTTTATTACTAAGGGGTTGTCTGTTAAAGGTTTATTCTCTATGAAGCATTTCTCTTCTACGACTTTGAATCGTACTTATACTCCCTATTATTTCGAAATCGACCCGAACACGATTGTTACCGATCCTATTACGGGAAATCAATCTTGGAAGTTGAGAAATGTCAATAACGATGGAACCGATGCGTTTTCTTTTACCAAAGCCTATTCGGGTGATAGGTTATTCAATTTTAATGTTTCGTTAGATTATCAAAGAAAGTTTGCCGATCTTCATGATATTTCAGCGCAACTGATTTATTTGCAACGAGGGGTTTATAGTAGTAATCCGGCCAATTATAACTCTTCTCTCGGAGAGTTGAATCAAGGTATGGCCGGAAGATTTACGTATGACTTTGATAAACGTTATTTCTTTGAGTTTAATTTCGGATATAATGGGAGTGACAATTTCGCCAAAGGTAAGCGGTTCGGGTTCTTCCCTTCCTATGCACTCGGTTATATTATTTCGAACGAGGACTTTTTTGCCCCTTTGAATAAGACGATTAGTCTGCTGAAATTAAGAGGATCGTATGGAACGGTTGGAAATTCTAATTCTTCTGTTCGTTTTCCCGGATATACCAATGTCAATATGAATGGAGCCGGATATGCTTTCGGTGAGGATTTCAAAGCTACCGAGGCCGGAGCTATCATAACGACATATGGTAATGAAAATGCAACTTGGGAGGTTGCTAAAAAAGCAAATGTGGGTATAGAATTGGGTTTGTTCGATCAAAAATTCTTGTTGATTGCCGATTACTTTCATGAAAATAGGGACAAAATTTTAATGACTCGGCAAACTATTTCGCCTACGATAGGAATTGGTGATGCTAATCCGGTAGCCAATGTGGGAAAAGTGACGAATAGAGGAGTTGATATGTCTTTGGAATATAATCATGCGTTTTCCAAAGATATTGTTCTTTCGGTTAAAGGGAACTTTACTTATGCTGTAAATAAAATATTGGAGAAAGATGAACCCCATTATCCGTTTAGTTATCAATACGAGAGAGGCGGAGCCTTGAATCGTGTCGGTCCGGCTTATATAGCGCTGGGGTTATTTAAAGATGAGGAAGATATTAAAAATAGTCCCAGTCAAGAGGCTATCATGCCTAATATAAAACCGGGGGATATAAAATATCAAGATTTGAATGAAGATGGGGTGGTTAACGAATATGACCGTACCTATATCGGAAATCCTTATATCCCACAGATTGTATATGGTTTCGGAGCCTCTTTCCAATATAAGAATTGGGACTTCTCTGTATTCTTCCAGGGTGCGGGAAAAGTCTCTATTTATTTGGACGATATACATCCGTTCGATATCTATCATAAGAATGTTTTGAAATTTGTGGCAGATGACTATTGGTCGGCATCTAATCCCAATCCTAATGCGAAGTATCCGAGATTGGCGCACAATGTAGATAATACGAATACATACCAGAAGTCGACGTTCTGGTTGAGAGATGGTTCTTTCCTGAGATTGAAAAATGCCGAGATAGGATATTCCTACAAATTTATGAGAGCCTATATTGCCGGTAGTAATTTATTGACATTTACGGGCTTTAAGTATTGGGATCCTGAGATCGGAGGCGGATCTAACAGTGGCAATGGATTGGTATATCCTTTACAGAGAGTTTTCAATCTGGGTGTTCAATTTAATTTCTAAAACGATTATGAAAGCAATTAAAAATATATTCTTAGTATTAGGGATACTCGTTACTGTTTCCGGTTGTGATTATCTGGATTCTGAACCTGAGAAGAAAGGAACTTTGGAAGAGGCTTTTGCCAGCGTAAATTCGGCAAGGAATTTTTTGTACGCTTGTTATTCTTTTATGCCCGAGTCGAGTGATCATAACGGGGAGCCGCAATTTAATGGAGCCAGTGATGAAGTGTGCATAACTTCTCAGTGGGCTACGACATGGCATTACTCCAAAGTCGCGAATATTGGGTCTCAAACGGCAGCCGATCCCATATATAATTATTGGTCTTATTTCAAAAGTCCTACACAATCGAGCCGTTGTAGAGCGTACAATCTTTATGGCGCTATTCGTCAATGCTATACATTTTTGAATCGAGTAGAAAGTGTACCGGGAATATCCGCAGCAGAAATAACCGATTTTTCATCGCAAGCCAAATTTCTGATAGCTTATTACCATTATCTGTTGTTAAGATTGTATGGTCCGATTGTGTTGATAGACAGGGAAATTCCATTGGATGCTACCGGTGAGTTGGCCTTCCCGAAACGTCGTCCTTACGATGAGTGTGTAGAATGGATCGCCGATCGTTTAGACGAAGTGGCTCCTTTACTGCCGCCTATCCAAACTTCCGATAAATATGGAGCTCCCACGCGGGCTGCGGCAAAAGGAATAAAATCGCGTATGTTATTGTATGCCGCAAGTCCTTTGTTTAATGGGAATAGTGAATATTACAGCGACTTTAAGAATAAAGATGGAGAACAATTAATCAGTTTGCAGTATGATAAGGAAAAATGGAAAAAAGCCTTAGATGCAGCCGAGGATGCTATCAATGAGGCGCATGCTGCTGGCCATGATTTGTATACCCATTTACAGGCTCCGGTTGGAATAAGCGATGCTGAAAAAGGATATTTTAATCATCGTTGGTCGTTGGTGACTATGCCGAGTGCGGGAAATACAGATATTATTTGGGCTTACACAGGATCCCGAATGAATATTCAACAAATGATAGCACCTCGCGGATTGTCACAAGGATCTACCACTGTTCCTTATGGGGGCTTGGCTCCTTCAATGCAAATGGTGGAAACCTATTTAACAAAGAATGGATTGCCCATTGATAAAGACCCGTCTTTCCAATATGATAGAAGATTTGGAGTAACGACCGATCCTGAGACGGGAGAAAAGACCGTGAGATTACATTTGAATCGGGAACCTCGTTTCTATGCCGATATTGCATACGACCGGGCAACCAATTTCGAATTGGACGGCAGAGATGGAATAAAAGGAGGAAAAGGTTATACGTTGTATTTGAGAATGGGCGAAATTAATCCTGAAACCAATCAGACGAACGGGAATGATCCCTTGAAAGATAATATCACTCCTAATGGTTATTTGTGGAAAAAATATTTACATCCGAATACGAGTTTCGCTAATAATCAGGTGGCAGTGAGGGCTACGGCTTTTCCGTTGGTTCGTTTGACAGAGCTCTATCTCAATTATGTGGAGGCTTATTATGAATATTATGGAAGACTTGATGGGCAGGCTCTCATTTATTTGAATGATATTCGTTCCCATGCCGGTATCCCCAATGTCGAGACTTCTTGGCAGGGAATTGCAGGGAAAGACTATCGCGAGATTATACGACAAGAAAGAACGATTGAACTCATGTATGAAGGCCATCGATTCTTCGATGCTCGTCGTTGGAAAATTGCGCATCTGACTTTCAATAAGGTTCAGAAAAGATGGAATTGTTTTCCGGCAGGATTTACGACTCAATCTCCGCAGTCAGCAGAAAATTATCTGACATTGCGAAACAGTAATGAGCCGACGAAAACTTTTAATGTGCCACAACACTATCTCTATCCGCTGGATTCCAGAGATATAAATATCAATCCGAATTTAGTCCAAAATCCGGGGTGGTAGGCGGTCGAATATACAGACACACTTTTTAGATAGATTTGGAAAGGCCCGGTCTCGATGTGTTGAGAGACCGAGAGATCGGGCCTTATAAGTAGAATTCATGCATTAAACAAATAAATATGCTCAGGAAACTAATAAGAGTTTGGATTGTAGGAATAGTATTCCCGCTCTATGCCATAGCCGGGCAACCTTCGGTAAAAATTACCCACGGTCCCTATTTACAAAACTTGTCGGAGAACGAAGTGACAGTCGTGTGGACAACCGATAAGCCTTGTAAATCGTGGGTGGAATTCAGCAAAAAGGAAGACGGTAAGAACTTCTACTCCCAACTGCCGCGAAAAGCCTATGCCTCACAAGACGGGTTGTGTTGTGTCGACACATTGCATCGCGTAACGATTACGGGGCTTGAAAAAAACACGACCTATTTTTACCGAGTATTGTCACAAGAGGTAAAAGAGTTGCTGCCCTATCGTCCTGTTTTGGGTAACATCGTTTCTACCGATATCTGGGAAAAACCGTTGACTTTTACAACACTCGATGGCAGACAGGAAACATTGTCGATAGTTATGATAAACGATATACATGGGAAGAACGATTTGCAGAAAAAATTGTTGGAAATGGCTCCACCGCAAAATGTCGATATGGTAGTGTTTTGTGGGGATATGTGTAACTATATTAACAAGCAAAGTGATATTTTCACCGGTTTTTTAGATACATCGGTCGGCCTGTTCGCATCTAGAAAACCATTTGTATATGTAAGGGGTAATCATGAAACTCGTGGAGCATATGCCCGTAATTTCTTCCGATACCTTGCCGGTCCCGAAGGGAAGTTCTATTACGCTTTCACCTATGGCCCCATTCGGTTCATCGTGTTAGATAGCGGTGAAGATAAACCCGATACAGATGTGGAATATTCGGGTTTGGTAGATTTTGATAATTATATACTTGAACAAAAGGAGTGGTTGGCCCGTGAATTGGAAAGTCCGGAGTTTAGAGCTGCCTCTTTTCGGGTAGTCTTGTCTCATATTCCTTTTGGGAAAGGCAGTTGGTATGGCTCTGAACGACTACGCAAACAGTTGCTCCCCCTATTGGAGAGTGTTCGTATCGATTTGATGTTAAGTGGGCATAATCACGCATTCGGATTTATGGATAAGGGGAAAGTTACAGCTTTCCCTATAATAGTGAACTCCAATAACTCTGTGTTGACAATGTTTGGTTCGAAAGATCTGCTGAAAGTTCAAGTTAAGCAAATTGATGGAAAAGTATTATTAGAGAAAGAATTCAGTAAATAACGATAGGAATTATGCAAAATATACGAACAATACGATATTGTTTTATCTTGTTTTTATCCGTTTTAGTCTCTTGTAAAGGCCAAACCGATAAATTAAATGATAATTGCCCCCTTATACCCAAACCATTATCGTTAGACATGCAACCGGGCGAATTTACGTTTGGAGACAGTGTGGTAATTGAATTGAAAACAGATGATGAAGAAATAAAAAGAGCGGCAAACTTTCTTAAAACCTTTGTGGAACAGACAGGAAGTTGCAAAGCCCAGATAGGAACCGGTGAAGAAGCCCGGAATAAAATCGTTTTTACCGTTTGCGATACGATCGCTCATGATGAGGCTTATAGACTCGATGTGTCCCCTCGTACGATAACTATCGCCTCGAAGGGTGGTGCTGGTGCTTTTTATGCAGTGCAAACATTGCGTCAATTGCTTCCGGCCGAATGCGAGAAAAAAATATGTGACGAAAATGTGATACTGCAAGTGCCCTGCGTGAATATCTACGATGAACCTCGTTTCAAACATCGAGGGTTTATGCTTGATGTGGCACGTCATTATTTCCCGTTGGATTTTATCAAGAAAAACATCGATATAATGACATTGTATAAATTGAATGTATTGCATCTGCATTTAACCGATGATCAAGGGTGGCGCATCGAGATAAAATCGCATCCGCGGCTTACTTCTGTGGGAGCTTGGCGCAAACAAAGTATTGCCGGACATAAAAATGATGTACCTCGTAAATACGATGGAAAACCTCATGGCGGATATTATACCCAAGATGAATTGCGGGAAATTGTCGAATATGCCCGCGAGAGATTTATTGAGGTTATTCCTGAAATCGAAATGCCGGGACATACTCAATCGATTTTGGCCGCATATCCTCAGTTGGCCTGTTTCCATAAAAACTACGAAGTCTCGTGCGATTGGGGTGTTCATAAAGAAGTCCTATGTACAAAGGAAGGCAGTTTTAAACTTCTGGAAGATGTGCTATCCGAAGTTTTTGAAATTTTTCCTTCGAAATATATACATATAGGAGGAGATGAATGTCCGAAAGACCGTTGGTCCGAATGTCCGGTTTGTCAACGAAATATAAAACGATTGGGATTGAAAGATGAGCATGAACTCCAAAGCTATTTTATAAAACGAATGGAGGAGTTTGTCAATGCACATAACCGGCAAATTATTGGCTGGGACGAAATTTTAGAAGGTGGCATCACGCCTAATGCCGTTGTCATGTCTTGGAGGGGAGAAGCAGGAGGTATAAAAGCGGCAAAAATGAACCATTCTGTTATCATGACTCCTCGGGATTTTTGCTATCTCGATTATTATCAATCGGAAGACCGGGATAATGAGCCTTTGGCTATTTATGGTTACCTACCGTTAGATTCGGTTTATTCCTATAATCCTACTGAAAAATTAACATCGGAACAGGGCCGATATATTTTAGGCATTCAGGGAAATCTTTGGACGGAATACATTGCTACTCCCGAGCATGCTGAATATATGGCTTATCCGAGGGCCATAGCGTTGGCCGAAGTTGGGTGGAGTCGGCAAGAACAAAAAGATTTTACAGATTTTATCTACCGTTTGACTATTCAATCGAAGAGGCTTGATTCATTGAATGTTAATTATGCGAAACACTTTCTTTTTTCAGTAAAAAATAAAAATGATAAACTATGAAAACAAATGCTATTTTTAGTAAGAAACAGCTTTTTGGGGTCTGCTGTGCATTATTGTTGTCCCCTATGGCTGTATTTGGACAACTTATTGTTGGAAAAAGTTTGGGAGCCGATCATACGGCCGATGAACAAAAGGCTTTGGCCGTAACGAAGAATGGGGATATGTATATATCGATCAATGCCAATTCTTTTCAGATAATGAAAGATGATGGAACTTTCGATGAAATTAAAAATCCCTATCAAGAGTCTATTACCCGTGCTGGTATTTTGACGAAAATATCGGCTGATGGAAAACTCCTTTGGAGCAATATGGTGTGTGTACAGGAGTCTGCCAATAATAGTCAGGTGACATCGGTTTGTGAAGTCGGTGATTATCTCTATGTAGTCGGAGGTGTCAGAACCAATGTAAAGGGGGAACACCCGGTATCTGTGTTTGGAATTCCATTGGTCTCACAGGGGGAAATGGATTATTATATCGCTAAACTGAATGCTGCTACCGGTGAGGCTGTGTGGGCAAAGACATTCGGTGGTGTGCGTAATTGGGAGATGTTCAATTCGGTGGTTGCCGATGAGGCCGGGAACTTGTATGCCGTGGCTACTTTTGGCAATGTATCGAGTGCGCCTTTGGAAATGCCTCTCAAAGACGGTTCTTCTACCTCTTTGGCCGTTACAAACAATTGGGGCGAAGATTATCTACTTGTGAAGTTCAATAAAGACGGTGAAATTTTATGGGCGACCAGTATCGGTTCTAAATTTCGTGAAAATGGAACTCCTGATGTAACCGTAGGAGAAGATGGGAATCCTGTCATTTGTGGTGTTTTCAATGCTGCGAATGGAAATCTAATGAATGAGTCGGAGGAAAAACGAGAGTTTTATATTGGAGAACAGAAATATCTGCTTTATCCCGAGCAGTCCAAAGAGTCGGCATTGGTAAAACTCAATTCGACCGATGGTTCTGTGATGTGGTCCCGTTATTTTACCGGTACTGGAAATCAAGAAGTGTTGAAGGTACAGGCCGTTTCGGGCTCGAATGCTGTGGCCGTAACGGGGAAAGCGAATAATCAGATAATCGTGGAAGGATCTGCCGGATTGTCTACCGAAACCGTCACGCATGTATCGGGAGCAGATCATTTATTTGTTATCTCTTTTGACGTTGATGGAAAGCTCCTGTGGAGCAAATCGGCTTCGGGAGATACATCGAGCGAAGGTAAAGAGATTTCGAGTGATGATTTGGGGAATATTTATGTAAGCGGATATTTCAACGGTTCGTTAAATTGGGGTGACAATATCGTTCTTCAAAAGACCGGGTCTAATGAAAAAGAGGGCTTCTTCGCTAAATTAAATGGTTCCGGTAAATGTCTGTATGCCGAAACGGTCAAAGGAACAGGTGCGGAGAGTATCAATCTTATAGCGGTAAACGGAGATAAGCTGGCTGTTGCCGGGGATAGAACGACAGATGTCACGTTGCCTTATGGCGACTCTGAAACTGGTGTCGCTCGATATACTGTCGAAGATCGTAATTATAAATGGTTTGCGGCATCCTATACGATGAAACCTTCTGTTTCGGGAATCTCGACGTTGAACGGAAAGAGATTCGTTCCTTTCTCGTATCAAATTGTTCCGGCTTTCTTCGAAATGCCGTCAGTGTTTGAATACTCTTTGGCTGGCAATTTACCCTCTGGCTGGATATTGGATCCTGCTACGGGTATTATTTCGGGAAAAGCTACCGAAGAAGCGAGCGGTTCATTCAGTGTGATGATTTCTAATGCCACAGACGGTGAAAGTGTAGAGAAAACCTATACCTATTCTATTGTACCTAAACCCTGCGATATCTTGTCTATACAACCCGAGAGTCTACCTTCACGGGCTGTGACCGGAGCTTTCTATCAACAATTCACGTTGGAAAATGGAGAGGGAAAAATTGTTTGGACTGCCGAAAATTTGCCCAAAGGTCTGTCTTTGGATCCTGATAAAGGATTATTGAACGGTATTTTACAACAAACAGGGGAACTTTCGTTCACGATTAAAGCGAGAGAAGAGAGTGGTTGTGAGACTTCCCGAAGCTATACGATTAATGCCGAAGAATTTAATTATTCTTTGGCTCCGAATCTGAAATGGATTAATCAAATTTATGGAAGTGAAGCGTTTGACCATGCCAAAGTGAATTCTATCGATAAAGATGGAAATGTTTGGGTAGCAGCAAGTTATTTTTCGGCAACTTTCTCCGATGAAGTTTCATTCCCGAACATTGGGAATACCGATGCATTGGTCGCTAAATATAATGGAATCGATGGTAGTTTCATGTGGGCTCGTACGATCGGGGGCTCTCCTGTATCCGGCAGAAATGAGCAAGGACAGGCGATTGTAACAGATGTAGTGACAGGCGATGGAGTATTTACCGGAATAATTACGCCCGATGCTCGTATAGGAACCCTAAATGAAACAGATAGCTTTCCTACAAATGGGGGACGGGATATAGGAGTTATTCGTTTTGATAAAGATGGTAACAGAATTTGGCATAAAGTATTTGGCTCGGCCAAAGATTGGGAAGCCGGAATCAATACGACTTTTGATAAGAAAGGAAATATTTATGTGATCGGTTATACCAACGATGGAGATATAGTGATACCTATGGCCGATGGCTCTTCCGAAACATTAGCGGGAACCTCGGTAGATGTGGTGATTATTAAACTGAATGGAGATGGAGAAGGCCTTTGGGCGAAGCGTTTAGGTACGGTAAATAAAGGTGAGGAAATATATGGCCTTGTGACCGATGACGCTTGCAATGTATATGTATCGGGTATGGTGAATAACGGTACAGTACCTTTTGGTAATGGTAAGGTGGTGACAGCTACCGGAATTACTTCGTTTATTGCCAAGTATGACGAGGCCGGAGTTTGCCAATGGGTAACTTCGTTGGGAAGCAATGGTTCGCTTCTCAATGGACGGGGAACATCTCTTGTTCGAGATAAAAATGGAAATTTGTATTTTGCTGCAATTTGTAAAGGGTCTTCTTCCATATCGGGAACAACGGAAACGATTGAGGCCGATACTTCGAAAACCGATGGAGCAATTATTAAATTTAATTCCGATGGACAATATGTATGGCATCGCATGTTTGCATCGGTTGCCGATGACGGAGTGACCTCTCTTGCGGTTGATGAAAGTAATAATGTCTATGCCGTGGGATATTATGAGGCAGAGTTGCCTGTATATGAGAGTATAAAATTACAGCGCAATGGAAATAATCGAACGGCCTTTATCGCCAAATATTCCGATGAAGGAGAGTATTTATATGCTTTCTCGACAGGAGCTATTATTACCGATGCCGTGAAACCGACCGGTTTGGCCATTTCGATAGATAAAACTACGAACGACATTATATTGACCGGGCCTACTTACGGAACGATATATCCCTATGGTGTTAGCGGTAGTTCCAATGCTTTTGGAGGCGGACGTTTTATGTTGGCGCGTTATAGCCAAGATGCTGCTTTGTTCGGCGTTTTTCCTCAGGGAATAAAAGGGGAGAGCTATTCGGCTCAATTAAATATTTCTGGTTTCCAAAAGCCCTTACAAGTTGCTTATAGTCTTAAAGTTGGAGATAACCTCCCCGATGGATTGTCTTTGGATACGAATACGGGAGAGATTAGTGGAGTATTGAATGAAGCTGGAATATTTAAATTTACAGTCTTGGCTACTGACGGTTTTGTCAATGCTAGTAAAGAATTCAGCATTTCTGTTACCGGAGCAGATTGTCAGATGACAGTAGAGGCGATTATTTCGGAAGATGCAGAAAATGGAAAACCTTTTTCTGCGAGAATATATGCCGATAATGCTACCGGAGCAGTAACATGGTCTATTGAAGAAGGTAGTTCTCTCCCTTATGGCTTGTCTATAAGCTCGTTGGAAGATGGTGTCGGATTAATTAGTGGAACTCCTAATGCTCCGGCGAAGGAATATTCGTTTACGATTGTCGCCGAGGACGAAGCGGGCTGTCGTGTCACTCAATTGGTATATCTCAATGTTACAGGCGAAAGCGGGGTAGAAACCCTTGTTTCCGAAGGCTTTGTCGTATATCCCAATCCGGTAACCGATGGAATGCTTAAAGTTTCTTTGAAAGACCTTGTTTCGGGAAATTATGTGATAGAAATTGCAGACCTATCAGGAAAACAAGTCTATAAAGAGGAAGTTAGGGTAGAAGAAAACATGGTAAAAAGTATTTCTGTAAATAATATGCCTTCTCAATGGTATGTAGTTACCGTTCGGGGAATGGGTGTATCTTATTCGCAGAGATTTATGGTTCAATAAAGTTTCTATGGGGCTATCCAACCAATTTGGATAGCCCCATAGTTTTGAAACAAAAGAGGAGAAATTAGCATGAAGAAGCTTATCTATTTCGTATGTCTGGCTTTTGCCGGTATTTTCTTGTTGGGTTGTGAAAAAAACGATATGCCCGAACCTGAAAAACCAAGAGAGGAAGAACCTGCCGATTCTACGGATATCGTCGATCCCGAAGAGCCCGATACTATTGTAGAGCAGAAGGACGATCCTGAAAATGGAATTATCTTGGATATGCCGGGTATTACGCTTAAAGGTTGGGTGCATTGCAATCGGGTAGGAATGCCGGGGGTTGTAGTGACCGATGGAACTAACGTCACTGTTACCGATGAGAAAGGTATATATAGAATGAAACGAAATACGACAGCTTCTCATGTGTATATATCTTCACCGAGCGGTTATACCGTATGCGTGAAAAATAGCGTACCCCAGTTTTATGCCGAAATCAATCAGCGAACAGATATTGTCCATAAAGATTTTGAGCTTGTTCGTCTTGAAAAAGATGATACGAAACATACATTTATTGCAATCGGTGATCCACAGTTATATCGTGATTTTGAGTTGAGTTATTTGAAAGAAGCTGTAAATGACCTTAACAGCTGGGTAACGCAGAGCCGTAAAGGAGAATGTGTACATTATATTGTGTTGGGAGATTTGGTGTTTGACAAACCAGAGTATCATGAATCGAGTAAAGAGATTTTTTCGATGTTGAATGCTCCTGTGTATAATGTTATCGGCAATCATGATCATGTGTTCGACAAAAGTGAACCTGCTGTGAAGTCCAATGATTTGAAGGCCGATACGGTGTATAAACGACATTACGGGCCTACTTATTATTCATATAATCGGGGTAAGATCCATTACGTAGTCCTTGATGATGTGGAATATTGGGGCGGATCGGGGCCTAAGTATGTCGATGCCGTTTCCGATGAACAAATTGCTTGGTTGCAAAAAGATTTGATGTATGTCGATAAAGATAAGGCGATTGTCCTTTGTTTGCATGCGCCTACTAAGCGCAGAACCGAGACTCGGTCTTTCGGCAACAGAGAACAGTTGTATGCTCTTCTCCGTGGATATGCCGATGTTCAGATTCTTAGCGGTCATACGCATTGGAACTCTGTTGTGACAGATGATGGTAGTGGTATGACAGAACACATTGTAGCGGCAATGTGCGGTAATTGGTGGCAACCCGAACTGATTTGTAGTGAGGGTACACCTATCGGGTATAAAATATTTGATGTGGACGGAACCTCATTTAAATGGAAGTATAAATGTGTGGGACAACCCGAACAATACCAGATGAGAGTATATCCTTTGGGAGAAAGAATCAACATATTACGCCCGAAAAATGTCGTTCTGAATGTTTGGGATTGGGATCCTTCGTGGAAAGTCGAATATTCCGAAGATAACGGACAAAACTATCGTTCGATGTTCCGTAGTCTGAATATGTATGATATTACTGCATACAATGCTTTCGGGGCGAAGGGAGATAATACTTTCCCTGTCGGGCGTACTTGGATACAAGCCTCTGAATCTGATCATATGTTTTATTGTAGGCCTTCTATTCCGTATAATCAACTTAAAATAAGGGTGACTTCCCGGTTTGGGGATATGTTTTCGACGACCGTAAATATTCAAAATCTTTGATTAAAATAAAGTATTAGTTATGAATCTGATTCTAAGAATTATTATAACAGGAGCATTGTTGCTTTTGTTTGCTTGTAAGTCTGTTTATAAAGCCGACCCGTTTCCCGAACCGGAAAGAGAATCGGGACAAACCGATGTCCTTGCATTAAGAGCTGAACCTTTGGATACGGTACGGGTTGCTTTTATAGGGGTAGGTGCTCGGGGCATGGCAGCCGTGAAACGTTTTATGAATATAGAAGGTGTGAGGGTGGTTGCGTTGTGCGATGTAGATTCTTTCAAGGTTGCCAAAGCGCAGAGGATTCTGGCTGCGAAGGGACGAGGACCGGCCGTGGAATATTATGGCCCCGATAGTTGGAAGAAGGTTTGTGAACGAAGCGATGTAGATTTGATTTATAATTGTACCCATTGGCAGTTGCATACTCCTATTGCGGTCTATGCTATGGAGCAGGGGAAACATGTCGCGGTGGAAGTTCCGGCAGCCCTTACGGTTGACGAGTGTTGGCAATTGGTGAATACTGCCGAAAAAACCCGGAAACATTGTATGATGCTGGAAAACTGTTGCTACGATTTTTTTGAGTTGGCTACTTTGAATATGGCTCAACAGGGCGTTTTCGGAGAAATTGTTCATGGAGAAGGGGCTTATATTCACGATTTAAGAGAATATAATTTTGACACTGCATCGGTATCGGGATATTGGGATATGTGGAGATTGAAATATAATACGGATCATACGGGGAATCCATATCCTACGCATGGTTTAGGCCCAATTTGTCAAATAATGAACATTCATCGGGGAGATAAAATGAATTATTTGGTGTCGATGTCGAGTGACCAGTTCGGATTGACGGAATATTCTCGGAGTCGTTTGGGGGAAGAACATGCGTTCGCTTCTAAAAAATATGATTTAGGAGATATGAACACTACTCTTATTAAGACTGAAAAAGGGAAAACGATTTTGATTCAACACGATGTGACAAGTCCTCGACCTTATGACCGGCATCATGTAATCGGCGGAACAAAGGGTTTTGCACAGAAATATCCGGTGGAAGGGATTGCCTTAGAACCGAATGCACATTGTTTCTTACCGGAAGAGAAATTGGATTCTTTCTTGAAGGCTTATGAACATCAGTTTGTGAAAGAAATTGGAAATTTAGCTCGAAAAGTAGGTGGGCATGGAGGTATGGATTTTATTATGGACTATCGCTTGATTTATTGTTTAAGGAATGGATTACCTTTGGATCAAGATGTTTATGATGCTGCCGAATGGTCTTGCTTGGTCGAATTGACTGAGTATTCAGTAAGAAATGGATCTGTTCCTGTACGTATTCCCGATTTCACACGAGGAGCATGGGAGAAATTAAAAAGTTTGGAGTTTGCAAAATAGTTATAAATTTGCAACATTGAAATATTTAACAAGATTAAGAATGGGAACGAAATTTTCGACACGCATATGGGTAAGTGTAGTCGGCATAGCATCGATTTTTTTTGGAAGTAAAGGATATGCGGATACTGTGATTTCGGTAGCCGACTTTGGGTTGAAACCCGATACGAGGGAGAATGCCGTAGCATATGTTCAAAAAGCGATAGAGGCTTGTAGGGGAAAAGAGCCGGTAACCCTTGTCTTTCCCGAAGGACGTTATGATTTTTGGCCTCAATATGCTCATGAGAAAAATTATTATGAGACCAATACCTACGATGTTTTTCCGAAGCGATTGGCAATGCTTTTCGAGGGGCTTCACAATATCACTGTCGACGGGAACGGCTCGCAGTTCGTCATGCATGATCGAATACAACCGATAACCGTTGAGAATTGCGATGGCGTTACCTTGAAAAATTTCTCTATCGATTGGGATATACCGCTTACGGCTCAGGCTCGTGTGACAAAGGTGGGTAGCGATTTTTTCGAGATCGAAATCAATGTCCTCGAATCTCCCTATATCATTGAAGACGGCAAGTTGGTGTTCGTGGGTGAAGGTTGGAAAAGTGCATTAGGCAGTATGATAGAATTTGAGTCTGATACGCATTTCGTAGTTCCCGGTACGGGTGATTTGGTGCTGGGGTGGAATTGGGGCGATTATACGGCCGTTTCACCTCGGTATGGTATTGTGCGGTTGAGTCGGAAGGGAGGATTCGAACGATACCCGGCCGAGGGTAACTGGTTGGTGTTGAGGCATAGCACGAGAGACCATGCCGGAATTTTTATCTGTGGCAGCCACGATGTGCGGTTGTCCGATGTGCAGGTGTATCATACCGCCGGCTTGGGTATCTTGGCACAATATTCTTCTGATATTGCGTTCAAAAAAGTGAGTGTAGAGCCCAATGCGGCGAAGGGACGCATATTGAGCGGTCACGACGACGGTTTCCATTTGATGGGGTGTAAAGGTAAAATTACGGTCGACAGTTGTCGTTGGGCTGGTTTGATGGACGATCCCATAAACATACATGGAACCTGTGTCCGGGTGGTGAAAGTCCTTTCTTCCGATAAGGTTGTCTGCCGGTTTATGCACGACATGAGCAAAGGTATGGAGTGGGGATTTCCGGGAGATAAAGTCGGTATGATCGAAAACAACACCATGCGCACGGTTGCTACTGCAAATATACGCTCGTTCAAGGCGATAGACGAGTATGAGTTCGAATTGGAATTGACATCGGATTTGCCGGAAGAAATCGGGGTGGGCGCTGCATTGGAGAATCTCACGTGGACTCCCGATGTCGATATTCGCAACTCGTTTTTCGGTTCTTGCCGGGCGCGGGGATTACTGGTTTCCACACCGGGAAAAGTAGTGATTGAAAACAATGTGTTCGAGTCGAGCGGGTCGGCTATATTGATTGCGGGCGATGCGAATTATTGGTACGAATCGGGTGCGGTAAAAGATGTGCTTATTAAAGGAAACGACTTCCGTTATCCCTGTATGTCTTCCATGTATCAGTTTTGTGAAGCCATCATATCTATCGAGCCGGAAATTCCCCAGCCCGATACGAAGTATCCGTTCCATAGCAATATCAGGATTGAGAATAATACGTTCAATCCGTTCGACTATCCTATTTTGTATGCAAAAAGCGTAGACGGTATTTCGTTTACAGGGAATGTGATTCAAAGGAATACAACCTACAAACCTTTCCACAAACGAAAGGCCGCCGTAACATTGGTAAAATGCCGCCATGCGAAAATCAAGGATAATAAGATTATAGGCGATGTGCTGGGTGCTCCCGGTGGGAAACTGTCTATTGTAAAAGAATAATGGATAAGACGTTGGGCGGAATGTTAATTCCGCCTTTCTTTTTTGAATAGGAATCTTGTTTTATCCCTTTCTCTCTGTTCCGGAGGTTTGGTTTTTAAAAATTTGTTTTTATATTTGTGATGTTGTAAAAAAGGGGCGAAGATATACGCTTTTATGTTAGAAAAGAGTTTGTATGATAAAACCTTAAAATTCAAATCTCATGAAATACCCGATCTCGATATTCTTGTTTATTTCCATGTTTTTTGTTTGTTCCTGTGCCGGTTTAGGAGGGTTTCCTCTGTATTCGGGAAGTTATGGTTCGCAGGCGGCTAGTCGTTTGACACCGGTCGAAAATCCGGCTACCGGATTATATGGCTATGTCAATGACTTGGGTATGTGGGTAATACGGCCTAAATTCAGATCTGCACAACGTTTCCGTAACAACGGACTGGCGCGGGTGCAAATCGGTGTGCGGTACGGAGCCATAAATATGGCTGGGAAAGTGGTGATAAATCCGGTGTTCGAGCACAGCTACGATGTGGATAACGCTATTACTTCGATGGAGAAGGGAAGATTGCGCGGAATCGATTTATGGGAGACCCGCGATTCCAAGAGTGGATTGTACGGTTATCTCGATTATTATGGGAATTGGTTCATTAAACCGCAATATTACAATGCACGAGGATTCAACGACGAGGGCTTTGCCGTTGTGGAAGTCGGGAGAAACCGCTGGGGCGCGATCGATAGAAACAACAGAATAGTCATTCAACCCAATTTTAAGGCGTCGTATGAGGCGGAAAATGCGCTTAGGCGTCTTTTGGGCTATTAATTTCAGATTAAATAAAGAATAATATTATTATTTCCATTGGCGAAATAGATATTTATTGGAAAAATAACATGTAAATAATAATATTTTTAGGCAGATGGTTTATATTTGCATATTATATTATTATTGCCAGAGTTGAAAAGTGAATGTGACAATATTATCGTAGGCCTCAAATCGGGTTCTTTCGATGCCTTTGAAAAGGTATACAAGTTGTATAGTGGTAAATTATACAACTTTGTCATGAGAATATCTGGCGGAGACAGTTATTGGGCGGAGGAAATCGTACAACGTACGTTTGTCCGGTTGTGGGAGATACACGATCAGGTGAGTCCCGATAAGTCGTTGATTTCTTATCTTTGTACCATAGCTAAGAATCTGTTGATGAACGTGTATCAGCGGCAGACTGTCGAATATATTTATGCGGAATATGTTCTTGAATCTTCGGAAGAATATAGCGATAATGCCGATGGAGAGCTGGACGGTAAGTTGCTGGAAGAATATATCGATCGACTTGCCGAGGAACTGCCGCCGTCGCGTAAGAAAATATTTGTTTTGAGTAAACGTAAGCATTTTACGAATAAAGAAATAGCGGTCGAGCTGAATATTTCGGAGAGTACCGTCGCGACGCAATTGTCGTTGGCGCTTAAATTTATGAGGGATAAATTGATGGCCCATTACGATGAGTTGTTACCCTTAGTGATTTATGCCGCTTTAATTAAGATAGTTTAACTATAAACAATTAGACATACGAGCCGATTTGCTTTTATACTAGGTAAAGGAACAAATGGATAAGGAATATTTCAAAATACTCATCGAGAAGTACCTCGACGGAAACGCTTCGACAGCAGAAGTCAGGGAATTGTGCGAGTGGATAAAAAATAACGATTCGCTCGACCGATGGATTATGCAAGCTATTGAAAGAAGCGATTCTCATCTCGATGAGGAAGTCTATGAACGTCTGTATACCCGCATTAAAGAGAACATAGAATCCCGGGAGAAAAAGTCGCATAGACGATTCTCCTTTGTTCCGATGTTGCGGTGGGCCGCCGTTGTATGTTTACCGATTATCGCTGCGTTGGCCGTATATGAGTTGGGGCTCGATTCAAAGGTGGATACTCTCCCGTTGGTAGTAACTGCCGAGAGTGGGGAACGAGCCAAAGTCCAATTGCCCGATGGCACGAAAGTAAATATAAATTCAGCCTCTCAAATTAGTTATCCGCATGATTTTAATGGGGAAAAAAGAATCGTCGAGCTCGATGGAGAAGCCTATTTCGAGGTGACTCCCGATAAGGAGCGCCCGTTTGTCGTAAAGGCTGCCGGTCTTGAAATTACAGTATTGGGTACGGCTTTCGACGTGTGTGCTTATAAAGACGATAGCGAGGTGTCGGTCGTTTTGTTGACCGGGAAAGTCGATGTGGCGTCGGAGAGCGATCGCTATGTCATGCAGCCCGACGAGAAACTGGTGTATGACAGAAACACGGGAACCATGCAGGTCGGTAAGGTTTATTCGAAGGAATATGTCGAATGGACCGATGGAAATTTACGTTTCGAAAATGAATCGCTGGAAAACATCGTTAAGGTTTTATCTCGTGTATATAACGTAAAAATCGTTTTCGACTCGGCGTTTCCCGAAGGACAATATTTTTTCACCGGTTCGATAGGAAGCGGAGGCATTACAAATGCTCTCGATATCTTGTCGATGACATCGTCATTACATTATGAAGTGCGCGATTCTGTCATCATGCTTCATAAAAAATAATATAACAGCTCCTCTTTTGAATATTTCCCTATGGGGATAAGAATGCTTGGTGTTTGCGTCGAGCCGGCTCCCCTTTTTGCTTATGAAAATGGCACATGTCGAATCATTTAAGAATTAGATAATTTAATAAATGTTAATTGTAAAATAGGCTTGGATAAATCTGGGTCGCTACTTGTATACCCAATAGACGATGAAAATTAAAAGTAACACATTATTGCAGATACCTTTTATACTAATATCTTTTTAATCAAAGAAATAAAAATGAAAAACGTATGAAATCAAACCATTTTAAGATGAGGTGGCTATGCTTGTTGTTTGCGCTTTTTACGCTCAATATTCAGGCGCAGATTACGGTAGATATTAAAAATAAGCCGTTGAAAGAAGCCATAAAAACAATCGAACGGTCGAGCAATTATAGCTTCTTTTATAATGTGGAGTTAGAGGGGCTTGATAAACTCGTGACGGTGAAAACCGACAATGCATCTTTGGAAGAGACCATGAAACAGTTATTGAAGGGAACGAATATCACATTCCAAAGGAAAGTCGATAATGTAGTTGTTTTGCTTTCCAAACAGCAGCAAGCGGCTAAACGGTCCCGTTCTGTTTCCGGTAAGGTAGTCGATGAAAAAGGCGAGGCCATTATCGGGGCCAGTATTATCGTAAAAGGTTCTTCGATAGGAACTTCGACCGATGTAGATGGAAATTTTACTATCAATAATATTTCGGATAACGCTCTGCTGGTCGTGTCTTCTATCGGCTATAAAAAGACAGAGGTTCCTGTCACGAATGAAAATCCCATTGAAATTCGATTGAACGAAGATTCCAATTTGATGGACGAGGTAGTGGTGGTAGGCTACGGTGTTCAAAAGAAAATAAATTTAACGGGATCGGTCGTTTCGGTAGACCATGATGTTTTAGCCAATCGTCCTATCGCTAATGTGACGACCGGTTTGCAAGGCATGTTGCCGGGTGTCTCTATCGTTAATACGACGAGCCGTCCCGGTGATAATAACTCTTCTATACGGGTGAGAGGTATCGGGACATTGAATAACTCCGACCCGTTGATCCTTATCGACGGCGTGGAAGGCGACATGAACACGTTGAACCCCGACGATATAGAGTCTGTATCGGTATTGAAGGATGCCGCTTCCTCTTCTATCTATGGTTCGAGAGCGGCCAACGGAGTTATTCTTATTACGACGCGTAAGGCCGACCGCGAGGTAAAACCTACGGTCACTTACACCGGATATTTTGCCATGCAAAAACCGACGGCTCTTCCCGAAATGCTCGATGCCGTCGAATATCTCACTTTACTGAAAGAGGCGACTTCGAATGTAAATAAAAGTTGGGGGTATACACAGGAAGATATCGATGCCGTCATTAACGGAACCGATCCGAATTTTCGGGCGAATACGAACTGGATAAAAGAAATCACGAGAGATTATGCTCCTCAACACGGTCACAATGTAAATATCAACGGTGGGAATAAGAACATGGGGTATTATTTGTCCTATGGAAACTTAACCACTTCGGGGCTTATGGTAGGCAACGGTTATCATGCTACCCGTAATAATGTGAGAATGAAATTAAACACCGAGCTTTTCGATCGATTGACCATCGAGGGAAATGTGAGTTATACCGACGTGGATAATTGGACTCCTGCATCGAGCGATAGCGAAAATTCGGGACTTTTCTATCAAGCTCTCCGTTCTTCTCCTTTGACTCCCGTGAAATTCACCGACGGGCAATGGGGATATGGCGGTAGCTCGGCAAACCCGATAGCACAAGCCTACGACGGAGGTTTTATCAATTACCATAAACGTGAGACCTCGTTGAATTTCAGTGCCGGATTGAGAATTATCGACGGGTTGACGGCAAAGGTTCAATATGCTACCCGGTTGGTCGATGTGTTGCGGAAACAACAACAGAACATCATACAGCACTTTTATCCCGATACCGAAACGCCATTGGCTTATACGTCGAATACGAGTAAGTTCAGTCAACGCGATATTGCCCAACGATACCAGAATGTGATGGCACAGGTCGATTATGATAAGACGATAGGGAAACATTCTTTCCATATTCTTGCCGGCTTTTCTCAGGAGTGGCAGTTGTACCAACAAATGGATGCCAGTCGTCAGGATTTGGTCTCCAACGATCTCCATGTGCTGAATGCCGGAACCGATTTGCAAACCAATAGCGGCTATGACAATCATTGGGCGATTCGTTCCGGGTTCGGGCGGGTCAATTATAATTTCAACGATCGCTATTTGGTAGAGGCTAATTTGCGTTACGACTTGTCGTCGCGTTTTCATAAAGATCACCGGGGAGGCTATTTCCCTTCGGCATCGGTGGCTTGGCGTTTGACCGAAGAGTCGTTTATGGAATCGACCCGCAGCTGGTTGGATAATTTGAAAATTAGGGCCTCATACGGTACTCTGGGTAACCAATATACCTCTTCGTTATATCCTTATATGGCTTTGATTCAACCTTCTACCTCCAACATGCCTATCGGCGGGGAGATAACCTCTTCCATGCAGCAAAGCGAGGCATCGAACAATATTCTCTCTTGGGAGTCCATAAAGATGACTAATATCGGATTGGACGTCAATTTGTTGAATAATCGTTTGTCGTTGACGGCCGATTACTTCATTAAGAATACCGACGATATTTTGCTGAAAGTGAAACTTCCCGATGTGCTGGGTGTGAGTGAGCCCTACCAGAATGCCGGTAAGGTTCAAAACAAAGGTTGGGAAATCGCTTTGGCTTGGCAAGATAAAATAGGGAAAGATTTTACCTACGGGGTGAATGTCACTTTTTCCGATGTGAAAAATAAAGTGGTTAGCGTGGGAAATACGGCCGACGATTTCAGTGGCGATCGCATTCGTGCGGTGGGCTATCCTATCGATGCATTTTGGGGATACAAATCCGACGGGCTTTATACGGTCGATGATTTTGATTATGACATTGCCACGAACACTTATACGCCGAAAGCGACGACCCCTATTATCGAGGAATATCGCACGAAGGTACAACCGGGAGATATAAAATATGTGGATATAGATGGCGACGGGAAGATTACGCCTACCGAGGATCGTTGCTATATAGGCAGTGCTATTCCTCGATATAATTATACGATCGGACTCAACGCCGCTTGGCGAGGAATCGATTTCAGCCTCTTTTTACAAGGTGTGGGTAAATGTGACGGATATATCGGAGGCATGGGACGACATGCGTTTACCGAGCTTGCCAACTATCCGCAGAAGGCACATCTCGATCGTTGGACTTGGGAAAACCAAAATCCTCATGCATCCTATCCGCGTTTTACGTATGATGAAACATACAATCGGGACGAATTTTCTTCTTTCTGGCTCGAAGACGCTTCATACCTGCGGGTAAAAAATTTGCAAGTGGGTTACACGGTTCCCCGTAAAGGGATCATTTCCAAGATGCATATTGAGAATTTGAGAATATATTTTTCGGGCGAAAATTTGTGGACGTTCACCGACTTCTTCTCGTCGTATGACCCTGAGATTCCTGTAAGCAGTGGAGGTTACTATCCTATCACGGCCTCGTATTCTTTGGGTTTGAGCATTACATTCAAATAATTATCGATATAAATGTCAGAATATATGAAAACAAAATATTTAGCAATTCTGCTGTGTGCGGCGTTTGTTTTACCCGGCTGCAACGATTCGTTCCTTGACAGAATCCCGTTGGACGAACTTACCGATGAAACATATTGGGAAACCGAGGAACATTTGATATTGGCATCTAATGCCTGCATCAATTATTTGAGAGGAAAAAGCAGGAGTGTCGATATGGAATTTTTGGGAGATAATGTTTTTCGTGAACGTTCGTCGGAATACAAGACTCTCGGGAGTGGAAATTTTACGAGTGATTTGTCGGTTATCAATTCGGAGTGGACGACCGATTATGACGGTATCAGACGTTGTAATCACTTTCTTGAAAATTACGAACGTGCTCAAAAGGTTTCTGCATCTGTAAGAGAAAGATATGCCGGAGAAGCCATTTTCATAAGAGCCTATTTGTACAGTTATCTGGTGAATTGCTTTGGCGATGTACCCCGTGTAACCAATACGATAGATGTGGGAGACGATGAACTTTATGGCTCCCGTACCGATAAGGAAACCATGATCGAGTGGATTCTTGATGAGTTTGACCGGGCAGCTGCAGTATTGCCTTATGCTAAGGATTTGAAAGATAGCGAACTCGGTCGTCCCACAAAAGAGGCTGCTTGGGCGTTTAGTTCTCGGTTTGCGTTGTACCACGAGCGTTGGGACAAGGCTGTTTCTTCGGCAGAAGAGGTAATGACTGCCGGTTTTCATAAATTGTACGATAACGGGAATCCCGAAACGACTTATAACGAGTTGTTTACTTTGGCTGCCAATCCGGTGACTAATAAGAACAACCGGGAGTTTATCGTTACTCGTCTGTATAGTGAGGAAGCCAATCAAACTCATAACTTCAGCCGGGAATTGCAAGTTCCCAACGAGGAGGCTCGTTATGCGCCCACTCGTTCGCTCATGGATGCCTATTTGTGTAATGGGCTTCCCATAACTTTGCCGGCGAGCCGTTACCGCGAGAATACCCACGAAGCTATCTTCAATAATCGGGATCCACGTATGGCGCAGACGATTTTGAAACCCGGAGCGAAGTGGGGCGGATATCCCGGTAAGACTACCTATGAACAGCCTAAGTTCTCGAATTCGGCTACCAGTTGCCGCACGACGACAGGTTGGTATTTTACGAAATTTGTCGAACTCTCCGCAATCTCTCGTTATAACAAAGACCAGAACGCCATTCCGTTGATGCGTTATGCCGAGGTCTTATTGAACTGGATCGAAGCGAAGGAGATGAGGGGCGATGCAATAACTCAACCGGATATAGATAAGTCGATAAACCTTCTTAGAGACCGGGTTGGAGCAGACAAGATGGTATTGACCAAATTGAATGCTTACGGGCTGAATCTGAGAGACGAAATTCGTCGGGAACGCCGGGTCGAACTGGCTCTCGAAGGGGAGCGCTATTTCGATTTGTTACGTTGGAAACAAGGAGATTTATTGGCGAAAGATGTAACCGGTATGCGTAAGAGTACGGTTCCGCCCAGTGAATATGTTTATGTCGAAGATATTCCTACCGATGATAAAGGGAATTTGATTTTGATGACGGGGCGCACATTCTCTGATATGAAAAATTATTTATGGCCGATTCCGTTCACACAAACGCAACGTAATCCCAATTTGCTCCCTAATAATCCCGGTTGGGAATAAGGATAGCTTTCACAATTAATGTTATCTATATATGAAAACTCATTTTAAATTCATTTTGTGCTTCGTTGGAATTTTATCGATAACTGCTTGCGGTTCGTCCGACCCGGATTTGCCGGGTTCGGGCGGGACCGGCGGTGACGATGAAACTCTGGTCACGTTGGCTGGCGACCGTTCGTTTTCTCTTCTGTCGTTGAGTGCCGGTAAAGGGTTAGCCTCTGGGACGTATAATATCCAGCCGTTAGCGGCATTTATTCAGGAAAATAATACCGATGTCGTAGCATTGCAAGATGTGGATTTTGGGACTGCCCGCACGGGAAAAAAGAATCTGGTTGGCGAGGTCGCTTACCGTTGCAGCAAGGACGGTCAACGCCGGCAGGGGATATTCGCCTCTACCGGTCGGGAAGATGGCGGAGAAACAGGAGTGGCTTTGTTTGTCCGGGAATGTTTTTATGGTACGAATAAAGTGAATTTGAACGATGAATTGGTATTGCTTACTGCTCCTTATGAATTGGGTTCGGGCGAGACGGTTCTTATCGCTACATGCCAGTTCGATAAGGAAGATGCCAATAAACGGGTGCGTCAGGCCGAAGCTCTTGCCGCTTATGCCGACCAAGTAAAGCAAAACATCGTTATTTGCGCTTCTGTCTATGAAAATGAATCGGGGAATGTATTCAATATTTTGAAGAAGAAGTATCGCCGTTCCTGCAAGTTCTCTTCGGAAAATACATATCCTGCCGTTCAACCCGAATCGAGATTCGATTATGTGTTGACTCCTTTGTCCCAGAATTGGGGAACACAGGCGGTTCAGATTAAGGGAGATCAAACCGTTTCGGATCATAAGGCTCTATTCTTGCGTATAGGATTAAAATAAAGAACAGATGAAAAAGTATAATTATTTCGGCAGAGTATCCGGCTGGGGAATATGTATGCTATTTCTCCTCACAGGGCTCTTTGCCGGTTGTTCTGAAAACGAAGAGGACTATCCGAAGGGACAAAGACCTGCTGGCATTGAGTCGGTTAGAAAGGTAGCTTGCATAGGGAACAGTATAACCTATGGGGCGAGACAGTTTTTAAACGATAGGGAAAAAGAGTGCTACCCGGCTTTATTGGGTAATATGTTGGGAGAGGGGTTCGAGGTCGCCAACTTTGGGTGTAGTGGCACAACTCTTTTGAAGAATGGCAATTCTCCATATTGGAATACCAAAGAATATACCAATGCCAAAGCATTCTTACCCAATATTGTCATTGTAAAATTGGGCTCGAATGATTCAAAGTCGGGCAATTGGTCTAGTCATGGCTCCGAATTTGAGTCCGATCTCACGGATTTGGTTCTTTCCTTACGGAGTCTGTCAACTCGCCCGAGGGTCTTTTTGTGTACGCCGGCCATAGCGTATAGCAACTCGTTCGGAATAGACGACGGTATCATAACGAGCGAAATTATTCCGGCTATTCAGCGGGTTGCCGAAGTTCAGAATCTCACGGTCATAGATTTGCATACGGCTTTGCGGGGGTATGGAGATTTGTTTCTTGATGGAGTCCACCCCGGATTGGAAGGAAACAGAGTAATAGCGACCATCATTTACGATGTGTTGGCAAAAGAATATTCTTTGAATAAATAACAAATAGAATGAATCATGAAAAAAATTATATCGATACTGTTAGGAATATGTTTGTGTGGAGGCGTGTTTGCCCAGACTCAACTGAAAATAATCTCGTTTAATATCCATGCAGGTTATGATGCCCCTATCGCCGACATCGCTGCTTTCATTAAGGAACAAGATCCCGATATCGTGGCTTTGCAGGAAGTAGAATACTATACGAATCGAACAGGGGCGAATACGCCGAGGTCGATCAATAACAATATCAATATGTTGAATGAGTTGGCCTATTTAACAGGCATGCATGGAATGTTTTATGTAACTCTCGAAAAATGCTACGGCGGTAAATTCGGTAACGCTATTTTGAGTAAACACAGTTTTGACGAGACTCGTAGAATTATGTTGCCATGTGCGGCCGGTACAGAGCAACGTAATGCTGCCATTGCCGATATAAAGCTCCCCGACGGGACCGAGTTTTCGATTGTCGACACTCACATCGATATGTCTAAATTGGACAACGGCATGTCGCAAATTAAAGAAGTTAACCGTATTCCGCAGTTGGGGAAACATTATATTGTAGCCGGGGACATGAATCGTCGGGTAGGAACTGCCGAGATTAACGAATTGTCCAGCGTATGGACGTTGGCTCTCAGTCGGGAGTTCGATCATATCGGTTACTATCCGGCCAATGGGTGGGTGGTAAAAGAAACGAAAGTCTTTTCCGATAACCAGTTGTCCGACCATTATCCCATTATGGTTATCCTCGAATTTGTCAAATAACGATGTAGATAAAAGTGTATCATGTTATAATATTCAAAAATTAATTTTAATCGTCGTCTAATTAATTTCTATTAAAAACATTAAGCTATGAAACTAAGAAAAATTTACACAAGTGCAGGAATCTTGCTGCTCTCTTTATTTTGTATTGGAGATGCGGTAGCGAAAGATGCTAAGTTTGAAACAGGTGTTTCTTTCGGTAGTACAGGAGCCGATGAGCCTTACAGCTCTCTGACGGATAAAGACGGAAATTATTATATTTCGGGTATGTGCCGTGGAGATGTGGAATTTGCCGGTGGAGCTACGATTAAAGGTCGTGGCGGTATGGATGCCGTTATCGTGAAATATGATGCCGAACTTAATTTTTTGTGGGCAAGAGCCGTGGGTGGCAGTAAAGACGATACCTTCGAACGCATTGCAGTTACCTCTGCGGGCGATATTGTCGCTGTCGGTAAAATATCGGGTGATGTTACTATCGACGGTACGGACCAGACGTTGAGCGGTACGCAATCTACCGACGGGTGTATCGTCGTTTATGATAAGGACGGTAATTATAAATCGTCGGCTCAGATAAAAGCGGCGGGAGCATCTTTGTGCTATTCGGTGGCTGTGGACAAGAGCGACAATATTTTTGTGACGGGATCGACTGTCGGAGCGACCGATTTCGGAAATGAAAAAACCGTGACAATCGAGGGAAGTAATCCGGGAACATTCTTGGCTTGCTATAATAATTCTTTGGTCTGCCAGTGGGCTATTGCCGGTTCAAGCCCCGTTCAATCCTATGGCTGGGCCGTGAATTTCGATAAAGAAGAGAATATACTGCTTACCGGACGTTTCGGAACGACGTTCACAATCACCGGGACCGACGGGGAAGCGCTGACGACTGCCGTGGGCTCGGAATCTTCGCAAGACACCTATGTGGCTAAATTGTCTCACGAAGGTGTGGGACAATGGATTACGTATGTAACGAATTCCAATCGTATCGATACCCGTTCGATAGACTCCGACTCACAAGGAAATGTTTATATTTGGGGACATTGTCAGTCGGCGGTTACTCCCGAAGGACAGTCTCCTCTTGGATTTAACGGGAATTTCGATTCGTTTTTGATTAAATACTCGTCTGCCGGAGCCTATTTGGACGGTATGAATCTCGGTGGGAGCGGTCGTGATGAAGCTAAATCTCTATTTGTCGATGCAGACGACAATATTTATGTCGCCGGTAATGTGAACGGCGACGGCTCGAAAGGAGGAACTGCCGTGAATATGAATCCTCGGGGAGAATCCAAAGATTATACGTTCAAAGGTCATGACGGTTATGTCGCTAAATATAACGGTTCTACATGGGAACTTATGCAACTGGAAAAAACGGTTACGCCCGATAATGCCAATCAGCACGAAGTCGCTTGGTGTGTAACGATGTCTCCCGATTACAATAAGGTGTATGTAACCGGATATTTTAATAATGGCGCCACCGTTTTTGACGGGGCTTCGCTCACTCTTCCGTTTGTACGGGATTATGATATTTATACGGTTCTATATTCCTATACCTTAATGGTAAAGACCAAAACGTTGGAGCCGGGTGTAGCCAATGAGCCTTATTACAGCAATATCGTTGTGGATAATGTAGAGGGTGCAGTGAAGTTCGAAATCGTTTCTGGCGCGTTTCCCGACGGTATTACGTTAAGTAAAGACGGTGCTTTTGCCGGTACACCGACGAAGAACGGTTCTTATACGTTCACCGTCAAAATTTCCGATGACGTTTCTTCTATTCAAAAAGAATACACGTTGGTTATTAAATCGGGAGAAGGTTGCGATGTATTCATCGTTACCGATCAGTGTCCCGATGCATACATAGGTTATCCCTATTCGCTCCAACTCGAAATAGAAGGTGAAGGTATTACCTGCGCTCTTACCGGAGGCTCGTTGCCGGTCGGCCTTTCTTTGACGCCCGAAGGATTGATTTCAGGGACCCCGGCAGAATCCAACGAACCGGGAATTTACAGCTTTACGGTGAAAGCTACCGGAGCATCGGGTTGTGACGATGAATTGGAATTGTCGATGATACTTTCCGACGAAACTCCCAGTGGAATAAACCGTGTAAGTCTCGATTCGTTCCAAGTCTATCCTACGGTTTCTTATGGAGAAATTACGTTGAAAGCCGACTTCGGCAAGGATATGAAGGCTCGGGTAGCTGTCGTGACTCCACTCGGAACTTGTGTATGGGAAAAAACATATTACGGTGTACAACTCGATGAGGTAATTTCTACTGCCGATATGCAACCGGGAGTTTATTATCTGGTATTGTCGACGGAAGAGGGTAAATCGACCAAGCCTTTTATTGTAAAGAGATAAGTAATCGAAGACTTTTTTCGAGATGACTCCGGTTCCTTTGAACCGGGGGCCGGAGTTATCTTGTATTCATATAATTGATAGAAATGAAAAGAAGTGAATTTTTAAGGTTGATGGGAGCCACTACGGTTGCAGCCGCTCTTTCCGATTTTCAGGCGATATCGCAGACCGTCGGAACGTTGAAGGGGGGAACGGTCGGGGCAGACAATTTAGCCGACGAACTCTCGTCCGATCTGGAAAGTCAAGAGGCTGTGGTTGATAAACCGGTTACAGCGATTGTGATTGGAGCCGGAGCCCGTGGAAGAACGTATGCCAGTTACTCGGAACATTATCCTAACTCTTTGAAAATTGTAGGTGTAGCCGACATCAATACAGAGCGTAAGGAGTATATGAAAAATCTGTATCGTATCCCCGATGAGCACTGTTTCAGCGATTGGAAAGAAGTATTCAATGTCCCTAAATTTGCCGATGCAGTTATCATCGCCACACCCGATAACTTGCATTATGCGCCGGCTTTAAAGGCTATGGCTGCCGGATACGATTTGTTGTTGGAGAAACCTGTCGCCCAGTCGATAAAAGAGTGTACGGATATTTTGAAATACGCCAAGCGCTATGACCGTATTGTGGGCATTTGCCACGTCTTGCGGTATGCCCCTTATTTCATTGCGCTTAAAAAGGTATTGGATTCGGGTAAAATCGGCGAGTTGGTCAGCATACAACATATGGAATGTATTCGTTATCACCACATGGCCCATTCCTATGTACGAGGAAACTGGAAAAGCTCGAAGGACACGACTCCCATCATTATCGCGAAATCGTGCCACGATATGGATATGATGCGGTGGCTTGTGAACAAACCCTGCAAATCGGTATCGGCTTATGGAGGTTTGAAACTGTTCAAGAGGGAGAATGCGCCCGACGGCTCTACCGAGCGTTGTCTCGATTGTCCGGTAGAATCGCAGTGTCCTTATTCTGCCAAGAAGATATATTTGCAGAGGAGGCAATTCCTGTATGTGTTCGATATTCCCGATAACGATTGTAAAAACCACAAGTACGACAGTTTGATTCTCGATAAGCTCAGAACCTCCGATTATGGCCGATGTGTTTATCGATGCGATAACGATCAATGCGACCATTTCGTGGCATCGCTCGAATTCGATAACAATATTACCGGAGCCTTCTCGATGGAAGCCTTTACGGCTACCGGTGGCCGTCTTACCCGTGTTATGGGAACGAAAGGCTGGATCGAGGGAGATATGAAAAAATTTACCGTAACCGATTTTCTGACAAATAAGAAATTGGTTTGGAATAAAGATATATCTTCTTTGCCGGGATATGAAGGTCATGCCGGCGGCGATTTTGGAATCGTGAAAGACTTTGTGCTGGCCGTCGCTCATAGAGATACTTCCTATTTGACCAGTACCATCGACCTTTCCATTGAAAGTCATGTGATGGGCTTCTTGGCCGAAAAGAGCCGGGTGCTGAAAAAGAGAATCGATATGTAGGCATGAGTAACGGACCGTTAAAAAAATGTGATATGTGAATTTTAAGGTGCAAATTGAGTTTTCAAAAGATAGATAAGCGATGACGAGCCGGGCACATTGTGATAATGTGTCCGGCTTTTTATGTGTAAGATTTTATGTTACAGAGGTTTGATAACGGCTTGGGATAGATGAGCTTGGTTCATGTCTTCTTCTTTCTTTTTTTTAAGTGAAAAAAATAGATTTTTTCACTAGGGATAAAGTGCTATTTGGGGTTTTATATAAAAGGAGTTATATAAAAATGCATTTTTATATCATGAAAAACGAAATGGAAACTATGAAGAACCTGTTTCAACGAAGAAGATCGATCACAAATTATAATTCTTATTAAACTATTGAAGGGGAGAGCGTTGCTTAGGAGATGGGTGTACCTGAGGCGCGAAACGTTATTCTTTTTATTTCCCGAAATCATTTTGATTTTTTAATATTAAAAATATGTGTAGCCTATGGATATAAATTTGACTGTTTCTTAATATTATTAAGAAGGGGCTATTGATTTCTGAAAAATTCAAATACCGCGAGAGGCACAGTATGTATGAAAGTAAGGGGTTCGTTTCTATAAATTTTTGTATTGTATGGTGTCTTCTGGGGTCTCTGAGAATTTCGTGAGTTATTATCTCTTCTTTATTCGGTGAAACTGAATGATTAAAAATAAAAGGTTCTCCGGTAGAATCGTGTCGATATCGAATGGATTTTGCCGGTGAGTCAATAATTAACAAAACAATTAAAAATTATCATGAAAAAAAGTGTACAGTTTTTGTTGCTGTTCTTGATGTGCATAAGCGCTTCTTGGACGTGGGCGTCGGACGCTCCCGAGCGGACCGTCTTGTTTAATATGGGAGACTATGATTCCCAATATTGGCGTATTCCGGCTTTGGTGACTGCTGCCGACAATTCGTTGGTCGCTGTGGTGGACAAACGAGGCAGCAGTTTGGGAGACCTGCCCAATACGATTTCCATTATGTCGAGAAGAAGTACCGATAACGGTAAAAATTGGTCGGAGCCGGTTGTCGTTGCTCAGGGCGGTAACGGTAAAACATATGGCGATCCGGCTGTGGTACTCGATAAAAAGACGGGAAATTTGATTTGTATGTTCGTGGGGGATCAAGGTCTATGGAATGCAACGCCATATAACCGACAAGGAATCTATGTCTCTAAGAGTACCGATAACGGTGTTTCTTGGAGCGAGCCGGTAGCTATTACCGATCAGGTGTATGCTAACCACAGCGGTTGGTATGCCGGTTTTGCCGGATCGGGTCACGGTTTATGCTTGAAAGATGGCCGTTTGATGTTTGTTTTGGCGATTCGTGCCACTTCTGCTACCGGAGTCCCTCTTCATAATTATGCTATCTATTCCGATGACGGAGGCGATAATTGGACTTTATCGACCAATGCAGCTACGACTGTGGGAGACGAGGCCAAAGTGGTGGAACTTGAAGACGGGGATATTTTAATGAGCATCCGCAATCCAAGTAAGGGCAACCGCATTTTTTGTAAATCCACCGACCGGGGGCAGACTTGGGGCAAAGCCTATTTCGAGACGGAATTGAAAGACCCGGCTTGTAACGGCGATATCATTCGTTACTCCTATTCTACCGACGAAGGATCGGAAGGAAAGAGCCGTTTGTTGCACTCTCTTCCGGAAAGTACGACAACCCGTGAGAATGTCACAGTTTATCTGAGCGAAGACGATGGCGAGACTTGGCCGATAAAGAAACGTTTGGTAGACGGTTATTCTGCCTATTCTTCTTTAACGGTTTTGCCCGATGGGACAATAGGCGCTTTGGTCGAAGAGGGTAAATGGGATAGTAATCTTCCGGGTGAAGACGGGTTCCAACTCGTGTTCTATCGATTCACGATGGATTGGCTCACTTCCGATGTTACCGAGCCACCTGTGGTTTCGGAAGGTACATTGCAGCTGAACGGTACGGATCGCTATATGCGTATTCCCTCTGCCGATGATTTCAATATTGCTATCGGTGAATCCTACACGGTTACTTGCAAGGTGAAAATGCCTTTCTCGGGTAGTTCTTGCCGTTTTGTGTCGAAACGTTCTTATACGGGAACGGCCAATAGCGGTACTGTCGGTTGGGAAATGTGGGGCGATATGAATGCCAGTACACGATTCTCTACCAACCTTTCCCCTGCCGGTTCGCCGTGGGGTGGTAAAGGTAACGGTACAGGTGTCACGTTCACTGAAAATCAATGGGTGCACTTGACTTGGGTTTTCGACTGGAACGAAAATACGACGAATATTTATGTAGATGGTGTATTGGGTGAATCGAAATCTCTACACGCTGATTTTCAATCTAAGTCTCTGGAAAATAACTTCGATGTTTTGGTCGGAGCCGGATATTCGAACAGCGACGGTTCGGCATCTATTCCCGCTTTTTTTATGAATGGCGAGATGGACGACCTGCGTTTCTATAATAAAGCGTTGACTTTGGACGAAATTAAAGCCGATATGGACGCTACGGTAGACGGAACGACCGATGGTTTGGTGGCTGCTTATGACTTTACCGATATTTCGGGGGTGGAAGTTCCCGATATCTCAGGTCACGGACATACGGGTACATTGGTGAATTTCCCCAATTACAGTACGCTTTATACCGTGACAATCGCTGCTCCCGACCCCGAACAAGGGACATTGAAAGTGATGAACGGTTCCACCGAAGTGGTTAGCGGAACCGGAATACCCGAAAATACGAGGTTGACTGTCGTGGCAGAACCTGCCGACGGATACCAGCTGAAAGAAATTCGGGTGAACGATGTGGCATTGGAAAGAAACGTGAACATTTTTACGCTGACGCAAGAGACTACGGTTACCGCCGAATTCGAAGAGGCCGTACCGGCATACTGCACGTACGAAGGGAACTCGTCACATGACCAGCGGTATGTCCGCAGTATCACTATGAACGGAGGAACTTCTCCTTTCTCGGTATCGGTATATTCCACGACAAGACAAGCTGTTTATGTAGACAAGACCGACAATGTGTTCGAAGCATATGCCGGAGAGGAGATACAGCCTGTCGTTAATTGGGCGGGAGAATGGATGCATGGCTACCTCTACATCGACTACGACAAGGATTACACGTTCTCTTATACTTTGGGGAGCGACGACTATCCCACGGCCGACGGTGAGCTGGTCTCCTATACGTTTTATAGCCCGAGTGACTCTCAGTGGGGTAAGAACAGCAAGGGCGAAACTACGGAGAATAACAGCAGACTGGACGATGTTCCCTCCTTCACATTGCCCGAGAGCCTTGCTCCCGGCGAATACCGCGTGCGTTTGAAAATAGACTGGTGTCACTTGGATCCTTGTGGGCATCCCGATGAAATCCCCAATACCCTTACCGGCAACGGCGGCAACATCGTCGATTTCACTTTGCAGATCGTGGAGCGGCCGGCCACCTATACGGTGACCTTGCCGGAGACGGTAGAGAACGGTACGCTGACCGTGATGAACGGCAGTGCGGCCCTTATGCCCGGAGCAAACACGGTGGAAGAAAATTCGGAATTGACCATTACCGCCGAACCGGCCCAAGGATACCGGCTGGAATCGCTCACCGTCAACGGCAGCGCCTTCACGAGCGGAGATACCTATACGGTGACGGGAAATACGGAGATAGCCGTTTCATTTGCCGAGATTCCCGTTGTGACGCATATCATCACCTATTCGGTTAAGCAAGGCGAAGGAACTGTCACCTTATCCAACCTCGAAGGAACCGAAACTTACCAGAGCGGAGCATCTCTGAGAGCGGACAAGTCATTCAAGATCACCTTCTCACCTGCCGAAGACTACATTGTGGAAAAGGTGATGTATGGTCCCACAAGTTTTGGTGCGATCATGGAGTTGACTTTGGACGAAAACAACAGTTACACGATGCCGGTCGAACAGTTCGTGGGCGACTACACGTTCGAGGCCTATTTCACGTACGATCCGGGAACCGGCATAGCAGAGAACGACCGAGAGGCTATATCTGCCCGCTATGCGAACGGTGTTCTCCATGTGGAGGGCGTGACGGAAGGCGAGTTTGAACTCTGCATATACAACCTCACGGGAAAACCGGTGAGAACGGCGACAGAGACGGTGGTCGACGTGGCCGACTTGGCAAAAGGTTGCTATCTCGTCAAGATAACGACCGCAGAAGCCGAGAAAACCGTGAAATTCATTAAGAAATAAGACACAGGGAACGATGCCCTCATAAACAAAGGTCGGCGGGGAAACTCCCCGCCGACCTTTGTCATTTTTTCACGATGTCCCGCCCGTTTTGTCCTTCGGGGCATCACTCTCTATTTCATTGCCCCATGTAATACAGGGGCTTCGAAAGGTGTCGTGAAATGTTACTTTGAATATTTTACCCTCCTCCTTTGCTGTGCCCCGTAGTATTACGGGTGCTTTGCACAGCAAAATATAGGGGAATACATTTATTGAGATTTACTGCCGATAAGAATGAATGTAGGGCTTTCTATATGGCATCGTATGACTTTGTGCCGTTTTTGAAAACGATGGCGCCACGAACACCTATTGCACAGCCTTCCGATTCCTCTCTCTTTTCTCCTTTGACTACTATGTTAATGGTGTGTTTCCCTTCTTCCAAGTTCAAGATGTGGAAGATGTTTATGTTGCGGTGTTCTTGTTTGGCATAGTAGTAAAAGCAGTCTATCGTGCGTTTGAATATACCATCGACATATACGTCGGCTTTGCCTCCGTTTTTAACCCACCAGCCTTCGATAGAAGCTCCTGTTCCTTCGAAAGTGAACATTATTTCATCGCCGGCTTGTTCGCTATATTTCACATAACCGTTTTCGGCATCCTGCCAATTCCCTTTCAAAGTCCAGCAACTGTCTTTGTCGGCATCGACGATGGCTGCGCGTTTGCTGTATACCAAGTTGGGGAACGCATCTTCCATAGGAAGGGCAACCGGTTCTTGCAGTACGATGGAGTAACTGTCTTCGGTTACTTTACCGCCATTTTCCACAATGAGTTTTTCGGCATAATCCGCAGTGCGTTCCACCGCTTTGTTGAAAGAGTAGTTGGTGTGAACGAACGGTTTGTCTCCGATTTTTTCGATAGCTTCTCTATACTCTTGGGGGAATGCGCTGAATCCTTTGATGATACCCAAAACAGCCAAAGCGTTGGACGGGTTGCAGTCGGAGTCTTGTCCACAGCGGGTGGATATTTCCAATGTCTTGTTTATATCTCCTTCTCCATAGAGCAATCCTATAACGATGTAGGCTCCGTTCAGTTTGGCATCGATATTGTATTTCGTACCGGGGTTGCAAATGTTCGCGCGAGCCCACTTGTTTTCTAACATTTGCCAGCACTTAGTCCAGTCATCGGGATTTTCTTGGTGAAAAGCGATGACATCTTCAATGATTCTGCGATAGCCGCTTTCGGCCGGTAAAGAGAGCAATGCTTTTTCGATGACAGACCGGATATCGTTCTGCAAATAGGCTTCGCTATACAGCGAGGCTACGAATGCACCGCCATACACACCGTCGCCGTAGTTCATGATATGACCCATATAATCGGCCATTTTGTTGGCTGTCTGCGGCATACCGGGACACATGAACCCGATATAGTCGGCTTCAATTTGAAAGTCTATGTCATCGGCATGGAGGTTGAATTCGGGCTGTCCCGATTGGGGCGGAAATATGCTGTCGAAATAATTTTTGCGGGTCTGTACATTGGCGTGCCATAGTCTGAACTCGGCTATTGCCAAAGCCTCTTGGTATTTTTTTTGTTCGGCTTGCATACCGTGTTTGTCCATTACGTCCATCAAGGTTAGCTGTACATACAAGTCGTCTTCCCACAAAGCATCTTTTACTCGGACGGGAGTCCAATGGATAGAATCTTCATACATCTTGCCCAATGCTTTGAATTCGGTAGGGAGTCCGTAAGATACCCCTATCATTTTACCTGCCCACCCACCGGCGATTTTGTCTTTCAGAGTGTCTTTGCTGATCGTAGCTTGTTGGCTGCAAGCCATTAGGAAAAGAGGCATGAGTAACCCCAATCCTTTTTTCATGGTATTCATCATAAATTTTAATGTGTTAAAAGTTTATGATAAAGAGACAGAAAGGTTTGTTAAAAGGATAGTCAAGGTTGAAATATATATCATTTTTTAACTTTTTATATGATAGGTAGTCTCTTTTATGTGAAAATTTTTATGCGCCTTTCTACTTCGGATAGGGCTTGTTCATAGTCCGGTGAATAGAATTTCAGTATTTTATAGATACGCAGAGCCTCTTGATAGAAAGCTATAGCATTTTCAAGGTGTCCTTCTTCCTTGATTATATCGGCGAAATTCCTACAACATTCTGCTTTTACTCGATAGGTGTCTTCGGTAAATTCTCCGACGAGGTATTTTTCACAGATGTCTATTGCATCGATATATAACTCTTTCGCTTTCTGCAAGTCTCCCTTGTCAGTATAGCATTTTGCGGCTTCCAGATAGTCCGATGCCGTTTTAAAACGATGGGCGTTTTTCTTGGCGATTCTTATGTCTTCTATCGTTCGAGCTTCGTCTGTCTCATTGCTTTCTTTACATTCTTCATACTCGCCGTCTTCATCATCTTCCTCCATGTCGTCATCGCTTTCGTCTTCCTCATCTTCGTCATCGTTGTAATCCTCCTCCTCATCTTCTTCGATAGCTCCGAATTTCAAAGCGATGTCGTAGTACTTTCTCGCCCTTCGGGCTTTTCCGGTATCTGCGAATGCTTCCGAAAGGCATAGCGCTACCGAACCTAATTCTTCGTCGCATTCTCCTGTTTTCCGGTAGATGGCGTTTAGTAATTCGTAGGCTTCGAGATAGAGCGTAATGGCTGTGTCGTATTCTTCGCATACATAAAGTACGATACCGAGTTTCTTCAACACGACTGCCATTTTGTCGATATGCGGGGGAACCGGGCAGGCATTTATTTCTCGATAAAGTTTCAACGATTTTTCGAAACATTCGCGGGCGGGTTCGGCTGCTTCCAGATTGCAATGGGTTTCGCCCAGACTGCAATAGACTTCCGCTAAGTCGGTTCGATTGTCGTGCCCGTCGTTACAGAGAGATTCGTAAATCGATATGCATTCTTCGTATAGCTCACTTGCTCGGTCATACTCTTCGTTTGCGCTGGAAATTAGTGCCATACAGTTGGTTATGTGGGCCGTCTCTTCTCGATAGTCGGAGTCTGGGGCATGCAGTTCCCTGAACATCGATAGTGCTTTTTTATAAGAAGGCACGGCTTGGGGTTTTTCCCAAAGCATATAGAGATCGCCCATGCGGCTCCATGTTCGTGCCATGTCGTAGCTCGTTTCGTTGTTGGTGAGCCTACTGTATATGCTCAATGCTTGTTTGAACAGGGATTCGGCCCGGTCGTATTCCTCGGAGTCGAGGCGAGTATCTGCCCATGCATAAATCGAATCGGCGATGGATACTTTTAGATGTCCGCTTTTTTCGGCGGCTTTTGTATATAGCGTTACCGCTTTCTCGAACATCTCGCCGGCCCGGTCGTTTTCTCCCATATCGACCAGCAAATCTCCGAAGTCCCGGCAGACTTTGGCATGGTCGGCGGTGAAGGAGTATGGGGCTTGTGCGTGTTGCCTTTCGCGAATATCCAGTGCCTCTTTGAGGAACTTTTCCGCGTCGTCGTATTTCTCCTCGTGGCGGCAGATGACACCCAAGTTTTGGAGAACGGTGGCGATTGGGTGGTCGTAGACCGGTTCTTTCGTTTGCAATCGTCTGAATATGTCCAATGCTTGGCGGAATCCCTTCCTTGCCTCTTCGTTTTTGCCGAGCACATAGTTCAGCCCGCTCATTTCCATCTTTGCCGTGGCCAAGTCGGCACTATGAGCCAATGGCATGCGGGAGGCGAGATTCGCAGCCAATTGTAGGGATTTTTGCAAGGATTCTTCCGCCTTGTCGAGTTGGTCGAGCCGTGTATAAATCGAGCCTTCCCGATTTAAAATCGAGTACAGTTTGTACTCGTATATTCTCGGAAACTCTTTGTCCAGCTCGTCGAGTATGGCGTGCGCTTGGGCTATGTATCGCAGAGCTTCTTGGGGGTGGTCCGAAAATTGCAATGCCGTGGCCATATTACAATAAATGTCGGCCAGAGCCGATCGGGAATCGGGATCGTTGTCTTTGGCGAGGAGCTCGAACCGTATGCGTGCAGCCTCGTTGAACTCCGATAAGGCTTTGTTATATTCGTCCCGGTCGGTGTAAAGTGTTCCGAGGTTATTTTTGAGTCGGGCTATATCGTCGTCATATATACCCGGTTCTTCCCGGTCGAGCCGATCATAAATGTCTACGGCTTTCAAGTATTTGGATAGGCAGTGGTCGAAATCGCCCTTATTGCTGTAAAGTACAGCCATATTGTTTAATACGCCGGCGTAACCGTAGGCATACTTCTGAGGTGCTTTACGGTATAAACATTCGTATATGCCCGACAGCCGTTCCCACGTTTCGAGGGCTTTTGTTTGTTGGCCTGCATCTGTAAGCAGTACGGCATAGTCGAACAGGTATTCTGCCAATGTTTCTTCGGGCAGTCGTCCCGAAACAAGGTCTATCGCCGTCGACATGAGTTTTGCCGCTTTTAGGTATCTCGATTCGTCGGCTATTCCACTGATGACGATACGAGCTTTAAGCATGTATTCTCCCGCACATCGTTCTATGTTTCGGGCGAGTTCGGCGGTTGGTTGCGCCGCCGTATCGAATTTCAATTTTGCGTTCGTGGCATCGGCTTCCATATCGTCTTCTTTGAGAACGGCTTCCGCTTTTCCGGTCTCTCCTTTTTCAAACAGTTCGGCGGCTGTTCTCATACGGGAGCTGCATTCACCGCCCTGCATGCGGGCGATAGACATTGCCGTGTCTACGAGTGCCTTTTCTTGTCGCTCTATTTGTTCGGTTACACTCTCGCGTTCTGCCCTCAGATTAGCGAGCTCCTCGTCGGTCGTACGGGAACGTTGCCCGAAGAATCCTCTCCGGCCGCCTGACTCGGCATTACCGATTTCCCTATCGAGTTGTTCCTTCCGTGATTTCAGTTCCTTGTGCGTGGTATTCTCCGAGGTAAAAGGCACATTGTTCAAGTCGGCGATCGTACTGTCTCCTATTTTCACCTGCGACTCTTTTACCTCCACCTTTATCGGGGTGGTGGCCTCTACCATTTGTAATTGTAGGACAAAATGCAGTTGCATGGTGTCGAAGTTGCTGTATCGACACCAATAGTGCCCCAGCTCTTCGAGCATGAGTCGTTTGAACTCTGCCAGTTCCCTACTTTCGCTTTCGCCTGCTTCGAGGTCTTTTATATAGGTGTATATCTTGGGAGAAGCTTGCTCGTCGAACGCTTTTCGGGCGATGTTGAACTCCTCGATGGTAAATTTTCCCGCTTTTTTATGGAATAGCGCCAGAAACATGTCGCTCGCTCTCACTCGTTCGTTGTATTCGTCTTGCTTGCGCATGCCGTTATAGGCGGCGTCATAGTCCTCCCATTCGAATAATTCGATGCGTATGCCTCGTTTCTCATAAATATTGTCCAGTTTTCTAATGAGGTTCCCGAAACGATAACGATCGGCCTCTAACTCCTCGGAGGAGGCGAGAAAAATTTTAATGACTCGGTTTGTTTTCATGGTTCGATTTATCTTGATACAGTCGATAAGCGTTCGATCGCTTGTATATGTTCAGTCCCGTATGTAGTTCGTAATTACAAATATAGTTGAATTTTATTAAAAAAACAAGGCGTTATGCGATTAAATTTGCTCAGTCGATAATTAGTGGGATATCGGATCAATAAGAAATCAGAGGAGACTGTCTTTTCATACCTCTAATCCCTTTTCTCAGAAACGATTGTTTCTTTTGTGTCTCTTCTATGTTGCGAAGCAACATAGAAGAGAAGGGAGATACCCACAAAGCGCCGGAGGAAATAAGGTTCGGAGCAGCACTTTTAATCCTCTCCCCCTGCTCATCGCAGATGAGATAGGGGGAGTGCCCATAGGGCGAGGGGGTTAAATATCTGATATGAACAGATTGATGAGATGTCGTTTTCAACCTTTCCGCCACTTCGTGTCATCTCCCCTGGCTAGCGCCATACCCCGCAATGCTACGGGACACGGCAAGGGAGAAGGGGGGTAGTTTCAATTTGCTGCATAGCAAATTAATTTGTAGAGGTTGATAAGCAATGTGCCGCACCCTTCCTTTGGGATTCTGATATAGTTACATTCCGGCACTGTAAACGATAGTGAGAAATGGAATACCCTCCTCCCCTGTGTTTTGCAACGCAAAATATAGGGGAGGTGACACGAAGTGGCGGAGGGGTTGATTTTTATCAAAAGCTATTCAGCTACTTTTTTACCGTTCACCGATGAGATAGGAATGTGTTTGTCGACAAGAAATACATCGCTGAAATTCATTTCCACCTCATGAATTTTCTACGAAATCATTGAATTTGCCGTTGGCACGATTTACGAATGACAAAGGTCGTTTCCAACATTGGAAACGACCTTTGTCTCTGTATGAGGAATCGTAATTTTATTTGAGGACTCCCAGATTTTTCCCCACTTTAATGAATGCCTTGATACAAGCGTCGAGTTCTTCCTTCTTGTGGGCGGCCGAAAGTTGTACCCGTATGCGGGCTTGGCCCTGCGGAACGACAGGATAATAGAACCCCGTTACATAAATGCCTTCGTCGAGCATTTGTGCGGCGAACGATTGCGATAGTTTGGCATCATACAGCATGACTGCACAAATGGCCGATTGGGTAGGCTTGATGTCGAAGCCTGCTGCGAGCATCTTGTCTCGAAAATAGGTGACATTCTCCATTAAGCGGGTATGGAGTTCATCGCTTTCGTCGAGCATTTTGAATACTTCTATCCCTGCTCCTACTACGGCGGGAGGGAGCGAGTTGGAGAAAAGGTAGGGTCTCGACCGCTGACGCAACATGTCGATAATCTCTTTGCGTCCGGTAGTGAATCCGCCGATGGCACCTCCGAACGCTTTTCCCAATGTCCCGGTGTGAATGTCGATACGCCCGTACAGGTTGTACAGTTCGCTTACCCCTCGTCCTTTGGGGCCTACGACTCCTGCCGAGTGACATTCGTCGACCATGACCAAAGCATTGTATTTTTCGGCCAAGTCGCAAATCTTGTCCATCGGAGCCACATTACCGTCCATCGAGAATACTCCGTCGGTGACGATGATACGGAATCGTTGAGCCTGTGCTTCCTGCAAGCACCGTTCGAGTTCTTCCATGTCGGCATTGGCGTAGCGATAACGTTTGGCTTTGCAAAGGCGTACACCGTCTATGATCGATGCATGGTTGAGCGCATCCGAGATGATGGCATCCTCTTCGGTGAATAAGGGTTCGAATACGCCTCCGTTGGCATCGAAACAAGCTGCATAGAGAATCGTGTCCTCGGTATGGAAATAGCGGGCAATCGCTTTTTCAAGCTCGCGGTGCAGGTCTTGCGCCCCGCAAATGAACCGTACCGACGACATGCCGAATCCGTGGGAATCCATCGCCTTTTTCGCGGCGGAGATGAGCCGGGGATTATCGGATAGTCCGAGATAATTGTTGGCACAGAAATTCAACACTTTTCCGCTACGTTCGGCTATTCGAATGGCAGAACTTTGCGGCGTGATAATCGTACGCTCTACTTTATACAGTCCGTTTGCTTTTATCTCGGCAAGCTGCTTTGCCAGATGATCTTTCATTTGTGTGAACATAGGCGTTTATTTAAGGAGTTTCTTTTTCAAGTGGTCGATCATGTCTATCGACATCGATTCGAGGTCGTAGTCGGGTTTCCAGTCCCATTCGGCACGGGCGCACGAATCGTCGAGCATATCGGGCCACGAATCGGCTATTTGTTGCCGCACGGGGTCGATACGGTATTCGGCTACGAAATCGGGATAGAATTTCTTGATTTCGTTGTAGATAATTTCGGGATCGAAGCTCATCGATGCGATGTTGAACGAGTTGCGGTGTTTCAGTCTGGACGGGTCGGCCTCCATCAGCATCACCATCGCTTTCAGGGCATCGGGCATGTACATCATATCCATGAATGTCCCCGCCTTGACCGGAATCTCGAACTTCTCGCCCTTGACGGCGGCGTAGTATATTTCTACGGCATAGTCGGTCGTACCGCCTCCCGGCAATGTCTCGTACGAAATGAGTCCCGGAAACCTTACCGACCGGGTATCTACCCCATAGCGATAGAAATAATAATCACTCAGCAATTCGCACGATACCTTGCTCACTCCGTAGATGGTACGCGGCCGTTGTATGGTTTCTTGCGGAGTCTTCATTTTGGGCGACGAGTCGCCGAATGCGCCTATGGAACTGGGGGTAAAGAGCGAGCAACCTTTTTCTCTCGATATTTCGAGAAGGTTGAGTACTCCTCCTATCTGGATATTCCATGCCAATAACGGACGCTTTTCGGCTTGTGCCGACAATATGGCTGCTAAGTTGTATATCGAGTCGATTTTATATTTGTCGATGATGGCTGCGATTTGTTGGGCATTGGTTACATCGGCGATTTCCAAAGGGCCGCCGTTTTTCAACTCATCGCTTAGAGGCACGCCCTCGATATATCCCGCTACGACGTTGTCGTTGCCATACTCTTTGCGGAGTTTTGTCATTAATGCCGAACCGATTTGCCCGGTCGCTCCGATTACAAGAATTTTTTTCATTGTCTTTTTGTTTCCTTTTTAGATAATCGGGTTGATGTGTATTTGATGGATCGTTAAGGTTGTTTTTGTTTCGGGGAAAGCCGTATATAAGTGAACAAAATCTTGCGATTGAGCTCTGCTACGACCGCCCTTCACATACTGTGCAAATATATATATTTTTTGTCCCGATTGTTATGGGGAAACGGTTTAATTTTTCCCTTTTTAAAGTTCTATTTTTTCAACGTATATATGGACCCTTTCAGGACTCCGTGAATTTCGACGAAACTCTGTTGCCGCAGATAGAGCAAATCTTTTTTTATCGTGTTGATGGACACGGGTTTGAGGGCTTGCGCGATGTCGCTTACTTTTACCGGGCCTTCGTCTTCCATGAAAGACAATATCCGTTTTTGCCGGGCGTTCAGATAGACAGGCGGGTTACCTGGTTCGGCAGAGCGTGACGTTATATTCTTGTTTCGTAGGGGTATATCCGTAGAATCGAGTGAGGGTGTCGTCTCGGTTAATGGGGCGGGGACGAGGTTTCGTATGGATTGAAGCCATATATCGCACAAGAATAGAATCCATGCCGAAATATCCTCGCGAGATGAGTAGCGGTTTTGCTGACCTTCTTTCAAGGTTCCGTAATATTCTGTCCGACGTTTCTCGATGAGATTATCGATAGACTCGAATTTGGCCCATTCGTATCCGTTTTGCAGCAACAGCAAGGTGGAAAGAATGCGCGATAGTTCTCCTTTGCCTTCCCGGAACGGGTGTATGGAAATGAATTCGTAGGCAAAAGCTGCGATGACCACGAGTGCGTGATGTTCGTGTTTACTTAATTCGTCGTTGGTCCATTTGACCAAATCCCGTATTTCGTTATTGACCGATACCGCTTGGTTACGGCTGAATAGAGTAGGTGCTTTGTAGTCGAGGAAATTGACGACGCTGGGTTTGCCGTCCGGTTCATCGTTCGAATGTATTTTCCCGTTGGGAAACAGGGCCGCATGTATCGTGACGATAGTGTCTTCGAGAAGCGGATAGTTGTGAGGGTGGGTATAAAGTGCTTTCAGTACGGTATCGTATCCCGTAATCAGGCTCTGTTTTTTGTCATTGGTAGCTTTTTGTCTCGCTATTATCTTTTGGATTTGCAAAGCCGTGTAAGGTATGTTTTCGAGGGAGAGCGAAGCCGAAATAGTCGTTTCTATATTCTTTTGTATCGCTTCGGAGTCCGATTCTCCTGATTTTTGAATCCCCGTCCATCTTTTTGATAGAGTATCTATTTCATATAGAGTTTTTTGCAGGTTTTCTTTTTCTGGATTATTCAACTTGATTTTTTGAATGATATTCATAATATATCTATATTTTATGCAAATATAGTAGGATCGAGAGGAGAAAGCAAGACTCAGTCGATAATTAGTGGGAATTGTCCTTTTATGCCTTTACCCCCTCCATCAAAAATTATATAATCTTTTCAACCCCCTCGCCCTGTGGGCACTTTCCCTATTACAGTGAGATACCCCGTAATGCTACGGGAAGCGGCAGGGAGAGAGGGGAGTACTCAATTTTGTTCCTGCTGTTGGTATTGCTCTTTCTCCCCTGTGTTTTGCTCCGCAAAATATAGGGGAGAGACCGAAGGAACGGTAGTTTCTGAGGAGAGGGGTTAGAAAGGTTGTTCGATTGTATTGTTTAACCCCTCCGTCACTGCGTGCCACCTCCCCTATATGGCTTCGCCACACCCCGCAATGCTACGGGGCACGGCAGAGGAGGAGTGTAAAGTAACACTCTATTCATTTGCGATGAGCAGAGGGAGGGGCTATTTTACCCCTCTTCTCTATATAGCTAACGCAGCTCCCCGTAGCATTACGGGGTGTTCCCGTAAGGGAATAGAGAGGGAGAGCCTTCTGGGTGAAGGCGTTAATCCTTACAGCTAAGAATTTTATGAAATCTTTTCAACCTCTCCGAAGAGATTTGGAATGTGGTTGTCGATAAGAAGTTCAGCACTAAAATTCAGGTTTATCCCTCACGGATTTTTACTGAATCGAACCCAGATGAAAATTTCGTTTCTGCAATATAAAAGAAAAGCCGACCAACAATTTGGCAGGCTTTTCGTATGGTGATAGAATTTACATCTGAATATTCAAGTAGTCGGAAGTTTGCGCCAGCGCGTTTATCATTTTCTCTTCTTGGACGAGTATGAGCTTCTCTTTGTCTTGGAGGAAGAGCGGTCTCGTCTGGACCGGCTTTCCGAATGGTCCCTTCGGGAATTCCCGTAACGTTTTTCGTTCGTTCTGCGTCCTCCTTCTTCTTTGCCTTTTCTTTTTCCTTTCGGTGCGCTGTAATCTTTATCGGTCGCCAACTCGGCATATATGCGATGTCCGTAGAATTCGTTGCCTTTCAGTGCTCCGACGACTTTTTGAGCGCTGCTTTTTTCCACATCGAAAAGCGAGTAGGAAGACAGCAGGTCTATACGTCCTATGTTTACACGCCCCGGTACGAGGGAGTTGACCATTTCGATGAGGTTGGGCGGGAAAAATCCGTGAGCCTTTCCCAAGTTGATATATATACGTTCGAATCCGGCTTCGGCCGTGCGAATGTCTTTTTTACGTCCGTTACGTCCTTCCTTCGCAAAATTACCCTCTTTGGGTTTGCGAGTATTTTCGTCGGGGATATCCAAATCGGGGGTGTCGCGGTAATAATCTATGAGCCGGTTAAATTCGAGCGATACGATTCGCTTGATGAGGTCTTGTTCGGTGAGCCACCCCAGTTTTCGGGAGATGTTCGGCAGGTATTTGGCGATCTCTTCTTCGTTTACCTTTACTTTTTCGATACGGTCGGCGAGGTTGAAGAGCTGTTTCTCGCAGATTTGTTCTCCGGTGGGAACCATTCCCCGTTCGAATTTTTTGCCGATAATCTTTTCGATAGCGCGCATTTTCCCTTTTTCACGGCTGTGCACGATGGCGACCGAAACACCCGATTTCCCGGCTCTGCCGGTACGTCCGCTGCGGTGTGTATAAGTCTCTATGTCGTCGGGCAATCCGTAGTTGATGACGTGGGTCAAGTCGGTAACGTCGAGTCCGCGGGCGGCAACGTCGGTGGCGACGAGCAATTGCAGGTTTCTCAATCTGAATTTTTGCATGACCGCATCCCTCTGGGTTTGTGACAACTCTCCGTGGAGGGAGTCGGCATTGTATCCGTCGGCGATAAGCTGGTCGGCGATTTCTTGTGTTTCCCGACGGGTACGGCAGAATATGATTCCGTATATACTTGGGTAATAGTCGGCGATTCTTTTGAGTGCCGGATATTTGTCTTTGGCATGTACCATGTAGTACACGTGTCGTACGTTTTCGGCTCCTTCGTTTCGGCTTCCTACGACCACCTCTTTCGGTTCGTGCATATAGGTACGCGCGATCTGCTCGATTTCTTTGGGCATGGTGGCCGAAAAGAGCAGCATTTTACGCTCTTGGGGTACTTTGGAAAGAATTGCGTTGATACTGTCGAGGAAACCCATGTTGAGCATTTCGTCGGCTTCGTCCATGATTACGGTCGAAACATGGTCGAGTTGTACCGTGCGACGTTCAATCAGGTCGACGAGCCGTCCCGGTGTGGCGACTATGATGTGTACGCCTTTTTTCAGTGTTTTTATTTGACTCTCGATACTCGAACCTCCATATACGGGCAATATACGCAATCCGCTGACATATTGCGAATAATCGGTCAGGTCGCTGGCTATTTGCAAACAAAGTTCCCGTGTGGGCGATAAAATGAGCGCTTGCGGTTTACACAGAGATAAATCGATGCGCTGGATAACGGGCAGCCCGAACGCGGCAGTTTTTCCTGTGCCGGTTTGGGCCAGTGCTACTAAGTCGGTTTCTTCGTTAAGTAGATGAGGGATTACTTGCTCCTGCACGGGCATAGGATTCTCGTATCCCAACTCGGTGATCGCTTTCAGTATCTCGTCGCAGATACCTAATTCTTGAAATGTTTTCATTTATAATGTTGTAATTTTTTGCTTTATCGCATGGGCACAAGGCCTTTTTTCGTCCTCAATGGGGCTAAGGGGAGAGGGTGAATAAAAACTTGTCGTACGTTAAAGTTTTGTTTGTGCCGGCAAAGGTACGATAAAAATCGGAATATATTCGATTTGAGTACAATATCCTGCTTGAAAAAACAGAATAATTTCGGATTGGTCGATATTTAGTAATTTTTCTCCTTTCATACCTCTAACTCCTCTCCTCTATACTATTTACACAATTCCCCGTAATACTAGGGTATGGCAGGGGAGAAGAGGTTAAATGGACAATATCGTCTTTTGGAATCACCTAACTAATACCTTAACCCCTCCGTCACTACGTGCCACCTCCCCTATATTTTGCATAGCAAAACACAGAGGAGGAGTTTTAAAAGTGACAGAGGGTTGAATATCATCAAAAATCTATTTGGCGGTTTTTTTAACCCTTCACCAAGAAGACAGAAATGTACCTATCAACAAGAGATTTATCGCTAACATTCAGGTTTAATTCCTTTGATTTTCTACGGAACTATGATTCCTGATTGTTCGTTGATGAAAAGGTATAACACAAACCGGGCCGATTTTTCGAATCGCCCGGTTTCATATTGTGACTTATGTTTATATGCTTCTTGGAATTGTTCTTAAAGACCGTTCGAAGATCAGTGTAGCAGAAGATGTTTTAACTGCCTTTTCTTTTCGGGTGTAAGTCCCAATTCTTCTTCCAAATAGTTATTGATAGACCCGTGTTGTTGACGGATATAGTCGCGGGCGTAGGATAGGAATCGGCTGTCGGCCGATTGTATCAGCGATAGAGCTTCTTGTGTTTCGTCGCAACAGTTTTTAGGATCGAACGAGGTTCTCCGTTTGTCGAAATAACGGTTGGAGAGCAGATAGTCGTTCATGATAACGTCTTCGGGTATATCCAAAGCGCTGAGTAAAAGCGATACGGCGAATCCGGTATAGTCTTTTCCGTTTACACAACTGAGAATAATGGGATAATTGTCTTCTACCAGCAACTGGTTGAACATCGATTTGAAGGCTCTTTTCGAACTGGAAACCATCGCGACGTATAGATCTTGCATGAACAGGTTGGCATCTCCTCGTCTCAGTTCCTCTTTTTCGAGTCGGGGTAATAAATTTTGTCTGTAATGAAGGGAGCCCGGCAGATTGATTACATTATCGAAGCCTAGTTCGGGACTCGTTTTGATGATGTCTTCGCTATCCCGAAAATCGATTAATGTTTTTATCCCCATGTTTTTTATCCGGTTGATGCTGTTTGCCGTCAAAGAGTTAAATTCGCCCGACCGGAAAATTTTTCCCCATCGTATTTGTTTGCCGTTTTTGGTTTCATATCCGCCTAAGTCCCGGAAGTTTTCGATATATTTCAATCGTTCGGCACGTGGCCCTACGATACGGTCGTATCGGTCGTTAAACCGAAGAAGAAAGTAATAACGATATGTTTGCAGACTATCCGGAACAACGGTGTAACCCGTCTGAATGTTTGCTGTTGCGACAGGTTCTTTTGCTGTATCGAAATGCTCGGGGTCGGTCGATCGGTAAACTTGAACTTCTCCTTCGATCCTCGGCGTGGTTTCCCATTTTAACAGGTAATTGTTTTGCAAGTCGATTTCACACGCCACATCAATGTCTGGGCTGTGCGTTGAGCAAGCGCTCAATGCGAGGAGCAAAGAACAAAGTTGTAGGTAACGCATATCGTTCGGTGATGAAATTTTATTGCAAATATAAGACAATGCGATAGTTAGCCGTACCGGGGTTTGTTTTATTTTAGAATATTTATAGGGCGTTTGGATTACTCCGGGGTAATATAATTCGCAGCGAACTCCGGTGTTATGTAGTTGTCCATACTGCAACAGACGGTCGCGGCGAACTCCATTCCGTATTGTACGATCGGTTCCCATTCTTCGGGAGTAAGACTGTATAGCTTATCGAGCGTAATGTCGTGTTTGAGCAGTCCGAACAGAACTCCTGCATTAAAAGAATCGCCTGCGCCGATCGTACTGACAGGTGTTACAGGGGTTGTCGCAAAATGTTTGTCGCCTTTTTCACAAAATAGCTTCACTCCTTTACTGCCTAACGTACAGATAAAGTTCGGGCAGTAGAATTTGATATGATCCGTATATATTTTTTGAGGGTCTGTGACGTGGAACAGATTGTTGAAGTCATCTGCCGAACCTTTCACCAAGTCGGCATATTCGAGGTTTTCGAGTACCGATGGCATGAGTTTCACAGCTTCATGGGCATGGGCATCGCGAAAGTTAGGATCGTAATAGATGATTGCTTTTCTCTCTTTGGCAAATTCCACCAGCTCGCATACCTTTTTCCGAAGTGCCGGATTCAAGGCGAAATAAGACCCGAATATGATAATGTCGTCTTTTTCGATGCGGGGCCACACGAAGTTGAGTCTTTCTTCGGGAAACTGGTTGTAGAACATGTATCGGGCTTCGTTATTCTCGTCGAGGAAAGCCAGCGAGATGGGTGTTTTCCCTTCGCAAAAAATATCCAGATTCTCGGTACAAACGCCATTTTTTTTCATGAAGTCGATGATGATGTCACCGACCGTGTCTTTCCCGATTTCGCTGATGAATGTGGCCGGTACACCTAATCTCCCTAGCGAAATGAGCGTATTGAACGTGGAACCTCCCGGAACGGCGTGAGAGGGTTGGTTGTTCCTGAAAATAATGTCGAGAATAGTTTCTCCTATGCCTATGATTTTACGCATGTCCTCGTGGTTTATTTATTCTGACTTTGTTCTCTGGAACGGGTTCCCAAGTATCCTCCGTGGTGACGCAGGGCATATTGATGGGCGTCGAAATGAGTCGCCTCCATAGCGCCTACGACCAGAATATCGCCGATAACCGTCATAAGCGTGGTCGAGGTCGTCGGTGTCAGCCCGAGTGGGCATACTTCTCCCGGGGCTCCGGTAAAAAGGCATACGTCGGCACGTTGGGCGAGTTCGCTTCGGTTGTTCCCGGTAATGACGATGAACTTCAATTCGGGCATCAGATTCGAGGCCAGTTGAAGAAGTTCGAGTATTTCGCGAGTTTTCCCCGAGTTGGAGATGACCAGCATCAAATCGTTTTTTTGCAATATGCCCAAGTCCCCGTGTTGAGCTTCGCTGGGGTGAAGAAATACGGCAGGAGTCCCGGTCGAGCAAAATGTGGTAGCGATATTCATGGCTATTTGCCCGGCTTTTCCCATTCCGCTGGTAACGAGTTTCCCTCCCTTTCGATGTACCTGCTCGACGATAAGTTCGACGGCTTTTTCAAACTGGTCTGTGACCGGTATATCCAGAATGGCCTGAGCCTCTTTTTGTAGGATTTCCTCTATTTTTTCGGTAAAATTCATATCTGTTTTAGGCTTTATCTTGTACAAAAGTAATAAAACGCGACGAAAAAGCTCGGACTACGTGCTATATTTCGTTACTTTTTCCGAAGTTCTTTCCCTTCGAACCGGCAAAGCGCCTCTTTCCATTCGTCGCTGATAGGGGCGGCACGACCGGCCGTTATATCGAATCCCACCATGACTGTGTGGCAAACGCCCTTTATTTGTCCGGTTTCGGTATTGACAATTTGCTGTAACAATTTGAAACTGCGGTTTCCTATTTCGACCGTGCAGGTTTGCACGGCAATGGGTTCACCCGGGTAGATGGGCGATAGGAAATCGGCATTGACGTTGGCGACAACGACATCGGCTTTCTTCCAGTCGATATTCTGGGCTTTCACGGTCTCGAAATAACGGGCTTTCCCCAAGTCGTAGAAAGAGAAATATACCGAGTTGTTTACATGCCCCAGCAGGTCTATGTCGTTGAAGCGGAGTTGAAGCGGAAGCGTGTGTCGAAATGCAGGAGATGTCGTTTCCATTGTCTGTTTTTTTTATCTTTATCTGAAAATAATGTTGTCGATAACCCGATGTCCGAATTCTGCGTTGATACGGGTTAGAAGTTCGTTTCGCAACATCGTCAGCTCGTTGCGAAGAACGGCAGATGATAGACGCACATAGAGCGTTCGGTTGTGTACATACATCGATTGCGTATAGGAGTTTACCGTCTCTCCGGCAATTCGGGGCCACAAGCGCATGACTTGCGTTTCGTCGAGTTTCTGCCCGAAATTTTTTTCCGAAATGAATTGGGAGATAATGTCGCCGATAGGAAGTGCATCTTGTTTTTTCATGGCGTTTTTCCCTCCAAGATTTTAACTTCTCCCCGATCGACGGAGAAAATGTTGTATTGCGACCCGATGAAATGTATGATTTCGTCCAAATACTTCCGGTTTGTGTCGGTAATGAATATTTGCCCGAAATGATCCGACGAAACCAATTTCACGATTTGTTTTACGCGCTCGGCATCGAGCTTGTCGAAAATATCATCGAGCAACAAGATAGGCGTGGTATCGCCTTGTTCCCGCAAAAAATCGTATTGGGCCAGTTTCAAGGCGATCAGGTAAGTCTTGCATTGTCCTTGCGAGCCTATGCGTTTCATGGGATACTCGCCCAGCATCATGTCCATGTCGTCCCGATGTATGCCTCGGGAAGTATATCCCAGTATTAGGTCTTTGTGGCGGTTGGCTTTCAGTTGCGGCAGCAGTGCGCCCTCGGAAAGATGGGATTTGTAAATGAGATCGGCCGATTCGTTTTGCGATGAAATTTCGTTGTAAAACCGCCGGAATACGGGAATAAACGATTGCAGAAAACGGTCGCGGCTGTTGTGAATTTGTGCGGCTGTCGAGTCCATTTGCTCTTCCCAAATGTCATATAGCATCTCTTCGGAACACTCCTGTCTCAACAGAGCATTGCGTTGTTCCAACGCTTTGTTGTACCGTATGAGCGTGCTTAAATATTGTTTGTCGAATTGGCTGATAACCAAGTCTATGAACTTTCTTCGCTCTTCGCTTCCGCCTAAAATCAATTCGTTGTCCGACGGAGCGGCCATGACTAAGGGGGCAAACCCGATATGATCCGACAACCGGTCATATTCTTTTTTGTTCCGTTTAAACGCTTTTTTCTGTCGGCGTTTGATACCGCAATACAGTTCTTCTTCGTTTCCGTTACGCTCGTAATAACCTTGTACGACAAAAAAGTCTTCTCCGTGTCTGATGTTCTGCGAATCGGGATTGCGGGTATAACTCTTACAAAACGAAAGGTAATAGATAGCATCCAACAGATTGCTTTTTCCCATGCCGTTATTGCCTAAAAAACAATTGATGTTGGGCGAAAAACTCAGGTCCGCTTGGGCAATGTTTTTGAAATTGACTATGGATAGCCGGGAAAGAATCATGTCGGGTTATCTTTTATTTCTACAAACATACGCAAACTTTTTTATTTTTTGCGAATAATGTTCGATGGAAATGGAATGAAAAAGTCGTGGGAGTAGGGGAAATCATGCGCATAATTGGGTCTATTAGAGCTCCTCGTACAAAAAAATGAAGATGAAATTTTATTTATAAAAAGAAATAAATTACTTTTGTCACTCGATTCTGTATAATAGGAATTGTGTAGAGGATAAAAATAATTAAAAGACAAGAAAAATATGGCAGAAAAAGAAAAAGACGAGCTTGAAAAAATGAATGAGGCTCTCTCTATGTCGGAACAGTTTGTTGAAAAGTATCAGAAACCCCTCTTGCTCGGATTGCTGGTCGTAGTGGTGATTGTCGGAGCTATATTGGGAGTACGTCATTTCTATCTGTTGCCCCGTGAGGATAAAGCTCAGGCTGCGATGTATCAGGCTGTTATGGCTTTTGAAAACGATTCTATCGATTTGGCGATTAACGGTAATGAAAAATTCGACGGTTTGTTGACGATTGTCGACCAATACGGTTCGACAGCTGCCGGTAATTTGGCAAATGCCTATTTGGGATTGGCTTATTATGAAAAAGGGGAATACGAAACGGCACAGAAATATCTTTCTGCATTCAGTGCGGACGAGACCGTGTTGTCTCCTGCCGTGACTGCCGCTATCGGGAACTGTCTGGTAGATATGGAAAAATATGCCGAGAGTGCCAAGTATTTCGAGAAAGCCGCTAAGGAATCCGACAATGCGGTTTTCAGTCCCATCTATTTGAAAAAGGCTGCCGCGGCTTATGAGAAAGTGGGTAACAACGAAGCTGCCGTGAAACTCTATCAGGAGATTAAGGACAAATATCCTACCTCCAACGATGCTCGTGGAATAGAACGTTACATCGAGCGTGCCCAAAACAAGTAATTAAGAAATTCAATCATATCGGTAAGGCCGTCTCTCATTTCGAAAGGCGGCCTTATTTCAAAAAGAGAAACCGAATATATGGCAACTGCTTATCACAATTTATCGTCTTATGACGCCGATACTATGCCCGATGCTTCGGGCATGAAAGTGGCTATCGCCGCTGCCGAATGGAATGCCGAGATTACCGATGCTCTATTGAAAGGAGCTGTCGATACCCTGCTCCGTAACGGGGTAAAGGAGGAGAATATCTATGTGGCCCGTGTGCCGGGAACTGTCGAGCTGACTTTTGCCTCGCAGCAGATGGCCGAGTTTTACCAGCCCGATGCCGTGATTGCCATCGGCTGTGTCGTGCGGGGAGATACGCCTCATTTCGACTATGTTTGTCAAAGTGTCACGCAAGGTATTACACACCTCAATACCCTGTTCGGGATACCTTTCATCTTCGGGGTGTTGACGACCGATACCATGCAACAGGCAAAGGATAGGGCCGGAGGAAAATTGGGCAATAAAGGCGACGAAGCGGCGGTGACGGCAATAAAAATGCACGATTTCGTTTGTAAATTAAAATAAGAGTGCTATCTTTGCACTCGCTTTAAGGGCAAATACCAGAGTGGCCAAATGGGGCAGACTGTAAATCTGCTGGCTTACGCCTTCGGTGGTTCGAATCCATCTTTGCCCACAAAAAAATTGCGGAAGTAGCTCAGTTGATAGAGCATCAGCCTTCCAAGCTGAGGGTCGCGAGTTTGAGCCTCGTCTTCCGCTCTGAAAAGAGAGGGTACATCGAAACGATGTACCCTCTCTTTTTTATTTCTTTTCTGTCGATTAAAATATCGGCTATGCAGCAAGCCTGAACTATTCCCCACCTCCCTTGCCGTGCCCCGTAGCATTGCGGGGTGTTTTGCCATGCAAAATATAGGGGAGGGATTGAGAAAGAAGATCATTTGCTTGAAGAATTTAACCCCCTTGCCCTGCGGGCACTCCCCCTATCTCATCTGAGATGAGCAGGGGGAGAGGGCTAAAATGCGCTTCGAAGATTTCAGTATAGAGGAGAGGAATCGAGTAACCCGGTGCTAACTATGAAGTGCCGCGTTTCCGGTTGGGTTGAACTTATCCAACTTTTGGGAATCGGTTCACTTTTAAACTCCTCCCCTGTGTTTTGTATTGCAAAATATAGGGGAGGTGTCACGCAGTGACGGAGGGGTTGAAAACCGTGGTAAGCGGAGCGTATTGGGTAGCAACCACTCCCCTACCGTATCCTGTAACATTACGGAGTACTCTGTGTAACTTCACGTAAAGAAATGGAAATAGATGACAAGCGTTATAAATATATATACAATCCAAGCGATAACGGTGTAGAACAACTCCCAGTTGGCATACGGTTCGTTGTGAGCTCTGCACCAACGTCGATGGGAGATTAGCCCCCACAGCGGTATGGCAAACAAGGCTATCGACAGCCCGATGAGCCACTTGATGCCTACGACGAAACAAAGCCCCGCAAGCCATGTTTCCACGAACGCGATTAGCTCGATGTATTTCAAGCGGATAACCGATTTGCTTTTCTTTTTCATGATGCGGTAACTAAATTATGACCAGTCCAATAAGTAAATATACACCAATAAAGCAGATAAAGAATCCACCACGGCACAAATAAATATTCGTCTTTTTTCTTGCACCGAAAGGGATAATAGACCAATTGGCCGAACAGTATCGCACAAGCTGTCAGTCCTATCCACGCTACTGCTGTACCCAAATCGCTCATGAGCATCAAGATAAAACAAATAGAGATATTAGTTTCCACTTGTTTTTCGTATTTATTTAATTCGAACATATGTTGCTGATATGAACTCTTGTTAATAGTAATTTTAGTCGATAGCTTATAAAAATGGCCTTAGTGTCTATTTGGTTAATCCTAAACAGCTCATGCTAAGGATAAATATCCTCCGATATATCTTATAATATATTGAATGATTTCGGCTGTTTGTTTTCATGGTTTTATGATTTATAGATTAACGTTTGCAAGATAAATAAAAAAATAAATTTTGCAATATTTTAACCAGGTTTTCTATCCTGTTTTTGTATTATCATGCCATAAATGAGTGTGTGACTTGTTTTTACTTTGTCGAAAAAAACGATGGAAACACAAGAACAAAAAATGGTGGAACGGCTGTCGATGCGCCGTATGGAGATAGAGATGTTGAGGTGTGAAGTATTGTTCCGGTACTACGAACGGTTGCTCGGTTTAGATGTGATAAACGATCGTGACGAAGTGAAGAGTATCATGACTTGTATCAACACGCTCGAACGCTATGCCCGCAAATATGAAAAGAAATTCGAGGAGTTGTTTGCGACTCAAAAAGAAGCTATGACCGAAGCTGCTGTATCGGAGTCGGACTCTCCGAAAGAGGCGAATCGGGTGGCGGACATCGATATGGACAGGGAGGAATGCGAATTGCCGGATATAGAAAGCTGTGAGCAGTTGCAAGTCCCGCTTGTCGCACCTGCTTCTCTTTTGCGAAACAATCAGGAGCGTTCAGACCTTTCGACGATAAATCATGTTTCGCATCGGGCGGTCGATCCCATTGTCAAGCTGAAAAAACAATCTTCTAAAAAAGTTCGTCGAAAGAGATAGCCACCAAAGACGTCGATAGGCTATCGCGAATGCCGTTTGAAAAACAAGAGACTCTCGGTGGCGATTAAACGAGCTTTTTTCTTCTTTTCACTTCGGCTTTTAATTTGTTTAGCCATTTGTCGTAGGTCGATTCCTTCAAAAGCATAGTATGGGAGGTTTGTTTTTGATTGACCTCGTTTTTGCGGGTAACGGTCAGTTCGTTCCGGTAAAGAGAGAGCTTTACTTCCGTACGTTTGTCGGAAAGCGGTAGAATGAGGAATACGGCTTCGGTTGATTCCCTTTCGGTAGCTGTACCGAAGGTTTTTAAATTCCTTTCTACATCGTCCCGCTCGGTGTGTCGTGTACCTCGTATGATTCCGCTCTCTTTGTCGGCTTGCACGATAGTGAACTGCTCGGCTTGTAGAAGCGATAAGGTCGAATAGAATACCATGTCGTGGTTTTCGTCGAAATATTCCGATGTAATTCGGGTAACATCGTCGGAAGATAGTTCTTTGAATAAACTGCAAGAGGAGAGAAACAGGAGCGAAACGAGTAAAGACAGTTTGGGTAATCGACTCATAAAATGTTTATTTATAAATATATCCCGGAAGTCATTCCGGAATATATTCGGCAATTTTAGTATTGTTTGATGGCTTTCTCAAAGTTAGCGTTTTTATCCAAAGGAATTAAGCTGAATCCGTAAGAAATTTTTCCGGGAGCTAAATTGATTTGGTATTCCTCATGAGGCTGAGCGCCCCAAGAGTGGTCGCCTCCGACTCCCATCATACGGTAATCGATGAACAGGTCGACCAGTTCGGCCGGTTTGGGATCGCAGTTGTGACGTTGTTGGGGATTTTCGGGACGCTGACGACCGTCGTCACGATGGTCTCCGCTATCGAACGATTCGAGGGGATAGTTCGAAACATTGAATTCCAACAAGCTGTCGGCGACGATTAGCAAAGCGTTCTTTTTGCCTGTAAGAGCAAACCAGCTCACGTCGGTGCGATGGTTATTTTCTTGCGGACGTACATACGGCTCGTAAAGGTCGGCTATGTTGGCTTCGTATCGCCCGATAAAACAACTGGTACGACGGTCTATGTAGTTTTCCCACGGTCCTCGGCCATAGTATTCCAACAGGGTGAATGAGTCGGGTAACTGCATACGCAATCCTATGCGGGGAATCATGGGCGCTTGGGGATCGGATACCTCGAACGTGTTGTCTATCTTGATAACTCCGTTACCGAATATCGTATAGGAGATTTCCCATTCCGACCGGGTTTGCGGGTAAAGGTATCGACAAACGACACGAACGTTATCGTTCTCTTTTTTATCGACGGAGAATGAACGGGCGACAGGGGGCTGTTGGGTGGCCTCTTTCCATTTGCCTAATAGCTTGGGTGAGTTATAGCCGTAGTCGTTGTCTAACGGAGCTCTCCAAAAAGCGGGGCGGAGTCCGAATCCGTCGAGGATATATTCGGTTCCTTTATACCGGTACGAGGTGATCAAGCCGCTGTTTTTGTCGAATGTAACACTGAAATTCTTGCCGGAGAAAATCGTCTTATCTCCATTATCGGTTTGTGCGACGACTCCTTGATCGGGTTTTGCAACTGGCTTGATAGCCGGTTTGACCGAGATTTGTTCGCGTGCTACGACATAACCTTGCGGAAGGAAAGGTTCCGCTTTTTTCTGTTTGGCCTCGAATTCGATTTGATAGTCTACGGTTTCTTTATCCATATTCGGCAGCCCGCTCAATGCAACCGTACATTTCTGACGCGGACGCAACGAGACGGTGAATTTCCCGGTTTTCAATACTTTCCCGTTCCCTTTTACCGCATAAGCGAAATCGTATTTGTCGAGGTCTGTGAAGAAAAATTCGTTTTGAACTTCGATCGTTCCTTTCGTTCGGTCGAAGTTTTTGAATTTGATATTTTGATAAACCTTGCCCATTTCAATGGTCTGCGGTTTTATTTTCCGGTCGGGATATACGATACCATTGATGCAGAAATCTCCATCGGAGGGAGTTCCGGTATCTCCGTAATCACCGCCGTAAGCCCAGAATTTTTCGCCTTTTTCATTTGTCTTTTCGAGTCCTTGATCTACCCAGTCCCATATACAGCCGCCTTGAAGAAGATCGTATTTTTCGATGATATCCCAATAATCTTGGAAGTTTCCTAAACTGTTCCCCATAGCGTGGGCATATTCACAGAGGATAAGAGGCCGATGCGATTTGGGGTTAAGAGCATATGCTTCGATTCCTTTCGGGGAAATATACATGGAGCAAACGATATCCGTATTCCATTCATGTTCGGCACGTTCGTATTGAACCGGACGGGACGGATCCCGTTGTTTCAGCCACAAATAGGTTTCATAAAAACAGTAACCGTTCCCCGCCTCGTTCCCCAGAGACCATGTGATGATAGACGGGTGGTTTTTATCCCGTTCTACCATGTCTTTAAGACGGTCTAAATGAGCCGGTAAATAGAGAGGATTGTTACCGAGACTTCCTCCGGCTTGTAAGCTATACCCCATGCCATGAGTCTCGATGTTGGCTTCGTCGATGACATAGAATCCGTATTCGTCGCATAGTTCATAAAATCTTTTTTGTTGAGGATAGTGACAAGTGCGAACCGTATTTACATTGTATTTTTTCCAAAGCTCGAAGTCTTTGAGCATGGTTTCTTCGGTTATGTAATGACCGGTAAGCGGGTCGTGCTCGTGTACGTTAACCCCCTTTACAAGGATAGGTTGCCCGTTGACTAACAGTTGTTTGTTCTTGATTTCGACGGTGCGGAACCCTATACGGGAAGGAATGCATTCTTCGATTTTCCCTGTTTCATCGGCAGTCGAAATAAGTAGCGTGTATAGATTCGGAGTCTCGGCGGTCCATGCTTTTACGTCGTTTATCGTTTCTGCAAAAGAGACGGATTGTGAACTGTTCTTGTCGAGTTTTATCGCTTTTTCCCCGTGGGCTACGGTTTGTTCGGCGTGGTCGATGAGTCGATACGAAACGGAAATGGAACGCGCCTTAACCTCGTCGTTTTGTACTTTTACATCGAGTTTGAATACCCCGTTCTTGAACGATGAGTCGAGAGGTGTTTGTACTTCGAAATCAGCGATTCGGGTTTGCGGCTGGGCATAGAGATATACGTCTCTTTCAAATCCGGTCAGCCTCCAAAAGTCCTGTCCCTCGAAATAATTGGCATCGGAGAATCTGTGCATTTGTACGGCTAAGGTATTTTCCCCGGGTTTTACGACAGGAGTTATATCGAATTGTACCGGAACTTTCCCTGCTTTCGACATACCTATGAATTCACCGTTCAGATAGAAGTAAGCAGCACCTTTTACCGCATCGGCGCTTAGAAAGATTCTTTTTCCTTTCCAGTTTGCGGGGAGGGCGAAATCCCGGCGGTATGTACCGGTCGGGTTCCACGCTTCGGGAACCATAGGAGGATTGGGCTCTTGGAGATATTTGTCGAATCCCGGAGATACGAATTCATACCCTACATTTACATAGATAGGGTCGCCGAATCCTTGCAGCTCCCAGTTTCCGGGGACTTTTATCTCTTTCCAATCGGCGGTGTTAAAATCGGGCTCCATGAAATTCATGGGTCTTTCTTTGAATTTTTCGGTATAATGGAATTTCCATGTCCCGTTCAAAGGTAGGTAGAAACTTCCGTTCGCCTTGTCCTTGTTCAAAGCCGATGTCTCGTCGATGTAAGAGGTGAAACTGGCATGAGGCGGCAGCTTGTTGATACTGAGTAATTGCGGGTTGGTAATTTCGGCAAATCGGTTTTCTTGCTGTTGTCCGAAGATAGGTGCGGATAACAGGCAAGCGGCCGATAGAAATAGCACAATGTTCTTCATGTCGTTTATCGTTTTTATTTGTGAATAGTGTGTTATTTATTATAGACGGTCATTCACCTCGATATGAGGACGGAGATTGTCCGGTATTTTGTTTAAAAAATTTGCCGAAGAAAGATTGATTGGCAAAGTTCAGTTCTTCCGAAATTTCTTGGATACTTAGCGTCGTGGTTTTTAGGAGTTGTTTGGCGGCCATAATAACGACGTCGGAAATGATCTCGTGAGCGGTCTTGTGACTTAATTGCTTGATGACTGAGGATAAATGCTTGGGCGATATACAGAGTTTATCGGCATAAAAATCGACGCTGCGATTTTCTTTATAATGCTGGGTAAGCAAGGAGAGAAACCTCCATAGAATATCTTCTTTACGGGATATTTTCAATTTCTTGCGTTCTACCCGTATGGCAAACATTTGGTTTAACTCCAAGATGAAAGCAGAAATAAGAGAACGTATGATCGCATAGTTTACGTGGGCCTCGTATCTGTTTTGTATCAGACGAAAATAGCCTTCGACCACTATCGACTCATTCGCTGAAAGGGACGTATGCGGGTGTCTGGCGATATAGGTACTTAACGAGAAAATGGTTTCCAAGTCCAAAAAAGCATTTCTTTCTTTGGGCGAATGTTCTCTCATCGAGAGATAACGTGCCTGAAAGTCGCTGCTCGTTTTTATCGGTTTCCAAATCGTGTTGGGGTAGAGGAACACGATACTACCGGGTTCGAGTACATATTCTGTAAAGTTCAGTTGCACGGTTTTACAACCTCGGGTACATAATACGATCGTAAGTTTGTCGGAAGATGTGAGTAATGTATTATCCTCGGAAGAGGAAGCGGGCCTTTCAAAAGAAAGTAGAAAATGTTCCTGCGTTTGCGGATTTAGATTCGTATCCGTAGATTTTGGAGGCATTTGCATATGGTATCCTTCATAAAGTCAATACGGACAAAGATAAAAATTTTATCTGAATCGGACAACCCGATATGGGCGATTCGCTCAAATTAATATTAAGAGTTTGAGAAATATAAAAGAAAGAGTTTTCTGAATTTCAGAAAACTCTTTTATGGTTTAATATAGTTTAACGAGTTCGGCGAACGGAGCGTACGGGGGCAGCAGATGATTTTTTTTGTTTCGGTTGTTTCTGCTTTTTTACTTTCGCCTCTTTTTGTTTTTTTGCCCGTGAAGAACGAGCGGTGCGGCTTTTCTCTTTCTTTTGTTTGTCATTGTCGAGCGTTTCTCCGTTTTCTTTTGCTTCTTTGGCCGCTTGCTCTTCTTTGGCTTTCGCTATTTCTTCGGGGGAGGGAACCCATAGATTTTCATTAAAGTTTTTCAGTTGTTTTTCTATGCTGTCTTGTGCTTGTTTCCGAATGGAGTCATTGGGATACATTTGCATGAGCGACTGGTTCCGCAGGTTTTGGGTTTTGTAGATTTCCCCTTCGTACATTCGCATTTGGAAGTAATCGTCGTAGTTGTATTGCTGTACGTTGTTTTCGTTGCTCGCCAAGATGTATTGGCGTGCGATGTAGGGTCGTATATCGTTGTATTTAACCCAGAACATGGGGTATTTGACTGCTTCTCCTCCGAAGTCGCCCGTACGGTGAAGCACCGGGCAGATGGCCTCGATGGACGGTTTTACCTGCGAGGTGCGGCGGTCGAATATCCATTTTTCCAAGATATAATAGGAGAGTACCTCGTTGGAGGGTATATCGCTTTCCTCTACCGTGAAGCGGGGATTCTTCTCGGAGTATCCTTTTGCCGGGGCATACAGGATATGGAAGCGGTCGAACATTTCTTTTACTTTGATGCGATATTCGTCGGTGAATATTTCTCGTCCGTCGAGGTATTCGTATGCCGGTATCTGGTTGTTTGCCAAAAGTTTCATGACAATTCTGAAAAGATTCTCCTGATTTTCGGTGGACTCTTCGGGATAATAGAGCGGCATGTTTTTCTCTTTGTTCAAGTCGATTTGCCGATAGATTACCCTCATCCACGGAATGTCGGCATCCGATGCATCCTGAGTGTCATAAAGCGATTGAGCCCGGACGCTGAGTTGGTTGTTTGTCTTTTTCGAGTCGTCGGTATCGCTTTTTTTGATTACTTGTGCATGACTCCCTATTGCCGACCATAGCAGGCAGAGGGTCAAACAGCTTTTTATCAGGGTATTCATATTTGCTGAATTATATTTCATATTGGCCTTAGTTTACAATTACTTCGATAGGTGACAGATCGCGTTCTATACCATCGGGGCCGACGGCGCGGACTCTCGATATATAGAACCGTTTTCCTCTCGATAATCTGCGGAACGAATCTTTCTGTCGTTGAGAGAAATTGGCTCCGTCGGAAACTTCGGGAATCGCATTTCCCATAGAGTCGAAAAAGACCGTTTCGAATCGCAGTACCCGATAGGTGACGTTCAACAGGTCGTCGTCGATTGCGGCTTGGATACCGGGCGCAGAAAGCAGTCGTGTTTTGGGGAAAGGTTTCCCTCCTTTGTATTTTTGTTCGTAACCGTTTGCATCTTTATAGGCGATGAATGGCATAGGGTCGGGGAGTTGCCGTACCCGGAACTGAGTGTTGGCGACTGTTTGCGCCCGCCCGTCCATTGTGGCGGTTACGGTTATTACCGCGTCTTGTCCTACTTTCGCCGGTTTGGCTATCCAGTTGTCACCTTGACGGGTGAGAGTGCCGTTCGTCATCGTAGCTTGAATGGCGTGATTGGGGATGCCGGGAACCGATATGCTGATAGGGTTACCGATACCTGCATACAGAACGTTCATCAAGGTCGCCGATATGGTCGCACTCGGCTCTACTACGGTGTAGGACGAAGAGAATTCGTGACGGGTCATGGAGCCGTCGCCGCGCGGAACTTCGAGATAGCCTTGAAAATCGAATATTCCGGTGCTTCCACAGACGAATTCATATAAACCGTTGTTCTCGGGAGGGAGTTGTTTCCCGTTGATGTATATGGCCGGTCGCTGGGTCGTATCGATGGCTGCCAGAACGATGTTGGCACTATATTTCCCGCCTCTCATAATGTTTTTCGAATTGGGAATAACGAACGCGTTCAACTGGTTGACACGTACGTCTCCTTCGTCGATGTTATTGATGAGGGTGTGCAGCGCTTCGCTTTCGGCATACCGCACGTCGCTCTGTATTTTCGTCAGAATGGTTACGGCGGCGATTACCGGCATATTTTCGAACAGCGTCGTTTCCCACATGGAGGGGGCTTGGGTTCTGTTACCCGAGTGAATGGTGGTCGAAAGGTAGTTTTCGATCGCTGCTCTTTTGATGGAGTCGGTCATGAGACTGCCGATGAGATTGCGGTAGTCGTCTATTCCCTTTCTTAATTTCATTCCTTGCTTCTGGGCGGGGGACAACATGATGTATGACGCTGCTTCGAGGTCGTCCTGATGTTCGATATTATTTACATCGCCGTCTTTACCGTCGGCTTTCTTGACGATTACGTTTTTCAGGGAATCGATGTAGTCGTATAAGAGGGCGGTCTGTTTTTTTACTTCCAGCGATTTTTTGTACCACGGTCCTCCTTTTTCGGGATTCTGACTGTTGAAGTCGGCCAGTTTTTGGTAGAGGGCATCGTTTTGCAGCGAAGCATTCGAAGTAGACCTTTCCAATCCGTCTTCAACTTGCTTGAATCCGTTGAGTACATCGGACGACACGTTGAGGGCCAGCATGGCAGTGAGGACGATATACATGAGGTTTATCATCTTCTGCCGGGGTGTAAGTCTGTTGTTATTCGATGCCATGTGTTATTTTTGTTCGGTGTCGTCTTTCGGTTTTTCGGGCATTTCCACGGGAGTTCCTCCCATGGGTCTGTACATGTTGATGGTCATTGCCGTGATCATCTTTTCGTAAACCGAATTGAGTTGCTGTATATACTGTGTCATTTTTTCGGTTGCTTCGCAATAACGGGAGCTATCGGAAGCGGAGCGTTCGTACATGTCGCGAATGTTTTTCAGCCCGTTGTTTACACGGTCTATATTATCGAGTTGCGAACTGATGCTCTTCAACTGTATCTCATAGATGGTGTTCAGCCCACTGATGTTACGGTTGAGCGTTTCCATACCCGAGACATATCCTTGCGAGGTGTCGGATATTCCTTCGGAGTTTTCCGTGATGTTGCGGTAGGATTGCAAGAGGGTGTTCGATACGGCGGTGAGGCTCTCGGTCGCACTTCTTAATTGTTCCATTTGTTCGGCTATACCGGAGAGTTGGGTGAGGTATTGTTGGGTTGCATCTGTCAGTTCTGCCATACGCGAGAGTTGATCGGCGGCAGCCGACATTTTTTGAATACTATCGGTGAGGCTTTGCGTGTCGGCATCGCTTAAATTGAGGCCTTCGGGTATTCCCACAGCTCTTTTGGCATCGGACGGGGTGATATCGGAATAGTTCCCTCCGTTACTACCTCCACCTTTGCCGTTTCCACCGATAATGACGGTTCCTTTCCCTCCTGAAAATTCGGGCCGGTCTTCGGGGTTTTTACTATTTAGTACGGGAAAAACTTCTTCCCAATGATATGTTTTCGGGGGAGTGTCGAAGGCGGATAGAATGAACATGAGCACTTCTGTTCCCATACCGATAGAAAGCAAGAGACTGCCTCCGGGGAGGTGCAGGATTTTGAACAGAGCACCCCAGATTACAATCGCAGCACCTATACTGTATGCGAAATTGAAAAATCGTTGTCCTTTATCGCTAGATAAGAACTTTTCAATACTGTTTTTATATCTTTTGTATTTTCCCATGATCCTTGATGATTGGTTTTATCGGGTTTTGATATTATCTTTTTGCTTTTGCGAATCCGATTTGAGAGCGAACGCAACGGAATCCGATATAGGATCGTTGTTCGTTTTGGTATTCCCACATGCGGATATCGGAACGAATGAAGTTGGAAACGTCTTTCCACGAACCGCCCCGGACTACTTTGCGTTTCATGCGGTAGGGGTCTTCTTTGGCCGCATTATATTTGTATTCGGGGTTAAGGTCGCTGGTGTTTTGCGATACGGCTTCGGTATAGGCTGTCGAAGTCCATTCCGATACGTTACCGGCCATGTCGTATAATCCGAACTCGTTCGGGGAATAGGAGCCTACCGGCGATGTGATGAGGTTTCCGTCTTTCACGTAATTCCCGTCATCGGGCTTGAAGTTGGCATAGAAACACCCTTTTTCGGCCATAGGCAGATTACCCGTCCACGGGAATTTATTTTCGTTTTTCCCGGCTCTTGCCGCATATTCCCATTCGGCTTCGGTGGGAAGTCTATACGGTTCGATAACAACGGCGTTACGTCCCACCGAACCTTTCAAGAGCGCGGTACGCCAAGCGCAGAATGCATTCGCTTGTTCCCACGAAACTCCTACGACCGGATAGTCGTTATAGCCGGCATGGGAGAAATAGAGTCTCACGTATGGCTCGTTGTAGGCATTCTCGAAGTCGTTTACCCACACGGTGGTATCGGGGTAGATATTGACGATGTAGGTATTGAGGAAGTCAAACTCGCTGCCTAATGGCCGTGTGATGGTCTCGCGAATGATACGCCCGTCTTCGTCGATATATGCGGTATCTTTGGATATCATTACTATTTCATCGTAGTCGGGGGTATGGTCGGTGTTGAGGTCACGGCGTGCCGGGTCGAGACGATTTTTCCGTTTGGATGCCTCGGTGTGGTCGAAGATCTCGTAGCGGTAGTTCATTTGGGAGGCGTCGAGTTGGCGTTCTCCCGTAATGGGGTTGATTCTGTACACGCTTTCGATGGCTCGCGCTTCGTCTTCATTGGGATTTCTCCACGGAATGGCTTTATCCCAATTCAACCGAGGCTTGATGGGGTTTCCCTCCCGGTCTTCTTCGATTTTGAACACTTCGTTGCCTCCATAGGCGGGATCGGCGAGGCGTTCCCGAATGATAGAGTCGCGTACCCAGAATACAAATTGTTTGTATTTTGAGTTGGTGATTTCCGTTTCGTCCATCCAGAAGGCATCGATAGAGACTGCCCTCGGTTCTTGTTGTGTTCCCCAAATACTGTCCTTCTCGGCCGGTCCCATCTTATAGGATCCACGAGAAATGAGAACCATACCGTAGGGTGTAGGCTCATTCCATGCCGTACCTCCGACACCTGTAACTTCACCGCTATGGCGCGACGAAGGTGCGCATGCTGCGACGAGAATGGCAAGGGTGATATACACGATTATCTTTTTCATAGGCTACATTATGCGTATGCTTTTGTGTTTATTTTTATTTTTATCGGACAGGTCGAGTTTCAAACTGTATCCGAGAAATACTTCGTGGCTTCCGCTACTGGCTTTTACAATGGCCGATACCGGGTAGTCGTAGGCATATCCCGCTATAAAGTTTTTATATTCCGCACCTATCATAAATATACATGCGTCTTTCCAGCGATATGAAAGGCCTCCCCAGAACAGTTTGTTGTATTTTACACGGCAGGATAACTCGTACTGCGTGATGTTGAGGTTGCTTTTCACCATCATGGAGGGCTGCACTTCATATAACGTGTTTTTAATGGGAATATTGCTCCCGGCGATAAAATAATAGGATCTGCCGATGTATGTTTCGTATTTGTCTTCAAAGGTGATCGATGGCTCGTTGAGGTGTGAGACCGAAATTCCCGCATAGAACCACGGATGGGTGTACCATGCCCCGAAAGACATATCGAACGACATGCCTTGCAACTCGGTAGTGGGGATTCCGTCGTCGGTGGCTTGATGGTAATCGCTCGTGGGTATGCTGACTTGTGTGCCGTCGAAACGTTCATCGAGCATTCCCAGTTGTATGCCGAGGCTGAGTACTCCTTTCCATAATTTGATTTTGAAGGCATATTGCGCTCCTAAAATCAGATGGGAGTATAGCCCTTCGGTTTCGGAAGTGACGACCAGTCCTACTCCGTGGTTCTGTTTCAAGAATTTGAAAGGCATGTCGCCTGTCACGAAATAAGTTTGAGGGGCTCCCGGCATACCTATCCATTGTTGCCGGGTGGAGGTGAGTATGTTGAGTTTGTCGGAACTTCCCGCAGCTGCCGGATTGTAATAGCCGGGCAGAGCCCAGTATTGGCTGAACTGCGTATCGATCTGAGCCTTTGCTGTGGCAAAGACCAAACAACACAGGGTTAGAATAACGATTCTTACAATCTGCATACTCTCTTTTCCAGACTTTTCGGGGGGTACACACCGAAGTCCGGATATTTATAATAACTGAAAATAGCCTTTAAAATTGTTTGACACAACTGTTTTCGGATGCGAAATTACGAAAAGAGAAAATATATGAGTGCTTTTTCGCTCCGAAAAATGAGAGACCCGTCCCGCGGAGCTTATCTTGTTCAGCAAAAAACTAAGCTCGATTGGGCTTTTTGCTTTCGACTTTCGCTATCTTTGTGAGTACGAAGATAGGCTGCGGTTCGGCATAGTCAAATCGGAAACGGGATTTCCATTTGCCTCTGCACTCACCTTTCGCTATCTTTGTGAGTACGAAGATAGGCTGCGGTTCGGCATAGTCAAATCGGAAACAAGGTTTCCGTTTGTCTCTGCACTCACCTTTCGCTATCTTTGTAAGTACGAAGATAGGCTGCGGTTCGGCATAGTCAAATCGGAAATGGGATTTCCGTTTGTCTCTGCACTCACCTTTCACTATCTTTGTGGAGCAGAAGGTTATCGACTTTCACTTAGCTGATGGAGGAGAATTTGAAGAGAAAGACGACGAAGGCGCTCGTGTGGAGCACGGCCGACAAGTTGGGACAGCAGTTGTTCTATCTTGTCGCCGGTATTATTCTCGCTCGTCAACTTTCTCCTGAGGATTATGGCAAGGTGGGGGTTCTCACGATATTTATCGCCTTGTCGGGGATATTGATCGACAGCGGTTTCTCTTCGGCTTTGATTCGGAAAAAGGAGGCTACTCAGGCCGATTACAGCACGGTGTTTTATGTGAATGTGGCAATCAGTTGCGTACTGTATGGATTGTTGTATGCGGCAGCTCCTTATATAGCGGTGTTTTTTAAAGTCCCTGATTTGATATATATCTGCCGGATTTTGTTTCTCGTGATTCCGATGAATGCACTTTCCCTTATACAGCAGACTTTGTTGTTGAAGCATTTCAAGCTCTCTGTGAGCGCTCGTGTCAATTTGTGGTCATTGGGTATCGCTTCGGTCGTCGCCATTGCGATGGCTTACGGTGGTATGGGAGTCTGGTCGTTGGTGGCTCAGACACTCGGACTCTCGTTTTTCAGGGCTGTTTTTTTCTGGGTGTTTAACGACTGGCGTCCCCGATGGATATTTCGCATGGCTTCGTTGCGGGAGTTTTTCGGATATAGCTCCAACTTGGTCGTTTCGGGTATTATCAACAATGTGTTTAACAAGATATATCCCATTATCATCGGTAAGTTTTATGGCATGACGCAGACCGGCTACTATACTCAGGCCGACAAGTATCAGGATATAGCTTCTTCGCTTATCAGCAATATATTCCGTTCGGTCGCTTTCCCTGTTTTCTCGAAGGTGCAAGACGATTTGCAACGGTTGAAACGGATTTGCCGGAAGAATGTACGGGCCATTGCGTTTTTCATTTTTCCTATCATGCTGTTGATGGTCGTCGTTTCGTATCCGCTCATATCGATCATGTTGAAAGAGCAATGGGTTCCGTCCGTGCCGTATTTCCGCTTGCTTTGTTTTTCGGGAATATGCTCTCCGTTTATTATTTTGTTTTTCGATTTGTTCAATAGTCTGGGCTATTCCCGGCTGAATTTACAACTGGAAATCGGGAAAAAGATTTATTTGTTTGCGGGTATCGCTTTGTTTTATTCTTCGGGTATTTTGTGGCTGATAGGGTGGTGGATTTCTTATTCGGTGTTGTCTCTGGCGGCTTCGATCTTTTTTGCCCGTCGCTTTCTCGGATATGGTTTCGGGGAGTATGTGAAAGATGTTTCTCCGTATTTTATCTTGGCGTTGGTGTCGGCGATACTCTCGTGCGGCGTTTATCTGCTTTTGCCGAGCGATTTGTGGCGGTTGTGTCTTGTCCCGGTCGTTTATGTCGTTTTGTATTTGGGCGGAGCATACATGTTGAAATTGGAGATGTTGCAGGAGATGCTGTCGATGTTGAAGAGTCGTGTGAAGAGAGGAGGTGAAGCGTGAATGAGGTAGCAGTTGCTCGACCGAGGGTCTTGACGGTGATCGTTTCGTATAATTTCGAGCCGTGGATCGAACGATGTCTGAGTAGTATTCGGGATTCGGATTACCCCTCGGACCTTGTGGTAATCGATAATGCTTCGACCGACCGGACGGTGTCGATCATCGCCGAGAGGTATCGATGGATTCGTCTTGTGCGGAGTAGGAAAAATCTTGGATTCGGGCAAGCGAATAACATCGGCATGAGAATGGCGTTGGAGGAGGATTACGATTATGTGTTTCTCGTGAATCAGGATGCGTGGATAGAGGCGAATACGGTGGGGACTTTGGTGGGGTTGGCAGAAAAATATCCCGATTACGGAGTGCTTTCGCCGGTGCATCTTGACGGGAAGGGGGAGCACCTCGACGGTTCGTTCGCCAAGTATGTAGGGGGAGCATCGGCGGTTTTATCGAAAAAATCGGATATCGTCGAAGCAGCTTTCGTTAATGCGGCTTTCTGGTTTATCCCGGTGTCGGCGTTGAAAAAGGTGGGAGGTTTTTCGCCGTTGTTTTTTCATTATGGCGAAGATGTGGACTATATTCACCGAATGCGATTCTATGGTTATCGGGTGGGATACACTCCGTTGACTTCGGGGTGTCATGACCGGCAAAATCGACCGATTACCCGCGAGACACAAATGAAATTGGATAGGGTTTATTATTTGTCGGTTGTTTCGGATTTAAATTCGGGAATGGCTAAGTGTCTGTGGGGGGGGGTATTAGCTCCTTTGAAACCGGGCGTGCTCGCTTTATTGCGGGGAAGATTCAAAGAATTTTGTTTTTATACAGGCACAAGTGTCCGGCTTTTGTGTCGATACCCTTCTATTGCAGAAATCAAGCGATTTTGCAAACAGGGAAGACCTGTGTTTTTGGAAAATGTTCATTCAAAAATTAAACCGATATGGAGTTAGCCCCGATTGTTTTATTCGTTTATAATCGTCCTGAACATACGCGCGCTTGTTTGGAATATTTGGAGCGGAACGAGCTGGCGGCGGAAAGCGAATTGTATGTTTTCGCCGACGGCGCGAAACAGGGCAGCGAGGAGGCGGTGGCCACCGTGCGTCGGGTGATTGCCGAACCGTGGAAATTCAAACGGTTGAATGCCGTGGAGCGACCGGAGAACAAGGGGCTGGCAGCCAATGTGATTGCGGGGGTGACTTCGGTTTTGGAGACGCACGACCGGGTGATCGTCTTGGAAGACGATTTGATCGTTTCTCCTTATTTTCTGCGTTTTATGAACGAGGCTCTGGAAGTTTATAAAGATACGGAGGAAGTTTGCCATGTGACTTGCCACATGCTCGACCATAAAGGAGAGTTGCCCGATACGTTTTTGATACGCTGGTGTAACAGTTGGGGGTGGGGAACTTGGAGTCGTGCATGGCAATATTTCGAGCCGGACGGTAGAAAATCGTTGCGGGAAATCGAACGGCGGGGTTTGTGTTGGGAATTCGATTTGGACGGAGGTTTCCACTTTACCCAGATGTTGCGCGACCAAATCGAGAGTCGGAATAACTCGTGGTTCATACGGTGGTATGCATCGCTGTTTCTGCGTGACAAGCTGATGTTGGGCACGGGCCGTTCGTTGGTCGATAATGCGGGATTCGACGGAAGCGGAACGCATTGCAATACTATGCAGCTTTGCACGCAGACTTTGTCGATGAATCCGATAGCGGTAGTTCCCATTTCACCGGTAAAAGAGAACTTGCTCGCCCGAAAAGTCTATTCCCGAACCTATCGTTATAATTATTCGTACAGGCATAAATTGAAAGTATTCATCGGGAATCTGTGGATTCGTGTATTCAATCGTAAAAAGAGATAGATTATGAGGGATTTGACTCGTTTAGCCAGTCGTATCGTTATGTTTTTCATGCAGTTTTATTATCGACTGGCTCGTCATTCGAGGGTTTCGTACAAGGCTTATATCGACGGTCGTACCCGATTGGCCGGATATAATACCATACAGGACAATGTTTTGTTGGCCGGCGCTCGTATCGGCCGGGGCACTTATATTTGCCGAGGGAGCAATTTCACCGATGCAGAGGTCGGTGCGTTTTGTTCGATCGGTCGGAATGTCCGCATCGTCAACGGACAGCATCCGACCCGCACCTTCGTATCTACTCACCCGGCTTTTTTCTCTCCCAACGGGCAACCGGGGTTTTCGTTTGTCCGGGAAAAACGGTATGAGGACTGTCGGTATCTCGATCGGGAACGACGAGTGAGCGTAGAGGTGGGAGCCGATGTGTGGATTGGGAACAACGTGTCGTTGATGTCGGGGATTCGAATCGGTACGGGGGCGGTGATTGCTACCGGAGCTGTGGTGGTGAGCGATGTGGCTCCTTATGCGATTGTGGGCGGTGTACCTGCCCGGGAAATCAGGAAACGGTTCGACGATGAGCAGATTGCTTATCTGTTGGCTTCGCGATGGTGGGAACGTCCGTTCGACGAACTTCGGAAAGAGGCGGACAGTTTCTCGGATATCGGATTGTTCATGAAAAACGGATTGTAATGGAGCGGCCTCTTTTTTCGATTATTACGATTACGTTTAACGCTGCCGGGACTTTGCCGGCTACGTTGAGAAGCGTGGAACTACAGACGTTTACCGACTATGAGTATTTAATCGTGGACGGTGCGTCGACCGACGGTACGGTTGCGATTGCGCAGCACTCGGCAGCGGTCTCGTCGGTGACGAGCGAACCCGACAAGGGTTTATACGATGCGATGAACAAGGGTTTGCGTAAAGCACGAGGGTGTTATCTCGTTTTTCTGAATGCCGGCGATGCATTTCACGAGCCTGATACATTGCAGAAAATCGCCGATTCCATCGAAAAAAACGACTCCGATATTGTCTATGGAGAGACGGCATTGGTCGATTCGGAAAGACGTTTTATATCCATGCGGAGGTTACAGGCCCCCGAAAGGTTATCGGTGAAGAGTTTCCGCATGGGGATGCTGGTGTGTCATCAGGCGTTTATCGTTCGCCGGGAGATTGCGCCGGAATATGATTTGCGGTATCGTTTCTCCGCCGACTTCGACTGGTGTATCCGGTGCATGCAAATGGCGAAAACGATAACACATACGCACGAGGTGCTTATCGATTATTTGAACGAGGGGGTCACTACCGCCAACCGAAAGGCTTCATTGCGGGAGAGATACGAGATTATGTGCCGATATTACGGGACTTTACCGACGTTCTTGCGTCATTTGTGGTTTGCCGTGCGGTTCGCTTTCGCTCGTTTTTCGGGACGGGAGTAGACGGTATGTTTAAAATCTGTAATCCTCTTTGCCTACATTTAACCCCTCCGTCACTTCGTGCCACCTCCCCTATATTTTGCTGTGCAAAACACAGAGGAGGAGTTTAAAAGTAACCCTCTATTCATTTGTACCACTTCATCTGTATGGTTAACACCACTCCGTAATATTGTGGGATACGGCAAGGGAGAAGAAATATTTTCGACATAAACAGCCTGACGAGATGGAGTTTTTCAACCCCTCTGTCACTGTGTGCCACTTCCCCTATATTTTGATAATAAAAACACAGGAAAAGAGATTTAATGCCCTTCTATCTCATTATTTATCGAATGAGATGGATCGTATTTGTCCTTCTCCCCTGCCGTGTCCAGTGGCATTGCGGGGAGTTGTGTAAACAATATAGGGAAGAGACCGAAGAAACGGTAGTTCCTGAGGAGAGGGCGTGAAAAAGATAGCATAAAATTTTTGACTGTAAGGGTTAACCCCCTCGTCCTGCGGACACTCCCCCTATATTCCCTTACGGCAACACAGGGGGAGAGGGCTAAAATGCATTTCGAACATATTTAAACTTCTCCCTTGCCGTGCTCCGTAGCATTGCGGGGTGTGGCGCAGCCATAGGGGAGGTGGCACGTAGTGGCGGAGGGGTTGAATGAATGGGTCTTTAAACTATCCCAAGAAGTTGTCTTGTGGGCAGGTTTCATGAGTTTATGCCGTAAAAAGTATAATTTGAGGCATTTCGTTCGGTGGGAAATTTGTATCTTTGCAGTATGCGAATATAGATTGCACCTCGGTATAACCAAGTAAATTTGTTTCTACTCTCGGCTTGCACTATCTTTGCACTCTGCAAAAAAAATGAGTTGTATTCCAGAGGTTATGGTAGACCGGTCTCGATCGGTGCAGAGCCTCTTTAATCCAAATGATTCGATAGAAAATAATACGATATATGGAGAAGAATTTCAAACGTACATTGGTTACCACCGCTTTGCCTTATGCCAACGGCCCTGTGCATATAGGCCATTTGGCGGGAGTATATGTCCCGGCAGATATTTATACCCGGTATCTGCGGTTGAAAGGCGAAGATGTGATCATGATCGGCGGTAGCGACGAGCATGGCGTGCCTATCACGATTAAGGCGAAGGCCGAAGGAGTGACCCCGCAGGATATCGTGGACCGTTATCACAATATTATTAAAAAATCGTTCGAGGAGTTCGGAATCTCTTTCGATATTTACTCTCGCACGACTTCCAAGATTCATAGCGAAATGGCTTCCGATTTCTTTCGGAAGCTGTACGATAAAGGTGAATTTATCGAGAAAATCTCGATGCAATATTACGACGAGGAGGCTAACCAGTTTCTCGCAGACCGGTATATTACCGGGACTTGTCCGCACTGTGGCAACGAACATGCCTATGGCGACCAATGCGAGGCTTGCGGCACATCGTTGAATGCGACCGACTTGATTAATCCCAAATCGGCCATTACGGGAAATCAGCCTGTTTTGCGGGAGACAAAGCACTGGTATCTGCCTCTCGACAAGTGGGAACCGTTCTTGCGCCAATGGATTTTGGAAGAGCATAAGGAATGGAAACCGAATGTGTACGGACAATGCAAATCGTGGCTCGACATGGGGTTGCAACCTCGCGCGGTGAGCCGTGACCTCGATTGGGGGGTTCCCGTACCGGTGGAAGGCGCCGAAGGTAAGGTGTTGTATGTGTGGTTTGATGCTCCTATCGGGTATATCTCGAATACCAAAGAGTTGCTTCCCGACAAATGGGAACTGTATTGGAAAGACAAGGATACGAAAATGATCCACTTTATCGGCAAGGACAACATCGTATTCCACTGCATTGTTTTCCCTGCGATGCTGAAAGCCGAGGGGAGTTATATTTTGCCGGATAATGTGCCGGCCAACGAGTTCTTGAATTTGGAGGGTGACAAGATTTCCACTTCGAGAAACTGGGCGGTGTGGTTACACGAGTATCTCGAAGAGTTCCCCGGCAAACAGGACGTGCTGCGTTATGTGCTCACGGCCAACGCTCCCGAGACGAAGGACAACGATTTCACTTGGAAAGATTTCCAAGCTCGTAACAATAATGAATTGGTGGCTATTCTCGGCAATTTCGTGAATCGGGCTTTGGTGCTGACTCATAAATATTTCGACGGGAAAGTACCGGCTGCGGGTGAATTGACCGACTATGACCGGGAAACATTGAAGGAGTTTGCCGATGTGAAAGCCGAGGTGGAGAATTACCTCGACCATTATCGTTTTCGCGATGCCTTGAAGGAGGCGATGAATCTGGCTCGTATCGGGAACAAGTATCTTGCCGATACCGAACCGTGGAAGCTGGCGAAAACCGATATGGACAGGGTGGCGACGATATTGAACCTTTCGTTGCAGATTACGGCCAATCTGGCTATCGCTTTCGAACCATTCCTACCTTTCTCTGCCGAGAAGCTGCGGGGAATGTTGCATTTGGGACATTGCGACTGGAATATGCTGGGACGTACCGATATTTTGCCTGCCGGAGCCGAGTTGGGTAAGGCCGAGTTGCTGTTCGAGAAGATAGAAGACAGCGTGATCGAGGCACAGGTGAACAAGTTGTTGGAGACGAAGAAGGCCAATGAATTGAAGAATCACAAGGCCGCACCGATACGGGAGAATATCGCTTTCGACGATTTCATGAAATTGGATATTCGGGTGGGTAAAGTGCTGGAATGCCAGAAAGTGCCCAAAGCCGACAAGTTGCTGCAATTCCGTATCGACGATGGTTTGGGCGGTCGCACGATCGTATCGGGTATCGCCAAGCATTATGCTCCCGAAGATTTGGTGGGTAAGAATGTGTGCTTCGTGGCTAATCTCGAACCTCGCAAATTGAAGGGTATCGAGTCGCAGGGTATGATTCTTTCGGCCGAGGATGCCGACGGGCGTTTGATTGTCATCTCCCCGGCGACCGATGAAATCGCTCCCGGTTCGGAAGTGAAATAACTTGGAATCTTGATAAAAATTGTGGCCCCGATACCGAACGAAGTATCGGGGCTTTTTTAGTTCGGCTTGAAAAGATTCGTTTCTGCAAACAACAATTATTGAGCGTAGATTTAAGCGTGAGGTTTTTAAAGGCTTGTGGTATACTTTGATTCCTCAAACCCACAGAATCATGAATTTTAGCCCTGTGGCAGATTTATTTTCAATGACTTGACGGTTGTTGTAAATGCAGGATAGGGAACGGTTTGCCAGAAGGATCCAATTCATCTCGTCCTATAACCTCGTAACCCATGTGCAAATAAAATTTGTAAGCCTGTTCGTTATCTTCGTTTACATCTACTTTGTAGATATTGCATTTGTCGATGGCATAATCCACGAATGCTTTGCCGTAACCGTGTCCTTGTTCTTCGGGCAGTACGAACAACATTTCCAGCATGTCGTCGCTTAATCCCATAAATGCGGCAATCCGCCCGTTCTCGTTGCGTATTACAAACAGTCTGACAGCCGGGAAATATTGGTTTCTTATTAAAGGTTTGAAGTATTCTATATCTTCTTCTTTTAAAAAATGATGGGAACTGCGAACCGACTTTTCCCATACGATCAACAATTCGTCTAAAATTTCGTCTGATAAGGATTGTAATTTTTCTATTTCCATTTTTTTGAGTAATTGTCGTTTATAAACTATCGAATGTAAAGATACAAAAAGTGCCGATTATCATTTGTGAATCATGGCTTTTATTATTCCAACTGTCCGGTCTCGCGGAAATATTTTTGCAGGACGAGAAGCGAAATGAGTTTTTCTCGTTTCTTGTCGAAGAATTGGCTGACGTATTCGTTGGCGTGGCGGGATATTTCGATGGCTTCGTCGGGGTGAGCGGTATAGTAGGCGATACGCTCTTCGAGGTCCGAGAAATCGGGTTTGATTTCGATATAGTGGTAGTTGGGAATAAGTCGTCCCTCCATGAACCAAGTTTCGAATTCGGGTCGGGGCATGACGGCTACGGAGTTGGAGGACATGACCCATTTGAGGTTGCTGGCGACATCGTTCCCTTCGAGGGCGAGGATAAATTTGTACCGCAGATGTTCGGCGATGGTTTTCTTACTGGTACGCCAAGCGGGATTGCCGTTGCGACTGGTGTCGCCCAAGTCGTAGAGGGGATTGCCGAAGTATTTATTAAAAAAGGCAATGCGTTTGGTTTTCCCTTCGTTGACTTTTCCTCGGAAAATGACTTTGTCCATTTTCTTTTCGAACGGTATTTTGTCCTTGACGAAGATGAAATGTCTCACTTTGTTCAAATTCAATAGTATGGCATTTGCCGATTGATTGTGAATGGGCCTGCTCTTAACAATGGAAGGGGTATCGGGCATGAAATTGATATCGCCGAAACAGTAGTTCCATTGCAGGTTTTCGGGGAAGTACCGGAGGTATTCGAATGAATCGAAGTAATAGACTTTCCCTTTCTTTTGCAATTTGAGTTCGTTCAGGTGGGGAGAGCCTTCGGGTAGTTTTACCGGTTCGGCGAGCCGATTGTAATAGTTCACCCGGTCGTTTATGTAATTTTTATCGGATCGGGTATCGGTTTGTGCGAGAATCTTATTCAGCCTTTTTCGACAAATCGCTTTCAAAGGTAACAGCCTGAGAAAATAGGATTTCAAATAATAGCTGTATTTGGGATTCTTGCCGTTGCGTATGCTATAAAAAATGTTATCCATTGTATTTTTGTCTTATGTGTGTTGGAGACAAAGATAAATATTTTAATATTATTTTATGAAAAAGTCTTTGTATTTCCTTTTCGTATATTCAACCCCCTCGTCCTGCGGACACTCCTCCTATATTCCCTTACGGCAACACCCCGCAATGCTACGGGACAGGGCAGGGAGGAGGGTTAAGCTCAACTCTGTATTCATTACTGTGAATGCGCTGTGAATATCTGTTGTATCTTCTTGAAATCGGTAAAGGTTTCTTTTCAGATTGATTTATTGTGTTTTATTAAATGTTGCTTTTGTGTTGGATTCCGAGAAACTATTTATATTTTTACAGTCTTAATGAGTTTTTGTTAAGATTTATTTGTCAGGACATGTAATTTTTGGAACCGCATGAGAATAAAAGATTTTGTCAAATGTAATTTGAATAATTTATTTTATAGAGAATATCGTCTTCGTCGTAAAGTACGCAGACATTTATTGCCATATTACAAGGAGGCGTTTCCTGTCGGGAAAAATACGAATAAAATGATTGTTTTTATGGCCGATGGAAGGAAAAGTCATGGAGGATTGGCCGATAGGCTACGGGGAATCGTTTCGACGTATGAATATTGCTTAAATCATAGAGTCGATTTTCGTATTCATTTTACAAGCCCATTCAATCTAGAAGATTTATTACTTCCTAATGAATACGATTGGAGGATAGGAGCTGGTGAAATTTCGTATAATCCAACATTTTCTACTCCGGTTTATATTGATTCCAACAGCCGTTATCCAGAGGCTGATTGTCGATTTCAACGTAAAATGGCAGAGAAATATTTAGGTCGAGATTTTCGGCAGATTCATATATATACCAATATGTATTATGCCGACGATCGTTTTGGCTTGTTGTTTAATAAGTTGTTTAAGCCTGCCCCTATATTACAGTCTTGGATTGATGAAAATTTACAGATTTTAGGTCAGAATTTTATTGCATTAAGTTTTCGATTTCAAAACCTTCTCGGAGACTCTGTTGATGGTAAGATTGTTTATTCGCCAGAAGAACAACGAGAACTGATAAATAGCTGTATTTGTCAGATAGAACTTTTAAGAAAAACTAATCCCGATTCGAAAAAGATTCTCGTTACTGCCGATAGTGGCAGTTTTTTAAAAGAAGTATCAAAATTGGATTTTGTATATTTGTTACCGGGAAAAGTCGGTCACATGGATAGTACTTCTCAACAAGATATTCAAGTACATATGAAGACTTTTCTCGATTTTTTCGTTCTTTCTCACGCCAAGAAAATATATTTGTTGATAACCGGTAAAATGTACAAAAGTGGTTTTGCCAAAAGAGCGGCGAAATTAAATAATATTCCATTTGAAGAGGTCGAGTTTTAAATAAATATAATTTTTGTGGGCAAGTAAAATACCTGTTTTTCTTTAACAGGTATTTTTTTTATTGGGTTGTAAAATATTTATAGAAAAATTTGTATTTCTATCCGATGTAATTATATCTTTGTAGTATTAATTAACCAAAATATCATAAACTATGAGAAATTTTATTTACGCAATCGGAGTGTGCTCACTTCTTTTTTCCTGTAATTCTGAACTGGAAACTTTGCCGGAAGAGTTTAATACAGAAGGGACTGCGCCTCTTGTCACACGTGTGGCGGCTCATCCTAAATATGGTGTGTTGGGGTGGGGATATGATGTTACCGGCAATTATATGAGTCATGGGAAAGGGGTTACCCTGCCTGTTATTGATATAGACCGGTTCGAGGCGGAAAATTTCGACCGCATAGTTCTCGATTCTTCGACATCGCAAGAGACAGAATATTATTATGGCACTACTGCCGAGGAGTATTTGAAACGTGTGGGAGACAATGTGGACACCGGAGTCGATGCGAAAAAGGCTTTATTCAGTTTGACAATAACCGGTAATTATCAAAAAAATACATCGTATTCGTCGGAATATTCTTTTGCCGGATGCGACCATTATTATTCTTTGAAAAGATGTTATATAAGGGCGGCGGTCGAGCGGTTACAAAACTATCTGAGCGATACGTTCCGGGAAGATCTCGCCGAACTGCCTGCCGAAGATATCGTAGATTTTTACGGCACTCATGTGCTGGCCGATATTCGTATGGGCGGACGCGTGAGTTTCTTGTATAAGACGTATGCCGGCAAGGAGAATGTCGAGGCGATTACGAAAGCGGGATTCAAGGTCAATGTTCTCAATTTGTTTTCCATCGGGAACGAATATCAAGTCAATACCAGTTTGGCGGTGAATAATTCCCGGCAGCTCGCTACGATTAATGTCACCGGTGGCACAGATGCGATGCTGGAAACTTTCGACCCTATACAGGAGCAACCTCGATTTGGCTCTGTTGCGGACTGGCAGAGAACGGTCAATGCCGATAATGCCGGGCTTATCGACGTGGAATTGCCCCGATTAATTCCCATTTATGAATTGGCGGCAGACCCGACTGTGAAAGCTGCGCTTAAAGAAGCGGTAGCGGATTATATCGAGTCCAAACGACTCAAACAGCTGTTCCCGTTGTATGAGTATTTTCGTGCTAACAAAATGGATCATTATGCGACTTCGGTATGGCAAGGTTTAGCAAATGGTCTTTGGGAATACCAAGGTGTAATCGGTTATGTATATTTAGGCCCGGAACCGGGAACGATACCTTTGTATCTGTATTATAATAAAGAGTGCGTAAATCATTATTGTACACCGGTTTACCAAGGAGAAAAGAAGGGCGACTATGTGCTCGAAGGTATCACGGCATATATTTATGAGAAACAGGAGCCGGGGACCGTTCCCTTGTATATGTATTATAATGGGCGCCGATGCGATCATTATGTAACGATCGTGTGGCAGGGGAATAAAAAGGGAGATTATGTATATGAAGGAAATGCGGGTTATGTGTATCCGTAGGAGATGAAACGTATTGTGAATTTATCGGCATCCCTTTTTGAATGGGATGCCGATGTATCGACCAAAATGTAAAGAATATTTATGAAAAGGTGGAGTTTGCCGGTCGCACTGGCCGTTTGTATTTTCTTGAAATTTATTTTGTTTGATGTTATATGGAGTTCGGACACGACTTTTCAGTCGTTCAGCCAGCCGGAGTCTTATCTGATTAAGGGTGCTATCGCCTTGTTGCTCGCTTTCCCCATGGTGTTTTTTCGATCGAGGTGGTATGCCGGTATCGTGTGTTTTTTATTGGATATTTTGTTGGTTGCCAATTTGATGTATTGGCGGACATATTATACGGCGATACCGTGGAACAGTTATTTTCTTGCGGGTAATTTGGCTGATTTCATGGGTAGCGTGTATGCATCGGTCCGATGGTGCGACGGGTTGTTCTTTGCGATGACTTTGGGATTGTTGTTTTATACTTCCCGATACGGGGATTTGCGGTCGAGTCGGTCGGAAACGAGACGTCAGGCCGTATGGTTTGCAGCGGGCTTCTTGATTTGTGTCGTAGCGACGGTGGGATTGACTTTTGCTCGAGGTGGATTCCAACGGTCGTATGAGAAACGAAATACTTGTGCCACACCGACGTTCACGGTGTTCGGGACTTTGTGCTATGAGTTCGTCAAGGAGAGCATGTCTATTACGCCGGAGATTCACAGCGAGATAGAACGGTGGCTCTCGGCCACATCGAGATCGTATCCGGTTTCCGGGGTGGAACACAGGAGGCATTGCGTGGTGATTCTCGCCGAGTCGTTCGAGGGGTGGATGCTGGAACGGAATGTAGAGGGAAAGGAGGTGACTCCTTATTTGAACCGCTGGTTGAAAGATTCATGTACGTTGTATGCTCCCCGTGTACAGACGCAAGTTCGCGGCGGACGCTCCATCGATGCACAGTTGTTGGTGAATACGGGATTGCTGCCGATAGCGAACGGTGCATACAGTATTCGTTTCCCGAATCATAGGTATCCTTCGCTGGCGAAGGCTTTGAAACAGGCCTGTGGGGAAAAAGGTCGCATGATAGGTATGACCTCGGACAAACGAATCGTGTGGAACCAGCAGGGTGTAGCTATGGCTTTCGGATTCGACCGATTGTATGATGAGAAGTCCTTCACGAAAGAAGAGCGAATGGGAGTGAAGAAAAGGGTGGGCGATTATCCGTTTTTGCAACAGTGTGCCGAGAAAATAGCCGAGGAGATAGCCGGAAGCGGTGATGGTTCTCGCTGTTTCTTTCAACTGGTTACTTATTCGGGACATGGGCCATTTATTATTCCCGATGAGTACAAACGGATTTCTTTTTCTCCGGGAATGCCCGAGGTGCTGAACAATTACCTGACGGCTGCCAATTACACAGATTATGCAATAGGGAAGTTTATCGAACGATTGCAGGAGGAGGGGTTGTTCGACGAGACGATGATTGTCGTGACAGGCGACCATGAGGGATTGGCTTATTTGCGGCAGTCGTTGTGTGAAACAAAAGAGGGTGGTGGACTTGTCTCACCGTTTGAATATACTCCTTTTATCGTGATTAATTCGCCGGTGGGCATGCGGTACGAGAAAGTTATGGGGCAAGTAGATATTTATTCGACATTATTGGATTTGACCGGACTGGACGATTATGGCTGGAAAGGTATGGGGCAGAGTATTTTAGACCCGTCTCATCTGGGTGTCGCGGCTATTTGGAATTTGACGATTGCCGGGGATACAACCGGTATTTGTCCCGAGGCGATAGAAAGAATGAAGCAGTCGTGGCGAATATCGGACTTGATGATTCGCGGGGATTATTTTAGGAGTGATTTTTGAGAATTGGAACCAGATGTTGTTGTCGTGCCAAATTCTTATATTGTTTCTTCTTTCTAGTTTTTAACCCCTCCGATTTCCCTATATTTCCTTACGGAAACGCCCCGTAATGCTACGGGGCACGGCAGGGGGAGAGGGTGACACCTTAATTCGTTTCCTTTGCTGTGGGTATTTTTTAACCCCTCCGTCCTGCGGACACCTCCCCTATATTTTGTATTGCAAAACACAGGGGAGGAGGTTAATACCTTACGATGTATCGTGTTTGTCTTTCTTCCCTATATTTCCTTACGGAAACACCCCGTAATGCTACGGGGCACGGCAGGGGGAGAGGGTGACACCTTAATTCGTTTCCTTTGCTGTGGGTATTTTTAACCCCTCCGTCCTGCGGACACCTCCCCTATATTTGCGTTGCAAAACACCCCGTAATACTACGGGACACGGCAGGGAGGAGGTTAATACCTTACGATGTATCGTGTTTGTCTTTCACCCCCCCCTATATTTCCCTACGGAAACACCCCGTAATGCTACGGGACGCGGCAAGGGAGGCGGGGAATTTCCTCTTATGTGAATTCAGTCGGGCAGCCCTGTTTTTCTGTTTAATTGAGAAGCCGGATATTAAGGATTACCGGTTATACCGGAGTATTTCTTCTATGATGTCGCGTCGATTGTATAGCCGGGGGATTTTGTGCTGTCCGCCGAGTTTGTTGTGGTCACGTAACCAAGCATCAAATATCCCTGTTTTGGCGGGAATGATTTCAAGGCATTCGAGAGCGATACTTTTAAATCGTTTGGCTTCGTAGTCGGAATTTAAATTTTGGAGGTTCGTGTCGAGCTTCTCTGCAAATATTTCGACCGGAACGGGGAGTTCGCCGAACTCGATGAGCCATTGATGGCGTCCTTTGCTGTGGTCGGTCATGTATACGGGAGCGGCTGTGTAGTTGAGTACGCTGGCTCCTGTCTGTGCGCAGGTGCGGGCGATTGCCTGTTCTGCGTTATCGACCATGAGTTCTTCTCCGAAGGCATTGATATAGTGTTTGGTGCGTCCCGATATGCTTATCTTTAACGGATTCGTGGAGAGTATTTTTACGGTGTCTCCCATGCGATATCTCCATAGGCCTCCGTTAGAGGTGATGACCATCTCGTAGTTGCGCCCGGCTTCTACCTCCCACAGCGGAACGGCGTGTTCGTTGCTTTTTCCCAGCGGGATAAATTCATAAAAGATGCCTAAGTCGATGAGGAGTAGCATCTCGGCAACCGATAGGTCGTTTTGTACGGCGAAGAATCCTTCGGAAGCGTTATAGGTCTCGACGTAGTGCATGTCGGGGTTGGAGATGAGCTCCCGGTATTGTTCGCGATAGGGTGCGAAACTGATTCCTCCGTGGAAAAAAACTTCGAGGTTGGGCCATACTTCCGTGAGGTTCTGCCTACCTGTTTTTTTCAAGATGTGTTTGATGAGGACTAGAAACCACGAGGGTACTCCCGACAGATTGGTGATGTCCCGATCGATCGTGCTCTCGGCGATGGCTTCGAGCTTGGTGTCCCATTCGCTCATGAGCGCTATTTTTTTCGACGGGACTCTTATCAGGTTGATGAGCGGATTGATATTTTGAATGAGTATCGCCGACAGGTCTCCGCAATAGGCTTTTCCAAAAGGGTTTTGTGCCCGGCTTCCTCCGAGTATCAGTCCTTTTCCCGAAAAGAAACGGCTTTGTGGATTTTCTCTGAGGTATAGGGCTACACAATCGCTTCCTCCTTGATAATGGCAGTATCTGAGGGATTCGGCGCTGACGGGAATGAATTTGCTTTTATCATTGGTCGTTCCCGATGATTTTGCAAAGTGCCGTATGGGTGTGGGCCATAAGATGTTTTGTTCCCCGCTCATCGTTCGTTCGATGTAGGGCTTTAATTCTTCATATCCATTGATGGGAATGTTTTCGGCAAAACTTTTATAGGAGGATATGTCGTTGAATTTGAATTTTGTTCCAAATTCGGTGTTTTTTGCTTTTTGAAGCAGGTCGAGCAGTGTTTTTTGCTGTATGATGTCGCCGTAATCGGCATAACGGTCTATTTGAGAGAGACGTTTTGCAAATATCGAACGTATCAACTTTGTAGGATTCATTTGACGAACGTTTTCAATAAGTGGCAAAAATAGATATTTCTCCCGTGATTCCCATTGTTTTGTCTATGATTTTTATGTTACGATCGTGTTATTCCCGTTCTCCCGAGTGGCTAATACCGATTGCTGATAGTTTTTGTCTCTGCGGATTCGGTTGAGAGCTATGCGTGCTGCATTTTGCTGCGATTCTTTTTTGGAGTATCCTATTCCTATCCCGCCGGATATACCTCCGAGCAGGGCTTGTGATTGGAATACGGGGTTGTTGTCTTGGTCGACGATGGTCTCGATCAGTGCAAATTCTATATCGACTTTGTGTTTTTGCCCCCATTCGATGAGTCGAGACTTGAAATTGAATTCTTCTTTCGAGATTTTTTCGAGATCGATATATGGGTCGATGATACGGGTCTCGACGAATTTTTTGCAGTATCGGTATCCTTTATCCAAATAAATGGCTCCGATGAGGGCTTCGAAGGCATTGCCGAACATGTAGTTGTTGTGCGAACTGGTGCGCATGGAATAGGTGATGAAATTATCGAGACCTAATTTCACGGCGATTTCGTTGAGTGATTCGCGTTTAACTATTTTTGCCCGCGTGTTGGTGAGAAATCCTTCTTTGCTCGTCTTGAACTTGTGGAACAATATATCGGCGACGATGGCATCGAGAATCGCATCGCCCAAAAATTCGAGTCGTTCGTTGTTAATGCGCCGGCCTTGTTCGCATATCGAGGAAGAACGATGCAAACAGGCTTGTTCATACAGATGTATGTCGGTAGGATAAAAACCTAACAGTTTACGATAAAGAACATAAGGCTCCTTATGTCGCAACATAAGGAGCCTTATACGGTTATAAATCGTTCTGAACACGTTTTTACTTCGTGAATTTTTTTACGATTATACTTGCATTGTGGCCACCGAAACCAAAGGTGTTGGACAGCGCTGCATTTACTTCGCGTTTCTGCGCTTTATTGAATGTGAAATTCAATTTGCTGTCGATTTCGGGATCATCGTCTCCCTCGGCATGGTTGATAGTGGGGGGTACGATACTGTCATCGATAGATTTCACACAGATGAGGGCCTCTAATGCACCAGTCGCACCGAGCAAGTGCCCGGTCATCGATTTCGTAGAACTGATGTTGAGGTCGTATGCGTGATCTCCGAAAACTTCCAAAATCGCTTTGGCTTCCGATTTATCACCTACGGGTGTAGATGTACCGTGAACGTTGATGTAATCGATCTCTTCGGGAGCCATGTGAGCATCGTCGAGAGCGTTTTGCATCACCAATTTAGCACCTAAACCTTCGGGGTGAGTAGCCGTCAAGTGGTAGGCATCGGCAGAGAGTCCGCCTCCTACGATTTCGGCATAGATTTTAGCTCCCCGGGCCAATGCGTGTTCCAATTCTTCAAGAATGAGGCAGGCACTTCCTTCGCCCATAACGAATCCGTCGCGCGAAGCGCTGAACGGACGTGACGCTGTTTCCGGCGAATCATTTCTTGTGGAGAGTGCGTGCATGGCATTGAATCCTCCGACACCCGATACGGTGATCGCAGCTTCGGCTCCACCCGATACGATGAAATCGGCTTTGCCCAAACGTATATAGTTATATGCGTCGATGAGGGCGTGGGTAGAAGATGCACATGCCGATACGATACCGAAGTTGGGTCCCCGGAAACCGTATATCATGGATATTTGTCCTGCGGCGATGTCTGCAATCATTTTCGGGATAAAGAACGGGCTGAACCGAGGTCCTTTTTCGGGAGCGACGGCATAATTCCCGACTTCTTGCTCAAACGTGCTGATTCCGCCGATACCTGCCGAGAAGATAACACCGGCACGATCTTTATTGACGGTTTCGAGGTCTAATCCCGAATCGGCAATACTTTCTTGGGTCGCTGCGAGAGCAAACTGGGTATAGCGATCGAGCTTGCGGGCTTCTTTTGCGTTGAAGTATTTCAACGGATCGAAGTCCTTGACCTGACAAGCAAATTGAGTTTTGAATTCAGATGCATCGAAAAGCGTAATAGGTCCTGCTCCGCTTACTCCTTCTAAAAGGGCAGCCCATGTAGAGGGAACATCATTTCCCAACGGAGTGATTGCACCAAGACCTGTTACTACGACTCTTTTAAGCTCCATAAATTATTTCTCTGCGATAGCTTTTTCGATGTGAGCGATAGCTTCACCTACAGTTGTAATTTTTTCTGCTTGATCATCAGCGATTTTGATATCGAATTTGGTTTCAAATTCCATGATCATTTCGACAGTGTCCAAAGAATCTGCACCGAGGTCGTTGGTAAAGTTTGCTTCGGGGGTTACTTCTGATTCTTTAACACCTAATTTTTCTACGATAATTTCTTTTACTGTTGATGCTACGTCAGACATAATTTTTAAATTTTAATTAATAAATAAATTAACGTTCTTATTTTTTGCAGTGCAAAGGAATATATTTTTCTCCGAACAAAAAAAATTTTCTCTTATAAATTACTCGTTTTTTGCACATTTATAGATTTTATGTGCAAAAAACACGTGTTTTTATATGTAAGAAGGGTTTAAAAAGGGTCATTTTTTATCGAGTTATTTATTCATTTTTCTTTTCTATACAAGTATAAAATGTGTATATTTATACGAGGTGAAATCCTAAATTTTCTAAAATGGGAGAACCGGTCGGGGGAATACCTTTTATATAATAAGCCGGAAACTCTCGCCTTAGGGGGTACAGGCCTCGTTGCATCTCGAATGTTTCGGGAGATTTTCTCAATCTGAGGTCATCGTCGAAAGGGTTGTAGGATTCCCATACGGCTTGTTGCAGAGGATTGGCGGCCCCGGAGAGGTCGATAATTTCTCGTACCGGTGCGGGTGGTACGATGTTTTGGGTGGGGATATCGGTTTTTATCCATTTTCCGACCGACTGTACAATCATGCGTGTCGCTTCCGATTTGCCGTCGGCAGAATATCCAGCGATATGGGGGGTGGCAATGAAGGCTTGTTCCAATAATTCTTTATCTATGTTCGGCTCGTTTTCCCAGCAATCAAGGATAACCGACGATATTTTTTTTTGTTTCAACGCTCGTTTCAATGCTTCGGTATTTATTATTTCTCCTCGTGCCGTATTGATGATGAGGGGTGTTTTTTCAAGGGCATTGAAAAAGTCGGTGTCGGCCAAATGATATGTCGGGTATTTTCCTTCATGTGTCAGAGGGGTGTGAAATGTGACGATGTCGGCCTCCCGACAAATTTTTTCGAGAGGAACAAAATCGGTTTCGCTTTCGGCTTCTTGTCGGGGGGGATCGTTAAGCAGAACCTGCATTCCCAATAATTTGCCGTATCGGGCGACTATTTTACCCACGTGACCTACTCCTACGATACCTATGGTGCAGTCTTGCAGGTTTTTTCTGGTGCTTTTGCTCCAAGCCAGCAGTGATGACAATACGTATTGCCCGACGGAAGATGCATTACAACCGGGTGCGTTTTGCCAAGAGATACCTTTTTCTTTACAGTAGAGCGCATCGATATGGTCGTAGCCTATGGTCGCCGTCGCTATGTATCGGCAGCGACTTCGGTCGAGCAGTTCCCGATTGCATTTTGTCCGGGTGCGGATTAGAAGTATATCGGCATCTTGTACCGTTTGTGCATTTATCCGTTCGGGGGATAGGTAATCGATTCGTGCGTAAGGTTCGAGAATCCCTTTCAGGTAGGGTATTTTGTTGTCTGCTACAATATATGGAATCGTGTTCATCGCTATGTTTTTTTGATAAACAAAAATAGTAATTTTTTAGGGTAAAGAAGCGAAAAGCTATTTTTATGTGAGGAAAATAGCGGAAGTTCGTAAAACTATTGTTATGTTTGTTGCATGAAACAAAAATAGGCCGTGCCCGGCGGAGGTGAAATCGCTGGTTGCTGTGCGGGAATTGTTTTTGTGATAAAGAAGTCATATTCGTTAAAGCAATAAGTTATGAATTTCGCTGAAACGTGTAATCGTATTTTTTGGAATACAACACAATATTATCATCGGTTCGACCAAGTCGATGCCCCGTTGGAAAATCCTTATTCGGAAGGGAGTATAGAATATTATCTGTGTCTGAAAAATTGGATCGATGTGGTTCAGTGGCATTTGGAGGATATTATTCGCAATCCCGAGATAGATCCCGAAGAGGCCTTAGCTATCAAGCGAAGGATTGATAAGTCGAATCAGGAGCGTACCGATTTGGTGGAAATGATCGATGATTATTTTTTACAAAAGTATGCCAACGTCGAGGTAAAAGCGGATGCAACCATCAATACGGAAAGTCCGGCTTGGGCCATAGACCGTCTGTCGATTCTTGCCGTTAAAATCTATCATATGCAACAAGAGGTAGAGCGTAAGGATGCCTCTCCCGAGCATGTCGCCAAATGCCGGGAAAAGCTGAGAATTTTATTGGAGCAACGAGCCGATTTGTCTATGGCGATCACCCAGTTGCTCGATGAAATAGAGTCCGGCAAGAAATATATGAAGGTTTACAAGCAGATGAAGATGTATAACGATCCGGCATTGAATCCGGTTTTATATAAAAAGTAATACACTTTTTATGCCTTATCGCAAAGTACTGATTATACGTTTGTCGGCATTGGGCGATGTCGCGATGACTATTCCCGTGGTTTATTCCGTATGCCGGGCCTATCCTGAAACCACATTCGTGATGCTTACTCAAAAAGTGGCTTCACAGTTGTTCATAAACGCTCCGAGAAATTTACAGGTTGTCGTCGCCGATGTCAAGGGAAGGCACAAGGGCTTTGTCGGGCTTTATCATCTGGCTCGGGAGGTTCGTCGGTTGTCCATCGATGCCGTAGCGGATTTGCATGATGTGTTGCGAACGAAGGTGTTGCGCTTTTTTTTCAAATTATGGGGGATTCGTGTTGCCGTAATCGATAAAGGACGGAAAGAAAAACAGGAATTAACGTCTCGCAGGGCGAAAGTGTTGCGTCCGCTCCGTTCCTCTTTCGAACGGTACGGCGAGGTTTTTGTTTCGCTAGGGTTTAGTTTTGTTCCTAACTTCGTCTCTTTGTATGATGAGGGTGTGGGTGACGAAGGGTTGTATTCGGAGTTGACGCCCCCGAAATCTTCCGGAGAGCGTTGGATAGGAGTGGCTCCGTTCGCCAAACATAAAGGTAAGATTTACCCGCTCGACCGTATGGAAAAGGTCGTTTCGAAGTTATCGGAGGAAAGCCGGGTAAAGATTTTTTTGTTTGGATCGGGCGATCGGGAACGGGAGATTTTGTCCTTATGGCGTGAGCGTTATCCGGGAGTGATTTCTTTGGCGGACAAGCGTTATGGCTTTGCGGTCGAGCTGTCTTTGATAAGCCGTCTTGACGTGATGATTTCGATGGATTCGGCCAATATGCATTTGGCATCGTTGGTGGCGGTTCCGGTCGTTTCGGTTTGGGGAGCCACGCACCCGTATTGCGGTTTCTTAGGTTGGCGACAGTCGGATAGCGGTGTGGTTGAGTTGCCACTGGATTGTCGTCCTTGTTCTGTATTCGGCAATAAGCCTTGTTATCGAAAGGATTATGCTTGCTTGGAGATAGCTCCGGAAACTATTGTCGATCGCGTGAAAAGTTTAGAAACTCTAATAAAAGAGAAATAGGTTGAATACATTTGTCTTACATCGTTGAAAAAGCGTATTTTTATCATCATTATTCAAGACCCGATGACCAGAAAATGAAACTTGTTCTGAATCCATCATATTGCCAGCTGCGAAATTTCGTACAGAAACTGCCGATTTCATTTCCTACGTTGGGTGATTGTATTTATAAGGCTAGAAACGAGCTTCGCAAGTTTTCTTATGAGGGGCGGTGGTATGTGGTGAAGAATTATAAAGTGCCGTTGTTTATCAATAGAATCGCTTATACTTTTTTCCGTCCCAGCAAGGCTTCCCGTGCTTATGAGTATGCGTTGAAATTGAGGTCTATGGGAATAGAAACCCCTGCCCCGGTCGCTTATATCGAACTGAAAAGCGGGGGACTTTTGCAGCATTCTTTTTTTGTGTCGGAAAATTGTTCTTATCCTCGTATGATGCGAGAATTCGAGGAGGGCGGTATTGCCGGACGTGAGGATATTCTGGAAGCGTTCGCCGCTTTTACGGTAGATTTGCATAAAAAAGGGGTCTTACATTTGGACTATTCTGCCGGAAATATCTTGTTCGACAAGCAGGAGGAGGGTATCGTGTTTTCTATTATCGACTTGAATCGTATGCGGTTTATACCGATGACTCCGAAAATGTGCTTAGCCAATTTCAACCGATTTTGTCGGGACGAGTCGGTCGTGCGATATGTCGTAGGGGTGTATGCCCGTTTACGAGGGTGGGACGAGGTTACTTCCATAGAGGAGGCTTTGCGGGCGCATAGGGAATTTTGGGTCAAGATAGAGCGAAAAGAGACTTTGAAACGCCGACGTGAAAGTTCCCATTCCCTAAAATAAATAGGAATATTTAGAGCTCTGTTCTCGTGCATAGTCCTAAAAAACTCCAATCGGCTTCTCGTAATCACAAAATAAATTGTTAAGTTTGTCGTCGAAATACGGTGAACGCAAGAGCCTGTGGAAAATAATCGATTCGACATAAGAGAGCAAAAAATTTCGGATACCGAACGTGAGTTCGAGAAAGCTCTGCGTCCGTTGGCATTCGACGATTTTAACGGACAGGAGAAAATTATAGAGAACCTGCGGGTTTTCGTCATGGCGGCGCGGATGCGCCAAGAGCCGCTCGATCATGTATTGTTGCATGGCCCTCCCGGATTGGGGAAGACCACACTCGCCAATATCGTGGCTAACGAGTTGGGGGTGGGGTTCAAAATAACGTCGGGGCCGGTACTCGACAAGCCCGGTGATTTAGCTGGATTGTTGACTTCGTTGGAGGAAAACGATGTGTTGTTTATCGATGAGATTCATCGTCTGAGTCCGGTAGTGGAGGAATATCTGTACTCGGCGATGGAAGATTTTCGTATCGATATTATGATCGACAAAGGGCCGAGCGCGCGTTCCATACAGATAGAATTGAATCCTTTTACGCTGGTGGGTGCGACTACCCGAAGCGGGCTATTGACGAGTCCGTTGCGTGCCCGATTCGGGATAAATTGTCATTTGGAATATTACGATCATGCTGTATTGACTCATATTATAGAGCGGTCGGCCAAGCTGTTGTGCGTGCCTTGTACGCATGAGGCGGCTACCGAGATCGCTATGCGCAGTCGTGGAACGCCCCGTATCGGGAATGCCTTGTTGCGTCGTGTTCGTGATTTTGCCCAAGTGAAAGGGTCGGGGAGTATCGATTTGGAGATAGCACGGTATTCTTTGGAAGCGTTGAACATCGATAAATACGGGCTCGACGAGATCGACAATAAGATACTTTCGGTCATTATCGATAAATTCAAAGGCGGCCCCGTAGGGTTGACGACTATTGCGACGGCTTTGGGCGAGGATCCCGGAACGTTGGAGGAGGTATATGAACCGTATTTGATTAAAGAGGGATTTATCAAGCGTACGCCCCGGGGACGCGAGGTGACCGATTTGGCTTATACCCATTTGAATCGGCGACGGATTTCGGAGCAGGGTACATTGTTTTAATCACGTATAAGCAGAGACGTATGGCCGGCATGAAGAGTTTGGCGAAAGATACCGCCATATATGGTTTAAGCAGTATATTGGGGCGGTTCTTGAACTGGTGTTTCGTTTTTCTTTATATCAACGTATTGAAAACGACCGCCGAGTATGGCATCGTGACCAATCTGTATGCGTATATGGCTCTTTTGTTGATTATCTTGACTTATGGCATGGAGACCGGTTTTTTTCGGTTTGCCAACGATAAGGAGGAGAAAGAGCCGCAGAGGGTCTATACTACCGGGCTTATTTCGCTAGCGACTACATCGACGTTGTTTTTTGTTCTTGTGTGGGTGTTTATAACACCTCTGTCGAGGTTGTTGGGGTATCCCGAGCATGAGGATTATGTATTGATGATGGCGGCTATTATAGCCGTCGATGCTTTTACGGCGTTGCCGTTCGCTTACTTGCGTTATCAGCGTCGTCCGATACGGTTCGCTTCGATCAAATTGTTTTCGATATTCCTGAACATAGCGTTGAATTTGTTTTTCATTCTGCTTTGCCCGTGGCTGTATGGTATTCACCCCGAGTGGATTTCTTGGTTTTTCGACCCCGATTTTTTGGTGGGATATATATTGGTCTCGAATGTCATCAGTTCGGGAGTTGTATTGTTGGTTTTGTTCCCAGAGATTTTCGGGATACGTTATCGGTTCGACCGGCATTTGTTGTCACGCATGCTGAAATATTCTTTTCCGTTATTAATATTGGGGATCGCCGGTATTATGAACCAAACCTTCGACAAGATGTTTTATCCTCAACTGGCAAGCAATCGCCCGGATGCCATGTCGGAACTCGGCATATACGGTGCGGTTTATAAAATAGCGATCGTGATGGTGATGTTTACACAGGCTTTTCGTTTTGCATACGAACCATTTATTTTTGCCCGAAATAAAGATGCCGGCGACGGAAATAAAAAGTCGTATTCGGATGCGATGAAGTATTTCATCATATTCGGGCTTTTCATCTTCCTCGCAGTGATGTTTTATATAGACCTCGTGCGGTTCTTTATGCCGGCGACGTATTGTACGGGATTGAAAGTCGTTCCTATTGTCATGCTCGCCGAATTGTTCTTCGGTGTGTTTTTCAATCTTTCTTTGTGGTATAAATTGACCGACCGGACACAATGGGGCGCTTGGTTCTCTTTGTTCGGTTTTGCCATTACGGCGATTATCAACATCGTGGGGGGTCCCCGTTTCGGATATATGGCTTGTGCTTGGGGGGCGTTCGTTTGTTATGCGAGTATGATGTTGGCCTCTTTTTTTATCGGGCAACGTGTTTACCCGATACGTTATGATTTGAAGTCAGCTTTCCGCTATACGCTGTTGACGGTTGTGCTGTATGCGGTGGCGATGGTTGTCCCTATCGAATCCCTCTTTTTGCGTTTGGCGTTCAGGACTCTGCTTTTGGGTGTGTTCTTGGTCTATTTGTTCCGTCATGATTTGCCGTTGAACGAGGTTCCCGGATTGAGACGTTTCGTGTCCAAGTTTTGAAAGAGCGGTTTTGAGTTTCCGGTATTTTAATAAAAGTAATTATGTCATTTCCCAAATTCGTTGATTCCGTCAAAAGGTTTTTGACTCATTATCTTGATATGAGTCAAGACAGGGAAGAAGAGGCGGCTTCGGTAGAAGCGATTCGCGCAGGAGTGGAGTTTAAGGGTTCTACGATTCTTATTTTGGTATTCGCGATATTTATCGCTTCGTTGGGATTGAATACCAATTCGGCCGCTGTGATTATCGGCGCTATGTTGATTTCACCTCTGATGGGTCCCATCATGGGTATCGGATTGGGGTTAGGTATCAATGACTATGAGTTGATAAAACGTTCTTTTCGGAATTTGGCAGTCGCAACGTTGTTCAGTGTGATAACGTCGACTATTTACTTTTGGGTTTCACCCCTGAATGAGGCCCGAAGTGAATTACTCGCTCGTACTTCGCCGACTATCTACGATGTGTTGATCGCTTTTTTCGGAGGATTGGCGGGTATCGTGGCGATGTCGTCCAAACAAAAAGGAAATGTTTTACCCGGTGTCGCCATTGCCACGGCGTTGATGCCGCCGTTGTGTACGGCGGGATTCGGGTTGGCTACCGGTAATTTCTATTATTTTTTCGGAGCGTTTTATTTGTTTTTCATCAATTCGGTTTTTATTGCGTTCGCAACGACTTTGGGCGTGAAGTTAATGAAATATTCGAAGAAGGAGTTTGTGGACGACGAACGGCGTAAGAAGGTGGAACGAATGGTGTATACCATTTTGATACTGACTATGGCTCCGAGTATTTACCTTACTTACAATATGGTGAAAGAGAACTTTTTCGAGGTCGCAGCATCTCGTTTTGTCTCCCAGAATTTCAATTATGCCGATACTCAGGTTTTAAGTAAAAGTGCCGTGACGGAGCACGGAAAGCACATCATACGCGTCTCTTTGGTGGGGGCCGAAATCCCGAAAGATTCCATAGCGGTGGCACAGGCGAGATTGCCCCAGTATGGATTGGGCGGTGCTATATTGGAAGTTCGTCAAGGGTATGGGCAAAATCAAGCGGATATAAGTACTTTGAGCAGTGCGATGTTTAAAGATATTTATTTGCATAATCAAGAGCAGATAGCTCGCCAGCAGAAAACGATAGATTCTTTGGAAAATTTGACATCGCATTACCAACAATATGATTCTGTGGGGGTGGAAGTCGCTCCTGAAATAAAGGTTCTTTTCCCTAATGTGACCGATATTGCCATTTCGAAAACGATTTTCAGCCGTATCGATACAGAGGCGAGAGACACGACAACTCTTGCTGTGGTGCGTCATTCCAAAGTCTTTTCTTTGTCGGAGCAAAAAAGATTCAAGGAGTGGTTACAGGCTCGTTTAGGGACAAAGAAGGTACAACTTGTCATTGAAAAATAAGGGGACAAAATAAATTTCCTTGCGGAAACACCCCGTAATGCTACGGGACACGGCAGGGAGAGAGGGTGATGCCCTAATCCGTTTCCTCTGCTGTGGTCTTTTTAACCCCTCCGTCCTATGGACACCTCCCCTATATGGCTAACGCCACACAGGGGAGGAGGTGCTCCTTTGTTTTTGACAGCTTTATTTTTAGCAGAACTTATCTAAACGATCGAGTGCTTCTTGTGCAAAACTATATCCTAAGTCGAGCGCTTTTTGATATAGTTCTTTGGCTTGTTTATAATCTTTTTCCACACCTAATCCGTTTTCGTAAACTTCTCCCATTAACATATATGCTCGTCCGTATCCTTGCTCTAAACAGGGTTTTATGATTTCGTATGCTTTTTGCGGGTCTTGTATTGTTCCTAATCCGTGGAATATCATTCTGGCTAAATCGATTCGAGCCGGTTCGTTCCCTCTTTCGATGGCTTGTATAAAGAGTTTTTCGGCTCTTTTGTAGTCTTTGGGCAGACCGTTTCCATCGAGATAATTGCAAGCCAAGTACCACATGGATTGGTTGTCGCCTAATTCATGCCCTCTGATGTATAGCTTGTTGGCCAATTCTATATTCGGTGCAGTGCCTTCGCCTCTTTCATAGAGTAGTCCTAACAGACTGCATGCATCCGGATAGTTTGCGTCATAAGCCATTTGTAAATAGTCCAATGCCAATTTGGGGTTACGAGGAATACCCTCGCCGTAATAATACAGACGTCCTAAGTGATACATGGCCCATGCGTTGCCTTTATCGGCTGCTTTCTTCAAATAGAATGCTCCCATAGCATTGTTTTGTGTCACGCCCTGTCCCAAAAGGTATAAAAGAGCCATACCTTTTATTGCATTGATTTCGTTAACGTCGACTCCTTTTTGATAGTATCGTTTCGCTTCGGCATAATCGATAAGTTCTTCCGGTCCGGTTCGATAGATATCTCCGATGAAACTCAGTGCGTAGGTATAGCCCATTTGGGCCGCTTTTTTTAAATATTGTAATGCTTGTTCGGGATCTTGTATTTCTTCGGGTCCGTTCCAATATAAGAATCCGACATTAAAGAAACCATAAACACTATCGAGTGCAGCGGCTTTTTTATACAGTTCCAGAGCTTTGGCTTGGTTGATTGCCATTCCTCTGCCGTAGAAATACATGTCTCCTAATTCGTTAAACGATTCGGCATGGTTTCTTTGCGTTAAATAGGAAAAATAGGCGTAAGCCGTTTTGAATTGAGCTTTCTCCAATGCATTTTTAGCATCTTTGTATAGCTCTTCGTCTGACTTGTCTTGGGGTATTTCAATATCTGTTATGGTCTCGTCCACTAAATTTTTTTGGAGTTGTTCCATCCATTCCCGGGCTTCTTCATAACCTTGTTCGATAGCTTTACAGTAATAGTTCATCGCCTTTTGAGTGTCTTTTTCGAGTTGTCCGATACCATCGGTATGAAGCCTTCCCAACCAATATGAAGCCTTCCCATATCCCTGTTCCGAGGCTGCCGTAAAGCAAGATATGGCTTTCGTCAGGTTTGCCGGTATTACTTCTCCGAAAAGATATAATTCTCCCATCTTGTTGATGGCGGCGAGAATACCGTTGTCGGCGGCTAATTGGAAGTATTTGACGGATAATTCGAGATTTTGAGCCATTCCACTTTCGTTATCTTCGAATAGTAATCCCAGTCGATACGTGGCTTGATGGTTCCCGCGTTTGGAGGCTTCGGTGAGCAATTCGATTTCCCGAGGTATGTCGACCTGTAATCCTCCTTTACCGTTGTGGAGGTAGTAGCTGATTCGGAACATTGCATTCGTGTTGCCCAATTCGATAGCTTTTTGGAAGTAGTGCACGGCTTTTCGTTCGTTGCTCTCGGTTTCTTCGTCATTCATGTAGGTTCCGCCTAAGAAGTTGTATGCCATGCCGGTTTCGTCTTGTTCGGCAGCTCTTTCATAATATCTACGGGCGAGGTCGATATTGAGCGGAACTCCCAACCCCGATTCGTAAATCAATCCGATATGAAGCAATGTATCGGTGTCTTTGGGATTGTATTCGATGTATTGCAGGTAGTAGTCCAACGCTTTGCGATTGTCCTCTTCGGTTTCCAACGAATAGTAATATCGAGCCAAGTCCCGGGTTGCCGCTTTGTAATTCTGCTCAACCGCCAAACGGAACATGGAAAGTCCTTTTTCAATGTCCCGGGGAATATCGGAAGACCCTTTCATGAGTATGAATCCGCAACTGTATGAACCATATCCCGATCCGTTTTGAGAGGCTTTCAAAAAATATTCATATGCTTTGCCCATATGTTTAGGGGCCAATTCTCCATTAAAATAGAGGTCTCCCAAATCGTTCAGGGCTTGAACATATCCTAAATTCGCCGATTGGGATAGAAGGTTGATATATTTTTCTGTTTCTTTGTCGGCAAGGGCTTGTTGAGCTTCTAAATAGGCTTGTCGGGCAAATGGGTCGATGTCTTTTTCTTCTTCCGATTCGTGATCCATGCGGTTCAAAAGTTGGAAAGCGCTTTCATTTCCCATAGCAGCGGCTTGACTGAGATATTCCTGAGCCTTTTCTTTGTCGGGGAGCGTTCCTTGTCCTTTCCAATACATAAAGCCTAATGAATAGAATGCATAAGGATAACCTTCGTCACACGCTTTCTGGTAATATTCCATTGCTTTCTGATAATCTTGTCGGACACCTTTCCCTGCATAATACATGTCTCCCAGTTCGGTCAAAGCTCTGCTGTGTTTTGTTTCGGCGGCTTTTTCGTACCAATAGAACGCTTTTTCATAGTCGATGGTCAATCCGTCTTCATAGGAGTACATGTCGCCTAAGTTGCACATTGCGTCCGGCATATTTTGTTCTGCCGCTTTGGTGAACCAATTGGTGGCTCTGACCGGGTTTGCATTGACATACCACCCGAAGCGGTATGCACGTCCCATGTAGTTTTGGGCAAAGGAGTATCCGCTTTCCGCGGCTTGTTGTATGAGGTTGAATCCTTTCTCTTCTTCTCCCGATATTTCTTTATTGATAATTAGCTTCCCAAGATTATACAAACAAGAAGGAATACCGGCTTGTACCCCTTTTTGATACCAATCGGCTGCTTTCAGGATATTTTTTTGTACTCCGTCTCCTTCTTCATAAATTAATCCCAGAGTAAACACACATGTCGGTTCGTTGCTTTTTGCTCCCATTTCATACCATTTTATGGCTTCTTTCATATCTCTTCGACAACCGAAAGAGCCATAATAATAGTATTCTCCCATGTTTTTTTGCGCTTCGGTGTAGCCGTTTTCTGCCGCTAATTTCATCCATTTGATTACTTGCGTGTCGTCTTTTTCTACGAACTGTCCTTTTATATACATGAATGCAATGGAATATTGGGCATAAGCGTTGTTGCTTTGCGCTGCTTTGGCGAACCAATAATAGGATTGTTCGTAATCGGTATCGACGCCATGTCCGTAGAAATACAGATCTCCCAAATGCGTCGCTGCTTCCGATTCTCCCATTTGTGCTGCTAAAAGCAAGGGTGCTATGGCAGATTCGTATTTTTCGATATTGTATAAATTTATTCCTCGATCGAGGAATGCTTTACTTAACGACTCGGTCATACCGGCTTCTTTTCCCGATGTTTCGAATCGGAGAGCTTTTTGATATAGTTCGCTGTTCTGCGGGTCGTCGTAATCCTGAGCGTTCATTTGTTCTACGGCGATTCGCATGAGTCCTTCATAAGCGATGTCGGCATGTTCTCCCTCCGCAATCGTTTTCAGATATTCGATGGCTTTTTCATATCCGTTTTCTTGTCCCGACTGCATATAAAGTTCGGCGATTGCTTTAATCGCATCGGAATATCCGGCTTCGGCAGCTTTTCTAAAATATTCTTCGGCTTTTTGTATGTTCGGGCTAACCACACCTTTGGCTTCGTAGTAGGCCAGCCCCAAGAAATAGTAGGCTTCGGGGATTTCCATCGTTTCGGCTTTGCGGAAACAGTTCATCGCTTTGAATTCGTCCATTTCTGTCCCCATGCCGTAGAAATAGAGTTTTCCTAATTTACAAATACATTTCCCGTCATTGAGCTGTGCTCCTCGTTGACACCAAGAGAACAATTCTTTCTGCCGGTCGGGATCATTCTCCAAGAATCGTATGACATCGTGTATAGCGTCTATGTCATTTCTTTCGGCAGCTTTTATATAGTATTCCAATTCTCGGCCAGTGAATGATGCAGGTGCTTCGCCCTCTTCGATGAGTTGCGCTATTTTACGATAGGCCGGCGAGAATTTTTGATCGGCCGAAGCTAGATATAGATCCCAAGCCTTTTGTTTGTCGACATTGGTTCCGAAGCCGTTTTCATACATAACAGCCAGATAATATAGTCCGAGACTGTCTCCCAAGTCGGCCGATTTGGAGAACCATCGAAACGCTTGTTCGTCTCCTTTATTGTCCGGCATATCGTAATAGATCATCGCCAATCCGTTCATTCCTTCGGGATTGCCTAATTGTGCCGCTTGATAATAAGATTGCTGCGCTTTTTCGAGGTCTTTGTATTTTTCGTCGGATTGATAGAAGATGCCTAAATCTACGTAGGCATCGATATACTCTTTTTCAAGCGCTTTTTGTATCCATTTCAATCTTTCTTCGGAATTCCCTCTATCCATTTCGATATAGGCCAGTTTGATCATGGACCACTCGTCGTCGCGTTCTTCGGCCAGTTGGAGGTATATTTTTTCGGCTTCTTCCTTATTCATGGGCATACCGTAACCATTATCTTTCATGTATGCCATTTCTCCTATGGCCATGATGTTGTTTTGTGCTGCCGAGTTTTTATAATAGGAGAGAGCTGTATCGTAATTTTGTTCTACGAATGTCCCGTTTTCATACATGTTACCTAACAAGTATTGGGCATATGAATTCCCGCTTTCGGCTGCTTTGGAGAACCAGTCGAAAGCCTTTTCGTAATTGCGCTCATTCAGTTTTCCCCGATAGTAGACTTTTCCTACGATGGCTTGGGCGAAGGCAAGATTTTCTTCGGCGTAGGGTAGGAATGTTTCTAAAATTCCGGGCCATAGTTGATACCCTTTTACTTTGTTACAAAGAATGTCGCAAAGGAGATTTTGAGCTTCGGTGTTGTTTGCGGCGGCTAATTTCAGAAGGATATCCGATGCTTCTTTGTATTTGTGATTCCGGTATAGTCTGATGGCTTCTTGATAAAGTGCGGGGTTTACTCCTGTCGGGTGTGCCGCCGTCGTTTTATCGGTAATTTTCGTGTCTCGGTTTTCGATATATCCAGTAACTGTTTTACTGTCGGGCATGACAGACGGTTTAATCGAATTTTCGGTTTGCCGGGTGCTTTCGTTCAGCAAAAGAGTTTCGAGCACTTGGTCGATTTTGGCATCGATGATGTTCAATATACTCGTAATCATGTGGTCCCATTGTGCTTTATCGTTGAGATAGTTGCAAAGCGGTTGTGTCTCGGAAGGGTGTATTTGCCTTTGATATATCCAGTCGATTATTCGTTTCGATTTTTCGGTAATGTTTCCGATGAGTAGAGGAACGATTTTCATATCGTTTTTTTCTACTTGCTCTTTAATCCAAACGAGTTCTTTGTTTACGATATAATCCGAGGATACGAAACTTTCGCTAATCAGCAAAATGGCAATGTGTGATTGAACGATGTGATTGTGTATTTCTTCGTCCCATTTTTCGCCGATAACCAATCCTTCGTCGAACCATATTTCTGCATCCGGACTCGTGTGTCGTCTAATTCGAGGTATCAGATGAATGTTTCCCGGGCCTTCCAGTACCCACTCTTTGTCTTCGTGGGCGTAACTGATAAAAATATGCGCTTTTGCCATGATGATAAAAATTTCTGTGTTACGTGGTATAAAATTATTTTATGATATCTTCTTTTACAAAGATAGTCTTTTCGGAGAATCGGTCTGTATTTCGATCGAATGTTATATAACACAAAAGGCAGCTTAGCTGCCTTTTGTGTATCTTATTTTTTTATGGATTATTGAGTGACTTTGTTTATGAATACTAATCCCGAGGTATCTTTCCCTTTCTCTCCGCAGGCTTCTACTTCTATGAAAAAGGGAGTACCGGCTTCGAAGGAATCGACAGTAAAGCGGTAGGTCGCTATGGGGGAATCGGCATTTATCAGAACCGATTGCGGAACTTTGGCGAGGAGTTCGTCTCGCTTGTAAAGTTTCAATGCGCCTAACCGGAACGGGGTTTCACCTTTTGTGTAGATGAACGATACCGTATATGTGCCATTGCCTGATATTTTGCCGGTACATTCGAATCGCCAAGGAGTTAGATAGGGCTGTACGTTCAGGGGTTTCCATTCGGCTGTATATTCACCGTACTGTTTATAGCCCGAATAGTCGGGGGCGAAATAAATGGGCAGCGAATAGTGACGGGGATTTATTACGGTAATAGCCCGGAAGTCGCTTTTGTCATCGACGGTTACCGGAGTGGTGTAAAGGGGGGAATGAACCGTAGGATAGGAGCCGTCGGTGGTATAGCGAATGTCGGCATCGGCGACGGCCGGAGATAATGTAAATTCTATTGCGCCGGTAGCAGTCGGATCCATTTGTTCTATGACGGGTTCCGGTACACGGTAATGGCAATTTTTGAAGTCGAGTCGATTGAAATGGTGACTCAACCGGCGACGGAAGTCGGAATAATTGCGGTCGGATTGTCGACACCATGCCACTTCTGAAAGAGCTAACAGACGGGGGAAAGTGAAGTATTCGGCATAGTTTTCGGAGCGATTTTCATTCAGATAATCTATCTCTTGCAATACAGTGCCGTGAATAAATTGGTCGCTCCAAAAGCAACCTTGTACTCCTAGTACGGTCGATTCGGGAGAGTAGTCGTTGATTTCCATGCTGTAACATTTTTCGAGAGAGATAGGCGGCATCCAAGTGGCGGCTTTCACTTCTCCCGGGGTACGGCTTTCGGGGAAGTCGAAATACATGTGCGTGGCGGGTGTCAGAATAGCTTTATGTCCGCGCTGCGTAGCAAGAAGGGTGTCCCTGACATTGTGCCAAATAAGCCCGACAACAGGGGTTTTGACATCACCTCGCAAAAAGATTTCTTCCCACCCTACGACAGTACGATTTTTTTCTTTCATCATTTCGGCTACGACGTTGGTAAGGTAACCTTGCAGTTCGGAAGCCTTTTTCAATCCTTCCCGCTTCATCACTTTTTGGCAGTCGGGACATTCTTCCCACCGAGTGTAAACGGCTTCATCACCCCCTATATTGATGTACGAGGAAGGGAATAATCGAACGGTTTCGTCTAATACATCTCGTAAAAATTGCAGGGAAGATTTTTTGCCGACACAAAGCAGATCGCGGCTGATGAAATGTTGTGTGGGGACTTCGTGTTGCAAGCCCGTGCAACTGAGCCACGGATAGGCAACGACGGCAGACAGAATGTGAGCCGGAAATTCGATTTCGGGAATGATTTCCACGTTACGGACTTGTCCGTAAGCAATCAGTTCTTTTATGTCTTCTTGGGTGTAGAATCCTCCCAGACGGTTGTGATCGGGACCTGCCCATGCACCCACCTCGGTCAGACGGGGATATTTTTTGATTTCCAGTCGCCAGCCGGAGTCGTCAATCAAGTGGAATTGCAGTTTGTTTAACTTGTACATGGCCATCATGTCGATGTATTTTTTCACGAACTCTTTGTCGTAGAAATAACGAGCTACGTCCAGCATCATGCCTCGCCAGGGGCGATTGGGGGCATCGTATATCGTTACGGCGGGGACGATCCATTCTACTCCATGCTGCCGTTTGTCGCTGTACACTTGGGGAGGAAAGAGTTGCAGCAGTGTTTGTATGCCGTAGAATATGCCGCCTGCGTCCCGGCCGGTCAATGAGATTCCTTTGGGAGTTACGTCCAATCGGTAGCCTTCCGGTTTATCTACTTTTTCGGGGTTTAATGTCAAGAGGATAGTGGCTTTGCGGGCATCTTTTTTCAGTTTCAAGTCCCATCCGGTGGATTGACCGAGCACTTGTTGTAAGTATTCAGCTTGTCCTTGAAGAGCGGCATCGTAACCGATCGTGGATTTGGGGGAAAGCCGGAAATAGCCCGATGTCCGTTCTGCGTGAACGGGTTTCGGAATGAGTTCGATTTCGTTAGCGTTTGTTGCCCATGTAGCGGGTAGATGGCAGGCTATCGCAAGTATAACAGCCCAAGTTTTCTTACACATTGTACGGTAGGATTTCATAAGCACTTTATTTTTTCATGGTTTTGCCTCTTGTCGAGGGGTGATGATAATGTTGATGCGATTATAAAAACAGATACTTTATAGCGGTGTGCATAAATCGCTATAAATGCAGATACTATTCAACAAGGCAAAGTTAGGAAAATTTGTGGAATAAATGGGTAAAACGGATTAAGATTTTAACTTAATATGTGCTTATTTAATGTGTGGGTTCTTTGAAAAAGAGAAATGATTTTGCTGGTATTTTTTGTTGAATTTCCACGATAGTTATTCAAGACAGTAATTGTCAAATTATTACAGTCGTGTTTTTAGATGGCAAAGAGGATAGCAGGGAGGGTTTAAAAATACCTTATTTAAAAGTCTGCATTAACGGGGCAGCAAAATCTTCGAGCGATGTGATTATTGGTTTGAGTTTTTGTTTGAATAGATGGCTTGCTCTTCCATACAAATGATAAACTATTTTATTTACAAGATTGGAATAGTTTGGATTGAAAATATTACGTGAATTGTATTATATTTTTTAGGTCGTGAAAGCAAGAAAAGCCATCTGAGAAATCAGGTGGCTTTTCTATAAAATTTGATTTACAACACTATTACTATTTGTTCTAAAAAAGGTTAGTACTCCTCCTCGTTGAAGAAATTCAACTATATTGATTATCAATATATTATGTGGTAATCAATAAAATTTACGCAAACAAACCACACCGTCTGAGACGGGCTGAGGCGATGGGAGGAATGGGTAGACAAACAAATCTGAGATTGTAAATATTATTCTGGCAGCCCTATACGTGATATAAAATAAGCAAATCTTTGACTGATTTTTTCTCGGTATAATTCGCTCAACGAACAAACTCGATTGTTTATGTTTCGATATAGATACTCCGTACTAACAGTATAAAAATGTTTAAAATCGATAACCATATCTGGCAACTCAAATCCATCCTCAAAATGAAGAAAATGAAAACGGGGATCTTCATTATTCATAATTTTCTTTCCATCTGTTCTGTTCGGATTGTATTTTTGTCCGGTTTGGAAAATATCGCCCCAGTGTTGTCCGTCTTTGAACACATCAAAATTAAACAGAGGTGCGACAATCAAATGAAGCAACCTACAATCTTTATTTGAATTTTCCTTTAATTTGTCTCGTTCATCACTATTTAAATCACAATCTTGGTTCAAACATATCATAAGCGGGAAACGAATATACGAGACCGAAACGCCATCAGCTCCCTCTGTAATACATTCCACGATATCTATATCATGAAAAATATCACATTGGTTTATCCTGTTGCCTTCCGTCTTCTTTATTTTTGCTGATATTTGGGTCATTACTAGTTTGATATAATCTTATAATACGTTGTGGCTTTAATGCACTATCAAATTTATATGTTTGCGGAATATTTTGATCAATAGATTCAGGCAAATCAATATAGTTCTTTTCATCCATTATTTTAGCGTATTAAGGAAAGATTCTTTAATATAACTGATAAACATGTTGTATGCTTGATGATTAAATTGTGTGATTGACTCTTCCCATGTGTCAATTGATTGTTGTCCACCACTATACACATCTATATCCAATACAATATCATAATTTTTTATCACAGACGGATAAAATCTATTAGGGATACCATATTGAACACGTACGAGATGATCTCCTTGTTGATATTCGTGAACAATCATTGATCTAGCAATGCCTTCCCTGACAACAGTTTCCTTAATAAACTTTGCATCAGTTGGATTCAATATCTTAGAAATATCTGAAACCTTTGAGCATGAGAAGATATTAATATACCTCATTCCAATGCGTTGAGAATTAATCTCTATATCTAATGCTTTTAATTTTTTTATAACCTTTGTAAGGCATTGAATATAAGACGATTTATCTTTATACTGCTGCAGTTCTACTATAATAGATTTTTCAAAAGAATCAATTTTAAGACTGATGGTAGAAGTGCTTAAAAGATACCTAATAAAGTCTTCTTTTTTCACTTCAAAGTTGTCTATATTAACATTGTAATTTGAATGCAGTTCAGTCTTAAAGGTTGCAAACTCATCCTTCAAGGATTCAGACAACATTTTATAGTCAATCTGAATGTCTTTCGTAAAATCAATTCGAAGAATAAAATGAGAAATTTTATTGTTCTGTAAAATACGATTATTTTCCATAGACACTTATTTACTATACATATGGCAAATATATGAAAACTAATCGATTTATCGAATATAATTCCCTATATTTGTACTATTCAATCGAGGTATAATATGAAACTAAATAGGATAAAAGCAGTATTGGCAGAGAAAGGGATTTCCCAGACATGGTTGGCAAAACAACTTGGCAAGAGTTTCAGCATGGTGAATGCTTATGCATGCAATAGGATTCAACCAAACCTGGAGACCCTTCAGCAAATAGCTGTTATCCTACAGGTGGATTTAAAAGACCTGATAACCGATAAAGAAGAAAGGTAAGGCCATGGAATATAAATTCAATGAAAATACCCGAGTACAGGTCCCGGCGGCCTTGCATTTGTGTAGGCTTGGATATACATATTTGGACAATATAACAGAATATGACAGCAAGACTAATATTCTGACGGATGTGTTTTTGAGCAGCGTTCAACGTCTCAATCCGGAACTGTCCGATTTACAGGCAAGGCAATTGTTGAGTGAAATCATATTGGTACTTAACAATAATGACCTTGGAAGGGAGTTTTATAATAAACTATCTTCCAACAGTAATATAAAACTGATAGACTTCCAAAATGCCGATCGTAACGAATGGCATGTAACCACTGAATTTGAGTGTGAGGATCAGGATAGCGGAGACAGTTTTAGACCGGACATAACATGTTTTGTAAACGGGCTTCCATTAGCCTTTATTGAGGTCAAGAAGCCGAATAACCATGACGGCATTCTGGCAGAAAGGGAGCGTATTAACATGCGAATGAGTAACGAAAAATTCCGGAGATTCCTGAATGTTACTCAGTTGATGATATTTTCCAACAATCAGGAGTATGACAATGAAAGTAGAGTTCCGATTCAAGGAGCATTCTATTGCTGTACGTCCAAGAACAAAGCATTCTTCAACGTCTTCCGTGAGGCTGATAAAGGTTTTGTAGCAGGGTATCCTTATAAGGCTATATCTGACAGTACGGAAAAACAGATATTGCAGCACAGGAATTGTGTGGTTATCAAGAACCTGCCTGAATATAATACAAACAAAGATATAAATACTCCGACCAACAGGATTCTAACATCGATGCTTAGTAAAGAGAGATTTCTGTTTTTACTAAGATATGGTTTTGCCTATGTGGACAGAAAGATCGAATTGGAAGACGGCAGTAAGACCACCCAGTTGGAAAAACATGTAATGCGTTATCAGCAGCTTTTTGCCTCTTTTGCCATTCGAAAGAAATTGGATAATGGTATCAAGAGCGGTATTATCTGGCATACACAAGGCAGTGGAAAAACAGCCTTGGCATATTATTCCGTACGTAGTCTGACAGATTTTTATGCGGCAAAGAAAACGGCTGTGAAATTTTATTTCATTGTTGACCGTCTTGACTTGATGGAACAGGCAAAGGATGAATTTGTGGCAAGAGGGCTGTCTGTCAGAACTGCTAACAGCAGGGATGAATTGATGTCAGATATACGCAGCACGAATTTGACTGAAAATGCAGAAGGAAAAGCGGAAATAATGGTGGTCAATATACAGAAATTCAAACAGGATTCTGCCAAAATACAGATTGATTCCAATTACAGCATCCGTTTACAGCGTATATTCTTTATTGACGAAGCCCATAGAGGTTACAATCCACAGGGAAGTTTCTTGGCAAACCTATTAGCAGCCGATAAGGATGCTATAAAAATTGCTTTGACAGGCACGCCTTTGTTAAAAGAGGAGAGGGAGTCCTGGCGTGTATTCGGTGATTACATTGATACCTATTATTATGACAAGTCAATAGCAGACGGCTATACTCTGAAACTCATGCGAGAACCAGTAGAAACAATCTATAAAGAAAAAATAGAGAGTATTCTTGACAAACTGGCAGGTGGTATTGAAGTCAGAAAAAGTGATATTGACCGAAACAAGATCATTGAGCATGAATCTTACCTCAATGCATTGATAGACTATATTATTTCCGATTTCCGACGGTTCCGCATAGAACAGAATGATGATACGGTGGGGGCGATGATTGTGTGCAAGACAAATCCTCAAGCCCGTGAAATGTATCGTTTGTGGCAGGAACGTTTCAACAAGTCATTGTATATAGATGAGAAAATAGATGAGAAATATGATGAAAATCTGATGATGGCTGCTGAACCGATGGTTGCTTACGGACACCATACAAAACCGCTGAAGGCTTCTTTAATCTTGCATGATGAAGGGGACAAAGAAGAACGTAAGGCATACATTGATGAATACAAGAAGAAGCTATCGGTTGATATCTTGATTGTCAACCAGATGCTTCTGACTGGATTTGATGCTCCCCGATTGAAGAAACTCTATTTGGGGCGTAGCCTTGACGGGCACGATTTGTTGCAGGCATTGACAAGGGTAAACAGGCCATACCATAAATTCAAGTATGGTTATGTCGTGGATTTTGTGAATATCAAGGAAAATTTCGATGCTACGAATGACCGCTATCTGCGTGAACTGAACCGTACTGCCGATATTGAGGAAACAGGTGAAAAGAAAACAGTTGGAGAAGCTCTCATTGTTGATAAGGAGCAGATCATAGAGCAGATAAAGGAAATCCGCAATATTTTGTTCAATTACACATGCGATAATCCTGAAGAGTTCAGAAAGGAAATAGATGAGATTGAGAATAAAGAAAATCTATATACTCTCCGTTCTACTCTTGAAAATGCCAAGGCAATCATAAACCAAATAAGAGCATTTGGAGATGAAGAACTTAAAGCGAAAATCAACAGTCTGCCCAAAGGTACTATTCCTACACTCATAACAGAGGTTTCGCACCGTATAGAATGAGTTAATCTGCTGGAAAGTACCGAACATAAGGCAGATGTGTCCGGAATTATCAATGTCGCTCTTTCCGAGTTGGAATTTGAGTTTAAGAAAGGAATTTCAGAGGAATTGCGTATCATTGTCAATGACATTCGGGAACGTTGTGAAAGAGTTCAGGCAGAATTTGAAGCCAATTTTGATAGAACAGAAGACAAATATGTGATTTTGGCTGACGAGTTCCGGGAATACTTCAGGAAGAAAGGCTTTGTTCCTCAAAGTACGCAAGATGCCAAAGAAAGCATTGATTATATGGATTCAGTGATGAAGAAGATTCGTGAAATCAACCGTCGCAACAATATACTCAAAAAGAAATATCAGGGAGACGAGCGATTTGTCCGTATTCACAAGCGCATTGAGGAAGAAAATGAAAAGCGCGAAAAACCTATTATTTCTAAAGCAGAATACGAAATAGCAGAAAGTCTGTCAAAAATGAAACGTGAGATTGACAATCGGATTTACCTTGATATTAACATCATTGCGAATGAAAACAGTTTCAAGAGGGACACATTGGCTATGATAGGTCATCAACTCATAGATTTGGGGATAAATGCAAGTATTTCCGACCGGAAATTTATCAACAATCTCATTGCAAATGAATATATAAACCAATACAATCAAGTTCACTCAAGATAATATGGATGCAAATACCCAGAATATATCAGAAGCTACGATAGCCCTTATCGACTCATTGAAATCGACCACTTCCCATTATGGTCTAGCCAACAGTGGGAGTGAGTATAAGATTATTACGGAAATGTTCCTGTATAAGTATTTCAATGACAAGTTCGGATATGAGGCAAAACGTGATAAAATCTATGGAGAAAGATTGAGTAAGGCCGACAAGTGGGATGCGGAATATGATAAATTTACTGAAGAGGAGGTCGAAGATTTGTTCAGCTATCTTCCGGCATCCGTCCCTTTGCTTAAGCCTGAGCATACACTGGCGCATTTGTATAATACCTCCGGAGCAGGAGATTTTTCTACACGGTTAGATGCTACGCTGATTGATATTGCCAATCTGAATGCAGATACTTTTTCTGTCGTAACTTCCGGAAAAAGCAGGGTCAATATATTCAGTGCGCTTACACAGTTTGTAACTGATCCGCAAAAAAGGGATGATTTTGCACGCTCATTGATGAGTTCCGTTGCGTCATTCAATTTTGAAAGTGTTTTTGCAGAAAAATATGACTTTTTCTCACGGATATTTGAGTATCTTATAAAAGATTACAATAACGCAGGAGGAGGAAAATATGCGGAATATTATACTCCAAGAGCAATCGCACAGGTAATGGCTCGTTTGCTGGTTGGTGATAATGCAGACTTGCGTGGTATGACCTGTTATGATCCGTCAGCAGGAACAGGTACTTTGCTTATGGCCCTGGCTCATCAGATAGGGGAAGACCGTTGCATGATCTTCAGTCAGGACATATCTGAAAAATCCAGTGAAATGCTTCGACTGAATCTCATCCTGAATAATCTCTCGGGAAGTCTTCCGAATGTTGTGCAAGGTAATACGCTTACAGAACCATACCATAAGGAAGAAAACGGAGCGCTCCGAAAATTCGATTTCGTCGTGTCCAATCCGCCATTCAATCTGGATTTCTCGGATTTTAGAGACACATTGGCTTCTGATACAGTACGTTTTTGGGCTGGTGTGCCATCTGTTCCGGCAAAGAAGAAAGAGTCAATGTCGATCTATCTGTGCTTTATACAGCATCTTATCAATTCACTGAAAACGACCGGGAAAGGGGCAATTGTCATTCCTACAGGATTCATTACGGCGAAAAGTGGTGTTGAAAGAAAGGTTTTGACAAAAATTATAGATAACCATTGGGTATATGGGTGTATCTCCATGCCAAGCAATGTGTTTGCAAATACAGGTACGAATGTTTCCGTCCTGTTCTTTGATAAATCGGCCTCTGCCGATAAAGTCATATTGATTGATGCGAGCAAGTTAGGCGAGGAATATAAGGAGGGGAAAAATAAAAAACGTAGATTGCTGAAGGATGATATTGACTTAATTGTCAATACATTCAAAAATAAAGAAGCCGTAGAGGATTTTTCAGTTGCTGTAAGCTACGATGAGATTAAAGATAAAGGTTATTCGTTGTCTGCCGGGCAGTACTTCGACATCAAAATTAATTATGTTGATATTACGGAAGAGGAGTTTAACTCCCGTATGGCAGAATATAGAAAGACATTGAGCGAACAGTTCGCTGAAAGCCATCGTTTGGAGGAAGAGATAATGAAGCAGTTGGACGCTTTGCACTTTAACGTAAATGTTGGAAATAATGAGTAAAGAATTGACCATCATAGATAAAGACTACATCCGATGGGTGGAAGACCTTAGTGTACGCTATCGTCAAAGTCAAATTAAAGCCGCGGTCAGGGTTAACCGTGAGTTGCTTAAATATTACTGGGAACTTGGTCGTGACATAGAAGAGATGCGTGTGGAAGAACGGTGGGGTGAGAAAGTCATCAAAAATCTTTCTGTGGATTTACAGCGCAAAAATCTCAACGCCACAGGCCTTTCTCGAACCAATATATATTACGCAAAGAAATTCTATCTGCTTTATTCTCAGTATCTAAAAGTTGTTCCACAACCTGTGGGACAATTGGAAGAAATGCTTTTTTCCATACCTTGGGGACATCACCGTTATTTGATGGACAGATACAGCAAAGAACCGGCAAAGGCTCTCTTCTATGTAAGAAAGACGATGGAAGAGGGTTGGAGTCGCGACACATTGCTCAACTTTATGGACAACGGCCTGTATGAACGGGAAGGAAAGGCCTTGACAAACTTCACCCGCACATTGCCGGAAACGACAAGCGATCTTGCACAGGAACTGACAAAAGACCCTTATAACTTTGCCTTTACAGGAATAACTCAACCTTATAATGAGCATATTCTCAAAGATGCGCTGCTTGCCAATATCTCGCAATTCCTGCTGGAACTCGGTACCGGATTCGCATACATAGGCAAAGAGTATAGACTTCAGATCGGACAAAAGGAGAAATTTATCGATTTGCTTTTCTACAACTTGAATCTATCATGCTATGTAGTGATTGAAGTGAAAATCGGCGAATTTGATTTTCAAGACCTCGGACAGTTAAGCGGCTACGTGGTCGCTTGTAATCATATTCTTAGAAAAGAGGGAAGAGACAATCCTACAATCGGTCTGCTTATTTGCCGCCAAAAGGATTCAATGCTTGCCCAATACGCATTGGAAGGCAGCAATCTCCCATTGGGAATATCTGAATATGAGCTGTCAAAACTATACCCTGAAAAGGTGGAAGGTACTATGCCTACTATCGAAGAGATTGAGGCAAGATTAGGTGAAAATCTAGATGGGAAACAAACTGAATTATGATTAACAACCTAGTTCAATGGGCTACCTTATTAAGCCCAATAATTAGTGTAATTGCTATAATTGTCGCACTACATGTAGCTCGCAGTTCATCGAAGGATGCACAAAAGCAGATTGCTGCAATTCGTCACTTGCTTGATGTATTCGTAGCTGCTAATAATCTGGATATAGTAGAAGCACAACGAAAATATCAACAGCAACTTGTAGAATTGGATAAAGAGATTGAAGATGCTCAAATGGAGATTGATATGGTATCCCCTTTTATAGGAGGAGCAAGAATTGACCATATCATAGCAGCACAAGAAAAAGCAGAACAGAAAGCGCATCTCGATCAGTTATTGGCCAAGCGCAGGGAGATTGAGGTAAATCTATCTTTAATTCAAGATTATGTTAAAAAAGCAACACGGTAAATGGAATTGAAAAAATATAAGCTGGCAGACATTGCCGATTTTAATAAAAGCTCTATTAGCAAATCCGAAACATTTAAGGAGATTATCTATCTTGATACAAGCAGCATTACGGAAAATGTTGTTTCTGGCACTGTTGTTATGAATACAAAAGAAGCTCCTAGCCGAGCACAACGTAAGGTAACTAATAATACTATTATTTATTCAACCGTTCGTCCTCGCCTAAAACATTACGGGATATTGAGTCGTCCACAAAATAATTTTATCATATCAACAGGCTTTACAACTATAGATATAAAGGACTTGTACAAAGACAAAATTGACCCGCGATATTTATATTTATTACTTACCCAACCAACTATAACTGATTATATAGGGAACATAGCAGATACTGCTGTGTCTGCATATCCTTCTATAAACCCTTCCGATCTTTCGTCGTTATGTTTTATGTTTCCTGACTATGATATTCAAAAGACAATAGCTGATATATGGAACAATTACGACCGAAAAATAGAACTTAATCGTGCGATAAATCAGAATTTACCGATACTTGACCATTCATTAAGAGCGGTAGAAGTTCGTCTCGCTGCTTAGTAAGTTTTCTCATATTTTCCTCATTATTACCAATCATGGTAAATAAGTTATTCACCTTACTTTCAAACATACGAGTTTTATTTTTGTCTGGTAGCACCAAAAGGACATCATCGAAAGTTTGATTTGTCAAATTGTTAATGCCTGTACCATTACAAAATGCTGTAATAAGAGATTTGAAATATTCTGATGTTAGAAATAAGAATGTCATATAACGCAATTCTTTCTTAGGAGTAAATTTTGATAGAAAAGCCCCAAAAGTGTGTTCTGAGTCCTTATGAAACATTGCACACTTGCCTACATGAGCTTTACTTCCACTTGACATAGTCATTATAATATCGCCCTCTTTAATATGTTGCTCTTCACTAACAAAATCATTAGGAACAAATGCTACATTTGAATCATAAACTATACGATTGTTTTCTATATTGTTACCTCGAAGAACAAGTACACCATTACTATCAGACAATAAATCATCTTTTCCATAGGATACTCCTCTACAACTTGTGCATATTTCATTTATCGACATAACATTCCATCCTTCCGGAATTCTCCTTTTCAATTTTTCGTTCCAAACCATTGCTCCACCACTGGATTTATACGGTTTACCATCCTCATTAGGAAAGTCAAACTGCACAAACCAGTAATCATAAAGCTGTTTTGCCATCGCTTCTAAATTCTGATTTATCGGCTTGTATTAACTTAATCATTAGGACAACCACAAGAATTTGCAGCTATCCTAATGATTTATTTTGGAGTTACCTGCGTATAGTTTTTCTTTGAGAATTACGGACAACTTGCACTGTGTGCATCAGGCATCTCCGTTTATACTCATCTTCCTCCTCATCCTGTCTGCGTCCATCCCAACGAAGGTCTGAGTCGGAATTACCACCACCGCCTTCGGAAGAAACTGGTATCGGTTGCCCACTAATGAGCGCATCAGCTACTGCAAAAATCATATTGCGAACTGAAGGTATAGCCAACTGACAGAGCAATGTATTCAGCTCTGACTCCAAATTTTCGTTTGTGTCTGAAAGAATTTTATTCTCCTGTCTCAACTGATACAATTCTCCGTAATCCGCTAGGACATTGCGTTGGGCGGCTTCGACCTGTCGGGCTGCATCATTTCTGTATAGAGATTCTATCTTACGGACAATCTCGGTGAACTGCTTGGCGATAAGTCTATTCTGTCGTTCAATCCATTTGTCTGTACCAAATAGCGGAACTTTCTCTGTTATTTGCGGTGGTGTGAAATCAACCTTGTGGTTGCGAAATGGCTGTATAACAGAACGGGCTTTCGCCGCATCCTTTGTTAATTGCTCCAATTCATGCTCCTTTGCATGAAGTTTATTGGATTTGTCTTCGAGCTTTTCCTGATACTCGGTAATGAGTTTCTGTATGTCCGCCTTCTGCGCTTCATACCTGTCAAGAGTTATCTTGCCGGACGCGAGAGCTTCATCGATTTCTTTAAGCCGGTTCCTTCCGGCAAGCATTTCCCGTTCAAGTTTCCGTATCATTGCCTGAAGTCCCTTGAGTGCTTTTTCCGCCTGTTTTGCCTCTTTAGCCAATTTGCGGATATAGTCTCGCTTGTGCAAATGCTGAACATTGCGCCCAACAATACTATCACCACGTTCCAACCCGTACTTGCTTCCTACCTCTTCATATAGTGAGGTGTGCATTTCCCGAAGAATCCGTCCGTACTCGTAGCGGTTCTTCCCGAACTTCGCCGACCACATGACACATTCACGTCCACTTTTGGAACGTTGTCCGACAGGAACGATCAAGGCATGGATATGCGGGCTGCTCTCATCGAGGTGAACCTGAAAACCGATGATGTTTTCCTGTCCGTATCGTTTGGCGCACCAGTCATAGACATCTTTTGCCCATTGTTCGATTTCCGGACATCGTTGGAGATGGCTGTTGTCTGCGCCCTTGTCCAGATTTACGGTTTGGGGGCCAAATGCCATCTCAAGCGTACGGTCATGATTACCTCCGAAGATAAATTTCGCACAACAGTTTGGTTGAATTTTGCTGTCCGGCTTGAAAGGCTTCCAGCCCAATTCAGTCAACCGTTCCTGTAAACGTACTTCAAGCGATTTCTCTTGATAGCCCAACGGATGAACTTTCCTATCGGACCCAATCTCGAAATTCAGTTTCATTCGGGTCTTGTCATAGTGATTGGTCGGCTCCTGATTCTTTCTGTCAATCTTGTCGTCATTCCAACGCCTTTCATTTTCATTCGCCTCTGCTGTGCCGAATGACTTCCCTGCTTCAACATGCATGGCCTGTTTAATATCTGTGTTCATATAGGGTATTCTTTTGATAAATGATTAATATTTGAGCTTGCTCTTGTGCCAGTCCGCTCTGCGGGACAATGACCGGATTTTATTGCCGTCAGGCAAAAAGTCCTCATCGTGTTATGGACTTTCTATAAATCCACGGAACAAGTTCCTTTACTATTCAATAAGTTCCAGATCCAGCTCATCAATGAGCAGCTGCAATGCTGGATTACGTTGTATCATCTGATGGAGTATCTGTCTCTTTGATGGTGAATACAGAAAGAAGTCTGCAATGTCCAATCCTTGACTGCGTTGCTCTTCATCGGATGTACATTCCAAAACATTGGACACAACAACGCGTTTGCATATTCCAGACAATAAAGCAGACTTTTCTTTCCATTGTTCGGTTGCTCCTAAATCAGGGATGAGAGTAACCTCTCTGCCTTTGAGGACCTGCATGGCTTCACTATTGAAACAACCGTTCTTACCACCTGTTGCCAGCCATATATAATCGGGGATAAAATGGCTCATTACAACAGCGGTCTTTTCACTTTCCACCAGCATTACCGGAGACGATGAATTTTTCAGAAGATGTTCCCCATACAGGCATTGCTTCAAATGGAAATCCTGCAATTTCAACTCGGAGTGCGCCCAACTGACAAAAGCCTGAGGCTCTTTAACCCGGTGTCCTGTCTCCGCATTATAGTACATTACCTTGCCGGTTCTTGTCTGTCCATTTATATCTATCTGCCAGAAAATCGCTGAGCCTCCCCATTTTAAAGATGTCCCTATACGATACATTCCAAACAGCCGGTCTGTCTCATCTTCACCAAATACATGACAGAAATACTGATATAAAGGGTTGATTGAATAATGTGACAGACTCCTTAACACATAAGATGATGGAATATACGAAGGAACAATACAAGACGGAGTTTTATCTGCCGTCTTATAAGGGGCAGAAAGGAGTGACTTGCCGTTTCCCTCATCCATTTCCAACACATCAGGGTTATCCTTGAAGTATTCCTTAGGTGTATAGTGGTAGCCACAACTGTTTTCATGATCACACTTGCCGACATTACCGGGAAAGCTAATGCTGCCTTGTTCATCAATATACCTGACAAAACATCGGCTTTTACCACAGTTCGGACAAGTAGTCTTGCTTCCAGGGCGGTATTTCTGCAAATGGAATCTGTATTCACTCATGGTCTTCTGATTTTAGTGTGGTTGCACTCTGCACTTTTGCACTTTGAGAAGATTGCACGGTATCCTGGCAAGATGAAAGTGCAATAGTGCAAGGTGCATCAGTATTTTCTGTCATAAGTTTGCGATAGACTCCATGCTGAAGCTTTTCTATAAGAGGGTGTTTAAGCCGGCATAATTGGTCAAGCGCATAATAGACGGTACGTCGGGACATATCAACTTTTCTACCGGCAATAACAGCATCCCCGGAAGTGAACCGATCTTCCAACAGAGAAAGCCAGGCTTCTTTCGTTTCGCCGATACTGTTTATGACAATGGTTTCCTGAATCCTCCTGTATGTTTCCTCATAATAATCAATCATACGGATCGCCGATTCTACGGAATCCCGCTCAATATATTGCATATCTCCACTATCAGTAGCCCATTTCATTACCTGAAACAATAGGGCAAGACGTGCTACATGACCGTTGAGTTTCATCTTCCGGCTTTCAACATCCGCATCATCCTCAATGGCATTTACAGCATCTATAATTCCATTGTACCATTCATAAAAGTATTCTTCCGCATCGTCAGACATCGTAAGGATACGGGAATTTACCGTTGTACCTTTGCCATCAAGAATACAAGGGATACTGAAAATTCTGTTGATTATTGTCCTCCATTGATTCATGATGTCAGGACGGGCTGTATTCCGTTCTTCCCGTCTCCATCCGGATATCTTCCTGTTTTTGGGGTAGACAAACAGAAAACGGTCAAGCAATCCGTTGGCAAGGAACTCTGCACGGAAGACTTCCTGCAGCATATTCGTCTGTACTGAACCGATGACATTTATACATGGATTCTTGATTAGAACAGGACGTGATTCTGATTTGCGGATAATCTTTAACGGCTGTCCGCTATAAGCTGTCAGCAGATCTTCAATGAGGTTGTTCTTGCTGTTGTACCTTTTGACGGAATTGAACAAAGCCAGGATTTCATCGACGACCAATGTTATCCCACGCTGATTATGCTGATGAATATTCATCATCGCCTCCGGGGTGGAATCATAAATGACCGTCGTTACAAAATTCGGTTTCTTGAGCAGTTGTTCTTCCCCGTCACTTCCGTGCTTGCCTGCAGACATGGCTCTTTCATATTCGTCATATTCCTCGTTGTATTTCTCATGCAGCCGGTCATCATACTCATTAATCGGCTTATAGATAAAACCGAGGGGAGGAGTCTTTCCGAGCCCGGGACGTCCGACCAGCATCATATAAAGGGATGGGCAAGTTTTCCACTCGCCCTTTATACGGATATGACAAGAGTTGCCTATTGCAGTAGCAACAGCAGAAAGAACAATAGACGCAGTATATTCCACATTGAAATTTTCGTATCTGGTAAGATTGAGTATAATCTCCTGTATCCTGTCCGGGAAGGCATCCAACGGAAGACCTGTTTCCGGAATGCCTTCCACCTCCGAACGAAGCATGTTGGTCAAATGAATGGTATCAAACATAGCCACCTCCTTCCTGTTTGGGAAGTTTATCACCAATAGCGAAAGCTTCATAATGGAAACGGCGCAGGAAGCGGTCGACATCCGCCTGCGTGTACTAGTATTTGTTGCCTTCGCGCGAGTAACCGAGATAACCGTTGTCGCACAACTTTTTCAGATACTTCTCCTTGATGTGCAGTTTCTCCATCAAAGACTTGTTGTCATAAAGAAAGTGTCCGCCTTTATGATCCGTTGGCGACAATTTCTCCTGTTTCTCTACTATGCTGAGAATCTTTTCAAGCAGTTCCCGGTCGCATAGTTTCTTTTCTCCATTTAATTTTTGAGCCATAGTTTATTGTATTATGGCTTAATCTTCCTTATGCACACTCGGACTGTAAACCGGGTTTATGTGCAATGATACGACTGTGCACATCGCGCCAGAAGCACGGCGCAAAGATTCAAACTCTTTTCTACTAATGTCTTTTTGGATTTTATTTGTTTTTGTTATATCTTTGTGCCTGTTCCCGGATGGGAGTATCTCTTGGATGAGAGATCGCGCTGGATTAGTGCAAGGTATCATGCAAACGAAAGTTTCTTGGCGGCTTGATCATTCCTACTTGCAAGTGAATAAGTAGTTGGTATACTACCCTATTTTATTATTAATTTCGAAAGGAATGGTCAAAGAAAATTATGAATACTAAATCAGTAATTCTCAAATCAGAGAATCAAACTTAGGTATCAGTTACAAGATCTATCGAAGGCATCTGCATCCAAAAGATTGTCATGCCAATTTCACCACTTGGCTTCATCAATCTAATGCATCATGCAGATAGCAAGGTCAACCCTAGAAAAGCAAAGATCAATTCTATTGTCAAAGCAATTGAGGAAACATTGCAATTCTCCCCGGAGCTCTATTTCTTTAGTTCAAAAGGTATTCTACTTTCGTCCATCTATGTCGATCTTTTAGACCGCAATAGAGTGCGCCTTAGTTTTTCTGAAGAAGAAATGGAGGGAATAATGGACGGTGGACACAACGCATTTGCGTTATGTCGATTCATTGCAAATGTTATTAATGACGATAACTTGAAAACTTGGGACGATTGTATTAGATATTATCGCAATGAGGATACTTTTGCCTCGCTGAAAGTTGGATATGAATCCCACATTGGGCAACTGAAATTTTCTATTCCAATTGAAGTTATAGCTCCTGTAGATAAAGATGAAGCATCAATTGAGTATTTCTCTAATCATATACTTGAAATTTGTTCGGCAAGAAACGCCAATGTCTCACTGAATGAAGCGACAAAGAGCAATAAGGAGGGTCTGTATGAAGATCTTAAGAGATGCTTAAAAGGCAGTTACCGTGAAAATATTGCATGGCGAAGTGGTGAACCAGGTACGATAAAATGTGACGATATCGTTGCGTTGGCCTGCCTACCCTTAATAAAATTGCATGAATGTGGTTATTTTGATGGCAATCCCAACATTGGAGTACTTAACCGAATAGCTATATATTCACAAAAGAGCTTGTGTGTTAAATATTACCGTAATTTAATGAAAGATAAATCCGTTTCCGAACAGCAACTCGGGAAATACGATCTTACAGACAATGCGATCAGATCTGGATTTGAACTTGTTGATGATATTGTCAGATTTTTCGACAAAATTTATTACCACTTTCCAATGGTCTATAATAGGAATTCTGGCTCTTTTGGCCGTATCACAGGAGTAGTGCAGAAGGAAAATGAAACAGGCGGTTATATCAGCAAATTTATTGGTCCATTTAATATCTATCCAAAACGATCTATATATAACTATGCGTATGGATTTTTCTATCCGATCATTTGTGCACTCACCTCATTAATGGTATTCGAGAACGGCAAGTTGAAATGGAGAATAAATCCTCTAACAATAAATTTTGAAGATGAGAAAGTGATTAATAACTTTGCATTTTATATCGATATGGTGAAGCAGGTTCAATATGACCCTCAAAAAGTTGGCAAATCCAGCCTATCATATAAAGTTGCTGACATAGTACTACAAAACATCATGAACGAAATGTTAGCATAGGAATAAAAGGATTCTACTTTGAATATAGATATAAAACCACCAGCGCGATAAACAATAAAAATTTGTTTGTCGCGCTGGTATTTAATTGTTTAATCTATCCGAGGAACGTTAATACTCCTCCTCGTTGAAGAAGAAGTCTTCTTTGCTGGGGTAATCGGGCCAAATATCTTCGATGCATTCGTAGGTTTCCCCCTCGTCTTCCATCTCTTGCAAGTTTTCAATAACTTCGAGAGGCGCCCCGGAACGCATAGCGTAGTCAATCAATTCCTCTTTTGTCGCAGGCCAAGGTGCGTCTTCGAGTTTCGATGCTAATTCTAATGTCCAGTACATAGTGATAAAAATTTAACGTTAAGTCCTCCTATAAAATTTTCGCAAAAGTAATTTATTTATTTTCATTTACAATCTTTATCCCAGAAAATTTCGTCTTGTTTTGCAGTGTAATTGTTAAATCTTGCTAAAACAAAAAAGTAGTCTGACAGACGATTGATGAATTTCATGATGTTTTCATCGACTAAAACTTCTTGAGCTACTTGGCAGATGCGGCGTTCGGCTCGACGGCAAACGGTTCGACAGATGTGTGCTTGGGCGGCAGCGGCGGTTCCGCCGGGTAGGAGGAATGCATGGAGCGGAGGAACGGTCGCATCCAATGTATCGATACGGTCTTCTATCCGAGCGATGTCTTCGGGACAAAGGCGGCTGGCTTCTCGGAGTTGTGTGAAGGACGTGTCGGTGGCGAGGTAGGAGCCGATGACAAAGAGTTTATTTTGAATGAAGAGGAGCAGGGCATCGTCTTCGGACCGATTTCCTGTTTGTCGAAGGAGTCCTATGTGGGCATTGAGTTCATCGACGGTTCCATAGGCTTCGAGCCTCGGATCGTTTTTAGTGGTACGTTGTCCTCCTACTAACGATGTCGTGCCTTTATCTCCGGTCATTGTGTATAGGTTACTTTTTTTCATATCTTTGTTTTTGGGTATTAACGGTTATATCGTTCGAGAAGTTCGCAACAGGTTTTGGCATCTGGTACGATGTGGTAAAGATCCGGACGGTCGTATCGCAAGAAATTTTCTTTGCGCAGCAGTTCTATTTGCTGAATCAATGCGTTGAACAGGCCTTGTGTATTACAGATGATAACGGGTTTGTCGTGTGTGCCGAGCATTTTTGTCGTGAGGGCGTCGAAAAGTTCGTCGATAGTCCCTATTCCGCCGGGAAGGGCCACGAGTATGTCGCCTCGCTCGATGAGCAGCCGTTTACGTTCACCCATGCTGTCGGTTGTGACGAGGTCGGTGGGTTGTTGACTGGATCGACCCATTTCGGCGATGTGGCGGGTGATGATACCGAGTACTTGGCTTCCATTGTCACGCACTTCCTTAGCGACAATTTCCATGAGGCCTCCGTTGGCTCCTCCGTATACTAATGTCTTGTGGTGTGTTCCTATCCATTGTCCTACTGTTTCGGCTTCGTTTTTATATATCGGAGCGACCGTGTCTGATGCAGAACAGAAAATGGTAATGTTTTGCATGTGTTTCTGTTTTTCTTTCAAAGGTAATGAAAATTCGGTATAACTCAATAAACTTGTTTCTCTTCTCGACTTGCACTATTTTTGCATGCTGCGAAAATAGGCTGCGTCTCGGTATAACCAAGTGGGCTTGTTCTTACTCTTGACTTGCGCTATCTTTGCACCTCCTTAACACAGGGATATTTTATGGAAGAATTTCAAACACATACTTTACCGAACGGTCTCCGTCTGATTTACCGACCGACGCAATCGGCGGTTTCGTATTGCGGATTTACTGTCAATGCCGGGACTCGCGACGAGGACGAGGATTACAGCGGATTGGCTCATTTTGTGGAACATACGATTTTCAAGGGGACGACTCATCGGCGTGCTTCGCATATTTTGAACCGCATGGAGGTTGTCGGCGGTGAGTTGAATGCTTATACGTCGAAAGAGGAGACGGTGGTGTATTCTGTTTTCCCCGGCGCTCATCTGGCTCGTGCCATGCAGTTACTCGGCGACCTTGTCGCAGATTCTCAGTTCCCGGAGAGAGAGTTGTGCAAGGAGCGTGAGGTAGTCGTCGACGAGATAAACTCTTATCGGGATACTCCTTCGGAGTTGATTTACGACGAGTTTGAATCGTCTCTTTTCGAGGGGTGTTCTTTGGGCCGGAATATTTTGGGAGACGTGGATTCTTTGACTCGAATCACATCGGACGTCGCCCGTCGTTTTCTGACGGATTATTATACGCCCGAAAATATGGTATTCTTTTTTATGGGTTCGACGTCTTTCAATCGGGTGAGGGGGCTGGCGGAGCGCTATTTCGGTCATTTATGCCGTCCTAAGAAAGAGTTGTCTCGTGAGTTGAAACCGTTTGTCGAGTCTTTTTCCCGGACGGTGAACCGCGATACTCATCAGTCGCACGTCATTATAGGGGCGAGGGCGTATGATTTGTTCGACAAACGTCGCCGTCCGTTACTGTTGTTGAATAATTTATTGGGTGGCCCGGGCATGAATAGCGTGTTGAATGTGAGCCTCCGGGAAAAGAGAGGGTATGTCTATACGGTGGAGTCGTCCGTGACTTCGTATACCGATACAGGACTTTTTACAGTTTATTTCGGGACGGATCATCGTTATGCTCAGCGATGTATCGATTTGGTGAAAAGGGAGTTGAAAAGGGTTCGAGAGCAAAGGCTTTCGCCGGCGAAGTTGGCTGCGGCCAAACGTCAGTTTATGGGGCAGATAGAGGTTTCTACCGATCATTCGGAGAATGTGGCGTTGGCTTTGGGAAAGAGTTTCCTCCGTTACGGTCGTTTCGATTCTTTGGAGGAGATTGCGTCTTTGATGGAGCGGATTACGGCCGATGATATTTTGGAAGTCGCTAACGAGTTGTTGTCGGAGGATCGTTTGTCTATGTTAATTTATGAGTAAGGCGTGGTTAATTTTTACAATTTCGGGCAGATGAAGTGTGGAGTTTTTGTATATTCGTATTTTCAAATATTATATTTTGAATGAAAATAGGTAATCTCGATTTTGGCAAGTATCCTTTGTTATTGGCTCCGATGGAAGATGTCACGGACGAGTCTTTCCGTTTGATGTGTAAGGAATTCGGAGCCGATATGGTCTACACGGAGTTCGTGTCGAGCGATGCTTTGGTAAGGAATATCAACAGCACCATGCGAAAATTGAGCATACAGGATGCGGAGAGACCTGTCGCCATACAGATTTACGGACGTTTTGTCGATGCGATGGTCGATGCGGCTCGTCGTTGCGAGGAGGCTAATCCCGACGTATTGGATATAAACTTCGGCTGTCCGGTAAAAAAGGTAGCCGGCAAAGGCGCCGGAGCCGGTATGCTGAGGGATATCCCGTTGTTGTTGAAAATTACCCGAGCCGTGGTCGATGCCGTGAAAATACCGGTAACGGTAAAAACGAGGTTGGGTTGGGACCATGATTCGAAGATTATCGTCGATTTGGCCGAGCGGTTACAGGATTGCGGCATTGCCGCTTTGACCATACATGGACGTACGCGCAGCCAAATGTATACGGGCGAAGCCGACTGGACTTTGATCGGAGAGGTAAAAAACAATCCTCGCATGCGTATCCCCATTATTGGAAACGGAGATGTGACGACTCCCCAAATTGCCAAAGAGCGATTCGATCGTTACGGGGTCGATGCCGTTATGGTGGGTCGGGCGAGTTTCGGTTGTCCGTGGATTTTCAAGGAGATGAAATATTATTTGGAGACGGGCGAGCTTTTACCTCCTCTTTCGATCCGCGAGAAGATGTCGGTTTTGAGGAGGCAGTTGCGTGAAAGTGTGGCTCGGTTGGACGAACGCCGGGGCATATTGCATATTCGCAGACATTTGGCGGCGACGCCGTTGTTTAAAGGCATTCCTAATTTCAGGGATACTCGCATAGCCATGTTACAAGTGAATACGGTCGATGAATTGACTGCTATTCTCGATAAGATAGAATGTGATATTTTACCAGAACAAATATAAAAAAGAGAGATATGAAAAAGGTGTGGAGTATATTGGCGGTTTTATCGATGTCTCTTACCGCATTGCAGGCAGTAGAAACTTCTGTGAAACAGCTTTCGGTAGATGATTTTTATAAGATGAAGGTATATAATAATTTCGATGTGTCTTATCGTCAGAGTGCCGATTCGGCCGGTGTTATCGTGATAATGGCATCGACCGAGGATATTTCTCATGTCGAATGTGTATCGAAAAAAGGTCAGTTGACGATTAAGTATAAAGGCCCGTCGGATAAAGAGCAGATGCAGGGTGCTATTATCGTTTATTCCACGGCTTTGGAGTATGTCGAAAATAATGGATTGGGATCGATACAGATTGTTTCGCCTATATCGGGAGCGGCATTTCAAGCCAAAGTACTGGGAAACGGTTCTATTTCGGCTCCTCAAATCGATTATGGCATTGTGAAAGCATCTGTATTGACCGGCAAAGGAAAAATTTCGCTGACGGGTAAATGCCGAGAAGCCGAGCTTTCTGTGACCGGGGCAGGGCAGATAGAAGCCGATAGATTAACCGCTCGCGATGTAACCTGTCGAATCCGGGGGGTAGGAGTAATCGGGTGTCATGCTACCCAGAAATTGACGGCAAAGGCTACCGGAAATGGTGAAGTGTATTATCGAGGGACCCCCGAAATCAAGAAACTCTCTCTGGGAGAGTTATCTGTCCGTTCGTTGGAGGGGAAATAAGTTGCGAAGGTTTTATTTGTATCGGGCGTGATCGCTTTCTACCAGTGTGAATGCCGAGCCTTTCCTGATCGATTGATGAATGTAGTCTTCGGAAATACGGTCGTATTGAGGATTGATTTGGAAATGTCCGTCCGGGTCTATTAACCCGTATACTGTTCCGGTTTGTACCACGGCCAAGCCATCGAAAAACGGAAATGCTTTGGAAAATTGCCGCTTTATTTTCCATTCGCCTTTACGGTTTATATAACCCCATTTCCCTCGTATTTTGACAGGGGCCAAGTCTGGGTTTCCAAAAGATTCACTGTCTTCGAATCGTGGTTCGATAAATATGTTTCCTTTGTTGTCGCACCACCCCCATTTTTTATCTTTCTTTATCCGAAAGGTATTCCCGTCGGAGATGAGTGCATCGCATTCGATCGTCCACAAAGTATCGCCTTTGGTATCGATGACTTGAAACAGTCCCGATTTGGCGGACCGGACAACCGCATGCCGTTCTTTTGAGAAAGACTCGGCCGACGAGAATTGCGCCGGTATTTGTTCAATCCCTTTGGAATCGATATACCCCCATAGATTTTGCTCGTTTTTAACTGCGGCAAGACCCGATGAGAACGGTTTTACATCTTTATAGAGCGGTTTAATAACGGGTGTTCCCGATTTGTCGATAAATCCCCATCGTTCTCCTTTTTTCTCTTTTTGGGCGAAAGCTGCCATTCCTTCACAAAAAATCATGACCTTCGAAGCGCGGGTGAGAGTTAGTTGCAGTCTCCCTTTCGTATCTATGGCGCAAGGGGCTTCGTCGGGTCGTACTACCCAAGCCCGGTTTTCGTTGAAGATAGTTGCCCGGGTATATACCGCCGGATATTGAAGTTCACCGGAATCGTCGATATATCCCCATTTTTTATCCGATTGATTGCATATTAGAGCCATATTGTCGTAAAACAGGGAGGCATCGGAATATGTTCCGGTAAAATGCAAATTGTCTCCGTGGTCTATGTATTGGCAAGAATCTTCGCTAAACACAGGTATGTATTTGGTATCGGACAGGAAATGAGAATCTTGTCCTCCGCATTGACAAAACAAGAAAATGCATGCAGCAGGTATGAAATGGAAATATTTCATGGCGAATATGTTTATTCACCGATTAAGTATAATATCATCTATGATATTTTTATCGGCGGAAGTTTATCGTAGGTTTCGATATATCGGCTTCTCTTTTCTGCGATAATATCTTTTATCGCGATGAGGATACCGGACTCTTCAACGTTCCCGAATTCGTCGTTAATGGCTGTACCAAACATTTTCATCGTGGGAGATAATCCCATATAAGCGTTGACTAACGGCGGAATGTTGTACCCGAGTTTGCGTACTTCTTGATTTAGAATTTTGTAGTCTTCTTTAAAGTCGTCATAAATGAACAATTTGCTCATTTTTTCTTCGTCGGTGTCGGTTTGTAACGGGTGTTTAGGCCAAACGAGACGATCGGGGTCGGGAAAATGTTTGTTCAAAAAATAGAGTATCATGTTTCGCCCCTCTTGAGAGTAAGTGGGGTACATGGTTACTTTCCCGAAAAAGTATTCTATTTGAGGATAATCTACGGTCAGCGCTCCTAATCCGTCCCAAAGGTTATCGAGAGCGAATAATCCTTTCGCACCGGCTCTCGAAGATTGGTATTCGAGCGTAACGAAAGAACGGCCTAACTCGATTGTATGGGGCAGATAATCCTGTAAGAACTTCTGAGAAAATTCAAACAAATGAGATGTTGCGATACGGGGTCGCCCCATTTCGTCGTTACGAATATTTTCTCCTACGATGAAACGGTATCCTCCTATGATTTCTTCGGCATCGGGATTCCATACGATGAGTTGTTGGCAAGGCGGGTCCATAGTATCGAATTCGTCTATGTCGAGCGGTAATCCAGTGCCGCCTCCGGGGTAACGGAATGCTATTTCGCGCAACCTCCCGATTTCTCTCATAACATTGGGAGCATTATTGCAATCGATGATATATATTTTATTTCCGCCCTTGCGAGTATCCCGCATAAATCTGTCCGGGGTTAGTTCTGCTTTGATAAGTTCTTTATCAACGGGCGCAATAATGGGTTCCATGCTATTGATTCTTTTTTATCTGGTAGACTTTTTCTTTCACGATTTGGGCCCATTCTTGCAAACTTTTCGATTTATCGAAAGTTTGCCACGGGATAGGTTTGCCAATGTATATGTCGAATGTCTTGTTTTTGCTGTTAAACATTTCGTCGGGCAAATATATCAATTCTATATTAAATTTTAATCCGATACATTTACGTATTTGCGCAAAACGATAAAAAAAAGTGGAATTTCGTCCTTCGAAGTAGATGGGAATGATGTCTCGTTGAGATTGAACGGCCTTGGCGATAAATGTTTTTTTCCACTCCAAATCTTTTATTTTTCCGTGTTGCAGCCGAGAGCACAAGCCTGCCGGGAAAATGAGCATCTGCTCGTCCGATTCATAAGCATTATTGATTTGCAGACTGGATTCTTTGGCTTGGGAACCGTACTTGTTGATCGGTAGAAACACCGGCGCCAAAGGTTTGATATGCATGAGAAGATCGTTGACGAGAAATTTAATTTTTCCGCTGTAAAAATGTCCGAAGAAACGAATGAGCGCAACTCCGTCGAGGGCTCCCAACGGGTGATTCGATGCAAAAATGAAACGACCTTCGGGCGGGATATTTTCTTTCCCTATCACATTGATATGCACGTTCATATAAGAAAGCAAATCGTCGGCGAATTTTACACCGGTACTGTCTTTATATGTTTTGAGAATGTAGTTTATTTCGTCTTGGTGTATCGTGCGTTCAAGGTAGCGAAAAAGAAATCCCGGAATTTTTTTTGCATATTTCGGAGCTTTCTCCTTGACGACTTTTTCTATGTCGATTTTTAAAGGCTCAGAACTCATATCTTTTGTAAAAAGTGCATACAAAATTACTGTATTTTTTTTGTTTTTGTGAGTTTGCGAGATGTTTTTGTTTGAGAGTCGAATCGCAGAGTCGTTTCTGATGATTGCGAGAGCCATGTCGATTTAAAGAAATACAGAAAAAAAGTCAAAAAGAGCACCTTTGGATTAGGGATTAATTTCTATCTTTACCCTGCGAAAAAACAAAGTTGAAGAAAGATAGATAAATGGAGTTGCAATCGGCTGTATATCATGTGCCCGCGCTGCTTGAAGAATGTATCGACGGATTGAATATCCAGCCGGGTGGAACCTATGTCGATGTTACGTTCGGCGGGGGCGGTCATTCTCGTGCCATTTTAGGACATTTAGGCGAATGTGGACGTTTGTTTTCTTTGGACCAAGATGAAGATGCCCGGCAGAATAGCCTTGATGATCCTCGATTTACGTTTGTCCATAGTAATTTCCGGTTTTTGAAAAACTTCATGCGTTATTACGGGGTGGATCGGGTCGATGGGATTTTAGCCGATTTGGGAGTTTCTTTTCACCATTTCGATGATTCGGACCGGGGATTTTCCTTTCGTTTCGAAGGGCCTCTCGATATGCGAATGAATCGACGTTCGGGACAGACGGCGGCTCAATTGATAGCTACGTGTAGCGAGGAAAAATTGGCCGATTTGTTTTTTTTGTATGGTGAATTGAAGAGCGCTCGGCGCATAGCGGCCGCAGTTGTCGCCGCTCGGTCATCGGCTCCCATAGAAACGACAGAGAGATTGTTGGAGGTAGTGCGGCCTTATATCAATCGGAAGCAGGAAAAAAAGGAATTGGCTCAGTTGTTTCAGGCTTTGCGGATAGAGGTAAACCAAGAAATGGAAAGTCTGCGCCGGTTGTTGGAACAGTCGGTAGAGTTACTTCCGCAGGGCGGCCGATTGGTGGTTCTTACGTACCATTCGTTGGAAGATCGTATGGTCAAGAATTTTATGAAGACGGGTAATGTGGAAGGGCGTGCCGAACAGGACTTTTTCGGTCGGATAAATGCACCTCTTCGGCCGGTCAACAATAAAGTAATTGTTCCCGATGAAGCGGAAATAGAACGGAATCCGAGGTCGCGGAGCGCTAAACTGAGAATCGCAGAGAAGGTATAGATATGGCTAAAAAAGGGAAAAACGAGAAAGACGGATTTATCAAATATCTGAAATTGCTTGTACAGGGGCGTATATTCTCTTTGGATTTTTTCAGATCTCATTGGGTATTTATCGCTTCGGTCGTTTTCCTTTTTTGGTTGTCGATCGCTAACCGATATGTTTGTCAGACAAAGGTCGAGACCATTAAAGATTTGCGTTTTGAATTGTCCAATGCCAAGACGGAGCGAGTGCGTGCCACAGCCCGCTATATGGGGTTGGTGCGTCATTCCAGAATTATCGCCCTTGTCAATGAAAATAAATTGGGACTTGAAATACCAGATACTCCTCCCGTAAAATTAATACCGCAAGATGGAGACAAGGAATAGAAATCACATATTGTTGCGGTATGCTCTGGTGATTGTCGGGGTGCTCGTGTTCAGTGTCGCTATTGTGAAAAAAGCGGCCGATACATGTATTATACATGCCGATAAATGGAACGAGAAAGCCGCACGTATGCTTTCTGTCACTCATGAGGTAATGCCTGAGCGGGGCGATATTTTGGCTCAAAACGGCGAAGTGATGGCTACGAACATGACTTATTATCGTGCGTTAATCGATTTTGGCGTTCCCAAATTCAAGTCCAGAGAGTTTAATGACAGTCTAAAAACGTTGTGTAAACTATTGGGAAAATATTTCCCCGAAAGGACTCCTGCCGCTTATGAAAAGGCTATGCGAACTGCTTTTTTGAGAAAAAAACGTTATTTCGTATTGGTTCGGGAAATTACGGGAAGGGATTACGAACTGTTGAAGACGTTTCCCTTTTTACGGCATTCGACTCAGTATTCGGGATTTCATATAGACCCCGAGCGGGAGAAAATAGTCAAACGAGAGAAGCCTTACGGTACGATGGCTTCGCGTGCCATCGGAGGGTTGGACGAGACTTTTCACGGAAACAGCGGATTGGAAAAAGCATTGGATTCTTTGTTATACGGTATTCCGGGTAAAACCGTGAAAAAACAGATTCCGTCGGGTATGGTCGATTGGGTGGCCGAACCTCCTCGGCGGGGACTCGATGTGAAGACGACTATCGATGTGGATATACAGGATATAACGGAGCAGGCTTTATTGCAGACCATCGAAGAGACACAGCCGGAGTTTGCCGTTGCCATAGTGATGGAAGTGGAGACGGGTGATATAAAGGCCATGTCGAATTTGTCGAGATTGCCCGGAGGGGAATATGTAGAAACTGTGAATAATGCCGTGCAAGGTTATGAACCGGGTTCGGTGGTTAAACCTTTGTCGATGATGATAGCTCTCGACGACGGTGTTATCCGTCCCCATGATGTCGTAAACGGGCACGATGGAGTTTTCCGTTATCCGGCGGGAATGAAAGTCCGCCCCATAACCGATACGCACGGTAGGGCTTCGATGACCGCTACCGAAGCGATGAAATATTCTTCCAATATAGGTCTGTCGGAAATTATACTGCGAGGATATGAACGTAATCCCGATGAATTTGTACAGCGCATTTATAAGTCGGGTTTTATGGAACCGTTCGATCTTTGTATACCGGGGGCGGCCCGTCCTACTATACGACATTTGAAATCGACGGTGCAAGATCGTATTAACCTGACTCGTATGTCGTATGGATATACGACAAAAATACCTCCCATTTATACATTGGCATTGTATAATACCATCGCTAACGACGGGCAATTCGTGAAGCCCCGATTGGTAAAAGAGTTGATTCGGGACGGGGTAACCGATACGGTCTTCGATATTAGTTATATCCGAAAACAGGCATGTAAACCCGAAACGGCAAGAGCATTGAGAAATATGTTATATGCGGTCGTAAATGACGATGACGGGACCGGTCGTCGGGCTCGTTCGAAAAAAGTGACCATAGCCGGGAAGACAGGAACGGTGAGAACGATAGGTGTCGACGGGAAATACGAGACTCGTTATCGAATCACTTTTTGCGGTTTTTTCCCGTATGAAAATCCACAGTACTCGTGTATCGTTCTTTTGGGAAAGCCCAATTTACCGGGTATGCCTTCGGCCGGTTACTATTGTGGCGGCGTTTTGAAGAAGATAGCGGAGACGCTTTATTCCATGGGTCGCCTCGATGTGCCTATGGATATACCTTCGGATTCGACGAGTGTTCGGAGTCCGGCTATTTTAAAGGGGGATATTGCAGAGACAAGGCAAGTATTGCAGCATTTGGGAGTTCGGGGAGATGTGACCCAATGTCGCGATATGGAGGTCTATTGCGACAGTATGCCCGATGTCTGCGGTATGGGTGCGCGAGATGCATTGTATATATTGGAGCGTGAAGGATTGAATGTAAATATACAAGGTCGGGGAAAGGTGGTAGAGCAGTCTATCCCTTCGGGAAAAGTCATACAACCCGGTACGACGGTAATTTTAAAATTGAAATAGAAGGATATCGATGATATGAAAAATGTGGAATGTTTATTGTCGGGAATTAAGGTGGTGGAACGCAAAGGGGCGGTCGTGACAGAAGTCTCGGGAGTGGAATCGGATTCTCGTCAGGTAAAGAAAGATAACTTATTTGTTGCGGTGCGGGGAGCTTCGGTCGACGGTCATGATTTTATCGGCCAAGCTATTGCACAGGGGGCTGTTGTCGTTGTTTGCGAAGAGTTTCCCGAAAAGTCGGAGCCGCAAGTGTTGTATGTGAAAGTGGAAGACAGTGCGGTCGCATTCGGTTTGTTGGCAGCGGCATGGTATGGAAATCCTTCGAAAGAGTTGGTACTGGTGGGTGTCACCGGGACGAACGGGAAGACGACTACGGCGACATTGCTGTATGAAATGTTCCGTCTGTTCGGGTACAAGGTCGGTCTTTTATCTACCGTTTGCAATTATATAGACGACATCGCTGTTCCTGCAACTCATACGACCCCCGACCCTTTACACCTGCATCGTTTACTTCGTGAAATGGTCGATGCCGGCTGCGCATATGCGTTTATGGAGGTAAGTTCGCATTCGGCTGCGCAACATCGCATAGCCGGTCTCGATTTCAACGGGGCGATTTTTACGAATCTAACGAGAGACCACATCGATTATCATAAAACCGTCGAGGCTTATCTGAAAGCTAAAAAATCGTTTTTCGACGGGTTACCCAAAGGAGCATTCGCTTTGACTAACATCGACGATAAGTCGGGGTTAGTTATGTTGCAGAATACCAAAGCTGAAAAGCATACTTATTCGTTGCGGACTTTGGCCGATTTCAGAGTGCGGATCATAGAAAGTCGTATCGACGGCATGACTCTGGAAATAAACGGGAAAGAGGTGGAAGTGATGTTTGTCGGTAAATTCAATGCTTATAATTTACTGGCGGTTTATGGAGCGGCTTGTTTGTTGGGACAGGAGCCGGAAGAAGTTTTACGAAAGATGAGTTTATTGGTCCCTGTCGCCGGAAGGTTCCAAACTCTTCATTCTTCAAAAGGTTATACCGCTATCGTGGATTATGCTCATACTCCCGATGCTTTGAACAATGTGTTGAGTTCCATTCGTGACGTCTTGGGAAATAGAGGACATATCATTACGGTTGTGGGAGCCGGTGGAAACAGGGATAAAGGGAAACGACCCATGATGGCTCGGGAAGCGGTGAATTTGAGCGATCGGGTAATATTGACATCGGATAATCCGCGGTTCGAAAACCCGAACGATATATTGAACGATATGTTGGAGGGCCTCGATGCCGAACAGCGTCGTAAAACTCTCGCTATCGTCGATCGCCGGGAAGCGATTCGCGCGGCTACGCAGTTTGCCCAACCGGGCGATGTCGTTTTGATTGCGGGCAAAGGGCATGAAGACTATCAGGAGATAGAGGGGGTGAAACACCATTTCGACGATAAGGAAGAAGTGGAAAAATTGTTCGCGGAAGAGAGAATTTAATAATAACTGTGAAATAGAAAGAGTATGCTGTATTATTTGTTTCAATACCTTGAATCTTCATTCGATTTTCCGGGAGCTCGATTGTTTTCCTACATATCTTTCCGGTCTGGGGTCGCTTTTATTTTGGCTTTGTTTATTGCTACCATTATCGGCCGGCGTATTATCAATAAGCTGCAAATTTTGCAAATCGGAGAGCTCGTGCGTGATCTCGGGTTGGAAGGACAAATGTCCAAGAAAGGCACGCCTACGATGGGTGGGATTATCATTATTATCGCTATATTGATACCTTGTTTGTTGGTCGGGAGACTGGGAAATATTTACATGATATTGATGTTGATTACGACCGTTTGGCTGGGAGCCATAGGTTTTTTGGACGACTATATCAAGGTGTTCAAGAAAGATAAGGAGGGGTTGCACGGGCGATTTAAAATAGTCGGACAGGTGGGACTCGGTCTTATCGTGGGATTGACGCTGTTTTTGAGTCCAGATGTAGTTATTCGCGAGAATGTGGCTGTGCAAACGCCGGGAGCAGATACCGAAGTGGTAAAATATGAATCGGAAAATATCAAGTCTACCCAGACGACCATTCCTTTTTTCAAGAATAATAATCTCGATTATGCCGATTTGGTCCCGTTTTTGGGCGAACATGCCCAGACCGGCGGCTGGGTTATTTTCATATTGCTTACGATTTTTGTGGTGACAGCCGTTTCGAACGGAGCGAACTTGACAGACGGTCTCGACGGTTTAGCGACGGGAACTTCGGCCATCATGGGTTTGACATTGGGCATATTGGCCTATCTGTCGGGGCATATAGCGTACGCATCGTATTTGAATATCATGTATATACCGGGGAGCGAGGAACTGGTTGTTTTCGCCAGCGCTTTTATGGGGGCGACAATCGGTTTTTTGTGGTATAATGCATTCCCGGCTCAGGTGTTTATGGGCGATACGGGTAGCCTCACGTTGGGCGGTATTATTGCCGTGTTCGCTCTTTGTATACATAAGGAGTTGTTGATTCCGATTTTGTGTGCGATTTTCTTCGTGGAAGATTTGTCGGTAATGATACAGGTCGCTTATTTCAAGATTACGAAACGAAAATACGGAGAGGGTCGTCGGGTTTTCAAGATGACGCCTTTGCACCATCATTTTCAAAAACCGGGTCATGCAGGAATCAACGCTTTGATACAAAAACCGTTGCAAGCTGTGCCGGAGTCGAAGATCGTCGTTCGCTTCTGGATTGTTTGCATCATGCTTGCAGCCATTACGATAGTGACGCTGAAAATGCGATAGAAAGGGTTCTAAAATGGAAAAGAAAAAAAGAATTGTAGTGTTGGGTGCAGGAGAGAGTGGTGTCGGAGCCGCTGTGCTTGCCCAAGTGAAAGGGTTCGATGTATTTGTCTCGGATATGTCGGTTATCCAAGATAAATACAAAGAACAGCTCGATCGATATGAAATCCCCTTTGAAGAGGGGAAACATACCCCGGATTTGATATTGAACGCCGACGAGGTGGTCAAGAGTCCGGGTATTCCCGATAGGGCTCCCATGATAGCGGCTTTACGTGAAAAGAATATTCCTATTATTTCGGAAATAGAGTTTGCCGGTCGTTATACTCGTGCCCGCATGATTTGCATTACCGGGAGCAATGGGAAAACGACGACTACATTGTTGACATATCATATTCTGAAAAGTGCCGGATTGAAAGTGGGACTTGCCGGTAATGTGGGGAAAAGTTTGGCCTTGCAGGTAGCGACTTGCGACTATGATTATTATGTCATCGAATTGAGTAGTTTTCAGTTGGATAATATGTATGATTTCAAAGCCCATATAGCTATCTTGTTGAACATTACACCGGATCATCTGGACCGGTACGATTATAAAATGGAGAACTATGTCGATGCCAAGTTTCGGATTATTCGAAATCAGACGGAAGACGATGCGTTTATCTATTGGAATGACGATCCCGTGATTACCGAGAAATTATCGCAGTTGCCTTTGAAGTCGCAGCGATACCCGTTTGCCGAAACTCACGAGCCGGGGACGCAAGCGTACACCGAAGACGGAGCTTTGACGATCGATACTCCTGAGGAAAAGTTGACGATGGAGACCGATGAACTGTCGTTACATGGAAGGCATAATTTGTATAACTCGATGGCAGCCGGTCTTTCGGCCTGCCTGTTGAATGTGAAGAAAGAGTATGTTCGCAAGGCATTGAGCGATTTCGAGTCGGTAGAGCATCGTCTCGAACGGGTGGCTTCGGTGCGGGGTGTACAATTTATCAATGATTCGAAAGCTACGAATGTTAATTCGTGCTGGTATGCTCTGGAAAGCATGAAAACACCTGTGGTACTTATTTTAGGGGGAAAAGATAAAGGAAATGATTATTCCGAGATAGAGCAATTGGTTCGGGACAAGGTGAAAGCCTTAGTCTTTTTGGGTGTGGACAATAGTAAGCTCCATGCCTTTTTCGAGGGAAAAGTACCTTATATAACCGAGGCGAGCTCTATGAAAGAGGCTGTGGATAAGTCGTTTGCTTTGGCTGCTCCGGGCGATACGGTTCTGTTGTCGCCTTGTTGCGCCAGCTTTGATTTGTTCAAAAGTTATGAGGACAGGGGCGACCAGTTCAAGGCCTGTGTTCGAGCTTTATAACCGTTATCGTTATGGAAATAGAAGTATCGGAAAAAGAGAAAAGGAGAAGCGACCCGTACATTTGGGGTATCATTATCATCTTGTATATCGTTTCGGTTGTCGAGGTTTACAGTGCGATAAGCCGGGAGATTACGGGTGGTGACGTGTATTCTCCCATCATCAAACATATCATGCTTCTTTTCTCCGGCTTTGTCATTACTTATGTCACTTCCCAGATACATTATAAATGGTTCAAGGTCTTGGCCTATCTGATGATACCTTTGACGATCGTTCTTCTCGTGAGCATCCTTTTCTGGGGGGATACGATTAACGGGGCAAAACGTACGATTTCGGTATTGGGAGTATCCTTACAGGGCTCGGAAGTCGCCAAAGTTACGATTGTGTTGGCTATGGCGACCGTTTTGGCGAAGACCCAGATAAAACGCGGGGTAAATATGAAAGGCGTTTTGTGGGTGGTCGGTTTGGTGACGATATTCAGCGCTTTGCTGTTTACTCAGGGATTGACCAACACGTTGCTATTTATCGGGATAAGTGTCTGCATGATGTTGATCGGGGGTGTCGAATTTTATAAATTGTTCGGTATCTTATTGGTGTATGTGGTCTTGGCTTTGGCTGTCATGCAGGCGAAAGATTTGATAACGGAAGTAAAAGCACAGCCGGAGACGCAGGAGGTAACGGTACAGGATAGAAACGAGGGAGATAAGGTGATCGTTCGGTCATCGACTTGGAAAAGCCGCCTGAAAGACTTTTTCGACCCTACTCCCGAATATGAAAAAGAGACTACGCACAAGAACTTGCAGGAACATCGGGCAGCTATGGCTATGGCTCACGGTGGAATTACCGGAGTAGGACCCGGTAACAGTAGGGAATCGTCTCGGCTTCCGTTGGCGTTCTCGGACTATATTTATGCGATTATCATAGAAGATTTGGGATTTATCGTCGGTGGCGTAGGCCTTTTGGTGGCTTATTTGATGATTTTGGCTCGTGCCGGTTTGATAGCCCGCCGGTGTACGAGGGCTTTCCCGGCATTGCTGGTTATGGGAATGGCGGTAATGATCGTGTTGCAGGCTTTATTCAACATGGCTATCGTCGTGGGGGTTTTCCCGGTTTCGGGACAACCGTTACCATTGATTAGTAAGGGGGGAACTTCGATTTGGATGATGAGTTTCGGATTCGGTGTGATGTTGAGCGTGAGCCGTTATGCGGTGAAAGATTCCGGAAAGAAAATAAAAACAGAGAAAGAAAACGATTTACCGGAGGACTTGCAGGCTGCGAATCCTACCAATTTAGCATAGAAAGAATATGAAGCGAACGATAAGAGTTTTGATTAGCGGCGGAGGTACGGGGGGACATATTTTCCCGGCTATTTCTATCGCCAATGCGATAAAGGTGAAGTGCCCCGATGCCGAGATATTGTTCGTCGGAGCCGATAACCGCATGGAGATGGAGAAGGTTCCGGCTGCGGGATACCCGATTAAAGGTCTTCCCGTAAGCGGCTTTAACCGGAGTAATCCGTTGGCTAACTTCAAAGTGTTGTGGCGGCTGTGGAGAAGTCTGCGTATGGCTCGCCGTATCGTGCGGGATTTTCGTCCTGATGTGGCGGTAGGTGTGGGCGGATATGCCAGTGGTCCCACTTTGTGGGCCGCTGCGCATCGAGGTGTACCTACTCTCATTCAAGAACAAAACTCCTATGCGGGGGTCACGAATAAGTTGTTAGCATCGAAAGCACATACCATTTGTGTGGCATACGATGGTATGGAACGCTTTTTCCCTGCTGAAAAATTGGTGCTGACCGGCAATCCGGTACGGCAGGGGTTGTGGGAAGAGGCTTTGACTCGTGCCCAAGGCCAAATCCGGTACGGCAGGATTTGTGCAATGAGGCTTTAACTCGTACCGAGGCTGCCGCTTTCTTCGGCTTCGACCCGAATAAAAAAATTATTTTGTTGATAGGCGGTAGTTTGGGAGCTTTGACATTGAATACGGCTGTGGCAGAGTCTATTCCAGAGATTGTGAAAAGCGGAGTCCAGTTGATTTGGCAATGCGGAAAACGGTTCGACGAACGAGCTAAAATGGTATTGGAAGCAGCAGGCAATCCTACTTGTATTAAACAAATGCCGTTTATCGCACGCATGGATTTGGCCTATAAGGCAGCCGATTTGGTTATTTCGAGAGCGGGAGCCAGTTCCATATCGGAGCTTTGTTTACTTGGGAAGCCTGTGATTTTAGTACCGTCGCCTAATGTGGCGGAAGATCATCAGACCAAAAATGCCGAAGCCTTGTCGTCGAAAGGAGCGGCGATTCTCGTGCGGGATACCGAGGCTCGCCAACGGTTGATGCCTTGTGCTTTGTCGGTGGTTCACGATGAGGAATCTCTGACTTCGATGAGCCGGGAAATCGCGGCGTTGGCGCAGCGTGATTCGGCAGCCCGGATAGCCGATATAATTTTTGATATAGTCAATAAAAAATGAAACAGTATACATCTCTTTATTTCGTAGGAGCCGGAGGTATCGGCATGAGTGCATTGGTCCGGTATTTTTTGGCGAAGGGATATAAAGTCGCGGGTTATGATCGCACGCAGTCACCTCTGACTACCGAACTTAAAACCGAGGGGCTGGAAATCGTTTATGAAGAGTCGGTAGAGTCGATACCCGATTATTGCCGGAATCCCGAGACGACTTTGGTCGTTTATACTCCGGCGATTCCCGCAAGTCATGCCGGATTGGTTTATTTCAGGGAGCATGGTTTCCGAGTGGTAAAGCGTGCCGAGTTGTTGGGGCTGATTACGCAATCGAGCAAAGGCCTGTGCTTTGCCGGCACTCATGGCAAGACCACGACATCGAGCATGGCTGCTCATATCTTTCATGAATCTCCGATAGGTTGCAATGCGTTCTTGGGTGGTATTCTTCGTAATTATAACAGTAACCTTATCCTGTCGGAACAGTCGCCGTTTACGGTAATCGAGGCCGATGAATATGACCGTTCGTTCCATTGGCTGCATCCCTATATGGCTGTCGTTACGGCAACCGATCCCGATCATTTGGATATCTACGGAACCGAGGAGGCTTATTTGGAGAGTTTCGCTCATTTCACTTCGTTGATACAGCCGGGTGGCTGTTTGATTATGAAGAAAGGTATCAAGCTGGTTCCCAGCGTAAAGGAGAATGTAAAAATATATACTTATTCGGCTCGTGACGGGGGGGATTTTCATGCCGGTAACATACGTATAGGCGACGGAACCATCGTGTTTGATTTTGTGATGCCGGAAGGGAGTGTCGCAGATATAGAGCTGGGTGTTCCTGTGGAGATAAATATCGAAAACGCAGTGGCTGCTATGGCGATAGCGTGGTTGAATGGGGTGTCTGGCAACGATATGCGGAGAGCTATGGCCTCGTTCAAGGGTGCAAAACGCCGGTTCGAGTTTTGGGTGAGACGTCCCGACAGGGTAATGATAGACGACTATGCACATCACCCCGATGAATTGAAAGCCAGTATCCGTTCTGTGAAGGCTCTTTATCCCGGCCGTCGGTTGTCGGTGATTTTTCAGCCTCATCTGTACTCCCGTACTCGCGATTTCGCTCCACAGTTTGCCGAGGCGCTGTCCCTTGCCGACGAGGTTTTTCTGTTAGACATTTATCCGGCGAGAGAGTTACCGATACCAGGCGTAACTTCGAAACTTATTTTTGACAAGATAACATGCAGAAATAAAGAACTTTGTTTGCGTGAAAAGTTGTTAGAACGGATAAAAGAGTGTAACTTTGACATTTTATTGACGATGGGGGCCGGCGATATAGACCGTTTGCTTCCTGAAATAGCGGCAATCGTAGAGTCGAAATGAAAGTACTGTTGAGATTTTTGTTGATGGTAGTGTTGGTATCCTATCTGTTTGTCTCGTTCTTTTTTTTACGCTCCTATGCAGCGGAGGATAAATGCAGGGACTTACAAGTGGAGATAACCGACAGTGCTGTATTGCATTATATCTCACCGGCCGATGTATATAACTATATCGAGGATTTCGAGATGGATCCTTGCGGGAAGCCTTTGGGAGGAATCGATACTGAAAAGATGGAGCGTACACTTATGTCGAACGGGGTGTTGGGCTCGGTCGAATGTTATAAGAAAGTAGGCGGAACCGTGTGTGTGGAAGTGACACAGCGTATTCCGGTCATGCGGGTGATGGCTGACGACGGAAATTACTACGTCGATGCAGAGGGGCAGCGTATGGCTGTCAGGACTCAATATCAAGCGCATCTACCTCTGGTGACGGGACGAGTGGACAGCGTGTTGACCTATCGGGATATGTTGCCGTTGGCTCGGTATATTTATAATCATCGGTTTTGGAATGCTCAAATTGAACAAATTTATGTCAATGAGCGTCATGAAGTAGAGTTGGTTCCCAGAGTGGGAGGCCAAACCATTTTGTTAGGCTCGGTGCAGGATTTTGAAACGAAATTGGATAACTTGATGCTGGTTTATAAAAAGGTATTCAGTAAAGCCGGTTGGGCGATGTACGATACGGTTTCGTTGAAATTTAAGAATCAAGTCGTTTGTACCCGAAAGAAAAAATGAAATAAAAGTAACAATATATATGGATACGGAAAGATACATAGTAGCTGTCGAGATAGGAAGCTCGAAGATTACAGGCGCGATAGGAACTCGTTCTCTGAAAGGGGTCGTTACTGTGCTGGGAGTAGATACCGAACCATTGACCGGGAGTGTGAAGCGGGGTTTCGTCGTTAATCCCGATGAAGTTTCATCGAAAGTGAAACGTTTGATACGGAAATTGAATAATCGTATAGGCGCTTCGAAAAAAATCAAACAGGTGTATGTGGGAATCGGGGGACAATCTTTACATGCGGAAGACCACATGATAAGCCGAGATTATCCCGAAGGAACTCCCATTACGGAGGACATTATCAAACGCTTGCAGGAGGAAGCCCGGGAAATGCCTATTGCCGGAGCCGATATATTGGAGGTCGTTCGTACCGGAGTACTTGTCGATGATAAACCTAAATCGGGCAGAGAAGAAATCGAGGGCTCGAATCTGAAAATGAGTTTGAAGTTGATCGTGGCTCGTGACGATTTGAAAAAAAGTGTGTTCCGTTGTTTCTCCGGCGAGCCTTCGGTAGTGCGTTATATTCCTACTACGTTGTCTACTGCTTATGTGGCGTTGAGTAACGAAGACCGCCAAGCCGGAGTCATGTTGGTCGATTTCGGTGCGGAAACGACGACAGTTTCGATTTATAAGGACGGGCTTTTGCGCTATCTTTCTACGATACCGTTAGGAGGGTATAACATTACCTGCGATATTATGACATTGAAAGTTACCGAACCGGAGGCCGAGTCGTTTAAAGTGCGGTTGGGCTCTGCTAAGGTAATGGGCGAAGAATCGAACATTACGCTTCGGGGAGAGAGTTCGTCTGAAATAAAAAGTTTGGATTTGTCGAAGGTAGTCAAAGCTCGTATCGAGGAAATCGTGGCCAATGTCAATGCTCACTTCGAGTATGCGAAATGTGACCGTAAAAGTTTAGGAGCCGGTATGGTGATTGTAGGAGGCGCATCCAAACTGTCCAATCTGGCGGAACTTATCGCAGAGAAGTGCGATATTCGTGTGAGGAAAGGAGCTCTTCGTCAGGATATGTTGTTAGATGTAGCTTCCCAATCGAAGAGTGCCGACTATTTGCAGATTCTGGGGTTGCTTTATTGCGGAAAAGAGAATTGCGTCGAAGTCTTGCCCAAGGTTGTCGATGAGCCGGAAGACGAGCCACATGAAGAAGTAAAGCCGTTGAGCCCAAAGGAGAAAAGGGCACAAGAGAAGGCACAGGAGAAAGCAGAACAAGAGCGTCGGAAACGGGAAGCCGCAGATGCAAAGCGAGAAGAAAAGGAACGTAAGAAGCGAGAAAAAGAGGAGAAAGTGAAGGGGTCGGGGCTCTTCGGAAAATTGAAAGAGATGGTGAAGAAGGCCGAAAACCTGCTCGATGATGAAAACGATAATTTTTAAATGGAGAACATCATGAACGAATTAGATATAAATAATCCTCAGTTACCCGATTTTATTGTTCCCGGAGCTGATGAAAAAAAACAGGACGAACCGGCAAAGATTAAAGTGATAGGTGTCGGCGGAGGCGGAGGAAATGCCGTGAATCATATGTACCATCAAGGTATAGGTGGTGTCAGTTTTGTTCTTTGTAATACCGATGCACAAGCGTTGCGAAATTCGCCTGTTCCTGTAAAAGTTCAGTTGGGGGCTAAGGGTGAGGGAGCCGGAAACATTCCGGAGGTCGCTAAGAAATTGGCCGAAGAGAGTGCCGCCGAAGTCGAAGCCTTGTTCGACGATAATACACGCATGGCTTTTATTACGGCCGGAATGGGCGGAGGAACCGGAACGGGAGCCGCTCCCGTGGTTGCCCGTATTGCTAAGGAGAAGGGTGTGCTTACAGTGGGCATCGTGACAATCCCGTTTCTCTTTGAAGGAGAACCGAAGATATTACAGGCTTTCGCCGGTGTGGAGGAAATGCGGAAGCATGTCGATGCTTTGTTGGTGATCAATAACGAGCGATTGTGTAAAATATATCCCGATCTTTCTTGGACGACCGCCTTCGCCAAAGCGGACGATTCGTTGTCGAATGCAGCCCGGAGTATAGCCGAGCTGGTGTCGAAAGATGGAAAAATCAACCTTGATTTCGCCGATGTACGCACGACACTGAAAGACGGAGGAGCTGCTGTAATCAGTACCGGATCTGGCGAGGGTGAGCATCGCATGAGCCGTGCGATCCAAAATGCACTGACTTCTCCTCTTTTGAAAGAGAGCGATATTTATGGAGCGGAACGAGTACTGTTCAATCTCTATTTTTCACCCGAAGAGGGGGAGGAGCTTCGTATGCAGGAGTCCAAAGAGTTGAGCGAGTTTATGTTGCGTTTCAAGAAGAAAGTAAATGTTATTTGGGGATATACTCACGATTCTTCTTTGGGCAAGGCCGTGAAAATTACCATTTTGGCTACGGGATTCGAGGTATCTGACTTGACGTTCAAAGGGGAATATGGCGGTGATGCCGACGAGCATATCGCTCAATCGCAATATATTGTTTTGAAACCCGATCAACTCGATGATAACGATTTGTTAGAAAAGTTGGATAAGACACCCGCTTATGACCGTCCGAAAGATTTTCGCGATAATTTCGACGGTTCGGAGAAAAAAGAGGAGAGTAACGGTAGTGGCCGTCGTACCATAAGGTTTTAATCGAAAACTATAAAATAGATATAGGATTATGAATTTATTCGATCAGGTCAGCAACGACATTAAAAGTGCCATGCTGGCAAAAGACAAAGTGAGATTGGAAGCCCTACGGGGAATTAAGAAAGAGTTTTTAGAGGCAAAAACAGCCAAAGGCGCCGACGGAGAATTGACGGACGACATGGCGATGAAGATATTGGCAAAGATGGTGAAGCAGAGGAAGGAAAGCGCTCAGATTTATACCGAGCAGAATCGTCCCGATTTGGCCGAACCGGAATTGGCCGAAGCTGCTGTCATAGAAACCTATTTGCCGAAGCAGATGAACGAGGAAGAGTTGACCGAAGCGTTGAAAGCGATTATCGCTCAGGTAGGAGCTACTACTCCGCAAGAGATGGGAAAGGTGATGGGAGTAGCTACCAAACAGTTGGCAGGGCGTGCCGATGGCCGCGCTATTTCTGCGAAAGTAAAAGAACTGTTGGCTTAATACAGAATAAATATTTGAATTGAACTATGCTTACACTAAGTGTTATTAAGGAGAATCCCGAAGAGGTGATTCGTCGTTTGGCAATTAAACATTTCGATGGCAAAGAAGCTATAAACCGGGTTCTTGAATTGGATAAAATACGTCGGGCATCTCAGGCCGAGTTGGACGGGAAGTTGGCCGAATTGAAAGTCTTGGCGGCTCAGACCGGACAACTTATGAAAGCCGGTAAAAAAGAGGAAGCCGAAGCTGTGAAAATGAAGACCGCAACCATTAAAGAGTCTACCAAAGAGTTGGAAGAGTCGATGGTGTCGGCAGAAAAGGAGATTACCGATATTTTATTGACTGTTCCCAATTTGCCGTATGCCGGAGTACCCGAAGGTCGTACTGCCGAAGACAATATTGTGGAAAAGACCGGCGGAGTGATTCCCGAACTTCCCGCCGATGCGCTTCCGCACTGGGATTTGGCCAAGAAATACGATTTAATCGATTTCGAGTTGGGTGTGAAAATTACCGGTGCAGGATTCCCTGTGTATAAAGGCAAAGGCGCACGGTTGCAACGGGCTTTGATTTCGTTCTTTTTGGATGCCGCTCGCGAGGCCGGTTACCTCGAAATACAACCTCCTTATGTCGTGAATGCCGCTTCCGGTTACGGTACAGGGCAATTACCCGACAAAGAGGGTCAAATGTATCATTGCAACGAAGACGATTTGTATCTTATTCCCACAGCCGAAGTTCCGGTGACGAACCTCTACCGTGACGTGATTTTCAATGAATCGGATCTACCGATTAAGAATACGGCTTATTCGGCTTGTTTCCGTCGTGAAGCTGGTTCGTACGGAAAAGACGTGAGGGGATTGAATCGTCTGCATCAGTTCGATAAAGTGGAGATTGTGCAGATACAACACCCCGACCATTCGTATGAAGCTTTGGAAGAGATGAAAGCTCATGTACAGAGTTTGGTGGAACGTCTCGAATTACCGTGGCATATTTTGCGTTTGTGTGGCGGCGATATGAGTTTTACCTCGGCCATAACATTCGATTTCGAAGTATATTCTGCCGTACAGAAGCGTTGGTTGGAAGTCAGCTCGGTATCCAATTTCGAAAGCTATCAGGCCAATCGGTTGAAATGCCGTTATCGTGGAGCCGATAAGAAAACGCATTTGTGTCATACGTTGAACGGCAGCGCTTTGGCATTGCCTCGTATCATGGCAGCCTTATTGGAGAATAACCAGACCCCCGAAGGTATAAAGATACCCAAAGTGTTGGTTCCTTATTGCGGGTTCGATATTATCGATTGAGGATTGAATTAAATCGTATAAAAACGGGGCAGTATGATTTTTTTCATACTGCCCCGTTTTATTAAATCCGGAAAATAACAGGGTTCTTTTGTTTGTATCTTGTAACCGTTCCTTTTACTTTCTGCCGAAATCGGCGGGGATTTCACCCCACTTCTCGGTATCCCATTTGATGATGGCATTGGCATAGACGTGAGTATGCAGCCAGCGTTCTGCCCGTGCGATAAGGTCGAATATGGGAGCATTGGCTGCGTTGGGGGCTAGTTTGGTCTTGCATTTTTTTTGTTTAATCCATAGTATGGCATTACGGCTGTCGGAATAGATGGGTATATCGGAGTCTCGCTGTTGCAAGTAGGCCAACCCATGAACGAGGGCGAGGAACTCTCCTATGTTGTTTGTACCTTGCTCCAAAGGGCCTACATGAAACAGTTCGATTCCCGATTTCGTGTCTACTCCCCGGTATTCCATTTTTCCGGGGTTTCCGCTACAAGCCGCATCGACCGATAGACTGTCGGCGATAACCGAAGGGGGTAAGATGGGAGCAGACAGTTTGTCACGGGAGTGTTCACCTATTTTACGCATGACATCGAAATAATCGTCGGGGGCATTACGGAAGGCTTCGGTAGCGGCTTCCAGACTGTCGAAACTTTTGTATTTCGCTCCTTTGAAATTGTCGACTTGTTCTTTGCATTCCTCCCAAGAATCGAAAATTCCACGGGCACGCCCTTCCCATACGACATAATATTTGTATTTGGCCATGATTCGGTTATCGTTATAAATGACGGGTACAAAAATATAAAAATTGTCGTATCTTTACGCACGTTAGCGGAGATAAGCCGGTGCGATGTTTCTTTTATGTTGCCGATGAGCCGATTCTCCGTGGCATAATCGAATAGCGATGGGAAGAATTGGTATATACGGAATTTTATCGGTAGTCTTGTTTGGCCTGATCGGGTGTGCTCCCGGCAAGAGCGACAAGGAGGAAAGTGTGCGTTTATATAAAGAAGCGATAGTTTTGCTGGGGAGCGATTCCGTGACTATCGATGATTGTCTGGCAGCCCAGAGATTATTGGAGCAAGCTCTTGATGCCGACAGCGAAAATATAGATGTATATTTCGGGAAGGTGTTGAACGAGTTGAATTTGTGGCGTCCGGACAGTGCTTACCGGACAGCTTCGGCTGCTATCGAAAAAATAGGAGAAACGGGGAAAAACCGTATGAAGGCTTATTTTTATACGGTAAAAGGGTTTATCGCTTATGACCGGGGTGACGAGGCAGATGCCGAGAAACAACTGTCGGAGGCCTTGTCTTTGTATGAGAGTTATTTAACGGAGGATCCGGCGAATATAGACTATCTGTTGAACAAATCGGTCTTGCTATCGGGATTGGAGGGGAAACAAACGGCTTTGGACTTTATTGCAAAGTCACCTTTGAAAGAAGCAGATAAACAGGCGTTGATTCTCTCTTTGTCGGAATTTGAATTTCGACAGTTCGGAGAGACTTGGAGAGCGAAGCATGATGCTCTGGTTGCTAACGGGCAGACAGAGACAAATACGATATCGAATACTTTTAAGAAATGAAGCCTTTGTTTTTGGTTGGATACATGGCGGCAGGCAAGACGACATTGGGACGTCGGGCGGCTCAGCTTTTGAATGTCGAGTTTATCGACCTCGATGCTTATATCGAATCTAGATACAGGAAACGGGTATCCGATTTGTTTGCCGAACGGGGAGAAGAGGGTTTCAGGGATATAGAGCGTCGTATGTTGCATGAGGTAGCGGAGTTTGACAATGTGCTGGTCGCTACGGGCGGAGGTACGCCCTGTTTTTTCGATAACATGGAGTACATGCGTCACCGGGGAATCACGGTTTATTTGGCCGCTTCTGTACAGACGTTGTGCAGACGCTTGTCCCATGCAAAAGTAAAACGCCCGTTGGTGGCGGGTAAAACGCCGGAGGAACTGTATGAGTACATTACCGAGATGTTGAATCGCCGCGAGTCTTATTACCGGCAAGCCGATTATCGTTTCGATGCCGACGGGTATGAATCGCTCGATTCGGTCGACGAGGCTGTGCATCGGCTGGCTGTCTTGATGCAAAATCCTGCTTATGGAGATGGAGCCGATGAAATATAAATATATAATTCTGGTTTTTACCGAAGTATATTTGTAAATTCGTCTTTGTAAATTTAAACTTCGTGGTTATGGCTGGTAGCTTTGCTTGTAAATCGAATGCAGGGGTCGCACCCCAAGAACAATTGTTGGGAACGATGGCCGGTAACAGACGTTTGTCCATAGGGCTACCGGCGGAACATAACGGAGGAGAAAAACGATTTCCTCTGACGCCCGAGGGGGTTGCCTTGTTGACCAAAGAGGGGTATCGCATTTTTGTGGAAAGCGGAGCCGGCGAGGGTATCAAGTATTCCGATTTACATTATACCGAGGCTGGGGCGCAAGCGACAACAGCCTCAGAAGTTTTCAGATGCGATGTCGTTCTTAAAATTACTCCGTTGAATGAACAGGAGGCTGCTATGATACGTCCGGGGGTGTTTCTGCTCACATTGTTACAGCCTCAATATCAATCGGCTTCGGTCGTGCGCATATTGATGCAAAAGAAAGTTACGGCAGTTGCGATAGATTTGATAACCGATGAGCGAGGCCGTTATCTTTTTGCCGATATATTGGACGAAATTGACGGTCGTGCAGCCATTGTGTTGGCTTCGGAATTGTTGAGTAACCGAAGTGGAGGAAAGGGTGTTTTGTTGGGGGGCATCCCGGGGGTCGCCTCCTCGGAGGTTTTGATTATAGGAGGAGGCCTTGCAGGCCGTGCGGCGGCTCGTGCCGCTTGTGGATTGGGTGCTTTGGTGAGGGTATTCGATAATGATTTTTATCGTTTAAAAGCTACTCAGTTGGAAGTGAGTCCTTCTATCTTTACTTCCAATATGCACCCTCATGTTTTGGAAAACACCATGCGCTCGGCCGATGTGGTTATTGGCACGGAAGTGCCGGAGGGAGGCCGTTTAGGAGTAAGCTATATCGAGATGATGAAACGAGGGGCATTGTTGTTCGATTTGTGTATGGATAAAGGAGGCTGTTTCGAAACTTCGAGTTGTAGCGAGGCTCCTTGTAATAAAGTGTATGAGCAATGCGGCGTTTTGCATTATTGCTTGTCGAGCGTTGGATCTGCCGTTGCCCGAACGGCATCGATGGCGTTGAGTAATTTATTAGTTCCGGTATTGATCGATTTGAATGACCCTGCCATGCTCTATGGCCATATAAAGTCGGACGAAAGACTTCGGAATGCCGTGTATTTGTTCGGTGGAAAGTTGACTTATAAGGAGTTGAGCATACGATTGGGATTGCCTTATTATGATATGGCTCTTTTTATGTCGATGTTTTGAAAAGATCTTTGTTTTTATCGGAACAGCTTTTAAAATGATGAATAGATAGGGAGCTTACATATTTCTATGAAAATATTTCAAATGCTTACAAAAAAACACTATCTTTGCTAAAATAGTAATATTGGAATTGAAATATATCATGTTGGATTAAAATTGTAATATAAACATGACGGAAAAAACAAAAGTGAAAGTATTGGAAGAAGTCGTGGTACGATTTTCCGGCGATTCCGGTGACGGAATGCAATTGGCCGGGAATATCTTTTCCAATGTTTCGGCCGGTATCGGTGATGAAATTTCTACATTCCCCGATTATCCGGCAGAGATACGTGCTCCGCAAGGAACGTTAGGGGGAGTGTCTGGTTTTCAAGTTCATATAGGGAAAGGCGTTCACACTCCGGGAGACTTGGCCGATGTATTGGTTGCCATGAATCCGGCAGCTTTAAAAACAAATGCTCGCTATGTGAAAAAAGGCGGTGTGGTGATTATCGACTCGGATAGCTTTCGGGCCAGCGATTTGGAGAAAGCGGCGTTTACGACGGACGATCCCATTCAAGAGGCGGGCCTTTCTCATGCACAAATCGTTCCGGTAGCGATTACCCAAATGGTGAAAGATTCATTGGCCGATTCGGGCTTGGACAACAAGTCTATCGTACGGTGTAAAAATATGTTTGCCTTAGGGCTTGTCTGTTGGTTGTTCGACCGTCCTTTGGAACAAGCTCAACATCTGTTGAAAAATAAATTTGCCAAGAAACCGGCTATCTATGAGGCTAATGCGAAAGTGATGCGCGACGGCTACAACTATGGTAATAACATACATGCTTCGGTTTCGACTTATCGAGTGGAGTCTGCACAAGTGAAGCCCGGTATTTATACCGATGTGAACGGAAATACGGCTACCGCATGGGGGTTGATAGCCGCATCTGAAAAGTCGGGATTGCCTTTGTTCTTAGGAAGTTATCCCATTACCCCGGCCACAGATATTTTGCATGAGTTGGCCAAGCGGAAAGATTTAGGGGTAAAGGCCATTCAAGTGGAGGACGAGATAGCCGGTGTTTGTACGGCTATCGGGGCTTCGTTCGCCGGAAATTTGGCGGTGACTTCCACGTCGGGGCCCGGTTTGGCATTGAAGAGCGAGGGTATAGGTTTGGCCGTTATGGCGGAGTTACCTTTGGTCATTATCGATGTTCAGCGAGGTGGACCGTCCACGGGATTGCCGACGAAAACCGAGCAGACCGATTTGTTGCAGGCTTTATACGGCCGGAATGGCGAGAGTCCGGTGGTAGTGGTGGCAGCCTCTACACCGACCGATTGTTTCGATATGGCATTTCAAGCGGCTAAAATCGCTTTGGAGCACATGACTCCCGTTATCTTGTTGACCGACGGATTTATTGGAAATGGCTCTTCGGCATGGCGTATTCCGGAAATCGATGAATATCCGGAGATAAAGCCCAATTATGTCATGCCGGAACAACAAGGTACGTGGAAACCATACGACCGTAACGAAAAATCCGTACGTTATTGGGCGAAACCCGGAACAGAGGGATTCATGCACCGGCTCGGAGGATTGGAAAAGGATTATAAGACTAGCGCAATTTCTACTGACCCCATCAACCATGAAAAGATGGTTCGTGCCCGGCAGCAGAAAATCGACGGTATAGCCACCGATATTCCTTTGTTGAAAGTGTCGGGCGATTCTTCTGCCGATTTATTGGTTGTCGGTTGGGGCGGAACCTACGGACATTTGTATTCTGCCGTGGAAGCTATGAATGCAGAAGGGAAACCTGTGGCTTTCGCTCATTTCAATTATATCAATCCGTTGCCCGCGAATACCGAGGAGATATTACGGCGATATAAAAAAGTGGTCGTTTGCGAGCTGAATAACGGGCAGTTTGCATCGTATTTGTCAGGGAAAGTTCCGGGTGTGAATTTCTTGCGATATAATAAAATTCAGGCACAGCCGTTCATGGTGAGTGAGTTGATGGCGCATTTTTCAAAGCTTTTGGAGGAATAGGATATGGAAGAACAAAAGGAATATACGGCAAAGGATTTTAAAAGCGACCAGTATGTACGTTGGTGTCCGGGTTGTGGAGACCATTCTATCGTGGCTGTGTTGCAGAGAGCTATGGCGACATTGGGAGTGCCTCCCCACGAAACGGTGGTGATTTCGGGTATCGGCTGTTCGTCGCGTTTGCCTTATTATATGAATGCCTACGGTTTTCATACGATTCATGGTCGTGCCGCAGCTGTGGCTACCGGGGTGAAGACGGCCAATCCCGATCTGACGGTATGGCAGATTTCGGGAGATGGCGACTGTCTGGCTATTGGTGGGAACCATTTTATTCATTCGGTACGTCGGAATGTGGATATCAATGTGGTCTTGATGAATAATAAGATATACGGTTTGACGAAAGGCCAATATTCCCCGACGAGCGATCGAGGTTTCGTTACTAAATCGTCTCCTTATGGAACGGTGGAAGATCCTTTCATTCCGGCAGAACTCGTTTTCGGGGCGAGAGGAACATTCTTCGCTCGTTCGCTCGATGTGGAGATGTCTGTTTCGCAAGAAGTATTGGTAGAAGCAGCCCGCCATAAAGGAACATCGGTGGTGGAGCTGTTGCAGAATTGTGTGATTTTCAATAATAATATTCACAGTTATGTGGCTGATAAAGAGTTTCGTGCCGACCGGACTGTTCATTTGCGTCATGGTGAAAAGATGATTTTTGGGAAAGGCAATAATCGAGGCCTCGTGTTGGACGGTTACAAATTAAAGGCTGTGACTATCGGGGAGAATGGTGTGACTCTTGATGATATTTTGGTACATGATGCCAAGTCTCCCGATAATTTCTTACATCAAAGTCTTGCAATGATGGACGGACATGAACTGCCTTTGGCAATAGGTGTGATTCGTAATGTGGAGGCTCCCGTATATGACGAAGAGGTGGATAGACAAGTAAAAGAGGTAACTTCGAAAGTACCTTATTCCTCCTTGCGTGAATTTTTGTTGACCGGGGAGACTTGGGAAGTGAAATAATGTATTTTCTCCAAAAGGGTAATAGCACCCGAAAGACTGTCTGTATAGCCTTTCGGGTGCTATTGTTATATGTTTGAGAGACAAGTCTTTTTAAGAAATTCAGAGCTTGACTGCCTTGAAAAATTTTCTTAGATTTGTGTGGATAAATTGTGAAATAAGGGAATATGGATTGATTCATGATTGTTATTCCTGTCAAGAAAAGATATAGGTATATTAAAAAATTGGTTGAATGGTTGTAACGTTAGTAATTTTAGCTTTATCGGCGGTGTTTTTCGTGAGTGGTAAAATTCGCTCTGATGTGGTAGCCTTGTGCGCTTTGGTTTTATTGCTGCTTTTCCACATTCTTACTCCCGATGAGGCGTTGTCTGGATTCTCCAATTCGGTCGTGATTATGATGATCGGTCTTTTCGTGGTAGGTGGTGCGATATTCCAAACCGGGTTGGCGAAGATGATAAGCGGAAAGATATTGCAGTTGGCAGGAAAGAGCGAGACAAGACTTTTTATTTTGGTCATGCTGGTTACTTCGGCTATCGGAGCTTTTGTGAGTAATACGGGTACGGTAGCCTTGATGCTGCCTATTGTCGTGAGTCTGGCTGCCAACGCTCATATAAATTCAAGTCGCTTGCTTATGCCTTTGGCTTTTGCCAGCAGTATGGGAGGTATGATGACGTTGATAGGTACTCCGCCGAACCTTGTCATACAGAATGCCTTGACCAATGCCGGTTTTGAACCGCTTACTTTCTTTTCTTTCTTGCCGGTCGGTTTGATTTGTGTTTTTGTAGGAATGGTCGTATTGATGCCTTTGAGTAAAATTTTCTTGACCAAACGGGGAACCGAAAAGTCTGATGGTAAAAACAAGAATAAATCTCTGAACGAGTTGGCAAGGGAATATCAGCTTTCCGAAAATTTGTTTCGGATACAAATCCCCGAAAAATCGATAGTTGCCGGTAAAACGATTGTCGAGTTGAATATTCGCCAACAATATCATTTGAATATATTGGAGGTACGGCGCACTGTTTCGTCGCAGTCCCGGTTGTTGAAAACGGTCAATCAGAAATTGGCCGATCCGGGTACTGTATTACGTTCCGGCGATGTGTTGTATGTGAATGGCGATTTCGAAAAAGTGAGGGAGTTTGTTTCTCGATTTTCTTTGGTATTATTGGATGCCCATACTATCGAAGACGGTAAGGGAAACTTGACTTCCGATTTGGCTTTTTATGATATAGGTATCGCCGAGATTGTCTTGATGCCCTCGTCACGTTTGTTGAAACAGACGGTCGGAGATTCGGGATTTCGGGAAAAATTCAATGTCAATGTATTGGGCATAAGGAGAAAGAACGATTATATATTGCATGATTTGAAAGATGTGAAGATGTTGTCGGGCGATGTTTTGCTCGTGCAAGGTACATGGAAGGATATAGCTCGGTTGAGTTCGGAGGATTCCGATTGGGTGGTACTCGGCCAGCCGTTGAGCGAAGCCGCGAAAGTTACTCTCGATTATAAAGCACCGATTGCTGCTGCGATTATGCTTTTAATGATTCTTATGATGGTGTTCGATTCTATACCAGTGGCTCCGGTTACGGCTGTGATGATTGCTGCGATACTTATGGTATTGACTGGTTGTTTCAGGAATGTGGAGGCAGCCTATAAAACAATTAACTGGGAGAGTGTCGTTCTTATCGCCGCCATGCTTCCCATGTCGTTGGCTTTGGAAAAGACAGGGGCATCGGAATATATATCGAATAGTTTGGTTAGCGGTTTGGGCGGTTATGGGCCTTTGGCTTTAATGGCTGGTATCTATTTTACGACTTCATTGATGACGATGTTCATCAGTAACACGGCAACAGCCGTTTTATTGGCTCCTATCGCCATGCAATCCGCATTACAGATCGGAGTGAGTCCTTATCCGTTTTTATTCGCTGTTGCCGTGGGGGCGAGCATGTGTTTCGCTTCTCCGTTTTCTACGCCACCCAATGCGCTGGTTATGCCTGCCGGTCAGTATACTTTCATGGATTATGTAAAGGTGGGTTTGCCTTTACAGATTATTATGGGGATAGTTATGATTTTTATTTTACCTTTGTTGTTCCCATTTTAAAGAAGAATTTATGTCCCGAAAAAAGTGTCTTGCTGTATTTGCCAGTGGAACCGGCAGTAATTTCGAAGCGATTGTGACTGCTTGCGAGCAGGGTAAGATTCCGGCCGAAACAGTGGCTTTGGTTTGCGATAAACCTTCGGCTCGTGTCGTAGAACGAGCTTCACGTCATGGTGTGAAGTCTTTCACTTTCGACCCTAAGTCTTTTGCTTCTAAGGTCGAAATGGAGACCGTCATTGCCGATTTTCTCGATGAGAACGGGGTGGATTTGGTTTGTTTGGCCGGGTATATGCGGATTATTTCGGATACATTGTTATCGCGTTACGACGGTAAGATTATTAATATACACCCTTCTTTGCTCCCCGCTTTTCCCGGAGCTCGTGCCGTAGAACAAGCTATGGAGTACGGGGTGAAAGTGTTCGGAGTAACTATTCATTATGTGGACCGTACGGTAGATGGCGGACGGATTATCGCCCAACGGGCTGTCCCATACGAAGGAAACGATATCGATGAGTTATTCGGACTCATTCATGCGGTCGAACATGAACTTTACCCGGAGACGATTGCTCGGTTGTTGTCTGTTTAATGTTTGTAACGAGTCTATGTTCAGTAGAAAATTCATGGGGATAGACTTGAATGTTAATGAATGAGAGGGGCTTATTTCGCTAACTATGAGGAGAAACGTTTTCGGTTAGGTTGAACTTGTTCGGCTTTTGGAGAGGGTAGTTTACTATTGACCTTCTCTATTGCCGTGCCCCGTAGCCTTATGGGGTGTGGCATTAGCCATATAGGTGAGGTGTCACGAAGTGACGGAGGAGTTGGAAACAGCATTTCATCAGTTGGTTTATGTTGGGCCTTTAACCCCCTCGCCCTATGGGCACTCCCCCTATATTCCCTTACGGGAACACAGGGGGAGAGGTTGAGATGTATTCCTTTTTCGCCCTTGCTTCGATTTTATAAGCTACACAGAGAGAAAGGGGTGAAAGTGTCGTTTTGAACAGCTTTTTACCCTTTCGGAACTTTGTGGGTATTCTCCCTTCTCCCCAGCCATGTTTCGTAGCATTACGGGGTGTTCTGTGAAACAGTAGAGACACTGAACAATCCATTGATTATCGATTGAGCCCAAATCTATATAAACAAAGAGCCGCTATAAATTTTATAGCGGCTCTTTGTCGTATGGGCTTTTTATTTATGAACTTCTACCCGTTGTGTCGAGGGTTTAGTTGCATTGCGCTCCTCTGTGGCTTTTACGACGGCTTCGGCAAGTTGCTTGAAAGCTAATCCGGTAATGGTATCGTCGAGTGTCACGGGGTGTCCCGCATCACCGCTTTCGCAGATACTTTGTACAATAGGTATTTGTCCCAAAAGAGGAACTCCGGTTTCTTGGGCCAGTCGTTTCCCTCCGTCTTTACCGAACAGGTAGTATTTGTTTTCCGGGAGTTCGGCAGGAGTGAACCAACTCATGTTCTCGACCAATCCCAGTATAGGGACGTTTACCTTATCCCCGGTAAACATACTGATACCTTTGCGGGCATCGGCCAAAGCAACCTCTTGCGGAGTGGTTACTACAATTGCTCCGGTGATAGCGAGTGTCTGTACCAAAGTGAGGTGTATATCGCTGGTTCCCGGTGGCAAATCGAGCACAAAATAATCAAGTTCGCCCCATGCGGCATCGGTGATGAGTTGTTTCAAAGCATTACTTGCCATTCCTCCCCGCCAGAGTACGGCATCGTTTTTACGAACAAAAAAACCGATGGAAAGAATCTTCACGCCGTATCGCTCGACCGGGAGAATGAGATCGCGTCCTCCGATATTCTCGGTATAGACTTCGGTGTCTTCGATATTGAACATCGTGGGAGCCGAAGGGCCGAATATGTCGGCATCCAGCAGCCCGACTTTATACCCTTGACGGGCCAACGCCACAGCTAAATTGGAGGCTATGGTAGATTTACCAACGCCGCCTTTTCCCGATGAAACAGCAATGATATTCTTTACATCGGGCAAGGGATTCTCAGGATTCGGACGAGCTGTTTGTCTTGCCTTTACAGCTATATTTCCTTTGATATTTACTTCTGGACTTACGAAAGTGAGAATGGCAGTTTCGGCGGCTTTCACGACCGATCGGATAAAAGGATCGGTCGGCTTGTCGAAAATGATGGAGAAACTTACTTTGTTACCGTCGATACGAATGTCGTCTTCGATCATTTCGTTAGCGACCAAATCTTTCCCGTTGCCCGGGTAACGCACTTTGGCGAGTGCGTCGAGTATTAGTTTCGGATATAGTTGCATATTGTCGTGTTATTTTGATGTTGTATTTTCTTGACTGCTTTGTTTACCGCTACGTTTTCCCCGGTTGAAGCTCCGGTATGTGTCATAAGGAATATCAACGTCGGGTTCGATGAATTGTTCACGGGGTTGGCAGACGAAACGAATATATTTGATATTCATGCCCCGTTCGAGCCACTGTTGCTCGTAGAAAGTTTTTATTTCCAGTATGTCGTCGGTTATTCCCGAATGGTAGAGATCGTCGGTCGAAACCTGTACGGGATAGCTGTTCGCTTTTACCATTTCACAAGTATAGGTGTACATGAACGGACTGTCGCTTTTCAGATGGATCAAACCTTCGGGCGATAGAATATTTTGATATAGTTGCATAAACCGGGTAGAAGTGAGCCGCTTTCTCACTTTCTTCATTTGCGGGTCGGGGAAGGTAATCCATATTTCTGATACTTCACCTTTGGCAAAAAAACGATCGATCAACTCTATATTGGTACGAAGAAAGGCTACGTTATTTATTCCTTCTTCGAGGGCCTGTTTGGCTCCACTCCACATGCGGGCTCCCTTTATATCTATTCCTATAAAGTTTTTTTGCGGGTAGCGTTTTGCCAGACCTACGGCATATTCGCCTTTTCCACAGCCCAATTCAAGGACTATCGGATTTTCGTTTTTGAAGAATTGTTTTCCCCATTTGCCTTGCATCTCAAATCCTTTTTCTTGTAGTGCAGAGAAAGGATATTGGAATACATGTGGGTAGCCTTGCAGGTCGTCGAATTTTTTCAGTTTATTTTTTCCCATTTTGAAATGAATATCGACAGGTTCTGGTTAATTGACTCTTCCTAATTTTAAATGATAGTATTTTCCTGATTCTATTTGTACCGAAAGGATAAATATTTCTCCCGAATACGATTGAGTATCGATTTTCGCTTCGGTCGTTTTGCCTTGTTTTTGATATATTGTACGTCCGTCGATTGTATACAGGGTTATGCGGTGCATGGGTTCGTACGAATTTACGATGAGCATTTTTTGCTCGAAATATGCTTTCAACGCCTTGTCGTCGATTTGTTGCTCATCTACCTCGGATAAATAACGAATGTCAAACTCTTTCCATTGAGGCGTATTCAAATAGAGAGATAGACTTTCGTCGGGGATTCCCAGCCGGCAATCTTTTTGCGGAACATTTCGAAAGACATTTTCTCCCAGTATCGGGGGCTCGGTCGGATAGGATAACATAACATTCAATCTCGTGCAATTATCGAAAGCGTGGTCTCCGATGGTCTTGACTGTCGACGGTATTTTTGCGGAAAATAAATATTTCATGCCATAGAACGGCCATCGACCTATTTTTTCAGTTCCTTCGGGCAGGAAGGAAAGTCCTGCGATTCTACTGCATCCGGCAAATGCATAATCACCTATGGTTCGGACAGACTCTGGTAGAATACAGTCGGTGAGCGATGTGCAATAATAGAATGCGCCTTCTCCTATTTCTGTTATGGTATTGGGGGCTTGTATGGAGAGTAGTTTTGTACAATGGTCAAAGGTGTAAGGGGGCAGGCTTTCCAATGGACATTCTTTTATATCGACCTCTGTCAACGAGATACAGTGGGAGAAACAACCTTCGCCCATAGATTCTAGTTTTTGAGGGAGTGTTATTCCCGTCAGAGACGAGCATCCGGCAAAACATTCTTTGCCGATAGATTGTAACGAGGCGGGTAGGGTTATCGAGGATAAGGCGGTACAGTTGAGAAATGCTTGGTTTCCTATCGAACGAAGGACAGACAGGGAGAGGTCTATTCCTGTAAAAGAGATGCATTGTTTGAATGCATATTCGCCTATTTTTTCCAATGTCTGTGGTAACGATGTATTCAAAGAGAAACAGTCGCAAAAAGCGAATCCTGCTATTTCTTGTAAGTTGTTTCCCCAATCTATGTTTTTTAGTTTAGTACAGCCTGCGAAAGCACCTTTTCCTATTTTTTCGGTATTCCGGGGGAGCCGTACGGTCGTTAACTCTTGAAATCCGAAGAATGTGTTTGCCGGAATACAGTTGGCATCGAAACGGGTTTGATTTCCGAGGTAAATATCTCGACTTTCGAATGCATCTATCGTACAATCTGCAAGGTCTATGCCGGTTAAGTGAAATAGGGAGTCGTTTATGAAAGCAAAATCGCGAACGTCGATTGTTCCCGAGACGGTTAGATTCGTAATTGTCCGATGCTGTTCTCCGATGAGAGATTGTAGTTGTCCCGCTTCGGTGTGACAATTGTAATTTGTCGCCTGCAAATGTTTCCCGACGGATAGGAACAGAACGATATATAACAACTTTCTCATTGGAGTGACGGCGGGTTTGATTGTTTTATAAAAATAGAGAGAGATAGGAATAAGATAAAACGGACAAGCTCGTTTTTTATACCAAGTCGCGCCCTATTTTTGTATTTGCAAAGATAGTATAAACGAATGTAGAAACAAATTTTATTTGTCGGGTCGGTATGTTCGGGTGTTTTTGTTTTGACAGACAGAATGTTGAGCCTGAATTTTTGAAAAAATGGAGACTATATTTGGGGGTAATCTTTAATCTCTTGATATGCGATAATGTGCGCCGCAGTCGAGTATGAAATTCAGTACATCTTTGAAAAGTTCTTCTACATGAGACGGCACAAATACATACGACGTGTCGCCGCAATGTTTGCATATGGTTTGGGGTAAGTCGGTTAATTTTACATTGAGTTGTTCCGACATAGCCATTGCTTCGTCTTTTTCGATTGTCGCATAGGTATGATGTTGTACATTTTTATAATCGTAAAAGGTCAGACAGATGACCAGACTTTTAGTGTAGTTGAATCCGACCGTAAGTGTCGACCAAGTGTCGAAGTCCTCGTGGGACATGGCGATGGTTATTTCTTCCAATGTTGACATAATTTTCGTGAATGTATTGTGGGCGAGCTATATATATTTCTCGTAGTCATTAAATGCGGCTGTCTATGCGTATAATGTTTTCGACAATGAACAGATCGCAAATTTCTTTTTTCTCGATTTCGATGTCGTCGTATTCTTTGTTTTCACTGCGTAGGATAACCCTATCGGGATTATCGTGTTTACGAATATATTTGACCATGCGGTAATCTTCCAGCAATATGACGTAGATTTGCCCCCAGAAGATAAGCTGGGGATTTTTTATTTCGCGGATTGCGATCATGTCACCATTGTTAATAACGGGTTTCATACTGTCTCCGCTTACTTTGACAATGCTGCAATCGGGATTGATGAAAGGAACGTCTATACTGCCGATTACCAAATCTTCGGTAAACATGCGATCCCGCGCCAAATTACCGGCGGTTACGTCCAGACCGTATACTTTCGCCCCATTTCTTGCTTCTGGTATAATCGCTTCCGAGGGAAGAGTTAATGTGCGTATATGAGAGTGTGCATCGTTGTCTGAGGGACGAAACATATATCCTTTACCCGTACATAGCCATTCTTTCGATACGCCCAAGTCTGCGACGATTCTGTTGATAAGTGAGTCGCTGACAGGTAGTTTTCCGGTCAGGTGTTTCGAGAAGTTGGACGCATCGATCGATATGCGTTTGGCAAATTCCGACTGGGTTACTCCAAAGTTTTCCATCAATGTCTTGATTCTTTCTATTTTAGCTTCATTCTCCATAGTCGTTCACATTTTTATTTTCATAATATGGTAAAATTACCATAAATAATTTGCTTTTCAATAAAAGCGGTAGTATATTTGTGTGGTTTTATTACCAAAACAAAGGTATAAACTTTTTTTGAAAAACAAAATAATAGATTAGTAATTAACATAGTTAGCCATGTTCCATCGGGGTATATTGCCTATAAAAATTGTAAACAAAAGGAGGAGATACACAGACAAAACGGGTAAATGCAGTGTGAATATACCCTGATGGAAGTGTGCTAACAGAATAGGAGAAGTTATGAGAACGATTGAATGGGAAGCTCCGGCTTTGGCATCATTAGCGGCAGCACATTGGTTGGTAGCTTATGAACGGGAAAATTCGCCACGAAAGAGGGTGAGGTATGAGAATGAAATAGAGTTCGACGGAGTAGCTTATATGTTGATGTGTGAAATCGAATTAGTGGAAAGAGAACATAAAGCGGTGTCGATGATGTGCGGTATAGAGCCCCAATATGCCGATATGCCGGTAAGAATTATTGGAAATATGGGAAAGGCCATCGGCGAGATTTTGCCTGTGCTGAATAACTTTTTGGATAGTTACGGTGTTATATATGTATGATATAAACAGAGGGGTGATCCGAAAGGTGTGGCGTGGTATAAGAAGGATACTTTCGGGGTATATGACGAGGGTGTACCTGTCGGATTAAAGAAAAAGGCTGAACAAACTGTTCAGCCTTTTTCTTTTTTATCGGAGAAATAGAATTATCCGTTAACTTTTGCCATGTGGGCAATCAAATCGAGTACTTTGTTAGAATAACCGATTTCGTTGTCATACCAAGAAACGACTTTTACGAATGTGTCGGTCAGAGCTATACCAGCTTTTGCGTCGAAAATAGAAGTGCGAGTATCACCCAAGAAGTCAGAAGATACAACAGCGTCTTCGGTATAACCGAGAATGCCTTTCAATTCGCCTTCGGAAGCCTCTTTCATAGCAGCGCAGATTTCTGCATAAGTAGCCGGTTTAGCCAAGTTAACTGTTAAATCGACAACCGAAACGTCCAAAGTCGGAACACGCATAGACATACCTGTCAATTTTCCGTTCAAAGTGGGGATTACTTTTCCTACGGCTTTGGCAGCTCCCGTAGAAGAAGGAATGATGTTGCCAGAAGCGGCACGACCACCACGCCAGTCTTTCATAGAAGGACCGTCAACCGTTTTTTGAGTAGCGGTAGTAGAGTGAACGGTAGTCATCAAACCATCGAGAATACCGAATTTGTCGTTCAATACTTTGGCGATAGGAGCCAAGCAGTTGGTTGTACAAGAAGCATTGGAAACGAATTGAGTACCTTTAACGTAAGTATTTTCGTTAACACCGCAAACGAACATAGGAGTATCGTCTTTGGAAGGAGCGGACATAACTACGTATTTAGCACCGGCTTCGATATGAGCTTGAGCTTTTTCTTTGGTCAAGAAAAGACCGGTAGATTCTACAACATATTCAGCACCTACTTCATTCCATTTCAAATCGGCAGGATTTTTTTCGGCTGTAACACGAATAGTTTTTCCGTTTACAATCAATTGACTTTTTTCAACATTCGCTTCGATAGTTCCATCGAATTGTCCGTGCATAGTGTCATATTTCAACATGTATGCCAAATAGTCAACCGGGCAAAGGTCGTTAATACCTACGATTTGGATGTCGTTTCTTGTTTGTGCTGCACGGAAAACGAAACGTCCGATGCGGCCAAAACCATTGATACCTACTTTAATCATTGTAATAAAACTTTAAGTGTTTATTGAATAAAAAATAACATCTTACTTTTTTCTTCTTTTTTTGTTCTGCTTTCTTAAAAACATTTACATTTGTAATATTGTTTAACAACCACAAGGTGTCGCACAACAACTCATCAAAGCAAGCAGCGCAATCAAAAAGGCAATTTTGTATTTCATACAAGTATATTTTGTTCCTAAAATTGCGATGCAAAGGTAAATATTTTTTTTGAATACAATGTATGTGAATGTGAAAATAAAAGAAAAATTTCTTTATTTGCATTGTGTTGAGTTTGAGTAATCTATCTAATATTAATAACTCGTACTATTATGAAAAGTTCATTTTTAGCAGACTTTAAAAAATTTGCCATGCGAGGCAATGTCATCGACATGGCTGTCGGTGTAATTATCGGTGGCGCTTTTGGAAAAATCGTATCTTCGGTTGTCGCCGATATCATCATGCCACCTCTCGGGTTACTGATCGGCGGTGTCAACTTTACAGATTTAAAATGGGTGATGAAAGGGCCTGAAGTAGTCGATGGGGTAGAACAGGCTGCGGTTACACTTAATTATGGTAATTTTTTACAAGCAACCTTCGACTTTTTGATTATTGCTTTTTCTATTTTCTTGTTTATTCGACTTTTGACGAAGTTAACGGAAAAGAAAAAGGAAGAACAAACGGCTCCTGCTCCTGCTCCTGCTCCTGCTCCTGCCCCGGCTCCTTCCGAAGAGGTGAAATTGTTGTCGGAAATTCGGGACTTGTTAAAGAAAAACGAAGAATGAGAAGGAGCTCGTTCTCTGCGAAAAATAATAATGCCGCTTTCTTATCAGAAGCGGCATTATTATTGATGACAGGTTTTATAAATTATCCTATGATATACTTGCTTTTGGGCAGGTAGGATAACAAATATACGAATATGTAAACCGTAATAAATGTACACACGGCGATCAAGGGAATTGTGACATAGGCCGCATCCGAGATAGACTTGAATAGTCCATAATAGAAATTTAGAAACAGAATGTGGGCTAAGTACATTCCATAGCTTTTTATCGATATATCCGACAGCAGTTTGCAGGCTGCATTTTTCCCTTTTAAAGATAATCGGCCGATTAGAGAGAAGAGGCCTAATGTCATCAGGAATACATTTACCGTACAGAATCCCCAACTAAGCTCCAATTCGGGCACAGTGGGAACCGTATCGATACGTGAACAGAAAATCCCGGCCGAGAGCGCGAAACCGACTATGAGTATTATCCAAGATAATGCCGCAGAAGGATAGCCGAATCTTTTCAGATAATATCCTAAAATGAAGTATCCGATGAATCCCGTGAAGTAATAGAGCAACGGTGTGTCGTTCCAGAATGCTTCGCCAAGCACTTCGGGATAAACTAAATGAATATACGGGAGAAAAGTTGTGATTATCCACAAGCCGAGATATCCTTCCAGTTCTCGTTTAGAGGCTTGTTGTAACCAGGGGGAAATAATCGGGGTTACCAGATAGAGCCCGATTAACATGTAAATATACCATAAATGACCTATTTCACACCCGAAATTCACAGGAATGTGTAAAATATTAAGTGCCATTTGGCTAAAAGAATCCCCACGGCTTAATACGTAGTATCCGGCATATAATACACACCATGCGATGAATGGATATACGATTCGGGTGAAACGCTTGCGAAAAAATGTAGAAATTTTGTCTTGCATAGGGAGTAACAAGAATCCCGACAGCATGACGAATAGAGGTACAGATGATCGGCATAATGTGGTTATGATACCAATCCAAAAAGTATTGCTTCCGGTAACAACCGTTCCTCCTTCTCCTATATAGTAAAATTCGCTGGCATGTTGTTGAATGACCAAGTAACAGGCAATAACTCTCAATAAATCGAGTGAATAATTGCGATTCTTAATCATGAAAATAATTGTTTATGAAATGTTCGTGATGAATTTTATCGAATAATTAGTTGAAACGTAGTTTTTCTCCAATGACAGTAGTTAGTATTGTTCTTTTTCATTGGGAAAATCTTGTGTTTTCACGTCTTTTACGTAGGCTTGTACCGCTTCGGTGATCGTTGTACTTAGATCGGCGTATCGACGAAGGAACCGTGGGGAAAAACCTTTGTTGATGCCTAACATGTCGTGCATGACGAGGACTTGTCCGTCTACACCACCACCGGCTCCGATACCGATGACCGGAATGGTTACTTCCTGAGCTACCCGGGTGGCCAATGCTGCCGGAATCTTTTCGAGAACAAGACTGAAACACCCTATCTCTTCGAGAAGATGAGCATCCTCGATGAGTTTATTGGCTTCTGCCTCTTCACGAGCACGAACGGTATATGTACCGAATTTGTTAATGGATTGTGGTGTCAGACCTAAATGCCCCATAACGGGTATCCCGGCACTGAGTATGCGCTCGATGGATTCACGGATTTCGGCTCCGCCTTCCATCTTTACACAGTCGGCATGCGTCTCTTTCATGATTCTGATTGCCGAGGCAACAGCTTCTTTGGAATTGCCCTGATAGGAGCCGAATGGCATATCGACGACGACTAAGGCACGTTTAACGGCTCGGACAACCGATTTCCCATGATAAATCATTTGGTCGAGAGTAATAGGTAACGTCGTTACATTTCCGGCCATTACATTGGATGCTGAGTCGCCTACCAGAATGACATCGATTCCGGCTTGGTCTATAAGAGTCGCCATTGAAAAGTCATAGGCGGTTAACATCGAAATTTTTTCGCCGCGGAGTTTCATTTCCATCAGGCGGTGAGTCGTTACTTTACGAGTATCTTCGGTATATGTAGACATAATTTTGATTGTTTGAATTTCGGGACAAAGGTACACTCAAATTTTTATATTGCAACCTTTTTCACTTTTCAATCTTGTTTTCTGTATATTTGCATAAAGTGTAGAATGGATTGATTGTACGGGGCGATCCTCTTTGCACCCGGAGGCGGAAACACAGATCGTGCAGATATGATTGCGGTTTTTCTGTGATTACAGTCAGCCGATTCTATTTGTTTGAATGAGTATTTATAGTATGGAGAAAGAAAAGTCGTCTCGGGAAGTTCCCGGTTGGTTCAAGATTTTAATTCTTATAACGGCTTTGCCGGTTTTTGCGTGGCCGTGGTTGATGAACCGAGCAACGTTTGTATTTGTCGAAAAAGCCGCTGGCGATGCTTTACCTTGGGCTTTGGTCATGTTATTGCCTTTGTATGTGGTTTTATCTACGTGGATTAGTTATCGGGTGTATAGTACCCGACGAGAGATTTCGTGGATTTTACAAGGTTTGCAAATGCTGGTATATTGGGCCTTGTTTGTTTTGATTTTTTAATCCGTGATTACGGATTGTATAGATCGGGATTGGAAAAATTGATAATGTTCATTACCATTTCATAGGCTTGTTTGGCCGGGCTGTTTGGATTGATTTCTATGGCTTTCAGATAGTTCTCGATTGTGAGTTTCCAGTTTCCTTGTTTCCAAAAGACCAGTCCTTTCAAGTAGTATGCCTTGTCGTCTTTCGAGTGGTTCGAGAGCCATTCGTCGATGTATGCAAGAGCTTTTTCCAAATTGTTTTCTGCGATGAGCCGGTTTATTTTTTCTGAGTCCATTTGCTGCTTTCTTTTGGGCAAAGATAGTGTAAACCGAGGGCAGAAACAAATATGCTTGATAATATGACAACGGGGAAGTCCTACTCTTAGGACTTCCCCGTTGTTTCAATTTGCATCTTTGATTAATGGGTTAGTTTTTCGGGTTTGGGTAGTTCTAATTCGTTCCCTTCGGGAGCCAAGATAAAACCTTTGTTGTTCCATGTGCGCAGATAGCCGCCGATGTTGTTGTTAATCATCAGTAGCTGGAATGCATGTTTGCCTTTTTGCAAAGCGATGGAATTACGTGTGCGAGAATGGCGTATGAGTTTACCGTCGTTACTGATGATGACCTTTCCGTCTATTCTCAGTTCGTCCATTTCGGAGGAAAAATAGTATATGCCATCGGCGGGAACTTCGAAGTAGCCGGTGTAGCAGTATGCTCCTTTGTCTTCGATATCCGGTTTGAATTCAAAATCTTTGACAATCTTCGGTACACTCCAATGCGCTCCATCGAGGTCTTTTACAAAATAGAGGTTTCCCTCGGTACGTCTCAACTCGATACCGGGTTGGGTGCTTTTTTCGGTAGCCGGCATGAGCTTTTCGTGAACTACTTTGATAGAGCGTACCGGACTTAATTTCCCTGAGGGGAGCATAGTGGCTATTTTGACTGTTACATCTTTATTGAAATATAACGGCTTTTCGTATTTTGTCGAACTTGTTTGAGGATCACTTCCATCGGTCGTATATACCATAGGATAGTTACGGCTGTTGTGGAACGTCAGCGTGGTATTTTCGGTATATGCAATACGGTCGGCCATAGGGCCTTCGGGCATGGGTATGTGGTAGTTGATGTGGTGCATATCGAGTCGGATCAATTGATTGTCGAGCCGACGAGTGAAAGAGTTGTAATCTTTTTTCTCTTTGGGTGTCCAATCCAATTCTGCCAAAGCCAGCATGCGGGGATATAACAGGTATTCGGTATACTCGGGGGTTACGGCATATTCGGTCCACATGTTGCATTGTGCTCCTAAAACGTGGTGACGCAAATTTTCTGGAATTTTTGGAGATTTGGGGTCGTAGCTATAAGTTTTTTCGAGAGGGAGTCCGAATCTAATGGCAATGGGTTCGGTTTCGACAGCTCCTTGTCCATGATCTATATACATCCATTTGGAGGGTGTCATGATAACATCGTGTCCCATAGAAGCGGCGGCAATTCCTCCTTCTTCTCCTCTCCAAGACATCACTGTCGCCGATGGAGCCAGTCCTCCTTCGAGAATTTCGTCCCAGCCGATCATCGATTTTCCATGAGCAAGGATTATCTTTTCGATACGGTGAATGAAATAGCTTTGCAGTTCGTGGGCATCTTTCAAGTTTTCGTCTTTGATTCTTTTCTGGCATTTGGGGCATTCGTTCCATCTTACTTTGGGGCATTCGTCACCGCCGATATGGAAGAATTTGCCGGGAAACAGAGGAATGACTTCTTCGAGAATGTCTTGTAAGAATTCAAAAGTTTTGTCATTCCCGGCGCAATATACGTTGTCTTCCACGCCCCATTTGTTGCGTAGTTCAAACGGGCCTCCTGTACATGAATATTCGGGGTATGCGGTCAAAGCGGCAAGTGCATGTCCGGGAAGTTCTACTTCGGGGATAACGGTAATGTACCGCTCTGCTGCGTAAGCAACGACTTCTTTGATTTGTTCCTGTGTGTAGAAGCCCCGATGTATGCTTCCATCGGCGTTCCGGCGTACAGAGCCAACCTCGGCGAGACGGGGATATTTTTTTATTTCTATGGTCCACAGATGGTCGTCGGTCAAGTGCCAATGGAAATAATTCATTTTGAACATGGCCATGATGTCGAGTTGTTTTTTTACAAATTCCACGTCGTGGAAGTGGCGACATACGTCGAGCATCATACCTCGGTATCCATAGGCGGGTTCATCTTTGATTTCCACACAAGGGATTTCCCATGCTACGTTATCGATAATCGTTTCGCTCTCGATTTGGGGAGGAAGCAACTGCATAACCGATTGCATGCCATAAAAGACTCCTTGCGGAGTTTTGGCTTTGACAATTACCTTTTTGGGGGTTACGGTCAGTTGGTAGCCTTCGTTCCCTATTTTTAGCGACTTGTCTATTTGCAGACTGATAGCGTTTGAGCTCCCGCTGTTTTTTATATTTAGATTGTATCCTGTGGAGTATAGGATTTTTGACTGGAAATAGGCAGCTACTTTTTTTAAATCAGCTCTTTGGGTTTTCCCAATGGCAAAAGAGGTTTTGGAATTTAAAATAAAATGTCCGTTTTTCTGAACCAAACTTTGGGGAGTGGGAGTGATGTCCAAATGGTTGTCTTGACCCATGATTACAGAACTCGATAGGACGAGAAGACAAATCCATAGGCAAGAAATAGAAAGTGCTCTTTTCATTATAAATAATTTTTATGAGATGAATAATAGGGTCGTTAGTTTTCTCCGTAGTTTACAGTAATGTTGATTACATTCATGTTGTTTACTTCTATTTCGACAGTTTGGTATCCCGATTTTTTGAAGATGAGATATTCGTGATTGCCGGTAGTGAATTTGAACTGACCTTTTGCGTCGGTAACAGCAATGGTTTTTCCGGTGCTTTTTTCAATAATCTGCATATCGGGAACGAGGGTCGCCTGCACGTCACGCACTTCTCCTTTCACTTCCATTTGGCGGGAACTTTTTTTGTTTTTAGGTTTTACGATTTCGTCATTTCCGATAGTCGATGGTTCTCCGGCCACGATGGTTTTCGACAAAATGATATTATTCGATGCTTGTCCTACTTCCAAAATGAACTCGCCGGCTTCGACGAAGCGTTGGTTTTTCTCGTCGACCAAATAGAGATCGGAGATGGGTACTTGAAGTTGTACGGTGCGGGTTTCACCGGGCGCTAATTCTATTTTTTTGAAGTCACGCAGTTGTTTTACCGGTGTCACATAGGTACTGGCTTTATCTCGGACATATAATTGAACTACTTCTTTACCGGTGTATTTCCCTGTATTTTTTACTTCTACTGTGGCGTGTATCGTGTCGTTCAATTCGTATTTGTCTTTATCGGTGGAGAGATTCTTATAAACGAACGAGGTGTAGGAAAGTCCGTATCCGAAACTATATAGAGCCGAAGGAGCCGAGAAAACATAGTCCCGTCCGGGTGAGTCGTAGCTTCCGGGGTTTTTGTAGAATCCACGGTCGGACGGCAGATAGTTGTAGTAGACAGGCAAATGTCCGGTGCTGCGAGGGAAAGAGAAAGTGAGTCTTCCCGAAGGAACGACTTCTCCGAATAGGATATCGGCAATGGAGTTTCCGGCTTGTTCACCGGCATACCATTGGACGAGTATAGCGGGCAAATTGTTCTTTTCCCATTCTATGACAAAAGGTTTTCCTGTTACCAATACAAGTATGACGGGAGTGCCGGTTCGATATACTTCGCGTATTAGTTGCGATTGCGCTCCGGTGAGGTTCAAATCGTTCAGGTCGAACCCTTCTCCGCAAGTGGAGCTTTTGTAGTCACGGGCCAAAGCGGCACTGGCGCTACCGCCGAAAATTACGGCTACTTCGCTGTTTTTGGCTGCTTCGACCGCTTCGGCTATTCCCGATGTGTCCAATGATGTGAGACTGCAACCTTTGGCGTAGTGTATGGCGGTGTTTTTGTTTACCCGGTTCTTGATACCTTGTAGCGGGGTGACACCGTCTTTGTTGTTGCGGCTCCAAGTGTAATCTCCGAATTGGACTTGGTCGGCATTGGGCCCGATAATGGCGATCGATTTCAGGCTTTTGGTATCGAGCGGCAATAGCTGGTTTTCGTTTTTCAGCAGAACGGTCGATTCGTCGGCAATCGTTTTGGCGAGTTTAACGCTTTCCGGGGAGTGTCGTTTACGGTTTTTGAAGGTTTTGCCGTAAGGGTCTTCAAAGAGTCCCATAGCGAATTTTGCGAATAAAACCCGGCGGACGGCCGTGTCGAGAATTTTTTCATCGAACTGGCCTTTTTCGATCAATCCTTTCAGGAAGGGATAGCATTTGCTCGATGCCTCGGCATCGAGCCCGGCGGAAATGGCTTGAATGGCGGCCTCAGAGGAGTTGCGGGCTGTGAAATGCAATGTTTTGAGCATTTCGATAGCACCCCAGTCGGAATATACATATCCTTTGAAGCCCCATTCGTCACGAAGTATATCGGTAAGCAGATAATGTGATGCTGAGTTGGGTATATGGTTCCAAGAGTTATAGGTCGACATGACTGCCAATATTCCGGTGTTTTTAACAACCATTTCGAACGGTTTGAGATAGATTTCGTGCAAATCTCGTAATCCGCATTCTACCGAGGCTAAATTTAATCCGCTCAACGGGTTGCCGTGCGGGCCGTAATGCTTCAACATGGGCGATATGCCGTTTTCGAGATACCCCGAAACCTCCTCGATGCCGAAAAGGCCGCATAGATATGGGTCTTCCCCATAGGACTCTTCGACCCGTCCCCAACGTAAATCGCGTACTACGTCTATACAGGGGGATAGAACTTGTCGAAATCCCATGCTGTGGAGATCGTTGGAAATCATTTGCGTTTTCTTTCGTGCCAGTTCGGGATTAAAGGTGCTCCCCAAAGCGATGTTTTGGGGATATATGGTGGCTCCGTCGTGCACAGCACCGTGCAGAGATTCTGCAACTGTGAAGATGGGTATTCCCAACCGGGTTTTTTCTACCATGTATTTTTGAATGAGATACATGCTTTTAGCGCAATTGTCGCCGGTGAGGGGAAAGCCTTCGACAAATCCCCATGAAGTATTACCTGCCCAATCGGTCAGTTTTTTCATATCGAGCTCTTGCCCGTTAAAAATTTTCGAAGAGTGTATGTGCCGTATTTGTGCGATTTTTTCATCGACAGTCATACGGTTCAGCAAGTCTTCTACGCGTTCCTCGATGGGGAGATTTTTGTTTTTGTATGGTAGGGATTGGGCTTTTGCCATATCGAGGGTCGATGTGGCGGTGAGAAGGGATAAAAAGGCTATAAAAATTTTGTGTCGCATAATGTGGTATGTTTTTAAGGATTCTGTTTCTGTAAAAAGACAACCGACATAGGCTTTTTTACATAGGAGAACCGGGATATTTAAATGTTTTTATAGGTTTGTTGTAATTCGATGAAGTATTTTTTATAGATTTCTTCAACAGCAGAAATCGCATTTCCGGTAGAGGTACTATCGTAGCGTGTATCGGAGTCGACCCAATTTTTTTCGATTTGGAAATAATCGGGTTCTTGTGCGGTTTCTCCTCTCAATAGAGCCAGTTTGTAGTCGACCCATGCTTCCCAACGAGGCAGATACATGTCTCTCATCAATCCGCTCCATTCTTTAAGGGCGTAATCGTGGAGTTTTGAGTCGTGGTTTGTCCAAGTGGTAATTTGTCTTTTTGCGTTTGCAACGAAACGCTCCTGTTCCTGAGGCGTACAAGCGGCGTTGCGTGCTTGGTTTATCCATGTTCCTACATTGAACTCTTTGCGGGTGGACAGCAGTTTGTCTTCGTCTCGAATGAGAGCGAGGAATTTGGAGGAATAGGTTTGAAATCCTTTTAAATCGTTTCGATAAAAGGCGTTTACCGCCTGTTTGTGAAGATATTTTGCGTAATCACCTAAAACTTGTCGTGTGAGATCTACCAAATCATATTGATAGGTTTCGGATTGTGCGAATTCGTGTCGGACATTATACATGCATTCCCATGCTGTAACGATTTCTGCGGGATCATAGAAAATCTCGGCAGTACCCCATGACGAGGCGTGTTTGATTGTATCGGAGGGGCGTGCACATATATAAGATTCGACGGGCCCTCCTATTTCATTGTGACATTCGTAAATGGTTTTCGACAGAATTTCCCAAGCTCGATTGCAGTTTGGATCGGCTTTACCGTACCGATATTGCGTATATTGGTTCACCCAGTCTTTTATATCGATGCTATCTTCTCTCCAAGCCATGTCGTATACCATGTCATATACGACGGGAATCGTACCGATTCCCTCGGGAGCTGTTCCTATTCCACATAGGTTTTTTCCCAACGGGTGGTTTTTGGCAAAGACTACACCAGAGGCATAACTGCTCATTTTGCCATGCAGCCCTGTTTTCCCGCCGAAATTGGGCAGTGCGCACCAAATCCAGTCGTGGTGCATGTGTCCTTCGGCTTTATAAAACAACGAGTTTTTTATGCCGCCCCATTGGGGACGCTCGCATGCCATGAGGTCGAGAATGATGGCCTCGCCATGTTCCAGCCCTTCCAATAGGTCGCGCATGGGGTTACGTTGCCAGCCTTGTATGATCCATATAGCTTCCGGGATTTTGCGTCTCATGGCTTGCAGTATTTTTTTAGCCGCGGCTTTTACATCGATACCTTCCGACTGACCTCCTTCGTGGAATGGGTCTCCGGCGAAATAGACGGCTTTACCGAACAGTTTTTCCTGTTCGTCGTAGTATATGTCGGCGATTTTATCGAAAAGGGGATCGTTCGGGTCTAAGAACGCAGGACGCTGATAGGTTTGCCATTCACCTTGTTCCTTGATATTGGCTTCGGGGAATTTTTCTTTCAAACTGTTGGGAACCATGCCATAGAATCCTTGAAAGACGGGAGCCATACCCAACTCTCTCATGCGACGCAGCATTTTTTGTTGGAGGTCGGTTTGCCGGTCTATGAATTTTTGGGAAACGGGGCCACCGAAGCCTTCGAGATTACCCATGAGCCACCACGCTTCATAGCCGGCTCCGGGAAGGAATTCCGATATTTCTTTTTCGTTATATCCCAGTCTTTTGAGCGTGTTTTGCCAAACGGCGTACTGGCTGTTGACAGCCATGAGAGGGAGGTTGACACCTTGCAGGGCCATGCGGTCTATTTCTTTTTCCCATTCTTCCCACCCCCAAAAAGCCATAGAGTAGCTATATGTGCAATAATTCAGATAATACCGCAGGGGTTGAGAGGCTTCGATATGAACCGGTTCACCGACTGCGGGCAGTGTGTCGGGTATGGAAGCCAGATTATCGCCACACCAAGAAACAGAGGCATGGCAATAGTGGCGCAGGTAGTGGTTTAGTCCGCGTGCCATAGAGATTCCGTTATTCCCTTGTATCTCTATTTTATCGCCATTCTGCCTTAGTTCGAAGAAATCTTTTTCGGCAGGAACGAGCGTAAAGATGAAATCATCGGAGTGCGATGGCACAATGCGTCCGGCGAGCCGGGCGGCAGAGTCGGTGTATTCCGGAGTCCGGGAGCAAGAGGTAATACATAAGGCTATGAGTCCTATGAATAAGAAACAGTGTCTTGACATGGCTTTATGAAAGTTTCAATTAAATTTATTTACATATAATGTCTGTGAATACAGGATAGTGGTCCGAAATTTCACCCAAATCTATCGTTTTTCCCTCGATATTTATTTCTCGCACGATTTTGCTGTCGACTATCTTTATCTTATTCTTCCCTTTTTTGCTCAATAAAATGAAGTCGATCAATGCGCCGTTGTCGGTTCTTCCGGGGATCGTGTTGCCGACCGTGTCGCTTGCAATGATAAAATCTTTTTGGTATAGAGGAAAAGATACATTGCTTCGCGACCAGCGGAAAGAGTCGTTGAGGTCTCCGGCCACGAATACGGGTTTTTTCATTTCGCGGGAGTCGTTGCAAATGATTTTAGTTCCTTGTCTGCGTTTTTCGTTATTGAGGTCGGAATGTGTGGCGATGAATACAAATTTTTCGAGTTCCAGTTGAATGGCCGCTCTCGGCTCGTCTCCCGGGAGATAAGCGATGTACCGGCTGACAATCGGCAGATTTTTTTTAACCAATGCGCCGCAACCGATGCTTCCCTTCTTGTCGAAGCGAGCCGCATTGGCATACACATCGGTATATTCGATTCCTGTATGTTTGGCTATTTCGTGCAGCAGATAACGGTTTCCCCGGCTTTGAGAGGCACTGTCCAATTCTTGCAAGGCGATGACGTCGGCATCCAAAGCTTTGATGACTTGTGCAAGTTTTTTCACGTTGCTTTCGTTGATTTCTCCCGGATCATAACCTCCTTTACAATAATGGGTGTTGTAAGTGAGTAGTCTGATTGCTCCCGGGGCTTTGGGATAGGACTGCGGTTTTACCGAGAACAATGTCCCGGCCAAAACAATGGAGAGTAATATCGCTTTCTTCATGATGTGTTTTATGTGTTTGTCGGCTGTTTTTATAGGGATAAAAAGAACTCGAAGTTCATTGATATGGACTTTGATAATTGTATAAATAAGTTTAATAAGAATGACTTATCTCTTGATAATCTTTCCTTTGAATGCCGTGCCGTTATCTGCGAAAATTTCCACGATGTATATTCCGTTCGATAAAGAGGAGATGTCGATCGATGCCGTGCCGGGGTTATTTGTCTCTAATTGTTTTTGACCGGTCATCGAGTAGATGTTTATTTTTCTGACGGGGGATTCGCTTTGAATGTTTAATGTGTTTTGTACTTGGGTGGGATATATTTGAATCGAATTGCTTCGGGTAGCATTTTCGATTCCACTTAGCCCGGGAATCTCGATGTCTACATAAACAGGGTAGTGGTCGGATATCGATCCTAAGTCAATGACAGACCCGTTTACTTTCAGTGTGCGGACAATGTGTGTCTCAACGATTTTAATTCCCGAGTTTTTATAATCTTTGAACAAGATATAATCGATGAGAGCCCCGTTGTCGGTCCGGCCCGGAATGGTGTTACCTTCCGTATCGCTGACGATAGAAAATTTATCGGCCAGTACGGGGAATGCGATTCCTCCGTTGCCCCATCGGTGAGAATCGTTCAAATCGCCGGCGAGGAAACAGGGTTTACGGATAAAGTCGGTTTCATTGACCAATGTGCTTGCGCTTTGGGTTCTTTTTGCATCGTTCAGGTCGAGGTGGGTTCCCATGAATGTGAATTTCTCGAAGTCCACCCGTACTGCGCTACGGGCTTCATCGCCTGCCAACGGGATAATCCCTTTCTTTACCACTTTCAAATCTTTTTTAAAGAGTAGTCCCGGACCTACTTTACCGCCATTGATGGGGGCTAAGCCTCCGAAGAAGTGCTGATAATCGAGTCCGGTGAATTCAGAGATTTGTTTTAACAGATCTCTCCTTCTACGGTCGCTCATGGCGCTGTCCAGTTCTTGCAGGGCAACTACGTCGGGGTCGAGGGCTTCGATAACCGAGGCAAGGCGCCGAGTGTTGTAATCGTCGATAGAGCCGGGGTCGCTTCCTCCTTTGCAATAATGAGTGTTGTAGGTGAGCAGACGAATGACATTTTCTTTTTTGGGGTATGTCTGAGCGTTCAAACTGATGTTCAGACAGATAAAAAACGTGAGTAACAGAGTAATTTTTTTCATGATAGATATTTTTGTTTTGAGAGCCGATATGGTGTCGAAAAAAATTCGGCTATTTATATACAAGACAAATATATAGTGGAAAAGGGTAGTCTGCAAATTATTTTTTTGAGAGGGGACCGTCGGTCGTATCGGGGAATAATCGTTATTGGCGTTCTATGGTTGGGTGAAAGTATTGTGTTTTTGCTGGTGTTGTGGTTCAGTAGAAAGTTCATGGGGATAGACTTGAAGGTTAATGAATGAGAGGGGGTAAAAAGATCGGGGTTTGTGCTCTTGCTCGAATTTTAACCCCCTCGCCCTTCGGGCACTCCCCCTATATTCCTTGCAGGAACACAGGGGGAGTGGTTGAGATGTATTCCTCTTTCGCCTTTGCTCCGATTTTATACAGAATACCCCGCCATGCTACGGGACACGGCAAAGGAGGAGGAGAATACCCCACAAAGCTCCGAAGGGATAAAACGGTTCAATGTGATACTTTCAATCCTCTCCCTTTGCTCATCGCAGATGAGATAGGGGGAGTGCCCGCAGGGCGAGGGGTTGAAAATATCATATAATCTTTGATTGAGGGGGTAGAGGTATAAAAGGAGAATCCCCACTAATTATCAACAGAGCTCCTAATATCGCTAACGCAACGAACTATATTAAAAAATTCACAAAACGAGTAAAAATACAGGACAAACACGAACACTCCCCGCTAATTATCGGCTGAGCCGTGTTGTGCTCGGTTCGCTCTCTTTATGGGGGAAAAAGATAACCGGCAAGATATAGGAAATATCTTGCCGGTTATTGTTATTGGAAGAAAAAATTGTTTTCTACTTACTTTTTAATAAACTTGGCTACCTTTTCACCGTTGGCGGTTACTACTTTGATGGTGTAGATACCGGGTGCGAGGTCTGCTATTTCGATAGTTTGAACGTTGTCTTTTACGCTTTTTACACAAGCTCCCGTGAGCGAGAAGATGTCTACGCTCTGTACTTCTTCGCCTTTAACCGTGATGTAATCGGCTGCCGGATTCGGTCCTACTGCAATACCGTTGTTTTCTACCTTGTTTATACCGGAGGTGTATTCACTGACTACTTTAACGAATACTGTTTTCAATACCAAAGCCGGGTATTTTTCGTTTGTCATTTCACAGCGGTATTCTTGATTCAGGTTCGATTCGTCGAAGCAGAACCAACCGTCGGAAGCATCGGGAGGCGTGATTTCTTCTCCATCGAGGTTTTTCCATGTGTAGGTCGTGATATTACCATCTACGTCATATTCGCTGGAAAGGTCGATATCTTCTCCTACGGCGATTTCGTATTCACCGTCGGCATTCATCTGTCCGATGGGATATCCGCCGGCAGCTTCCCATTGCAATTTGTATCCGCTACCTAATACTTTTCCGGTAGTAGGGTGTACCGGCAATGTAGAGAATGTGTAGTGATTGTCTTCAATATTGAACAACCAATCGAGGAATTCGGCCGGACGACAATCTGTGAACAAGAGGGAGTTCTCGTCGGAGAATGCGTTTTTGTAACCGGCCAATTGACGACATTTTCCAGTGGATCCGCTCATATCCAATTGTTTGCAGTTTAAATTACGACGAACGTGCATATAGCAATCCTTGTCTTCGTTCGTCATTTGGATTCTTACAGTATCCAATTGGGTATTGGAGATGTGGACAACGGTAGCTTTACAATTGGTTAGTGAGAATTTTCCTTTTAAATTTACAACGGCAGGCAGTACCGGATACCATTTGTTGTCTCCTTCGGAGTTTGTCCAAGATAAAGAACTCGTTTTTCCATTGAACGGAGCGCTGGCATTTGCACATACCCCAAAAAGGGTTTCAACATATCCATCGCTGTAATTAAGCCAAATTTTTCCCTCGGAGTTTTTCCACGTGTTCATGTCGTCCCAAGAGAATCCTTCGCGATTGATGTCGATACCCATTACTTCGGCATTGCATTTTCCTTCAATGGCAGAGGGCTGTTTGAAGAATGCCGCATACTCTTGGGTTTCTGTTGCGTCGAAATTGAATGTTTGAGTATCTTCTTGGGCGAAGCCAACCAAAGAAAAACAACATAAGAAAGCAGACATAGCGACTTTCTTACCTAAAAAAGTAAACTTTTCCATACTTAGAATTTTTTAGTTAATGATAAATTAATATTTGGGTGTTTATTATAAAGACAGATGCTTTTTGCGAGAGGGTAGTCTGTCGGTCTATTTTTTAAATAGATTGTGAATTTTATATTTGGATAGAGAATGCAGGTGCAGAAGTTATGCTTCTGCACCTGCATTCCATGTTATACACTTAGAAGTCCAGCCCGTCGTTCCAACCGGGGTTCTGTGTTAAAGCTCCGTTGGTGAGCGATCTTTCGGTGGTGGGTATCGGGAAGAAATAGTCTCTTTCTTCGTTCCACTGGCGGGGTTCTTTCTCGATGTCGTGGCAGATGATGTTGCCTTTGTCTCCATCGGTCAAGACGAACTCTTCGCCCAGCTTGTAGAATTTACGAATGTTCTTCACCGAAGGTTTTTTGCCTGTGTAGATGCAGATGTCCACTTTTTCTTTGTCACCTGCGATTCCATCGTTCATGTCGAACACGTCGTAGCGGTTGTCTCCCGATCCTTGCGTCAAACCGGGGAAGTACATGCCGAGGAACGGTTGCTCGAACATTTTTCCTTCTTTCCATCGGATAATGTCGTAATAACGGTGTCCTTCGAGGCAGAGTTCGATGGTGCGTTCGCGACGTATTTCGAGGATCACGCCTTTGTTCGGGCCGGTGACATTTCTATAACCGGTCTCGGGCGCACACAGATAGGGGTCGGGATTTGCGTTGGCGGCAAGCATGTCGATGTTGGGCATGCCCACGCGGTCGCGGATTTTCTTGATGGAGATTTTGAGATCCTCCTGTGTCAAGGTTCCTAACTCGGCTTTCGCTTCGGCATAGTTCAAGTAGACTTCGGCGGCGCGGAACAGAATGTAGTCATTGGAAGATCCCATGTATCCGTCTCCTGAGGCATCGGTTACCCATTTGATGATTTGGTATCCGGTGGTCGATGAGGAGAAGTTGGGCGATTCCACTTTGTCGCTATTGATACGCATGTAGCCCGGACCTACGACGGTTTGAGTGAGGCGGGGGTCGCGGTTCTGCATTTCGTCGTAGTATTGCATGGTCTTATAGCCGGGTTGGTCGGTGAAGCGGGTTCCGTCGGTCATGAGGTAGCTGTTTACGATTTTTTTGTTCATGCCGGGACGTCCGTAGGTTTGTGCCATGGTGTTGTAATTGGCCTCGTGCTTCACACCTTTGGTGTAGTCGTAGTCACGAGCCAATATAACTTCTTGTTGTATGGCGTTCATCGAGGCAAAAAGGTCTCGATAGGGTTTGTCTCCCGACGTATAGATGCTGTAAGGGCTTTCATCGATAAACCGTTTGGAGATGGTGGCGCATTCTTCGAGGAATGTCTCGTGTCCTGCGATTCCATGATATTTACGGAATGTTCCTTCGAACAGGCAGACTCTCGATTTGAGGGCCATAGCCGTCCATTTGGTCACGCGGTACAGTTCGGGGTTGTCGTTACAGTATTCGATCGCATAGTCGATGTCGGACATGATCGAGTCCATGACGAGCTGGCGGGAGTCGCGAGGCTTTTTCAAGTCGGGGTCGTTCGATTCCAACGGTTTGTTATACCAGGGTACATCGCCAAATCTTTTTACTTTCTCGAAGTAGAAATAGGCTCTGAAAAAACGTGCGATACCATCGTAGTGCTCCCGGGCTATTTTGTTGTTACAGCGATGGGAGTATTTCAAATAGAGATTGATTTCACGCAGGTATTCCCAGTTCCAGCCCCCTCCTTTGGTGGGGACTGTGCGGGTGAGCCCGATCGTCGTTGCGGGTAGAGTAAAGATGTTAACTATGTCTTCGGATTCTCCGTAACCAGACGCTGCGCTCGGGAACTGGCTGTAAAAATGGTTCGTGAAAGTCTCCAACTCTTCCTCTGTGTTGAAATAGGTTTCGGGAGAAAGAGAAGAAAGCGGGAAGCGGTCAAGGTCGTCGGTACAGCCGGTCAACCATAAACCTGCAACAGCCGCAACTATATATTTAATGTTCTTTTTCATGAGAATAAGTAATGAAAGTTATTAGAATGTAATATCAAGACCGAAAGAGAATGTTTTGGCAAACGGATAGACCCGGGCGCTACCATCGGTAGAGAATTGTTCGGGGTCGATGTATTTGCTTTTGAGAGCCGTCCAAGTGACCAGATTGTCACCGCTGAAATAGACGCGCACGCGGTCGATCCGGGCTTTCCGGGTGAGGTCGACCGGAAGGGTATATCCGACAGTGAGGTTTTTCAAACGGCAGTATGCGGTATTTTGCAAATAGCGGTTGTTTACTTTTGCCAAATGGCGGTCTCCCTGAGCGGCATAACCTCTTAATTTAGGGAAGTAAGCGTCGGGATTGTCCTCGCTCCAAACATCGTCCAAGAAGTGCTCGGGCACGAACGAAGAGTAGGGACGGGCATATCCACCCCAGAAAAGCATGGCGTTGCCGTCGGGGTAACGGTGCTGACGACCTACACCTTGAAAGAAGGCCGAAATATCGAACCCGTTCCAGCCGAGGTTGATGCTTCCGCTGTAATTGTAACGGGGGCGGGAGTTGCCGATGACACGCATGTCACCACGATTGTTTGCCGTTTTTTCACCGTCGTCGATGCGACCGTTTCCATCGAGGTCTACGAATTTGGGGTCACCGGCTTTCAATCCTTTATATTTGCCCGTTGCCGTTTGCAAGATGTTTTTGGCGATGAGCGAGTGGTCTATTTCGGCTTGGTATGCGGCAGCCTCTTCATCGGTTTTGAACAAGCCGTCGATTTTGTATCCCCAGATTTCGCCGATGGTCATGCCTTCGTAGTATTGAGAAACGTTGAAATCTTTGGTGGGGTTGTCATATTTCGTGATTTTGGAGATGTTGTCACCCAAAGCGAAAGATACGCCATAAGTGAAAGGTTTGCCGGCTAGGTTGAATTTGTCGTTCCAGCTCAAAGTCAGTTCATAACCTTTGGTGCGCAAGTCGGCGGCATTTTCTTTCGGTGAAGCGGCTCCGTATACTCCGGGTAGTGTCTTACCGGGGACGAGCATGTCCTTCGTGTCGCGAATATACAAGTCTCCGGCGAATGTCAACCGGTTGTTGAAAAATCCGAGGTCTAGACCCAAGTTCCCATGAACAACGGTTTCCCAAGTGAAGTTACCTGCTGTGGGAGCGGAGACGGATGCGTAGGTGAGGAATTCGCCGTTTACCAGATAGTTTTGTTGCAACAAATCCAATGTCTGTATATAGGGGTAGGGGCTGGATATGGCCTGATTGCCGAGCGACCCGAACGATCCGCGGATTTTGAAATTGGAGAATGTGTTGCGTATGGGTGCGAAGAAAGGTTCTTCACTTACACGCCAACCGGCCGAAACCGAGGGGAATACCGCTGCTCTCTTGTCCCTGCGGAAACGCGAAGATGCATCCCAGCGGAGGTTTACTTCTGCCAAGTATCTTCCTTTCCAGTCGTATCCTACACGTCCGAAGAAACTTTCGAGTGCCCATTCGTATTGTCCTCCTTCCAAAGAGACACCTTCGGTGTGGTTACCCAAGTTGAAGTCGTTCAGGTTGTTGGATTGTATATCCATCATTGTGGAGTAAAGATTCTTTTGATAATCTTGCTCGTAGTTGAAACCGACGAGTCCTCTTATGTGGTGGTGGTTGAATGTGTTGTCGTAGCTTAAATAGGCATCGACCATGTGGTAGTACTCGCTATTATTACGTTGACGCAATTTGTTTTTGAACAGGTCTCCTGTTACCGGGATAATGACTCCGGGCTCCGTCGAATATTCTGCGGGGGCTGTACGTACGACTTTGTCTTGTGTGTCGTATCGGAAACTGTAATTGGCGTGCAATGTGAGCCCTTTATAGAGTTTGAATGTAGCGTTCACCGATGTTGTCAAACGTTTGAATTTATCGTCTGTAAAGGTGTTACCATCGGCGGTCATGATGTGTACGCCATCGGTGGGTTGTTGCGCAATGATCGGGGTACTGAACACGTGGGTTCCGTCGGGGTTGTAAGGCATTAAGAAAGGCATGGCATGGAACGTGTAGTTCGCGATGTTGTTGCCGTTTTCCAAACCGGGCGCTTTGTAGCGGGAGTGATACAAATGGCTGGTGACCGTCAAGTTGAACCAGTCTTTTATATCGCCGCTGATACGGGCACGGATATTGGCTGTTTCGAACCTGTCAGTGTTTTGTTTGTATATACCGTCTTCGGTATGGTAGTTGGCGCTAACGAAGTAGTTTAACTTTTGTGTGCCACCGGTAATGCTCAAATTGTTGTCCCAAGTGGGTCTTGAATTGCTAATGAGGTAGTTGTACCAGTCAAAGTTGGCGTAATGCATGTATTGGTCTACTCCACCTATGTTTTTGATAACTGTCCACGGACGCTCGGGATTTTCGGTCTTGTCGTACCGGCGAGCTTCCAATTCGGCGAAGTCTTCCTCGGTGTATTTGGTGTAGCGTGTCCCGTTGTAGGACATCAAGTATTCATCGACCAGTCTTGCTGCATCGTAACCTGTGGTAAGGAAATTGGTCTTGACTGTCGAGCTCGAGAAGCTGAATCGTCCGTTGTAGCTGACTTTGGCCGTGCCGTCTTTTCCTTTTTTCGTGGTTACCAAGATTACACCGAACGAGGCTCTTGCACCGTATATGGCCGCCGAGGATGCATCTTTCAACACCGAGATGGACTCGACGTCCCGGGGATTGATATTGTCGAGGTTGCCTTCGACACCGTCGATAAGAACCAATGGTTTGGCATCTTGGTTGATCGAGCCGAAACCGCGGATATTGATGTTCGTTCCTTCATTAGGCTTTCCCGATCCATAGGTGATATTGAGGTTGGGCACAGCTCCTTGCAGGGCACGGCCGAGGTTGGAAACGGGACGGTCTTCGATTTCTTTCGAAGATATGGCATCAACAGCTCCGGTCAGATTGGCTTTTTTCTGAGTTCCGTAACCGATGACTACGACTTCATTCAGCGCTTTCGTGTCTTCGGTCATTTGGACATTGACCGTCTTTTGTTTGTTTACTTTGACCGATTCTTGCAGATATCCGATATAGGAAAACACAAGAGCGATACCCGGTGCGGCTTTGATAGAATAGTTTCCGTCGATGTCGGTCACCGTGTTTCCATGCCCTTTCGCAGTGATGTTTACGCCGATGAGCGGCACACCTTTCTCATCGGTAACTTGCCCTACGACTGTAAAAGTCTGGTTGTTTTTTGTACTGTTTCTTTTGGATAAGACGATGTGATTGTCTTTTACTTCATAATCGATGTCTTGACCTTGAAGAATCTGAGAGAGTGCTTTTCCGAGGGGCGCATCTTTTAAGTCGATATTTACCCGATGGTTTAGATCTACATCATTCACATTGAAGAAGAATGATTTGCCTGTTTGCTTTTTCACTGCTTCGATGGCCTCCTTTACGGTTACGTTATTCAATTTCAGAGAAACGTTCTGAGCTTGAATGACAACCGTATTACAGAATAGCGCAAACACGAGTAGCAGGGTTCTGTAATGCTTAATCATTGATTGGTTTGATTAAAGGTTAGTATTAAAGTTTTTTAGTTAATAGTCATAAAACAATATTCTTGTTATATAATTAGGACAAGTCTGTATGTTTATCGGGTAGTCGATAACGAAATATTTTTTCGTGATTTTTTTGTTACCGAATGAAAAACTATCTAAAACTATATGAGTGGATACGCACCTGTATTGATTTATTCGGCTTGCGGTGTCGATTCTTTATGCCATGCGATGTTCTTTTGTTTCCATCGGGGAATCAATATTTGGGATAGGGAGGTCGAGAACCGGGTGAAATTTTTTTTATTTTCGATGGTCCAACCAGATTCGGCATAGGCTGCTATGCGGGGAAACACTTGGCGTTGCATATCTTCGATGCGAGGTATCCATTCGCTCCACATTTGACAGCCCGATCCCAACAGCAGCGGTTTGTATTTTCGGTCTATGCCTTTGGGAAAAGGAGAGAAATCGTAGGCTTTTTTCAAAGGAATTTTGGTATAATTATAATCGAGGTAAGTATCCCTGTGCGATGAGTTGATGACTCGATGACCTTGTTTCAGCGCTTCGGCTATGAGGGCGGTGTCTCCTTTCCAAAATTGAACGACGGCGTAAGGAGCGAGGGTATGGGTACTTTCGTTATCGGAGTCGGCCCACTCGTGAATGTTCTTGCCCATGATGTCGTTCCACCCGATCATCGTGTGTCCTTTACTGTGTATGAGCGAGGCGACCCGGTTGGTGAACAGCATTTGCACTTCGCTATAATTGTCGAGATTCTTTTCTTTCATGAAGCGGCTGATGTCGCTGTTGGCTTCCCACGATTCGGGGTGGACTTCGTCTCCGCCTATGTGTATGTAGCGACTTGGAAACAAATCGAAAATTTCGTCGAAAACATCTTGTATAAATTGTATTACACGTTCGTCGGCTACATTGAATACTCCCCACGTGGGGTTGAAATATGTGGCCACGGTAGGGGGCGTTTTCAAGGAACCGAGCTCGGGATAGGCGGCTATGGCAGCCGAGGTGTGTCCCGGCATTTCGATTTCGGGGACGATTTCAATGTGCCGTTCGGCCGCAAAGTCTACAATTTCCCGTATGTCTTCTTGGGTATAGTAGCCGCCATGAATGTTAACATCGTAGAGAGGACTGTTCCAACCTCCTATTTGGGTGCTGTCCCGATATGCTCCTACCTGAGTGAGCCGCGGATATTTTTCGATTTCGATACGCCACCCTTGATCGTCGGTGAGATGCCAGTGGAATTTATTCATTTTCAAATAGGCCATCTCTTCCAGAAGTTGCTTTACGACGACTTTTCCTTTGAAATGGCGTGCTTCGTCGAGCATAAAGTCTCTCCATTCGTATTCGGGTTTGTCGAATATTTCCATGTAGGGTATAGCCAGTCTGTTTTGTGCCGCTAGCTGCCGTAACGTTTGGATTCCGTAAAAAACGCCGGCATTTTCAGCACCTTCAATGACGATCGAATCGGTCGAAATGTTCATGCGGTATCCTTCGGCTCCCAGCGATTCTTTGAGTTTTCGGTTCGTGATTAGGAATATATTGTTGTCGCTTCGCTGTTCGTGGAGGTTAATATTGATATCTTCTTCTATATAATGTTTTAACAGCCGGGCGTTATTCTTGTCGCTGAGGTTGATAATGCCTGTTTTTGCGGTGAGGGCGAAATATCCTTCCCGCATCTCTATCGATCGGGGATATGGGATTAATAACGGTTGTGCCGTAGCCGTCACCATATACAAGAAGCTGACTACTAAAAAAATAAGTTTTTTGTTCATAAGGTAAGACTTAATTTAGTTCGATCCATTTACACCCGAGAACCGATTTCGCACGAATCTTTTTGCCGGTCGCCTGTATGGAAATATTTGTTTCTCGGGCGGTATTCAAGTGTATCTTAGAGATGATGGCTTCATTGGGTATAATATGCAAAGTGCCGTTTTTCTTGTGTGCCTGACAATTGTAAGCCAGAATAGAGCCGTCTTTTCGTATGAGGACATAGGCTGATGTGAGAGCGCACTCTTCCATAACTTTGAAAATTTCTTGAACCGTATTGTCTCCGGCTCCTCCTCTTTCTTTAAATTGACAGATTGTATTTTCATCGTCGGGACGCAACCACGGACTTATCATATCTAAGTATTGTTCTCCCACGATAGAGTCGATGACTAATCCGTGGTGTTTTTGCTCGGGATTTTCTACATATAGCTTGGCTTCTATATAGGGGTCGGGAATGAATCCCCAGCGTAAATGACCGTCTTCTCTCATGATTTGGGCGCAGGCTCCAAGCGTGTCCATGAAATCGGTTAGATAAAATTCTTCACCGGTCAGCAGATACAAGTAGTAAGAGGCGTAGATTTTCCATGCCGTCCAGCCATGCGGAGAGTTCATGGCTTGATTGGGAATAAAGTAAATGTCGAGAGCTTCCCAGTATCGTAGTGTGGCTCCCCTCATGCGGCAATCGGGGATTAATAATTGTTCAAGACATTTATGTTTGTCCATCAGATATCGGGCGGCTTCGCTGTATTTCTTCTGCTGTGACGGTTCGGTAGTTTGCAATCCATACATGCCTAATTGCAGGGCGCTGCAAGTAATCATGCCGTCTTCGAAAGTCATGTCGCCTTCGGTCTCTATGTCGTCGAGTCGTCCGCACAAATCGTCTACGGCTTTTCGGACCGAGTTTAAATGTCGTTCGTGGCGTTCTTTCCAAACGGGATTTGCGATGAGCTTTTCTTCGGCAGCCACCAATTCGAGCATCGATTTGGCTGTATAGATAACAGCCGTGTAATGAGTTCCTTGCGAGCGATAAGCTCCGTCGGGCCCTTGTATTTTATCGGAACAGAGATAATCTGCGATGTGGGCGGCTTTTTCCAAGTAATGTTTTTCTCCCGTATATTCCCATAGGTCGACCAGCATTCCCATTAGGGCAGAGAAATTTTGTATGCGGTGAGGCAGTGATTTCGGGTTAGGTAGCCATGTGGTTGTGTCGATAATTAGAGGTAGTGTGTTGTCGAACCGTTCTTGCAAGGCGTTGTCTTTTACCGTGTCGGGGAAATGTTTTGCCGCAAGAAAGGCGGTGTAGTATCCGTAAAATGTTTCACAGGCGTTGGAGAATAAGGGTTGGTTCTCGGCTACGAAGTCTCTGGCATTTTTCATGTACCACGACCACGGTTGCCGAACGAATATGCGGGCTTCTGCCGTTTTTCCCGATCGGGTTGTCGCTGTAATTTTATATTCTCCTTTTTGAGTCGGGCGGAAACAGGTCGTGTACAGATTGCCTTTTTTGTCGGTCGTGAGGCTTTTTTGATTTTTTATGCCGGGTCCTTTTATTGCGATACTTATCGAGTCGGTCGAATACCCCTGTACGGATATGCTTTCTTTCGATGTTATGGTGTAGCGGTCACACTCGATCATGGGAACAGCAGCCCATTCCGAAAGTTTCGATTTTACGTCGGGAAGGGACTGTATTTGTCCCATGTGTATATGCCAGCATTTCGTCTCTCCGGGAGCCAGCTCCGTTAAGTTCTGGGGATGCCTTTCCGGCAGAGGTAAGCAATGTAGCATATCTAAACTGGCAGTTCTTATTTGATGTCCCCATTTCCATTTAAGCCAACCCTCGTAAATGTAGTTTATGGAGTATGAGGCAACCGGTTCGGCCGTTGTAAAACCGAATATGGTTTGTTTCGGAGACATGAAATAACCCCATGCGAAGTCTTTTTCACAACGTAGCAGAGTGGGGAAAAATTTAGTGTCCCATTGAGGGTAGGCGTGCATTTCACTATCGATACCGAGAATCAGCCTGCTTTGTTTCGGAGCGTATGGTGTACTCCCCGTGTTGGTCATGGAGCATTTGACGATGAGATGGTCTTGCGCCGGGACGTACGAGATATTGTATAAAATGTGGTCTTTTTCACCGATAAACGATCCCGGATTTTTTTTATCGTGAGCCAGCATGATACCGTCCCAAGCCGGTCCGGCCATTCGGTCGTGGCGAAAGGGTATGGTTTTCCATACGCCATGTTCCCGAAATTCATATCGGTCTACTGTACCGTCCGAAAGACGAATAAAGGCTTTCCAGTTTTCTCTTTCGATGATATATTCTTCTCCGCTTTGCTTAGCAAAAACATTGAAAGAGAATAGAATACCGAGTAGTAAAATGAATCTTAACGGATAAACCGAACGGCAAATAGTAACTGTTTTGAGCATGGTTTTAGGTATGAAACGGGTAGTTAGACAAATTGGATTTGTCTATTACACCAATAAATATCGAATGTGTTTATTGAAATATTTCTATTTCGTTTTTACGGATTTTATAATGGTAGTTAAATTTGTTTGTGGCAGCCATGATATTCATAATTTCATCGATATTGTTCGATTCGATAATGAAGTCGCCGTAGAATATCATTGTTTTCAGGGTCTCGTCTTTAATGGTAATATTCACATCGAATGCTCGTTCCAAAGCCAAAGCGATGGTTTCCATGTTTTCCTCGTCGAAATACAGGTGACCGTTTATCCACGCGCTTGTATTTTCTGCCGCTATGGTCTTTAATGTGGTTTTTTTGTTTTGTTTGTCGTATTGTGCTATCTGATTCGGTTTTAATATCGTGCTTTCAAGAGAATCGTATAGCATCACCGAACCTTCTAACAATGCGACTTTGATATTCGGATCTTCTGGATAATTTTTGACATTGAATTTTGTCCCTAAGACCTCTACTTTTATATCGTCCGATACGACCTGAAACGGGAGATTTTTGTTTTTGCTGACCTCGAAGTATCCCTCTCCGCATAGCGTGACATCGCGGTTGTTGATACCGAAGTTGTTGTCATATAATAGTTTTGAATCGGCATTGAGCCATACCGATGTTCCGTCCGGGAGAGACAGTTTTAATTTCGATCCTCGTGGAGATTCTACCGAATAGGATAGTGTTTGATCGGAGAGTCTTTGATTCCCAGTAAAGTACATTACTCCTATTCCTGCAAAGAATGCAATAATGATACATGCCGCTATATAAAAAATCCGATTCCAATTTGGACGTGAGATATAAATGTCTTGTTCTTGGTTTTTTTGAGCGATCCGGTCTTTGAATTGTTGAAAAGCCCGGTCTTTTAATTTATCGAAGTTTTTCTTTTCGTAAATGCTGGAAATCAGCCAAATTTTTTGTATTTCCGAAAAATAGGCTTTGTTGTCTTCATTTTCGTCAATCCATTCTTTCAATACCTTTAAATCGGTAGAAGATATTGTCCGATTCAAAAATGAAAGAATCAGATTATTTATGTGCTCGGTATGTATGTCGGCTCTCTTCATATTCAAAGGAAAGACAGATGTTTTTTTTCTTTGGGGTAGTCTGTATGAGCGGTTTTAAATAATTTTAAGTATTTAGGAAATCTAATAGTTTCTTTATAGTGTTACAATAAAGTTCATTCGATAATAGAAATAATAAAAGTACGACAAGGTAGTCTTTTAATTCTGTTCTCAGTTTGGATAGGGCATTCTTGATATGATATTTTACAGTATTAACGGATATATTCATTTGGGATGCTATCTCTTCGTATTTCATATCGTGATAACGGCTCAATATAAAAGCCGTTCGACACTCGTCTGGAAGTGTATGGATAGCAGATTTTATCGTTTTTTCAAGTTCCGTTTCGAGCATTTTTTCCAAAGGGTGTTCTTCTTCTATAAAGTAAAAAGATTCTATCTCGGTGTAATCTTGTAGCGAATTGATAGAAATTTCTTTGGCAATGTACTCTTGCTGTAAATAATTGATAGATCTATTTTTTACACTACGTATGAGGTATGATCGTAACGAAGTATGAATATTCAGATTTTTCCGTATTTCCCAGATGTTGTAAATTACATCTCCTACAACAGTTTCTGCCGCATCGTTATCGGAAAGGTAACCTTTTGCTATGGCACATAAATAACCGTAGTATTTGTCGTAAATGTATCGAAATGCTTGTTCTTCTCCAGATTTCAAACTTTCTATAATATTATTTTCGGTTATTTTCATGAATTTATTGAAAGAGAAGCATTGTGATATAAGTATGTAGTCGCAAATATAATATAATAAAATTTGTTTTTCAAAGGCTCTGTTTGGCGTGTCGTAAAAATCTTTAAAATCGGAAGAATTTTCTCCTTGTTTATGAGGTACTTATCTTAATATTATAAATTAATATTCCATAATTATAGATTTTATTCTTGGCCTTTTAAGGGTTATTGGCTTTTTGCGTGTCATATAAGTGACATGAATATTTAATCCTAAAATTTTTAAACATGAAAAACTTATCTTTTTTCATTTTAGTATTTTTCTTATCGTTTCTTAGTCCGGCTTTTGCCGCTTATGACAATCTTTATTTGGTAGGTAATGCTACGGAGGCAGGTTGGGATCCGGATGCCGCTATCCCGATGGAAAAGCAGGAGCCTGGTATCTTTACGTGGACAGGAACTTTATCGGATTATAGTATAGATGAAGGCCGGTTCAAATTTTTGGTATCGAATAAATGGGAACCTTCCATTACTTGTCGTATAGATATAGCCGGACATTTGCTCGTCGAGTCAGGAAAGGAATACGATTTGTATGAGCGGGCTACCGCCAATGATGGCTTCGATAATGCGTTTCAAGTGCCTGTTACGGGAGTCTATACAATCCGTGTCAATTTGAATACAATGAAGATGGTTTGTACCGGAGGAGATGTGATTGCCCGAGAGAATTGGGAGTATGTGAGACCCGAAATCGGAGCTGACGGCGAGGGACATGTGTTCCCGGGAGTATGTGTGCCTTTCGGTATGGTGAAATTAGGAGCCGATTGTGGAGACCGAACCAATAATTCAGGTTGGGGAAGGGGTGGCAATATACAAGGTTTCAGCCATTTGCATGTGAGCGGAACCGGCGGTGGTCCCAAGTATGGAAATATTTTATTTCAACCGATAACCGGAGATTTGAACCTTTCGGATTATTCGTCGGCACGTTCCAACGAGAGATTCGGATTGGGCTTGTATGAAGTTTCTTTGAGTAAGTATAATGTGGGAGTGAGACTGACGGCATCTGCTAAGGCTGGATTTCATGAATATACTTTCCCTCAATCGGAGTCTTCAAAGATATTGATCGATGCAGGAAGTTGTCTGACACTACATATCGAATCACAGGAATTGGTAGCCTCGGGGGTAAAAATTCTTTCGAATAAAGAAATCGAGGGTTATTCGACCGTCAAAGGAGGCTGGAATTTAGGTGGTCCTTATACGGTGTATTTCTACGCTTTGTTGGATACCCCCTCCGATGAGTATACTGTTTGGAAAGGGACGTCTGTCCAATCGGGCGAGCAGGTAGATGCAACGGGAACAGAGAAAACCGGGGCTTATTTCGGGTTTCATACGACAGAGGGTCAAAAAGTGAGAGTAAAAGTAGGAATATCGTTTATTAGCACAGAGAAAGCCAAAGCGAATATTTCGGAACTTTCGTCTTGGGACTTTGACGAAATTCGCAATGCAGGAATCGCACAATGGAAAGAGGTGTTGAACACTGTGGAAGTCGAGGGGAACGATAACGACAAGACTATTTTCTATTCGGCTTTGTATCATGCCTTTTTACAACCTACCGACCGCACGGGTGAGAATCCGCTGTGGGAATCGTCCGAACCTTATTTCGACGATTATTATGCCATCTGGGATACATTCAGAGCTACACACCCGTTGTTCGCTCTTTTGAAACCTTCTCGTCAGGCCGATATCGTACGGTCTATGATAGATATTTATGAGCACGAGGGATATATGCCGGACGGCCGTAGTGGGAATTGTAACGGTCGTGTACAAGGGGGCTCGAACAGCGATGTACTGATTGCTGACGCTATCGTAAAAAATTTGCCGGGTATTGATTACGAAAAAGGATTGGCCGCAATGATTAAAAATGCCGAGGTAGAACCGGAGAACCCGAGAAATGAAGGTCGTGGCGGTGTCGAGGAGTATAATACCAAAGGATATATTTCCACGGTGACCGAGCGATCGGGAACTCGCACATTCGAATATGCCTATTGCGATTATGCAATCGCTACCGTAGCAAAGAAATTGGGTAAACAAGATGTTTACGAAAAGTATCTCGAACGGTCGAATAACTGGAAAAACTTGTGGAACGACAACATCAATAGTCTTGGATTCAAAGGATTCTTGTGGCCGAAAAATGGTAGTGGCGACTGGGTGAACGAGAAAGATTACAATGTTTTTCGTCGCGATGGTTGGGAAGGAATCGTATATGAATCATTCCCGTGGGAGATGTCATTTTACGTGCCTCACGATGTGAACGGGCTGATTGCGAGATGTGGCGGTAAAGAGGCTTTCTTGAAGCGGCTGGATACATATTTTACGCATGTCCAAGACGGGTTCGACCAAAACAGCTATATGGGATTATTCCAAATAAGCAATGAGCCGGCATTTTTAGTGCCAAGCCTGTATAACTATGTGAATCGTCCCGACAAGGCGGCGGAGATTGTCCGTAGGGTTTTGAAAGAGCGATATAATACGACTGCTACGGGGTTACCCGGAAATGACGACTCGGGGTCGATGTCGGCTTGGTATATATTCCATGCGATGGGATTTTATCCTAATGCGGGACAAGACATATATCTTATTTCAAGTCCGGTATTTACGAAGACGACAATTAATCTCGACGGAGGAAAAGTGTTTGAAGTATTGGCTCCTAATGCAAGCGATAAGAATATCTATATTCAATCGGCCAAACTGAACGGTCAAGAGCTCGGTCGGTGCTGGTTGAAGCATGAAGAAATCGTTAATGGCGGGACTTTGGAGCTTGTCATGGGCGATAAACCGTCCGATTGGGCTATCGATGGAGAAATGCCTCCATCGTCGCCGATAGGAGTTGAAGAGGTTTCTCCCGAAATAGATTCACCGCAAGTGCGTATACACTCTTACAGTGCACAGGTAAGCAATAACGAAGCGGCTTATTGCCTTTTTGAGGAGCCGGGAAAGGGGGTGAAATGGTGCGACAATAAGAGTACCAATCCCTGGGTGATCTTTGAGTTGGCCGATGTGTATATGGTCGATCGTTTTGTCTTTCGGGATTCGAAAACGGTAGAGGGAAATAACAATGTTCATTCCTATCGTATTTACGTCAGTAAGACGGGAAACGACGGTGATTGGGAAGAAGTGGTGAATCGCAATGATGCGGAAGCGGGAAACGCCAATGTAAAGGATCATCGTTTGGCCGAGCCTAAGGAAGCCCGGTTTGTTAAATTTTCGATGGAACTTCCTACCGGTGAAAATGCCGTGCGTATCTATGGGTTCGATATTTACGGTAAGTTGAAAGAAAGAACGGATAGGGGCAATTTGGTGAGTGTAGGTAAAACGTTTTTGAAGTCCTCGGGGGCTAAATCGTTTTATACCAATGCCCGGCATATTTTTGACGGGTTGAATGAAAATACCGAGTATCATTGGGATTTCGATAGGTCTGCCGCCGATAAGCATTATTGCATTCTCGATTTGGAAGACGAATATGATGTAAATGCATTCAAGGTATATGATGCGAATCAAATCGAAGGGTATAATATCTATGTGGCCACAGAGACCCCCGACCTTAATAAAATAAATAATAGTGCAGATGAGAATAGCGTTTGGACTCTTGTTTCATCGGGCGATTTGAATAAAACGAATAAGTCGGTGACCGTGGATAGGGTGAAGGCTCGTTATGTGAAAATTGAAATTCCAAGCGGAAATATAGACGGAGAGTCGGCAACCGTTACCGAGTTTGAGGTTTATATGGACGGTACTTCTACCGGTTTGACGGGAACCGAAAGAGAAGTCATCTTACTTTATCCCAATCCTGTGAAACGGGGGGAGCCTTTGAACGTGGCGGCTCAGGGTCGATTGAAGATATATACTATCGACGGCTTGAATGTATGCGATGTAGTTGTTGACGGAGAAGCGAGTGTCTCGACTCAGAATTTTATACCGGGTATTTATTTGGCTGTGGTGTCTGGGAGCGCTGGCGATAAATCGTTCAAATTGATTGTAGAGTAAGTCGTTGTTTTAATGACGTTTATTGTTATTGACATTGAAAAATAAAAGGACTGTTCTTGATTCGCAAGGCAGTCTTTTTTGTATGCCCGATTTTGGGAAGCAAGAAAAGTTTTTTCTCCGATTTGATTAATAGGCTGTTAAGAGAGCTGCATTTTTGTAATAAATTATCTGTTCCTTTTTAAAATAATATTACATTTGTGTGCAGAATAATCTACTTGTCGAATTAAAGAATCAATGTTGTGCTGTTTAATTCCTTAGAATTCATTTTGTTTTTTCCGATTGTATGCTTGGTTTATTACCTGTTGCCGGGTATTAAAGGACGTACGATATTTTTGCTTCTGGCCAGTTACTATTTTTATATGTGTTGGGAGCCCGTATATGCGTTGTTGCTGTTGACAAGTACATCGATTACCTATATTTCGGCCTTGTGCATGGACCGTTTTCGGTCTCGTCGAAGGCGTAAGATTTCATTATTCTCGGGGATATTTATCAATTTGGGTATCTTGTTTTTCTATAAGTACTATGAATTTGCGGGTTCGTTGATTACCGATTTTTTCTCTCTCCTAAATATAGGAATCGATATACCTCGATGGAACGTGCTATTGCCGGTGGGAATTTCGTTTTATATATTTCAAGCTGTCGGTTATGCGGTTGATGTGTACAGAGGAACGATAAAGGCAGAAAAAAATTTTGTAGTATATGCCCTGTTTATTTCTTTTTTCCCGCAGTTGGTCGCCGGTCCTATCGAACGAGCTAAAAATATGCTTCCTCAGTTTAGGGAAAAACATAAGTTTTCGTATGAGAATTTTGATGCAGGACTTAGACTGATGATATGGGGCTTTTTCATGAAATTGTGTGTAGCAGACCGAGTTTCTACTTATGTCGATGCCGTGTACAATAATTATATGGAACATTCGGGAGTCAGTTTGTTGCTGGCGACCTTTTTCTTTACCTTCCAGATTTATTGTGATTTTGCCGGGTATTCTTTGATTGCCATAGGTTCTTCGAAAATGATGGGCTTTACTTTAATGGAGAATTTTCATCGTCCCTATTTTGCGAAAAGTATCAAGGAATTTTGGCGGCGTTGGCACATTTCGTTGTCGACATGGTTCAAAGATTATTTATATATTCCGTTGGGAGGGAATAGAGTGGGGCATTACAGACATTTGTGGAATTTGTTTGTAACCTTCTTGGTGAGTGGGATTTGGCATGGAGCGAATCTTACATTTGTTTTGTGGGGTAGTTTGCATGGGCTGTACCAGATTGTCGGAATTGAAAAAAACAGATTGCTCCCGAAGGTAAATGTATCCAAAAGATTGCATGCGGTTTTTAATTGTTTGGTAACTTTTGTATTGGTTATGTTTGCTTGGATTTTTTTCAGGGCGAATGATCTTCATTCGGCATTCAGTATCATTGCAAAAATTTTTACCGACCGAGGTCCGTTATTTACGGGGGAAGGAATACCTTCGTTGCTGTTAGGATTTATGTGTATAGGTATTTTGATGTTGAAAGAGATAAAAGATGAGATGTCTATAAAAGTTCACGCTTTAAATTCTAAGAACTATTGGGTGAGAATCATATCTATATCTCTCTTTATTGCGTTTATTATATTGACGGCTTCATTCAATGGTGGAGCGTTTATCTATTTTCAATTTTAGATGACCGATTATGAACCGAAGTATATTTAAGTTAGTGAAAACATGTGTGTCGATTATTGTAATCGTACTTGTTTTCGATGTTATATTCGGGCAAGTCATGTCATTTTATTCTAAAAGGTATGGGCTTCCGGGAGATTATGCAAAGATAGAGTATCTGTTTCATCAGGCAAATGAAGATGTGGTGATTATCGGGTCTTCTGTCGCGATTAATAGTTTTATGCCGGATATCATGATGGATAGTTTGGGAATTTCTGTTTTTAATGGGGGGTGTAATGCTCAGAACATAATATTTTTCAGATGTATGATAGACGGGCTGCTTGAACACCATCGACCACGGGGAGTTATTTTAGCTTTGCAGCCCGATGATTTATCGGACGATCATATCGGTAGAATTGAGTTACTAAATCCTTATTACGGGAGAAATCCGGTTATAGATTCTGCGTTGGTCTTGCAAAACGATGGAAAGGGTTCTGCTTTTCTTCGATCTAATTTGTATAAATATAATACCGTGTGGTTCCGTATTTTCTTACAATCTTTTTTGCCGAGAGAAGAAATGGCAAATCATGGATTTGTAGCGAAACATAAACCCAATAATTTGCCTATCTTTGAAAATTATGGAGACGAACCTGATGATGATTTTATTTACTCGGTAAAATTAGAATATTTGAAAGCGATTATAACGCAGCTACGATCGAACAATGTAGAATTGGTGGTCGTTTTTCCTCCATATTATCGTAAATTGAGGCACGAGGGGAATCCCTATTCGAAAAGGGTTATTACAGAGTTGTGCCGAGAGAATGGAATTCGGGTGATAGATGATAATCAAATGGAGTATTTTTTTGATAGACCGGAGCTGTTTTATGATAACATGCATTTAAATGGCGATGGCGCTCGGATTTTTACCGATATGTTTATAAACCAAATTTTAAAGAGTGATTTTTACAAAAAAATAAAGAGTAAGAAAAATGAGACTGAATTGGGTGTGTAGAATGGGGAAAATAATGTTGCTTTTGATTTTGAGCTTGGGTGCATGTTCGGAAGAAAAAGAAGGTGAATTGTGTTTCGTGGGCGACTCGTTGGTCGCCGGGTGGGACGTAAAAGATGCTTTTCCCACATGGATTGTACGAAACGATGGTGTGAGTGGCGCGAAGTTGGAGGAGATTGCTACTTGGAATCTGAATTATCAAGACAAAAATGTAGTGATGTTGATAGGAACGAACAATTTGGGAGGGAAACTTTTCAATGATGCTACGAGGCAAGAGTTCATTACCGATTTTGTCGATGAGTATAAGAGAACGATCGAAGGATTGGCTCCACGTCGGGTGTTCGTTATTTCTATTTTACCTAGAAATCGAGAGATCGATAACCCGCATATAAACGATTATATCAAAGAGTTGAATTTTGCATTATCTCAAATGGTCGAGACGTTGAATTATGGTGTATTTTTAGATGTGTATGACGATTTTGCCTATGAAGATAAAATGAATATGAACTATTCGTTAGATGGGTTACATTTGAATGATTTGGGGTATAATATTCTCAATGTGAGGTTATCGAAGGAATTATGAAAAAGAGAGTTTTATTGTTGTTTATAGGAATAATATCTTTTTTGAGTGTATGGTCGCAAAATGACTCGTTACAATCCAAGTCGATTTTTGTGGGTGTGAGAAATAATAAATATGCGTCGATCGGGTTTCAGGCAAAGAATTGGTCGGTGGGATTGGAAAATACCATATTTATACGCCATCTGAACGAGCAATATATCCGAGCGAACGGAACTTTCCGTTACTCTACGGGTGTTTGGGACGTAAAGTTTTCTGCCGAAGCTTTTTTCGGGACCAATTACGCTGGGCGTTTTTATGATAGCGGATTGAAGATCGGCTTGGATAAGAAGATAGGGCGAGTGGAGTTCGGTGCTGGTGTTATGCCAATGTACGATTCTGGTATGGGATATAACACTTGCTATACGGTACATGCTGCTTGTCGTGTGATCCAAGAGGCAGCATTGGTTTTGGATATAACGAATATTCCGGAGTATCGTATGGTCGAACATCGTATTGTTCCGGGCATTCTTTTTCGAGCTCATAAGCTATGGGTTCGTCCTGAGTTGTCCATACCTTTGAATGATAATGTACAATTTACCAGAGTGCTGATTTCTTTCCGATATGATTTTTTATTGAAATAATGTTACAATTCGACATTGATGTAAAGACAGGTATCCGATTAAGGGAGGTTACGTTGAACGATGCCCCTATGATTTATCGAGCCATTGCCGATCATAGGGATTATCTGAAAACGTGGTTGCCTTTTATTGCTAATCTTTCGGAACAAGATGAAATGGACTTCTTATCGCAAGTATTGTCTTTCCCGGAGGAAGAAAGAAATTTTACTTTTGTGATAGAATGTCGAGGAGAGTTTTGTGGATTGGTCGGGTTTGTGAATTCCGATTTTGTCAATCATCGTACCGAAATCGGTTATTGGCTATTGCCCGAATATCAGCGACAAGGAATAATGACCCGAAGTGTTCGGACACTCTGTCGATGGGCTGTGGAAGCACGTTTGATGCATCGCATTCAAATTCGGTGTGCCGTAAAAAATTATTCGAGTAATGCTATCCCTCGGCGATTGGGATTTCGGTTGGAAGGGACGGAACGAGACGGAGAATTGATGTTCTCTGGCGAATATGTCGATACGAATGTATATAGTATTTTAGATTCGGAAATAATCTCTTGGTCAGGTAAAAATATTTGACTTTAAAGATATATGGTATGAAAGATATTCCCCAATTAAATGAGCATAATAAAGAAGAATATCCGCCCATGCACACGACGGAGCATATTCTTAACCAAACGATGATTCGCCTTTTTGGTTGTGGTCGTGCGGTATCGGCTCATATAGAAAGAAAAAAGAGTAAGCTTGATTTCCGATTCCAACGTGAACCGGAAGAATCTGAAATAAATCAAATAGAACAGCAGGTCAACCGAATTATACAAAGTGGTTTACCGATTACGACAGAATATATTACACAAGAAGAAGCGCTGGGACGTTTTGATTTGAGACGATTGCCCGATAATGCTTCGGAAACGGTTCGGGTTGTTAAAGTGGGAGATTACGATGAATGTCTTTGCATTGGTCGTCATGTTGAGAATACATCTGAAATAGGCGTATTTAAGATTATTAGTTATGATTTTAAAGACGGGATATTGCGTTTGCGTTTCAAATTACTTTGATTGTTCTATGCAGAGGTAAAAATATTTTAGCTATAACAATCTGAAAAAGAAAAAGTTTTCATTTCATAGAAAAATAATTCAAAAAAACATTGAGAAAAATTTGGAATGTAATAGAGAAAGGCAGTATCTTTGCAGCACTTTCGCAAAACGGGGAGGCCACGAGGCCGCCGTTAGAGAGAGAAGTTCATTGAAGGAATTGAAGAAGCAAGTGTAGTACAGGAAAATAAGAGAGAAAGAAGTCAATTCAGTCAGGTAACGCTTCGAAGGTATAATAAAGAAAAAGAAGAAGATACAACGAAGAGTTTGATCCTGGCTCAGGATGAACGCTAGCGACAGGCCTA